>SKDZ01000037.1_pt1 | contig 117185 bp, 116 predicted proteins | sample 4826551 | NCBI WGS metagenome assembly SKDZ01 (sample SAMN11008822, study PRJNA524170) | human gut metagenome | biome: Human fecal sample; material: Feces; isolation source: fecal sample from pouch patient p12, p15 | host: Homo sapiens | place: Israel: Tel-Aviv | collected 2016-02-02 | reverse complement strand
GTGCAGAAGGGGAGACACCATAGTCTTTACAGAGTTCGGATTGAGTTTTACCTGTTTGGTAGAGATTAACGAGAGATTGCTTAAATTCCTCGTCGTAACGTTTAAAACCTGACATAAAAGTCCTTTCATTTTTGTGTCTTAATAGACAGATTATAACACACAATTTTCTGTCCACTTTTATAGTATAGCTCCACCGTAAGCAAAATCCTTATGACAGAAAGGTTTGTTTTTGAAATATATTCCGATCAATATGGTAATGACCTCAATGAGCTTATTGGGAAAGATATGCCTTATGTAAAAACTGCGGTTGAAAATATTTTAAAAGAAGCTTTTTACAGTGATGATAGGATTGATGAAATAACTATAAATGAGGTTAGGCAAGTAAATAGGCAGACACTCTATGTGTCATTTACAGTAAGCTCACTGTTTGGACACTTTGAAGCAGAAACGGAGGTGAATACATGAGTATTGGAGAAGAATTTGAAAAATTTGATTATACCTATTATTTGAATAGTGTTCTAGAACGTGTTCCAGATGGTGTAGATAAGCGGGAAGGTTCAATAATTTATGATGCTGTTGCTCCTGTTGCTTATGCTTTTGCGGAAATGGCTATGCAAATGAAGCAAGTTGTATTAAATGCTTATATACAATCGGCCACTGGTTCATTTTTAGATTATAAGGCTGCAGAACGTGGTACTAAAAGGGAAGCAGCAACTAATGCGCGAGTATTAGCAGAATTTACGGATAATAAAGGTAATCCACTTACCATTGAAGTTGCGGATCGTTTTTCCAGTACAGGAGCCAGTCCTATTTTCTATAGGTGCTCAAAAGTACTACCTAATGGGCAAGCAGAATTGACTGCAGAATCTTTAGGAACTGGAGCAAATGCAGTACTTGGACAACTCTTGCCAGTAACGCCTTTTGATAATCTTGGTAAAGCTGAAATTGTAGAAGTTACTGTGCCAGCTCGTGATATAGAAGATGATGAAACTCTGAGAAAGAGATTGCTTAGTAGCAATGAAATCATTAACTATGGCGGGAATGTCACGGACTATATTAGCTTTACAAAAGAATTAGAAGACGGTGCTGCAGTACAGGTTTATCCGACTTGGAAGGGAGGCGGTACGGTTCGGCTTGTTATTCTTGACAATACTTATAACGCAGCGAGTCAGTCACTGATTGATTTTGTACAAAACGAAATTGATCCCCAAGACTCTCCCGGAGATGGTTATGGAGTTGCTCCAATTGGACACACCGTTACAGTAGCAGCACCGACGGTACGTAAAATAAATGTTTCTGCCAAAATAGAAACAGATAGTGGAATTACTGTTTTAGATGTTAAAGATACTGTTACTGATGTGATTGCTAAACACTTTGAAAGCTTACGTAAGTCTTGGGATACGTTAGCAGGAGAGCGGGGTTATAAATTAACCGTGTATAGATCACAGCTCATTTCTGCAATAATCGGAGTTGATGGTGTAGTTAATGTGGCATCTCTCTTATTTGACAGCAAAGAAGAGGATGTTGTTTTGACATTTAGTAATGATTTACAAGAATTGCCAGTAGTGGGGGCGGTGACATTAGATGAACAATAAAACAATAAGGCTTACGGATTTAATTCCGCAGCCTTTTTATAATGATGTTTATGAGATGGCCCTTCTGATGAAAGTTCAGCAATATCAACTTGATGATTTGCAGGAGGCAATTAATCAAGCTCAGGACAACTTTTTCCCTATTGTTGCAAATGAAGAAGGACTTGCTATTTTTGAGAAGATGTTGGGAATAACTGGTGTATTTGGTTTGGATATTGAAACACGGCGATATAACGTTATTGCGCGGATGTTACCTCCAAGGCCAATCACTTTGAAATCATTTAATGAGTTGCTTCAAACACTGAATATCAATGCCAAGCTTTCAGTTGTTGGCTTTGATGTTGAAGTAAAAACAGAAACCACTGATGCTCAAGCTTTACGAAGACTAAATAGCTTGATGAAATCATACTTGCCAGCAAATCTCACATTTAAAACATTCAACTATGGACAAACTTCTACAAAAGGTCCTACAAAACATGGAGTGGCTGGCATGCTTGCAGGTAAGGTGACAAGCAAGAAGACAAAATATGCGGAAGGAGGCTAAATTTGGCTTTATATAATAATTGGGTAATTACAAAAAAATATGCAAGCACAGAAGTTGCAGCAATTTCTACCCAAAATAAAATTGAGTTTGTACGGTTTATATCGAGTGATGATAAGTTTGCACAGAGCGATTTAGAAAGTTTTGATGATTTAGTTTTAAGTACGATTAAAACTAAAAGCAAGTTCCCTGTATCAAGTGTAAAAATTTCAGGTTCGACAGTTACTGTTACAGGTATTTTAAATAGTACTGGTAATACTGTTGACTACGATATGAACACTCTTTTATTGGTGTGTAAATATAATGGAACGGAATTTTTGGCTGCAGCTACCACAGCGCAGACTCCATTCCGATTGCCAGCAGAAAATACAGCAGAAGTTACAGAATATACGATTAGACCTCAATTGACATTATCTAATAGTGATACGGTCAGTACGGTTGTAGACCCTGTTTCTCCAGCAACTAATGAACGGGTGGATGATGAAGTAAAGAAATTACAAGACCAGATTAATTCATCTAATACTGATCGTAAAAATATCTGGAATAGAATAGCAGACTTAGTTGATAAGTCCACTAACCAAACTATTGCAGGTATCAAAACTTTTACTTCAACGATAGTGGGTAATATTTCCGGAAATTCTGGAAGTACCACTAAGCTAAAAACTCCTCAGGAAGTAACACTAACAGGAGATACTTCAGGAAGTGTCTCTTTCGATGGCACACAAGCTGTTGATTTAGCTACTACTTTGGCAACAGTGATCCAAAATAATACAACCAGTTCTATTTCACCAAATTATAGTGAAACATTTACAACAGTTGATAGTATAAAGACGGATACAAAGGGACGAGTCACTGGAGCAAATACCAAGACAGTAAAACTTCCTGTGGCTTATGCACACCCAAATATTCCTCAAAATGATACAACATCAACAGAAGCTCCAAACAATGGTTCTACTTTTGATGTGGTTGATTCTGTAAAAAGAAATGGCCAAGGACATATTACTGGGGTAAATACAAAGACTGTTACTATGCCTACACAGACAAATGTAACAGGTAATTCTGGAACAGCAACAAAACTCAAAACAGCACGTAAAATAAATGGCACTGCTTTTGATGGTACACAAGATATTGAAGTAAATGCGGCGAATGATTCGGATATCGTTCATAAAAGCGGAACTGAAACGATTGATGGTGTTAAAACATTTAAGCGTGCCATTAATATTTACTCAGAAGCAGGATCAGGACTACAAGCATATTTCCGTGCCCACTTAATGGGCAATGATGGAATTGAGAAACAAACACAGTATCTATTTTGGCAAAATGCGAATTTGAGCAATCAAGATGAAAATGGATTTACTATTGCTTTTGGTTCTGGAGCTAATACAATAGTTGGTGGTGGTGAATCTGCCAGGGCATTAATTACAGCAATGGAACGTAGCGAAACTTCTCCGGGTGGAATTGGGACTAATGGAGGAAGTGAACATGCGATTGTTGTAGCGGATACCAATGTTTATGTAGGTGCTGGTTACCAATCAGGTGGTGTCACTGGGAAATGGTGGAGGTTTGGGAATGATGGAAAGTTAATTTCTCCAACTGGCGCTGCGGTACTTGATACAACAAACGGAGATGAACGATATGCAAGTTTAACTGAACCCAACCATATTCAAGGGGAGACAATTTTTGATCAATTACATTTTTCAAGTGATACTGAAAAAACGCCCCTAGAATTAGACGCTGCTTGGACGGCTAATAGTCATTACGTAAAAATGACGAATGGTGTGTTATCGATTCACATAGATGGTGCCCGTCCAAAAGTTGATGGTGTGACCGGTCAATCTTATTATACTGTAGCTAAACTTCCATCAGGTTTTAGAGAGATTGTTAATGCCCATGATATCCAATTTGTTTGGAGTAGTATGAATGGTGGTATTTACAGATATAGCGGAAAAGTCCAAAAATCTACTGGGGATATAATTTTTTATCTCGCACCAAAAACAGATAAACTCAGCGTTAACCACAGATTTAGTATTTATATTACATATGTACCAGTATAAATGAAAGGAAAAAATAACAATTGGAAGAAATGCTCAGACATACTTGGATATTATTCATGGATGTCTTAGAAAATTGGCCAGCATTGGTTACTGTGTCATTGATTTTGAGTTGGCTATATCGCAGGTTCACGAAACAGCAGAAATGCCAACTTAATGATATTCAAATGCATATCAAGCGTATTGAACTGCTACAAGCTATCAATCATGATTATGGTCTCCAAGTTGTAGGTGGAATATTCGATGAATACGAAGCTTTGGGAGGCAATCATTATGCACATGATCAATTTGAACAGTATAAAAAAAAGAAAATGGAGGAAAATTAATGTTTACAAAAACATTTTTGAAAGACACTTTGGAACGTGCAGTAAAAACATTTGCACAGTCAATGGTTGCAGTAATGACTGCAGGAGCTACTGGTGTACTCGATGTAGATTGGGTTAATGCACTGAGTGTATCACTATTAGCCACACTTGTTTCAGTGCTTACATCTATCGGAAGTGGAACAGTTGGTGATCAGTCAGCAAGTGTTATTAATCTGAACAAGGAGAACAAATGATAATTTTAGGACTATGGGGGCTGTGTATGCTTTTTTTTGTTGGTCTAGTTTTTATCACTGAAAAAATAAAGGAGAAGAAGAAATGAGTAAAATTTATGATTTAGCAGTTGCAAAACTTGGTCAAGTTGTAGACTTTGACGGTATGTATGGTGGACAATGTGCAGACCTTTCTACATATGCTGTTTATTGGGCTACAGGGGCACGTATTACAGGCAATGCGATTAATACTGTTGATACTAATAACATCAATGCGATTAAAGCTAAAGGAGTGACACCTCAAGTATTTATGGCTTCGGGTGGTTATTACCCTATTATTCCTCAAAAAGGGGACATCTTGGTAGAAAATCCAAATAATGGTGGATATGGTCATGTTTTAATTGTGGAGTCAGCAACAGCTACTACAGTAACAGCCATTGAACAGAATTATGATGGTTCAGCTCAAACAGCAAGTGCTAAAGGTGTAGAGCGCCGAACACGTGCTTATCTGACACCGTATGCAATCTTACGCATTCCAGATGCAAGTACACCGTTTCCCAGCGGACAAGGTGCGGGAACTTATAAAGTTACTGCATCGGCACTTAATGTACGTGATTATCCATCAACCAAGAAGGGTAAAGTGGTTGCTGCTTACAGCTTTGGGCAAAGCGTAAATATCTCTGAAGTAATTACTAGCGAAGGCATGAAGTGGGGAACATATACATCCTACAGTGGTGCGAAACGATATATTAGCATGGATTATTTGAAGAAATAAAAAAGAATGTCTGGTCAATTGACCGGGCTTTTTTGATTTCTTTTAATTATCATGGTATAATGTGTATGAAAAATAAATTCTTTATCATTAACACTTAGCCCCTTCACGCTAGGTGTTTTTATATTTGTAATAATGTTTGTTTCATGTTATTATGTCTAGGTTAAGATTAATAAATTTTACCCTCAGCAATTGTGTTGAGGGTTTTTGTTTTGTCTAGATATTGAATAGTGATATAATATAATTATCAAAAGAAGAAGCTTGCTTCTAATTTTGTTTTTCTTAGTTCCCGGTCCTTTGACTGGGAGTTTTTTTGATACAATAAAGATATGTAAGATGTAGTTTCTCGGAATAAGGTACCAAGTGACTCTTTTGTTTTACTTTACTTCAATGGTATAGCATGTTAATATATAAGCATAAAATTTTTCACAAATTTTACTCCAAGACACCTCTGACTATTACATTCAGAGGTGTTTTTTGTTATAATATAAAAGACAATAAAAATAAATTTTTGATTTATTATTTTTTCTATTTATCACGCCTTGCCAGCGTGTTTTTTGTTAGATATTCACTTTTAAATATACTGTAGTTAACAGGTGTCTCCTTGGCACATAAGACAGATTCTTCGTGTATGAATTTCTTCGAGAGTTAGTTAAGTTTCTAACCGTTGGCATTTAATTCATAAGCGAAATTTTTTATGTCAATTTGACAAAAACAAATAAGCGTGATACTATGTACTAAGTAAGTTTAGTTAAAGTTATATATTTTAAATATGTCCTTTCACCATAATGATTTACAATCTAGTTGAAGGGAAATATATATACTATGACAAACGGAACAGTAAAATGGTTTAACGACTCTAAAGGTTTTGGCTTTATCACTGCAGAAGATGGGACAGATGTGTTTGCACACTTCTCAGAAATTCAAAGCAGTGGCTTCAAAAAACTTGAAGAAGGCGAAAAAGTAACTTTTGATATTGCGGAAGGCCAACGAGGCGCTCAAGCATCAAATATTTACCACGCATAATTAAAATCACTCTTAGGAGTGGTTTTTTTGTATCATTATGTTATTGGACATATTAGTGTTATAGTAAGAGTGTTCGTAGGCTACTTCTCTGTGACGAAGTTAGACCTCAAATACGAACTCTAGTTATGACGAGTAATTATAACTAGGCTATTCATCAGGAAGGCGCCTCTCACATATCGGGTGTCTTTTTTGTATGGTTCGCTATTGTCAATCTATTGTGTTATACTGACTCTGTCAGGCAGCTATACAATCCACTTACAAAAGAGTAAAGTTTCTAATCAATGTCGATGCCTGGCAGAACTTCTTATTGTGCGGTCGTGTATCTCAAGAAGTTTTTTTGATATAATGTAAGTGTATCAAGCTCGCATAAACCAATCTTATGCGCTTTATAAGAAGTAGAGTTTGATATAGCTCCCTTTTCAGGTTGGGGGAACTTTTTTGTTAAATAATGCAATTACTTGACATACTTTAATAAATAAAATATGATGGTACTTGAATAGGTCTCTATTCAATATTGTTAGTCCGTCAGTACAGTACTGAGGGACTTTTTATTAAGTATTCTCTTTACAAAAATAAAGTGTTGTGTAATTAATACATTCATTTAGGGAGGATATGATATGAAAAGAAATAAAGGTAGGGAGTGGCTAGGTGGACCAGCCCTTGTGATATTGGTTATTATGGCACCATTTGCAGTGATTTTATTCGTTCAAATTATTACAGCCATTTATTTGTACCTATAGTTGATAATTGAATATCCTATAATAAACGTCTGCTCTTAATGGTAAGTCCCTGCTTCGGTGGGGATTTTTTGTGCCAAATTTGTGCCAAAAGTTTTTTATTTGTATATTTTATGTATGATTTGAAAAGCAAGAAATATTAATATATAGGCGTTTTTCGGTTCTATATTTTGTATATATAATAGAAGAAAGTTTAAGATGAATAAATGAAAATAGCTCTAACCCTTGTGGTTGAGCTGTTTTTGTTTTCTATGCTCCAACTTAGTGTACATACTTTTTAAATTTTAGCATTCTAAACTTCCTTGATTATTATTTTTATTTTCAGGGAGACCATGCTAAAATTGATAATGTCCTAATTATATTCAAACCCTAGTATAATTTTGATTTTTCATAATAAATATCCAACCCATGGATATAACCTTGATGTCCCCCTTTCTCCATAGGGGGATTTTTGCTTTGTTCCTGCGCTTTTGACAGTTGCAACTCTCTTTGTTAACGCTTACTTTAGTGCTATAATATAGATAAGGTAAATACTGAATCCTTTATTTCAGTATACACCTTTATTTGATCGCTCCATATCTGTGCTTTGGTTCTTTGCCCGCAGATGTGGAGTTTTTCTATATAAGCAATGATTTGTAATTATAATGTTATATAAGGTAATGAGAGGAGAACGAGATGGAATTTCTTAGTGAAAACAAGATTTAGAAAAATAAGAAGAACAAGTGCATAAAAACAAGGAAAAATATTATGAAAAAGAGAACAAATACCATTATGAGAAAAAGTCACACAATAATTTGTTCAAGATTAAAATAAATACCATTATTGGTAGTTTAAGAAAATTATTCCAACATATGGGTAAGAAAAAATTATTTCTATTAGCTGCCTCTCACATTAGAAAAAGAAGTTTTCGAGATGAATTCCTTAAACATCAATGATAATGAGCTATAAAAGTGTTTTAAGTCCAATATATAGTATAAAAAAATATGGAAATAAAAGAATGAAAACAAGTTCAATTTCTCCTTAATTTTTATTAAGAAAGTGGTTTAAAATCCCCTTATCTTAACTGAAACTAAAAATATTGAAAAAATTACTTAATTTAATTAGCAAAAATTTTTAATGTATTTAAATACAAAAAAAGACATGGTTAATTTTTTTAAAATAAGAAGCGCATTAAATAGGGGTTTTTATTATACATTTTTTCCATTTTGTAGAATAAATTTTCTGAATATTTTGTTTACAAATGTTTTCGCTTTCTTTTTTTGTTCTGTTTATTTTAAGTTATGTTTAAGGTAAAGGTCATATAATGAGTCCTTCATGAAGGAAATGAATTTGACTTTGAAAATTTATTTTCTTCTGAGTGAACTTATACATTTTAAACCGTGAGCTTTCAAAGATATGTAATTTCGCAAGCAGCAGAGATTTGAAGGCTCCTTATAACAAACGTCCATAGCGTGCAATGACGTTAAACTGCTGACGGTAATCCTACACAAGCGTTCAAGACTTTATGATGTGTATGGGAAGTAACCATGATGATAGAGTATATACGGGGGTTCGTAATTGAGCTTTAACTCTATGGAATATTCTTAGTGGCGAAATTGAAAGGTCTAAATGAAATTCAGTAAAGTTGCTATTTCAACTGGTGTTATTGCTTCATTCATGTTTATCGGTACTGGTATGGCCCACGCGGACACACCGAAACAAACTACACATGATGTTGCAATTGAAGTTATTAACGGTAACTACGGTACAGGTCAAGATCGTGTCACAATGTTGACAAACAAAGGTTTTGACTTTGAAGACGTACAAACAGAAGTTAACAACATTTTGTTAGGAAAAGCTTCAGCAACTCCTACAACTGCCAAAAAAGTTGAAACACAACCTGCTAAATCTAAAGTAGCACAAACTGTATCAGGACTTGACTTAGGTCAAACTTCTGGTCAAGTAAATATTGAAGCCCTTGCCAACTACATGGTTTCTAATACTGCCAACGCAGCAGGATATTCTGCAAGCGAATGGGCATATATTATTGAACATGAGTCTAATGGACGTGCAGATGTTGCAAATGCAAGTTCAGGTGCATACGGTGCGTTCCAATTGTTAGGTCACGGTGAATACGCTGGCATGACTCTTGCTGAACAAATCGAAATGGCAAGTAAACTCCCTGCAGGAAGCTGGGTTGTTTATAACTAATAGGAAGTGAATTACAATTCGTTTCCTGGAGTGCTTAACTAAGATTAAACATCCAAGGCTATCACAAACAGTGAAGGCCTTTTTGTTTTGCCTTTAACCTTTTTAAAAATCAAAAAATCAAAAAATCAAAAAAACTCTTAAAAAATTTAAAATTATATGTTATAATAAAAGAGTAGATTTAGTAAAATGTACTAAATTCATAACAATTAAAGAGACAATATAGGTTGGGCGCAAGCTTCAAGAGATTTCCTCCGAGGGTAAGGAGGAGATTTTTTGATAGCTTGTGCCCTTTTTGTTTACATTCTTTTTTTTCGATTGCTACGCTCTTGGAAAAAAATGAAGTGTAGACCTAACTGTCGAAAATACAAGGAGGAAGCTTTTGGAATTTTATAAAAAAGCAAAAGAAGAAGTTATTGAGGAGTTTTTAGTTGATACTAAGACTGGCTTAAATCATGAACAAATATTGAAGCAAAGAGAGCTTCATGGAGAAAATAAACTTCCGGATGAAGAGGAAGAATCATACTTAGCTACGTTCCTCAAAAGTTTTAAAGAACCTATCGTTATTGTTTTACTTGGTGCGGTAGCTCTGTCCTTTGCTAGTTCTTACCACGCTTTTCAATTTCAAAATGATAGTAAGCATGGGATGGAGGCACTATATGAAGCGATTGCTATCTTAATCTTAATTATCATAAATGCCTTTTTAGGCTTTTATCAAGAAATTAGTGCACGTAAGAGTTTGAACGCATTAAAAGAGATGAACAATCGTTATGTTACTGTGTTACGAAATGGTCAATTTGAAAAAATACTTTCAACAGAGCTTGTCACAGGGGATATCGTAAAAGCCTCAATTGGAGACTTTGTCGAAGCAGATGTCCGTTGGATTGAAACCAATGAGCTCCAAGTTATCGAGTCGCATTTGACTGGCGAAGCAGATGCGATTAGCAAGCACACAGATGCTATTCTCGAGACGACAGAACTAGGTGATCGTCATAATATGGGCTTCTCCGGTTCAAGCGTTTCTGGTGGACAAGGTTTAGGGATAGTTGTGGCTGTTGGGGAACATACTGAACTTGGTAAAATTGCCAAACTGATTCAAGCAGTTGAAAACAGGACGTCGCCACTGCAAAATACGGTTCATAAGTTAACCAAAACCTTGATGCAAGTTTCAGCCGGTATTGTTGTCTTTACCCTCGTAGTGGGTATCATCCAAGCTGGTGAATTAAGCATAGCATCAATTACATCTGTTTTATCAACCTCAATCGCCTTAGCTGTAGCCTCTATACCTGATGCTCTACCTGCTGTGCTTTCGATTGTTTTAACGATTGGCGCTGCCAAAATGGCGAAGAATAAGGGGCTTATCAAGTCTCTTAACAGTGTGGAAACACTAGGAAGTACTTCCTACATCTGTTCAGATAAAACAGGAACACTTACCAAAAATGAAATGACCGTTACACATTTCTATACAAACGGCCAGTACTATGAAGTTTCTGGTCTGGGCTATACTCCAGATGGGGAAATTCGTAGTCTTTCTGATGAAGAGCAAGAGCCTTCATATTCGGCCTTTATTGCAGGTGCACTTTTGTGTAACGAGTCTGCTCTCAAAGAAGTCGAAGGAAAATTCGTGCCTTTTGGTAATCCAACTGAAATTGCCTTGACTGTTTTGGGGCAAAAAGCTGGCCGCACAAAAACTCAACTTTTAGAATCACATGAGCTCATCCGGACGCTACCTTTCACTAGTGATCGTAAAACAATGAGTGTCATTGTCAAGAAAGACGACAACTATCTTCTCTATATCAAGGGAGCGCCAGATGTTCTGGTTGAGAAAAGCCGCGCCCTTTTGATTGATGGTGAATTAAATACTGAAGAAAGTGAAAAGCAAAAATTTATCACGACTGTAAATGATTATGCCAATGAAGCTTTGCGTACCTTGGCGGTAGGATACCGTATCCTCAGTAAGGAAGAAGCAGAACAAGGTCAGCTAGAAGATTTAGAAAAAGATATTATCTTGACGGGGGTTGCAGGAATTATTGACCCTGCGCGTGAAGAAGTCAAAGCTTCTGTTAAAACATTGCAAGAGGCAAGTGTCGAAGTCGTTATGATTACAGGTGATCACGAAAATACAGCTCGTGCTATTGCTTATAATCTTGGCATTGTAAAATCCAAAGAGGCTAAAGTCATCAAAGGTATCGAAATTGAAGAAATGACAGATGAAGAGCTCTATGATGTCGTTAAAACAACGAATGTCTATGCGCGTGTTTCCCCTGAACACAAGCAAAGGATTGTTAAGCAACTTCAAAAGCACGGGGAAGTTGTGGGTATGACAGGAGATGGTGTTAATGATGCGCCGGCTCTGAGAGCAGCCGATATTGGAATTGCCATGGGAATCGCAGGAACTGAAGTAACCAAGGATTCTGCTGACTTGATATTGCTTGATGATAAGTTTACAACGATTGAAAAAACAGTCGAAAATGGTAGAACTATTTATGCCAATATTAAGAACTTTATCCGTCATGAATTAACGACGAACGTCGCAGAAGTACTTTCCTTGATATTAGGCTTACTTTTCTTCACTGTAAGTATCGGGAATGTTGACTATACCACACCAACTTTAACAGCCTTAATGGTACTTTGGGTCAATATGGTCAGTGATGCCGTGCCTTCTTTCGCTCTGGGATACGATGTCGCTGAGTCAGATATTATGAACGAAAAACCACGTGACCCTAAAGAATCGGTCCTAGCTAACTACACATGGTCAAGAGTCTTGATCCGAGGCACAATTATGGGCTTGATGGTCTTTGTAGCCTTTGTTTGGGCAGCAAAACAAGGCATGTCAAGTAACGAAGCACAAACGGTGGCCTTCTTAACACTTGTTTATGGTCAGTTGTGGCATGTTTTTGATGCAAGAAGTTCACAAACTCTCTTCAGAAGAAATCCATTCGGCAATCCACGTTTAGTCCTTGCTGTTGTCTTTGCAGGTATCTCTTCATTTTTAGTGACAATAATTCCATTCTTCAATGTTGTCATGGGAACTGCACCATTGAGCTTATCTGTTTATCTTCTTGTACTCTTTGTGCCAGCTTTACCAACATTTATCCTATCAGGTATTAAAGAAATCTTTAAAGTGAAAATTTGGTAAGGAGAATTTTTGAGATGTGTAACTATAATATGCTAAAATAACAGTATAGTAATCCTTGGAAGGAAGTATATACATGGAAAAAGTAAAAAGCTTTTTTACACCCAAAAGAATTTTAGTTCTCTTGATTCTTTTGCTCATCGTAATTTTTGCGGTTCTTAATTTCTCACCTGTTCGTGTTAACATGCTTTTCTTTAACATTGATATTCCCATGTTCTACGGTATTATCGCTGTAGGGCTGATTGGGTTTATATGTGGATATGTGATGCGGGGGAGAAAATAGCCTGAAAAAATCAAGACTGAAGTGTGTTACACGCTTCAGTTTTTTTATATTATTAGGTTTCCTCTTGCAAAAATATTAGAATTTAGAAAGGAGATTAAAAAGAAATGAGCATATAATATGGAAGAATTAATCCGGTTCTATATTAAAAAGAAGGAGTTTGAAAAACTTCAAGTTATTCTTAAAGATTTACAAAGACATGAATTGAAAGAGATTTTTAAACATCTAAAGCAAGATGAACAGGTCATTTTTTTTGAGGTCCTTTCAGAAGATAAAGCAGTGGAGTTGTTCAAAATTCTTGGCACTCAGCAGCAAAAAAATCTTTTAGATACGCTACAACCGCCAATGGTGCAAACTTTTCTCAATCAGCTGTCGTCAGACGATCGTGTCAGACTTTTTGACCGACTACCTGAAAGACGAGTGAAGAGTCTTCTGGGTGTTTTAACACCCGACAATAGAGTAGAAACACTCCAACTCCAAGCTTACGTCCCAGAAACAGCTGGTCGAATTATGACAACGGAATTTGTAACTTTGACAGAAGATATGACCCAAGAAGAGGCGTTGGCAAAAGTCACACAGGAAGCCACGCGCAAGGAAAACATCTATATTTTGTTTATTATTGACGAGAAGTTAAAGCTCACTGGTTTTGTAACTTTACATCAACTTTTGATGATGGCACCAACAGCAGTCATTAATGAGCATATGTCGCGTCAACCGATTTCTGTTAAAACTTCTGAGGACCAAGAAAAGGTGGCACAAAAAGTCAAAGAGTTGGATCTTCTGGCTTTAGCTGTGGTGGACGATACTAATAAATTAGTAGGCATAGTAACTTTCGACGATGCAATGGAAATTCTTGAAGAAGAGGCAACAGAAGACATTTTGAACCAAGCAGGTTTATCCGACTTAAAAGATACAGAGGAGGACCGCAGCAAGCTACTTATTAATGGCAAGTTAAATAAAATTTTGGCAGTACGTTTACCCTTTCTTTTAGCCACCTTGTTGTTAAGCATGCTTTCTGGTTTAGTCATTGAAAATTTTGAACAAACTTTAGAATCCATCGCAATGGTGGCAATTTTTATCCCATTGATTATGGGCATGGGAGGAAATATTGGGACACAATCTTCAACAGTCTTTACACGAGGCTTGGTTTTAGGGCATATTGAGATTGAGAACTTCCTTGAGCACTTTTTCAAGGAATTACGTGTCGGTTTGACCATTGGCGCATTGATGGGAATTATGGCGGGGCTAATGGCGACCATATGGCTAGGTTTTCCGATGTTAGGTTTGGCAGTTGGTTTAGCCCTTTTTGCCACGATGACCGTCGCATCCTTGCTTGGCTTTTTAGTCCCTTTTATCTTAATCAAGTTAAAAATCGACCAAGCTGCAGGATCAGCACCAATCATTACAACGATTAAAGATTTAGTTGCCTTACTGATTTACTTCACCCGCATTTCGCTCTTCCTTGGTCATCTTATTTCATGAGTTTGATAAGATAGAAAAAATTTAATTTTTGTTAAAATAGACAAATATGAGACTAGATCACTACCTGTTCCTCAATGGATGGAAAGATAAGAAAGAACGCAAACGCTTGATACAGACCAGAAAGATTATAATTGATGGAGAAGTAGAGTATAACCTAAGTCGCAATGTCGATCCTCAGATGCATGAAATTATTGTCAATCAGCAACAGCTCACAACATTTGGACATCATTATTTTATGATGAATAAGCCAGCTGGTGTACTTTCAGCCAATAAAGATGAGCACCTGCCCACCTATCGTGACCTTGTGGAAGAAAAGAATGATGCACTCTATCCTGTGGGACGGCTAGACTTTCTAACGACAGGATTATTATTCATCACGGACAATGGGCCACTGGGCATCGATATGCTAAAGCCACAGCAACATGTTTCTAAAATATATTTCGTAGAGACATGGGAACCACTTGAAGTAAGTGATAGAGTTGCCTTTGAAGCAGGCCTTGAATTTATCGGAGGCGTTCGTACGCAGCCAGCGCAACTCGAAATTTTAGATGTGCATCATGCTAAAGTTACTATCCAAGAAGGCAAATATCATCAGGTCAAGAAAATGTTCTTAGCTTTAGGTAAAAAAGTTGAGCAACTTCAACGTTTAAATTTTGGACCGCTGGTCCTAGATGAAGATTTGCAACCAGGTGCTTATCGCCCTCTTACGCAGCAAGAAATCTTGAGTCTGAAGCCTTATATGAGAAAGTAAGATTCTTTGACAGTCTGATAAGGCAAGTGTTATAATCATTATCACTTAGAGCCGATGAAGAAAGGAAGTGTCACTATGACTATTTATGATTTCACAGTGAAGGGAAAACAAGGAGATGATATCTCTTTATCCGACTATAAAGGAAAAGTTCTACTCGTAGTGAATACTGCGACAAGATGTGGTTTTACACCACAATATGATGGACTTCAAAAACTTTATGATGAATATAAAGAGTCCGGGTTTGAAATTCTCGATTTTCCTTGTAATCAATTTAAAGAGCAAGCACCTGGCACAGCTGATGAGATTGATCAGTTTTGTACATTGAACTATGGGACAACTTTCCCACGCTTTCAAAAGATTGATGTTAATGGCGCGGATGAAAGCCCGCTCTATACATGGTTAAAAGAAGAAAAAGGAAGCCCGCTTGGAAAAAAAATCAAGTGGAATTTTACGAAGTTTTTGATCAACGCTCAGGGGGAAGTTGTCGCACGTTATGCTCCAGCAACAGAACCTGAAAAAATTGCCAAAGATATTAAAAAAGAGCTTGAAAAAGTAGAAAAATAGGAGCACGTGCCTCCTGTTTTTTCTTTTGGTATCATTATAAAGAAGCTCATATTTATAGCTGGTTTATGCTATAATTGAGTCATGAATATTCTGCTCGAAATCCAAACGAAATTAAGAGAACTTTCCCCTAACGAGTCAAAAGTTGGAAAGTATGTTCTCGCTTTTCCTGAGGCTGTCATCAACCTAAGCACCCAAGACATTGCTAAAAATAGTCAAGTGTCACCAGCTACAGTTATTCGCTTTGTCAAATCCATCGGACTTGAAGGTGTTCCCCAACTTAAGCAGCAACTTTCCGTCTGGAAGGCGAGCGCCCAATCGGATACAGATTTTCAAGAATTACGTCCTAATGAAGAGATAGACTCAATAAAATCAAAATTAAAAGCGCGCATTAATCATATGACAGAACTTGTTAATGGTCATTTAAACAATGAAAGACTTGCTAAAACGGTCGACCTGATTGATGAAGCGAAGTTAATCTTTATTTTCGGGATTGGGGCTTCTTTTCTTGTGGCACAAGACTTAGCTCAAAAATTGAACCGTATTGGCAAAATCAGTATTTGTGCGGACAATACTCATACGATGGCTGTTAATTTAACCAATAATAATCAAAAGAAACTCTTTATCGCTGTCAGTGACCGAGGGGAATCCCGTGAAGTTTTAGCTATGCTTGATTTGGCTCAAGCTGAAAAGATTGAAACCATTGCGATTACCGGTATTGAAAACTCAAGTCTTGCTAAACGTGCCGAATATCCGCTCATTTCTCTATCAGGAGAGAATTTTGAGTTTAGGCATGCAGCTACGGTTTCAATGCTAGCACAATTGTATCTCATCGATTTGCTCTTTTATGCCTATGTCAGCAAAAACTTTGATGATGCACGAGAATCAGTGATTCGTTCTTTAGATATCGTTCGTCATCTGGAAAAAAATTATTGATGTGAAGTTATACATAAAAACAGTAAAAATCTTGGCGTTTTCGTTGTGAAGCGAGATTTTTACTGTTTTCTTTACCTTAAACTTTTTTATGTTAAAATAGAAGAATGATTTTACTACAAGGGAATGGGATAGCACGCACTTTTGGTGGCGATGTTTTATTCGAAAATATAAATTTTAATCTTCAGGACCACTCACGCATGGCTTTAGTCGGACGCAATGGTGCGGGAAAATCGACTTTATTGAAGATTATTGCAGGCGTTGAAGAACCTTCAGCAGGATCGATTTCTAAGGTCAAGGACTTGCATTTAAACTATTTGGCTCAAGATACAGGACTTTCTTCAGAATTAACGATTTTTGAAGAAATGTTGACGGTCTTTGAAAAACTCCGTCAAACAGAGCGACAATTGCGTCAGATGGAATTACAGATGTCGGAGTTAACGGGTGGTGACTTAGAGAGTTTGATGCACCGTTATGATTCTTTATCGGAAGAATTTCGTCAAGCCAACGGTTTTACCTATGAAGCAGAGATTAAGTCAGTACTTAATGGTTTTCGTTTCGATGAGAAGATGTGGGACCGTGCTATTTCTTCTTTATCTGGTGGACAAAAGACAAGGTTGGCTTTGGCAAAAATGCTTTTGGAAAAGCCTGATTTGTTGATTTTGGATGAGCCAACCAACCATTTGGATATTGAAACATTGGCATGGTTAGAAACTTACCTGAAAAACTATTCAGGAAGTCTTTTGATTGTCAGTCATGACCGTTATTTCTTAGATAAGGTTGTGACAGAGACCTTGGAGATTTCACGAGGCAAGCTAACACGCTTTGCAGGAAATTACAGTAAATATATTGAACTTAAAGCAGAGATGCTCGCCACTGAGCAAAAGAACTATGATAAGCAACAAAAAGAAATTGAAAAATTAGAAGATTTCGTTGCTCGAAATATGGTTCGTGCCTCCACAACAAAACGTGCCCAATCACGCCAGAAAAAGTTGGAAAAGATGGAGCGTATCGAAGCACCGAGCGCAAGCGAAGCGGCTGCTCATATGACCTTTTCTCCAGCTAAAAAGTCGGGCAACATCGTTCTTACAGTTGAAGATGCAGCAGTGGGATACGATAAAGTCCTCGCTGAACCTATCAATATCGATACACGAAAACATGATGCCATTGCTATTGTTGGACCAAACGGGATCGGGAAGACAACATTGATTAAGTCAATTATTGGTCAAATTCCTCTTCTTAAGGGTCAGGTGAAGCTGGGAGCGAATGTCGACTTAGGATACTATGATCAAGAACAAGGGGCGCTGACACCTTCTAACAGTGTTCTTGACGAGATTTGGAATGAGCATCGTCTCTTACCAGAAGTAGAAATACGTAATCTTTTAGGGGCTTTCCTTTTCAGCGGCGAAGATGTGAAAAAGACCGTTTCGATGTTATCGGGAGGAGAAAAAGCACGTCTTCTCTTGGCGAAGCTCGCTATGCAACATGATAATTTTCTTGTATTGGATGAACCTACCAACCACTTGGATATCGACAGCCGTGAGGTTTTGGAGAATAGCTTGATTGACTTCGATGGTACTTTACTCTTTGTCAGTCATGACCGTTACTTTATCAACCGTGTAGCGACCAAAGTCCTCGAAATATCACCTCAAGGAAGTAAACTTTACCTGGGCGATTATGATTACTATTTAGAAAAAAAACGCCAAGAAGAAGAGACACATCAAGAAGTTGTTTTGGAAGAACAACCAGAAAGTTCGGGCCAGATGGACTATGCACAACAAAAAGAAGCACAGAAAATCCGTCGCAAGTTCGAACGTGAAGTCAATGCTGCGGAAGAAAAACTTGCTGCTCTGGAACAACAAAGCGAAGAAATTTCCCGAGCTATGTTAGACATAACAGATGACTTTGTTAAACTAGGTGAACTCCAAGCAGCACTCGACCAACTGGCTGAACAAAAAGAAGAAACAGAGATGAACTTACTGGAAGCGATGGAAAGCTTAGAAAGTTTATGATTGCAAACTTACAGTAAATCTGTTAGACTATATAACAAGAAACCTTTAAATTAGCACGAGAGGCTAGCAAGGAAACCGTATAATTGTCTATTTGTATAGTATTTAGGTGCATTCTAAATATTATTGGCATATTTTTTTACGCACTTGCAGCTTTATGCAAGTGTTTTTTTGTGTAAAACAGCGTGCTATTGATATTAACTTAAGGGACTAGAAAGAGGATAACATGTCATTATCAAAAACTATCGCTGCTGATTTACTCGAAATAAAAGCTGTAAGCTTATCGCCGAGTGCACCATTTACATGGGCAAGTGGGATTCAATCTCCTATTTATACAGACAACCGTGTGACCTTGGCTTATCCAGAAGTACGCACTCGTATTGAGCAGGCTTTTGCGGATTTGGTCAAGGCAGAGTTTCCTGAGGTCGAAGTAATTGCAGGTACAGCAACAGCAGGTATTCCTCATGGTGCAATTATTGCTGACTATCTTCAATTGCCTTTTGCCTATATTCGTAGCAAACCAAAAGATCACGGCGCAGGAAATCAAATCGAAGGACGTGTCTCTAAAGGACAAAAAATGGTATTGGTTGAGGATCTTATCTCAACAGGAGGCTCAGTACTAGAAGCAGTGGCTGCCGCAAAACGTGAAGGGATAGAAGTTCTCGGTGTGATTGCTATCTTTACCTACCAACTCGAAAAAGCAGCAACAAAATTCCAAGAAGCGCAAGTGCCGTTGCACACATTAACAAATTATTCTGAACTTATCCAAATCGCTCAGGAAACAGGCTATGTAACAGAAGTTGAACTTGAAATGCTTAAAAAATTCAAAGATAATCAAGAAACATGGAATAAATAACATAATAAACATTATGTAAAATATAAAAAGGGGAACAGATGATACTCATAAAAAACGGCCGTGTAATCGATCCTGAGTCCGGTTTTGATCAAGTTGCTGATGTGTTAGTTAAAGATAAGAAGATTATTCGTATTGCCCAAGATTTGGAAGAAGAAGGTGCAGATATTATTGATGCCAGCAACATGATTGTTGCTCCTGGGCTCATCGATATTCATGTTCATTTTCGTGAACCAGGTCAAACGCATAAAGAGACGATACACACTGGTGCTTTATCTGCAGCACGTGGTGGTTTTACGACAGTAGTAATGATGGCAAATACTAAACCGATTTTATCGAGTCCTGAAGTGCTTGTAGAGACACTGAAACTTGCAGATGAAGAGAAAATTCATATTAAGTCCATTGCTTCTATTACCAAAGATTTTGACGGGCGACATTTGACGGATTTTGATGCTTTGTTAAAGGCAGGCGCAGTTGGCTTTTCAGATGATGGTATTCCACTGAGTGATTCAGGGGTCTTGCATGAAGCTTTGAAGAAAGCCAAGGAAACGGATAGTCTGCTCTCTATTCACGAGGAAGATCCCAACTTAGTGGATACGCTTGGAATCAATGAAGGCGAAGTGGCACACCAATGTGGTCTAACAGGAGCGACAAAGGTGGCTGAGTACAGTATGATTGCACGTGATGCAATGTTGGCTTTGGATACTCAAGCGCGTTTACATATTCAACATTTGTCTGCAGGCGAAAGTGTAGATGTAGTTCGTTTTGCGCAAAAGATGGGCGCAAAAGTTAGTGCTGAAGTTACACCACAACATTTTTCATTGACAGAGCAAGCTGTCCTAGAGATTGGTACAAATGCAAAGCTTAATCCTCCACTGCGTCAAACAAAAGATATTGCGAAAATTTTGGAAGGCTTGAAAGATAACACGATTAGTGTTATTGCGACAGATCATGCGCCACATACCCATGAAGAAAAAAATGTTGCTTTGGCTGAAGCACCGAGCGGAATGATCGGCTTAGAAACTTCTTTGCAACTGGGGCTTACGCATTTGGTTACTCCTGGACATCTTGAACTGGCTCAATTGCTGGCGAAAATGACTGTTAATCCAGCCAAATTATATGGTTTTGATGCGGGATATTTAGCGGAAGGTGGACCGGCTGACATTACTATTTTTGATGCTCATAATACTTATAAAGTGGATGAAAACTTTGATTCCAAGGCAAGTAACTCACCATTTATCGACCAAGAACTTGTGGGACAAGTCAAATATACGATTTGTTCAGGAGAAATTGTTTACCGCCCATAAAAATCTTGCGAGAGCTTACATAAATTGTTAAAATGATTTTAATGTTTAATAAATTTTATTCTAAGCAATAGGAGAAATCTCATATGAAAATCAGTAAAACAATTAATGCTCCTGTCGAGTTTGTCTACAATCAGATTCTGGATTCATCACTTTACGATATCGAAAAAAATACTGGACACAGACCTGACATCAAGTCTCTTAATGGCTTTGAATACTCAAAAACATTTGGCAAAAACCAACATGGAACTATTACGATTGATGAAGTTGTGAAAGCCAATAAGTATGCTTTTACCACGAAAACTATCCGCAATACATTCAATACACGTTGGAATTTTCATCCTGTTGATGATAAGAAAACAGAGATAACTATTGAGGAAAGCCGTACTTCCAGCGGAATGATTCAAAAATTAAATGATATGTTTGTCGGAACGCTTCTGGGACACTGGAAAAAACGTCAGATGGTCGCTATTTTGAATCACATTGAACAAGCTTATAGTGGTGGGAAGTGAAAAGATGGAAAAGAAACAGCATGAACTTTTAGACCTCGCGACTTATGCTTTTAATAAGCCCCGAAGTAAGGAGCGAGAAGAAGCGTTTGATAAACTTTTAAGTTTTTCAAAACCATACAGTTACTGGGAAAACGATGAGCTATCCTCTATGATTATCGATACCTCTTTTAGGGTCTATTGGAAGGATGCAAAGCTAAAGATGTCGGGAATTGGTTATGTTGCCTCTTACCCAGAATTTAGAGGAAACGGCAGCATTCGTAAACTCATGACCGATATTTTAGAAGACAACTATGAAGCTGGCACCGCCTTAAGCTATCTGGCTCCCTTCTCTTATCAGTTTTACGGACAATTTGGTTATCATTACGCTTTTGACCAAAAAGCATATACGATTCCTGCACAAGAATTTCCTAAAGGCAAAAAAACAGTGGGTCAAGTGCAGCGCCGCACTGTAAGTGAGGAGCTTTTGGAAGAAGCGGCTGAGGTCCATGATCAAGTCTATAACCAAGGTTCACTAGTCCGTCCACAACATGTTTGGGAATACTATTTCAAGTATAAAGCACAGCCCTTCTTTGCGACTTATGAGGAAAATGGCAGAGTCCTAGGTTACTTAATTTATGAATTTGCAGGTACGGCTTTTGTAATTCGTGAATGTATTACATTGACCCAAGAAGCTCAAGATGCACTTTATCGTTTTGTCTCAAGCCACGCTGCAAGTTTTGAAGTCATCAAATGGACTGCTCCTTCAAATGTTTTCCTCGAATATGATTTGGCTGAACCATCACGCATAGAGCTACAGTTGCAACCTTATATGCAAGCTCGTATTGTTAATCTGCAAGCATTTTTGAAAGTGAACGGTCAGCCTGAATTTTCTGCCCGTATTGTTGATGATATTTTGCCACAAAATAATATCTGTGTGGGCCCTGACACAGACCAACCAGAGGAAATGACCATTGGAGTATTTACTGCCCGTGTACTACGAGAAAATAAAGCCATTCTTCGTGAATATTTTTAAAATAGTCAAACTAAACACCGAATCTTAACATTTTTTGTAAGATTTGGTGTTTTTATTAATTAAAACTAAAAAAATAACACGATTTTGTTTCTAAATTTGTAACATGTTTCAGAAATCAGCCGGAAAATTAAAGTTTTTAATGGTTTGAAGAAAATGAAAGCGCTAAAAATAAGGGTTTCATTAAAAAATACTTGTTTTTTCGCTTAATATTGTTAGGACAAATTATATTTGAAACCGCTTTCTGAAACCGCTATACTATTGGTATAGATAAAAAGAAGGAGATCATAGAAATGGCAGAAAAAGTTATTGCATTAGCCTGTGCAGCAGGTATGTCAACATCATTACTCGTGACAAAAATGCAACAAGCTGCACAAGAAGCAGGAAAAGATTATGAAATCTACGCAAAGTCTGTAGCTGAAATTGACAACATGTTGTCTGGCTCAGAGAAACCAGATGTATTGCTTCTCGGTCCGCAAGTGGCTTACATGAAAAATGAAGTCATCAAAAAAGCAGCAGCAGTTGATGTTCCTTGTGATGTGATTAAAATGCAAGATTACGGCATGATGAATGGAAAAAATGTTGTAGCAGCCGCTGACGCATTAATGAATGGATAAAGAGAATTTGTAGAAATTCTAGATAAAGAAAGGAGTATTATGGGAAAACTAGGAATCTCGATTTATCCGGAACGTTCCAACTTTGAAGCTGATAAAGCCTATTTAGACTTAGCGCACCAATATGGTTACACCCGTGTCTTTACCTCACTTTTAGAAATCAAAGGAGATAAGGAAGCAGTTCTTGAGGGCTTTACGAAAGTGATTGCTTATGCTAATAGTCTTGGTATGGAAGTCATGGTAGACATTAATCCCGCCTTATTTGAACAACTTAACATTAGCTATGATGATTTAAGTTTCTTTGATGAAATGGGTGCTGATGGTATTCGTTTAGACCTCGGATTTACAGGAGCTGAGGAAGCACGTATGACGCGCAACCCTTATAATCTTAAGATTGAGATTAATATGAGTCAGGGAACAAGTTATGTGGACAGTATCATGGATTACTCGCCTAACATTGAAAACTTACTTGGCAGTCATAATTTCTATCCTCACCGTTACACAGGTCTAGCGTTTGATCATTACGTGAAATGTACCGAGAAATTCAAAAAGTATAATTTAAATACTATGGTGTTTGTTAATTCTCATGAAGCAACATTTGGGCCGTGGCCCACACAAGATGGCTTATGTACCTTAGAGGATCATCGTGACTTAAGCTTGAAGACACAAGTAAAACATTATAAGCTTTTAGATGGTATTGATGATATTACTATTGCTAATGCTTATGCGAGTGAAGCAGAGCTTAAAACAATGGCAGAAGTTTTCCATGCGCAAATGCCAGAACTGAAAGTTGTGCCAAGAGCTACGATGACGGAAAATGAACGAAAATGTGTCTTTGAGGCTACGCATAGTTATCGTGGCGACCGCTCAGAGTACATGCTACGTTCAACCATGACTCGCGTTATTTACAAAGACTTGGATTTTCCGCCACATGATACAGATACTATAAAACCAGGCGATGTGATTATTGACAATGATGGATATGGTCAATATAAGGGGGAAACCCAAATTGCTCTGAAGGAAATGAAAAATGATGGCCGGGTCAATGTTGTTGGACATATCGCGGAAGACGAAATGTTCTTACTTGACTTTATCAAGCCTTGGAGTTCGTTTAAATTTATTGAAAGTGATGAGCTATAATTTATAACCTTATACGCAAATAAATTAAAATTTTAGGAGGAATTCTATGAACGGAATTACGATGTGGATGGAGAAATATCTCGTCCCAGTAGCAGCAAAAATCGGGTCGCAAAAGCACCTGGTTGCCTTGCGTGACTCATTCATTGGTATCCTGCCAGCAACACTGACAGGTGCCCTTGCAGCGATGGTATCAGCCATCGTCACAACATTCCCACAGTCCATTCAACAAATGGTTTTGGGTCCAACCAAGTTTGCCCAACTCGCACCAGAAGATGTTTGGACGCTTGCTAATACACCAATCATTGGCGATTTGAATAACATTTCAACACTTGTCAACCAAGGGACTTTGACAGTTATTGGTCTTATCTTTGCTTTCTCTTGGGGTTACAATTTGGCCCGTGCTTATGGTGTCAATGACCTTGCAGGTGGTGTTGTAGCAGTTGCCACTCTCTTTGCTGGTTTGCCAAACCAAATGCCTAAATTCTTGGATGCTTTGGGTGTGAGCGATGCCGGCGTAGCTGCAACAGACAAAATCAATGGTGTATTGACTGGTCAAGGTCTCGCAGCATGGAAGCCACTCTTTGCTGCCGCACATATGGATGCTGGTGCTTACTTTACGATTATCATTATGGGTGCCCTTGCGGTGATTATTTATGCTAAACTTATGTTAGCAGATATCACTATCAAGATGCCTGAGTCAGTCCCACCGGCTGTAGCAAAAGCTTTCCTTGCGATTATTCCAACGATTGCTGCAATCTACGCTGTGAGCTTGATTTACTATGTTTGCGATTATTCCAACGATTGCTGCAATCTACGCTGTGAGCTTGATTTACTATGTTATTGATAAATTGACACATGATTCTGTAATTAATTTGATTACACACTATATTGCAGAACCCTTCCAAATTCTCTCACAAAATATTTTCTCAGTTCTTATTGTTACTCTCTTCGTTTCAATCTTCTGGTTCTTTGGACTTTATGGACCAAACGTCTTGGCACCTGCTCTTGATGGGATATGGCTTCCTCTTGGTCTTAATAACCAAGCCCTTTATTTCCAAGTTCACTCAGACGGTATTCGTGACTTAGTAGCGCGTGGTGCGATTGATAAAGCACATGCGATTAATGGTGACTATGTCAGTCTTTGGGTTCGTGGTTCATGGGATGCCTTCGTCTGGTTTGGTGGTTCTGGTGGTACAATTACCTTAATCCTTGCCATTCTGATCTTCTCTAAACGTAAAGATTATAAGACAGTAGGACGTCTTGGTTTAGCACCAGGTATCTTCAATATTAATGAACCTGTACTCTTTGGTATGCCAATTGTACTGAACGCCATCTTCTTTATCCCATTTGCAATTGCTCCATTGGTAGCGGTTATTATCGCCTATGTTGCAACGATGCTTCATTGGGTAGATCCAGTTGTCAGTGCTGTGCCATGGGTTACACCACCAATTATGAATGCCTTCCTTGCGACAGGATTTGACTGGCGTGCAATTATCTTAGCAATTGTCAACTTACTTGTAACCTTTGCTATTTGGACACCATTCGTTATTGCAGCAAACAAGATGGAAGAACCAGAATTATAAAAAACAGAAAGGAACCCAATGATTATTGTTAATGTAGCTATGATGCAAGAAAAAGTAATTCAACTTCTAGAAGAAAATGGATTTACTTATAAGGAAAAAAAGGGATTGAAACTCTATTTTCGAGGTCCGAATAGCGACTTAGCTACGGATGCTCAAACTGCAAAACGCTTAATTAAACAAAGTTCATTTGGTTCAGCATTATTCTTTAACGTCGAGGAGGTTTAAATATGGCTTGGATATATGCATTACTTAGTTTGTCACTCTTACTTCTAGCTTATCAAAACTGGAGTTTTGGAGGTACACTCTTTATTCTATCTGTGGTCATGCTTATACTTGCACGACAAAAGAAGAAAAAAGAAGAATAATAAAAAAGACTTGCTACGGCAGGTCTTTTATTATGTTTGACTTTAAAGCAGAAGCGTTATAAGATGAAAGAAGTGAGTATAAGCTTTATGGTTTGAGGCAAATCTCATCCTTTGACTAAATACCCCTAAGGGTATATAATGGATATATCAAAAATTTGAGGAGAGAGAATTATGCGTTCAATCCAAATGAAGCAATTAAAAGAGAAACTCGGTCAAGTTGTACTGATTGATGTTCGAGAAGAGGACGAATATCTCGAAGGACATGTGCCAACAGCAATCAACATACCCCTGAGTGTTTTAGAGCAAAGATACTTAGAGATAGAAGATGAGAGCTATATTATTTGTCAAAGCGGTGTGCGGTCTATGCGCGCTTGTCAATTCCTAGAGGCACAAGGAGTGGCAACTACGAATGTTACAGGTGGTACTCTGTCTTGGGATCAAGAATTAGAAAAATAAGAGGAAGAAAATGACGAAAAAATATCTTATCGTTGGGGGCGTTGCCGGTGGCATGAGTGCAGCCACTCGATTACGCCGTTTAAAAGAAGATGCAGAGATTATTGTTTTTGATAAAGGACCGTATGTTTCTTTTGCAAACTGTGGGCTCCCCTACTATCTCTCTGGTGAAATCGAATCAAGAAATAAACTTATCCTACAAACACCTGAAAGTCTGGCACAGCGTTTTAATTTAGATGTTCGTCCTGATTCTGAAGTGGTTTCTATTGAGCCGGATAATAAAGAAATTACTGTAGTATCGAATGGGACAAGCTACACGGAAAATTATGATGCATTGATTTTGTCACCTGGCGCAAGTCCTTTTATTCCGCCTATAAAAGGTTTAGCGGAAGCGGATAATGTCTTTAGCCTACGTAACATTCCTGACTTAGATAAAATCACAAACTATATGGAAATGGAGCACCGCAAGCAAGCATTGATTATTGGCGCGGGTTTCATCGGTCTAGAGATGGCTGAAAACTTACGAAAACTTGGTTTAGAGGTTACAATCATCGAAAAAGCCAATCATGTTTTACCAACTCTTGATCAGGAAATGGCCGTTCATATTGAAGAAGAGTTGACACATAATGGCTTGAAAGTACTCACGGGTGTGTCTGTTGTAGAGTTCCAAGACCAAGGAAAAACGGTTATTCTGGAAAATGGCGACAGTCTTAGTACGGATGTGGTTATCCTTTCTGTGGGGATTCAAGTGGAGTCAAAACTTGCTGCTGATGCGGGGATTAAGCTTGGAATGAGAGGAGCAATTCTTGTCGATGAGCAATATCAAACATCTGTGCCTGATATTTATGCCGTGGGGGATGCCATTCTTGTTAAAAATCAAATTACTGGTAATGATGCGCTCATCTCCTTAGCAAGCCCAGCTAATCGCCAAGGACGTCAAGTTGCAGATATCTTAGCAGGATTACCTGTTACAAATAAAGGGAGTATCGGAACAGCTATTGTTCGAACTTTCAGTTTGACAGCTGCCTCTACTGGACTTTCAGAGAAGCAGACACAAGATGCGGACTTAAAATATAAGGCTGTGCATATCACAGCTAATGATCACGCAGGTTATTATCCTGGCGCAAGCTCTATTCTTCTCAAACTTATCTTCAATCCAGAAAGTGGTCATATCTATGGAGCATCAGCAGTTGGTCAAAAAGGTGTAGACAAGCGTATTGATGTTCTGGCAACAGCGATTAAAGCAGGGATGACAGTTTTTGATTTACCAGAACTTGAGCTGAGCTATGCGCCACCATTTGGCTCTGCTAAGGATGCTGTGAACATGATTGGTTATGCGGCTATGAATATTGCTATGGGCTTGTCAGATAACATTCAGTGGCATCAGCTCGAAGCAGAACTTGCCCAAGGTAAAGTACTCTTAGATGTGCGTCAAGAAAATGAAGTGGCGCGTGGTGGTTTTAAAGAAGCGATAAATATACCATTAAATGATTTACGCCAAAATATGGACAAATTAGATAAAAATAAAGAATACATTGTCAGCTGTCAATCAGGACTTCGCTCTTATACAGCTGAACGTATCTTGAAACATGAAGGCTTTAAAGTAGAAAATCTTGATGGAGCTTATGGCTTGTACAGTAAGGTGAAGGACATTTAACTCAAACTGAACGAAAGGATTATTTTAGGATAGTCCTTTTTTCTTATTGAAATTTTTAATGAATTTGTAGGCTGCTTATGGTATAATATTAAAAAATATTTGTTAGATTTGGGGAAGTCATGAGACTTGAACTATATGAAGAAAAGCCAGAAGAAGCGAGTGCAGCTCTTGCTCAGGTTTTTGAAGCCTTTAGTAAAGAAACAGAAGAGGCCGAGTTGCAAACAGTACGCTATAACTTAGCTGAAGATGCGGACATCTTTGCGCATCATCCTGTTGTCAATCAAGCAATGAAAAAAATGGAAGCGGCTTTGCCTTTGATGTTGGTAGATGGAGAAATTATGACGATTGGCGCTTACCCTGATATGGAAGATTTGACGGAGATTACGGGTTTGAGTTTTCAAGATATTAGAACACGAGAATGTCAGTGTGGCAATTGTAACTGTGGAAAGGGATAAAATGATCGAAAATTTTCAACGGCCAAGCAAGGAAGAATATTTTAAAGAAATCGTCGAAGTTGTAGCTAAACGCTCTACCTGTACGCACGCTCAAGTTGGTGCTCTTCTCGTGACTGCGGATGGGCAAATTCTTTCAACAGGCTATAATGGCTCTGTAGCCCTTATGCCGCATTGTACAGATGTAGGGTGTCTGGAAGATAAAGACGGACATTGTATTGCGACTGTTCACGCGGAGCAAAATGCAATTGCCCAAGCAGCAAAGCACGGTGTTTCACCAGAAGGAGCAATTCTTTATACGACTTTATTCCCTTGTATCGCTTGCTTGAAGCTCGTCTTGGCATCAGGTGTAAAACATATCAAATATATCAATGAATACCATGCAAAAAATCCTTATGAGGAAGAGTTGATTGAAACTTTAGGTATTCAAGTTGAAAAAATATAAAAATCCAGAAATCATGCTGGTTTTTTTATTTTAACGTAAAAAACGGTTCCCTAAGTTTATCTGTAAAATTTATTCTTACTTGAGCTTTTTATGTCTGTTTTTGCTAAAATAAATGAATGGGAATAAAATACAGTCAAACACATAAAGTCGCTTTTTATGAGAGCGACACACGAGGCAAGATGAAAATATCAGATCTTCTTGCCGTAGCACTTCAAATTTCGGGAGAGCAGTCTTATACGTTAGACCGTAGCGACACATGGATTTGTGATAACTTCAATCTATTTTGGGCTGTTATCGAGCACGAAGTTCAGGTTCATCGCTTACCCGAGTTTAATGACCAGATTACAATTGAAACAGAAGCCACGTCTTACAATAAATTCTTTTGTTATCGTGACTTTATTTTCAAAAATACAGCTGGCGAAACCTTAGTAAAAATAAGTTCAACTTGGGTTTTGATGAACAAAGATACACGTAAGGTAGAACGTGTTGTTGATGAGATTGTGGCACCTTATGAGGCACCAAAAGTCAGCAAAATTGTTCGTCCTCACAAATATCTTACCTTGTCTGATCAAGCGCAATGCAGCCTAGCTTTTCCAATTCGTTTCTCTGATCTGGATATGAATGGACATGTGAACAATGCTAAATATTTCGACTGGGCTGTTGATCAGTTGGACTATGATTTCCGTATGGCATACGAACCTAAAAAAATATATATTCGCTATAATCACGAACTCCTTTATGGCAATCATGAGTTTATTCATCCTGTTTTTGAATTTCAAGGAGACACCACTTGCCATATTATTAGGAAAGATGGTGTAGATAATGCTAATATTGAGATTGAGTGGTCAAAAATAAGCGAGGAGAATGAACGAAAATGAGAAAAGGTTACAAAAAATATAAAGGATATCTGATTGATTTAGATGGCACGATTTATATGGGCAATCATCGTATTCCTGCAGGGGAAGACTTTGTTCATCGTTTGCAAGAAGCGAAAGTTCCTTATCTGTTTTTAACAAATAATACGACAAAAACCCCACGAGTGGTCCAAAAACGTTTGGCTACACAGTTTAATATTGATACACCTTTAGAAACTATCTATACAGCAAGTGCAGCTACAGTCGATTATATGAACGATTTAGGCTTGGAGAAGACTGTTTATATTATTGGTGAAGATGGCTTAAAAGAAGCAATCTATGAAGCAGGCTATAAAAAGGATCGTGAAAATCCAGCATATGTTGTTGTTGCTTTGGATTCTGACTTGACATATGAAATGCTTGCTTTGGCAACTCTTGCTATACATAAAGGTGCGAAATTCATCGGAACAAATCCTGATTTGAACCTTCCAAGCGAACGAGGACTTTTGCCAGGAGCGGGCTCTTTGGTTAAAATGATTGAAGCAGCTACACGTGTTCAACCCACCTTTATTGGAAAACCTGAGGCGATTATTGCAGAAAAAGCGGTGGAAAAAATGGGCATTCCTAAAGAAGATCTTTTAATGGTTGGTGATAACTATTTGACAGATATTCGTACAGGGATTGATAATGGTATCGACAGTTTGCTTGTTACAACAGGCTTTACAAAAGCTGAAGAAGTCCCTGGACTTCCAATACCACCAACCCATGTCGTTTCAAGTTTAGAGCATTGGGAAGTTTGAGATGCGTGATCGCCTGATTTTCACGAGTCTTATTTTATGGGGTATTGCAGCAGCAGTAAGTTTAACTTTACTTTTGGCTGTCCCACTTTTTTACATAGATATTCATTTGGAAAATTTGACCCAGATATCAGGACTTTCAGCAGAAGTACTAAGAAATAACTTTAATGTTCTGATGACTTATCTGGTTAATCCATTTGAAAGTGTGTTACAGATGCCTGATTTTCCTTCGTCTCCCGATGCTTTACAGCATTTTAAGGATGTGAAAAAGTTCTTTATGCTTGCTTTAGGACTCGCGCTTGTCCTGAGTCCCGCGCTCATCTTATTTTTGAAAGAACATTTAGCCATTCTCTATCATAATGGCCTACGTTTTGTGATGGGAACTCCTTTGTTTATTGGTTTGGTTGCTGCCTTGATTGGATTTGATAACTTTTTTATCTATTTCCATGAGATTTTTTTCCGAGATGACACCTGGCTCTTCAATCCCGATACAGATCCGATCATTAATGTCTTGACGGAGAACTATTTTATGTTCACTTTTATTCTATTTGTCATCCTTTTTGAATTAATTTTTTTCCTCCTTTACTGGTCAGGAAATAAAAGACTGCAAAAGAAAACTTTCGGGAAAACCGAACAATGAGATGTAAAACTGATATGAAATCAGTTTTTTTTCTTTTGTTTTTATCAATATGCGTTAAAATAAATAAGGAAGGTTTGGTTTGCAGAGATTTTTATCGCCAAACTAGCGAGGTTGTCCATAACGGAAACTCGGTCGGTATTCTGTAATAACAAATGAATAAAGAGGCATTCTTATGAACACAATGGTTCCAGTTTTTGATTACGAAGATATCCAACTTATCCCTAATAAGTGTATTATTAACAGTCGTAGTGAAGCAGACACGTCAGTTAAGTTGGGGGATCACACTTTCAAACTTCCCGTTGTTCCAGCAAATATGCAAACAATTATTGATGAAAATATTGCTGAAATGTTAGCTAAGCAAGGTTATTTCTATATCATGCATCGTTTTGAAGAAAGTACACGTAAAGACTTTATTGAAAAAATGCATGCTCAAGGTTTGATTGCATCAATTTCTGTAGGTGTTAAAGACAATGAACGTCAGTTTGTACGTGAGTTGGCAGAAACAGCAACAATTCCAGATTATATTACAATTGACATCGCGCATGGTCACGCCAATTCTGTTATTGAAATGGTACAGCTCATCAAGCGTTTGATGCCACAAGTTTTTGTTATTGCGGGGAACGTAGGAACACCAGAAGCTGTCCGTGAGTTAGAAAATGCTGGTGCTGATGCAACGAAAGTTGGGATTGGCCCAGGTAAAGTTTGTATCACTAAGGTAAAAACAGGATTTGGTACAGGCGGTTGGCAGCTTGCAGCTTTACGCTGGTGTGCAAAAGCAGCAAGTAAACCAATTATTGCTGATGGTGGTATCCGTACGCACGGTGATATTGCTAAGTCTGTTCGTTTTGGTGCAACAATGGTAATGGTTGGTTCACTCTTTGCAGCTCACGAAGAGTCACCTGGTAAAACTATTGAACAAGATGGCAAACTTTTCAAAGAATATTTTGGCTCAGCAAGTGAATACCAAAAAGGTGAACACAAAAACGTTGAAGGAAAGAAAATTCTTTTGCCACACAAAGGTGCATTGAAAGATACACTTCAAGAAATGCAAGAAGATCTCCAAAGCTCTATTTCTTACGCCGGTGGACGTGATCTTAATGCATTACGTAAAGTCGATTATGTTATCGTGAAAAATTCTATTTGGAACGGTGATTCATTATAAAAGATAAAAACTGTCTAGTGACAGTTTTTTCATTTATATTAAATAGTAGAAAGTTAATTATTTTTGAATCCAAGTAGAAGATGATGTAGAATGTTAGTAAAGATAGAAAAAGAAAGCAGGGTGAGATATGAAAGTACTTGTCGTTGGTGCAAATGGAAAAGTGGCGAAACATTTAGCCAAAAACCTAAAAGACTATCCTAAACTTCAAGAAAAAGCTGTTATCCGTAAAGAAGAACAACAGGAATTTTTTAACCAATTAGAGATTGAAACTATTATCTTGGATATTGTCAATAATTCAATTGAAGAATTTGCTGCAGCAATGTCTGACGTTGATGCTGTTGTTTTTAGTGCCGGCGCAGGTGGTTCTGGATTGGATAAAACAATTATGATTGACTTAGATGGAGCGGTTAAAATTATGACGGCAGCCGAAAAAGCAAAGGTCAAACGTTTTGTTATGGTCAGCACTTTCCGAGTGGGAAGAGAAGAAATTACACGTCAAATTCAAGAAGATTCTTCGCTTAAGATTTACACGATTGCAAAGAATTATGCGGATGAATGGCTCAAAACACGAACAGAGTTAGACTGGACAATTATTCATCCTGGAATGCTTACAGACAAAGAAAGTACTGGTAAGGTAGCATTAGCAAGCCATGTGGAAGCAGGAGGAATTCCGCGAGAAGATGTGGCTAAAGTTATTTTGGAAACGTTGGTAAACGACGTGACCATCAGAAAAGAATTTGAAGTGGTCAGTGGAGTCACTCCGATCGATGAAGCCGTCAAAAATTTAAAGGATTAAAAGAAATGAACGTGTGACTTAAATCACACGTTCACTTTTTTTACATGAATGTCATATTGTTGCTGATAATATTGGGCAATTTCTTGACTACCAATTTGATGAAATATTTCTAATGCTTGAAGCATCATCGTATTTCCAGCCTTTTCATCTTTGAAACGATAGGTCCAGAAACCTTTGGAGAGGTTAAGGAGATTGCGCAAAAACATCGATTGTACGAGTTCTAGTGATTCAACCCGATTGAGAATATGTGCACTGTATTCTTGGTAGCCTTTGCTTGCTAAGAGTGCTATAGCACGACAGCATGCACAAACAAAAATTTCCAGATATTTCACGGAGTTAAATATTTTATGCTTTTTTTCTAAGAGGAATAAGTCAAGAATATATAAAATATCGCGTATGCTTAATTTATTCATTGTAAAGTAAAATACATAAAGCTCAATCTGGCCCCAAACTTTGATATCATAGAGATAATCTGTGATTGTATCAATATTTTCTGAACTTAATTCAGTATATGAAGCTTTTGCTGCTAAGGAGATATAAGGATAGCCTGCTTCAAAAGCGACTTTATAGAGATTGTCAAGTGCTTTTTTATCTTGTTTAAGAAAAGCCATCTCGATTTCCTTTAAAAGGGCTTCTGATTCATTGAGTGCATAATCGTTTAAAAGGTATTCGTATTCCTCAAGCCCAATCCCCATCAGTTGCAAAGCTTGTACGACTTTTTCAAAATTCATCATGGTTTCAGCTCGCTCAAAACGAGAAAGGGTGGCTTTTGAGATTCCTATAGAAGAAAAGTCCGATAAGGAGATATGTTTTTGCTCACGTATTTGTCGAAAAACATATCCAAATTTTTTATATACCATAAAATCTCCAGTCATTCATAGTGGCAGTTATAGCTATACTATCAGAAAATGCAACAAAAAATTAAAGTGTTATCAAATACGTGACGATAAAGAATATCGTTGCTTTTATGCAACGATATGAAAAGATAAAATTATTTATTATATTATAATATATTGTAAGAAGCAGAAGAAGAAAAGCCACTTTTCTTTTTCATCAAAAGGATAGAGGTGAAGATGATGGATCTTATCAAAGAAATACTGGGGCCTTATTTTTTTGCCAAATTATTTTTGATTCCGGCAATCCTAGGTGGTATATTTCTCACTAAAAATATCATCCATCGCAGTAAATACGCTGAAAATCCTTACTCTGCCTTTTGGTTCTATTCGAGTAATTTTACATTATGGATTTTTCTTTTAAAATTATTATTTATTGAAATAGCTCAGGATGGTGCTTATGGTTATTTACTGAGTGATATTTCGCTCATTTTTATTGCTATTGCAGTCGATTATTGTATTGTTATGCATTATGAAAAAATAGAATATGCAATGCTTCCGCTATTTACTATTTTCTATCTGTTTTATATTTACAATTATGGTTTTCATTGGAAGTCGATTTTATTAGTTACCTTATCTCTGGGTCTTTTTTGGCTGACGCTCTATTTTATTGCCAAAAATCAAACAGCTGTAATGCAAAGTTATGGTAAAATGATGCTGATAGGTTTAAGTCTGGTTGTTTCTGTGCAGCTCTTATTCCTTTCCGAATTTGCTTTTAGTTTGATACATTCATTAGAAATTTTCTGGAAAACATTTATACTCCTTGTGATTGCCAAGTTTATTTTGTTGGATATTTCTTCTATTGTAGGAGAGTATGCAAAGTACAAACGATATACTTATATTGATGCACTGACCAATGTATATAATAGGAGAAAATTTGAAGAAACGATGGATGAAATCCTCGCCAGTGATCAGATTTCCAAATTTTCATTAGTCATTTTTGATATTGATAATTTTAAACACATTAACGATCATTATGGGCATAGCTCAGGTGATTATGTATTAAAAGAAATTTGTATGCTCATCAAAAAGTATTTGAGAGAAACAGGAGAAAACGGGCAACTTTTCCGCTATGGTGGAGATGAATTCTTTCTTTTTTTTCGCAATCGCAAAGGAGAAGTCGTACGTGATATTATGGAGCAGATAGCCAAGGAAATTTCCGAATATGTCTTTCACGCGAGTTCTAACACTATTAAAACATCAATTTCAGTCGGGGTGGTTGAAATTACGGATAAAGTAACACGTGACCAAGCCATCTATCGTGTTGATAAACATTTATATATTGCAAAAGAAAACGGGAAAAATCAAGTTTACTTTAAATAGAAAAAAAATTGATTTTTCTCTTTTTTTTGTCTATTTCATTTTGTTTTAAGAAAGTTTTTAAGTATACTGAAGTTGTAGGAAACAGGAAGGTGTGCTTTTACATTAAAGGAGTATCAGATATTGCAAAAGGAAGAATTAAACAAGGAACAAATCGAAGAAAATTACAGTTATTCCGATCTGTTCTTTGAAAAGGGACATTGGCTTTTAAAAATTAAACAACTCCTCATCGCTCTTTTGGGTTGGGTGTGCTTCATTGTGCCGACTTTTATTACCATAGCATCCTTTTTATATAAGACTTCAAATGGGAAGTATGGCATTGCCTTTTGGAAATTTTCCGAAGGAGTTTTGGAAATTAAATTTTTGTTGATTCTGCTGGCTTTCTGTGTGGTCATCACCTTTACTTATGCAGCGAGCATGACAATTATTCAAAATAACCGAAGGGAATCGGTCATTGAAAAATGGCCTACATTTGATTCGGTCTCCAGTATTGAGCGAAGAAAAAGGGGAAAGAAATTTATCGCGGACCGCTTCGGTGAAGAAGAATTCCGTCATAATGTAAAATATTTTGAAGTTCTACCAGAAAAGAATTTAAAAAATGACGAGCTTTCAAAAGTTCTAGGTAAAGATGAGGTTGATACTTATGATATCTGATATTTTCGGCCAGATGTTTACATCGGATAGTGGTCTACAAATGGTTATCACCGTGTGTTTAATAATCTTGTGTCTTTATCCCGTTATTGGTGCTTTGTTTTGGTTTTTTGGCTCTTTGAGTTACCGTTTCCTAAAAAAAGGGCGAAAAGAGACAAATTTTGTGGAACTAGCACCTGATGAGCAACCGATGATTACGATTATGATTCCTGCTCATAATGAAGAAGTGATGATTGAGGAAACGATTGAGTACTTAGCTACAATGCTCAATTATAGTAACTATGAAATATTAGTGATTAATGATGGTAGTACCGATCAAACTTTGCCTATTCTCCAAAACTTACAAGAAAAGTACGATAAGTTGCGTGTTATTAATATCTTGAAAAATAAAGGAAAGGCACACGGCTTTAACATTGGTACTTACTTTGCGAAGGGGGAATATATTTTAAGTAATGATGCGGATACAATCCCTGAAAGAGATGCGCTTATGAAATATATGAACTATTTCATGAGTGAAATCGATGTCAACACAGCTGCGGTTACAGCCAATATGGATGTGCAGAACCGGACGACTATTATGGGAAAATCGCAAACTGTTGAGTTTTCAAGTATCGTTGGTGTCATTAAAAGAAGCCAAACCGCGATCAATGATTCAATGTACTCGTACAGTGGAGCGAATACCATGTATAAAAAGCAGTTTTTGATCGACGTTGGCGGCTTTAGACAAGACCGAAGTACAGAGGATATTAGTATCGCTTGGGATCACTTAATGTATGGTGTGACGCCGCGTTTTGCCCCAGATATTATTTTTCACATGAATGTACCAGAAACCCTTTCGCAGCTCTATAAGCAAAGAAAACGTTGGGCTCAGGGAGGTACTGAAGTATGGTTTACTAACTCACTGAAGTTTATCTTGCATCCCATTAAGTACCGTTATGTTCTGTCAATGTTTATTGACACGACTTTTTCCATCATTTGGTCATTCTTCTTTTTCATTACGTCAATTATATTTATCTTGGCTATGCTCTATTTCCTTATTGTAGGTAATTATGAGCAGCTTTGGCATGGGTTTGCGATGTCCTTTATCTTTGTTACCTTCGAGCTTATAGCGGGCACCTTGCAGCTTTTAGCCGCACTAATCTTAGATAGTAAGGGACAAAAATTCAAATACTTTATTTTTGCTCCCCTCTATATGTTATTTTTCTGGATGGTCAATCCATTGACGATAATCACGACTTTTATACCAGCCATGAAGGCTTGTTTTGGTAAAAGTGAACACGCTGGTGCTTGGGTCAGCCCTACAAGGAAAAGCCTGAAGAAAGGATAAACTATGCTTTTAGATGTAATGTTTCTGTTGACAATAATCTTTATTCTTCTCTGCTTGCTCGGAATTGTGACCAGCTATGTTTGGGCGAAACGACAAAACAGAATTTATCCTAAAACAATGGAAGATGCTGAAAATTATACATTTTACTTTCAGACAATTATTGATAATAAAGGAGAAAAAACTGGTTTAGAAGCACTGCTCCGCAAGTATGATGTAGAAAAACAAGAATGGGTTTTCCCAGATGATATTGATAAATTTACCTTACGTGAAGTGATTTATCTGCTTCATAAAAGTTTTGTGAAAATAAACTATCCGTCACAATTTTTAGCCATTAATATTAGCCTGAAACAACTTTCAGATCCACGTTACGAATACTTTATTCGCTGGGTCAAAGGCGAATGCTATCCGATGGAGCTGCGGATTGAAATCAATGTGGAGTTGACAGACAAGATTGGCTGGCTTATGAAATCAAGGATCAAGAAGAATTTGAAGTTAAGCCAAGACATTGGTGTTCATGTTATCCTAGAAAAAGTCGAACCAAGTAAAAAATACTTTCACAAGATCAAGTGGCTATTGAATGATATCTATGGTGTGAAAATCCCGCTTTCTAAATTTCAAAAGAAAAGTGATTCTGAATGGTTTGATCTCAACATGGGCGATTGGGTCCGTTTGATTAGAGAAAAAAACAAAAATATTGATATCACTGAGGTTGAAGATCGAGAAGGTATTGATTTAGCCGATAAATTAAAAATCGACAATCGACAAGGTTATTTTATAGACAAGCCTCATTATGAGAAATAGCTTGTTCTATTTTTTTGCTTAAATTAGTGCTTGAAAGTTGCATTATTTAGGAAAAAGAGTAGAATAGGTTTGAGCAAAACGATTTTAAAAAAATGTGGCGCATCTCAGACAATAATCAATGAAAAAAGGACGAGTACGGAAATGACTGAAATGACTTTTGAAGAACGCTTAAAACAGCTTCGAAAGACTTATCTTGAAGGCGATAGTGAAGATAAGGAAGCTCAAGAGATGAATGCTTTCATGAGTTTATCAAAAGAAGATAAAATCAAAAAAATTGAAGCCCATTTAACAGAAATTGAAAATAAAAAAGAAGCTTTGGAAAGCACTCTCTCCAATCAAACAGATGCTCTCTCACGTGAGAATATTCAGCATCATCTGGAAGCATTAGCTGACAAAAAAGAACTTATGCTTCAAAAATTAGAATATGTTAAAAAAGATGAATTTAGTGCTGCAAAACGAGAACGAATCAAACGTCAGTTGGCAGAACTGGAATTTAAACGTTGTCGTCTACGCATGAATAATAAGGACTGTTCAAAGTTGGACAAGAAAATTCAAGAGAAACAAAGACGATTTAGAAATGATATTTAAGGAGTTATATGCTTCAGTCTATCCTTCATGTGATCATTTTCTTGCTCGCATTAGTTTTTTCAAATGTTATCAATAAAATTTTCCCTAAGTTAGCCTTGCCTTTAGTGCAAGTTCTCATAGGGATTCTTTTTGGTTTTGGAGGTATTTCAGAATTTCTTCACGTTGACCCGGAATTCTTCCTTGGTTTCATCATTGCACCGCTCTTGTTTAGAGAGAGTACAGAAGCAGAAGTGAAACGGATTGTTAAACACCGACATTTGATACTTGTGCTTATATTCCCGCTGGTTTTTGTTACTGCTCTTGGATTAGGTGGTATTTTACATCTGTTTTATATGAGCATTCCTTTAGCAGCTTGTCTGGCTTTAGGAGCTGCACTAGCCCCAACGGATGCAATTGCTGTGGGTACGTTATCGACCCGCTTTGTTTTTCCTCAAAGAATCATGAATATTCTCCAGGGTGAGGGACTCTTTAATGATGCATCTGGTATCGTATCCTTCCAGATTGCTGTGCTTGCACTTGTAACAGGGACTTTTTCTTTACCACAGGCGACCCTTAATTTAATCCTGTCCATTATAGGCGGCTTTGCTATTGGTATTGGGCTTTCGATTTTTAAAAATAAAATTTTAGAAATTCTTGATGATGTCGATGCGCGTGATGTCAGTGGCTATTTGATGCTGGAGTTCGTAATGCCGCTTGCAGCATTTGCTTTGGCCGAAGTTTTGCACGTTTCGGGAATTATCGCCGTTGTTGTTGCTGGTATCTTCCAGTCCAATGGTTTTCGACCAACTACTGTGTTTGATGCACAAGTGACGCGTGTCAAAAATAGTGTATGGGAAACGATTGTGTTTATGCTGAACTCAAGTGTCTTTATCTTCCTTGGGATTGAGTTGCATAGTCTTGTTTTTCCTTTCCTTTTTGACCGGACATATTCCGTTTTTTGGCTGGTTTTTGTTGTACTACTTTTGACTTTTGCCCTATTTTTGCTAAGATTTTTAATCTTATTGTCTTATTATTTGGTGACTGTCAAAGACAAGGGAGAAATCTTTCACTCTTATTGGAGCGAATTGTTATTGTTGACTTTTTCTGGTACAAAAGGGACGGTTTCCATTGCGACCATACTTCTTTTACCTCAGCTTGCGGATAATACCAACAATCTATTAATCTTTTTTTGCGCCTCAGTTACTGGTTTAAGCTTTCTTGTGAGCTTGCTTACTTTGCCTTACTTTGCAGTTGAGAAAAAACGCACGGTCAATAATTTGGCAGTTATCGCAATTTTAGGTGACGTTGTGCAAGAATTACGGGAAAGAATTACTGAGAAAGCGCAAAATGGCTATCACCTTGTGATTGCCGATTATCAAAACCGGATTCAGAAGCTCATTGTAGAGCAAGAAAGTGCTGGAATTACAGAAAATTTTAACACCTTGCAATTATTAATTATCCGTGTAGAAATTGAAGGGCTTGAAGATGCGCTGGAGAAAGAAAGAATCTCGATGCGTACTTATCGCACCTACCATCGCTACATACATACTTTGGAGCAAGATTTGGCACATGACTTGGTTTCGAGTATCCAGTTTGCCCAAGTGGTTACTTTGCGTGCTTTGAAAGTTCTAAAAACACGTATTTCTCGTTTTGACTTCCAACTTTCCCGTCCAAAAGTTGAAGATATGGAAGAAACGCGTCAAGAGATTAGCAATCTTTATTTAGATAATACAGAACTTGTTCTTGAACTTTTGGAAAATTTAGGGACAATTTATAATGCACAACTTGTTGACTTTCTCCAAGCAGAACGCTTCCGTCAAGCAGAACATATTGCTCAAGGTAACTGGAACTATGTTAATGGATTTCGTGTAGCTACAGAATTGACGAATATAGAAGAATTGATGGAAGCCTATTATTTAGAGCGTAAGGTGATTTTCGAATATGAGCATTCAGGACGAATTGCGCTTAATGAAGCTAAAAAATTACGCCAAACCGTTAATCTTTTGGAAGAATATGCCTTAGCAAGCGATCACCGTTCCTTCCTTTACGATTTATTTGAGTTTCGCAAAAGAAGAAAAGGAAAATAAAAAAGCGTGTGAGCGCTCTTTTTTTTGACCAAAAATAATTTTTTGTGATATAATAAACGTATCTTCAGGGCACCGTGAAATTCGGGACCGGCGGTTAAAGTCCGCGAAGCTGAAAAGCTTGATGTGGTGTAATTCCACAACCGACAGTAAAGTCTGGATGGGAGAAGAATAGGAAATAAGACCAGCTCTTTTTGGGTTGAGTCCGTTTTCGTCAATATTCAAAAACTCCCTTCAAAATGAAGAAATATTATTTTCTATTTTGGAGGTTTTTTCGTGTCAAATTCAAAAACACGTCGACTCACACTTATCGCAATGCTCAGTGCAATTTCTTTTGTACTGTCCTATCCAATGTTCCAATTTCCTTTGGTGCCAAGTGCAAGCTTTTTAAAGATTGACTTCACAATCTTGCCCATTTTGATTGGACTATTTATGCTTGGCTTAAGCAGTGCTTTTGCTATTCTTATCATTCGTTCGCTTTTGTGGTTACTTTTAAATAGTGACGGAGTGAATACCTATATTGGTTTACCAATGAATATTTTGACAGTTACTGTCTTTGTGCTGGTACTTTGGTTCTTTCTCCGTCACAGATTTAGCTTGCGTAACTATATTATGGCAGCCATTTTGGGGGCATTGGCTTTAACTGTATTACAGGTAGTACTTAACTATGTATACGCTATACCCCTTTACGCAATGTTTGCTAATTTTGATATCGCAACAATGTTTCCTGGTGGTATTTCAGCTTATATTGGTGCTGTTGTTGTCTTTAATATTCTACAAGGTCTCATTTTTGCAGGAAGCTTTGCTTTACTGTATTGGGCCCTCCGTGGATCAAAAGCCATCAAATTTATTAATGCTTAAACAGAAAAATAGAGCCTATAACTCAGGGCAAACTGAAAGAGAAAATGATCATGACTTCGTTAATGGTCATTTTTTTGATTTTTTATTAATTTTTCCCTTGCATTTTTTAAAAACATCTGATATACTAATAGAAGTTCTGAAAAGGACTGACCGAAGACAGTTGGGGACATAAGTCATAAGCATCCAACCGAGGACAAACATTTTAAACAATGATTGAACTCTCTATGTCTTTTGGTCGTGGGGATTTTTATTTGTGAAAATTCCTACGAACAAAATAAAATGGAGGTAAACAAATGAGCGATTACAAAGTAAACGAAGCAACTATTGCTAAGAAAGCTGAGTTGGTTGACGTATTTGCAGAAAAATTCGAAGCTGCGACATCTATCGTTGTTGCGAGCTCACGTGGTTTAACTGTAGAACAAGACACTCAACTTCGTAAAGAGTTGCGTGAAGCCGGTGTGGAATTCAAAGTTGTTAAAAACTCAATCTTGCGTCGTGCAGCTGAAAAAGCTGGACTCGAAGGTTTGAACGACAGCTTCGTAGGCCCATCAGTAGTAGCTATCTCAAACGAAGATGCTATTGCCCCTGCTAAAATTTTGAGCGAGTTTGCTAAAACAGCAGACAAACTTGAAATCAAAGCTGGTGTTATCGAAGGAAAAGTTACAAGCAAAGAAGAAGTTGCAGCTATTGCATCTCTTCCAAGCCGCGACGGTCTTCTTTCTATGCTTCTTTCAGTGCTTCAAGCACCTGTCCGCAACGTGGCTCTCGCAGTCAAAGCTGTTGCAGAAAAAGAAGAATCAGCTGCTTAATTCCATATGGAATGACAGTAAGCAAATTTTATATCGGCGGATTTACGCAACAAACTAAAATTTACTAGGAGAATCAAAATGGCATTGAACATTGAAAACATCGTTGCTGAACTTGAAACAGCAACAATCCTCGAACTCTCTGAGCTCGTTAAAGCAATCGAAGAAAAATTTGACGTAACTGCAGCTGCTCCTGTAGCAGTAGCAGCTGCTGGCGGCGAAGCTGCAGCAGAAAAAGATTCATTTGACGTTGAATTGACAGCAGCAGGCGACAAAAAAGTTGCTACAATCAAAGCTGTTCGTGAAATCACTGGTCTTGGCTTGAAAGAAGCTAAAGAACTCGTTGATGGCGCACCAACAATGATCAAAGAAGGCGTTGCAACTGCAGAAGCTGAAGAAATCAAAGCTAAATTGGAAGAAGCTGGTGCTTCAATCACACTTAAATAATCATTTAAGTTCAATTTAGATGCAAGCTTCCAATATTTTGGATAAGATTGCAATAAAAAAACAGCCATTATTGGCTGTTTTTTTATATCGTTATGTAGTGAGTTGGCACAAGTATTCCCTTGTATTTTTACGTGAGAAATTATATTTTTGTTATACTAGATTTATAATAGAAACTGATTCGAATACAAAGAGGAGTGCATATGATTGATAAATACAACTTGCCTAAGGAAGAATTACTTTCTTTACTAATGGAAGAGTCCAAGTTAGCACCACAGCATCAGCTGCCAGGTGAAGAGATTGAGGGGGTGAATGTTACCATGCAGTTTTTACGTGATGAAACTGGTCAAGTGCGTTATCTCCCGCGCCGTAAAGTGATGGGCTATGATCTTGATGGTGTAATTTTTTCTATGAAGAAAGCCATTGAATATACCAATCAAAAATTGGGCACTAACTTAAATATTGAAACGATGGAAGCTATTGACTATGACTTGATTTATTATGCAACAATGGATGAAGACATTCAGCGAAAAATTATCAGAGAAAGTACACCAAATCGCAAGATGGTCGAAGATTTGGCAGAAGAACATTTGAACGGAGCAGAAATAGTACTGATTACAGCACGTCATGTTTCTTATGCTAAAGAAACGATAGAATCGCTTAATCGTTTCGGTATTTATTATGACAAAATTTATTTTACTGAGGAGAAACTGCCGTTAATTATTGGATTGGATATTGATTGGTTCTATGATGACAAACCGGAAACCATTGCAGCCATTAAAAATCATAAAGTACGCACAAAAGCCGTGCTCGTCTCAGCGCCCTATAACCGTGGTGCCACAGACTATGATTATCGCTATAAAGTAGGACTTGAATAACTGTTTGGAGCTTCTTGCTTGAGTGCTGTGAGGGTTTACTTTCATATTTCTGTCACAGACCAGATATGGCCTGAGGGATCTTCGATATTAATGACACGCTGGCCATGAGCAATGAAAAAAGGGTTTTCAGGCGTACCGGGAGCAACCAGTTGTCCGCCATTATCAAATGCCAGCGCTAAAATATTGTCAATATCCTTCAAATAGATTTGCAGACAAAGACCAACACCGCCTCGAGATTTCGGGGTGTTTTCTTTTACTTCAGCTAAAGCAAAGGGATAATTTTCTATTTTAAAATGACATCCATCCTGTATGCTTGCTCCGAAAACATTTTGATAAAATTTTATAGATTGCTTAATATCTTGCACAAAAAGATTAATTGAAATTTTCATGATAGCACTCACTTTCTATTCTTTATTGTACACAATGTGCGTGTAGTTTACTAATGATTTATAATTCATTTATACGAGAAAGCATCAATATTATAATTAAAAATAAAAAGCTTTGAAAATCAGATAAAAACAACTAAAAAAATGATAAAATAGGACTTAAGCAACCCCCAAAAATTGAATTTTATAGTTTGCAGGCTCTTGTCTACGGACTTTATGAAGAAGGAGAAAACGATGCCTGATACGATTCGTGTCATTGCAGATAAGGTCAATAATTTAAAGAATGTGTCGCTTGAAATCCCCAAGAAGAAAATAACAGTCTTTACTGGTGTTTCAGGCTCTGGGAAATCAAGCCTTGTTTTTGATACTCTTGCCGATGAGTCACAACGCCTCTTAAATGAAACCTTGCCTGCATTTGTTCGACAGTTTCTACCCAAATACGAACGTCCTGATGTGGAGCGGATTGAAAATCTTCCGGCCTCCATCGTCATTGACCAAAAAACTTTAGGGGGCAATGCCCGCTCGACTCTTGCTACAATCACTGATATTGCACCTGTTATTCGTCAACTTTTTGCAGGTGGAGGAAGTCCCCAGCTTGGAGCAGACCATTTTTCGTTTAATCTTCCAGCGGGCATGTGTCCAGAATGTCAAGGTATTGGTAAAAAACTAGAGTTGAAAATGGAGCTTTTTATTGATAAAGAACGCTCACTTAATAATGGTGCAGTTCTTTTTAAGCCTTACCAAAAAATCATCAAAATGTATGTAGAGAATGGTCTTTTTGATGGTGAAAAATTATTGAAAGATTATACAGAAGAGGAGCTGGATCGTCTTTATCACGGCAAAGAAGTCGGCAAAATCAAAATGGGCGAATACAACCTTACCTACGAGGGAATAGTTGACAAGTTTAATCGTGGTTTCTTGCAGAAAGAAGGTGACTTGTCTGCAGGTGCCCGAAAGACACTTGCAACTTATACGCATGAAGCGCTTTGCCCAGTTTGCCAAGGGAAACGTTTAAACCAAGAAACACTAGCGGTACGTTGGTTCGGACATAGCTTTGCGGATTTGATGAGTATGGAACTGACAGATTTAAGTGATGTTTTGACATCACTCGAGGGAACAGAACACCTTAAACAACAAATTGATCATCTGATCGACCTTGGGTTAGGTTATCTCAGTCTTGATCGAGAAACGACGACTTTATCTGGTGGAGAATCTCAGCGTGTAAAATTAGTAAAGCATTTAAATAACGCGCTATCGGATATGCTCTATATTTTTGATGAACCCTCTGTTGGTCTGCATCCGAGGGATGTGGCTCGTATTAATAGCATCTTTACAAAGCTGCGAGATAAAGGAAATACTGTGCTTATTATTGAGCATGATCCGGATGTCATCAAAATTGCTGATTGGGTGATAGAAGTTGGACCTGGTGCTGGTGTACATGGTGGTGAGATCATGTTTGAAGGAAGCTATGAGCAGCTTCTTCAGTCTGATTGTTTAACGGGGAAATATCTTTCTAAGATGACAACCATTAACAAAAAACCAAGACATCCAGTTCACTTTTATCAAGGAGAAATTTCAAACGCTAACAACCTTAAAAATGAACATCTTGATATTCCTCAAGGGCTTCTCACCGTTTTGACCGGTGTAGCTGGTTCAGGAAAATCAACACTTGTAGAGCATTCTTTACGATCAACTTATCCAGAAGCTATTATGGTGACACAAGCAAGTCTAGCTGCCAACAGTCGTTCGAATCCAGCGACTTTTATAGGCATTATGGATAACATCAGAAAAGCCTTTGCAAAAGTGAATGAAGTTAAGCCTAGTCTATTCAGCTACAACTCCGAAGGCGCGTGCCCCGCTTGTGAAGGTAGAGGTTATATCGAATCTAACTTGGCATTTATGGAAACAGTGAAACAAACCTGTGAAGTTTGTCAGGGGAAACGTTACAAGATGGAAGCTTTAGCCTTTAAATATCAAGGAAAAGATATTACGGAAGTCCTAGACTTAACGATTGAAGAAGCATTGGATTTTTTCAAGTCTGCTCCAGCGATTAAGAAAAAAATAAAAGCTATGAACGAAGTAGGACTTGGTTATCTGACATTGGGACAGCCAACGAGTACTTTATCTGGTGGTGAACGTCAGCGCTTGAAGTTGGCTAATGAGTTTTATCAAAAAGGAAATCTTTTTATTCTGGATGAACCATCAACAGGTCTGCATCTGTCTGATATTAGCCGTCTGATGAAGATTATGAAACATTTTGTTGACCAAGGCAATACCTTGGTCGTGATTGAACATCAGTTAGATATCATTCGCCAGGCGGAATGGATTATTGATATAGGTCCAGAAGGTGGCTCAGATGGTGGCCAAGTGATTTACGCAGGACCGCCAGCTGGGTTACGAAATTGCTCAGCTTCACTTACTGCCCAATATATCTAATAGGAGACATAAAGATGTTACAAGTTATTCTGCATATTGATGAAAACAACAAATGGAACACACTCCTCTCTAACGTAAAGAATCTCAAAGAATGGCTCACTCAGAATAAAGAACCAGGCAAGATTGAGATTTTAGTAAATGGAGAAGCAGTAGAAATGGTACTGAAGTCCTCACCAGTGGATCTTGTGGAAGTCTTCAAAAGAGACGTCAAAGTTGCCGTTTGCCAAAATTCTTTAAACATGAGAGGATACAAAGTAGAAAGCCTACAAGAAGGTTGTACAGTTGTGCCCGCTGGTATTGTGGAACTCTTCCAAAAACAGAACTCAGGCTTTGCATATGTTAAACCATGAGATATTTTACTTTCAATATAGAGCATAAAATCATTCCAAACTATCAGGATGATTTTTTTTAGCTATATAGTATATTTGAAATAAAAAAAGACCTCCTATGAGATCTTTTATTTTTAATTATTCAGCAGTTTTCACAGCAACTTCGCCAGAAACTTTAAATTGGTTAGCGGCATCCAATTCTTTGTATGCGTCCAATTGTTCTTGAGTTGCGAAGTAAAGGTTACCATTGATTTCAGATGGGATTGTTTTGCCATCTGTACCTTTCATATCGCGAGCTTTGATTGAAGCATTTTCTGCAACGTAAACATCACCTTTAATGTTACCACCTTCGAGGTCAAAGCCAGGTGATTTAATGATCAAACGTTTTGTAGTCAAAGTAAATGAATCTGTGACTTGGTGTTTGTCGTTTTGTGCGATCAATGCCAATGTACGTTGAATTTGGCCGCTCTCGTTCATGAAGATACCATCAACAGTGATATCTTTATCAGCCGCATCGATATCTGAGTTACCAGATACTAACCAAGCACCTTTAGCGCTCAAGCCTGAAGCTAAAACATCAGCTGCATCTGTACCAGTTGTTGCACCAGTTTGAGTATCAGGTCCGTTACCTTCAAATTCGTGAGTTACTTCACCGTGTTCACCAATAGTGATTGCACCCATAGGGAATTCAAGAACTTCACCTTCGACAACTTTAGTTTCACCTGTTACTTTTGGTTTTTGCTCTTCAGGAAGTTTATTATAAGCATCCATGAGGTCTTGACTTGCAAAAGTCAAGTTACCGTCGATAGTTGCTTTACCTTCAACACCTTTACCGCTTTGTGCACCGAATCCAGGTGCGAAGACAGCTACATCACCTTTAATTGTACCATTAGAAAGCTTGAAACCAGGTGATTTTACTTCAACTTTATCAACAGTCAAAGTGTAACGGTCAGTCACAACGTGATCAGCATCTTGTGCGTAAGCTGCAAATTTACGTGCGATTTGGTTTTTGCTAGCATAAACACCCTCAACAGTCAAAGTTTTACCTGAAGCATCCATATCTTTTGTGATTGCTGCCAACCATGAACCGTTTTTAGACAATCCTTTTTGTAAATCTTCGAAACTGTTTGCTCCAGCAGTTGCTCCTGTGAAGGCATCAGCTGATTTGCTGCTGTCAGATTGTTCAGTTTTCGCATCGTTGTTGCCGTTTGCTGAGTCATTGTTGTTGCCACATGCTGCAAGCAAGAAGATTGAAGCTGCTGACAAAGTTACGATTGAAGCCAATTTAGTGGTTTTCATTTAGATTCTCCTAAATAATAAATTTGAATTGAGTTTGAGAGTGGTTATGAAATCGCTCGCAAACCTCGACACTTTAATTCTAACTTAAAAAAAAATAAAAAGCAAGAATTTGCCGGTTTATTCACAAAATTAAAAAGTGCATCTTTTCCATACAAATTGTGAGAATGGGACTAATCGATTGCGAAATAAACCGATAAGGAATTCGGTCGTAAAACTGTTCGTTATTAAGATTTGAAAGAAGACGTCTCTCCAATTACGGGCTTATATGCAGCAGGCGAAGTAACAGGCGGTATTCACGGACAAAACCGTATTGGTGGTAACGCTGTTGCGGATATCATGGTGTTTGGACGTCAAGCCGGACTTCAAGCAGCAGAGTATGTAAAAGCAGAATAGAAAGAGCAAAAACAGATGATGATTCTGTTTTTTTAATTCAATAACTTTAAGTAAGTCTAAGTGAATGTGATAAAAAATATCTTATTGATAGGAACATTAGCATCTCAATGTTACAATTTGAAATGTAAGTGTAAATAATAATGTTAAAAAAGGAGGTTTGAAGTATGGAAAAACTTTTCGTTAATGTACCAGTTGATAAACTTAATGATTTAGAAAGTCTAGTCTTTAATAAAATCATTAAAAATCCGTCTCATGTATCCCAAATAACAATTCGAGATTTGGCAAAAGAATGTCATGTTTCGACATCAACTATTATTAGAATGGCAAATAAGTTAGGTTTTAAAGGATGGGCGGATTTTAAACATTACTTAAAAAACAAGTTGGAGTATTTAGCATTACACCAAGAAGGTATCTATAATAATATAATGGCTTTTGATTTCTTTTTAAAACGGATGTTTACTGATGAATATCAAACTCGTATTACACAGCTGGCAAAAATGATTGCTGATGTAGATTATTGCCTTTTTGTTGGGGCGGGAAATTCGGGATCTTTAGCAGATTATGCGAGTAAATATTTTAATAATGCGGGACATTCCGCACATGCCATTATTGATCCCTACCAGCTCGTACAAATTCATCCAGACAACAAAGTATTGGCCTTTATATTATCAAATTCAGGAGAAACAATACAAGTTATTGATCGACTACTAGATTTGAAACAATTAGGGGCGACAGTTGTGGCTGTGACTAATCACTCGGATAACACGGTATGTCGACTGTCAGATATAGTCATTAATTATCAACTACAAGATGAGAAGTCTGTAATTTTTCCCGAAGGTAAGTTGACCACACAGTTACCTGTGATGGCATTAGTAGAACAGCTTGCTCATAGATCTAATTTAATTTATAGGTCATAAAAAATTTTAGTTTATTTATGATATTAAAATATCAGTTTAATGAAAAACAAAACTCTTTTTTTAATATTATTAAAGAGTATAAAGTAACTCAGTTTACAAGCAGAGATTAAAAAATAAAAAGAAGGTTATTATATCATGTTTCAAAGAGTTGGAACATGTTTTTTTTGCTTCAATTTACCTTGCTATTCTATAAGCAAAACCTTATTATAAATTTAAATGATTTAGGATTGTCCGTCTTATCAAGCATATTACTGAAGTTAAAACGGGTAGATTATGCAACATATAGAAATAAACAACAGAGTAATTTTAAATCGTTAACATTAAGCAGAAAGTAAAAATTCTGCAGAAACCCTTATTTAAGGGAAAAATATTCTATATTAAAAGGAGATTTTCATGAACGGTATTACAACCTGGATGGAAAAACATGTTGTTCCTATAGCGGGGAAAATAGGCTCACAAAAGCATCTGGTTGCTTTGCGAGATGCATTTATTGGGATGCTACCGGCGACTATGGCGGGGGCCTTGGCAGCGATGTTGTCTGCAATTATAGGGACAGTTCCTCAAGCAATTCAGCAGTTAATCCAAGGAACGTTACCTGAGGATCCAGATAAGATTTGGACTTTGGTAAATACGCCAATTTTAGGAGATTTGTATAACATTGCTGGTCTTATTAATCAGGGAACCTTAACTGTTATCGGTGTAATCTTTGCATTTTCATGGGGTTACAATCTATCTCGTGCCTATGGTGTCAATGATTTAGCTGGTGGAATTGTTGCTGTATCAGTACTTTTTGCTGGATTGCCTAACCAAATGGGGAAATTTACTGGTGCATTAACTGATGAAGCAGGAATGAAATCAGTTGAAGTTATGAATAGTATCTTGGGAGAACAGGGTTTAGCTGCTTGGAAAACCATGTTTTCAACTGGTCATTTAGATGCTGGAGCATACTTTACGATTCTTGTGATGTCCACATTAGCTGTTGTTATATATGCGAAACTCATGCTGGCTGATATTACTATTAAAATGCCGGATGGCGTTCCACCAGCAGTAGCTAAAGCTTTTACAGCCATTATTCCATCCCTTGCTGCTCTCTTCGCAGCGACACTTATTTATTACGTGATAGGTCAGTTAACAGATGATTCAGTAATTAATTTAATTTCGCAATATATCGCTCGTCCTTTCCAAGCACTATCGCAGAATATAGTTTCTGTAATCTTAGTTACAATATCAATGTCTGTTCTATGGTTTTTTGGACTGCATGGACCCAACGTTATGGCTCCTGCACTAGAAGGAATTTGGGGCCCGTTACAATTAGAAAATCAAGCCCTTTGGATGCAGATAAAAACAGAAGGGATTCGAGAGTTAATTGCTCAAGGTGCAACTTCAGCAAGTACAGCAGTTGATGGGCAATATGTTAATCTCTGGGTTCGAGTTTCCTGGGATGCATTTGCTCAATTTGGAGGATCAGGAGCAACTTTTATGCTTGTTGTTGCTCTATTAGTATTCTCGAAACGTAAAGATTATAAGATGGTTGGGAAATTAGGGCTTGCTCCAGGTGCTTTCAACATTAATGAACCTATTCTCTTCGGTTTACCTATTGTTTTAAATCCCATTTTTATTATTCCTTTCACTTTGGCACCGCTTACTACCGTGATTATTGGTTATGTTGCAACTATGCTCCATTGGGTCGATCCTGTCGTGACAGCAGTTCCTTGGGTAACGCCGCCTATTTTCAATGCATTTATGGCAACAGGTTTTGATTGGCGTGCAGCTGTATTAGCAGCATTCAATTTAGCTTTAACTTTCTTTATCTGGGCTCCATTTGTTATGGCAGCAAACAAGATGGAAGAAACGGAAATTGATTAGCATTACAAAGAAAGGAAGTAAGTTGAACTTTACAAATTGGTGTGTTGCAATTTTTAGCCTTGGACTTTTATTCATTGCTTTTCAGCAGTGGATATTTGGTGGTTTACAGATAGTGTGTGCTTTAGGAGCTATTTACTTTTTGCGAAGATATCAAGACAGAACAGTTAATAAATAAGGAGAAGAAATCAACTATGCATACTTTACAATTTCCGCAGAACTTTTGGTGGGGAGCAGCAACTTCAGGCCCACAATCAGAAGGACGCTTTAAAAAAACGCATGATAATATTTTTGATTATGATTTTGATAATTATCAGGAAAATTCTGGGGCGCTATAGGACCAGATGTTGCATCCAACTTTTTTAATGATTTCCGTGAAGATGTCAAATTAATGAAAGGTGCCGGCCTTAATTCCCTAAGAACTAGTATTCAATGGACACGTCTTATTGATGATCTAGAAGAAGGAACTACTAATGCTGAAGGGGCCAAGTTTTACAGTCAAGTTATTGACTGCTTGCTTGAATATAATATTAAACCAATAATAAATTTACATCATTTTGATTTACCAGTAGAACTTTTACATAAATATGGGGGCTGGGAATCAAAGCATGTAGTAGATCTTTATATCAAGTTTGCAAAAACTGCTTTCGAACTATTTAGTGATAGAGTTACAGACTGGTTTACACATAATGAGCCAATGGTTGTTGTAGAATGCGGTTATTTGCTTCAGTTTCACTATCCTAATATTGTAGATGGCAAAAAAGCAGTACAAGTAGCCTATAATCTTCAGTTAGCTTCAGCTAAAGCCATTGCCGCATTTCGACAGATTAATCAAAATCCTCAGGGGAAAATTGGAATCATCTTAAATTTAACACCTTCTTATCCTAAAAATGAAGAGAAAGTACATGCTAAAGCAGCACACATGGCAGATCTTTAGCAAAATAGATTATTTCTTGATGCATCAGTCAAGGGCCATTTCCCTCAAGAGTTGGTAGATATTCTTGATAAAGAAAATGCACTTTGGGAATGGACAGAAGATGAACTAGATACTATTGCAAAAAATACCATTGATTATCTCGGATGCAATTATTATCATCCGGCGCGTGTTCAGGCGCCAAAGTACTCGTCAGATTCTTTGGCTCAAGATTTTCGACCAGATAAATATTATGAACATTATGAAAGACGTGGGGTTAGAATGAATGCCGATCGGGGGTGGGAAATCCATCCTCAGACAATTTATCATATGGCCAAAACAATTCAAGAGGATTATGGTAATATTCCTTGGTTTATTTCTGAAAATGGAATGGGAGTAGAAAATGAAAATAGATTTCTAGACGAAGAAAACCAAATTCAAGATAATTATCGTATTACCTTTATGATAGAACATCTCTATTGGCTGCATAGAGGAATTCAAGAAGGATCTAATTGTTTTGGTTATCATGTTTGGACACCAATTGATTGTTGGTCATGGCGTAATTCTTTCAAAAATCGCTATGGGCTAATTAGTCTGGATTACCCTAAGCAGATTAAGAAATTAAAGAACTCTGCCCACTGGTTTAAAGAATTATCGAGTTCTTCAGTTTTACGAATTCCAGATGATATCCTAGAAAAATACAAGGATTATTAAGTATTTTCGTTAACATGTTTGGAGTGAAAAGCATATTCAATAGAATTTGCTTTTTTTAATTATGGTTACAAAAACAATTCAATGTGTTATAATTCACTTTATAAAGTAAAGAAAGTGTAACAATGAAAACAAACACCATCCTAAAAGTAATCGCACAAGTTGCCCTTTTTATCGGGTCGTCCTCTCTTAACTTTGATAATATTCTACCAGAACAAGTGCATTATTCTGCCCCTGTTCTGTGGGTGCTCATGATTTATCGTTTTTTAGGCGCAGTAAGTTTTGGTTATCTGGCACTCATTTTAATCAAAAATAAAAAGCTTTGGTTAATTTATAAAGAAAATGATTCCTCTCAAAGTAAATATTTAAACTGGAAAAATATCAAACCTCTTCCTTTTATATTTCTTAGTTATTATCTTTTTCACCTCTACATGATTTTTATGGAGAATTTAAATAACACTCATTTTGTGATTGGTTATCGCTCTTTAAACTTAGGCTTGTTAGTAGAGCAGTATTTCCCTCTAGTCCTGATCATTTTGTTTGTCCTTCGTTTAGTGCTTGATCTACCAGAAGGAAAGATTCCGTCAAAACTTTTAAATGTCACAGCCGAGTTAAAAAAGGAACACTTTTATTGGGCCGTGCTCACGGCTCTTGCTTTTACGGATCATCTAGTCGCACGTTTGGTTTGGAATATTATTTTTGCCCCAGTTGATTCAACTGCGCCATTGCGTTTGATTTATACTGATATGAACATCCTTGGGCGTCAGGATTTTATCCAACTTTTAGTAAATTTAGTCTTGATTTTTATAGTTATCGGCACCTTAAGTTACTTTATCGTCAAGGGTATTCAAGCCTTGACGATAAATAATATTAATTTTTCAGTTGCTTTAACGAGTAGTTTTTTATTGGCCCTTGTTTTTAACTTCCTTATCCAAGCTTCAATGCGTGTAAATGAAGGACGAATGTACTATGGATATGTTGTAACAGGAATTAATCTTTTTCAGATTTTGATATTAATGTTGCTCTTTATGTCCATCTATATGGTGGTGAATCGCTATATGATTGCGACAGCGATAATTATCTTTATTTTTGGTGGCTTTAGTCTTGGCAATGCAATAAAATTTTCAGTGCGTCAGGAGCCTATCTACGTTTCTGAACTTGCTTGGCTATCTAATCTGCAGAGTTTGGCTTCTTTTATAGATGGGAAGTTATTGGTAGTCTTTAGTGTTGCTCTCCTCAGCATTTCTTTCCTCGCTGTTCTACTGAGCAGAAAGTTTTTCCAGGGCAAAATGATGACTTGGAAAGTAAGAACGATGGTGCTTCTAGGAATCATCTTGCTTTTCTTTCCAATCATGCAAAATTTTCGAAACCTGAATGAACCCAAACAACAAATTAACTTTCCCATCCTTAGTCAATATATACAGCGTTACAACAAAAGCCTTCTGTGGCGCGGCTCGCCCAAACTTGCTAGAGACAAATCTCTGTCATATGTCTGGCTCAAGAAAATATACGGAAAAACTATGGAAGAGCCTGAGGGATACAGTCCATCAAAGCTTAAAGAAATTGTCCAGCGTTACAGCAAGGAAGCGGAAAAAATTAATGAAAAACGGTCAGAAGACATATCTGATCAAACTGTCATTTATATCTTAAGTGAATCCTTGGCCAATCCAAATCGTATTATAGGTGCAAATCTCTCAGAAAACCCTCTAAAAAATATTGACAAGATAAAAGCAGAAGCAACAGGTGGTTTGATGTATTCTAATGGTTTTGCGGGTGGCACAGCCAATATGGAAGCACAATCTTTGAGTGGTTTGCCAATGGTGAATTACTCAAGCAATATCTCGACCATTAATTCAGACGTGTTTCCTAGTATGCCTTTTATCCCTTCCATTTCAAATCAATTTTCCGAAAAAATTGCGTTGCATCCAGAAAATGCTGCCAACTATAACCGTAATACGATTTATAAAAAGCTTGGTTTTGATCATTTCTATGCGCTCTCAAATACTGAAAAAGAGGATATCTTGACCAATCAAGAAACTTTGGATGGTTTCGTTACAGATGCGCAAGTCTATCAAGAGGTCTTAGCCAAGATAGATCCTGAACGTTCGCAATTCTTTAGTGTCCTCACCATGCAAAACCACATGTCCTATGAAAAATACTCAGGCGCCTCAACAATCAAAGCGACTGGCGATGGTTATGATGAAGAGCAGAATAAATTCTTACAAAACTATGTTCGGAAAATTTCTGATACGGATAAAGAAACACAAAATTTCTTAGAAAAGCTACAGAAAATCAACAAAAAGATTACCGTTGTTTTTTATGGCGATCATCTTTCCAATGTCTTTCTGACTCATTATCCAAGTCTAAAAGCTGAGCCCTTAAAAGCTTATCAGACAGACTACTTTATCTGGAGCAACACAGGGAATATGCACAATAAACAAGAAGAAATAAATGCAGCAGAGTTTGCCCCAGCTTTGCTTGAAACCACAGGGGCAAAAGTTTCTCCATATTATGCTCTTCTATCCAAAGTGATGTGGGAGCTTCCGTCGGAATACAACTCTGCATTAGCTCCACAATTAACTTTTAATAACACGCTGCAAAGATATAAGGAGGACTTAGAAATCATTCAATACGACTTAACGGCGGGGAAACATTATTTAAAGGAAAGTGATCCTTTCTTTCAATTATCAGAATAGAAGCGAGAAGTGATGGAAACAGAAAAATTAAAAGACAGAGTTGAAAAGTTGGAGAGCAAACATAGAAAGATGACCATTGGATTATTTGTTCATGATATTGTCCTGATTGCTTTATCTGTGGCGGTGAGTTACTTGTTTTTTGGGTGAAGGTAATTTCTATAGAAGAGAAAGTTTTAACAAGAGGGTTAAAGCTTTTTTATTAAAAATGTCATCCAGAGATAAAAAAGTGCAATCTTGGTTATTGATTGAAATATAATTTCAATTAATATATAATGAAAGGGTATTCAAAGAAATATTGTTCTGTTGAATAGACATGTACGTTTTGCTGATTTCCTAAAAGAAGGAGTCAATCGCTAGTGGCTGAGCCGATGAACGTGCGCATATTTTATTTAAACAAGTGATCATTATTAGCTAGATTTACAGCTGATATGAAATAAAATTTACTTAAAGGAGTAAACATGCAAAAATTTCTCAAGTGGATTGAAACAAGATTGATGCCACCTATGACCAAAATTGGGATGCAACGGCATATGGTTGCTATACGTAACGGGGTTATCTCTACTCTCTCCCTTATCCTGATAGGCTCTTTCATCATGGTTTTCGCCAATTTTCCGATTCCGGCTGTGGCGGAATGGTTAGCACCACATACAGCCAACTTAACAATTCCTTTTCGAATTACAATGGGTTTAATGGCAATCTATGCCTCTTTTGCCATGGGGGATTCTTTGGCTAAGTCTTATGATTTAGATGGTGTCACAGGAGGCGTTCTCTCATTAGCAGCTTTTTTGACTTTAACAATCCCTTTAAATGTCGATACTGTACTGACTGAAGCAGGCGAAGCGGCGATTGGTTGGGTCCTGCCTATGCAATACTTAGGTGGTGCAGGAATGTTCTCTGCGATTCTAACAATGATTTTCGCCGTGGAAATTTATCGTTTCTTCATCAAACGGGATATCACGATTAAAATGCCTGATGGAGTACCACCAGCAGTTGGTCGTTCATTCGGAGCATTATTACCAGGAGGATTTATTATTATCTTTCTCTGGATAGTACGTGTAATGCTCAATTTTGATATTAATGCCTTTATCATGAGCATTTTCAATCCAATTGCTGATCTGATGGGTAATAATATGTTTGGTGCTCTATTACCGATGATTTTTATCCATTTGCTTTGGGCGGCTGGTGTTCATGGAATGAACATTATCGGCTCCATTGTTCGTCCGATGTGGCTCATGATGCTTGATGCAAATATGGCTGCTATGGCTGATGGAACTCCGTTGACACAACTTCCTTATGTCGCACCAGAGCAATTTTATCAATGGTTTGTCACAATGGGAGGTGCGGGTGTAACATTGGTTCTTGTTTTCTTGCTCTTTACTTGTCGTGCCAAATATCTGAGAGATATGGCAAAACTGACCTTTGTACCAGGGCTATTTAATATCAACGAACCTTTAATCTTCGGTATGCCTTTGATGATGAATCCGGTCTTTACGATTCCTTTTGTTTTGAATCCTATAATCTTAACGATTGTTTCTTACAGTGCTGTCAGATTAGGATTGGTAAATGGTTTTGTGGCCAATGTGCCATGGACCTTACCTGCTCCAATCGGTGCTTATATGGCAACGGGGAATGACTGGCGTGCAATTATTCTTGTTTTAGTCAATCTCTTTATTGCTGGCTTAATTTATTATCCATTTGTAAAAATGTATGACAAGCAAATGCTTGAAGAAGAAAAGAAAGCAGCTACTGAAACTGAAGGAGCATAGATTTAAGTGCTCATTATTTAAATAAAAGTTCACATATAGAAAGTGTATAGACTTATGTTATATTCGATTCTCTTTTTTATCGCTACAGTAATTGTTATCCTTCGCGCGCGCCATTTCTCTATCAAAGCAGAAAACTTTAAAAATAAATATTTGCGCAGCCGTTGGTTTTGGGGAATTATGAGCATGCTTGCTCTGGCAATTGGTATTTTACTGCTCCCAAGTTTCCTTGTGCTACTGAAAATCCCTCTTATCATTTTTGCAGTATTCGCAGCAATGGTTTTCTTTGAAATGACACGACATGCGATTGAACGCGCTATGACCATCTATAATAAGAAAAATATAAATAAATATGACAGCAAAGATATTCACGAAGTGAACAGTTTGAATTAATTTTAAAAGGAAGAACATATGAAACGATTAGGAATCTCGATCTATCCAGAACATAGTACACTTGAACAAGACAAGGCTTATATTGACCTTGCCCATAAATATGGCTTTAGCCGTATCTTTACCTGTTTATTGTCCGTCAATGGCGAAAAGGAAGAAATTTTACAGAATTTTAAGGAAACGATAAGCTATGCCAGAAGCAAAAATTTTGAAGTGACGGTTGATATTGCACCACGTATTTTTGATGAGTTGGGAATCTCATATGATGATTTATCATTTTTTGCGGAGATGGGTGCGCATGGGATACGTCTAGATGTAGGTTTTACAGGTAAAGAAGAAGCTTTGATGACTTACAATCCCTATGGGCTCAAAATCGAGATCAATATGTCCAATGCGACAAAGTATATGGAAAATATTTTAAGTCACGTACCCAATCGCGACCTTTTAGTCGGCTGTCATAATTTTTATCCCAAGCGTTTCTCAGGGCTTTCTTATGATTTCTTTGTCAAATGCTCAAAAATGTATAAGGAAAACTACATTCAGACGGCAGCTTTTGTTAATTCTCACGATGCAACTTATGGTCCCTGGCCAGTGATGGAAGGCTTGGCAACTCTGGAGATGCACCGTGATTTGCCCATCGAAGTTCAAGCACAGCATTTATCAGCTACAGGGTTGATTGACGATATTATTATTGGCAATGCTTATGCTTCAGAAGCGGAGATACAAAAGCTTGCTGCTCTCAACCGTCAGATGATGACTTTTGGTATTGAGCTTGACGAAGCAATTACAGAGTTAGAGCGTGTGATTGTAGAAGAAGAGCCGCATTTTTACCGTGGTGATATTTCTGAATATATGATTCGCTCCACGCAATCACGGGTAAAATACAAGTCTGAAGCCTTTCCTAAAGGAAATACACGTGATATTAGACGGGGTGACGTTATCATTGAGAACGAAACATATGGTCAATATAAAGGAGAGCTGAACATAGCACTTAAGGACATGAAAAATTCAGGTAAAACAAATGTAGTTGCCCGAATCCGGGAAGAAGAAATCTTTCTTTTGGATTATTTACAAGCTTGGGAAAACTTTCAATTTCAAGTTAAAGGATAATTGAAAGATATGAAGATTATTATTGGCGTGGACGCTGGTGGAACAAAAACAGAAGCTGTAGCTTACGATAAAGATGGAAATTCTTTAGCACAGGCATATTCTTCCTATGGAAATGTATTGATTGATTTCACAGCAGCTTGTCAGCATATTCAGCAAGCCATCAAAAGGTGCTTGAATGTATTACCTGATGCGGAGTTAGTTGCCCTTTCTTTAGGTGTGGCTGGAGTTGGTTCAGGAAAATATAACGCAGAGCTTCAGCAAGCTTTATCCTCCTTTGGGGTTCCTATCCGCATAGAGACTGATGCACGTATCGCACATGCGGCCTATTTCCCTAATGGTGATGGTATTTTGACAATCGCAGGGACAGGTGCTGTCAGTTTTGGTCACAGAGGAGAAAAGCAAGTAATGACTGGTGGTTGGGGGCATCTGATCGGAGCTGATCGTGGCTCTGGATATTGGATTGCTCTTCAGGCTATTGAAAAGATGGCAAACGACGAAGACCAAGGGAAACCTTTATCCCAACTTTCAAATGCGATTCTCCATTATCTTAACCTTCCTGATTCATTCGCAATAAAACGATTTGTCTACGGCGCACCTAAGAAAGAACTTGCAGCACTAACACCGATTATTGTTTCCGAAGCAAATAAGGACAGCATTGCAGCTCAAAATATTCTGAGAGAAGCAGGACAGTTTTTGGCACAGATAACAATTGATAACTATAACAAATTAGATCGGCCCCAAGACATAGGCATTGCCTTAAAGGGCTCTGTAATTTTGAAAATACCTCAAGTGCAGACAACATTTATACAAGAAGTAAAGAAATTTGTGCCAACAGCCTCTATCATAACAGAAGAAGTATCCTCAACCAAAGGTGCCTTTTCCTTGGCTTTGGCTGAATTATAAAAGAATATTTCGCAATATTCTTTGTGATTTAAAAAAACACTTGAGCAATATTCTCAAGTGTTTTTATTATACGTTCTTCTCAACATTTATTCTTGACATATCAAAAAGATATGTTTACAATTGTAAACATAGGAGGCGGGCATATGGAACTACATCATATATCTCTACTTACAGCTGACTTTGAGCAGAATTTTGATTTTTATGTTAATATTTTAGGCTTACGTTTGGTGAAAAACTCTATTAATCAAGGTAATATCTATATGCGACATGTGTATTACGGTGATTTTATGGGGACTCCTGGAACTGTAGTGACTTTTTTTCCGGATCAACGCTTTGATGTAGAACGGCAAGATGGGAGTGACTATTTGTCCGGTATCCAATTCAAAATTCCTAAGGATTCTACTGAATACTGGGCGAAACGTTTTAAGAAGTTCGGCTTAGAATATCAACACACAGACAATACTTTACAGGTTCTTGATTTTGACAAGATTTTACTTGAGTTTATCGAAGTAGAAGAGCAAAATCAAGATGCCCACATCAATGTGCTGTCAGATGTACCTGCAGCTTTCCAAATCACAGGGCTCTGGGGGAGTCGTCTTTACAGCTCAAATCTTGAGCAGACAAGGCTCTTTTTCCAAGAGATACTTGGGAGTGAGGGAGGTATTACGCTTCTTCCCGCAACATCTAAAGAAGGCAAACGAGTCTGGGGGAGAGGGTCAATTGACCATATCGCTTTTGCAGTTCCTAACAGTAAAGCGCTCGATAATATATGGGAAAAAGCGCTAAGCTTAGGTTATGAGAGAGAATTATATGCGGATCGTGGTTATTTTCGATCGGTATATCTTAAAGAGCCAGGCGGTGTAAGGATTGAGTTTGCGACCCTAACTCCAGGCTTTACTCTGGATGAATCAATTCAAGATTTGGGAAGCGATTTAGCTTTACCGCCACGTTATGAAGCAAAACGTCAAGAACTCTTGCGCTATTATAAAAAGCAAGGTGTTCATTTTAAAAAAAAGAAAGAAGAAAATCATGAAAATTAAAGTACAACATCTTAACGGCCGTCAAGAAAGTAAAGAATTCGCTAACGTAGAAGAATTTGTTCTCCTCCAAAATCGTGAAATTCCTGCTTTAGAAGATTCAGCGAAAGTATTAGAACTCGAAATTGATGGTCAAAACCGCGAATTTGAAGGAAATATTGCTGCGCTTTATTTTGAATTGAGCAAATATTAAATTCCCGCCTGCTTGGCGATAATAATACATGGAGAAACAAAATGACAAGTGGACGTTTATCTGCATTTACAGATGGAATTGTCGCCATCTTAATTACTGTTATGGTTTTAAACCTGCGCATTCCTAAAGGTCCAAATTGGACAGACTTATTTGATATGGGATTTATTTTCTTAACCTATCTTGCAAGTTTTTACTTGTTGGCCATCTATTGGAATAACCATCATCACCTTTTCCATCTGGCTGAACGTGTTTCAGGAAGAATTCTGTGGTGGAATGTCGTGCTCTTATTTTTTATGAGTTTCATTCCCTTTACCACAAACTGGCTGTCTGAATTTTCAGGTTCAAAAACGCCTGAGATTGTTTATGCTGTAAATAACTTATTTATTGATATTATTTTCAATATCTTAAGCTACGAAATTTTTAAATCGAGAAATTATAAACTAAAGGACATGCATTGGGTTTGGAAAGGCGGTTTCTCCATCCTCATTTTAATGGTCGGAATTTTACTGACCGTTTTACTGCCTGTAGCTCAGATTTCATTAGTGGCAACAATCTTGAGTATGATTCCGTGGGTAATTCCAGATAAGCAGATTGAAAATTATGTCAATAAAACTTAAACAATCTATTGTCAAAAAAAGTGGCTCAACACAGTGTTTGGTTACTTTTATTTTGTTGAAAGAAACATAAATTGTGTTAAGATGAAGTGAGAGGAGAAGAAGCATGATCAGAAAAATGAAGGCTGAAGACCTGCAAAAAGTTGTAGAGCTTTGGCTGAGAGTTAATATTGCTAATCATCGGTTCATCAAGCGTGAATACTGGTTGAAACAAGCTGCAGCTGTTGAAGAAGCTATGAAAGATGCTGAAATATATGTTTACGAAGAAAACCAAAAAATCATTGCTTTTGTCGGTTTGATTGACCAATATATTGCAGGCATTTTTGTGAGTAATAGCAAGCAGTCTAAAGGTATTGGCAAATCACTTTTACAGCATATTAAAGCTTCAAGTCAAACGCTCTCTTTAAAAGTTTACCAGAAAAATGAAGGTGCTCTTCGTTTCTACCAAAGGGAAGGCTTTAAAATAGTGGCTGAAGGCTTAGATGAAGATAATAATGAAAAAGAGTTTTTGATGACTTGGAACTAAAAAGAACCATATTTTGGTTCTTTTTTGATTTTTACTCAATTGTTATAAAACTCAGGTAAGATGAACTGGTCATTATTTTCAAATTGTAAAGCGAGACTTAGCATCAATACTTCCGAGTTTTTCTGGCCCCAAAGTTGAACACCTTGTGGTAAATGTGTTTCTTCCTCCAAGTAAATTGGAAGTGACAAGGCAGGTTGTCCTGTGAGATTACTGATAAAGTTGTAAGGCGTGAAAGCTAAGGAGTTTTCGAATGCTTGTTCTATGGTTGAAATTTGTTCAGAAAAGTCGTATAACTCCATGTGTTTCATTTTTTCCGTAATGTTAGGATGGATGAGTTCTTCGTCCACTTTGGGGGCTGTTTTGGCTGTTGTCGGCGTTAAGAAGAGGTCAAAATTTTTGAAAATTTCTTCATCCAATGTGGCACATGCGCTATCCCACTTATTTAAAGCTTGAACATAAGAAGCAGCATCCGCATTACGACCAGCTTCTAACAAGGCATAAGTTAGTGGCTCTACATCACTGTTAATTATCTTGCGGTCATTAGCAATTTCCCAAGGTTTAAGCATAGCATATGTTTCAGCAGCATTCATTTGATAATATGTCTGAATCAAAGGGCGAGCATCGAAAGGAAAAGAAACCTCAGTTAGTTGATGACCTTGAGCTTTTAGAAAGTCTACGGCTTTTTGAAGAGCGGCCTTAGAGGTCTCCGAAAGCATTATTCCCGATACCGGTGATTCAAAGGAATAAGCAATGTTTAAAGCTTTGTTTGGTTCTGTGAGATGATGCAGTGCCTTCTTATCTAATAACTCTGTTTGATAAGGATCAGCTTCTTGTTTAAGTTGCATTTCGGCCACAAAACTTGCTGTATCACGTACAGAAACAGTTAAAGCTCCAGTAGTTGCTGCACCTTGCCAACCTCGGTAGTTTCCTGGGCCCTGTGGCATAAGACCTCGTGTCATTTTCAAACCAATAAGACCTGAAAAAGAAGCAGGAATACGTATGGAGCCACCACCATCAGATGCGCCAGCCATGGGGAAAATCCCAGAAGCTACAGCGGAAGCAGCTCCACCTGAAGAGCCACCAGAGTAATAAGCTGTATTCCAAACATTACGTGTGTCGCCATAAAGAGCTGAGTCTGTAATATTTTTAAAACCAAATTCAGGAGAGTTTGTCTGTCCGAAAGGCGTTAAGCCAGCTTTAAGAGCAGCTTTGACAAAGTTATCGTCTGAATGGGCCATACTGTCTTCAAAAAGTTTTGAACTCGAAGTTGACGGAAGCCCTGCATGATCTTGCCCCAGCATCTTTAGTGGAAAGGGAAGACCTGCGAAATAGCCGTTTTCTGTTTTTGATAAATCAGCTTGAGCCTGATGCAAGTCATAGGCAACGACGGCATTGTATTGCGGATTGATTTTTTCCAGTTTTTTTTGAGTGTTTTGGAGTAATTCAGTAGCACTGATTTGACCAGCACGGATTTTTTCTGCCCAATATGTAGCGTCTTTAATCTTTCTCATCTTTCATATCTTCCTCTCTAGGAGTAAAATCGCCACCGAGGTATTTTTCAGAAAGTTTTTTCATCGTTCCATTTTCTTGAAGTTTTACCAAGGCTTTATCGACTTTCTGTTGTAGGTCTTTGTCTTCTTTTTCCTTACCAAAAATGAAATAGCTAAATCCTGTATGTTTATCTGTCTCGCCTAAATCAATTGGTTCGACTTTTAAATTATAAGCATGTTGTTGAATGATTTGTGTGAGGGAAATTTGATCGTAAATCACAAAGTCACTTTTTCCTGAGTCAACATCAGCAACATAAGAAGCTAATGGATAGCTGGCGTCCATATATTTTAAATTCATTGCTTTGTCAGGATTTTCCTTGTTCCAGTTTTCCAGCATTGTTGCGACTTGAACACCAGATAAGACTTCGGTGGTTTTACCGGCTAAGTCATTCAAAGATTTGACTTGTAAATCAGGTTTAACTGCTACCGATGTTGCTGACTTAGATAGAGGTAGTGAGTAATTGTATTTTTCGGCACGTTCAGGTGTCCAAGAAAGAGCATTTGCAGCCATTTGAAAACGTCCATTATCAATTCCAGAAAGCACGGAATTAAAATCAATGACTTGGAATTTTAATTTGTATTCAGGAAGTTCTTTGAAAACAGCGCGTGCAAGTTCGACATCATAACCTGTTAACTTATTATCCTCCATATAAGTATTAGGTTTTGAGTTGGCATTTGTGGGCACGATAATTTCCTTTGGCTCAGGCTTAACGCTTTCTTTTTTGCTGCAAGCGGTCAAAACCCCAAAAGAAGTGAGAGAAAATAAGGCTAGACCTAAAACTAATTTTTTATTCATTTATATATATTGGGTTTTTGCAAACCCTTCCTTTCTGTATATTTTTATTTTAGCAAATTTTAAAAATTCAGAAGCTTTTTATGTTTGGAAATTTTTGGTATGATCAAAAAGAACAAAAGAATAGGATAGAGGAGATAAAAATGGCAAAACATATCTTTACATCGCAAATTAATTGGCCCGGTGGACGTAATGCTATCGGAAAGCTAGAGACAGGCGCTTTGCAAGAGAAAATTTCGATTCCATCTGTGATGGATGGTCCAGGTGTGGGGACGAATCCAGACGAAATGCTCTTGGGAGCTGCAAGTACTTGTTATACGATTACACTGGCAGCTTTACTTGAACGCAATGAGATTACAGTACTTGATTTTAAGGTTGAATCTGAAGCAACAGTTAGTGTTGAAAAAGGAGTTTTTGCTTATGAAAAAATTGTCCATGACCTTTATTTGAAAATTGATGAAAAAGCAGATTACGACAAGACTTATCGCCTTGCTCAATATGCCGAAACTTCTTGCATGATTTCGAGAGCCGTTCAAGGTAATGTTGCAATCGAAGCTAACATCCATCTAGAAAAGGAAAAAGCAAGTTAAGCAGATATTCCATTTTTATTTTGGTGGAGGGTAAGTACTAACATGATATAATAGCAGTAAAAGTTTCAAAAAATTCAATTCGAGAAAAAATAGAAATCTGGAAATAAAAATGACGATTGCTTATCCTAAAATACTCTCAAGCTCACAAGTAAAACCTTATCTTTTTCAAGCGCGGTTTGGCTTAGAAAGAGAAGGTCACCGCGTGGATTCATCGGGAAACTTAAGCCACTTAAACCATCCGGCAGCACTTGGTTCTCGGAGCTTTCATCCTTATCTTCAAACTGACTTTTCAGAAACACAAATGGAAGCCATTACTCCAGTTTTTGAAGAGCCAAAGCAAGCTCTACAATTTATGGAGGCTCTTCATGACGTGATGATTCGCTCTCTTGAACAAGATGAGCTCCTCTGGGCCCAATCCATGCCCCCCGCTTTGCCGGAAAATGAATCAAATATCCGTCTTGCCAATCTAGAAAAAAAAGAAGATGTCCTTTACCGTGAAGGTTTAGCCGAAAAATATGGCAAAAGAAAGCAAATGGTTTCTGGTATTCACTACAACTTTGAGTTCGGTGAGGATTTGCTAGAAGCCATGTGGAAGCATCAACGAGCGACTGATTTTAAAGCCTTCAAATCTGAAATTTATATGAAGCTCTCACGACAATATTTGCGCTATATGTGGATTATTACATATTGTTTAGGGGCTTCGCCACGTGCCAATACTGGATTTTTTACTGATAGAAATGAAAGATTACAGGAACCTGTACGTTCTATTAGAAATTCTAAATTTGGCTATCGGAACACGCCAGATATTTTCGTAAGCTATCAGAGTCTTGAACAGTATTATGATGACTTGCAAACTTACGTTAAAAAGGGTGCACTCTCTGAGATGAAGGAGTTTTATTCTGCTGTTCGTTTACGTGGTGGAAAGCGGGCGGAAGAGTTGCTGGACGTGGGCGTTCAGTATGTCGAGTTTCGCAATTTTGACTTGAATCCTTTTGTGCGTGTCGGGTTGGATGAAGATACTGCTCGATTTATTCACCTTTTTAGCCTTTATCTGATATATAAAGAGGAAGAAGAGACGCCAGATGCTGCTCAAAGATTAGGTTATACAATAAATGATGTTGTAGCTTTAGAAAATCCTTTAGAAAAAACAGCTTATTATAATGAAGGCAAGCTCTTTTTCGATCAGATGCGCTGGTTTGCCCAGAACTTAGAGTTTGCCCAAGATGATTTGGCGCTTATTGATAAGTTTGCTCAAATGCTGGAAAAACCAGAAACCACAATTGCTGGACAGATGGAGCTGGCTTATCGTCAAGACAAAGCTTTTGCTTTGGACTTGTCTCGCAAATACCATCAGCAATCCTATAAACGTCCTTTTCAATTGGCAGGCTTTACTCATCTCGAACTTTCGACGCAAAATTTGCTTTTTGATGCTATTCAAAAAGGCTTAAAAGTTGAAATTTTAGATGCACAAGACCAGATGATTGCTTTAAGTTATAAATCTCATACAGAAATTATCGAAAAAGGGAATATGACTTCGAAAGATTCCATGGTCGCTTATGCCATTATGGAAAATAAAGTGGTCACGAAAAAGCTGCTCGGTCGGGCATATTTAAAAACTCCGCAAGGGCAAGAATTTAGCAATTTAGCAACTGCACAGGCTGCTTTTCCACTTTTCGAATCGGCCGCAATTGTTGTCAAGCCTAAATCAACGAATTATGGCATAGGAATTTCTATCTTTAAAAAACCAGCGACACAAGAACAGTTTTATAAAGCTCTAGAAATTGCGTTCCGAGAAGATAAAGAAGTTCTTGTTGAACGATTTGTTTCTGGTACCGAATACCGTTTCTTTGTACTGGATGGCAAGACAAGGGCAGTCCTTCGCCGGGATGCCGCACATGTTATTGGTGATGGAGTATCCACGATCAGCCAACTGGTCGCACAGAAAAATGAGAACCCTCTACGTGGCCACGATCATCGTTTCCCCTTGGAAAAAATCCAGATTACTGCCACCGAAAAACTTATGCTGGACGTCCAAGGTTATACGGAACAGAGTATCCCTGGAAAAGACGTAAAGGTAAACCTCCGAGAAAATTCTAATGTATCGACAGGCGGAGACTCTATCGATGTCACGGATGAGATGCCTGAAATCTATAAGAACATTGCTGAAAAAGCTGCTGAAGCTTTGCAAGTCAAGATCACTGGAGTGGATATACTGATCGAAGATCTCAATGATAGCTTGGGTGAAAAGTACAGTATAATTGAAGCTAACTTTAATCCTGCTATGCTTTTCCATCTCTATCCGTTGAAAGGGAAAGGTCGTCGGGTAACTATGGACGTTTTGCAATTCCTTTTTCCAGAAATTTTTGCCTAATAAATAAAATTCCTCTACTCGTGAGGGATTTTATTTATTGTACGGTATTTATGAACATTTGATATGAAAAAATTGATAATAAATTTATACTTTTTTATTTTTGTGCAGAATATGATAGAATAGACTTAACAAATAGAATAGGATAAAAAGGCGGTTTCAAATTTTTGAATCTGTCTTTTTATCGGGTATCGGGGTATAGTTATGAAAAACAAACAATGGATGATTAACCTAGCAATTTCAAACTTATTGCTTGTGTTCTTAGGTGTAGGTCTCGTTATTCCTGTTTTGCCACAACTGAAAGAGCAAATGCATTTTTCAGGAACAACAATGGGAATGATGATTTCGATTTTTGCTATTGCCCAATTGATTGCCTCTCCAATCGCTGGGCATTTATCGGATAAGGTTGGGCGAAAAAAGCTCATTGCTTTAGGTATGATTATTTTCGCCTTTTCTGAACTTTTATTTGGTTTAGCACAAGTAAAAGCTCTTTTTTACGTGTCTCGCGCTTTGGGAGGCATTGCAGCAGCTTTATTGATGCCTTCTGTTACAGCATATGTGGCAGATTTGACAACATTAGGCGAACGTGCCAAAGCCATGGGTAAAGTTTCAGCAGCAATCAGTGGAGGATTTATCATTGGTCCTGGTGTCGGAGGATTTTTAGCGACTTTTGGTATAAGGGTTCCTTTTTTTGTGGCTGCACTATTAGCCTTCATCGGATTTATTTTGAGTATGACTGTGTTAAAAGAGCCAGAAAAAACAATGGATATTAATCCTGACACACCAAAAGCATCTTTCTTGGATATTCTCAAAAATCCAATGTTCACATCGCTTTTTGTCGTTATTTTAATTTCTTCGTTTGGTCTGCAAGCCTTCGAATCAATTTATAGCATCATGGCGACAATCAATTTTGGCTTTACTACAAGTGAAATTGCTTTAGTAATTACAGTAAGTGGTATTATCGCCCTTTTCTTCCAACTCTTCCTGTTCGACTGGATTGTTGGAAAGATTGGTGAAATGCATTTGATTCATTTGACCTTCTTTGCAAGTGCGCTCTTTATTGCTATTATTGCTTTCACAGGTAATCGCATCACTGTTGCTATTTCTACATTTGTTGTTTTCCTCGCCTTTGACTTATTTAGACCGGCAGTAACAACTTACTTGTCAAAACACGCAGGAGACCAACAAGGAGCAATCAATGGATTGAATTCAACCTTTACAAGTTTTGGTAATATTTTAGGTCCATTGGCTGCAGGAGTAATGTTTGATATCAATCATTTCTTCCCTTACTATATCTCTGCGATTATCTTGTTTGGTACCGGTGTATTGTCAATGCTTATGAACCGTAAATCGAAAAAAATGAAAAATTAAAAAAGAGTTCTTTACGAAGAACCCTTTTTTATTTGGCACTCGCAAAGATTACCAAGTAAAGTAACGAATCAATTTGAAAATTCCTAAGATAAGAACAACAACACCGAGAAGTGTCCAAAGTGCCATTGCACCCCATAAGGGTGTGAGCAAGAGCATGAAGCCCGCAACGACACTGAGAAGTCCTGAAAGAATTGTCCAAGGTTTAGATGGAGAATATGGAACAAACCCAAAGGAAACAAAGCCTTCAGTAATCCATGTGAATCCAACTAAAATACCAATGATGATAAACAAGGTAGCTGTTGCAGCTGCCAAGTTAATTAAAGAGAAAATCCCCGCAACCAAGTAAACCGTACCTAAAAGAAGATGTCCAAAGCGTGACCACGGATTTTCATTCATCAAGGCAAAGATAGAAACAAGATAAGAAACCCCAATTAAAATGAAGGAAATCCCAATCAAAACTGTTCCAACTTGTGCTGTACGTCCAGGCCAAAACAAAATGAGTAATCCAATAAGTGTGGAAATAAGACCATTAATTCCGACGTTGTTACGTAATTTTTTCGAAAAGTTTTCAGAAAACATATTTATACCCCTTTCTTTTCTGATAATTTAATTATAACTTATTTTGAAGAGAAGTGCCCATAATATATTTGCCTAGTTATTATAATTGACATTCTGAAAAAGGACATTTATACTTAAGGTAAAATGAGAGTCGAAGGAGAAAAAAATGCAAATATCAAGTCGCTTTACGATTGCACTTCATATTTTTGCCTGTATCCATACCTTTGAGGGAGAACATAAGATTACCAGTGATTTTTTGGCTACAAGTATTAATGTAAATCCCGTGATTATTCGAAGAGTATTACAGCAACTGAAAGCTAACGAATTAGTGCATGTTGTACGCGGGAGTGGTGGAGCTGCAATCGCTAAACCAATTGAAGACATTAGTTTATTCGATATTTATAGTGCGGTTGAAGTCATTAATAAAAATGGCTTATTCCATTTTCACGAACATCCCAGCCCTGACTGTTCTGTCGGGAAAAATATCCATCAGGTACTGGATGATAAACTTGATTTAATTCAAAAAGCGATGGAAGACCAAATGAAGGCGATGAGTTTACAAGAAGTAATTACTGATATTGATCATTATGTGGCGATAAATCCTTAAGAAACCAAATCGTTGACATTTAATAAAAGCTTATGTAGAATTAGTTGTAACAAAAAATATTACAACGAAAAAGACATGGAGGTCTAATATGAAATTAGCAGTAGTAGCAGCAAATGGTAAAGCCGGTCGTCTTATTGTACAAGAAGCAGTAGACAGAGGCTTGGATGTAACAGCAATTGTTCGAGGCGAAAACAAAACAGTAGCTCCATCTTCTATCCAGAAAGATTTGTTTGATTTAACTAAAGAAGACATCAAGGATTTTGATGTTATTGTTGATGCTTTTGGAACATGGGCAGAAGATAGCTTGGAGCAACATACTACTTCAATCCAACATCTTGCTGATCTTGTTGAAGGTACGGACAAGCGCTTGTTGATTGTTGGTGGTGCCGGAAGTCTTTATCTTAATCCAGAACATGATTTGGCACTTTATCAATCAGAAGGTTTCCCAGATGCTTTCAAACCATTGGCAACAGCTATGTCTGATTCATTAACTGCGTTGAGAAAACGTCAGGATGTGAAATGGACTTATGTAAGCCCTGCTGCAGACTTCCAAGCAGATGGTGAAAAAACTGGAGACTATGTTGTTGCGGGAGAAGAGTTTACGGTTAATGACAAAGGCGAAAGTGTGATTAGTTATGCAGACTATGCGAAAGCGATGATTAATATTGCACTGGAAGGAAATTATGTCGGACAACGTATCAGCGTTTTTCAAAAATAGTAAAATAAGAGGGGTTTTCTCAAGAAAACCCCTCTTATTTTTATATGTAAATTTATGAGCAAATAGTTTGACCTTTACTGACCAAAAGAGTATAATTAAGAGGTAGTAAGAAAAATGAGAAAAATACTACATTACTATGAAATGAATCGAGGTGCATTATGGACATCGAAAAAATGACAACAAGTATGCAAAAATCGCTTTATGAAGCGCAACAAATTGCGCAGACTCGCCATCATCAAGCGATTGAAATTCCACATTTATGGCGAATATTTGTACAACCGAGCAGTTTTGCCTTTAATTTTTACAAAGATTCAGGAATTGACATTGAAGAATTTACAAAAGTTATTGAAAAAGAAATAGATAAAATTTCTTCTGTTGAGGGAAGCAATATTACCTATGGTCAAAATATTAGCGCAGATCTCTTTAATCTGTTCAATGCAGCAGATAAGATTGCCAAAGATATGGGTGATGAATATCTCTCAACTGAAATTGTACTCTTGGCCCTTTTTGAGTTAAAGAAAAATCCTTTAACAGAATATCTGGTTAGCCATGGAATGAATAAAGAAAAAACGAAATTAGCAATTGAAAACCTACGAGGAGGTGATAAAGTGACAAACCAAAATGCTGAAGATACATATAAAGCACTTGAAAAATACGGCGTCGACCTTGTTGCTCAAGTGAAATCAGGAAAACAAGATCCTGTAATTGGACGTGATGAAGAAATTCGTGATATTATTCGTGTCTTATCACGTAAAACAAAAAATAACCCGGTTCTAATTGGTGAACCTGGTGTAGGTAAAACAGCCATTGTTGAAGGACTTGCGCAACGTATTGTCCGTAAAGATGTACCTGAAAATCTAAAAGATAAAACAGTATTCTCTTTGGATATGGGGGCACTTATTGCAGGTGCTAAATACCGTGGTGAGTTTGAAGAACGTCTGAAAGCAGTACTGAATGAAGTTAAAAAGTCTGACGGACAAATTATTCTCTTTATTGATGAGTTACACACGATCGTCGGTGCTGGTAAGACTGAAGGTTCAATGGATGCTGGTAATCTTTTGAAACCGATGCTTGCACGTGGTGAATTGCATTTAATTGGTGCAACAACTTTGGACGAGTACCGTAAATATATGGAAACAGACAAAGCTTTGGAACGTCGTTTCCAAAAAGTTCTAGTTACTGAACCAACAGTTGAAGATACTATTTCCATTCTGCGTGGTTTGAAAGAACGTTTTGAAATTCACCACGGTGTAACAATCCACGATAACGCATTGGTTGCAGCAGCAACACTTTCTGATCGTTATATTACAGACCGTTTCTTGCCAGATAAAGCGATTGACTTAGTCGATGAAGCCAGCGCAACAATTCGTGTTGAAATGAATTCTCTGCCAACAGAACTCGACCAAGCGAACCGCCGCTTGATGCAGTTGGAAATTGAAGAAGCAGCGCTCAAAAAAGAACGTGATGATGCTTCGAAGAAACGTTTAAATATCATTCGTGAAGAAATTGCAGAACTTCGTGAAGAAAACAATCAACTTAAAGCCCAATGGGAAGCTGAAAAGAAAGAAGTGGGCAATATTTCTGATAAACGGAATGAACTGGAACGTGCACGCCATGAATTAGAAGAAGCACAAAATGAAGGTGACTTTGAAAAAGCAGCGGCCTTACGTTACGGTAAAATTCCAGAAATTGAACAATCACTGAAAGAGCTTGAAAGCAAAGCAAAATCAGATGATCTCAGTCTTGTTCAAGAATCTGTCACTGAAGAACAAATTGCGGAAGTTGTGGGCCGTATGACAGGTATTCCTGTGACAAAACTGGTGGAAGGTGAACGTGAAAAACTCCTTCATTTACCAGAAACTCTTCATCAACGTGTAGTAGGGCAAGATGAGGCAGTTGAAGCTGTGTCTGATGCTATTATTCGTGCTCGAGCAGGAATTCAAGACCCTAATCGTCCTTTAGGTTCCTTCCTTTTCTTAGGACCTACAGGTGTTGGTAAGACAGAGTTAGCTAAAGCCTTGGCCGAAAATTTATTTGACTCCGAAGAACACATGGTTCGTATTGACATGAGTGAATATATGGAAAAACACAGTGTATCCCGTCTTGTCGGAGCTCCTCCAGGATATGTTGGTTATGATGAAGGTGGTCAACTGACTGAAGCTGTGCGCCGTAACCCATATACAATTATTTTGTTGGACGAAATTGAAAAAGCACATCCAGATGTCTTCAATATCTTGTTGCAAGTCTTGGATGATGGTCGTTTGACGGATTCAAAAGGCGTTTTGGTCGACTTCAAGAATACTGTTTTGATTATGACATCAAATGTCGGATCACAATATTTGCTAGACAATGTTGATGATCAAGGTGAAATATCTGAAGAAACAACTGAAGAAGTGATGAAACAATTGCGGATGCACTTCAAACCAGAATTCCTCAACCGTATTGATGATACTATTCTCTTCAAACCATTGTCATTGAATAATATTAAAAATATTATTGTGAAGATGACCGGTCAATTGACACAACGTCTTGAAGAAATGTCTGTTGAACTCGAACTTAGTGAAGAAGTCAAATCATGGATTGCAGAAAATGCTTATGAACCAGCTTATGGTGCACGTCCATTAAAACGTTACTTGACAAAAGTTATTGAAAATCCACTTGCTAAATTAATTATTGCAGGTAAAATTCCACCAAAAACTAAAGTTCTTGTCAAACTTGTCGACAATAAAATTGACTTTGATATCTTACCCATCGAAGAATAATTGAAGAAAAAGAGAAAAGTCCGCGTTATCTCGGGCTTTTTGTATATAAAAATAGTATTTTGTCGAAATTTACAGATAATTCTTGACAACTTATAGCTTTTAGATGTAAAATATAAACACGATATATAGGAGGAGTCAATCATGGAAAAAACTTTCTTTATTATTAAACCTGACGGCGTTCAACGTGGTCTTGTAGGTGAAATATTGAAACGAATCGAGCAGCGTGGTTTTCAGCTAGAAAAACTAGAGCGACGTTCTGCTCCAAATGGAGACTTGATTGACAAGCACTACGAAGCATTAGTTGATAAAGATTTTTATCCAAGTATTCGTAGTTATATGACTTCTGGACCAGTAGTTGTTGGTGTGATATCTGGTGTAGAAGCTATTTCTTGCTGGCGCACAATGATGGGGACAACTAATCCTAGTCAAGCTCAACCAGGGACTATTCGTGGAGATTTTGCTCAATCACCTGAAAAAGGTAAAGCCATTAAAAATATTGTCCATGGATCAGACTCACCGGAATCTGCAGAGCGAGAAATAGCACTCTGGTTTTCATAAACAGAAATAACGTCAAGGACAAAGGCTTTCCATGGAAGTTTGAGCGACAAAGCTCTAAACATTAAAGGAAAGTCTTTTTTTGTTTGCTACTTTATTCAAGGAGAAGAATATGAAAGAATTTTGGGGACTTCATCCGACCATTAAAATTAGGTTAGTGATGAATTTTTTAGGAGGACTATGCTTTAGTACAGTTGGTGGCTCCATGACAATTTACTATAATAAATATATGGGTGCTGGTATCACAGGACTCTTGCTTATTGTGAGCTCTATTATGGTTTTTTTGGTTGGCCTTTATGCGGGACATTTGACAGATTTAAAAGGTCGTCGGCCTGTCATGCTTTTTTCAACTGCAGTAACTGCAGTTGGAGCAGCACTGGCAACTTTTTCTAACTCGGGATTTTACTTTAATCCTTGGACAACCTTTTTCGGATTTTTAATCGTGAATTTTGGTTTTGGCTTTTTTAATACAGCCAGTCAAGCGATGATTGTTGATTTAACAACAAGTGAAAACCGGAGAACAGTCTACAGTATTCAATACTAGATTATCAATTTTGCTATTATGATTGGTTCGGGACTTTCTGGTTGGTTTTTCCGTGATTATTTGGTCTGGCTTTTGCTGGTGATCACTATTGAAGAAATTTTGAGTTTTGTCGTTGTCTTGTTTTGGATTGATGAGTCTTTTGACCCGCATCAAGAACATCAAAAGAAAGCGCCAAATATTATAAAAGCTTATTTCTTTGTGGCTAAAGACAGCATCTTTATGTCTTATTTATTTGCTTCGGTTTTTATTGCGATGATTTTTAATCAAATTGACTATTACTTGCCAGTACATCTAAGTGACAGTTTCTCAACAACACGAATTTTAGGGTTGGAACTTTATGGTCAACGGATGTTGACACTTTTCCTATTGATCAATACCTTGATTATCGTACTCTTTATGAGTAAAATGAATCAACTTACTAAAAATTGGTCGCGGAGCACAGGGATTACATTAGGAATTTTTCTCCAAGGTTTAGGTTTTATTATTGCCTTTTTAGGTCATAATTTAAGCTGGGAAGTTACAGCAGCAGTAGTTGCTACTTTGGGCGAAATGATTCTTGTACCTTTCTCTCAAGCTTTGAGAGCCGACTTGATGGAAGGTGATCATGTTGGGACTTATACGGGCGCCTTTTCAGTGACTCAGCCAGTCGCTTCCGTACTCTCAGGTGTTTTGGTTTCGCTGTCAGCACTCTATGGGAATATTGGCATGGCTATATTTATGGGAATAATTATCCTTTTAAGTATCCTTCCCTCACTGCGGGCTATTCGAATGCATGAAGCCTCATAGAATTTTAAAAAGGTCCATGTTATAATAAAAAACAAAGGAGTAAAAATAATGTCAGAAGGAATTATTGCTCAAAAAATTGTTTCTACCCATGTAAACGTATAAATAAAATTTACATGGGAGAATAACAAATGAAAGAAAACAAATATAATAATCAAGAATTTTTTTCAAAATATGCTCAAATGGAGCGTTCAAAATCAGGGTTAGAAGCTGCCGGAGAATGGTCAGAGCTACGAAATATTTTACCTGATTTTCACAACAAAAAAGTTTTGGACCTTGACTGTGGATATGGTTGGCACTGCAAATATGCTGTTGAAAATGGAGCATCTTATGTCTTAGGCACAGATATTTCGAGTAAAATGCTGGAAAGAGCGACAAGTAAAAACTCAGATGAGAAAATAACTTATCAATGTATCGCTATGGAGGACTTATGTCTTGAACTGGATTCTTTTGATGTGGTTCTGAGCTCATTAGCCTTACATTACATTGAAGATTTGCCCATGCTTTTTTCCAACATATACATGTGCTTAACTACGGGCGGTCAGTTTGTGTTTTCGGTAGAACATCCTCTTTTTACTGCATCTGGCCTGCAAGATTGGATTTATGATGCAAAAGGAAAAAAAGAGTACTTTCCTGTAGACAATTATTTCTACGAGGGAAAACGTAAGGTGTCCTTCTTAGGAGAAGAAGTAACTAAATATCATCGAACTTTAACCACATATCTCAACACATTGCTACAACTTGGCTTTGAACTTCAACATGTGATTGAACCTCAGCCACCTGAACAAATGCTTGTATTTGAAGAAATGCATGATGAGCTGAGACGCCCGATGATGTTGATTGTTTCTGCAAGGAAAAAATAAAGAAAAGCTAGGAATAATTATTCCTAGCTTTTAATTTTCACACAGGAGGATTGTTTGTATGACGGAGTATGTGATATACTAAAGAAATAGAAAAAATTAGAAAAGGTGTTTTATGTCAGCCGTTAGTTTCATAGCTGTAATGTTGATTGGGGTCATTGCGGCAAATGTAATCAAAGAATTTTTCCCAAAAATATCTGAAACCTTTATTTTGATCGGAGTAGGAATTCTTCTGAGTTTCTTACCAGAGTTTAGGCATTTTGAGTTGGAGCCAGAGTTTTTCATGATGTTAATTATTGCACCTTTAATGTTTAATGAAGGCAGTAAAACATCTTTGAAAGAAGTTAGAAAAAATTTCAGAGGAATATTCTTTCTCTCCATTACTTTAGCTGTTGTAACTGTACTCTTTGTTGCAGCATTGACCACAAATATTATGGGCAGCTGGATTTTCCCTTTGGCAATTTGTTTTGCTGCTATTGTTACGCCAACAGACTCTGTTGCTGTTAAATCTATTATTGCGGGTAAAAAAATGCCACAAGGCGTAAATGAAGCTGTCGAGTTTGAATCTCTTTTCAATGATGCATCAGGTTTGGTCCTCTTAAGTTTGGGGCTTTCGGTGCTGGAAAGTGGTCATTTTAGTATTTGGAGAGGACTTGGCCAGTTTGCTTTTGTTTCCATTGGGGGAATACTTATTGGATTAATTGTCGGGACTTTCTTAGTTCGTATTCGCATTGCGATTAATCTTCGGGCAACAAATCCAGAAGCGACGATTATTCCGATTTCTATTTTAACGCCTTTTGCTCTTTATTTGCTTGCTGAGCATTTTGGCACCTCTGGAGTACTTGCAGTTGTTGCTGCAGGATTAATTCATAATTTTGAAGGCGATATGCTTAAACTTACGTCGACCAATGTTCAACTCACCAATAATACCATCTGGGAAATACTGAGTGGGATTCTCAACAATTTTGTCTTTATTTTATTAGGAGTAAGTCTCTTTGGTATTTGGGATATCTTTAAATCCTTAGGCTTAGAAGAAGCTGTTATACTCTTCTTTATCAGTGCTTTGGTTTACGTGCTGATGTTATTTATACGAAAATTCTGGACTAATCAAAGAGGTAATCGTTCTATCGAACATTTCTTCTCAAACGATAAGAAAGAGCGCGGTAAAGACTCCACTATTTTTGCTCTATCAGGAGCACACGGAACAATGACATTAGCAATGGCCTTCTCTTTACCCCTAAATACTGCTATTTTGAGCACTGAGAACAGAGAGATTATTATTAGTATGGCAACGATTGTCATTTTGCTCAGCCTTATCGTGCCTACATTTATCTTGCCTAAACTCTTGTCACCAATGAAAGCTGCAAGTTCAGACGACATTGATAGTGTTCGAAATGATATGGTTGACTATGCTATTTTACATATGATGCAAGTGATAGAGGACAGTAAGGTGCGCAGTAGCTTAACAAAGCAATTGCAATCACAAAAAGGTTTGCAAATTCCTGATCATAATAAGAGTAGTCGACTCTTAGAAAACATTGTGACCTGGCAAGAAGCATTTTTGGATAGTTCAGATATTCAAGAAAATTTTTCAGCGAAAGCTATTGACTACTTCAGAATTTACTTGGAGAATAGCAGTAAGCGCGCCATGAGTAAAAAAATTAGAAGAATGTTTTCGAGAAGAAGTCGATTACGTGGAGCTGATCAAAGTGAGATGCAAGAATTCATAGCCGTAAGAAATGAACTTGGGCATTTAGAGGATGTTCTTTATGAGGCCACAATGGAAAAATTAAATCGTCTTGAAAGAGAACGATTTGAGAAGAAGGTTACTGATTTCAGCGACATTGAAGAAGTGAAGCGAGTCTTCGAAAATAGACATTACCGTATGCGAAATGAAATTCAAGAAGAAACAATCGTGCCTAACGAACTACTTATTGAAGCTTTCCAACTTGAATATCAGTATGTACTGGATCAGGTGAAATCGGAAACTATCTCAAAAGAAACAAGCAACAAACTCTTTAAAGAAATCAATAACGCGCAAGTTTTACAACTACAAAATCAATAAAAAGGCTTAAGGCTTTTTTATAATAACTTTCGCTTAAGAAAAGTACTGTAAAATAAAAAATAATAATTAAATTTAAAATGTCTTTGTGACAGACGGCCGTTTATAAGTTGCTCACAGATAAGGGGAGATTATGGTTTCAAGAAGATCAAAAAGAAATAAAAAAGGAATTTTGAGAAGGTTAATTGGTTTTCTTGTTGGGCTTATTATCGTGCTTGCGCTTTTTGTGGGAGGTCTTGTTTTGCTTGGGCGTTATGCAATTGCCAATAATACGGATAATCTTCTGTCGAAAGTTATTCCCTATTCAGAAAGTTTGACTGATGCTTCAGGAAATATTGCTCCAGCCAGTCCAGAAGCGATTGTCTCAACACTGAATCAAAATGCCAGCAATATTGTGAGTCGTTCGCAAGGTTTTATTGATTCAGCCCAAGCCACAACAGATGGACAGACAGTAAAATATACAGTAAGTTCCTCTAAAATGAACGGCTTCCTATCTCACAGCATCTTAGCAACAAATGGTGATCAGATAGAAAAAGTTGCCGATAAAGTTTTAGAATCAATGAAAGCTTCTGGGGTAAATCATCCTCAACTTGTTGTGAATCTTACCGATGATCAAGGCAAAACAATTCAAACTATTGATTATAGATAAAGAGAGTAAAAAGTTTCTTGACCTGAGCAAGAGGCTTTTTACTCTCTTTAATTTTATGTTATAATTAGAAAAAATGAGAAAGTAGGCCCAAATTTATGGAATATCAATTGAGCTCAACATCAGCTTTTCCACTTGTACATGTTACCCTGCAAGATAAGGAAGAAATTCAGATTGAGTCAGGAGCAATGGTTTACCACAACCCTTCAGTTACGCTTGAAGGTAAGATGAATAGCAATGGGAGAGGTGGTATTGGTGGCGCCTTGAAAGCTCTTGGGCGCTCAATAACAAGTGGTGAAAGTTTCTTTATCACTAAGGTCAAATCAAGCAGTGCTAATGGTCAAATCACTTTGGCGCCAGCTACTCCGGGTGCTGTGAAAGAACTTAATATTGGTCAAGAACAATGGCGTTTGAATACAGGGGCCTTCCTTGCAAGTGATGGCGATGTTCACTATACGATGGAACGACAAAAACTAAGTGGAGCTCTTCTTGGGGGAACTGGTGGTCTCTATGTTATGGAAACACAAGGAAGTGGCCGTATGTTAGTTAATGGCTATGGTGATATTGTCGAAATTGAATTAGATGGTACAGAAGAATATATCGTGGACAATCATCACGTCCTTGCATGGAGCAAAACGCTTGATTATTCAATCGAAGTCGCTTCTGGAACTTTTGGTTTTAAAACTGGTGAAGGGCTTGTCAACAAATTTAAAGGTCGTGGTAAAATCATGATTCAAAGCCGTAATATGGAGGCTTTTGCTGAGTCAATCATCCCTTTCTTACCAAGTAATGGTTAAATAAAAAAAGCTATCGGTGATAGCTTTTTTTATGTTTATGAATCTGATAGTTTTTGATTAAGCAGTGAGAGTTTTCTATTGCCTCGGTAGAGTTCAAATATAGTCCAAATGAGTAAAGCAATTACTAAAACAATAAGTAGAATTGCGGTTCCATCTGCAAGATAGGCAAGATTCTTAGGAAATAGACTTTCAATTTGATCTGGTAGACCAATAAGATTAAGGTAAGTCAACGCAATGACAGAGAACCAACCAAAGAGTTGAACAATCCAATTGTTTTTAAATTTACCCATTTCATTTTTACTATTTGTAAGCATTAGAAGAGGAATAATGGAGAAGGGCAGTGCAAATGCAAGAAAGACTTGCGAATTATTCATGAGATTGTTAATGGCTTCATGCTGTGCTTTTAGACTGTAGCCACGTGTCATCGTAACACAAATCAAGACAGGAACGACAGATAGTAAGCGCGTGATTAGACGACGCGCCCACATTGGCATCCGCATATGGATAAATCCTTCCATTATGATTTGTCCTGTTAAAGTCCCCGTGATTGTCGAATTTTGCCCAGAAGCCAGTAAAGCTACGGCAAATAAGGTAGATAAAGCACCTGTCTTAGCAACATCCGCAAGTACACCATTACTTAATAAATCTGGTGTCGAAAGGGCATCGTAAAGGCCAAAAAATGAAGGGTCGTCAATGACACCTGTCTTAAATACAGCAACACCCATAATGAGCAATAGCGAATTAACAACAAAAGCTAAACTCAATTGGATATTAGAATCCCAAGTTGAAAAACGAACAGCTCGAGCGATATCTTTATCGTCATCATGGTCAATTTTACGACTTTGTGAAATTGAAGAATGGAGATAGAGATTATGTGGCATTACAGTTGCCCCAATGATACCAAGAGCTCCTGTTAAAGGTGTCATTCCTGCAATAGAAGGGGAAGTAGCAAAGGTCCGTGTATTTGGAATAAAACCTTCCACAATTCCTTTCCAATCGGGATTAGACAAAGCAACTTGATAGGTGAAAATAAATAAAATCACTAATATTAGACACACAACAAGAGCTTCAATCTTTCTAAAACCTACTTTTGTGAGGAGCAAGAGTAAAAAGACATCAAAAACCGTAATGAAGACCGCTAGAATAAGCGGAATATCGAAAAGTAAATACAGTGCGATTGCTGCACCAATAACTTCTGCAATGTCTGTTGCCATAATCGCAAGCTCTGTAAGTATCCATAGGATGATTCCTAAAGTTTTGCTGGTTCGTGCACGGATAGCTTGGGCGAGGTCCATCTGGCTAACAATCCCAAGTTTTGCTGACATGTACTGAAGGAGCATAGCAATTAGGCTTGACATCAAAATGACAGAAATCAGTAAATATTGAAAATTTTGTCCACCTGTGATTGAGGTTGACCAGTTTCCCGGATCCATGTAACCCACAGCCACTAAAGCTCCAGGTCCTGAATATGCAAGAAGTGTCCTAAAAAACTTACCATCTTTTGGAACTTTTACTGTGCCGTTAATCTCTTGAAGAGACTTTCCGTTTGTATGATAAATCAACTTATGTGGTTGATTTTTAAAATCATTCATTTTTACCTTCTCTAAGTTGAACTATATTCAACATTGTTTTTTAATATTACTGTTAATATAAGAGAAAATGACTAGGTGTTTTCGTTTTCTAAAGCAGAAGCAACGGTTCCAGTTCTTTGCATTAGTAAGATTTTTTCTTGTAAAAATTGAGGAATAACCGAAACTTGGCCATTGTCCTCTTTCAGAATAATTGATCCATCCTGAAGCCGCTCAATAATCTGAATAAAGTGCGGGATGTTAATGTTTAACTTTTCAAAGAAGGCTTGTGCTTCCTCGTTTAAAGTCGTGATATAGTAACTTTTGTTTTCCTCAGCTTGCTTGAGCGGAATTTCTACTTTATTTTTTTTCCAAAACACTTCTGAAGGAATGGTTGAACCATGTGGATCAACAGCAGGATAATCTAATAAAGCGTAGAGATATTCCACAAGCTTTGGCGAAGAGGCGTGTTCTAAATTTTCAGCTTCATCATGAACTTCCTCTGTAGAATAGCCAAGTTTGTCCACTAAGAAACTTTCCCAAACACGATGACTTTTAATAATAAAGCGAGCCTGAACATTGCCTTGCTCTGATAAATTTACACCACGATATGGTGCATAGTCTACAAGTTGTTTTTTTGCTAATCTTTTAATCATTTCAGTTGCACTAGGCGCAGCAACAGATAATTTTTTTGCAATAAGTTGTATACTGACAGCTGAATCATCTCCCGCACGTTCCAAGGTATAAATAGCCTTAAGATAATCCTGCTCATTTTTTGTTAGTTTTAACACCTGAGTTTCTCCTTATATTATAACAAGAACATTATAGCACGTCCTTATTTATTTTTCAATAATATAAGGATAGCCTAATGAGGAGGATATTTGCAAATGCAAATTAAAAAGCCACAAACATTTTTAAATTTGTGGCTTTTTAATCGCTTTAGTTCTTTTTGAGATGAATATCAAGTGCAAATTTGGTTTGGTTACTGATAAAGTAGGATTTAGAAAATTCAAAAGCATGTCCTTTTTGGTCGTAAGCAGTTTGCTCAATAACGAGGACGGGCGAATGACGTTCAATCTCCAAATTTTTGCTCACTTCCTCATCGGCTTGATCGGCGTAAATGACACGTTTAGCATCTACTAACTGTAGTTTTGCTTCCTGTCCCAGATAGTCATAGACAGAGCCTTCTAAGATTTCTTCGGTGATGGGAGCGATATAACTTGGCATGACAACATGTTCAAAACTATAAGCTTTGCCATTCAGAATACGAAGACGTTTAAATTCGTAAACCGGATCTGTTTTATTCAATAGAAGATGCTTTTGCTCTTCTATTGAAGGTAAACGCGCATCAAAAAAGAGTATTTTACTTTTAATCTCTTGATCACGATGCGAATAAGTTACACCAATCGGTAAATCTAAAGGTAGAAGCTCTGTGGTTTCTTCCACTCTCGGACGAATATAAGTTCCGGAGCCTTGTTTACTAAAGATTAAGCCTTCGTTTTCTAATAAAGTGAGAGATTTTTTTAAAGTAATACGTGACACATTATACTTTTCAGCAAAGAATTCTTGTGTAGGGAGAAGCGTTCCCGCTCGATAATGGTTGGTCAGGATGTCTCGTTTGATGTCAGCGTAAATTTCACGGTATTTGTACAATTTGTATACCTCGCTTTTTATGATTTGTATATATATTATATAACATTTTCTATGATTTGTCTACATTAATTTTATATTCATCTTTACAAATTTTAAAAAATTGTATATAATAAAAAACGGAAGCGGTTTCTTTTTGATGGAAGTGGCTTCTAAAAAAAGAAAAAGGAAGTGCGTATTATGAAAATTGATGTGCAGAAGTTTCAAGAACCATTACTAAAAGTATCTGCTTGGGTGGAGCGGAATACGATTTTACAGGCCATTAAAAATGCCTTTGTAAGGACAATACCGTTCACGGTTGTAGGTTCCTTCTCTAATCTGATCAAAATGCAGCTTGATGCCCTTATTAAAAACCAAGATATTCATAATGCTTTATTGACGAATATCAGTAATCTGTTTGGTTATATCGGAAATGCGACCTTAGGTATTGTTGCGCTTATTGTGGTCTTTTCTTCAGCATATTCTTATGCTTTCGAGCTCAAAAGAAATGAAAAAAACAGCCAACTTAATCCAATCATTGCAACTTTGCTAGCCTTTGCAGCATATTTCGTGATGGTACCCAATAACGTTAATTATTTGGATCCGAAAGCGGATATTATGGAAGAATTTAGACCAGGTGAAATTAGAACTTATGGTATCTTTTTCAAAAAATAGTAGGAGGACAAAGGAGTTGATAAAACAAGAAGAGTTAATCTCCAAGATTCAAAAACATGCAGAGACAATTCGTCTATGGGATGACCGAGCTACATCACTTTTTCAAGATGCCATAGTGGATACTATTTCAAACACCGTTTCAGTACGTGAAAATGGGGAAATATTTGTGGCCACAGGTGATATTCCCGCAATGTGGTTAAGAGATTCTACCTTTCAAATACTCCCATATTTGGAAATGGCGGATTCTATTCCGGAGATAACATCTTTGGTTCACGGTGTATTGAGGCAACAATTACGCTATATTAATCATGACCCTTATGCCAATGCTTTTAATAAAGAACCAACAGACAATCACTATAGTCAAGATGTCTCTAATGTTCAAATATCGCCTTTAGTCTGGGAAAGAAAATTTGAGATTGACTCCTTGTGTGCACCATTATTCCTGGCTTATCAACTCTACAAGCATACAGGCTATAGCGAACACCTTAAGGAAGATTATTGGGCAACAGTTGAACTTGTTCTCGACACTTTTATTACGGAGCAACATCATGAAAGCTCAGACTATATTTTTAAAAGAACAAATTGCCCGCCATCCGATACACTATCTCATGAAGGACGTGGAGAACCAATTGGTTATACAGGTATGGTCTGGAGCGCCTTTAGACCGAGTGATGATGCGTGTAAGTACGGTTATTTTATTCCAGGGAATTGCTTTATCTTAGTGGTTTTGGGTCAACTTCTAGAGCTGCTTCCGGAGCATCACTCTCCAAGATTAAAAAGAAAAATAAAGAAACTGCAAGAAGAAATAACAGAAGGAATTCAAACTTATGGTCTAGTTTCGTCTGAAAAAAATCCTTATTATGCCTATGAGGTTGATGGTTTAGGTAAACAACTCTTTATGGATGATGCAAATGTGCCAAGTCTACTTTCCTTGCCTTTCCTCGGCTATTGTGAAACAGAAGATCCGCTTTATACAAAAACGAGAGAAAAATGCTTAAGTGAAGAAAATCCTTATTATTATGTGGGACAATATTTGCATGGCATCGGTAGCCCACATACGCCGCCACGTTATGTATGGCCAATAGCTTTAGCTATGGAAGGATTGACAACAAACGATATAGACAAAATGAAAAAACAGATAGAGACAATCGTTGCTACAGATGGTGGAACTGGTCAGTGCCATGAGGGGATTGATGTGGACAATCCAAATAATTACACTCGCGAATGGTTCTCTTGGTCAAACATGACCTATTGTCAATTGGTTTTTCGGTACTTAAAGTTTAGTCAAAACAAATAAAATTTTTAAAAATGTTTTCTCAAGGAGGAGGCAAGATGAAAAAAATGAAACGCTATATTTTGGGTTTGCTTACAGTTGGACTTGGTATGCTTATTTTTGGTCCAATCTCTGCGCAGGCACAAGAAGACAGCCAGCAAGCGAAAACTATGGTCTACTACCGTGCATGGCGTGATAAGGAAATGAAAGGTGTCAATACCAGCCTTACAGACGAAAATTGGTTAAGCATGGATGATATTCCTTATGGAATTGATATTGTCAATGTTTTTAGCTATGTCCCTCAAGGTCAAGAAGATGCCGCTGCCCCCTTTTTTGAAAAGCTTAAAAAGTCTTATGTCCCCAACTTACATGCTCGAGGTGTAAAGTTGACTAAGGCAATAGATTATTCAGAGCTTTTAAAAATTCCATATGCAGGCAACTTTCCAACCCCAGAAGAATTTGATGCTTATGCGAATCAATTGTTAGACGAGCATGTACGCCAATACGGACTTGATGGCTTAGATATTGACATGGAAACGTATCCAAGTACTACAGATATTGCTCTGTCAAATGGTGTTATTCGAGCATTATCAAAATATATTGGGCCTCTCGCAAAGAACGGAACTGTATTTGTTTATGATACCAATGGCTCCAATCTCAATCCTTTGAAAGACGTTGCTGACAGTTTTACATATCTTGGTTACCAACAATATGGGTCAGATGACACACGCACAGCCAGAGCAATAAAAGATTATACCGGGGTAACTCCAAAAGAACAATTTATGCCTGGTTTAGCCTTTCCGGAAGAGCAAGACCGTAATAGATGGTACGATGCTAAAGAACCTTACGAAGAAAGTAATATTTACAAAGTAGCAAAATATACAGCAGAAAATAAACTGTATGGCATGTTTCTTTATGCCTTAGACCGTGATGGAAGAACATATAACAATTTTGATCTAAATCATATTGTGCCTTCTAACTTCCTTTGGACGAAAACAGCCATTTTACAGGCCAAAGGCTTTACTCTCCAAGAGACAAAAAATACAGCACTACATCATTGGGAGCGTGTTGGACAAGGAGCAGAGAATTATCAAACCGTTTTAAATAGAATTAATCAAGCTCGGTCAATTTATGAAGTTAATAAAGTCTTGCTTGGATCAAGCGATAACTTTGCCAATGACGGTGTAAGTCCTCAATATGACCCAATGTATGAATTACAACTCATGAAGTAGACTTCCGTTTTTGAATAAAAAATAGATGAGATTCTAGGAAATTTTACTTTTTCTAGGGTCTATTTTTGAAAAAGTATAAATCCTTCTATTTAAGAAGAAGGAAAGTAGAAGGAGCAGAACAATGAAAATAGAATTTCCAAAAGACTTTTGGTGGGGCGCAGCGACAAGTGGTCCACAAACTGAAGGACGTTTCAAGAAAAAACACGACAATGTTTTTGATTATGACTTTGATCATTTTAGTGAACGATTTTGGGGCTCAATTGGTCCAGATACTGCCAGTAATTTTTACAATGATTTCGAAGAAGATATCCGTTTGATGCAGAAAGCTGGACTCAACAGTATTAGAACAAGTATTCAGTGGTCCAGACTTATTGAGGATTTTGAGACTGGGAAGACTAATCCTCAAGCAGTGGCATTTTATAACCGCGTAATCGATACTTTCTTATCTGCCGGAATTCGGCCCATGATGAACTTACATCACTTTGATCTGCCTGTAGAGCTTCTCCATAAATATGGCGGATGGGAAAATAAAAAAATGGCGCTACTCTTTGCTCAGTTTGCGGAGCAATGTTTCCGCTTATTTGGCGACCGAGTAACGGAGTGGTTTACACATAATGAGCCAATAGTAGTTGTTGAATGTGGCTATCTTTTAGGTTTCCATTATCCCGACCTTAAAGATGGTAAAAAAGCAGTTCAAGTTGCCTATAATCTGCAGTTAGCTTCCAGTTTAGCGATTGAAAGATTTAGAAAAATTAATAAGAATGCCCAAGCTCAGATTGGGATCATTCTCAACTTAACGCCTAATTATGCTAAGGACGAGGAAATACAGAACCTCAGAGCGGCTCACTTTGCTGATTTATGGCAAAACCAACTGTTTTTAGATGCTTCAGTAAAAGGACATTTCCCACAAGAACTCGTTAACATTTTAGAGCGTGATGGTGTATTGTGGGAAAGCACTACTGAAGAGCTTGAGGTGATAAAGCACAATACCGTGGATTTTTTAGGCGTCAATTATTACCACCCAAGTCGAGTCCAAGAGCCAGAGTTTTCAAGTGACAGTTTGGCTCAGGATTGGTTACCTGAAAAATATTATGCATCCTTTAACAAAAGAGGCGTGCGTATGAATGCAGACAGAGGCTGGGAGATTCACCCACAGACGATTTATAAAATAGCAAAAACGATACAAAAGGACTATAATAACATTCCTTGGTTCATCTCCGAAAATGGAATGGGTGTTGAAAATGAAGCGCGTTTTGAGGATACAAGTGGTGTTATCCAAGATGATTATCGTATTCAATTTATGACGGAACATCTTTACTATTTACACCAAGCAATGGTCGAAGGTTCAGCTTGTTTAGGTTATCATACATGGACACCAATAGATTGCTGGAGTTGGCGTAATTCCTATAAAAACCGCTATGGATTAATTTCTCTAGATATTCACAGACAAATCAAGAAACTAAAAAAATCAGCACATTGGTATCGTAAAGTTTCAGAAAGCTCAAGTGTTGACATTGAAGAAGCACTGTTACAAAAACTGAAAGAGGATAAATAATGGCACTGATAACAATTGATGTTGGTGGAAGCAACATTAAATATAGTCTTTTCTCTGAAGGGAAATTAGGAGAAGTCAAGTCGAAACAAACCCCCGATAATCTCGAAGATTATTACAGCTGTCTGAAGGATATTGTGAGTGAAATGAGACAAGAGAGGACAAATATTACTGGTGTTGCGATGAGCTCTCCTGGAGCGGTGAATCAATCAACAGGCTATATTGAAGGATTCAGCGCATTGCCTTATATTCACGGCTTTAATATCCAACACGCGTTAGAAGAAAAGTTAGGCTTAACTTTGACTATTGAAAATGATGCCAATTGTGCTGCTCTTGCCGAAGTTGCTTTTGGAGCAGCCAAGCATCTAAAAAATGTACTTTTTCTAGTACTTGGCACAGGAGTAGGTGGAGCTGTTGTTCTCAATGGAAAAATTCAACACGGGAAACATCTTTTTGGTGGTGAATTTGGTTTTATGTTGATGGATGAAAAATATACTTTTTCGGAACTGGGAACAGCAGTAAACATGGCAAAGCGTTACAATCAACGGCGTAATACAAATGTGACAGGTCAAGAAGTCTTTAGGAGAGCTATGCAAGAAAAGGATATTCTTGCACAAGAGGAGATGGAACGCTTTACATTTAATGTTGCTAAAGGTATTTATAATCTCCAGTATGCTTTTGATCCTGAACTCATTGTCATAGGTGGGGCAGTTTCACAAGCGGAGTGGCTGGTTCCAGAACTTAACAAACAGCTGAACAAAATAATTAAGACTTTAGAAATACCGCCTTTTTTGCCTGAGATTAAGGTTTGCCACTATCGTAATTCAGCCAATCTCATAGGTGCAGCCGTAAATTTTCAACAAAATAAGAGATAAAATAAAAGACATAGAAAACTATGTCTTTTTTAATAGAAGCATTAAATTTGATTATATACCCTATAGGGTATATAATGGTGTTATAAACAAAATAAAGGAAATAGTAAATGCGAACAATTACAATGCAAGAATTAATAGAAGTAATGAAGGACAAAGCTGATATTATTGATGTGCGAGAAGCTTATGAATATGAAGCTGGACATGTACCAACAGCACGTAATCTCCCCATGAGTGAGATCGAAAACCGTATTGCCGAAGTTAATGTTGGAAGCTATATTATCTGTCAATCGGGTGCTCGCTCAGCACAGGTGACACAATGGCTCGCTGCAAATAATATCGACGCTATTAATGTCTTGGGCGGTACAAATGCTTGGGACGGTTGTTTGGCCAGTAAGGAGAACTGATGTTTGGATTATTTACTAAAATTAAAAGTATAACAACAACAGAGCTTGCTACACATCTGAGAAATAATCAGACAAAAGAAGAAGTTATTGATGTACGAGAACCTTATGAATATAAAAAAGGGCATATTAGAGGAGCTATAAACATCCCTTTAGGGCAAGTTTCTGGTGCATCACTAGTACCCGGCAAAAAGTATTTTGTGATTTGTCAATCAGGGATGAGATCGAAAAAAGCCTCTAAAATACTTTCAAAAATGAACTACAACGTAACAAACGTGACCGGGGGAATGCTGTCATGGCATGGTAAAGTGACACGAAAAGATTAAAAAGCTAAAAGCAGAAAAGTTCAGAGTGATTAACAAGTCTCTCTCTTTTTTTGATATAATACATTTATGACTTATCAAGTAAAAATAATATACCCTAAAGAAGAAGCTCTTGAGAGCAATAAATTAACAGAACGTACATTTAATGAATACATGGATGACTTGGAAGCAGAAGAAGTCATTAAACAGTATGAGCAACTTCTAACTGAAGGTTATTCTATCTCAGTTAACTTTTTCCCGCCACAAGTAGACAAAGAAGGTAGTGAACAAGATCCATTTAAAATTGCGGAGAGTTTTGAACTTGCTGGTATAACTTACAAAGCAACGTTGAAACTCAAAGCTTCAGGAACTTATGAAGATATGGTAAAAATTGCTAAAATGATTGAGCAACAAGGCTATGATTACAGCATCACTGTCAAACTTCAGATTAATGAAAATTCGCCCGTCGATTTTGAGAAAGAAAGTTCATGGTTTGATTCCGAATATGCAAAATATACGGTATTGCCTAAGGCAAGTAGCCAAGACATTTCAGATCTCCGCTCACTTTATGATATCTTATCCGAAGAACACTATAAGGTAAGCATCAATCTTAAAGCTAAAGTCAAAAAAGATGATGACGATAGCTTCGCCAGTCAGTTGGCAGCCTATCCTGCAGAAACTTTAGTTACCTTTAAATTATCGGATGCTACAGTATAATAATTATTTACATAAATAAAAATATGTAAACCGAAATTAAAAAGTGTCTGGGCTTAAGTTTTAATAATGAGTTAGATGGTCTTTAGATTGTTTTACATAAATAAAAAAAGAGCACAGGAATGCTCTTTTTTTATTTTTTCTTATTTTTCAATGCAGAATAACTTGCAAAGAGTCCCAGAATTACTAATACGAAGAACATGAGTAGAATGACTGATGTCCCAAATTGAGTGCCTTCTTTAAATCCTTGAGCGTGTTGAAAGACAGAGAGAATGTTGGCTACCAAAGCAGTTGCAATGGCTCCGATAAATTGTTGTGATGTATTAACCAATGCATTTCCGTCTGAGAGCTCTTCTGATGAAAGTGTGCTTAAACTGCTGGTCATTAAGTTGCTGTAGGAAACACCCAGTCCAAGCATCATAACGATATGTGCAATCAATAATAAAATAAGTGATTGCGTTGGTAGGAAAACAAAAAGTAAAATGATACCAAAGCTTGCAGTTAATAAACCAAAGGTGATTGGCTTCTTCGCACCAACCTGATCCAAGATTTTCCCAGAAATTGGAGCGAGGATTGCTCCGACAAGAGCTCCTGGAAACATAAAGAGTCCAGCCACAGCAGAGCTATATCCCGCAGAAACTTGGATAAAGTTAGGTAAAATAAAGGATAGACCTAAAAGAAGACCTTGATAAACCAGAAGCGTAAAGAGAAGTGCAACAAATTTATGATGACGTAATATAGCTAATTCGATCAGTGTTTCTTTACGATTATAATAAACAAAGAGTAGGGCACTTAAAATACCAACAATAAAGAGAATTACAAAGGTCAGAATTTGCTCGGCGCTCAAGGCAGAAATGAAGACGAAAAACATGACAGAAAGTGCCAAAACTGGTCGAAGTGCCAGTTTTTTTGTCGTTTGTTTTTTCTCTTCTGGAAGTGAAGAAAGACCAATAATTAGGGATACAACGATTAATGGAAGTAAAAAGATGTAAATATAGCGCCAATCCAATGCGTTTGAGATGATACCACCATAAGTTGGCCCAATGGCCGGTGCAATTGATGTTGTCACTGTTCCTAATCCCATCATCATACCACGTTTTTCAAGCGGCGCCTTGGTTAAGATAAGGTGGAACATTAAAGGCAAAGCAATACCGGTTCCGACACCTTGTAAAAGGCGTCCGGCCAGCAAGAAGGTAAAGTTAGGTGAAAAGCAATTAATCAGGACACCAAGGAAGAAAAGAAGATTCCCAGATATAAAGAGCTTACGAGACGAGAAGCGCTGATTAAAGTACGAAGACAAAGGAATAATAATCGCAATTGCTAATAGGTAAATAGTGGTCACCCACTGTATCTTGGAAGTACTTAGCCCAAACTCAGTAATTAATTGAGGGAAGGTCACGTTCATCGCTGTTTCGATTAATACACCTGAAAAAGACAAGAGCCCGGTAGCAATGACAGCACCTAAAAGATGAAATTGTTTGTTTTTATTCATGCAGTTAAATGTCCTCCTAATTTAAACAAAAAGAGGCGAAATTATTATCCTAAAATAATAATTTCGCCTCTGTATAATATCAACATAAATCTATGTTATCTGTACGAAAGTTATAACTTTTCTATTATAACTTCTATGATAAAAAAATGCAACTGTAAATATGAAAGGAAAGCCCAAGAAATCTAATTGAAATGTTCTTGTTATTTAACTATCAAAAATTTAACCTGTATTTATTACTTAATTATTGATATTTTGAGGAAAAGGAGTTATTATATAGTTTTGTTTACAAACGTAAACAATTCGAGCAAGTGAGTTTCACTTCCTACAATAGAAATAAAATGGAGAAGACAAGATGATTAAATTTTACTACACTCCCTCATGTACCAGCTGTCGGAAAGCAAAAGTTTGGTTAGAAAACCACAATCTGGAATACACAGAGCATAACTTATTTGCTGATCCTTTGACAGAAGAGGAGATTGGTGAATTGTTAGCTAAAACAGAAAACGGCACTGAAGATCTCATTTCAACACGTTCACAAGCATTTAAAAATTTAAATGTCAATGTAGAAGATATGACTGTTAAAGAGTGGACAAAATTCATCTCACAACATCCGGAGCTTCTTCGCCGACCACTTTTAGTGAAAGGTCCACAGCTCCAAGCTGGATTTAATGAAGATCAATTGCGCAGTTTCTTTTCGAGAGAATATCGTCAAATTGAATTACAAGAAACAAAGAGCGCAGTAGCTTAAAGTACAAACTTGAAAAAATAATAGAAAAGAAAGAGGAAATAACCATGGCATATGTTACTAGTAATGATGAACAAAAAGTAGAAATCGTAAATATTGCTTCGCTTGAGAGACGTGTAAAAGATCGTATGGAAGCTCAAGGGAATAAAGGTGCCTTTGGTTATATTCGTGGTGGCGCAGAGGATGAATGGACAATGCGAGAAAACACGGCTTCCTTTAATACTAAAGCAATCTCTCCTCGTGTGTTACGGGGAATTGATTCTGCAGACTTGAGAACCAGCATTTTTGGAATTGATCTTAAAACACCGATTATACAAGCTCCGGTTGCTGCACAAGGTTTAGCTCATATGGAAGGAGAGGTTGATACAGCTAAAGCCATGGAAGAAGTGGGATCACTTTTCTCTATTTCAACTTATGGTTCAACATCTGTGGAAGATGCAGCAGCAGCTGTTAATGGAGCACCGCAATTTTTTCAACTTTATATGAGTAAAGACGACCAATTTAATCAGTTCTTGCTTGAAAAAGCGGTGAAATCTGGAGTTAAAGCCATTATCTTAACTGCTGACTCTACACTAGGTGGATATCGCGAAGAAGATGTGATTAATCATTTCCAATTTCCACTTCCAATGCCAAATTTGGCAGCATTTTCTGAGTCGGATGGCGTAGGAAAAGGTATTTTTGAAATTTATGCGGAAGCAAAACAAGGTCTCGTTCTCTCTGACATTCAAAAAATTAAAAACTGGACAAATCTTCCTGTTATCGTGAAAGGTATTCAAGATCCAGTTGATGCGATGGAGGCTATTGCAGCTGGTGCTGATGGTATTTGGGTATCTAATCACGGAGGTCGCCAGCTTGATGGAGGACCAGCTTCCTTTACCGTCCTTCCAAGAATTGCACAAGTGGTCAATAAACGTGTCCCAATTATTTTTGATAGTGGTGTACGTCGTGGGGAGCATGTCTTCAAAGCTTTAGCTAGTGGTGCAGACCTTGTTGCTATTGGTCGTCCCGTACTTTACGGCTTAAACTTAGGCGGGAAAGAGGGTGTTAAATCAGTGTTTGAACATCTTAATAAAGAATTATCGATTACCATGCAGTTAGCTGGTGCTAAAGATATTGAAGCTATCAAAAACACCGACTTACTTTAAATTTGAGTAAGTTAAATCAAAAAGTGTACCGAAAATCCTCTCTTAAAAAGTTATTTTTCGGGTATCTTTACCTTTTCAGACTATTTCGTAGTATAATTAAGATATATTGAAATGAAAAGGCTTTCGCTAGAGAGCAGCAATTCGTCATCTAATTTTCGGTCACTCATATTTTAAGTTTTTAGAAATGAGAGGAAATAGTAATGGTAGAAACAATAAAAGCTGGTGTTGCAGCAGTTAAAGTTCTTGAAAATTGGGGAGTAAAAGATATTTATGGTCTGCCAGGTGGCTCCATTAATTCTTTGATGGATGCCCTCTTAGAAGAAAAAGAGCGTATTCATTTTGTTCAGGTCCGTCATGAAGAAGTGGGTGCGATGGCTGCAAGTATGCACGCTAAATTTACAGGACATATCGGTGTAGCCTTCGGTTCTGCAGGACCTGGGGGAACACACTTAATGAACGGTTTATATGATGCAAAAGAAGATCATGTTCCTCTGTTGGCAATTATTGGTCAATTTGGCACTACTGGAATGAATATGGATACTTTCCAAGAAATGAATGAAGATCCAATTTATGCTGATGTTTCAGTCTACCATCGTGTGGTCATGACCGCACAATCGCTTCCTCATATTATTGACGAAGCGATTCGCCAAGCCTACAGCAAAAGAGGTGTGGCTGTAGTTCAACTTCCTGTTGATCTGGGTTGGCAAGAAATTGAAAAAGATTCATGGTTTGATGCAAGTCAAGCTTATATCCAACCGGAACTTGCTGAACCCAAACAAGAGGCTATTGAGCAAGCGATGCAAATTTTACAAAATGCTGAACGTCCTGTCATTTTCTCTGGTATCGGGATGCGTGGCGCAGGGACTGAACTTATGGAGCTTTCAAGAAAAATTAAAGCCCCAGTAATGGTTTCCGCACTGGCTATTGATATTATGGATGATGACTTTGAGGCTTTTCTTGGATCGCCTACTCGAGTTTCAAGAAAACCAGCTAATGATGCTATTGCAAACGCAGATACGGTTTTAATGCTGGGCACGAACCAACCTTTTATCGATGTTACGAATATGTTTGAACATGTGAAACACGTGATTCAAGTAGATATCGATCCTGCAAAACTAGGCAAACGACAACGGACAGAACTCAGCATTTTAGCAGATGCTAAAAAAGTTGTGAAAGCCCTCTCTCAGCAAATGAAGGAAAAAGAAGAGACACCTTGGTGGCGTGCTAATGTAAAAAATATCGCCAACTGGAAAAATTATACGCAGACCCTTGAAGAAGATAAAGAAAATCCGTTGAATCTTTATCAGGTCTATCATGCTATTAATAAAGTCGCGAAAAAGGATGCACTTTTTTCCACTGATGTTGGAGATGTTACGATGACATCTGTTCGTCATTTGCATATGGGTAAAGGTCAACTTTGGCGCACTTCTGGTTTATTTGCGACAATGGGTGTTGGGCTTCCCGGTGCGATTGCGGCCAAGTTAGATTTCCCTAATCGTCAAGTGTGGTCACTTTCAGGTGATGGTGCTTTTTCAATGGTTATGCAAGATTTAGCAACTCAAGCTCAAGAAAAGTTACCAATTATTAATGTCGTTTTCTCTAATCAACAGTTTGGTTTTATCAAAGATGAGCAAGAAACGACTAATAAAGGTTATCTTGGGGTGGAATTTACTGGGATTGATTTTGCAAAAGTTGCTGAGGCAATGGGCGTTCATGGCTTTACAGTTAACAAAGTCGAAGAGTTGGACAATATTTTTGCCCAAGCAATGAAGTTGGTTGAATCAGGCTTACCTGTACTTATTGATGCTAAAATTACGGGTGAAAGTCCTATTCCAGTGGAACGTCTGCAGCTTGACCCTAAACAATATCCACAAGAAACTATTGATGCTTTCAAAGAACGTTTCCATGCTGAAGAATTACAACCTTTTGCTGTTTATATGGAGGAAGAAGGTTTAGTTGAGGCAGGAAAGGCGACAGACTTGGGAGGCTTCTAATCACATTAAGGGGGGAAAATGGACAATTCAAAAATTAATAATCAAGCAACAACTGATGAAAACTTGGAGCAAGCAGGTTACCGACGTTATCGTGGTAAGGAAATGGATATCTATTATAATGCTCAAATTTGCGAGCATGCAGGAGAATGCGTACGTGGTAATGCAGCTGTCTGGGAAGTGGGGCGCAGACCATGGAGAAAAATTTGATAATCAAGAGATTATCAATCGTTGTCCATCTGGTGCACTAAAATTTATCAAGTAAAAAGAAAAGAGGAAGACTATGAAAACTGTTGAAGAAGACAACAACATTATCTTGTACAATGACAATAATGAACGCATCGGCGAGATGACATTTATGAGAATGGGCAATAATATTGTTATCACTCATACAGGTGTTGCTATTGAATATCGAGGCCAGGGTCTTGCTCAACTACTTTTAAAAGCAGGGATCGAGAAAGCACGTAAAGAAAATCTCAAACTTCAAGCGACTTGCCCGTATGCGGCAAAGTATTTTAGAACCCACAAAGAAGAATTACAAGACGTTTTAAAATAGGAAAAACAAGTCAAAACATTCGCGTTTTGGCTTTTTTCCTATTATGATGGATTTAAGAGAAAGTTGGAGGAGCAGATATGGAAAAATATGACTATATTATTATCGGTGCAGGACCTGGAGGGAATGCACTAGCTTATGCACTCAAAGAGCAGGGAGCATCTGTCCTAATTGCGGAAAAGGATAAATGGGGCGGAACGTGCCCGAACTATGGTTGTGATCCCACAAAGATTATGATGGCACTTGTTGAAGCAAAGTACAGAGCAGAAAATCTCGTATCCGCTGGTTTACACGGTAACCTTAGAATTGATTGGCAAGAGATGCTAGCTCGAAAAAGAGCATACAGTGATGGCATTCCTTCAAGCACTGAACAAGGATTGAAAAGCGCAGGCATTAAGACTGTTTATGGCTCGGCAAGTTTTCAGACCGATGGACATCTAGATGTCGGGGATAAGGCATACTTTGCGGATAACTATATCCTAGCAACTGGTGCACGACCAAGGGTTTTGGATATTCCGGGTAATGAGTATTTACTGACTTCTAATGACTTCTTAGAGCTAGAGGAACTTCCCAAACGTCTTGTTTTCTTAGGTTCGGGTTATGTCTCACTTGAATTAGCGCAAATCGCTAATGCAGCGGGAGCTGAGGTTTCTGTTCTCACACACGGAGCACTAAAAATTCGAGGTTTCGCGGATGAATTTGCAGCCTCGTATATTAAGCAATTACAAAAGGAAGGTATTTCCTTTATTGATAATTTTTCGCCTGAAAGGCTTGAACAAACTGACTCAGGAATCAAAATCACTAGTGAAGACAATCGCAAAGTCACTGCTGATGGTGTTATCTCAGCAGTCGGGCGTATTCCAAATATTGAAGACCTAAATCTCGACGCTGTCGGTGTAAAAACAACGGCTAAAGGTATTGAAGTTAATGAATTTTTACAAACTAATAATCCAAATATATATGCTATCGGAGATGCTTTAGATAAAAAGCAACCCAAACTAACCCCTGTTTCAGGTTTTGAAGCCAGATACCTTGCACGTTATTTTGCACAGGACGGTGAAATTGAAGGTATCAAATATCCGGCCATTCCTACTGTTATTTTTGGATCTAGCAAACTCGCCCAAATTGGTCAAACCAAAATTCTTGATAAAGAAAATGAGCGAAACATAGATATGACGGATTGGTATACCTATAAACGCATAGCTGATCCTCTTTCAAAAATTAATGTTATTGTAAATGATAAAAATGAAATTCTTGGAGCGACACTTCTCTCGACAGTGGCAGAAGAACTTGTAAATATCTTGAATTTCTGTATTAATCAAGCTATTAATTTGGACAAATTTCAAAATATGATCATGGCCTATCCCACAATTGCTAGTGATTTATTCTATCTTTATGACTAAAAAGCAGAAAGAGCCAAGGTTGAGGCTCTTTTTTTACGTTTTTTAATTAATCTAATAATTTTTAGTTTATGCTTGACATATTTACAGCAAGCGATTACAATAGTTAAGTAATATGTGAGAACGTTTCCACATTATGTCACAAGGAGGTCTATTGGCTACAATCAAACAGGTTGCCTCGAAAGCTGGCGTTTCCGTGTCTACAGTTTCAAGATATATCACACATAACGGATATGTTAGCGCAGAAGCAGAGGTAAAGATTAAAAATGCGATTCAAGACTTGAATTACTCACCAAATATCTCGGCTCAGTCTCTAAAAAGTAAAAAAAGTAACTTGGTCGGTCTTTTATTGCCTGATATCTCTAATCCCTTCTTTCCAATGTTGGCGAAAGGAGTGGAAGAATTTCTTAGAGAAAAAGGCTACCAACTAATTTTAGGGAATGTTAGTGAAGATCGTGAAATCATCAAGTCCTATCTTCAGTTTTTAGTTCAAAGCAATGCTGCTGGTGTCATCACAACGGTTGACTTTAAGGAAGAATTTCCTGAGTTTGATTTACCTGCAGTAACTGTGGATCGTGTAGGTAAGAAAAGTGAATTTGGTGTCTTCTCTGACAACAGCCACGGCGGATTTCTGGCTGCCAAGGCTGTAGTAGAAGCAGGAGCACAGCAGATTGCAGTTGTTCGAGGACCATTGACAACGGATAATACGAATGAACGCTTTAGTTCTAGTATTACCTACTTAAATCAAGCAGCGGTGGACTATCAAGTTTTTCAAAGTATGAGCTATGATTTTTTGGAAATCCAAGCGGAAGCAGAAAAACTTCTCAAAGAACAAAACACTCTTGATACGATTATTCTGCCTTCTGATGTTCATGCGGTTGCATATATGCAGGAGATTCATCGCATAAATAAACGTATTCCTGAAGATATCCAACTGATTGGTTATGATGATATTTTGATGAGCAAATACGTTTATCCCGCTCTTTCAACAATTCATCAACCCGCTTATGAAATGGGGCATGAAGCGGCCCAATTAATTTATAAAATGGCAAACCATCAGCCAATTGACCAAAAACAGATTAAACTTAAAGTTTCTTATGTTGAACGTGACAGTACAAGAAAAATAAAGGAGAACTAAAATGAATAAGATCACAATTATTGGCAGTATCAACCTAGATACAACTTTGAGAGTAAGCAATATGCCGAAACCAGGTGAGACTTTACATGCTAAAGAACATTTTACTGCCGGTGGCGGTAAAGGTGCCAACCAAGCGGTAGCAGCAAAGCGTTCTGGCGCTGATACTTTCTTTATTGGTGCCATTGGTAAAGACGGTGCTGGACAAATGATGCGTGAGCTTTTAGAGTATGAAGATATAGATACTTCAGCTGTCCAACTCTTAGAAAGCCAATCTACAGGTCAAGCCTTTATTACCGTGGATGATTCTGGTGAAAACAGCATTATGATTTTCTCAGGGGCGAATAATGCATTTACACCGGATCACGTTGAAAACTCAAAGCATATTATTGCCAACAGCGATTTTTTGATTGCCCAATTTGAAAGTATCCTTGACAGTACAGTTACTGCCTTTAAGCTTGCTAAAGAAAATGATGTTAGAACTATTCTTAATCCAGCACCTGCGAGAACGGATATTCCACAAGAGCTCTTAGCTACAACCGATATCATTATTCCTAATGAAACTGAAGCTGAACTCATAACTGGAATAAAAGTAGAAGATGAGCATAGTCTAAAAGCTGCTGCTGATTACTTCCACAATCTTGGTATTGAAGCAGTGATTATCACCTTAGGAAGTAAAGGAGCTTATTATGATATCAAAGATGGCAAGTCTGGTATTATTCCTGCTTTCAAGGTAGCGGCTGTCGATACAACAGCTGCTGGTGATACTTTCATCGGTGCTTTAAGCACTGTTTTAAAAGCTGATTTCAGTAATATTGAGGATGCTATTCTTTATGGCAGTAAAGCTTCATCACTGACTGTACAAAGATATGGCGCACAACCCTCTATCCCTTACAAAAATGAACTGGATTAGGAGTATTTCAAATGAAAAAAACAAAAGTTATAAATTCTGATATTTCACGTGTCATTGCTCAAATGGGTCACTTTGACAAGCTTAGCATTGGTGATGCTGGGATGCCAGTTCCAAGAGGAACAGAAAAAATTGACTTGGCTGTAGATAATGGTATTCCAAGCTTCATGGACGTCTTAAATAACGTTTTAGAAGAACTTGAAGTTCAAAAAATCTATCTTGCTGAAGAGATAAAAGAAAATAACCCAAAAATTTTAACTCAAATTACTGATCGCTTACCTAATACACCTGTCGAATTTATTCCACATAGCGATATGAAGGCAGAGTTAAATAACTGTCATGCCTTTATCCGTACAGGAGAAATGACACCTTACGCAAACATCTTACTAGAAAGCAATGTCGTATTTTAAATACAAATAGGAGAAAAACAAAAACATGAATACAACAGCACTATTAATTGGCCTTGGCCCGCTTCTTGGTTGGGGGCTTTACCCAACAATCGTTTCAAAAATTGGTGGGAAACCCGTCAACCAAATCCTTGGTTCAACTTTAGGTACTCTAATTTTTGCCCTAGTTTTTTCCATGTCACAAGGCATTCATTTAGCTTCAGGGATGGATTTATTTCTCGGTATTTTATCTGGAATCGGTTGGGCTGCAGGGCAAATCGTAACTTTTTACTGTTTTAGTTTGATTGGTTCTTCTAAAGTAATGCCAATTACGACAGCTTTCCAACTCTTGGCTGCATCACTTTGGGGTGTTGTTGCTTTGGGAAACTGGCCTGGTGTTAGTGCTAAAATTTTGGGAGCTTTCTCTCTTATACTTATTATTTTTGGCGCGAGCTTGACTGTTTGGTCTGAAGAAAAAACGCCTGCAAGTACGGGTCTTTTGAGAAAAGTAGTTATTTTCTTAGCGCTTGGTGCGATTGGGTATTGGGCCTACTCTGCTGCTCCTCAAGCTAGTAACTTGTCAGGTCAAGAAGCCTTTCTCCCACAAGCCATTGGTATGCTCTTGACTGCCCTTATTTACAGTATTGTTATCTCTTTCAAAGAAAAGTCTAAAATGGCAATCTTTGAAAGTGTATCATACAAACATATCATCTCCGGTTTCTTCTTTGCATTTGCGGCCTTAACTTACCTCATCTCTGCTCAACCTGATATGAATGGTTTGGCGACTGGATTTATTCTTTCTCAAACATCTGTTGTTTTAGCAACATTGACAGGTATCTGGTTCTTAAATCAAAGAAAAACAAAAAAAGAAATGCTCCTAACAATTATTGGTCTGGTCTTAATCATTATTGCAGCCTCAATAACTGTTACAATCTAAAGAGAAATACAGCTTTAAAGGCTGTATTTTTTTATATTAAGATATGCTATACTTGAAGTAAAAGAAAGGAGCAATTATGCACGTAAATAAGGAAATTGTAAGACATGGGGAGGCACTTGCTCACGTCTGAACCATATTGTCTCCCAATAAGTCACTAAAACTTTTTGGAGGAACAAAACATGAACACAAACTATAGATTAAATACATTAGGCTTCACAGAAAAATTTAAAAAAGAAGCTATGAATTATCCAGATTTTTATCCCGGACGAGTGATTGAACAGAATCGCAATCAATACATCGTCGCAACTCAATCAGGTGAAATCAAAGCAGAAGTATCGGGGAAATATCGTTTTGAAGCATTAGAATCACTTGACTTTCCAGTAGTCGGCGATTTCGTTCTCTTAGATCGAGAAACAGATTCTACTGGACGAGCACAAATTCAGCACTGTTTGCCACGCCACTCAGCTCTTATTCGTAAAGCAGCTGGAGAGACACATGAACGCCAACTTATGGCGGCTAATATAGATAAAGTCTTGATTTGTATGTCGCTTAATGAAGACTTTAATCTACGACGAGCAGAGCGTTATCTTACCCTAGTATGGGAATCAGGTGCTCTTCCTGTATTTGTATTAACTAAAACAGATGTAGAACAGAATATGGAACAAAAACAAGCAGCTCTCCAAGTGATTAGTTTAGGTGTTGATATTATTCTGACATCCTCACAAACTGAAAATGGATATTTTCCTTTACAATCCTACATCACGGCCGGAGAAACCTATGTTTTGATTGGTTCATCTGGTGTGGGTAAATCAACATTGGTTAACGCATTATTGGGACAAAAAGCGTTAAAAACAAATAATCTACGCAGTGATGGCAAAGGAAAGCACACCACAACACAACGTAGGCTATTTAAATTACCTTCAGGAGCTATGATTATTGATACGCCGGGGATACGTGAAGTTGGCTTAGATCGGGCAAATTTTAGTGAAAGCTTCTCAGATATTGAAGCTTTAGAATCGCAATGCAAATTTTCTGATTGTAAGCATGGCAATGAACCCGCATGTGCTATTCAAGGTGCTCTTGCACAAGGTGAACTTTCATTTGAACGTTTTTCAAACTACCAAAAGCTACTAAAAGAAACAGCTTATGCAGGTCTAAATAACAGAGAAATTGAAAGAAAAAAACTCGACACAATGTTTAAAGAAGTTGGCGGCATGAAAAATGTTCGTAAAGCACTAAAACAAAAAAATAAACGTTACTACTAGAAGGAAAAGCACTGATCTTTATTGTCAGTGCTTTGTCTTTCAGGAGCACTTTCCTATCCATTGTGGAATAAAGGGATAAAAATATAGTAATCAAAATCAAAGAACGGTTACTGTTTTGAATTGCAAGAAGAAGTGGCAGTTATTTTACTTTTAAGAAGAACAACAAAACTATAAAATATCGAAAGAAAAAAACACGCACTATTTTAGACAAAAATAGTATTTATCATAAAAAAAGTCTCCTTTTATTACTTATAATAAACACAAAAACATGAATGTTCAAATTGCTCTTAAAAATGTATTTATGTTTTAGTATACTATAAGTAAATAAGACTATTGGAGAAAATATGAAAAGATTTATTGGGTTAACTGTTGTATCGATTATTTTTTGTGGAGGATATTTTGCTTTAAAACATATTTTAAACACGACTGACTATTACGCGAAAGTTACTTTGGAAAACAAGACGAGTTCTGTGACCAGAAGCACTTCTGATTCAGAAAGTGAATACGTCTATTTCTTCAAATCCTCTAATAGTAAAGGGGAAATCAAAGATCTACGTTTACGTGCAGATTCATTACGTGAAGGTGTATACATCATGGCTCACGTAAATTACGATAAGATTGTACGTTGGAATATTGTAGAAGAAAGAAGTGTTCCACCAAAAGCGCTAGAGAAGATTAAGTTATAGAACAAAAATAATGCCTACTGCATTATTTTTTTATTTTCTTTAATATTAATAAATGTTTAAGCAATTAATTCGCTTTTGTTCTGACAATTCTGTACAATTAAAATATAAAGCGCTATCACACCGAAAGATTGGAGAAGGATATGAAAATTAATACAAGGAAAAGAAAGTTCACCTTAGCTTCTGTGGTGTTACTTGCTGCAGTTTCAAACATGATTGTTTCTCAATCAGCTGTGGAGGCCGTAACGACCACCATTAAAAATCAGGTCTCTAATGGTGAGGTTGTTATTTATGCACAACAGGCTGGACCTTCAAGTGCTGCCGCTACGGGAAATGCTATCGGGAATAATGACGGTACACAACAAGCTGCAGGTGAATCTTCAACATCTACGGCGACAAATAACTTAACAATGTCGAACGTTCAATTTTCTGCAACTAAAATTACACCGACTGGTGCTGCTTCTGCAATGGTTAACAGTACAGGTGATGTTGTATCCTCAGCCTTTACAGCCGATGCTTCAACAAGAAAAATTCAGAAAACCGATACAAATGGCATGACGGACTTTACGGGACTTACTGATGGTTATTGGCTTTTTCATCAAATGACTTTGGTTGGTGGTGTCCAGACCGTTAAGGATTTTATTGTGACAGTTAATACTTCCGATACAACCAATAAAGGTCCACTGAATGTCTATCCGAAGCAGGATATGACGAAATATAAAAACTTATTTGATATTGCTGCTACAAACGCTGATGATAACTACAACGGAAAAACGCCTAATGAACTTGTATCACCCAATGCAGATACAACGACTTTAATTGATACAAATGAGAGTGACGCTGCGAATACAACGACAGCAGCAGCTGGAAACAAGGTCGGTTGGAGCGTCAATACAAGCTTTGATAAATCACAATGGGCCAATACTTCTGATACAGTGACTTCGCCTGATATCGCAGATAATGTTAAAGCAAAATTTACGATTGAAGATACGATTCCAGCAGGATTCACAATCGGTATTCCAACGCTTAAGGCGGGTACAACAGCTTTAACACCTGAAGTAGATTATACAATGACCATTACGAATCAAGTGGTTTCAGTTTCTTTAACAAATGATGGCATGAAAAAAGTAGCTGGTCTACTAGATGCAGCAACAGGTAGAATAAACAGGTAGAATAAATATGAACCTCTACATTCCTACGACAGTATCAGGTAGTGTTACAGCGGGGTCATATAAAGATAATGCCAAAACAACAATCATCAATGCTTACGGTGTCGATCTCAGTTCAACACCTAAAAATTCTACTGTAAATATTGGTGGTGTCCAACTGACGAAAACGGATGGGACTTCAGCAATTACTTCATCTCCAGCTACATTTGTGCTGGTAAGAGCAAAAGATGCAGCTGCGGCTGAGGTCTTGGTTAAAAAACATGCCTCAAGCTTTAATGGCTCTTCTTCAGATCTTTCCAGTTTACCGACAGCCTACTCATCAACAGATAAAGCATCTTTCGTGACACAAGCTGACGGAACAATTGCTGTCAAAACAACAGGAGCTTCAGGAGTCGCTACTTTTTCTGGTCTTAACCTTGTTGACACCAACACAGACACAGAAAACACAAGCAACTATTTTGCGGTCGAAGTGATTGCCCCTGATGGTTTCCAATTACCAACAGCAACCACAGCTGCCAATGTAACAAAGGTCAATGCTTCAACAACACCTGCTGCGCATAATAATGATATTGTGAATAATAAACCATTCCCACTTCCATTTACAGGTGGAGCAGGAATTGTCGCCGTGGTATTAGTAGCAGGAGCAGCGGGTTTTGCAGCAATGGTTATTCGTAAAAAGAAACAAGAAGTAGAGGTAGATTCAAAATAGTAAAATATGGCTACCATGCAGGAGGAGCACATGCGTGATAAAAGTCCAGATAGAAAAAGCGAACGCCGATTTTCACTGCGCAATATTATTTCCACTGTTCTGTTGATTCTTGCTTTGGGTCTTTTATTTTATCCTATCTTTGTGAACTATATGGTCGCGCAACAAAATAAAACGACAATCCAAAAATATACCAATAGCGTTGAAATAATAGATCCAGCCCAAGCAAAACATCTCAAAGATGAAGCAACTATTTATAATCAGTATATTTACGCCAAAAGTCAATACCAAAGCTGGAATAAAGCAGTACCAGATTATAAGCAACAGTTGGTGACTAACAATGATAAAGTTATTGCTTATCTCTCCATTCCACAAATTAAGGTTACGAATATCCCTGTTTATAGTGGCGATAGTGAAGAAACATTAGCAGCAGGTGTAGGTCATATCCCACAGACAAGTTTACCCATTGGTGGGGAAAATACACATGCTGTATTATCAGCACATTCTGGGCATATTAATAATACCTTATTTTCTGATTTGGAAGACTTGAAAATGAAGGATGTTTTCTACATTCATGTCTTAGATCAAACATTAAAATACGAGATTTTTGAGCGAAAAATTGTAAATCCTGAAGATACGGATGCTATTAATGTCATTCCGGGAAAGGATTTGGTCACACTGGTTACATGCTGGCCAACAGGTATTAACAATAAACGCCTACTTGTTACAGGAAGAAGAGTTGCTACAAATACATTGAATCCACAAGAGCACATTCAACGTAATAAATATGGCTACAATTTCTGGGTGATGCCTCTTGCAAGTCTGTTAGCGCTGTGTGCATTGGGGCTTGTTTTACGCAATGTCTTGGGTGCTAAAAACTATAATATGCGAATCGATAGAGCACAGTTCGATGCGATTCAAAAAGGCAAACAAGAAATTATTATTGCGCCACTTCCTCCGGGAAGTAGAAAGTACCGCTTAAAAGATAAAATTACACTCATTGCGGCAGAAGCTCTTGAGTCTGATAAACGTCAATATTTTGCAAAAGTAGATGACCAACAGTGGGAGAGTGTTAATAAGAGTAAGAAAGCTGAAAAACAAAAGGTAAAAATTACTCAAATTATAAATGCAGATAAATTTAATAAAACAGATGAACACTTAGAAAACACAACATATCTTGAGTTTAAAAAGACAGCGGAGCACCTGTTACAAGAGCGGTTAAATACAAAACAGCTTCCTGAAAACTGTATTTTAATTAAGGTGATGGTAAAAGAATAAATTCTAGAGAGGATCCACATGAAAAAAAGACGACTATTGGCTCTTATATTCTTTTTTTCAATTGTCTTATTGAGATGGAATAATGCGCCAATTCAAGCAGCGGAAAGACATTCTCAAAATATAATCATTGTAAAATATGGGCTCACATCGGCGTCTCATGGATTTTCTACTGATCAAAGCTTTAATACCGGCTTAAAAATTAATAATATCATTATTGATAATGAAGGTAAGGAACTTCAACCCATAGCTGATATAAGCTATACAGTACAGCAAATTACGGAGAAGGATGATTTAGCAGTAATGGACCCCTCAAGCTACACAAAAGTGGGCAATCCGATAAAACTCGTGACAAATAAAGAAGGTATCGCAAATACACGTTTAGGTGACGGCAAATACATCCTAACTGAGCAAGCCAATAGTGCTGCAGGGCTTATTAATCCGCAAGCGCCTGTTTTGCTTGATTTCCCAACAGCAGATAGCCTAGAAGAGATTTATATATATCCCAAATCTAGTCTTATTAAGACTGAAAAGCAACCTACACAAAATTTTCCCAAGCCAAAACAAATTCAGTACAGACATGATTTACCACATACGGGTGAAAAAATCTCATGGTTTATCGCACTTGGTGGGGCATTTCTTTTGATTATTGTTGCTTTTGTTCTTAATCGTAAAGAAAAAAGTACACAAACGAAGTGAATTTAGGGGAAGGAGGTGAATTTATTTGAAGAAAATGAGCAAAAGTGATTGTGGTGACTTAAGTTTGGGCTACAAATATTATAAGGAAATAAGAAGAAAGGATAATAGAAGGAAAAGCAAAGCATTACACAAATATTTTAAACTGGTTTTATATGCTCTCACCTTCTTTATACTTAGTCCATTGTCACCTGTTGTGAATTGGATGCCTTCTTTGGGGACTCTTTCTGCTGAGGCTTCCATTTCTCAACAAACGGATGGTACTGGTATAACTTGGAATCTTATCACAGCAGGTAATGATATCAATACGTTAGCTACCACAGCACTTCCCGGTTCTACACTTTATATAAAAGCAGCAAACGATTTGACCTTAGGCGTTACTGCAGTATTGCCTTTAAACTTAATTTTAGTTTTTGATATGGGCGGCCATGCTCTATACAATACAGGAGCTGCCGTTATTACACCTTCTGTAGGGAACACCATAACTTTTCAAAATGAACGTATCGTATCAACAGGGACGACTAATAGCACTACTGTACCAAGTCCCTTAGGAGTAGGTACGGTAACAGGAGTATACAACTACTATTATGGTCTCTTTAGTGCAACAAATATCTCGGGAGTAAGTATAACTTACAAAAATGTTGTCCAAGATTTAGGGACTATAACAACTTGGGGAGCTGGTGGACAACCTTTTTATAATATTGGAAGTTCTGTTAATTTCTCTGGAACCAATTACTTTAACTATAATTCGGGGCAGGAATTCATGGAAGGTACAGGGATTAATGTCCTTGATGGAACTACAACAATTAAACACAGCTCCGGTGGAAATGCCCCATTGTGGGCTCAATCCGCGGCTTCAATAAATGTTGCGGCAGGAGCGACTTTAGATTTTACGGGAAGTTCAACTGGACGTGGTTTTATTTATCTTGATAATACACCCACTTTTACGATAAATAATAATGGCACTCTAAAGCTCAACATGGCTGGCCCAAGTAGTAATAATTTTTATAGCAATACCGGCATGTCATCGATTACAATGAATTATGGTGTTAATTCTAGTACAACGATAACTGCACCCGGATTCTTTGATTATAATGCTACTGGTGGCGCTTTTAAAACAACGATTGGGCAGGGGGCGAGTTTTGACTATAGTACAGGGAATACTTCAAATGCTTTCTTAGGAACATTGGCTGCTACTGACAGTTTTACGCTAAATTCTGCGAAACATGTTCGGCTTAATACAAGTAAAACATCTGGAAGTAGCATCCTAGGAACGGACGCAAGTGCAATGCCATTTGTGCTAAATGCAAGTTCACCTTCAGCTTACGCCATTAACGGTTACAATAGTACCGGAGCTGCTAGTCTGCTGGCAAGTCCTACAAGTGGTGCATTTGGAGTAACTGGAACTTTTCATAGTAATTTAGCAGACTTAAACAAGCTTACTGGTCAAAAAATTCCTACAGCAACAGAAATTACCAGCTATCAAAATTCCGCACAGCTTGAATTTAACCTAGTATCTCCTGCGCAAGCCAATTTTAGTTATGTATGGGCGGCGAATGTTCCTGGACAAAACGGGATAGCTGGTACTTTACTTGGGCAACTTCCGGCTCGTGTATCAGAGCAAGGAACCGTTGGAGGAGCTCTAACAGCGCCAACATTATCTGCAGCACCCAAAGGCTATTATATCTCGGGTTATAAGGCACCCAACGGCACAATCTACAGCACACTGGCTGCAGCTTTAGCAGCGGTTAATAATGTATTTGGTACGACTTCGAACACAACGACACCTGATGTTTACATGCCTTCCACAAATGATTTTCAAGTCATTTTGAGTGCAGAGGAGCAAACATTTTATATTAATTATGGCTATGCTTACAGCAAATGCGGAAATTGCAAACTATACTTATGGTTGGGCCAATATTACACCAGGTTATAATGGAAATGCCGGACAGATTTATGGGAATCTTCCAAGTCAAGCAACTTCTAATGGTGGCTTCGGTGACACCATTGCGCGAGACACATCGGGCATAAATTCTCCGGGAAACAATTACCAGACCTTTGTAGCTCCTCCAAATGATAAGGCTCTTAGTGGCTATTCTGTGGCTGTACGTGCACCAAATGGAATAACATACACATCGGATTCCAATGCTGTTGCGAGCTCTACAGTAATTAAAACAACTACGCCATTAACAACTGCGACTCAAGCCAATACTTTTAAAGAAGGAGCAGCAGCAAATAATTTCGTGATTACTTATACACCTATTGCAAATAAGATAAGTTGGCACTACACATACGATCCAAGTATATCTAATCCACCGGCTGCCCCTGCTGACATTGTCCAAACAGGTGTGTTAACAGGCGCGCCACTTACAGATCCAAAAGCGACAGCGCCAAATGGATACTTTATTGAAGGGTATCAGTATCCTGGAGATACCAAGATTTATCCCACAATTGCGGAGCTACAGACTGCGCATTTCTCTGGCACTAGTGACATAACGATTAATGTCCTTTTAGCTAAAAATTTTGTCTTACCTTATACAGGAGGCTCAGGACAGTTTGGGATAATCTTAGCATCAGCTACACTTGCCTTTCTTGCTTTAGCTTTTTACATCTTTAAAAGGAAAGATTAAAGTATTTCTTTTAACCACAGGATCTCGATCGTGTGGTTTTTTCTAATTTTTTGCAATAATTGAGGTATATAAGTGTATTTGTGCTCAGATATTGGTATAATTAAGCATTATGACAAGAAAAAATATACTAAAAGCACAACGAATCGTAGTAAAAATTGGTACAAGCTCGTTGATTTTACCGAATGGGAAGATAAATTTATCAAATATAGATGAACTGGCTTTTGTGTTATCCGATATAAATAATAAGGGGTATGAAGTTATCTTAGTAACTTCAGGAGCTATCGGAGCAGGGTTAAACGTTCTTGGGATGAATGAACGTCCAAAAGATATTGCACAGCAACAAGCCTTAGCAAGTATTGGTCAAGTAGAGTTGATGAGTCTTTACACGCAAATGTTTCGTCGTTATTCTCAAAAAGTGTCACAGCTTTTATTAACACGGGATGTTACCGATTTTCCACTGAGCTCAAATAATGCTGAAAATGCCTTGAATGCGCTGCTCTCTCTGGGAATCATCCCTATTATCAATGAAAATGATGCTATAGCTGTCGATGAAATGGATCACCAAACAAAATTTGGCGACAATGACAAGCTGGGAGCGATTGTTTCAAAACTTGTGGATGCTGACTTACTCATTATGCTTTCTGATATTGATGGACTTTATAATAAAAACCCCAATATTTATGATGATGCTAAAATATTTAAAGAAATCCATGACATTACAGATGAATTACGACAAATGGCGGGAGGAGCAGGGAGTCGTTTTGGTACAGGCGGAATGACCTCTAAGCTTGCCGCTGCAGAAATTTTATTTGAGAACAAGCAGGAGATGGTTCTGACCAATGGTGAACGCATCCGTGAAATAAAGGATATTATTGCTGGACAGGAAATCGGGACTTATTTTCACCCAAAAATTGAGAAAGAAGAAGCAAGATGATTGAAGATTTAGGAGTAAAAGTCAAAGCAGCAAGCAAAGAAGCAGCAAAACTATCTGCTGCAGCAAAAAACAACTTTCTGCTTTTCCTAGCAGATACTCTCATTCAAAACACAAGCCGGATTATTTTTGAAAATGAGAGGGACTTACTTAAAGCAAAAGAACATGGCATTTCGGATATTATGGTAGATCGTTTACGATTGACGCCAGAAAGAATTTCGGATATGGCACTTGGGTTACGTCAAGTGGCGGACTTACCTGATCCTATCGGCCAAGTTTTACAAGGATTCACAAATCTTGATGGGCTAAAAATTGTCCAAAAACGTGTGCCACTCGGTACGGTTGGGATGATTTTTGAGAGCCGCCCAAATGTGACAATTGACGCCTTTTCACTTTGTTTTAAAACAGGGAATAGTGTTCTCTTACGCGGTGGTTCAGACGCCATACATTCTAATACAGTCTTAGTTGAAATTATTAAAGAAAGCTTACATAAGCAAGGAATTAGCTCCAGTACCGTAGAGCTTCTCACGGATACCAGTCATGCAGAAGCAGAAAAGATGATGCAGGCTGATCAATTTTTAGACGTACTTATTCCTCGAGGTTCTGCTCGATTGATTAACCGTGTAAAAGAAAAAGCAACAGTTCCTGTTATTGAAACGGGAGTTGGAAACTGTACCATTTATGTTGATGAAACTGCTGATTTAGACATGGCTACAAAAATAGTCGTCAATGCTAAAACACAGCGCCCAAGTGTTTGTAATGCTGCTGAAAGTCTCGTGGTACATGCACAAATCGCTGCTGAATTTTTACCTAAATTGCAGGAAGCTTTGAAAAAAGCACATGAGGTTGAGTTTAGAGCGGATGAACGTGCCTTGAAAATTCTCCAAGCTTGTGCGGAAAGCTTAGCAATTACCGTTCAAGAAGAAGATTTTGGTACAGAGTACTTAGACTATATTATGTCAGTTAAAACGGTTGACAATTTAGATGAAGCAATTGAACATATTAATCAATATTCGAGTCGCCATTCAGAAAGTATCGTAACTAAAGATTACTTTAATGCTCAAAAATTTCAAGAGGAGATTGATGCAGCAGCAGTCTATGTAAATGCATCGACACGATTTACAGATGGCTTTGTCTTCGGACTTGGTGCTGAAATTGGGATATCCACTCAAAAACTCCATGCACGCGGGCCAATGGGACTAGAAGCTTTGACTTCAAGTAAATATCTAATTGACGGAAATGGTCAAATCCGCTAATATTTTTAAATAAAGAACGGTCTTCTAGGGCCGTTCTTTTATTACAAAAAAGTAAGGAATCAGTTAAGCAAAAAAAGATAAAATAGAAAGAAAAATGAGTATAAGAGTTTGATATTTCTTAGCTCGAGAGATTGAAGCTTGCTTAAATATAAGGAGTACATATGAAAAAAAGAGCGCAGAAGAGAAAGAAAGGAATCGATATGTTAGGTGTGACATTTTTTGTTTTTATTGCTGCGGTAATCGGAGTTTTATGTGTTGCTTTATATTATCAACAGACCAAGGCAAGCCCTGGCGAGCCAAGTACGCGCGTAATTAAAAAAACAGAAGAGCAACTAAAGTCAGAGCTTACCATTTACCCAACACTGTATGTTACTGGCTCAAGTGGCAGTCCTAAAAACAATATCAGTCATTTAGTTCAAGCAGTAACCAGTAAAAATAATGCCGCAAAACCAGGCCTCACTGTAATTGCGGAAACAGGAAACAAATATAAATTAAGAATTACTGGAAAAATTGATGCTAGTAATAAATATCCAGCTATTGCTGTTGGGACAGATCATGGAACAAATAATCACGAAATCTATCAGTATGCGATAAAAGCTACAATAGAATATCTAGCGGCACACTATAATGTCCCTTGGTATAATATTTTAGGCTATTCTTCGGGAGCAGGTGGAGCTATGCGGTTTTTGATCAATTACTCGCAAGATAAAAATTTACCTCCCGCTAAAAAGTTTGTTGCCTTAGATGGTGAATTTAATCGCAAAGAAAAATTAAGAACCAACGAGACCATGGAAAGCCTGTATCAAAATGGTCCCGAAAACAAAAGCGCTGATTATAACTATTTTGAGAAAAATTATTCAAAAATGGATAAGGGCATCCATGTCTATCTCATGGCTTTAGATACGCCTGTCGGATCTGACTTTGATGGCGTTCTCCCGTGGTCGGATCTCTTTTCTGTTTATAACCTCTTTGAAAAAAATGGCAATATAACGGAAAAATTCACCTATACAAATAGCCCAGGAGAACGCTATTCTCATGGTTCGATTTGTAAAATGCCTGCAGCACAAGACTATATCGAGAAGGTTTTCTACCATTCAACTTAACTTACCAAAATGTAAGTTTACAGACAATTTAATTATAGTACAATCATATATTATGAATAGAAAATATAAAAAATTATTCATCTTTTTGGGAAAGACACTGTTTTACTTCGTAGTTATTTTAATTCTACTTTATCTTTATTCTTATAGTAAAACAGGAGGCGCACACTTTATCTACAACGAATTTTAGAAAGGAGATGTCATGAACATTTTTCACGAAATTTTATCCGGAGCAACAAAATATCCGGAGCGTTTAGCGATAGTCGAACACGACCAAGATTATACTTATCGTCAATTGCTTGATGCAGCATCACAGGTAGCTCAAAAAATATCTGCAATGCCCATCTCCCAACGTCCAATTATTGTATTTGGTAAAAACGGATTTTTATCATTAGCTACACTACTCGGTGTTTCGCTTACAGGGAGGGCCTATATTCCTGTAGATGCCCATACACCTTTTGAGAGAACGCAGCTGATTAAACAAGCCGCAAACCCCTCTTTAGTCATACATACAGTGGAACTTGAAGAGAAGTTTTCCCAACTTTTTACATCAAGAATATCTTATACTGAATACCAAGAAAATATCGATTTCGATTTTTCACAGATTGACAGTCGTCAAGCTGTGAACGGAGAGGATATTAACTACATTATCTATACTTCGGGCACAACGGGACTTCCAAAAGGTGTCGCAGTAACACATAATAACTTACTTAGCTTCACTAAATGGATGAATAAGGATTTTTCTATAATCGAAAATAATCACTTTCTGTCTCAAGCACTATATAGCTTTGATCTATCAATTTTCAGTTTATATCCTAGCTTGACAACAGGTGGGACCTTGATTTCACTTAGTCAAGAGGATACAACGAATTTCAAAAAACTTTTTGAACGACTTAATTCAAGTACAATCAATACCTGGGTTTCTACTCCATCCTTTATCGAAATATGCCTGCTTGATCCATCATTTGTTGAAGAAAATCATCCAGATTTACAGCAATTTATTTTTTGTGGCGAGGAATTAACGCACAAAACAGCATCAAAGTTGCTCGAAAAGTTCCCACATGCAAAAGTTTGGAACACTTATGGACCAACCGAAGCTACAGGTGCTATTACAAGTATTCAAGTTGATAAAACAATCCTTCATGACTATAAGCGCTTGCCTATTGGCACTGCAAAGCCAGGAGTTGAAATTCAAATCATTGATGATGAAATTATTATTATTGGGGATTCTGTAGCACAGGGATATTTTGAAAATTCGGAGAAGACAGCAGAAGTCTTCTTTGAGTATGAAGGCAAGAAGGCGTATCATACAGGAGATTCAGGCTATTTTGATGAAAATTCGGTCCTTAACTATAATGGTCGTATCGACTTTCAAATAAAATTCAATGGTTTTAGGATTGAGTTGCAGGATATCGAAGCTCATTTATATGAAATTGCTGAGATTGAAAAAGCATTAGTGGTGCCTCAAGAAAATGCCGCACATAAAGTAACAGGATTAATAGCAGTCATCCATTCTTCTCTAAGTTTTGAAACTAAGGCTGAAGAACGCGCATTTAATAAAAAAATCAAGGCACAACTTTCAAATACGATTATGGATTATATGATGCCGACTAAATTCATTTATCTTGATGATTTCCCACTTACTCCCAATGGAAAAATTGACCGAAAGGCCTTAACCAAACAAGTCCTTGGAGGTAAGAACTAGTGGAACCATATGCAACACCTTTTTATTTTGTGATTTTAGGGTTAGCACTGCTTCCACTTGTCATGGCACACGCCTACGGAAAAAAATGGATGGGCTATCAAGTCATCTTGACCATTGCCTTTCTCTGGATCAGTTTCGGCGGTAAAGTCAGTCTTTGGTCCCTTCTGGGTTTTGGGATTTTTGAAACAACTTTAATCAAGCTTTACGAGCACTATCGAAAACTCCAAAACAAAACCTGGGTGTTCGTTTTAGCAGTGATTGCATCGTTACTACCTTTAATAATCGTTAAGGTGACACCCTTATTGGACCCGATGCACCCACAATCTATCCTTGGTTTTTTAGGAATATCTTATGTGACCTTTAAAACTGTAAGTGTAATTCTTGAGTTACGCGATGGCCTGATTAAAGAAGTTCCCTTAAAGGAATATCTCTATTTTCTTTATTTCTTTCCCACCATTTCGTCAGGGCCAATTGATCGTTTCCGACGTTTCCAAAAAGAGCTAGAAGCGCCACTGACAGATAAGTATTCAGAGTATTTAGGAAAAGGAATTTTCTATATTTTCCAAGGATTCCTATATAATTTCATCATTTCTTATCTGATCTCACATTATTTTCTGCATGATTTAGCGATAAAAGCAACATTGCATCCCAATTTGTGGAATATGATGGGGAGCATGTACGCTTACGGTTTTTATCTCTTTTTCAACTTTGCAGGTTATTCTCTTTTTGCGATGGGTGTTTCTTTGATTATGGGATATAAAATTCCTATTAACTTCAATAAACCCTTTCTCGCAAAAAATATTAACGACTTTTGGCAACGCTGGCATATCTCTTTATCATTCTGGTTCAGAGACTTTGTCTTTATGCGTTTAGTAAAGTGGATTATGGTTAAAAAATGGTCCAAAAATATGGTGACCATCTCAAACGTGGGTTACTTAGTAAACATGTTTATTATGGGATGCTGGCATGGTTTAACGTGGTACTATATCTTATATGGTGTTTATCATGCCTGCCTGATGATCAGTTATGATGCCTGGAAGCGAATGAAGAAGAAGCACAAATGGAATATTCCTGATAATATGTGGACACGTGGAGCTGCAATATTTATCACTTTTAATGCCGTTATGATCAGTTTCCTTATCTTTTCAGGAATCCCTAATTATGCTATAATGCATGCAATCAATGGACTTGGTAGTCCTTTACCTAATTTTTAGACAACAATAGAAGAAAGAAGAATAAATATGAAAAATGAAGTATTAAATATCATTGAAGAAGTTGCTGGCACAGATGAGTTTCGTGAAGATTTAGATATGGATCTTTTTGAAGAAGGCATTCTTGACTCTATGAGAGCCATTATGCTTATTGTTGAGCTTGAAAATGCCTTTAGTTTAAGTTTACCACCTTCTGAAATGGATCGTGACGACTGGAATACAGCAAATAAAATTGCCGATCGTATCAAGGAAAAGATGGATGAAGAAAGATAAGGTACTTCAAGAACTCGCACCTTTAGTTGCGGCCCTTACTTTGCTAGCGATACTCATCTTTTCTCCTCTCACGGTTTTCCCTAAGTTTAATAAGCATGAACTTGATGAGTTTGCGACTGATCCTAAGAATCGGACAGGCTTTGTAAGCTATGCGATTAAATCACAAGCATTCTCTAATCCGCATTATCTGCCAATTTTAGGCTCTTCTGAGCTGGAACATATTGATCCTTTTCATCCAAGTAGTTTCTTTATGAAAAATAATAAAGGTTTTACGCCTTTTCTAGCAGGTCAACCCGGAACCCAATCCTTAACACACTTTTTCTACCTGAATTCTGTTGAAAATCAATTGCATAACCGTAAGATTGTTTTTATCATCAGTCCACAATGGTTTACACGTAAAGGTATTGGTACACCTGAGTTAAGTCAATTTGTTTCTAAAGGTGAAATATATGCGTGGTTACAATCTGCCTCACCAAAAGATGTCGCGACACAAAAACTCGCTCAACGCCTCTTGAATTTTAAAGATTTTCCTGAGGATATTGTTGTTACTCATACACTAAAAGCTCTAGCAAATGGTAAAAAAATCGACAGTATAAACCAGATTTCAATTAAACTTGCAAATCAGTTCTGGACGAAACAAGATTCTCTTTTTACGGGCTTATCAAAGCTCTGCGGTAGGCAAGAAAATTCATACGAAAAGATAGAGCGAATCAGTAAACAATTACCAAACACAAAAGATTTCGAAAAACTGGATCAAGCAGCATACGAACGAGGAGCTGCAAATTCAGCAAATAATGAATTTCAAATTGTTGACCATGTGTGGTCAAGAAATCTTCAAAAGGTCTTTAAAGAACGTAAAGGTGTGATGAAGGAAGTGAGTTACCTGAGAAGTCCGGAATATCTTGATTTTCAACAGCTTTTAAATCAATTTGCAAAAAATAATAATGATGTCCAGTTCGTTATTCCACCTGTAAATGGAGCATGGTACCAGTATACAGGGCTCTCTTATGACATGTTACAGGAGTTTAGCGCAAAAATTAAATATCAACTTAACAGCCAAGGTTTCCATCACATTTATGACATGACAAATAAATTCAACGAAAAGTACTATATTGGGGACACTATCCACTTGAATAATCGTGGTTGGGTGGCTTTAGATAAAAAAATCGAAGAATTTATGAAACATCCGACTAAAACAGAATATAAGATCGACAATGCTCAATTTCTTAGCACAGAATGGGCCAATGGAGATAAGGAAGTTTCTCTTAATAGATAAAAAATAAATTAAAAAACGACAATATTCAATTGTCGTTTTTTGTTTGTCCGATTTCTTGGACATGTTCTCATTGGACTAATGTCAAATATTTAGACACAAAATGAGCTATATTTTCTTAAAATAGTTTTCTTCTTTCTGATTTGGAGTTAAACCATTGTTTGCGGAATGAGGATTATAGTTGTTATAAAAC
>SKDZ01000028.1_pt1 | contig 137724 bp, 133 predicted proteins | sample 4826551 | NCBI WGS metagenome assembly SKDZ01 (sample SAMN11008822, study PRJNA524170) | human gut metagenome | biome: Human fecal sample; material: Feces; isolation source: fecal sample from pouch patient p12, p15 | host: Homo sapiens | place: Israel: Tel-Aviv | collected 2016-02-02 | reverse complement strand
ATGGTAAGGGTGTATTTTTCCCATACGGGAATATCGTTGTTATTCATCAGATACCCCCTTTCCCATGTTTCGTGTCATACTGGATATAGGGGATAAGGTCGGTGCGGTCTATCCTCTGTAAGTGGGCGGTTAATTTACTGGAAAGGGAACTGCTGTATCTTGCCCTGTCAAGCATAGTTCCCACTTTTTCCAGTCCACCTAATGCATCATGTTCTTCTAAGAAATAAAAACTTTTGACAGCAGAAATCACGCCACCCTCTGTGAGCCATTGCTGTGTTTCCTCAAGGGAATTATGTAGTTTCGGTACTTGCAGTTTCAAGACTTCCACAGCCCCTAAAAATCGTTCCCAAAACCGACACGTTTTCCATCTGCTTTTATTACTTTCGTTTCTGTTTGGTACGACAAAGCGTAGGTTGTTTGCCAGCAGTCCGAAAGCCAGTTCCCCAAGTTCCAGCGGTCTGTCTTTGAATGTCATGGCAAAAACATGAGCCTTATCATCACGCAGTTGCATTTCTGTCCGTTTCCAACTGCCAACTTCATCAAGTGTCTTATTATGTTTTGAACAGACTTCCTTATCCTTATCATAAAAGCGGTAGGACAATCCCGATTTTCCAGCACCGATATAAACGGTCTTTGCAGTGTCGAAATCATCAAACTTGCTTTCGTCAAAGTGGTAGCCCTCACTATTCGAGATAAATTCCTCTTTTTCACATTTCTTCTTTATCTGCTCTATGGTAAAGAATGGCTTTTCGTTCCTATCATCAATGGCAATATCAAGTCTTGTGAAATGGAAGTTATCCAGTCCGTATCTTCGCTCACAGCGTCGGAACATATCCCCAAAGGTATAATTCCTACTGTCGAGAATACGGAAAATATCATCACAACCTCTGCCAGTCATAACAAGATAACAGCCTAGCCCTTGTGGATTGTCCTCTGTCTTTCTTGCGTCCCCCGATACATAAATATCTCCAATCTGCCAGCGTGCCTGATAGGTCTTGAATTTAACGCTTGCCGGATAGACATTGAAAATGTCAGTCGGTAAACCTAAAATGTGCATGATTATATCTTCAGCGGTTGCCGTTTCAAATACAATGCTGATGTAATCAATCTTAACGGATAAATTTTTGTGTGTAGTTATAGTGCATTGCTCCTTTCGTATGCCCCGTTTTTTGCGGGTAAAAATCGTGTTTTTTCCTTTATTTATCACAGTTTCTAGGTACTATGACATGTATACGCAGGGCGGTGTTACATATACGCCCTTTATGAACGCCTAAAGGCGTTCCCTTTCTTCCTGTGTCTGATCCGTTCTTAACGCTCACGAGCCTTGTAAGGCTCGTGGCTAAACGGAACAGCCCCAGTCAGAAACCTTATTTTCGGTCTGATAGTCCATGCTTATTCATGCTATCAAAGTGAAAATATATCTTTTCTATGCTTACTCAAGCGTGTGATTAACCCTAGCGTGCTTAATCACTCTATCTAACACGATAATAACGCCATTAGAATTACTTGTCAAGAAGTTTTTGTTGACTTTTAGATATATATTAAGTATGATATGCTTATAAATACCAATAAAAGCAATGAAAGGAGTGTTTATACTAAGTCATGGAGCATTACGAAAAGAAAATCAGTTTCTTAGGAGAGAACATACAGACCATAAGAAAACACAGAGGAATGAAACAACAAGAACTTGCGGACAAAATCGGTATCAATATGCAGAGCCTTTCCAAGATTGAACGAGGTGTGAATTATCCTACCTTTGATACATTAGAAAAGATAATGGACGTGCTGGGTGTAACGCCCAATGAATTATTATCGGGAGAATGGAAGTATGTTAATCAAGCCGAAAAGGAAGTCTGTCAGTTTTTAAGAATTGAAGAAAGACTAAATGCAGAACTGAAACATGGGCATTATGACAATTTCTTTGACAGCGAGGAAGAATGGCTGGAATATGAGTTAGAGAAGTTACGGGAATATATTACCGACTACATCAACGGGAAAAGCATTGTAGCGTCCGACCTTTACCCAATCAAAGAATTTATCCAGCATTTGAAATTTCAAAAACTGTTAGACCGCTATGATGATTTATACAGCATGGATATGTTCGGGGAAAGCATAGAGGGGCATAAATATAGGACACCATATCAAGTCGTAAAAATGATAAACCCCAATTCAAAAGAAGATATGGAATTATTACGGGAAGTATTGAAAAATAACCATTTTGATGATGAGGACGAATAGCTTTTTTCCTCTTTGTAGAAGATACAGCAAACAAAAAGCCCAGTAAAGAGTGCAAAGCACCACCAATGGTGGCAAGGCTCTTGACAGGGCTTTTTCTTTTCTGTTTCTGGCAGACAAGAGGAAACAAGGTGTAGTGTCATGAGTTTATCGACAATCAGACAAAGGCGACGCAAGTATCACAGTATGAGCTTATGCTCCATAAGGATAGTAACTGGAAAATTGTAACATAATTATTGACGGCGTATAATCTCATGGAAAAAAATACGCCGTCATAAAATAATAAGAAAACAGTATAAAAACATTGACTTTTAGAGATTGAGTATTATAATAAAAATGACAAGTATACTTGGTATTTTTGGAAAGGGGTAATATAAATGGATAAAGAAAAAATACTGTCACAAAACAAAAAAGATAACTTATATCTTGATGAGTATGAAAAACACATTAAACTTAAAGGGAAATCTTTTGGGCTAATGTTTGTGTTGCTTGTCTGCATTTTAATCTTTGTTATTAAGGTTATTTGTAAAGAACCTTACAATGACATAATGACAATTATTTGGTCGGTAGCATTTGGATATATGAGTTATGAAGCATATCTTTCAAGAAGTAAACCTAAATTTGTTACTGCCCTATTCTTTGTCCTATTTATGTTGTATTACTTTTATAAATTTTTGACAGCAGGTTTGTAATATGAACGAACATTTAATTTTAAAAAATAGATTAAAAGAGGTGCGAAAAGAAAAAAAATTATCGCAAACGGAATTAGCAGAAATGGTTGGAGTTTCCCGTAACACAATAAGTTCTATTGAAACAGGACAGTTCAATCCAACAGCAAAATTAGCATTAGTGCTTTGTATAGCTTTAGATAAAAAATTTGAGGAATTATTTTATTTTGATTAAGGAGTGTATGATTATGGAAATAGAAGAAGTGGTTGTTGAAATAGTTATGGGATTGTTTTTATTATTTTTATCTTATCAAGTGGGTATAAAAGAAAATATTACTTTCTTACATAGTTATCATTATACACATCTCAACCCAAAAGATAAAAAAGCGTTTACAAAAAGAATAGGAATAGGTTCTCTGCTGGTTAGCATTGGCGTTATTGCTATGCCGATTATCAATTTAATCTCTCATTCTGAATTAGGCTACTACATAGGGCTTACTTTGATTGTTGTAGGAGTGTTTTATATCATATTCATCATTGTAAAATACAACGGAAAACTTATTAGCTTTAAAAAGTAGAATTGAGGTATGAATATAATAGGAATAAAAAAACGAGATATAAAAAGGCGTTAAAGTTTGAAATCAAATGAAGTAATCAACGGAATAAACAAAGAAAATATAGGGAGAGGCACAGTTATTTGTGCTATCTCCCTTAGTCGTTTTATCATCATATCAAGGCTCATTCAATCGTGGTAAATTCGTGGTAAAATGAATGGTTTTCTATACTTCAAAATACTTGAAAGTATAGTGTTTATGCGGATAATCGAAAATTAGATATAAAATTTGGACAGAAATTTATTATAATTATTGATGAGTGGGATGTTCTGATCAGAGATGAAGCGGCGAATAAAAAAGTACAGGAAAAGTACATTAATTTTTTGCGGGCAATGTTTAAGGGAACGGAACCGACAAAATATATTCAGCTGGCGTATCTTACAGGTATTTTGCCGATAAAGAAAGAAAAAACACAGTCTGCATTAAATAATTTTGATGAATTTACAATGCTTGATGCAGGAGAGATACTGAGGGTCTGACCATCTAACTAACCGATAAATAAAATAATGAATTAGTGAAAAGTTGATGAAAAGTCTATAAATGTAATGTGACATTGGAGTTTAGCGCAATAGAGTTTGAATATTGTGGATCGCTTGAATTGTTGGAAGAATTCTTTCATAAATATATTAATATTAGAAGTTGTCAGTTATTAAGGATTAATCCTGAAACGAAGAAGTGGAATTGCTCTATGGCAACAAGGGCGAATTGCAGGGAAACCAGGTATTTGCCGATTTGCTGCCTCATCTGATCAGGGTAATAGAAAATGCCGGAATGCTGATCATTGATGAATTTGGCAATAGTCTTCATAATAAATTGGCTGAAAAAATTATTGAATTCTTTATGGAGAATGTTGCTTTACGCTAAAATGGTTTCATGCTATCATTATTTTAGTTGAAAATTTTGATGGCATGAAGCTATTTTTGATTGGAGGCATGGAAGATTTGAACTTTAACTATTGCTATAAAATTACTTATGAATCAGGGGAAACTTATGACAGACGAAGAAATGAGCTGTCAGTAGAAATTTCAAAAGAAGACTATAAGAAAATTATAACAGGAGTATTACAGGAAAGACCGATTGAGCAGATTGAAGGGATTTCGGATGTAATTGATAAAATGACGGAAAATGTTGAATTTGCGGATCGTTTTATGAATAAAAATGGTTCATTAAGAAAAACACCATTAAAGAAAAAAAGAGCTATTTCAAAACTTGAATTTTTTATTCCGGAATATGAGTATCGGCGATTAAAAAAGATGAAGGATCCAATAGAGACATTGGAACGCCCAGTGGAACATATGACTGTTTATCGGAATGATGGTTCCAGTGTGACTTTGACAGCGGAGAATGGACGTGTGAGTATTGTTGACTCCAGGGAGAAGAATGTAAGGCATATTATTGAGGCAGATTATTTTGTTTCGAAAATTTTGTAATGATTTATTACAAATACCATTGATGGTGTCCGTATGTATGCCAACAGATATTTAAAGATATTTGATGTGGATAGTAAACTATTAGACGAAAGAAAAAAATGAAAGGACATAAAAAAATATATGATTAGTTTTTATAAGAGTATTGTTGACCAGGACAGAGCTTCAATTGTTATATGCAATCTTAAGCATGAGATTATTTACATGAATCCGGCAGCTGTTAACAGCTATGCGAAGCGAGGCGGTGATAAACTTATTGGAAGAAGTCTGTTAGATTGTCATAATCAGGAATCCAGGGATAAAATACAGAAGGTAGTGGACTGGTTTGCGGCAGATGAGAGCCATAACCTTGTCTATACTTTCCATAATGAGAAGCAAAATAAAGATGTTTATATGGTGGCACTCAGAGAAGAGGGAAGACTGATAGGATATTATGAAAAACATGAATATCGAAATTCAGAAACTATGAAACAATATGATTTGTGGTGATGTTATGGCACAGGACGAATGGTGCAGGCAGTTGTTCAAGAATGAGGAAATACGACAGGAACTTATCCGTGTGGTAAGAAGAAAAAATGGAATGAGGTAAGCAACAATATGGAATCAAAACAGAAAAGAACAGCTCTTGTCACAGGTGGAAGTTCCGGAATCGGACGATGTACTGCAGTAGCCTTGAGTAAGGCTGGCTATATAGTCTATGAGTTCAGTCGCCGGGATGTTCCTGTAGAAGGCGTGAGGCATATGTGTGTAGATGTGACAGATGAGGCTTCCGTGCAGGAAGCTGTTGGGCAGATCCTTTCGGAAAGAGGAAGTATCGAGATTCTTGTAAACTGTGCAGGCTTTGGTATCTCCGGTGCGGTGGAATTTACAGAATCAGAACAGGCGAAAGCGCAGTTTAATGTGAATTTTTTCGGAACTGTCAATGTAAGCAGAGCTGTTCTTCCTTCTATGCGCAGACAGCACAGAGGGCATATTGTCAATATCAGTTCTGTGGCGGCAGTGGCACACATTCCGTTTCAGGCATTTTATTCTGCCAGTAAAGCAGCAGTGTCTTCTTATTCCTGCGCGCTTGATAATGAAGTAAGTCCTTATGGTGTCAGGGTGACAGCAGTAGAACTTGGAGATATTCATACTGGTTTTACACAGGCCAGACAAAAGACAGTTTTGGGTGATGATGAATACGACGGCCGTATTTCACACAGTGTCAGTCAGATGGAGAAAGATGAACTGAGTGGGATGTCGCCGGAGGTTATTGGTACCTATATTGCGCGGATTGCACAGAAAAAGAACTGCGCACCAATTTGTGTGGCGGGTGTGAAGTATAAGATTCTGAGATTCTTATGTAAAATTCTGCCGTGTACATTACGGGGAAAGATTGTTGGTTCTATTTACGCAAAATAACTGAGATTATTTTATAGAATCCCGATATAGCCCGGGTGTCTGGATATATAACAGCTTTTTTCAGCTTTACGTTAAAATAGTTTCATGCTATCATTATTTTATTAAAAATTTTGGTAACGTGAAGCTGTTTTTTGATTGTGGGGTGTAAGGAATGGGTAGATTTGTAAATCCTGATAACAGTGCATTTCAGGTGGCACTGAATTCTCCGATATATGTGGATAAAACCGGATTGTTGGAATATACAAACAGCGTACTTAATACAACAGAAGCTTATATCTGTAACTGCAGACCACGCAGGTTTGGAAAATCATATGCTGCAAATATGCTGGCCGCTTATTATAGTAAAGGCTGTAATTCCGAAGAAATGTTTTCAGGGCTGGATATAAGCAGGGAATCGGATTTCAGGACTCACCTTAATAAGCATGATGTGATTCATCTTGATATTCAGTGGTTTCTGGCAAACTGCGATGAAGTGGATAATGTTGTAGCGTTTATCACGAAATCAGTACAGGATGAATTAAGAGAGATTTATCCTGGTGTCTTGCCTGAAGAGGAGATAAGTTTGTCAGAATGCCTTTCACGTATCAAAAATGATGTGGGTCAGAAATTTATTGTAATTATTGATGAGTGGGATGTTTTGATCAGAGATGAAGCTGCGAATAAAAAAGTACAGGAAAAGTACATTAATTTCCTGCGGGCAATGTTCAAGGGAACGGAACCGACAAAATATATTCAGTTAGCGTATCTTACAGGTATTTTGCCGATAAAGAAAGAAAAAACGCAGTCTGCATTAAATAATTTTGATGAGTTTACAATGCTTGATGCAGGAGTGATGGCGCCATATATTGGATTTACAGAAGATGAAGTGAAGGATCTTTGCGAAAAATATCACAGAGATTTTGAGAAAGTAAAATATTGGTATGATGGTTATTTGTTGGAGGACTATCAGGTATATAATCCTAAAGCAGTAGTAAGTGTTTGTGTGCGGGGCAGGTTTAGAAGTTACTGGTCGGAGACTGCTTCTTATGAAGCAATTGTTCCTTTTATCAATATGAATTATGATGGTTTGAAAAACGCTATAATTGAAATACTTTCCGGTGCTTCGATTAAAGTAAATACAGCTGCTTTCAAAAATGATACGGTGAATATACAAAGCAAAGATGATGTACTTACGTATTTGATCCATCTTGGCTATCTGGGATATAACCAGAACAGAAGAACTGCATTTGTTCCAAATGAAGAAATTCGGCAGGAGCTGACTATGGCGGTTGAGAGTAGAAAATGGAATGAGATGATTATTTTTCAGCAGGAATCAGAACATTTACTGGAGGCTACGCTGGACATGGATGAAGAAGCAGTTGTAGAGGAAATTGAGAAAATCCATACAGAGTATGTTTCAAATATTCAGTATAATAATGAGAATTCCCTGAGCAGTGTACTTGCAATTGCATATCTGAGTTCAATGGAATATTATTTTAAACCAGTTCGTGAACTGCCAACGGGACGTGGATTTGCAGATTTTGTATTTATTCCGAAACCAGAATACGTTTCCAGTTATCCGGCGCTTGTCGTAGAACTTAAATGGAATAAGAATGTCAAGACAGCATTGCAGCAGATTAAGGAAAAGCAATATCCGGATTCAGTTCTGGATTATACCGGAGATATTTTGCTGGTTGGGATAAACTATGACAAGAAGACAAAAGAACATCAGTGTCTGATTGAAAAGTATGAGAAATTATAAAAGTATTGATAAAACGGAAACCATTTTCTATTGAGAGGTGACAGACAATATGGAATTAAAGGAGAAAATTCCACATTCGATATTAAATGAAATAATTGAAGCGGCAAAAGAATGCGGACAGGTTATGCTTCAGGCGGACAGGGGAAATTTTGGCATTAAGGATAAGGCAGGAAAAGCAAATTTTGTTACGAAGTATGATTGCAAAATTCAGAAAATGCTGGAGAAAAAGTTGTCTGAGATTCTTCCGGAAGCGGAGTTTTTGGGGGAAGAAGAGGATTGCCAGATTAACAGAAATGCAGAATACATTTTTGTGGTGGATCCGATTGATGGAACTACCAATTTTATTAAAGATTATCATATGAGCTGCGTATCTATTGGATTGATTCGAAATGGAAAGAGATATCTGGGAGTCGTGCATAATCCGTATCTTAATGAAACTTTCTATGCGATTTCCGGTGAGGGTGCATATATGAATGGAAATGCGATTCATGTATCGAAGGATGATCTGGCAAACAGCATTGTTTTGTTTGGTTCATCACCGTATAATACGGAGCTTGCGAAGGCATCCTTTGAATTAGCTTACGAATATTTTCAAAAATGCCTTGATATCCGACGAAGCGGATCTGCAGCACTTGATTTATGTGCCATAGCATCAGGAAGAGCGGAAATTTATTTCGAGCTTATTTTATCTCCATGGGATTTTGCGGCAGGTGCACTTATTGTTGAAGAAGCAGGCGGAATTGTGACGACTGTTGAAGGAGAAGAACTTCCATGCCTGGAAAAGAGTTCGATTCTTGCAAGAAATAAATAGTAGCAGTTCTGAAATCTGGAGGTGCACGATGAAAAAGTTAACAACAGGGAAAATATGGCAGTTTGCAGCCGGACAGTTTGGATGGGCGATGTTGTCCGGGATTATTTCTAACTGATTTCCTTTACATTTATTGCCGGAACTGCAGTGGCGTATCTGGCACCTACGATATGGGGGCTATTCATTCCGGCATCGGTGCAGGGACTGATCCTGACAGTCGTGGCGGCCCTTCCTATGGCGATTTTCGGAATTCTTCCGCAGGCTGTTGTGGCAGATATTTCGCAGAGCGACTCGATTACATCAGGAAGCAATCGTGAAGGAATGTTTTATGCGGCGAGAACATTTGCGTTTAAACTTGGGCAGAGTATTTCTATGTTGATATTTACAGCAGTCTCGACGATAGGGGCAGCAGAGGGAACTGGTTATAGAGTTGCTGCTTTTGGGGCAGCAGTATTCTGTTGTATAGGCGGAATTATACTGGTATTTTATAATGAGAAAAAGATTAATGGGATTATTAATAGGCACCAGTGAAGATTATAATACAGGTATGTATCGAATGGTGAAAAGCAGATAGCAATAGAATTATGAAAAAGTAACAGGAGTATATACAATGGAAATAATACATGAGAATGAATATGTGTATAAAATGAATGATGAAATAGAGCCATATCTTGCAACGCACCGTCAGGAGGGATACATTCCTGGTGCAGAGGATCATCTGCACCGAAAAGATATGGGGATAGTGGGGAAAATTCATGTACAGCGTTACCTGGCAGAGAAGCCGAAAGGCGTTATTATAATCAGTCATGGCTTTACAGAAGCAGCGCCGAAATATGATGAGATGATTTATTATTTTCTGAAGGCTGGATATCATGTGTATATGCCGGAACATATGGGACATGGACAAAGTTATCGTCTGACAGCAGATTCATCTCTTGTACATATAGATACCTGGAAGCGATATGTGAGAGATTTTTTGAAAATATGCCATGTAATTAAAAAAACATATCCTGAACTGCCGTTAGTTCTTTTTGCGCATTCTATGGGTGGGGCGATTGGCACAATTGCAGCTGCATGGGAGCCACAACTGTTTCAGAAGATTATATTGAATTCTCCTATGCTCCGCCCGCTTACCGGAAATGTTCCCTGGCCATTGGTGATTGCTATTGCACAGACGAAGTGCCTTTTGGGAAGGGAGGAAGACTATGTGGCTGGTCAGAAGCCTTATGATGGTAGTGAGACTTTCGAAACCAGTGGATGTACTTCCAGACCGAGATTTGAAAAATATAATGAGCTGTGTAAAGAGAATAAAAAATTCCAGGTTAGTGCAGCTTCTTATGGGTGGCTTCTGGCGTCTGTAAAAATGAGTTGGTACATAAAATATTGCGGATGGAAGAAACTGACAGCACCTGTTTTGCTATTTCAGGCAGAAAGAGATGATTTTGTATCTGTAAACGCATTGAGAAAATTTACAGAGAAAATTAATCATAGAGGAATTACTTCCTGCGAATATGTTTACCTGCCGGGAACCAGACATGAGACCTACCGCAGCGATGACAGGACGATGGAAATGTATTTAGATAAGATTATGAAGTTTATGGATTCAGGCATGGTATCTGACAGTTGTACGTGATTCGTATCTTAATGAAATTTTCTATGCGATTCATGTATCGGAGGATAATCAAATAATGGAAATGGTTTTCTGTTATCAGCATCTCTACTAAGAGAACTGATAACAGGAAACCATTTTTATTATTTGGCTGAGTTTTTATTTAACAGCCGGAAACAGATTACAAAAAAGATAATTCCATATACAGTTGTGATAGGTGTCGCCATTCCAACATAAGTCAGAGATGTTTCCGGTAATCTCGACATAATGATAGATACCGGAATTCGGATGCAGAATGCGGAAGTGATTCCCTGGATCATAACAGGAATACTTTTTCCACAGCCATTAAAATATCCGATACTGCTGAAAAGTACACAAGTCAGTATACAGTCGGCAGAGAAACCTTTCAGGTAAGCGGCGCTCTGCGCGATTACCTCGGAATCATTGGTAAAGAAAGAGGATAATACTCCGCCTCCGAAGAATCCTACCATAAAGATGATGATTCCAACGGAACATCCGGTAATGATTGCAGTGTAAAAACCCTTCCATGCCCGGCTTTTCTTTCCGGCACCGATATTCTGCGCAACAAATGCTGATACACTCTGCATGATAGAGGACGGAACCAGCATAATAAAGGAAACGATTTTCTGTGCAATTCCATATCCGGCAGATGGCATCAGACCCATCTGATTGATAACAGAATTTACGACAAGAAATGAAATCTGAACCGTTGTCTCCTGAAGTGCAATCGGCACACCTACGTTCAATATTTTCCCTAACTCTTCCTTATAAATCCGACATTGTTCTCTGGAAAATTCTATAGGCATATCCTGCTTTCTTAATACAACGACAGAACAGACGACAGAGACAAACTGTGCAAATACAGTGGCAATGGCGGCACCTGCAACATCCATGTGAAATACTCCAACCAGAAGCAAATCTCCCAGAATATTTATGACACAGGCAATTCCTACGAATAGAAGTGGAAGGTTTGCATTTCCCACACCTCGCAGCACACCGCTGATTACATTGTATGCAATGATAATAACGATACCGGCAGAACAGATTCTGATATAAAGAATCGTTTTGTCAAAGGATTCAGCCGGTGCCTGTAAAAGATGCGCAATTCCTCCGGCGGCAAATTCCAGTACAAATGTCATGATGACAGCAATGATCAGAAAAAGAATGATCGTAGTTCCGACCGCATTTCCTGCTTCTTTTGGTTTTTGTTCTCCGATGTGATGCCCGATTATTACGGTGGAGCCCATTGCAAGGCTTGTAATAATAAAAGTAGCCATCTGCATAAAGGAACTTCCTGTTCCTACTGCGGAAATACTCGAGGCATTTCCGAATTTTCCAACAATCAGCAAATCAACTGCGCCATACGCAGCCTGCAGGATCAATGCTCCAAGCACGGGAATGGCAAACCGAAGCAAAGACTGGAACACAGGTCCTTCTGTAAAACTTATTTCTTTTTTTGACATTTTTTCCTCCTGAGAATGTGGCTTGAATGATTCAGATAGGCAGATATCATATCTGAAGCATTTAGATATTATCAGTATAACATAGTTATTGAGCACATTCTACTGTCACGTTGATAACCTTGTAAGTCTTGGAGTTACTGTGTTACTGTTTACTCAGTGCCTTGTAACAATCGTTACTGTTCACTCCGTTCACAGTAACGTAGCCAAAATTCATTCCAGATTGCCAGCGGCAATGGAATTTTGGCTTGTATGTCTCGGGATAGTGATGTGTGAACAGTAACTAACAATCTTTTTCCATATCAAATAAGCTCCATATTCTGATTGCGAATATCAGTTGAAGTATGTTACTATGAGAAAAAACATAGCTATATCATATGATTTTTGATGAAGTAAATCAGATGGCTGGTGACACAGAAACATGATAAGAAAGGCAAAAAACATGGCATCAGAAAGAACAGAAGAATTATACAGGGTTTTGCTCAGCAAGGGCTATCCGAAGGAGCTTTGTGTTGAGATTGCATATAAAAATATGAATACAGATTATACTGCAACCAGAATGCTGGGTTATTTATATCGGTATACAAATCCTAAAATCGAAGATCTGGTAGATGAGATGCTGGCGATTTTAAGTGATCGGGCGCAGATAATAGAGAAAAAGGAATCTGAACATGCGCAGGCAGTGATCAGTGAAATGTACCGGAAGGGATTATAAGTGACGAAGAACTTGGAGATAAGATAACAATGGAGCAATATTATTACAACCATATGAATAAGGCGCAGCAGGCTGCATATCACAGCATTCTTAGCGGTGTGAAAAACCTGGCGGATGAATTTCAGATTCCGGCATTAGAGGGAGAAGAACTTTATAATGTATTTTTTCAGATGCGTCTGGATCATCCGGAGATATTTTGGGTGAGCAGTTATAAATACCGGTATTATAAAGACTCTCCGAATCTGATTTTTATTCCAGAGTATCTTTTTGATAAAAAGAAGATTTGCGAACATCAAAAGGCTATGACTGCCAGAGTTGAGAAGCTGATTCGCCCGGCTCAGAAGCTGTCTGAATGGGAGAAAGAGAAGTATGTGCATGATTTTATCTGTGAAAATATCCGCTATGATAAACTGAAAAAATCATATTCCCATGAAATTATCGGACCGTTGGGGCAAGGCGTTGGTGTTTGTGAGGGAATCGCAAAAGCAGTAAAGGTTTTGTTAGATGCACTGGGAGTCTGGTGTGTGATTGCAATCTGTGGAAATAATCCTGAGAAGGGGATTAAGTATCGCCACACATGGAATATCGTAAAAATAGGAGGTACATATTATCATCTGGATGCGACCTTTGATAATACCCTGGGGAAAGATCGTGAGACTTCTGAAATCCGCTATGATTATTTCAATCTGGATGATTCACAGATTTTCAGGGATCATGAGCCTCTTATTGCGCCGGCGCCTCACTGCGGTGATCATGAGCACTTTTACTATAAGGAGAAGAAGCTTTCTTTTACTAAGAAAGAGGATGTGTATAAACGTTCTTTGCAGGCGGCGAAGAAAGGCAGGGTACTTATTTTTCACTGGAGAGGCGGTTATCTGACAAAGGAAGTATTGAAGGAATTGCTGGAGCTTATCCGGAAAGCAGGAGATGAGAAAGACAAAACAGCAATGGTCAGCATAAACTGGCCGCAGGCAGTTATTCGTGTTCAGTATACGGATATGCAGGTACAGGAGAGTGTGACAATAGAGGAAGCGAATGAAGGGGAAAAATAGATGTAATAAACAGCTTAACTTTTTCCGTGTGAGGATAGAGCTTTTTAAAAGAATGTGATCAGAGTGAGAAAACAGCCGAGATGTGGGACAGGGAATTAAAAGAAATCAGGAAGCAGGAACAGTATAGGAAAGCTATATCATGTATGGAAGAGGAACAGTATGATAAGGCAATAATTTTGTTTGAGGGACTTCCAAGAGATTATGAAGATGTCAGAAATAATTTCAGGGAATAAGGGTGAAATAAATGAATCAAAATTGCATGATTACACGAGAAGCAGCGTTGGAATTCGGTTTATCATTTCAGAATACATATACGGAAAGACCTTTCCGTGATCAGAACTGGCAAGTGGTAAGAGCGAGGGAAAACAAAAAAATTTTTTTATGGATCTATGAACGAAACGGTTATGTTAATCTGAATGTAAAAGCAGATCCGGAGTGGCGTGATTTTTGGCGAAGTGCCTATGAATCTGTACAGGCTGGTTATCATCAGAATAAGGAACATTGGAATACCATTATTCTAAATGGGACGGTACCGGATAAAGATATTAAAAGAATGATATCCGAAAGCTATGATCTCGTAACATACAGCCCGACAAAGAAGATTTATGAGGCAGTGAAGCAAATTCCGAAAGGATGCGTTGCAACTTATGGTCAGGTTGCCGAAATGGCAGGGAATCCGAGAATGTCGAGAGCGGTAGGGAATGCCCTCCATAAGAATCCGGATCCGGGGCATATTCCCTGTTATCGGGTAGTGAATTTCAGAGGAGAACTGTCAGGGGCTTTTGCCTTCGGCGGTAAAGATGTACAGAAAAAGCTACTGGAAGCAGATGGAATTGAGGTTGTCAATGGAACGGTGGATTTAAAAAAATATGGATTGACGCAAAGAGATGATAAACTGTGAGAAAACAGATACGGATGATTACCTTATTATCATTTGAATGCTGCTTTTGATAACGGCCTGAGAAAGGATTACGGAAATTCTGAAATCCGATATGATCATTTTTATTATAAAAAGAAGAAGCTGTCTTTTACCAGACAGGAATTTTGTAATGCTCATCAGCTGGGGGCGGGCAAATCTTTCCGGATCTGCCTGGCAAAGGACTGTATTATAGGTGCAGGAAGCCTGGTTACCAAGAATACTGTGATACCGGATGGTTCTCTGGTAATGGGCAGTCCGGCCAGGATCAAACGAAATCTCACCTGGGAAGAATATTCTGAAAATATTGTGGCTTTAGAAAAAATCCATAGTAATCCCATAAAATAATGCAGTTAAAACAATTCAGTAGTGATATCATACACCTGCTTTACGATAAACAGATTTCATGTTATGATTATTTCAGTTGAATTTGAGATATTCTATTAATGAAAAGGGTAACTATTCAACAGTCTCTGATTGTGAGAGTATTGAACAGTTACGAAGAAAAATAAAAGGAGGATCAATGTTATGCTTACAACATGGACTCCGGCACATATGCCGGAAAAAGAGGAAATCAAAATCCGTCTGCAGACAGCAAGAAGTCAGCTCTATGATTTTCAGATGAAAATCAAGGAACATAAGATCCCGGTAATCGTACTCTTTGAAGGCTGGGGATCTTCCGGCAAGGGAAGTACGATCGGAAAAGTCATTAAGAATATTGATCCGCGTTTCTTTAAGGTTGCCACTATGTCAGCTCCCACAGCAGAAGAACTGAGATATCCATTTCTGTATCGTTATTTTAAACAGATTCCGGAAGCCGGAAAATTTACATTTCTGGATTCCGGCTGGATGGAGCAGACTTGTAAAGACTGTCTGTCGGGCGAGATTGAAGGCGAAGGTTATACACAGCGGATTGACAGCATCCGCCGTTTTGAGCGACAGCTTACAGATAATGGTTATCTGGTGCTGAAATTCTTTATGCAGATTGACAGGGATGAACAGAAGCGGCGTGAAAAATTACTTCTGGATCATAAAGACACCAGATGGCGTGTGTCAGACTTTGATAAATGGCAGAATGAACATTACAAAAAATGTGCAAAAATATTTTCTCAGTATCTGTCTGACACGAATGTTTCCTCTGCACCATGGTACATCATAGATGCCAGTGACAGAAAATGGGCGGAACTTCAGGTGCTGGAGACTATGGTAAGCAATATTGAAGTTGCCATGCAGAATCAGGCACATTCCGTTCCGATTTTGCAGAATGTATTCCCTCTGGAGCAGATTCCCCGTCTGTCGGATATTGATCTGAGAGATAAAACAATGGATGACGAGGAGTACAGGGGAGAACTGAAACAGCTCCAGAGTAAACTGGGGGAACTCCATAATAAACTGTACAGGAGACGTATTCCTGTGATCATCACGTATGAAGGCTGGGATGCGGCAGGCAAAGGAGGTAACATCAAACGTATTACAGAAGCTCTGGATCCCCGGGGCTATGAAGTACATCCAATTGCAAGTCCGGAACCACATGAGAAGGCCAGACATTATTTATGGCGTTTCTGGACAAGACTTCCGAAAAATGGGCATATCGCTATTTTTGACAGAACCTGGTATGGCAGAGTTATGGTAGAACGTCTGGAGGGATTTTGCAGTGAAAATGACTGGAAACGTGCCTACAACGAAATGAATGAGTTTGAGAAAGAACTTAAAGACTGGGGTGCAGTCATTATTAAATTCTGGGTACAGATCGATAAGGATACACAGCTGGAGCGTTTTCAGGAGAGACAGAATAATCCGGAGAAACAATGGAAGATCACAGATGAGGACTGGAGAAACAGAGAGAAATGGGATGCCTATGAAGTGGCCGTAAATGAGATGCTTCAGAAGACAAACACTTCCTTTGCACCATGGCATGTACTGGAATCTGTTGACAAGAAATATGCCCGTATCAAAGCACTCAGAATTGTGATCTCTGAAATAGAAAAAGCATTAAAAGAAAATTAAATTTTGCGGGAAATGTGTAAATGAATGATAAGATAACAGTCTGCCTGGGTAAGGGCGGGCAAAGAGAAATGGCAGAATCTTTTGCCAGAAAGAACAATGTTCCGATTATGGACAAACCGGGAGAACATCTGACAGTAATGTTTGACTCCCGGGGCGTATCACTTACCGGTTATGGCCTGACATATCAGGGAGATTTTGAAGGAATGCTGCACAGAGTCACAAACGGAAGACTTTCCCATGAAATGCTGGTACGTGCGGTCAAAACAGAGGGAGAACATCTGAAAGCAATTGATGCCACTGCAGGTATGGGGGAGGATGGTTTCCTTCTTGCAGCATATGGCTATGAGGTGACATTATACGAACAGAATCCGGTGATCGCCGCACTTTTGAAGGATGCGCTCCGGCGTGCCAGAAAGCATCCCGTATTAAAAGACATTGCTTCCAGAATGAAACTGGTGGAGGGTGACAGTGTGTCATGTATGGAGAAACTTATGGATCCGGTAGATGTGATCTATCTTGATCCCATGTTCCCGAAGAGACAGAAATCCGGTCTGATAAATAAAAAACTTCAGCTGATCCAGAAACTTGAACCTCCATGTTCTGAGGAAAAAGATCTTTTTGATGCAGCTATCAAAGCCGGACCTTCCAGAATTATCGTAAAACGTCCTCTTAAGAGCGTCTGTCTTGATGGAAGAGAGCCTTCTTATATATTAAAAGGAAAAGCAATACGATATGACTGTTATGTGATGTAGAAGGTTTATCAGCACATTGCAGCAGCCCTTTATTTTTGAGGGCTGCTGCAATGTATTTTTTTCCATTCCCGGATAAATTCCATTTGTTCCTGATCGGAGATTTCCTGGGAGGCAGCGTCATTTCCGGCAGCTACACAGCAGAGCAGGACGAAGGTCTGAAAGAGTAAAAATACCAGTATCAATAATAATGCAGTCATAATTTGTCTCCTTAATATTATGCAGATGGTTACAGTTATTTTATGAAATTGCTATAAGGATATTTTCGGGATTTCTGTAACAGATTCTGTATATGCCTGTTGTTTTGCATATCAGAAGTATCTGCATATCATGGAAGCTTTATACATTTTATTTACAGAAAAACGGAGATATGACAGGAGAAACTGTCGGACACAAAAATATAATCTTCCGAATAATTTAAAGTAAGACGCAAATGTTCATTGTCTTTGTAGCGACCTGATGAACAGTTGCGGTAAGATTTCATTATCCAGATGATTCGGAGGATTTTTTATGAAGAATTCAGATGATTCCGGATATACAGGAAAGCACGTGGGTGTGTGTGTTCTGGATACCGGGATTTTTCCTCATATAGATTTTACAGGGAGAATACTTGCGTTTCAAGATTTCATCGGACATCGTATCAGACCTTATGATGATAATTCTCATGGAACCCATGTATGTGGGATCATTGGCGGTGACGGAAGGGCTTCGGAAGGACGGATCAGAGGAATTGCCCCCGGGTGTAGCCTGATAGTTCTGAAGGTGCTCGACAGAACGGGAAATGGCAGGAAAGAAGATGTTTTACAGGCTTTTCGCTGGATCCTGGAGAATAAGAGATATTATGGGATACGTGTAGTGAATATCTCGGTGGGAACAACCTGTAGGAGAGCAGAAGATCACAGAGTTCTGATCGCAGGTGTGGAACAACTTTGGGATGCAGGTCTGGTGGTAGTGGCTGCGGCAGGAAATCAGGGACCGAAGGCAGGAAGTGTGACAGCACCGGGAAGCAGCCGGAAGATTATCACAGTAGGCTCCAGCGATCTGCTTACAGGACGGACTGCCATATCAGGCAGGGGACCTACATTTGAGTGTGTTTGTAAACCGGATCTGGTTGCACCCGGGAATCATGTTCTTGCCTGTGCACCGGGAGCAGATAACGGATATGGAGTGAAGAGTGGTACTTCTATGTCTACACCTCTGGTTGCAGGGGCAGCAGCATTGATGCTTGAGAAGAATCCGGAGCTGACTAATGTTCAGATCAAGATGAAATTGAAAGAAAGTGCCAGGGATATGGGATTGCCAAAGAATCAGCAGGGATGGGGAGAACTGGATCTGGAACGCTTTATGGAACTGTGATCAGTAATCATTTTATTTGGCAAAATATTGCTTTAGTGTATAAAAGCATTGACGAACGGTCTGTTTTCGGCTATCATGATAGTTAACTGGATGAGAGCCAAAGAGGAGGATTAACATGAAAAAAATTCAGATGCAGACACCACTTGTGGAGATGGATGGAGATGAGATGACCAGAATTCTCTGGAAAATAATCAAAGATGAACTTCTTCTTCCGTATATTGATTTGAACACTGAGTATTATGACCTTGGTCTGGAATACAGAAATGAAACGGATGATCAGGTAACTGTTGATGCAGCAGAGGCTACAAAGAAGTACGGCGTAGCAGTGAAATGTGCAACTATCACTCCTAATAAGGCAAGAATGGAAGAGTATACCTTAAAGAAAATGTACAAGAGTCCTAACGGAACGATTCGTGCAATTCTCGACGGAACTGTTTTTCGTGCCCCAATCGTAGTGAAGGGTATTGAACCATGTGTTAAGAACTGGAAGAAACCGATCACCATCGCACGTCATGCCTATGGTGATGTGTATAAGAACACAGAGATGTATATTGACGGTCCCGGAGATGCTTATCTGGTATTTGAAGGTGCAGACGGACAGCAGAGAAAAGAGCTGATCCATCATTATGAGGGACCGGGTGTGCTTCAGGGTATGCACAATCTGGATGATTCTATCACAAGTTTTGCAAGATGCTGTTTTAATTATGCACTGGATACAAAACAGAACCTGTGGCTTGGCGGCAAGGATACGATCTCCAAGATTTATGACGGACGTTTTAAGGAAATCTTTGCAACTATTTATGAAGATGAGTTTAAGGAGAAATTCGAAGCAGCAGGCATTGAATATTTCTACAGCCTGATCGATGATATCGTAGCTCGTGTCATGAAGGCTGAAGGCGGATTTATCTGGGCCTGCAAGAACTATGATGGAGATGTTATGAGCGATATGGTTTCTTCAGCATTTGGTTCTCTGGCTATGATGACATCTGTACTGGTATCTCCACAGGGATATTACGAATATGAAGCTGCTCATGGAACTGTACAGAGACATTATTATCGCTATCTGAAAGGTGAGGAGACATCTACTAACTCTGTAGCAACTATTTTTGCATGGACTGGAGCTCTGAGAAAAAGAGGTGAGCTGGACGGCAATAAAGAATTGATGGAATTTGCTGATAAACTGGAGAAGGCGACTCTGGAGACGATTGAAAGCGGTAAGATGACAAAAGACCTTGCGCTGATCACTTCTCTTGAGGATGTGACAGTACTGAACAGCAAAGATTTCATCCTTGCCATCAGAGAGAGACTGGATGAAATTTTATAATTTCAGAAATTATCCGGTAATGTTTCTATAACATTATAAAGTTCTCCGGGCAGGATCACACTGCAGCGGAGAAACCTGTAAAAAGTTATAAACTGCGAAAATGGGAAGAACCTGCATTATGCAAGTTCTTCCCATTTTTCATATAATCCTTCTAATTCTTCGGTAATGGCGGCTTTCTCTTTGCTGAGTTTCGCACATTCTGCCACATTTGTGCAGATATCCGGGAGAATCATGGTTTCGTCGATCTCTTTATCTCTGGTCTCAAGTTCTTCAATGCGGGCTTCTACTTTTTTTAGTTCATTCTCTCGTTTTCGCTGGCGGGCTTGTTCTTCTTTCTGCTGCTGCCAGGAAAGCTTGTTATCAGAAGCCTGCTTTGCTTCTGTCACAGCCTGAGCGGCAGCCGGAGCATATTTTTCCGTCAGCTCTTCTTTTTTCTCCAGATAATAGTCGTAATCTCCGATATAATTTACAATTGCCTGATTGGTCAGATCCAGGATCCGGGTAGCTGTCTGGTTGATGAAGTAACGGTCGTGGGAAACATAGAATACTGTTCCTGTGTAACTGTTCAATGCCTCTTCAAGAATCTCTTTTGAAGCGATATCCAGATGGTTGGTGGGCTCATCGAGGATCAGAAAGTTTGCTTCGGACAGCATCAGCTTGGCGAGGGAAACACGACCTCTTTCTCCGCCGGACAGAGCGGAGATCAGTTTGAATACGTCATCCCCTGTGAAAAGGAATGCTGCCAGCATATTTCGAATTTCTGTTTCCGTAAGTGTGGGATAAGCATCTGAGATTTCCTCAAAAATAGTTTTCTCCATATGAAGAACATGGTGTTCCTGGTCATAGTAGCCAATCTGTACCTTGGAACCAAGAGTAAATCTGCCGCTGTCTGCATCGATCAGCCCATTGATGATCTTTAACATGGTGGTTTTGCCTGTGCCGTTATTGCCAATCAGGGCTACACGTTCTCCACGTTTGATCTCAAAGGAGATGTCACTGAAAAGTGTCTGTCCGGGAAAAGATTTGGAAAGACTTTCCACAGTAAGGACATCATTTCCGCTGACAAATCTTGGTTCCAGGGAAATGCGCATCTGATTCTGAATCTCCTGTGGTTTATCAATGCGCTGGACTTTATCCAGCATTTTCTCGCGGCTTTCCGCACGTTTGATGGATTTCTCGCGGTTAAAGGATTTCAGCTTGGCAATGACTGCTTCCTGATGTTTGATATCCCGCTGCTGGTTCAGGTAGGCTTTGTACTGGGCGTCACGCAGCTGGGCTTTTTTCAGGGCATAGGCAGAATAGTTGCCACTGTACATACGCATATTTCCTGCTTCGATTTCCACAACTTTTGTTACGACTTTGTCAAGAAAGTAACGGTCGTGGGATACGATAAATACAGCACCCGGGTAATTCAGAAGATAGGTTTCCAGCCAGGAAATACTCTCCATATCCAGATGGTTGGTAGGCTCATCCAGAAGAAGAATGTCAGGGCTGGCAAGAAGCAGTTTACCCAGAGCTACGCGGGTTTTCTGGCCGCCTGAAAGAGTTTCTATCTGGCGTTCGAAATCTTCTTCTGTGAAACCAAGACCTTTTAATACACCCATGATCTCACTTTTGTAAGCGTAACCATTTTCCAGTTCAAACTGGTGACTCAGTCTTGTGTAAGTATTCATCAGGCTGTCCAGAGCATCTCCGGTGGTGGTTTTCATTTCCTGTTCCAGAGAGCGCAGACGGTTCTCCATATCAATAATGTGCTGTTTGGTGGAAATCAGTTCTTCGTAAATGGTATGATGGCCATGAATGTCCTGATACTGGGCAAGGTAGCCGATATTTTTATCTTTGGCAAGTACCACGTTTCCTGAATCCGGGGAGAGCTCATGCATAATGATTCGCAGCAGAGTCGTCTTGCCTGCACCGTTATTGCCGATGAGAGCTGCCTTTTCGCGGTCTTCTATATGGAAACTGGCATCCTTGAGAATGATTTTTTCGCCAAAGGATTTACAGATATTCTGACATGATAAAATCATAGGAATTCCTCCGTTTGTAATTTGTCCGCGTACTATTATAATCGAAAATGCCTGTTTTTGAAAGCATTTTAAGAGATTTTGTCCAGGGAAAAGAAAGCACCGGATGGATGCATGGAAGAAAATATGATATTCCGGGGAATTTTTCAGAATGAAATTGATAAAAAAATACAGAAATATTTGGTCAAAAAGTACAAATTTAATTTGACAATAAAATAACATCTGGGTATAATTGACATAGATAAGCTAAGGAGGGAAAATTTGTGGAAGCTAAGGAAATTTCGAAAGCGGTAATCAAGCGTTTGCCGCGGTACTACCGCTACCTCGGTGAATTGATGGAGGAGAATGTAGAGCGTATATCTTCAAATGATCTTAGCAAGAAGATGCATGTGACGGCTTCCCAGATTCGTCAGGACTTAAATAATTTCGGTGGTTTTGGTCAGCAGGGTTACGGCTATAATGTACGCTATTTGTATACAGAAATCGGTAAGATCCTTGGGCTGGATACTGTACATCCGATGATTATTCTGGGTGCCGGTAATCTGGGACAGGCATTGGCCAATTATGTGGATTTTGAAAAGCGCGGATTTAAGCTGGTTGGTATTTTTGACGTCAATCCTGTACTTGAGGGGATTGCAGTTCGTGGAATTGAGATTCAGATGTTGAGCGATCTTCCTTTGTTTCTGAAGGAGAATGAGGTTGAGATCGCGATCCTGACTCTTCCTAAAAACAAAGCCAAAGAGATGGCAAAGATTTTGATTGATAATGGAATTAAGGCAATCTGGAATTTTGCACATATTGATCTGGATGCCCCGGAGGATGTAATGGTAGAGAACGTACATCTTTCAGAGAGTCTTATGACTTTGTCCTATAACCTGAGTGAGTACAGAAAGGAACATGAAGGGATGTAAGGGATAACTGTGAAACACAAGGCTGTGGTCATCTGATCACAGCTTTTCTCTTGTATGTAAATGTGTTATTGTAAACAGGAGGTGAACAGATGAGAGAGATTGTAACTGCTGTTGAGATGAAAGAACTGGATCATAATACGATTCAGAAAGCCGGGATATCGTCTCCGGTACTTATGGAGAGGGCGGCATTAAAGACGGTTGAGGAGATTGTACAGAGATTAAAGAATAAAGAAAAAGAGAAAATCCTTGTGGTCTGCGGAACCGGCAACAATGGCGGAGACGGATTGGCGATTGCCAGACTGCTTCAGTTGAGAGGAGTCAGAACCTGGTATTATATTGCGGGTAAGGAAGAGAAAATGACTGCTGAAACTGCCGGACAGCTTAAAACAGCAGAATATTATCAGGTGCCCCGGGTGCATAACCTGGATCCGGATGAATATACTACTATAGTAGATGCCATCTTTGGGGTTGGACTGAGCAGACCTGTAGAGGGAAAATATGCAGAGCTTATCAGTACAATGAACCGGGCATCTGCGTATAAAGTAGCTGTGGATATTCCATCCGGGATTGACTCAGATACCGGATTTGAGAAGGGGATTGCATTCCGGGCAGATCTTACGGTTACCTTTGCTTTTCGCAAAAGAGGGCTGTGTTTTTATCCCGGACGCATGTATGGCGGTGAGATCGTTGTTACGGATATCGGAATCTATTCCATACCCGGAAAGAAAATCTGTATGCATCATCTGGAACGTGAAGATTTGAAAATGCTTCCGGAGAGAGTTCCCTATGGAAATAAAGGAACCTTCGGTAAGGTTCTTCTTATAGCTGGCAGCGAAGGAATGTGCGGAGCTGCATATCTGAGTGCAGCAGCTGCTCTGAAAAGCTCTGCGGGAATGGTGAGAATTCAGACCGTGGAGGCCAACAGGATTCCGTTGCAGACACTGTTGCCGGAAGCCATGATCACCTGTGATTTTGATGAGAAAAAAAACCAGGCAATGCTTGACTGGTGTGATGTGCTTGTGATAGGACCGGGTCTTGGAACTGGAGCGCAGAGCAGGGAAAGAGCTCAGTGGTTCCTGGCGAAGGCAGCTGAGTGTAAAAAAACAGTAATTCTGGATGCAGATGGCCTGAATCTTCTGTCAGTCCATGACAACTGGAAGTGTTTTATCGGGGAACATGTGATCCTGACACCTCATATTGGTGAGATGAGTCGTCTGTGCGGAAAAGAAATCGGTAAGATCCAGGATTGTCTGGCACAGACTGCAGCTGATTATGCAAAGGAGTCTGGAGCGGTTTGCGTTCTGAAGGATGCCTGTACTGTGGTGGCAGATGCTTTTGGAGATATGTATTTGAACATTTCGGGTAATGCAGGAATGGCTACAGCGGGAAGTGGAGATGTGTTAAGTGGTGTGCTTGCCGGTATACAGTGTATGTACCTGGCAGCAGAAAAGAAATTTTCTCCTGTTATGCTGGCTGCACTTGGTGTATATGTGCATGGGCTGGCAGGTGATCTGGCTGCTGAAACAGTAGGGCAGCGAGGGATGACCGCAGGAGATATCATCTGTTTTCTGCCGGAAATACTAAGATAGAATATTCATTTTGAGGCAGTAAATCTGTGAAACAATTTGCAGATATTAACATGAAAAAATAACAGAGGAAAATTATTATGAAGAAAGATAGCAGAGTAAAAGCAGTCATTTCACTGGATGCAGTAGAACATAATTTCCGGGAAATGAGAAAAAATATTGCAGAAGAGACAAAGATGATCGCAGTCATAAAGGCTGACGCTTATGGACATGGCGCGGTGCCGGTTGCACATCTCATTGAGGATTATGATTATATCTGGGGATTTGCGGCTGCAACTGCGGAAGAAGCGATTCATCTGCGAGAAGCCGGGATTACAAAACCAATCCTGATCCTTGGAATTGTTTTTGATGAATATTTTCCGGAACTTGTCCGTTATGAGATCCGTCCTGCAGTGTGCGAATATGAGGAGGCAAGGAAACTTTCAGACGAAGCGGTTCTGCAGAAAAAAACTGTACATATTCATATTGCTCTGGACACAGGAATGACCAGGATCGGTTTTGCGGATGCACAGGAAAATGTAGAGGAAATTAAAAAAATTTCAGAACTTCCAAATCTTGAGATTGAGGGTATGTTTACTCATTTTGCAAGAGCAGATGAGTATGACAGAAGTCCGGCTATGGTACAATTGGAGCGGTATCTGGATTTTTCAAGACGCGTAGAAGAGGCAGGAGTGGAAATTCCTCTGCATCACTGTTCTAACAGTGCGGGCATCATACGTATGCCTGAAGCAAATCTGAATATTGTCCGTGCCGGAATTACAATTTATGGAATTTATCCTTCTTCTGAGGTGGAGAGAGATATTGTAAAGCTTGAGCCGGTTATGGAACTTAAGAGTCATGTGACTTATGTGAAGGACGTTCCTGCCGGAGCAGCGATCAGCTACGGCGGTACTTATGTGGCTGACAGGAAGCTTCGTGTGGCAACTGTTCCGGTGGGCTATGCAGACGGCTATTCCAGGCAGCTTTCCAATAAAGGCTGGGTTCTGATACATGGACAAAAGGCTCCGATCCTTGGCAGAGTCTGTATGGACCAGTTTATGGTAGATGTGACTGAGATTGGTGATGTGAAGAAGGGCGATGAGGTAACACTGATCGGCAGAGACGGGGATGAGTTTATCGGTATTGAGGAGATTGGTGATCTCTGTGGCAGATTTTCCTATGAGTTTGCCTGTGATATCAGCCCGCGTGTGCCGAGAGTCTATATTAAAAACGGGAAAGAAATATAATGTTACTGTTTGCTGAATAGAGACGAAGTGAGCGATAACTGATTTTTATATACCACGCATGTATACACAAGAAAAAGGTGGAAATACTTTATCTTAACCGGACAGGAAATATCCGGCTGATAACAAGGTTTCTTCTTATGGCAATGTTGTAAATTGAAACCGGAAAGAATCGGAGTGTGAATTGTGTGGTAATTAAAAGAGGGGATATATTTTATGCTGATCTTCGCCCTGTAGTGGGGAGTGAACAGGGTGGAATCCGGCCGGTTCTGATCATTCAGAATAACGTAGGTAACCGGCACAGCCCTACAGTGATCTGTGCTGCTATTACATCAAAAATGAACAAGGCTAAGCTTCCTACACATATTGAGATCAATGCGGAACTCTATGGGATTGAAAAAGATTCTGTGATTTTGCTGGAACAGCTTCGTACTATAGATAAAAGAAGATTAAAAGATAAAGTCTGTCATCTGGATGATGCGATGCTGGATAAGGTGAATCATGCACTTGAGATCAGCCTGGAGCTTACGTTCTGATTTTACTTTTTAAGGGATATATCATCTGATCCGGTATTGCGATTTTGGGGCTTGCATGTCTCGGATAGTAGTGCGTGAACAATAAATGAACAGTAATTTTTGGTATCTCTGTCCGGTCAGTATCTTGACGATTAATGGAGAAAGTGATATATTTTACCAGTAATTACGCATATTCAATAAGGAGGAGACTGAATAATATAATGGAAGATGGCAGTAGTATGTCCCTCTGGGGCTTATTTGTTTTACTGTTACTGTTGTGGCTGAATGGAATCTTTTACGGGTTTGCCGCAGCGCTGAGAAACATAAGTGAGAATGATACACAGAAGAAAGCAGAGGAAGGCGATAAAAAAGCACAGATGCTGATGACTCTGATCGACAAACCGGCGCAGTTTGTCAATGCAATTCCGCTGATCGTAATGGCATGTGGTATTTGTTTTGGTACTTTTCTGGTCCCATATGTTGTGGATGTATTTTATCCATACATAAAGCATGTGCCTGCACTGATCCTGGTAATGGCATTGTGCGTGATTTTTCTTGCTGCAATCGGTATTCTGGCTTTTCGGCGGGTTGGTACTTATCATCCTGAAGCTTATGCATATAAGTATCTGAACCTGGTACATTTCTGGATGAATCTGTTAAAGCCTTTTACTGTATCTGTCACCTGGATCGCCAGACTGGCAGCAGTGCCTTTTGGTGTGGAGATAAACCGTACAGAAAAGTCTGTCACAGAAGAGGAAATCATTTCCATTGTAGATGAAGCTCATGAACAGGGCGTCATCCAGGAGAATGAGGCGGAAATGATCCAGAATATCATATCTTTTAATGAGACAGAAGCCCATGATATCATGACTCACAGAAAGAATGTGGTGGCCTTTGACGAGGAGATATTGCTCAAGAACATGATTGACACTATGCTGGAAGAGGGGAATTCCCGTTATCCGGTATATGAGGAGAATATTGACAATATCAAAGGAATTGTCCATTATAAAGATGCGCTTAAGTTTATGACACAGAATCCCTGGGCGAAGTTCAAACCGTTGAAGGAACTGCCCGGAATTATCCGCCAGGCATCCCTGATTCCTGAAACAAGGGGGATTGGAGATCTTTTTCATACTATGCAGGCCAGAAAGATCCATATGGCAATTGTTGTGGATGAATATGGCCAGACAGCCGGGATCGTTACCATGGAGGATATTCTGGAGGAGATTGTCGGAGATATTCTGGACGAATATGATGAGGATGAAATTACGATCCGCGCACAGAAAGATAACAGTCTGATCATTGACGGGCTTGCTTATCTGGAGGATGTGGAAGAAGAGTTGGATGTAGATTTTGGGGATACAGAGTTTGAAACACTGAACGGTTATCTGACCAATATTCTGGGACATATTCCTGCAGATAAGGATGTTGATACAAGCATAAAAGCGATTGGATATTGTTTTACGATCTTGTCTATTGGTAATAAAACCATTGGCAAGGTTAAGGTGGAGCGGGATAATAATGTTGCTGTATAAACAACAGCAGATAAAAATAATTAACAAAAGGAGAAAGAAAGATGTCAGGACATTCAAAATTTGCAAACATTAAGCATAAGAAAGAGAAAAACGATGCAAAAAAAGGTAAGATTTTTACAGTAATCGGACGTGAGCTGGTTATGGCTGTCAAAGCAGGCGGTCCGGATCCGAATAACAACAGCAAACTTCGTGATGTAATTGCCAAAGCGAAAGCAAACAACATGCCAAACGATACAATCGAACGTGGTATCAAAAAAGCAGCAGGTGCTGATTCCGCAGACAACTACGAGAAAGCTGTATATGAAGGATATGGTCCGAACGGTGTTGCTATCATTGTTGAGACTCTGACAGACAACAAGAACCGTACAGCAGGTAATGTACGTAATGCATTTACAAAGGGTAACGGAAGCATCGGAACTCAGGGATGTGTATCCTATATGTTTGATCAGAAAGGTCAGATCATTATTGACAAAGAAGAGTGTGAGATGGATGCAGACGAGATTATGATGCTTGCTCTGGATGCCGGTGCTGAGGACTTCAGCGAGGAAGAGGACAGTTATGAGATTCTCACTGCTCCGGATGATTTCAGTGCAGTTCGCGAAGCTCTGGAAAAAGCAGGTCTGCCTATTGCAGAAGCACAGGTTGCCATGATTCCTCAGACTTATGTGGAGCTTACAGATGAGCAGGCACTCAAGGATCTTCAGAGAACTCTGGATCTTCTGGATGATGACGATGATGTCACAGATTACTGGACAAACTGGGATGAGCAGTAAAATACCGCAGGTATATTGAGACTGCCTGTTTTGGGTTATTGCTGTCGGACATGTATAGTTTATAAAAGAAACACACATAATACCTCCATAGAGAAAATGGAGGTATTTTTATGTCTGAAAACAGATATGGAGAAAAAAGAGAAGAGTCTGAAACAGGGATGAAGCCGCAAAACTGTGAGACACAGGAGTCAGAAAATAAAATTCAGGAAAGTACCAATGAGCAGATCAAAGATATGGGACAGGTGGTTTTAAACAGCAATTCCCGAAAACACAAGGTAGAGCTTCTGACCATCATTGGTGAGGTGGAAGGTCATGAGTCTGCACCCTCCCATTCCAAAACTACAAAATATGAGCATGTACTTCCAAAGCTTGCCATCATTGAGGATGATGAAGAAATAGAAGGCTTGCTGATCCTTTTGAACACAGTGGGAGGAGATGTGGAGGCTGGGCTTGCCATTGCAGAGATGATTGCCTCATTAAGTATACCAACAGTGTCACTGGTTCTGGGCGGCGGACATTCTATCGGAGTTCCGATGGCCGTATCTGCGGACTATTCTTTCGCAGTACCAAGTGCTACGATGGTGATCCATCCGGTACGTTCCAATGGTATGTTTATCGGAGTGGCTCAGACTTACCGGAATATGGAGAAAATTCAGGACCGTATCACTACATTTATTTCCGAACACTCCAGAGCATCTCAGAAACGTCTGGAAGAGCTGATGCTTGATACTTCTCAGCTGGTAAAAGATGTAGGAACCATGCTGGAAGGAAAAGAGGCAGTAAAAGAAGGGCTGATCGATGAGGTTGGCGGTATTAAGGAAGCGTTGGCAAAATTATATGAAATGATAGAAAAAGAGTGTTGAAAGTGAAAAAAATCTTATATATGCTACAAATCAACCCTTGCCATATGTCAGATTTTGGCGTATTATTAATAGAGGTTTATTATTTGCGAGGAGGAAAACCATGTATAAGATTTTAAAAGCTGAAACACTGGCAGCTAAGATCCATCTTATGGTTGTACACGCACCGCGTGTTGCAAGCCATTGTCAGCCAGGACAATTTATTATCGTTAAGTTAGATGAGAAGGGTGAGAGAATCCCTCTTACTATCTGTGATTATGATCGTGAAGAAGGTACGATCACAATCGTATTCCAGGAGATTGGTGTATCTACCATCAAGATGGCAGAATTAAAAGCAGGAGATGCATTCCGCGATTTCGTAGGACCTCTTGGATGTCCTTCTGAATTTGTTGCGGAAGATATCGAAGAATTAAAGAAAAAGAAAATGGTATTTGTTGCCGGCGGTGTTGGTACAGCCCCTGTTTACCCACAGGTAAAATGGCTCCATGAACATGGAATCACAGCAGATGTTATTCTTGGTGCAAAAACTAAGGATATGGTTATCCTTGAGAAAGAACTGGGAGAAGTTTCCAATCTTTATGTTACTACAGATGACGGTTCCTATGGCCGTGCAGGTATGGTTACCAAGACTCTTGAGGATCTGGTAACAAATGAAGGCAAACATTACGATGTCTGTGTAGCGATCGGACCGATGATCATGATGAAATTTGTCTGTCTTCTTACCAAGAAGCTTGGCATTCATACAATTGTCAGCATGAACCCGATCATGGTTGACGGAACAGGTATGTGTGGCGCATGCCGTCTTCAGGTTGGCGATGAGATTAAGTTTGCATGTGTAGACGGACCGGAATTCGACGGACATCTCGTTGATTTCGACCAGGCTATGAAGAGAAGCCAGATGTATAAGACTGAAGAGGGACGTGCATTACTGAAACTTCAGGAAGGTGATACCCATCATGGCGGATGTGGACATTGTGGAGGTGACAAGTAATGGCAGATGCAAAGATGTTAAAGAAAGTTCCTGTAAGAGAACAGGATCCAAAGGTGCGTGCAACAAACTTTGAAGAAGTTTGTCTTGGATACAATCAGGAAGAAGCAATGGAAGAAGCACAGAGATGCTTAGGCTGTAAGAAACCGAAATGTGTGGAAGGCTGTCCTGTATCCATTAATATTCCTGGATTTATTGAAGAGATTAAAGAGGGAAAGATCGAAGAAGCATACAAAGTGATCGGATTATCCTCCGCACTTCCGGCTATCTGTGGACGTGTATGTCCTCAGGAATCCCAGTGTGAGGGTAAATGTATCCGCGGAGTCAAAGGTGAAGCTGTTTCTATCGGTAAGCTGGAGAGATTTGTTGCTGATTATGCTCTGGAACATGATATCAAACCTGTTGGAGCAGAAGTTAAGAACGGACATAAAGTTGCAGTAATCGGTTCCGGTCCTTCCGGACTTACCTGTGCGGGTGATCTTGCAAAAGCTGGTTATGATGTAACTGTATTTGAAGCTCTTCATGAACTTGGCGGTGTTCTTGTTTACGGTATTCCGGAGTTCCGTCTTCCGAAACAGAAAGTTGTTAAGAAAGAAATTGAAAAAGTTAAAGAATTAGGTGTTAAATTCGAGACTAATGTTGTTATCGGTAAATCCACAACAATCGATCAGCTGATCGAGGACGAAGGATTTGAAGCTGTATTTATCGGATCAGGTGCCGGACTTCCAATGTTCATGGGTATCCCGGGTGAGAATGCAAGCGGTGTATTCTCTGCCAACGAATATCTTACAAGAAGCAACCTGATGAAAGCTTTTGATGATTCTTATGATACACCGATCGCGGCAGGAAAGAAAGTAGCAGTTGTAGGCGGTGGTAATGTTGCTATGGATGCTGCCAGAACAGCTTTAAGACTTGGTGCTGAAGTACATATCGTATACAGAAGAAGTGAAGCAGAGCTTCCTGCACGAGCAGAGGAAGTTCATCACGCAAAAGAAGAGGGAATCATCTTTGATCTTCTTACTAACCCGAAGGAAATCCTTGTAGATGAGAACGGTCATGTAAAAGGTATGAAGGTTGTCAAGATGGAACTTGGTGAGCCGGATGCTTCCGGAAGACGTCGTCCGGTTGAAATTCCGGGATCTGAATATGACATGGATGTAGATACAGTTATCATGTCTCTTGGTACTTCCCCGAACCCTCTTATCTCTTCTACAACAAAAGGTCTTGAAGTCAATAAGAGAAGATGTATCATTGCTGAAGAAGAAACAGGTAAGACATCTAAAGATGGTGTATATGCCGGCGGTGATGCTGTTACAGGTGCAGCTACTGTTATCCTTGCCATGGGTGCAGGTAAAGCTGGAGCCAAAGGTATCGATGAATATCTTAAAAATAAATAATGTAAATGGTACTTGACAGATTTTGACGTCTGTGGCATGATTACTAGTGTTGATAATCATGAAAAGCTTAGAAGGTGTTTACAGGGATTTATTTTCCGTCAGAGAGAGGAAGCCATCGGCTGGAAGCTGCCTCAGGTTCAGATATTTCCTGAATTTCCCACCGGAGCCGCGTTTCTGAATGACAGTATTTACTGAGTAGGAAATGACGTTACTGCGCGTTAAGCAGACCGAGAGCCTGTAGAAAATGCAGGAAGCAGGGTGGTACCGCGGATATTTTACTCCGTCCCTTTAGTGGGACGGAGTTTTTTGTTTGCTAATTCTGCTATTATAACATGAATTGCGAGAACTGCTTTTGCAACGGAGCGATTTGTGGCTATCAAGTCAGAGTCGGATTTTACGTTACTGTTCATTCTGTTCTCAGTAACGATTTTTCTTCTCTGACATTATGACATAAAGGAGAAAGAGAACATGGATATGAAAGAAAGACTTCAGGAACTGGCTGAAGCAGCCGGAAAACGGATCAGTGAATCCGAAGGTCTGGAAAAACTGAACGAAGTACGTGTGGCATACCTTGGTAAAAAAGGTGAATTGACTGCAATTTTAAAGAGTATGAAAGATGTTGCACCGGAAGAGCGCCCGAAGGTTGGACAGCTTGTAAACGAAACAAGAAGCAAGATAGAAGCACTTCTTGATGAATCTAAACAGAAACTGGAAGAAGCAGCACGTGAAGAGAAGATGAAACAGGAAGTGATTGACGTGACTTTACCTGCAAAGAAAGCTAAAATCGGTCACCGTCACCCGAACACCATCGCCCTGGAAGAAGTAGAACGTATCTTTATTGGTATGGGTTATGAAGTAGTAGAGGGACCGGAGGTAGAGTATGCGGATTACAACTTTACTAAACTGAATATTCCGGAAAATCATCCGGCACGTGATGAACAGGATACTTTCTTTATCAACGATTCTATCCTTCTTCGTTCCCAGACTTCACCGGTTCAGGCACGTACTATGGAGAAAGGAAAGCTGCCGATCCGTATGATCGCACCTGGTCGTGTATTCCGTTCAGATGAAGTAGATGCAACACATTCTCCTTCTTTCCATCAGATCGAAGGTCTTGTTATTGACAAGAACATCACTTTTGCAGATCTTAAGGGAACTTTGCAGGAGTTTGCACAGGAATTATTCGGACCTGAGACAAAAACTAAGTTCAGACCACATCACTTCCCGTTCACAGAGCCAAGCGCAGAGGTGGATGTATCCTGTTTCAAGTGTGGTGGTAAAGGCTGCCGTTTCTGTAAAGGTTCCGGCTGGATTGAAATCCTTGGCTGCGGTATGGTTCATCCGAATGTATTAAGCATGTGCGGAATTGATCCGGAAGAATACACAGGATTCGCATTTGGCGTAGGTCTTGAACGTATTGCACTTCTGAAATATGAGATTGATGACATGAGACTGCTCTATGAGAATGATATCCGTTTCCTGAAACAGTTCTGATGAAATGACTGTCTGAAACAACAGAGCTATGCAGCCAAGAGGAAATTTCTGTCCGAGAAAGCTGCTATAAGTCTGAGCTATAATATAGAAAGAGGATTAACAAAATGAATACTTCATTATCTTGGATTAAAATGTATGTGCCGGATCTTGATGTGACAGCACAGGAATATACAGATGCCATGACACTGACAGGAACAAAAGTGGAAGGCTTTGAAAAACTGGACGCAGATCTGGATAAGATCGTAATCGGTCAGATTGAAAAAATTGAGAAACATCCGGATGCAGATAAACTGATCATCTGCCAGGTGAATATCGGAACAGAGACTGTACAGATTGTTACAGGCGCTCCTAATGTAAAAGAGGGAGATAAGGTTCCTGTTGTTCTTGACGGCGGACGTGTTGCCGGTGGACATGACGGAAAGAAAACACCGGGTGGAATTGAAATCAAAAAAGGAAAACTTCGCGGAATCGATTCCTATGGTATGATGTGTTCCATCGAAGAGCTGGGAAGCACAAGAGAAATGTATCCGGAAGCACCGGAATACGGAATCTATATTTTCCCTGAAGATGCTGTTGTAGGCGAGAGTGCGATCAAGGCACTGGGCCTGGATGATGTTGTCTTTGAATATGAAATCACATCCAATCGTGTTGACTGCTACGGCGTACTGGGAATTGCAAGAGAAGCGGCAGCTACGTTTAATGAGAAATTCTGTCCTCCTGTTGTAGAGTGTAAGGGAAATGATGAAAAAGCTTCTGACTATGTAAAAGTAACAGTAGAAGATCCGAAACTTTGTCCACGTTACTGCGCAAGAGTCGTAAAGAATGTTAAGATCGGACCATCTCCGAAATGGATGCAGAGATGTCTGGCTTCCAATGGAATCCGTCCGATCAATAATCTGGTAGATATTACAAACTATGTAATGGAAGAATTTGGTCAGCCAATGCACGCATATGATCTGGACAGGATTGCAGGAAAAGAAATCGTTGTACGTCGTGCAGAGAATGATGAGAAATTTGTAACGCTGGATGGACAGGAACGTACCATGGATGATCAGGTACTGATGATTTGTGACGGTGAGAAAGCAGTTGGTATTGCCGGTATCATGGGTGGAGAGAATTCTATGATCACAGACGATGTAAAAACTGTTCTTTTCGAGGCTGCATGTTTTGATGGAACAAATATCCGCCTTTCTTCCAAGAGAATCGGTCTGAGAACAGATGCTTCCGGTAAATTCGAAAAAGGTCTTGACCCGAACAATGCGCAGGCAGCTATCGACAGAGCATGCCAGCTGATGGAGGAACTTGGAGCAGGTGAAGTCGTAGGTGGAATGGTAGATATCTGCAATGAAGTAAGAGAACCATCCAGAGTTCCTTTCAAACCGGAGAAGATTAATGCTCTTCTTGGAACTGACCTGACACCGGAAGAAATGCTTGCTTATCTGGCAAAAGTAGAACTGACCTATGACGAAAAAACAAATGAGATCGTAGCTCCTACTTTCCGTCAGGATATCCATTATGTAGCTGATGTTGCAGAAGAAGTTGCAAGATTTTTCGGATATGATAAGATTCCGACTACTCTGCCTACAGGTGAAGCTACAACAGGTAAGCTTCCGTTTAAACTTCGTATTGAAGCAGTGGCACGTGATATTGCGGAATATTGTGGTTTCTCTGAAGGAATGACCTATTCTTTCGAAAGTCCGAAGGTATTTGACAAATTAAGACTTCCGGCTGACAGTAAGCTCCGTCAGGGAATCGTGATCAGCAATCCTCTGGGAGAAGACTACAGTGTCATGAGAACAACTACTTTAAACGGTATGCTCAGTTCTCTGGCTACGAACTATAACAGAAGAAATAAAGATGTACGTCTTTATGAACTTGGTAATGTATATCGTCCGAAAGCACTTCCTCTTACAGAACTTCCGGATGAGCGTATGCACTTTACACTTGGTATGTATGGAAACGGCGATTTCTTTGACATGAAAGGTGTATGTGAAGAGTTCTTTGAGAAAGTAGGAATGAGAGATAAAGTAGATTATGATCCAAACAGCGGAAAAACTTACCTTCATCCCGGAAGACAGGCAAATATGGTTTATGATGGTAAGGTTGTGGGCTATCTGGGAGAGGTTCATCCTCTGGTTGCAGATACTTATGGAATCGGTGATAAGGCATATGTGGCAGTGATTGATATCCTTACGGTTCTTGAATTTGCAAGTTTCAACCATAAATACACAGGAATTGCAAAATATCCTGCAGTAACCCGCGATTTAAGTATGGTCGTTCCGAAAACCGTTCTTGCAGGACAGATTGAACATATTCTGACTCAGAGAGGCGGAAAGATTCTGGAGAGTTATCAGTTATTTGACATTTATGAAGGAAACCAGATTAAAGGAGGATATAAATCCATGGCTTATTCTCTGGTATTCCGTCACCATGACAAGACTCTGGAAGAGAGCGAGATTACAGCTGCAATGAAGAAAATCCTGAATGGCCTGACAGATCTTGGAATCGAGTTGAGAAGTTAATGCTGATTTATGTATTAAGACATGGGATAACTCAGTGGAATAAACTGAAAAAAGTGCAGGGGGCAATGGATATTCCCCTTGCACCGGAAGGAATTGAACTGGCGAAAAGAACAGGAGAAGCATTAAAAGATGTTCCGTTTGATATCTGTTTTACCAGTCCTCTGGCAAGAGCGAGACAGACAGCACATTATGTGCTGGGAAACAGGCAGATTCCTGTTATTGAGGATAAAAGAATCCAGGAAATTGATTTCGGAGTTCTTGAAGGAAGCCGGTTTAAGGATGAACAAGGGAAGATCATCAGCCATGAAATGGAAATTTTCTTTGAAGAGCCACAGAAATTTGAACGTCCTCAAAACGGCGAAAACATTTCTGATATCCTGAAACGCACCAGAGAATTCTGGTTGGAGAAAACGACAGATCCTGCTCTGGCAGACAAAACAATTCTTGTTTCTTCTCATGGATGTGCAGTTCGTGCACTGCTTCAGAATGTCTATCAGGATCCGGAACATTTCTGGCATGGATGTGTGCCTCCAAACTGCAGTATCAATCTGCTTGAAGTAAAAGATGGAAAAGCCAGATTTCTGGAAGAAGATAAAGTTTATTCTGAAATATAACAATTCTGTAAAATAATCCGGTGGAAAACTGTGCTTTGAGTACAGCTTTTCTGCCGGACTTTTAATATATTTTGTTACTGTTTATACACCACTATCCCGAGACATACAAGCCAAAATTCCATTGCCGCAGGCAATCTGGAATGAATTTTGGCTGTTACTGTTCACTGGTAATATCCCGCGAGGTGTTTTTTGTGAGCGAAGGTCACAGAAAACCCGAGATATACCGCGCGAATTTATGCGATTAGCATAAATTCTGTGCATCGCGAAGCGTGTTACTGAGAACGGAGTGAACAGTAACTTTTGGCTACGTTACTGTGAACAGTAACTATATTTTTACTTGTGACAGATATGACGTTGTGATATGATATACGAAAAAGGAAATTGTCTGTAATTTTGTGCAGAATCTGCAAATAATCACAGGAGGTGTATTATGGGCAAAAAAATTATGAATACGGTTCTTTTTCTGGTGGTGCTTGGCGGATGTGTTGCCATGACGCTGCTGACCGGGAATGGTTCATCAGGCACGATGATTTATAACTTTGCATTCCTCGCTGTTATGGCTGTGATCTATCTGGCCGGACTGTTTGGCGGTATGTTTCGGGTAGACAGCATTGGAGAGGCTCTTGCAAGAGGAACGCAGGAGCTTTCCAGTATATTCAAAATACCCGGAAAAGCCAAAAGCGAAGATCTTTCCTGCCTGAAGGGGATGTTTGAACATAAATATCTGGATGACAGAATGGACAGCTTTGTAGATGCCATGGAGAAAAACCAGGAAGGAATCGGAGATGTTGAAGATTACATAAATGAGGACGAGATTGATCTTCATGTACATAAGAAGATTCTGGAAATGGCACCGGATATTTTTACCAGCCTTGGTATTCTTGGTACTTTTATTGGTCTGGTATGGGGGCTTAAGAGTTTTGAGCCATCCAGCTATGAGACAATGACTACCTCTGTATCTGCCCTGGTAGATGGTATCAAAGTAGCATTCCTTACTTCTATCTATGGAATTGCATTTGCACTGATCTACAGTTCCGGAATGAAAAGCGTTTATTCCGGAATGGATGCGAAGCTTCAGGGATTTCTGGAGAGATTTCATCTTTATGTACTTCCGGCGGCTGAGAGCGAGTCAAGAAACCTGATGCTTGCAAGTCAGAAGGTTCAGACAAAAGCCATGAAACAGATGGCAGAGCAGCTTACCTCACAGATGGCAGAGAGTTTTGAGAAAGCAATCAATCCTACTTTCCAGAAGATGACAGAATCTCTGGAGATTCTGACAGAATCTGTAACAAAATGTCAGGAGGATGTGGTTCAGGATATCCTGCGTACTTTTTTGCGGGAGATGAACGGTTCATTTAAAATGCAGTTCACAGATTTCAATGAAGCTCTTGTACAGCTGAAGGAAGCGCAGAAAGAAAATATTGATTATACTACAAGGCTCTATCAGACGATGAGTAATCAGCTGAATACCTCATATGCAAAACAGAGCGAAGCTATGAAAGACCTTGTAAATGAACTGGGACAGGTTCAGGGCCGTTATATGTCTACGGCAACAAGAATCACACAGGATAATCAGGAAATCCAGAAGCTTCAGCAGCAGGATTATCAGCGCATTGCGGATTATCTGCATGAATCCGAGAAATCTTCTGCCAAATTCTGGGTTGCCTGCAATCAGACAATGCAGAAATATGTGGAAGCTGCCGCGCAGGGAATGGAAAAGGTTTCGGCTGCAAATCAGGCAGGAAAAGATGTGCTTGAGGCTAACCGTAAACTGGTAGAACAGTTGGATGTAAAGATGAAAGACTTTGTATCTTATCAGAAGATGACTTACGAGACAATGGAAGAGGTACGCAGACTCTTTGCAGATATTTCTGTTCAGAAAGAAGACAACAATATTTATCTCTCAGGCGGAAAATCAGCTCAGAGTGCGGCACAGAAAGAATCTGTGGAGGAAGTACGCAAACTTCTGGAGGAACAGAGCGAGCGTCAGGAAGCACTTCTGGAGGAGATGAACAAAAATATGAAGAATATTTCCAAAAACCAGAAAGGTAAATTCAGCTTATTCAAATAAGAAAAGGAGAGAAATATGCGCAAAAGAAAGAAATCAGAAGAGGGCGGATTTAATGTCTGGCGGTCTTATTCTGATATGATGGCCGGTGTGCTGCTCCTTTTTATACTGATTATGTGTGTGACTCTTTTTCAGGCTCAGAAAAGTTATAATGAGAGTATTAAGGAGAGAGATGACAAGATAGCTCTTCAGGAGCAGTATACAGCGGAAATTCTGGCACAGCAGAGTGAGCTGGACGAGAAAAACAGCAAGCTGAGTTCCCAGGATGAACAGCTTGACAAGCAGAAAAAGCTTCTTGCAGAACTGGCAGCACAGTTAAAGGAACAGCAGGCCAGCCTTGATGAAAAAACATCTCTTCTTGCCACACAGCAGAAGAAAATTGATAATATTATCGGTGTCAAGGCAGATGTCATTGAAGCATTGCAGAAGGAGTTTTCCAAAAACAATGTAAGTGTTGATATTGATGCTCAGACAGGTGCTCTTACCCTCAATGCAAATGTATTATTTGACTATGATAAGTCAGAACTGACAGATGAGGGCAAACAGGAACTTGCAGATATCCTTCCGATTTACTGTAAGGTGCTTCTTCAGAAAGATTATAAGAAGTATCTGGCTGAGATCATCATTGACGGTTATACAGACACAGACGGAGACTATGATTACAATCTGGAGCTTTCTCAGAAACGTTCTCTCGCAGTTGCACAGTATTTGACGGAAATCAGGGAGAACTTCCTGAGTTCTGATGAGATTTCAGAACTTCAGAATTATCTGACCGTAAATGGTCATGGTTCAGCCAATCCGGTTCTGGATTCCGATGGGAATGTAGATAAGGATGCATCCAGACGAGTGGAAGTAAAGTTTCGTCTGAAAGATGATGAGATGATAAATGAACTTAATCAGATTATGAATACAGATAAGACTTCTGATTCTGAAAAATCCGGCAGCAATTAAACTGCCGGATTTTTCAATTCCGGAGTGTGTTTGAAAAATGCTTTGATGCAGATGCTTTATCTTACAATTCACGAAAGATAACGAGTAATTTTACCAATAACAGTTCACATTTCCGAGAGAAAATGTGGTATGATAAAACAGTACACAGTTTCCTGTAATGGTGATGATGCGCTGTACCCTACATAAGAAAAAAGAAAGAGGAATTATCATGTCTTTGAAAATTGGAAGAAACGATCCATGCTGGTGTGGAAGCGGAAAAAAATATAAAAAATGCCATGAGGCATTTGATGAAAAAATGGAAATAATGAAGCAGAAAGGATATGCAGTGATCGATCATGATCTGATCAAAACACCCGAACAGATCGCGAAAATAAAAGAAAGCTGCAAAATCAATATCGCAGTTCTTGATTATGTGGAAGAGCATATTAAACCAGGTGTATCCACTGAAGAGATTGACAGATGGGTACATGAAGAGACTGTACGGCATGGGGGAATCCCAGCACCGTTAAATTACGAAGGATTTCCAAAGAGCGTGTGTACTTCTGTAAATGAAGTGGTATGCCATGGAATCCCGGATGAAGAGCAGATTCTGAAAGAGGGAGATATTATCAATGTTGATGTATCTACAATATATAATGGTTATTATTCTGACTCGTCCAGAATGTTCTGCATCGGTAAAGTGAGTCCGGAGAAAGAAAAACTTGTCAAGGTCACAAAAGAATGTGTTGAGATTGGTATTTCCCAGGTGAAACCATGGACTCCGATCGGAAATATGGGAAGTGCAGTTCATAAACATGCAGTAGAAAACGGATATTCTGTAGTCAGAGAAATCGGTGGACATGGTGTGGGAGTTGAGTTCCATGAAGACCCATGGGTAAGCTTTGTTTCTGAAGAGAATACAGGTGTCCTGATGGTTCCGGGTATGATGTTTACCATAGAGCCGATGGTAAATATGGGAAGCGATGAAATTTATACGGATGAGATTGACGAGTGGACAGTCCGTACAGAGGACGGACTTCCTTCAGCCCAGTGGGAAGTAACTGTTCTGGTTACGGAAACAGGATGTGAAGTAATCTGCTGGTAAAAAATTTGCAAAAAGTATTGCAATACATCAGGCTATATAGTATAATCACAACTGTTGTGAAAAAAGATGGTCCTCTGTTACAGGATATGTATTAAGAACATCCATATAAGAATAGGAGAAAATACAATGAACGAAATTATCAAAAACATCGAAGCAGCTCAGTTAAAAGCTGAAGTACCGGCATTCAACACAGGTGATACTGTAAGAGTACACGCACTGATCAAAGAAGGAAACCGTGAACGTGTTCAGGTTTTTGAAGGAACAGTTCTCAAGAAACAGGGCGGAAGCAACAGAGCTACATTTACTGTAAGAAAGAGCTCTAACGGAGTAGGCGTTGAGAAAACATGGCCGCTTCATTCCCCACATGTAGTAAAAGTAGAAGTTATCCGTCGTGGTAAAGTACGTCGTGCGAAACTGAACTACTTAAGAGATCGTGTAGGTAAAGCAGCTAAGGTTAAAGAGCTTGTTAAATAATTTCATGAATTAGCAGAAGAAGGGACAATAACTTGTGTATTGTCCCTCTTTTTCCATCTGTCAGGAGATTTGGATGAATATCAGAAAATGGAAAGATAGTCCGGCACTGAAAGAGACCAGAGATATGCTGGAAATAAAACTTGAAGATAAAAAAGTCCGGGGAATCCTTAACTGGATATTTCAGATAGCGGTAGTGCTCATTTTTGGCATTCTGGCGGGAATTGCGCTGTTTCAATCAGTGACTGTACAGGAGAGTACCATGGAGCCCACACTGCAGGTTGGAGAACGCTTTTTTGTAAACAGGGCTGTTTATAAAGTATCCTCACCTGAACGGGGAGATATCATTGTATATAAAACCAGTGGAAGTGATGATGCGGCTCTGCATATCGGCCGCGTGATCGGTCTGCCCGGTGAGACTGTACAGATATCCAACGGAGCAGTATTGATCAACGGAGAAGTATATAATGAAAATAAGAATTTTCCTGAAATCAGTAATGCGGGATTGGCATCCGACGGAGTGTCTTTGGAAAGCGGTGAGTATTTTGTACTTGGCGATAACAGAAATAACAGTGAGGACAGCCGGTATGGTGATATCGGAAATATCAATAAGAAATATATTGTGGGAAAGGTATGGTTTGTCATTTCCCCGAAAGATAAATTTGGATTTTTGAAAGGTTAGGTGTATATGAACGTACAGTGGTACCCTGGTCATATGACCAAGGCAAAGAGACAGATGCAGGAGGACATTAAGCTGATCGATCTGATCATTGAACTTGTGGATGCCCGCGTACCTCTTTCGAGCAGAAACCCGGATATCGATGAACTGGGAAAAAATAAATCCAGACTGATTCTTCTTAATAAATCAGATCTGGCTGACGAGCGCCAGAATGAAGCCTGGAAAACTTATTTTCAGGCAAAGGGATTTTATGTTGTAAAAGTAGATTCCAGAAATGGTTCCGGAATGAAAGCAATCAATAATGTGATCCAGGAAGCATGTAAGGAAAAGATAGAAAGAGACAGACGCCGCGGTATTAAAAACCGTCCGATCCGCGCTATGGTAGTGGGAATCCCGAATGTAGGAAAATCTACATTTATCAATACCTTTGCAGGACGGGCCTGTGCAAAGACCGGAAACAAGCCGGGAGTTACGAAAGGAAAACAGTGGATCCGTCTGAATAAGGGAGTAGAACTTTTGGACACTCCTGGTATTTTGTGGCCGAAATTTGAAGACCAGCAGGTGGGAATCCGTCTGGCATGTGTAGGTTCTATCAAAGATGACATTCTGAATATGGAGGAACTGGCACTCTGGCTGATCGATTATCTGCGCGAAAATTATAAAGGGATTCTGGCAGAGAGATATCAGATCACAGAGGAGGGAACTTCTGTGGAAGTTCTGGAGGCGATTGCCAGAGCCAGAGGGTGTCTGAAAAAGCAGGAAGAGCTGGACTATGCCAAAGCTTCGCTGATACTGTTTGATGATTTCCGTTCTGGAAAAATGGGGCGGATCACATTGGAGTGGGCGCCATTATGAAAACAATAGCTGAGATTAAAGCCGAGTTTGCTGCAGCAGATATGAGCAGCTACCCGGCTTTATATGAAATTTATAAAGAAGATACAAGAAGTGGTGTGCAAAAACTGATCGCACAGTGCCGCAAAAAGGAAGCAGCTCTGGAAGCGGAGAAGCAGCGTATTGAAAATATGAAGGTATATGAGCATAAATATGAACATCTTGGTTATTTATGCGGAATTGATGAAGTGGGAAGAGGCCCTCTTGCAGGCCCGGTTGTGGCATGTGCAGTAATTCTGCCACAGGACAGCCGGATCCTTTATCTGAACGATTCCAAGAAACTCAGTGCTTCCAAAAGAGAAGAACTGTATGATGTGATTATGAGGGAAGCGGTTTCAGTAGGAATCGGTATGCGCAGCCCGGAGCGTATTGATGAGATCAATATCCTTCAGGCTACTTATGAGGCAATGCGGGAGGCGGTAAGTAAACTGGAAGTGGTTCCTCAGCTTCTTCTCAATGATGCAGTCACGATTCCTCAGATCACCATTCCGCAGGTTCCCATTATTAAGGGAGATGCAAAGAGTGTTTCCATTGCAGCAGCAAGTATTGTTGCAAAAGTGACAAGGGACAGAATGATGGAAGAATATGATAAAGTGTTTCCGGAATATGGTTTTGCATCAAATAAGGGATATGGTTCTGCCGATCATATTGCGGCACTGAAAAAATACGGAGAAACCCCGATCCACAGAAAGACCTTTATTACACATTTCATATAAACAGTCGCAAAAGGGTTACTATCCTTCAGTACACAGCAATACACTGAGTGATGCACAGTAACAACAAAAGATGCCTACATATAAATAATATAAAAAGAAATGGATGGAAGAATTTGCATAAAAATACCCGGTCTACCGGAAGTTGTTACGAACGAAAAGCTGCTGATTATCTGAAACAGCAGGGATTATTTATTCTGAGATATAATTACAGATGCAGATTTGGAGAAATCGATCTGATTGCCAGAGATGGAGAATATCTTGTTTTTGTTGAGGTAAAATACAGGAAAGACAATAGTTCCGGTTATTCGCTGGCTGCAGTAAATCCTGCTAAACAGAAAACCATATGTAAGGTGGCAAGGTATTTTCTTACAGTGGAATATCACAATGTGGATATCCCATGCCGTTTCGATGTGGCAGGAATTGACGGGGATGAAATACACTGGGTTAAGAATGCGTTTGAATATATTGCAATCCGCTAATAATTATAGAAACTGCTTTGATGAATAATCTGCCATACAGCAGGAAGGGAATAATGAAATATGAAGATAAAATGGAACAGTGAACAGATTCCAAAGATGAATGTAAAAAACAATAAAGATGTTACATTTCTTACATATCCCGCATATGAAGAAATGAACTGGCTTGTTCATGGATTCAGCACCCGCTTTGGCGGAGTGAGCAGAGGAATCTACAGTTCTATGAACCTGAGTTTTACAAGAGGTGATGAGGAGTCCTGCGTGAAAGAAAATTACAGAAGGATTTCTGATGCTATGGGATTTGATATGAACAGCATCGTTACATCTGATCAGACTCATACCAACAATGTGCGGAAAGTAACAGAGAAAGACCGCGGAAAGGGAATTGTGATCCCGCGTGATTATACAGATACAGATGGAATGATCACAAATGTTCCGGGGCTGGTTCTCGCAACCTTTTATGCGGATTGCGTTCCACTGTATTTTGCTGATCCGGCGAATCATGCGATCGGACTGTCTCATTCGGGATGGAGAGGTACGGTTCAGAAAATCGGTGCAGTTACCATAGAAAAGATGTCTGAAGAGTATGGAAGTAATCCGAAAGATCTGAAAGTGGCCATCGGACCGTCTATCTGTCAGGAGTGTTATGAAGTCAGCGAAGATGTGATTGAAGAATTTGAAAAGGTTTTTGATAAGAAATACCGGAACAAGCTGTTTTACAGAAAAGAAAACGGAAAATATCAGTTAAATCTGTGGATGGCAAACAAGATTATTTTTCTGGAAGCGGGAATCCCGGAAGAAAACATTTCCATGCCAAATCTCTGTACCTGCTGTAATCCTGAGTTTCTCTTTTCTCACAGGGCTTCCCATGGAAAAATGGGAAATCTTGGGGCTTTTCTTGGCATACGTTCATAAAACCTGAAATTGTTATAAGCACAACAGTGCGAAGTGAGTAATCCTGAATTTGCAGATTAACTGTACAATACGAAAAAGGGGGGAGCTGGTTAACAGCTCCCCCCTTTTCGTATTCATCTGCCGGAAAAACTATCTGGAATTTACTTTTTCCATAAGAGACATGATCTTTTCGTTGCTGGAACGAACCTTCTCAACGGAAACATCATGATTGATGATATCAATGATGCTCGCAAGATATTTGCTCATATTTGCTTCTACATAATATGGTCTTTCGAGAAGTTCCGGAATGCGATAATTCAGGTTGGTTGTGATCACTCTGTCAAGCCAGCCTTTCTCGTAATATTCATCAAATTTATCCAGACCGTCTGTGAACAGACCGTAGGTAGTGCATACAAATACTCTCTTTGCGTTGCGTTCCTTTAACTGTTTGGCAACATCCAGCATACTTCCGCCGGAGGAAATCATGTCATCGATAACTACAACATCTTTGCCTTCTACGGAATCTCCGAGGAATTCATGTGCAACAATAGGATTCTTTCCATTGACGATTGTAGAGTAATCACGACGTTTGTAGAACATACCCATATCTACTCCAAGGATGTTGGAGAAATATACAGCTCTTGACATGGCACCTTCATCAGGGCTGATGATCATCAGATGGTCATTGTCAACACGAAGATCCGGCACACTCTTGATCAGAGCTTTTAAAAACTGATAAGTAGGGAAAAAGTTATCAAAACCATTCAGCGGAATAGAGTTCTGGACACGTGGATCATGGGCATCAAAGGTAATGATATTGGAAACTCCCATATCGCTTAATTCCTTCAGTGCCAGTGCACAGTCCAGAGATTCTCTTTTAGTACGTCTGTGCTGGCGGCCTTCATAAAGGAACGGCATAATTACATTGATACGGTGTGCCTTGCCTGTTGCAGCGGAAATAATTCGTTTAAGATCCTGGAAATGGTTGTCAGGAGACATATGGTTCTCGTGTCCGCATACAGTATAAGATTCGCTGTAATTGGTCACATCAACCATAATATAAAGGTCAGTGCCACGAACGGATTCTTTAATATAACCTTTACCTTCACCGGTTCCGAAACGGGGGCATTCACATTCTACAATAAATGATTCTTCGCTGTATCCCTGAGGAATAACACTAAGCTGTTTGCGTTCAACCAGCTCTTTACGGAATTTAACAAGTTTTCTGTCAACTTCTTCTGCAAGTTCTCTGCATCCAAGAGCTGCAATACGGATAGGTGCAACCGGCATGGATTTTTCCAACAATTCTATGTTTGGCATAATACTCCTCCTAAGTAGTGATTTTATACTCAAAAAATAGATTTCAATATAATATATAACATTTGCCCTAAAATACGTCAAGGAATTTATTGATTTTTTCTTTTACAATTGTTATGATATAAAAGATAGCGGATTCTGGGCGCAGGTATATTTTGTCCGGAATTACTGTCATATGATATCAGGAGTAAATGTCAGAAAGTAACTGTGCCTGCACAGTAAATAAATCAGCGGCTCCTGAATGATCGAGAAACAAAATGTGCCGGAAAAGTTTATCCCACACACAATTTCCGGTTACATTCCAATGGAGTAAAATTCATGAAAAAAAATTTACACATAATATCCAGGGTTCTTCCGGACAGTATCGGAGAAGAACTGGAACTGGAACCGGGAGATGCGCTGCTTTCCATTAACGGCCAGCCGGTAGAGGATGTGTTTGATTATCGTTATCTGATGAATGACGAATTTGTTACGCTCCTTATCCGAAAGAAGAATGGCGAGGAATGGGAACTGGAAGTAGAAAAGGAATATGAAGATGATCTTGGCGTGGAGTTTGAGAACAGTCTTATGGATGAGTACCGCTCCTGTTCCAATCACTGTATTTTCTGTTTTATAGACCAGATGCCGCCCGGTATGAGAGAAACTTTATATTTTAAAGATGACGATTCCAGACTGTCATTCCTGCAGGGAAACTATGTTACCCTTACCAATATGAGTGACTATGATCTGGATCGTATTATCAAGTTTCATCTTTCCCCGATCAATGTATCGTTTCAGACTATGAATCCTAAGCTTCGCTGTAAAATGCTCCATAATCGATTTGCCGGAGATGCCCTTGCAAAAGTTGACAGGCTTTATAAAGGTGATGTGACCATGAACGGGCAGATTGTGCTCTGCAAGGGGATTAATGACAGGGATGAACTGGAATACAGTCTGGAAAAACTGTCGGAATATGCGCCTGTACTGCAGAGTGTTTCAATCGTACCTGTAGGCCTTTCCAGGTATCGAAAAGGTCTGTATCCACTGGAATCTTTTGATAAAGAGGATGCAAGGTATCTGATCAGTCAAGTAGAGCGGTGGCAGAAGATCATGGTGAAGAAGCATGGTATTCATTTTGTACATGCTTCGGATGAATGGTATATTCTTGCAGGATATGAACTTCCTGAGGAGGGCAGATATGACGGATACCTTCAGCTGGAGAATGGTGTTGGTATGATGCGTCTGCTTGAAACAGAGGTAAAAGAGAGACTTGAGCAGCTTGAAGGCGATGACAGAGAGGTAAATGCCACTGTTGCAACAGGACGGCTGGCAGCGCCTTATATAGGTAAAATGATAAAACTGGTACAGAAGAAATTTCCGAATGTCCAGGCTGAAGTATATGCAGTAAAGAATAATTTCTTTGGAGAGAAGATCACAGTTTCCGGTCTGATCACAGCTACTGATCTTATGGATCAGCTTGCACAGAGAAATCTGGGAGAAAAAGTACTGATCCCATGCAATATGCTCAGAAGCGGCGAGGATGTTTTTCTGGATGACCTGACGGTGGAAGATGTCAGACAGGCTCTTAAGACGGAAATTGTAGTGGTAGATGAACCGGGTGCTGACCTGGTAAACTGTCTGATCGAAGCACCAGACCATAAAAAGATAAGAAGGAGACAGATATATGAGCAAACCGGTAGTAGCGATAGTGGGCAGGCCTAATGTAGGTAAATCCACATTGTTTAATGCGCTGGCAGGTGAGAAGATTTCTATTGTAAAAGATACACCCGGCGTTACAAGAGACAGAATTTATGCAGATGTGACATGGCTGGACAAGACATTTACCATGATCGATACAGGCGGTATTGAGCCGGACAGCAGTGACATCATCCTTTCTCAGATGAGAGAGCAGGCACAGATTGCCATTGATACGGCAGATGTTATCATCTTTATCACAGACGTTCATCAGGGACTGGTGGATTCCGATGCGAAGGTGGCAGATATGCTCCGACGCAGCGGCAAACCGGTTGTCCTTGTTGTGAATAAGGTAGACAGTATCCAGAAATTTATGATGGATGTTTATGAGTTCTATAACCTTGGTATCGGTGAACCGATTCCGATTTCTGCGGCAAACCGTATGGGGTTGGGTGATATGCTGGATGAAGTGGCAAAACATTTCCCTGAGGATGCAGATACAGAAGAAGATGATGAAATCCCGAGAATTGCCATTGTGGGAAAACCAAACGTAGGAAAATCGTCACTGGTAAACAAACTTCTGGGAGAAGACCGTGTGATTGTTTCTGATATTGCCGGAACTACAAGAGATGCGGTAGATACCAGAGTAAAATGGCAGGGAAAGGATTATATCTTTATTGATACTGCCGGACTTCGCCGTAAGGGAAAAGTTAAAGAGGAGATTGAGAGATACAGTGTGATCCGTACAGTGACTGCAGTAGAACGTGCAGATATTGTCATTGTAATGATTGATGCATCAGAGGGTGTTACAGAACAGGATGCCAAGATCGCAGGGATTGCCCACGAAAGAGGAAAGGGTGTTATCATTGCAGTAAATAAGTGGGATGCCATTGAAAAGAATGATAAGACTATTTATAAGCACACAAACAGAATCCGCGAGGTTCTGGCATATATGCCATATGCGGAGCTGGTATTTATTTCTGCAAAAACAGGACTCAGGATTTCCAGAATGTTTGAAACGATCGATGCGGTTATCGAAAACCAGACACTGCGAATCCAGACAGGTGTCCTGAATGAAATCCTTTCTGAGGCAGTGGCAATGCAGCAGCCTCCGTCTGACAAGGGAAAACGTTTGAAGATTTACTATATGACGCAGGTGGCTGTCAAACCGCCTACATTTGTTATCTTTGTAAATGACAAAGAACTGATGCATTTCTCTTATACCAGATATCTGGAGAACAAGATCAGGGATGCCTTTGGATTTGCGGGAACATCACTGAAATTCATTATTCGTGAACGAGGTGAAAAAGAATAATCATGGAACGCCTGATTTGTATTGCAATTGGATATGCATGCGGACTTTTTCAGACCGCATACATTTTAGGAAAGATTTATCATATTGATATACGCAAACAGGGAAGCGGAAATCTGGGTTCTACAAATGTACTGCGTACACTTGGCAAAAAGGCCGGGGCATTGAATCTGTTGTGTGACTGTCTGAAGTGTATTGCGGCCATCCTGATCGTAAGGGCAATATTCGGAAATTCTTATGGAGATATTCTGCCGCTGCTGAGCCTTTATGCAGCAGCTGGGTGTATTCTGGGGCATAATTTTCCGTTTTATCTTAATTTTAAGGGCGGGAAGGGCGTAGCTGCATCTGTAGGACTTGTGATTGCTTTTGACTGGCGGATTTTTGTGATCTGTGCAATTGTATTTTTCGGACTGTTTTTCCTGACACACTATGTTTCTCTGTGTTCGGTAAGTGCATATCTGGCTGCATTTATCAGTATGATCGTATTTGGACAGATGGGGTCTTATCATATGGATTCTTATCATATGATCGAGCTTTATATTGTTATGGGACTCTTGACAGTACTGGCATTTTACAGACATAAAAAGAACATAAAACGGCTTCTTGACGGGACAGAAAGTAAAATTTATTTAAGCAAAAAAAATAAATAAAAAGAGGTATTTATATGGCAAAGATAAGTGTGCTTGGTGCGGGAAGCTGGGGAACTGCCCTGTCTATCCTTCTTTACAATAATGGACACGAGGTGATTCTCTGGTCGGCGCTTGGGGAGGAGATAACAACATTAAGAGAAAAGCGGGAACACGTGAGCAAACTTCCGGGAGTAAAGATTCCTGAACCGATTGATATCACAATAGATCTTGAGAGAAGCCTGCGGGATACAGATGTGGCAATTCTGGCAGTTCCTTCGCCTTATACCAGAAGTACCTGCAAGCGTATGGCGCCTTTTGTAAAAAACGGACAGAAAATTGTAAATGTTGCCAAAGGTGTGGAGGAAAAAACTCTTCTTACTTTAAGCGAGATCATTGAACAGGAACTTCCACAGGCAAATGTGTCTGTGCTTTCCGGACCAAGCCATGCAGAAGAGGTTGGAAAAGGACTTCCGACTACCTGTGTGGTAAGTTCTCACCAGAGAGAGACAGCAGAATATCTGCAGGGAATCTTTATGAGCCCTGTTTTCAGAGTTTATACCACGCCGGATATGCTGGGAGTGGAGCTTGGCGCAGCGTTAAAGAATGTGATCGCACTGGCGGCCGGAACCGCAGATGGTCTGGGATACGGCGATAATACCAAAGCAGCCCTGATCACAAGAGGAATTGCAGAAATTTCACGTCTGGGTGTTAAAATGGGAGCACGTATGGAAACCTTTTATGGTCTGTCCGGAATCGGAGATCTGATCGTTACCTGTGCCAGTGTCCACAGCCGTAACCGGAAAGCCGGATATCTGATGGGAAAAGGATATACCATGGAGCAGGCGATGGCTGAAGTGAAAATGATCGTGGAAGGCGTCTATTCCGCAAAAGCAGCAAAAGAACTGGCTGAGAAATATGATGTGGAAATGCCGATCATCACAGAAATAAACAAAGTCCTGTTCGAAGGAAAAAGTGCAGCGGAAGCGGTGATCGATCTTATGGTAAGAGATAAGAAAGTGGAGACGCCGATGCTTCCATGGGAAGACGGACAGAAAACTAACTGAGATGTTATAGAAAAACTGTAACTGTTCAGTACCTCGCGGGATAGCTGACTGCTGAATGGTTACGAAAAACTTTCGAATGCATCATTTACGGAAAATTCTATAGACAGAGATGATAAATATGCAAAAAGCAGATGTTATATAAATACATCTGCTTTTTACATTTGAATGATAAAATATTTTTTAACTACTCTTTATCAGAATGCAATGTCCCTTAAATCCTCGGGAATATGTGAACTGTGGAAATTTTCGTTCAGAGTATCGATCAGATCCATATCCTCCTGTTCGATTGTGAAATCAAAAATATTGCCGTTACTTCTGATGCGGTCAGGATGTACGGATTTCGGGATTACTGATATTCCCTTCTGGGTAGCCCAGCGCAGGCCAATCTGAGCGGGAGTATGGGCATATTTGGTTCCGAGTACACACATAACATCATTATCAAGATATGCACCTCTTGCAAGCGGGGCATATGCCTGTACCTGGATTCCTTTATTCTGGCAATAATCAATCAGCTCTTTCGGATAGCAGAGAGGATGGCATTCAATCTGATTTACAGCAGGTATGATTCCGGAATTGGCTTCCAGTTCTTCCAGATGACGGATTTCAAAATTACTGACACCAATAGAAAGAGCCCGCCCGGATTTCTGGATTTCCTCCAGTACTTTCCAGGTGCTGAGATAACATCCCGGAACCGGCCAGTGGATCAGATACAAATCCACATAATCCAGTTTGAGCCGGTCCAGGCTTCTTTCAAAAGCACCCTGAATGTCTCCCAGACGCTGTGCGGTATTCCATACTTTTGTAGTAATAAAAAGTTCATTTCGCGGTATTCCACAGCTGGCGATTCCCCGTCCTACATTTTCTTCGTTTTTATATACGGAGGCTGTATCAATCAGACGGTATCCTGATTCAACAGCAGAAATAATAGCATTTTCGGCCTCATTTTCCCCGGTGGCTTTGTATACTCCCAGTCCGAGTAAAGGCATCTCTCTGTTTGTATTCAGAAAAACAGTATTATCCAAAACAATTCCTCCAATTCCTATATACACTTTGGGCAAGCTGCTTTGCCCGATAATCTTGTCCAAGTATAACATAAAAATGTGTCAGAAGTACATAAAAATTATTAAGTTTTTGCAAGAACACATTGTTAACAATATAACATAAGGGTTAAAGTATTAACAGTTCTTGTGAAAAAAGCTATTTCAAAGCATATATTTCAAAATTTTTTTAGTGATTATTTATGCTAAATGGCTTGCGGAAACGAAAAAAAAGATGTATAATATCAGTAAATTGATAATTTATTGTCATAAAAAAAGACTGAATTTTATAAATTCAGTGTATTTTTCAATAGAAGGGAGCATTTAACCATGCATTTAATCAAAGATGAAAATGGGAATCTTGTCCAGCACGGACATGGGCACACTCATGAACATACCCATGAAGATGGTATGACTCATACTCATGAGCATACTCATGGCGAAGGTCATGATCATGGACATTCTCATACAGATCATGCCTGTGATACTGCTCATTGCGGATCCTGCAGTGAAGGTGACTGTAAGAATGAGACACTGGCTCTTCTGACATATATGCTTCAGCACAATGAGCATCATGCTCAGGAACTGGATCAGATGGCTGATAACCTTGCCAAGATGGGAATGGATGCAGCATGTAAGACTATTAAGGAAGCTGTTGCAGATTTTCAGAAAGGCAATATGAGACTTGGACTTGCCTTAACACTTGTTAAAGAAGAGATGAAATAGGAGGCGACATCACATGTGTCTGGCAACTGTATATAAAGAAAGTGACGATTCTGTTATTTTTAAAAATGTTTCCCGTATAGATGTGGATGGGAATAAATTGATTCTCCGTGATATTATGGGAGATGAGAGAGTGGTCGAGGGAACTATTTTAATGGTTGACCTTGCCAACAGTATTGTGAAACTGAAATGTGACTGATATTAAGATAGGGACAAAACACCTTTTGACCTTAACATCATTTTTTATTTATAGAAAGAATACTAAGACAGATTTAGGAGGCACCTGGTTTTATGGCACACGTAATTGCTGTCGCAGGAAAAGGCGGCGTGGGAAAAACAACATTATGCGGAATGCTGATCCAGTACCTGTGTGAAAAGGGTAAAGGGCCGATTCTTGCAGTAGATGCTGATGCAAACTCAAACCTCAATGAGGTTCTTGGCGTAAAGGTAGAGACAACTCTTGGCGATGTGCGCGAAGAAATTGCACGTGCAGAGCTTGCAAAAGAGAATCCAATTCCTACCGGAATGTCTAAGGCTGATTACGCGGAAATGCGTTTTGAAGATGCGCTTGTAGAAGATGATGATTTTGATCTTCTTGTCATGGGCAGAACTCAGGGAAAAGGCTGTTACTGTTATGTTAATGGTCTTCTTCAGACTCAGCTTGCAAAATACCAGAATAATTATCCGTATATTGTTGTAGATAATGAAGCCGGAATGGAACATATCAGCAGAGGTGTTCTTCCGAGCATGCAGACTGCCATTCTGGTCAGCGACTGCTCCAGAAGAGGCGTACAGGCAGTAGGCAGGATTGCAGAACTCATTAAAGAATGTGATATGCATCCTGATACAGTCGGTCTGATCATTAACCGAGCTCCGAAAGGAGAATTGAATAAGGGAATTCAGGAAGAGATTGCAAATCAGGGACTGACACTTCTTGGTGTTGTTCCACAGGATGAAACAGTTTATGAATATGACTGTGAGGGACGTCCTACAAGCACACTTCCGGAAGACAACCCTGTCAAGACTGCACTTCGTGCAATCGTTGATAATTTAAAATTATAAGATACACCCCTTGTCGGATGAGAATCCGATGAGGGATGTTTGTGCGCATAGGAAATCTATATATGCAGAGATAAATACAAGTTTACATCTTTATTTTTTAAGTTAAATAACCCATGGGAGGGGATGGGATGGGTTATCACAGTTATCTTTAACGGAGCCAATTCTTCAGATATAGATAACCGGGATTTCCTGCCTGTGGGATTATTAATAAAATAAAAATGTGTATCTTAAAGGAATACACAAACCAGAATTAAAGGAGGTCTATAATGAGTGAATTCAAATTAACTACAGTGGAAGAGTTTGAAGAGGCTACTGCCAGACTTTTGGAGACAGGTGCAAAGGTTGGAGCTGACGCATGGCAGTTCCGTGTAAAAAACCAGACTCCACATTGTAAATTCGGTGAGCAGGGTGTCTGCTGTCGTATCTGTGCTATGGGACCATGTCGTATTACCCCTAAAGCGCCAAGAGGTATCTGTGGATGTGACGTCCATGGTATCGTAGGAAGAAACTTCCTGAAATTTACAGCAGGTGGTGCAGCTACTCACTCTGATCACGGTCGTGAAATCTGCCACACATTATATTGTGCAAAAGACGGCGGAAACTATCAGGTAAAAGATCCTGAGAAACTGATCCGTATCGCAAAAGAATGGGGCGTAGAGACAGAAGGAAAAGATATCTATGATCTGGCTCATGAAATGGCTGAGACAGGATTGATGGAATATGGTAAACCATTTGGATATCAGAGATTCCTTGACAGAATGCCTGCAGGACAGAAAGAGAAACTGATTGAAAATGAAATTGCACCACGTGCGATCGACCGTGAAGTTTCCACTTCTTTACATATGGCTCATATGGGATGTTCTTCTCTTCCGGAAGCTCTTGTAAAACAGTCTATCCGCTGCGGTATGGCTGATGGATGGGGCGGTTCCATGATGGGAACAGAGTTCTCTGATGTTTTATTCGGAACTCCGAAGCCAATTGACACGGAAGCTAACCTTGGTGTAATGGTTGAAGAGAATGTAAACATCGTTGTACACGGACATGATCCGAGTCTTTCCGAGATGATTTGTGAATATGCAGACAGCAAAGAAATGATCGATTATGCAAAATCTGTAGGAGCAAAAGGAATCACTGTTTCCGGTGTATGCTGTACTTCAAACGAAGTAGCTATGCGTCGCGGTGTTCCGATGGCCGGTAACTTCCTGCAGCAGGAGAATGTAGTACTGACAGGTGCCTGCGAAGCGATCGTAGTAGACGTTCAGTGTATCTTCCCTGCATTAGGACCTTTAAGCAAATGCTTCCATACTAAATTTATCACAACTTCTCCGATCGCTCAGATGCCTGATGCTGAATTTATCAGATTCAATGCTGAGACAGCAGGAGAGAATGCAAAAGCAATCGTTAAGATGGCTATTGATAACTTCAAGAACAGAAAACCTGAACTTGTACATATCCCACAGCTGAAACAGAAAGCTACAGTTGGTTATTCCGTAGAAGCAATCGTTAAGGTTCTTGACGGTGTTACAAACTCTCAGGTTGATGAGACAGGAACAACAAAACCATTACTTGAGTGCATCACTTCCGGTGTTATCCGTGGTGCTGTTGCTATGGTTGGATGTAACAATCCTAAGATCCGTCCTGACTATGCACATATTGAACTGATGAAGAAATGTATCGCTAATGATATCGTTGTCATTGCTTCCGGATGTTCTGCACAGGCAGCTGCAAAAGCAGGTCTTATGGACAAATCTGCAAAAGATCTTTGCGGTGCAGGTCTGAAACGTGTCTGTGAACTGGCTGATATCCCACCGGTACTCCACATGGGATCATGCGTAGATATTTCCCGTATGATGATCCTTGCTGCTGAACTTGCAAAAGATGCAGGTCTTCAGATTAATCAGCTTCCTGTAGTTGGATGTGCTCCTGAGTGGATGTCTGAAAAAGCTGTATCCATCGGTAACTATGTAGTAGGTACCGGTATTGATACATTCCTTGGTGTTGATCCATATGTTTCCGGTTCTTCAGAAATGGGAGAGCTTCTTACAGAGGGAACAAGAAAATGGACAGGAGCTGCTTATACAGTAGAAACAGATATTGAGAAATTAGTTGATCTGATGATCGAAAGAATCGAAGAGAAGAGAACAGCATTAGGAATCTAATCTGCTGTGATCTTAAAAATGTAATAAAAGGTGGATGACGTAAAATGAAAATAGCAGTTACAGGAAAAGGCGGCGTAGGCAAAACTACTTTTGCAGCAACGCTGGCCAGGTTGTATGCAGCAGAGGGAAGACCGGTACTTGCAGCAGATGTGGATCCGGATGCGAATCTTGGTCTTGCATTAGGCTTTGATGAAGAAACACTGGATTCTATTGTACCAATTTCCAAAATGCGTAAGCTTGTGGAAGAACGTACAGGTGCGACTGCGGGAAATCAGTTCTATCATCTGAATCCGAAAGTAGACGATATTCCGGAGAAATATGGTAAGGTCTGTAATGGCGTGCGTCTCCTTGTCCTGGGAACTGTCGAGACAGGCGGTGGCGGATGTGTATGTCCGGAGCATGTAATGCTGAAACGTATTATTAACAATCTGGTACTGAGAAGAGAAGATGTAGTAATTCTTGATATGGAAGCCGGCCTGGAACATCTCGGCAGAGGAACCACAGAAGGAGTTGACGCATTTGTCGTAGTGATCGAACCGGGTGCAAGAAGCGTTCAGACATACAAGAATGTGAAGCGTCTGGCAAAGGATCTGGGAGTATCTCAGGTAAAGGTTGTTGCAAACAAAGTACGCAACGAGGATGACGAAAACTTTATCAGAGAGCGGATTCCACAGGAAGATCTTTTAGGAATGATCCATTACAACACAGAGGTAATTGATGCGGACAGACAGGGCAAGTCCCCTTATGATTTCAGCAAAACAGTTACTGATGAGATCATTAAGATAAAAGAAAAAATAGATCGTCAATAATCTCATATATTAGGAGGTAAACAAAAGTGACTTTATTTGAAAGTGTTTTCGCGGGAAACGATGCGGTTTATGGACTGACAGAGGGTGCCATTAACCAGGCAATTGAAAAATACGGCGCTGACAAAGCAGTCAGCTTCCCTGATACAGCATATTCTTTACCATGCTACTATGCAGTAACAGGAACAAAGGTTGGAACTCTTGCAGAGTTAAAAGATGCTCTTGCAGTAGTAAAAACTCTTATGACAAGAGAGAAGAGAACAAATGACGTATTTATGTCAGGTGTTGCTACAGCTCTCTGCGCAGAATTTATCGAAGTTCTGAAATATATCGATGGAGCAGTTCCTTACGAAGCTCCTTGCTACGGACATCTTGCAGATGCAGTGATCCGTGAACTTGGTGTACCGCTTGTAACAGGCGATATCCCTGGTGTAGCAGTTATCCTTGGAAAAGCTCCTTCCGCTCAGGAAGCAGCAGACCTTGTTAAATCCTATCAGTCTCAGGGTATCCTGATCACTCTGGTTGGTGACGTTATTGACCAGTTAGAGGAAGTTGGATACAAGACAGGTGCTAACGTACGTGTTATCCCGCTTGGAAAAGACGTTACAGCAGTTATCCATGTAGTATCTGTAGCACTTCGTGCAGCTCTTATCTTCGGTAACGTAAAACCAGGTGATGCTGCAACTCTGATGGATTACACAATGAAACGTGTACCTGCATTTGTTAATGCATTTGCACCGTTAAATGATGTGATCGTAGCTTGTGGTGCAGGCGCTATCGCTCTTGGATTCCCGGTTATCACAAACCAGGAAGATGTTGCAAGAGTACCGAAGAGCCTGATCTGCCAGAAAGACATCTCCAAATGGAATGCAACTTCTCTGGAAGCACGTGACATCAAAATCAAAATTACAAACATCGATATCCCGGTTGCTTTCGCATCTGCATTCGAAGGTGAGATTATCCGTCGTAAAGACATGCAGGTTGAATTCGATGGTTCCCGTGTAGACTGTGCAGAGCTTGTACATACATGTGATGCAAGTGAAGTAGAAGACCATAAGATTACAGTTGTTGGTCCGGAAGTAGACGACATGGAACTTGGCAGCAAGAACAGCATTGCATATGTTGTTAAAGTTGCAGGTAAAAACATGCAGCCTGACTTTGAACCTGTTATCGAGCGTAAGTTCCATAACTACATCAACTGTATCGAAGGTGTATACCATACAGGACAGAGAGATATGCAGAGAATCCGTATCAGCAAAGATGCATTTGCTGCAGGCTTCAAGATCAAACATATCGGTGAAGTTCTCTATACACAGGTTAAGAATGAATTTGACGCAGTTGTTGATAAATGTGAAGTTACTATTTATACAGATCCTGCTGAGTGTACAAGAATCCGTCATGAAGTTGCTATCCCGATCTTCGAGAAACGTGATGACCGTCTGAATACTCTGACAGACGAATCTGTAGATGTATATTACAGCTGTATCCTCTGCCAGGCATTCTCCCCGTCTCACGTATGTGTTGTTACACCTGAGAGACTTGGACTTTGCGGTGCCGTTTCATGGCTGGATGCAAAAGCTACCCACGAGCTGGATCCAAACGGACCTTGCCAGGTAATTACAAAAGAAAGACCTATTGATGAGAACCTTGGTTCTTATGAAGATGTAGATGAAGCTGTTAAGAAATTATCCCAGGGTGCATTAGAGCACGTTACACTGTACTCTATCATGCAGGATCCTATGACATCATGCGGATGCTTCGAGTGTATCTGCGGTATCGAGCCATTCTCCAATGGTGTTGTTATCGCTAACCGTGAGTATGCAGGCATGACACCTCTTGGAATGACATTCTCAGAAATGGCATCCATGACAGGTGGTGGTGTTCAGACACCTGGTTTCATGGGACATGGTAAACATTTCATCAGCTCCAAGAAGTTCATGAAGGCAGAAGGCGGTATTGAACGTATCGTATGGATGCCAAAAGAACTGAAAGAGTTTGTTGCTGAGCGTCTTAACAACACAGCAAAAGAACTCTACGGAATTGAAAACTTTACAGATATGATCGGTGATGAAACAATCGCTACTGATCCGGAAACACTGGTTGGATTCCTTACAGAAAAAGGCCATCCGGCATTAGCCCTTGATCCGATGATGTAAAGATGGTGGTTTTCCCGGAGGTATTATGTGAGTCATGCGGAGGCTTTTAATAAGCCTCCGGGTTTAAACGCTCAAAAGCGTATAGATAAAAACCATAGTATATTATATTTCAAGGACATACAGAATGTGATCGTGTGAAAGTACAATCGTTCTGTTTCGTAAGGACGGAATGTGGCTGCCGTAATGATTTGCTGATAAAAATATATGCGGAGTGTATGAAGAATCAGCAAAGTTTAGATATGGCAATTTGCCGAATTTTTTTCACTTTGTTATGGAAAATAAAGGAAAGCTGTGAAATTGTTGTTTTTTTAACAAAATATGACAGACTGTACTTGTCAACGGGCAGGATAATGTTGTATACTACACATGACATAGTGTGTAAGTCTGCGAAAAGATACATACACATAGTAATTTTTTTAAGGAGGCCAAAAAAATGCCGTTTAATCAGAAACTTCAGAAATTCAATGCAAAGATTAATACAGTCACCATTGGCAGCGGAGATAAGACTGTAACAATCGGCGGAGACTCTACTTATCCATTTTATTCTTTTGATGCACCATCAGAAAACACACCTAAGATCGGTGTGGAGATCTCTGATATGGGTCTTGAGAATGTTGTATCCGAAGGTATCAAAGCATACTACGACGGAGCTTCCACAATCGGAGAAATGGCTAAAAAAGCAGCAGCTATGGAAGGTGCTGATTTTGTAGCGCTTATCCTTGAAGGCGGAGATCCGAACGGTGTAAACAAATCTGTTGATGAACTTATTGCAGTTGTAAAAGACGTTGCAGATTCCATTGATGCACCATTAGTAGTAGAAGGATGCAAGAACGTAGAAAAAGACGCTGAACTTCTTCCGAAAGTAGCTGAAGCTCTTCAGGGAAGAAATGTATTGATCCTTTCTGAAAAAGAAGAAAACTACAAAGCAATCGGTGCTGCAGCAGGACTTGCTTACGATCAGATCGTAGGTGCAGAATCTGCCGTAGATATCAACCTTGCTAAACAGCTTAACGTTGTAACTACTCAGTTAGGCGTTAACGCACAGAAGATCGTTATGAATATCGGCAGTGCTGCTGCCGGATATGGATATGAGTACGTTGTATCTACAATGGATCGTATCAAAGGTGCAGCTTTATCTCAGAATGATAACATGCTGCAGATGCCTATCATTACACCGGTATCCGCTGAGACATGGGGCGTAAAGGAAGCTACAGCTTCTGAAGCTGACATGCCTGAATGGGGACCGGAAGAAGAGCGTGGAATCGATATGGAAGTTATGACAGCTGCTGCTGACCTTGCAGCCGGATCTGATGCAGTCATCTTAAGACATCCGGAAGCTGTTGCAACTATTTCCAGAATGATCAAAGCACTTGCGTAATTGAATAGGAGGAACAAATAAAATGGCACTGAATGGTATTCAGATCTTTAAATTAACACCAAAGAAAAACTGTAAGGAATGCGGATGCCCAACATGTATGGCTTTCTCTATGAAAGTTGCTCAGGGCGCTATGAAAATCGAACAATGTCCGCATATGTCTGATGAAGCTTTAGCATCTCTTTCCGAGGCAACTGCTCCGCCAATGAAGACAATCAAAATTGGTACTGGTGCAGAAGAGCACACTCTGGGTGGAGAAACAGTATTATTCAGACATGAAAAAACATTTGTAAGCAAGCCAAGATATGCAGTAGCTCTGTGCACATGTATGGATGATGCTACAGTAGAGGCGAAACTTGCAGAAATCCCGAAGGTAGATTATGACCGTATCGGTGAAAGAATGTATGCTGAACTTGTATATGTAAACTGTGGCGAAGGTGCAGATGCAGCTAAATATACTGCACTTGTAGAAAAAGCTGCAGGTCTTGGCAGAACTTTAGTTCTTGAATGTAAAGATCCTGAAATCGCAAAAGCAGCTCTTGCAGTATGCAAAGACAGCAAACCGGTCTTAAACGGTGCAGATGCTTCCAACTATGAAGCAATGAACGCAGTTGCTACAGAAGCAGGTGTTGTTCTCGGTGTATCCGGTAAAGACTTAAATGAATTATATGATACAACAGCAGCTCTTGAAAAACTCGGAAACAAGAACCTTGTTCTTGATACAACAGGCGCTGACATCAAAGAAACCTTTGCAAACACTGTACAGGTTCGTCGTGCAGCTCTGAAAGATCAGGACAGAACATTTGGTTATCCATCTATCGTAAACCTTGTTAAGATCGCAAAAGGTGACCTTCACTTACAGGCAGCTTTAGCATCTATGTTTACAATGAAATATGGTTCCATCATCGTTATGGAGCAGATGACATATGCAGAAGCTCTTCCATTATATGGTCTGCGTCAGAACGTTTTCACTGATCCGCAGAAACCAATGAAAGTTGAGCCAGGCATCTATCCATTAAATGGTGCTGATGAGAATGCAGTAGTAGTTACTACTGTAGACTTCGCTCTTACATATTTCGTAGTATCCGGCGAGCTGGAGCGTTCCGGTGTTCCGCTTAACCTGGTAATCAATGATGCAGGCGGACTTTCCGTACTGACATCCTGGGCAGCTGGTAAATTCTCCGGCAACAGCATTTCCGCTTACATCAAAGAAAATGTTGAGCCTAAGGTAAAATCCAGAAAGCTTATTATCCCAGGTAAGGTAGCAGTTCTTAAGGGTGACCTTGAAGCAAAACTTCCTGGATGGGAAATCATCGTTGGACCAAGAGAAGCTGTACAGCTTGTTAAATTCTTAAAAGATATGCAGGCTGACGGTCAGATCTGATCGGAATGACATGCCGGACCGGTCATCTGACCGGTCTGGCTCTTAATAAGAAGCATACAGGTTTTATTCCTGTGTAAATAAATAAAAAGGAGAACACGGTTATGGCAAAATTTGTAACAATCGGAGAAAGACTTTCCACTACTGCACCTGCAGTAAACAAAGCATTTACAGAAAGAGATCCAGAGCCGATCATCAAAAGAGCAAAACAGCAGCTTGACGCTGGTGCTACTTACCTTGATGTAAACATCGGACCTGCTGAGAACGATGGAGAAGATCTGATGAAATGGGCAGTACAGCTCCTTCAGTCAGAGTTTGACAATGTTCCGCTTGCACTGGATACAACAAACAAGAAAGCTATTGAAGCTGGTATCTCTGTATATAACAGAGCAAAAGGAAAACCGATCGTTAACTCTGCTGATGCTGGTGACAGAATCACAAACATCGACCTTGCAGCAGCAAACGATGCCATCTGTATCGCACTTTGCTCTTCCGGTATGGTAGCAGCAGACAATGATGAACGTATGATGCACTGCCAGAACATGCTTGAAAGAGGTATGTCTCTTGGTATGGAAGCTGAAGATCTGTGGTTTGACCCGTTATTCCTGGTTGTAAAAGGAATGCAGGACAAACAGATGGAAGTTCTTGAAGCAATCAAAATGTTCTCTGATATGGGACTGAACTCCACAGGTGGTCTTTCCAATAACAGTAACGGTATGCCGAAACATATCCGTCCGATCATGGACTCTGCTCTTGTAGCAATGGCTATGATGAACGGTCTTACATCTGCAATCGTTAATCCTAACGACCTTCGTCTGATGGAAACTATTAAATCCTGTGATGTATTCAAAGGCAATACACTGTATGCAGATTCCTACCTGGAAATCTAATCAGTATAGCTGAGAAATCTAATAAAATATTCGACCGACATAAATGAATACATAATTATGGGGGCTGAAGGCTTCGGTCTTCGGTCCCTGTTTTATTACAGGCTATTACGACTATGAGAAAGGTGGTTGCCGAATGTTTAAGGTAACATTTTCATTCGAAGATGGCAGTATGGTAGAAACTTTTGCCAATGCGGGGGATAATTTACTGGAGGTTGCACGAAGTGCCAATGTGGCTATTGATGCACCATGTTCCGGAAACGGAGCCTGCGGAAAATGTCGTGTCCAGTTAAAGAGCGGAGAACTGGAAAGCAAAAAGACATTACATATTTCTGACGAAGAATATCAGGCGGGATGGCGTCTGTCTTGCTGCAGCAAGATCAGTGCGGACGTCAATGTGCTGGTACCTGATATTGCATCTGCCTATAAGAGCAGAATGAAAGTAGCTGATTTAAGTTCGAAAGAGGAAATAGCCATTTTTGAAAATGCCAAGAGTGATATACAGCTGGCAGGCATTGAACTGAAAAATAGTCTGGAGGTTGTGGATGTGCTGATGGACGTTCCCTCTCTGGATGATACTATGCCGGACAATGAGAGACTGACACGTGCATTGCGGAAATATTTAAATATCAACAGAGTACGGATACCATATGTAGTCCTGAAAAAACTCCCTGATGTACTGAGAGAGAACAATTTTGCAGTGAAATGTGTGATCCGCGCTACTTCTGACGATATGTATGTCTATGATATATTTGGCAAAGACGAGGATGTGGTCATCGGAGGTCTGGCAATTGATATCGGTACAACTACAGTTTCTGCTGTACTGATTAATATGGAAAATGGAGAAATTCTGGCAAAAAGTTCTGCCGGAAACGGACAGATCCGTTTTGGTGCAGATGTAATAAACCGAATCGTGGAATCACAGAAACCCGGAGGTCAGAAAAAATTGCAGGATGCGGTGATCAAGGAGACTATCAATCCAATGATCCACGAAATGTGCAAGAGTGCAAAATTTCCCAAAGACCATATCTACAGGATGTGTGTGGCATCCAATACAACTATGAATCATCTGTTTGCAGGAATCAATGCGGATCCGTTGCGTACAGAGCCTTATATCCCTGCATTCTTTAAGACCAATTCCCTTTTTGCTTCCGATGTGGGAGTTGATATCAATAAAGATGCTCATATTATTATGGCGCCGAATATCGGAAGCTATGTAGGCGGCGATATCACAGCCGGAACTCTGGTCAGCCAGATTTGGAACAGGCCCGAATTCTCACTGTTTATCGACCTTGGTACAAATGGAGAGCTTGTATTTGGAAACTCAGACTTTATGATGAGCTGTGCATGTTCAGCAGGTCCTGCCTTTGAGGGTGGTGACATCAGCTGTGGTATGCGTGCCACAGACGGAGCCATCGAAGCATGTACCATTGACAAAGAGACTATGGAGCCTACCTACAAGATCGTAGGTGATCCGGGAACGAAACCTGTAGGTTTATGTGGATCCGGTATCATCGATGTGATCAGTGAACTTTATATCTGCGGAATCATCAACCCCAAGGGTAAATTTATCCGTGAAGGAAAGAGAATCAAACATGACAAATACGGTATGGGCAGCTATATCCTTGCATTTGAGGAAGAGGCAGGTTCTGTAAAGGATGTTGAGATTACAGAAGTTGATATTGACAACTTCATCCGTGCCAAAGGTGCCATCTTCTCAGCAATCCGTACAATGCTTACTTCTCTGGACTTCGATGTGAGCATGATCGATGATGTGTATGTTGCAGGCGGTATCGGAAGCGGTATCAACATGCAGAATGCAGTCAACATCGGTATGTTCCCGGATATCCCGATCGAGAAATTCCACTACATTGGTAACTCTTCTCTGACAGGTGCGTATCTGATGCTTCTGTCAACACCGGCAGAGAAGAAGACTTATGAACTTGCTGCAAATATGACATATATGGAACTTTCTACAGTACCGATCTATATGGATGAATTTGTAGGTGCATGTTTTATTCCTCATACAGATACAAGTATGTTCCCGACTGTAATGGAAGAGGTTCAGAACCGCTGATGAATTTCAGTAATTTCTATATGAGAAATTATGAATATCTAGAGAAATAAAATAACAGGACAGATCTTTGGATCCCTTTGATCTGTCTTGTTTATGGAGATTTATATGGCATTTAGTTTAAATGACTTAAATTATGAAAAAGACAGTAAGGAAAGAATGCCGTGGGAGCATTACACTCAGGAGTTTGCAGCTGCAGACCCGAAGGAGATCGCTTCCAGATTGTCTATTCCTTACGATGAAGAAACCCAAAAACTGACTTTAACTTTTCTTGGAACACAGTATCAGATTACATGGCCGGATTTTGAAGTAACACATACTCCGGATGATAAAGGTTTTTATCCACTGGAGAACATGATCTATGCAAGGATCCTGACGATTCGTTTTCTTTTAAACGGTGTGAAGTCTGAGAGTTCCGGAAAATTTAAGACATACCGGGAGATGCCATGGGGAGAAGTATATTTAAGACAGTTTGACGGCAGATGTATCAAACGTCTGGCATTTTCCTATGGTAACCGTCCGGGAGATTTCAGGGCGATCATGGAGCATATCAGTGCCATACCTGTAAAGCATGGAGATATTGCCTATGAAGTAGAAATTTTTCCGGAATATAAAATACAGATGATCCTCTGGGAGGGCGATGAGGAATTTCCGCCGTCTTCACAGATTCTCTTTTCTGACAACTTCCCTGTTTCTTTCCAGGCAGAGGATATGGCAGTTATGGGAGATGTGATTATTGGTTCTCTGAAAGCATACCTGAAATGCGTTCAGAAATGACAAATGATATCAGGATTATAGAGATTGCAGAATAATCTGCGGATATCAGAGTCAGATAAGTAAATATAAACAGAAAGAAAGAGGGAGAAAAAATGGGATTTTCAACAAGTACATGTACAGAATTCGTTGAAGTTCTGGCATCTAAGGCTCCGGTTCCGGGCGGCGGCGGTGCGTCTGCATTAGTTGGTGCAGTAGGAACTGCTCTTGGAAATATGGTAGGAAGCCTTACTGTAGGAAAAAAGAAATATGCGGATGTTGAAGACGAAATGTACGAATTAAAAGCAAAATGCGATCAGTTACAGAAGGATTTCCTCCGTCTGATCGAGCGTGATGCAGAAGTATTCGAGCCATTATCAAAGGCATATGGAATGCCAAAGGAAACAGAAGAAGAGAAAGCTGAGAAAGCCAGAGTCATGGAGATCGTATTAAAAGATGCCTGCTCTGTACCAATGGAGATCATGGAGAAATGCTGTGAAGCAATTGAACTGATCGTAGAATTCGGTGCAAAAGGCTCTAAGCTTGCCATCAGTGATGCAGGCGTTGGTGCAGCTTTCTGTAAAGCAGCATTACAGGGTGCCAGCCTGAACGTATACATCAACACAAAATCCATGGCTGACAGAGAGTATGCAGAAGAATTAAACAGAAAAGCAGATGCCATGCTTGAGAAATATACAAAGATCGCAGATGACACATTCAACAGCGTACTTGGCAGACTGAAATAATAGTAAATAAAATAGAAATTTCTGTATTGTTTTCCGTCTCTTTTAATAAAGTGTAACATTATTTATTGAGATGTATTTTTTTACAGAGTGCATATGATTTATGAGGCGGTTATGCTGAAATCATTCAGATACAGTATAGAATAATAACGTATAATTTCGGAGGGAACGACAAATGGCTAAGCAGTTATTAGGTAAAGAAGTAACAGCAGCATTAAACGAGAAAATCAAAGCAAACGTAGCAGAGCTTCAGGGAAAAGGAGTAAATCCTACCCTCTGCATCATCCGTGTTGGTGAAAACCCAAGCGATATCTCCTATGAAAGAGGAGCAACAAAACGCTGTGAAACTTTAGGCGTTGCATGTGAGAAAATTTTACTTCCGGAAGATGTTTCCCAGGAAGAACTTCTTGCAACAATCGATAAAGTAAACAAAGATGACAGCATTCACGGCGTATTATTATTCCGTCCGCTTCCAAAACATCTGGATCAGGCAGTGATCGAGAATGCACTTGCTCCTGAAAAAGACGTTGACTGTATGACAGACCTTTCCATGTCCGGTGTATTCACAGGCAAGAAGATTGGTTTCCCGCCATGTACACCACAGGCTTGTATGGAAATCCTTGATCATTACGGAATCGACTGCACAGGCAAAAAGGCAGTAGTAATCGGAAGAAGCCTTGTTGTTGGTAAACCTGCAGCAATGATGCTGGTTAAAAAGAACGCAACTGTTACGATCTGCCACACAAGAACTGTAGATATGCCGTCTGTAGCACGTGAAGCAGATATCATTATTGTAGCAGCAGGCCGCGCCGGTGTTGTTGGTGCCGAATATGTAAAAGAAGGCCAGACAATCATCGATGTAGGTATCAACGTAAATGCAGAAGGCAAACTCTGCGGTGATGTTGATTACGCAGCAGTAGAGCCTATCGTAGATGCTATTACACCTGTACCTGGCGGTGTTGGAAGTGTAACAACTTCTGTACTGGTTGGTCATGTGGTAGAAGCTGCAATGAGAAAGGTAAACGCATAAGATGAAAAAAGTGCCGGGAAAATATTTCTGGCTGCTTATGACAATAACAGGTGCCCTGATGTTCGGGGCACCTGCTTTGGTAAGTGCCAGTGAAGGGATAGCGTCCACTGATACAGAAAACAGCGCAGCAGACAATGCTGCAGATACCCCAGATGACGACACGATAGCTAAAACAACTGATAGTGCAGAAAAAAACAGTCAGGAAACTGATCATTCAGGAGAGGGACAGATCTCCAAACCTAAATATCTCGAAAATGCAGAAAATAACGGAGAAGAAATTATCTCCGATGAAGACCCGACAGATAATACTTATGGATACTACACGATTATGGGTGGAACAACTGTTTCCGTCGATGAAATGTGTTCATTATACAACAGTCAGGGATGCACTTACCCATCTGAAGAACTCAGTGGCGGCGGAGCATCTGATATAGATACCTTTTGCAATATTATTGTAGAGGAGGCAAATGCCGAGAATGTACGTGGTGAAGTAGTTTTTGCGCAGGCAATGCTGGAAACCGGATGGCTGAGTTTCGGTGGTGATGCGGGAATCGACCAGTTCAATTTCGCAGGTCTTGGAACAACCGGAGGTGGAGTCAAAGGAATCGCATTTCCGGATGTAAGAACAGGAATACGTGCTCAGGTTCAGCATCTCAAAGCCTACGCCTCCACAGATTCCCTGAATCAGGAATGTGTAGATGAACGCTTCGATTACGTGACAAGAGAGACGGCGCCTTACGTGGAATGGCTGGGAATCCAGGAAAATCCTTATGGCGGCGGCTGGGCAGCAGGAAAAGATTATGGAAGTAAATTAAGAAAAATACTGGCAGATTTGAAATCAGGGACATAAAGACAGAGTTTTGCGCCTTATTTGTATTATTTTTCTGAACTGCTGTAAATGATTTTTAAATTCTTAAATAAAGAAAGGATGTTGAGTAAAATGAAAAGAAAATTGATGATTTGTGCAATGGCTTTGTGTATCTGTGCAGGATTGACCGGTAACACTGGAGAGGTCAGCGTATGGGCATCCGAAGGATCATCTTCGGATGCTGTCCGGATAGGCGCTCTGAAAGGTCCGACAGCAATGGGAATGGCGCAGCTTCTTGATGAAGACGGATACGATTTTACGATTGCTGCATCTCCGGATGAGATTGTTCCGATGGTAGTACAGGACAAGCTTGATATTGCAGCTGTTCCGGCAAATCTGGCAGCAACGTTGTATCAGAAGACAGATAAGGATGTCAGTGTTCTGGCGGTCAATACGTTGGGTGTTCTCTATCTTGTGGAGAATGGAGACAGTGTAAAATCTGTGGAGGATCTTAAGGGAAAGACTATTTATGCCAGTGGGAAGGGTGCAACTCCGGAATATGCCCTGAACTCTGTTCTTAAAGCGAATGGAATCGACCCTGAAAAAGATGTGACTGTTGAATTTAAATCTGAGCACGCAGAGGTAGTTTCCGCACTTGTGCAGGATCAGACAGCAGTCGGACTTCTTCCGCAGCCTTTTGTAACTACAGCGCTGATGAAAAACGATAAGCTGAAGGTTGCCCTGGATCTGAACAAACTGTGGGAAGATTCCATGGATGACGGAAGTAAACTTGTGACAGGAGTTGTGATCGCAAACAATGAGTTTGTTCAGGATCATGCAGATAAAGTAAATGATTTTATGGATGCTTATAAAGAATCTGTAGATTTTGTCAACAGTGACACAGAAGCTGCGGCCCAGATCATAGGAGATCATGATATTATTGCAAAAGAAGTTGCACAGAAAGCAATCCCTGACTGCAGTATTGTGTTTATTGAAGGTGATGAGATGAAAACCATGCTTTCGGGATATCTGGCAACCCTGGATGATCAGAATCCTGAGATTATAGGAGGACAGTTGCCGGATGATGCATTCTATTACAAACGATAGAGCAAAAACTGACAATGGAACGAAATATACAGGAATTCGCATATTAGCAGTGCTTTTCTGGATTGCAATCTGGCAGTTTGCGAGTATGTATCTGAAACAGGAGATCCTTCTGGCATCTCCTGTTTCTGTTGTCCGAAAGCTTTTTGAACTGATTTTCAGCGGAAATTTCTGGCAGTCTGTCGGATTTAGTTTTGTACGCATTGTGACAGGATTTCTTCTGGCTGTGCTTCTGGGAATCTTTCTGGCAGTGTGGGCATATTGGTCAAAAACAGTGGAAATCCTGACAGCACCTGTGATCGCAGTGGTCAAATCTACACCTGTGGCATCTTTTATTATTTTGTGCCTGATATGGATTCCTTCGAAAAATCTGTCAGTTTTTATTTCCTTTCTTATGGTTCTGCCGGTGATATATACAAATATCCTTGAGGGAATACGACAGACGGACAGGAAGATACTGGAAATGGCAAAAGTATTTCGTGTGAATCTCAGAAGACAGATCAGGTATATTTATGTATCGCAGGTACTGCCTTATTTTCTCTCAGCATGCAGGCTTTCTCTTGGAATGTGCTGGAAGGCAGGAGTGGCAGCAGAGGTTATCGGAGTACCTTCAGGTTCTATTGGTGAGAAACTGTATAATGCAAAAATATATCTGAATACTCCGGATCTTTTTGCGTGGACAATTGTGATAATTGTGATCAGTTTTGTATTTGAAAAGTGTTTTCTTGGAATTGTAAGCAGAGTAGTTTATATGATAGAACATAGATAACGGAAATTTTGATTTATGATAATCCTCTTAAATGCATTATTTATGAGGTCTGTTACAGGCGGAGAAGAGATATGGATATAAAGGTAGATCATATTAGTAAAGCATACGGAGAACAGCAGGTACTGCAAGACTTGTCCTGTGTTTTTCTGGAAGGGAAAACCACTTGTATCAGAGGAAGATCCGGATGTGGCAAAACAACACTGATACGGCTTCTTCTGAGACTGGATGTTCCGGATAAGGGGAAAATAGAAGGGGTAAGTGACAGGAAACTCAGTGCAGTATTTCAGGAAGATCGTCTGTGTGAAAATCTGAGCGCTGCTTCTAATATAAGACTGGTATGTACAGAAACAATAACAGACAGAGAACTGGAGGAGGCATATAAAGCAGTTGCGCTTACTGAGATATGGCAGAAACCGGTTCGTGAACTGAGTGGAGGAATGCGCAGGAGAGTATCTATCCTGAGGGCATTGCTGGCTGAATCAGACTGTGTGATCATGGATGAACCTCTCAGAGGTCTTGATGAAAAAACCAGAGCAAAAACAATTGATTATATTTTGAAAAAGACGGAGGGAAAGACGTTGATCTTTGTTACTCATGAAGAAAAAGAAGCAGTTTGGTTAAAGGCTGACAGAACAGTAGATATATTGACAAAGCATTAAAATTAATGAAAAACTAAATTTCGGTTATAGATTATAGCGTGTTTGAAAAATCATTTCTACAATCTTCAAACACGCTATAACTCCAAAAGAGGAAAAACTTATGATTACATTAAATGATTATCTGTATTCAGGAGATACGGTTTTAAAAATTTTACAGAAATATACCCGGGATCTGAGAAAAGAAGCGAAACTTACTCATAATGAAATTGATATGATGCATGTGAATTTCCTGATTCAGATCACAGAGCTTTTAGAACACAATGATTTCCTTACGGCCCAGTCCCAGAAGATCAGGGAATTTCATAAATATATGGCTCATGAGTATCCCTTTCTTGCATTTACATTTAAAGGAAGGATTAAGTCGCTGATTCGGGCGGAGGAGAAATTTAACGGTTACATTGTGGAATATATTTACGATTATTATACAAAACATGGAACCTATCCTTCTGTGCCGGAACTGAAAAATAAACTCAGCTGTTTTCGGGATTTTATTGCATACAGGATTGTGTTATGTATGCCAAAGTGTCATCTGAAACCAGGAGAAGATCAGGAAATGGCGTCGATCCGTTATCTTTATGAGATTGCCAATGTTCTGCCTGGCTTTCTGGAAGAGAGAGGGTTTACTGTGGAGTCTGCTTATGGAGTGAAGAAAAGTACATCGCCGCTTCTAAATGAAGATGTGAAGCCCTATTATCGGGATTATATCTGTGGAACCAACAGGGAAGGGTATCAGTCCTTGCATATCACAGTTTATGACAACAGTTCCCGCTCTTTCATGGAAGTGCAGCTGCGTACTCAGAAAATGGATGACACTGCGGAAATTGGTCCGGCGAATCATCTGGGATATGAGAAGAAACAGCAGGATGAGCGTGCAAGACGTGATGCTATTCCAGAAGGCGAGTGCGTTTATTTCGATGAAGCCTATGAACGGGGCATGCGTCTTTTGCAACTGGAACTGGCAGACCTGGATGTAAATATGTTTTCCGCAGTAGATAACAGCCTGATCAATGATGGGTGCGGACTGTTCAGGGGAAGACTGATATTACCTTATGAACATTTGTCAAGATTTCAGAATGATGTGATCGATTGAATAAAACACCTATCTTTTGATGTATAAAAATACAGGAAAATGACAAAAATTGATAAAATATGTAAATTTTTAGTTATATTTTAGGCATTCTATGGTACACTGATATAGTATATCAAAAATGGGAGGGAAACTCGAAAATGAGCAAAAAAGAAGGAAAAGGGTTAAAGTCTTTTAACAAGGGGTTTCAAGTGCCTGACACCTACATTATTATCTTTTTAGTAGTTGTTGTCGCTGCACTTCTGACTTTCCTTGTACCAAAGGGATTTTACGAAACACAGGATATTTCGTATATGATCAATGGTGTTGAGAAAACCCGTACAGTAATCAAAGACGGAAGTTTCCAGTATCTGACAGATGATGCAGGAAATGTAGTAACAGAAGGAGTAGCACTCTTTAGTGGAGATGGTGGAACAGGATTCTTCAACTATATGTATAACGGAATCGTAAGCAGTTCTGCAATCGAGATTATCGCATTTCTTATGGTAGTAGGCGGTGCATTCGGTATCATGATCCGTACAGGAGCGATTGAATCCGGATTGATTGGATTGATCCGTAAGGCAAAGGGAGCAGAAAAACTGCTGATTCCGATACTTTTCGTATTGTTTTCTCTTGGTGGAGCAGTTTTTGGAATGGGAGAAGAAGCACTTCCGTTTACTATGATTCTTTGTCCGTTGTTTGTAGCAGTTGGATACGATTCAGTTATTGCAGTTCTTGTTACTTATGTTGCAACACAGATTGGTTTCGGTTCATCATGGATGAATCCATTCTCTGTAGGTATTGCACAGGGAATTGCAGGTATTGACGTATTCTCCGGAGCAGGATTCCGTATGGTAATGTGGGTAGTATTTACAGCACTCGGCTGTGGAATGACTATGTTCTATGCTTCAAAGATTAAAAAGACTCCGACAATCTCAATCGCATATAAGACCGATGCATATTTCCGTGAGCAGAATGAAAAAACAGGAATTGACGAAGGACATTCATTTGGTCTTGGACACATTTTAGTTCTTCTGACACTGGCTGCTACAGTAGTATGGGTAGTTTGGGGAGTTATGACTCAAGGATACTACATGCCAGAGATTGCTACTCAGTTCTTCATTATGGGAATTGTTTCCGGTGTGATTGGAGTTATCTTTAAACTGAACGATATGAAACTGAATGATATCGCAACATCATTTAAAGATGGAGCAAAAGACCTGATAGGTGCTGCACTTGTTGTTGCTATGGCACAGGGTATCATGCAGGTTCTTGGTGGATCTGATCCGACAACGCCTACAGTTATTAATACAATTATGTATAATATTTCAAATGTACTGTCTGGAGTTTCCGGAGCAGTTGCAGCAGTACTTATGTATCTGTTCCAGTCCGTATTCAACTTCTTCGTTGTATCCGGAACCGGACAGGCTGCGATCACAATGCCAATCATGGCTCCACTGTCAGACCTGTTAGGTGTTTCACGTCAGACAGCTGTAGTTGCATTCCAGCTTGGTGATGCATTTACAAACCTGATTGTTCCTACATCAGGATGTTTGATCGGATCCCTTGCAATTGCAAAGATTGAGTGGTCTAACTGGATTAAATTCATGTGGAAATTCCTTGGTGTATTAATGATTGGTGCAATCATTACAATTCTTATTGCAGTTGGAATTGGATTCTAAAACATACATTTGATAATTGAGAGAGATTTATGATGAAATTAATTCAGAATATTGATGTCTATGCCCCACAGCATCTGGGGAAAAAAGATGTACTTACAATCAATGATAAGATTGTCAAGATTAAAGATGCAGGTTCTATATCCGCAGAAGGATTTCTTTCTGAGACAGAAATAATCAATGGAGAGGGGTTACTTTTAACTCCGGGATTCATTGACTGTCATGTTCATGTACTTGGAGGCGGTGGCGAAGGTGGATTCGCCAATCGTACTCCGGAAGCAACTATGGAAGGACTTACGAAGTTTGGAGTAACAACAGTTGTTGGCTGCCTTGGAACGGATGGAATCGGTCGTGATATGTGTGCACTGGTTGCAAAGACAAAAGGATTGAATGAGCAGGGAATGTCTGCATACTGTTATACAGGCAGTTATCAGATTCCGGTTCACACGTTGACGGACAGTATTGTCAAAGATATTATGATGATTCAGGAAATCATTGGAACCGGAGAAATCGCGATTTCTGATCATCGTTCTTCACAGCCGACTTTTGAGGAATTTGCGCGTGTCGTTGCGGATACAAGACTTGGCGGTGTTCTTTCTGGGAAAGCAGGTATTGTAAATGTTCATCTTGGCGACAGTCCGAGATGCTTAGATCTTATTGAACGAGTGGTAGATGAGACAGAGATACCGGCTTCTCAAATACTGCCAACACATATCAATCGAAATGAGATGCTTTTTGGCAAGTCGATTGAGTATGCGCTGAAAGGCGGAGCAGTAGACTTTACCGGAAATGAAGATATTGACTATTGGGAAACTATCTGTGATGAGGTACGTGTATGTAATGGTATCAAACGGATGCTGGATGCAGGAGTAAATCCTGACCGCATGACAATTTCTTCTGATGGACAGGGAAGCCTTCCGATGTACAGTAGTGATGGCGAATTCCTTGGAATGGGCGTTGGACGGTCCAGCTGCCTTCTGAAGGAAGTAAAGGAATGTGTATTTAAAACAGAAATTCCTTTAGAAATAGCTATTTCTACAATTACATCTAATCCGGCAGATATTCTTCGGCTCAAAGGAAAAGGTAAGGTTGAAGAAGGCTATGATGCGGATCTTTGTATTCTTGACCAGGAACTTCAGCTTGTTGAAGTAATTGCAAAAGGGAATACGGTTTATACAAAATAAAGTATATTGATGTTAAAAGCACCAGTCATTCAGTTGGCTGGTGCTTTTTGCAATATTAAATTCACTTTAATAAGCACTTTATGATATAATGGGTTCGTAGTCTTTTACAGACATAAGAACGGGTATAAGGAGAATATAGTATTGATTAATCAGACAGCGAAGAAGATTTTGAAAGCTCTGTCTTTTGATGGTGTGGAAGTAGAAGCATTTCGTCATATGGCGGATTTAAAACGATTGGATCCGATGAAGATTTTTTATAAAAAAATAGATGAGAAAATATATAACGGGAGTCATGCAGTCCCGATTCGTATTTTCTTTCCAACTGAAAAAAGTTTTCGTGAGAGTGAAGAAAAGAAACATAATATTCAAGATAAAAAGATGCTTTTGTTTATACATGGCGGCGGCTGGGTTACAGAGAGTATCGATAATTATGAAAGAATTTGTGCTCGGCTGGCTAATGCAACCGGACAATATGTAGTTGCAGTTGAATACCGACTGGCACCGGAAGATAAATTTCCGGCAGGTCTGGAAGATTGTTATGCCGTTGCGAAAACATTATATTCCGGAGATTTTATGCTCAACATAAAACCCGAAAATATTACATTGATCGGAGATAGTGCCGGAGGGAATCTTTGTGCAGCATTATCTTTGATGGCTAGAGATTGTGGAGAATTTATGCCAAAAAGACAGATACTGATCTATCCGGCTACATATAATGATTATACAGAAAATTCACCATTTCCATCTGTTAAGGAAAATGGAACAGATTATCTTTTGACAGCTGGGAAGATGCAGGATTATATTGATCTTTATGCGAGAAATAAAGAGGATAAGAAGAATCCTTATTTTGCACCATACATAGCAGAAGATTTAGCGAATCAACCTGATACATTGATTCTTACATGTGAATTTGATCCACTTCGAGATGAAGGGGAAGCATATGGGAAGCGCTTAAAAGAGGCTGGAAATTATGTGGAGATACATCGGATCAAAGATGCATTACATGGATATTTTGCGTTGGGGATCAAGCAGCTTCATGTACAGGAAAGTTTCACCTATATCAATGAATTTCTGAAAGAGGAAACACTGTGAATAAGAAAAAAGCACGTTGGAGAAAACTAGATAATGCAGCAAAATTATATTCTGCTGCCAGTAATAAAAAAGATACGAGAGTGTTTCGTTTTTACTGCGAATTGAAAGAAGAAGTAAATCCTGACGTTTTGCAGGAAGCATTGAATCAGACAATAGAAACATTTCCTACGTTTTTAATGGTGCTTCGCAAAGGATTATTCTGGCATTATCTTGAGCCATGTAATTTACGACCGATTGTAAAGGAAGAGTACAAAGAGCCTTGTAGTAGACTCTATATAAAGGATAAGAAGACACTGCTTTTTGAAGTAACCTATTATAAAAAACGAATCAACTTCGAAGTATTCCATGTATTGACAGATGGCACAGGAGCGACAGAATTTTTAAAAGAACTGGTAAAAAATTATCTCTATCTTATTCACAAAGTAAATGGATTAGAACCAGTTTCATTGTTACCAGAAGATATGACGGTACAAGATCAAGAAGTTGATAGTTTTTTGAAATATTATTCAAAAGATCAGAAACGACCGGAAAAAAGAAAACTACATGCTTTCCAGATACGGAGAAAAAAGAAAGATGGAAATCATCTGCACGTCCATGAATCTGTTGTTTCAGTTCAGGCAGTATTGAAGCGGAGCAGGGAACTCGGAGTATCTATGACAGTCTTTTTGACAGCATTATTTATGATGGCAATAAATGAAGAAATGTCTAAAATGCAAAAGAAAAAGCCGGTCGTGTTAATGGTTCCGGTTAACTTAAGAAAGTTTTTCCCGTCTTTATCGATGCTGAATTTTTTTAATTGGATTGAGCCGGGATATAATTTTACTACACAAGATCAAAGTTTTGAGGCAATACTGAAATATACGAAAGAATTTTTTGAGACAGAACTGACAAAAGAAAAGATGTCAGCGCATATCAGCGAGTTGCTTGCTTTGGAACTGCATCCGATTCTGAGGCTTGCACCTTTGGAACTGAAAAATCTATGTATTCAGGCCGGGGCAAAATATTCAGAGAAGAACACGACAGCAATCTTCTCTAATATGAGTGCGGTTAAAATACATGCGAGTTATGTACCTTATATCGAACGATTTGGTGTGTACACAAACACTCCTAAGTTTGAATTGTGTTTGTGTTCTTTTCAGGATAAATTATCATTTGCATTTACATCCAGATACGACACAGTGAACATTGAACGTAATTTTTATCGCTTGTTAAAAGAACAGGGAATTGCATCTGAAAAAGTAAAACCTGAATTTCCAAAGACAGATGAGCCAAGCGAACAGGAAATGAAAGTCTATAAAATTTATAGCTTTCTGTGTATTGCAATTGTTGCAGCAATGCTTGTTACGGAGTATAATTTCCATCCTAGAATTCGCTGGACCTTATTCACAGCCGGAGGCGTTGTGACAATGTGGATTGCCTCATCGATTGGATTTTTTAAACGCTATAACCTGCTGAAAAATGCGATGTGGCAGCTTTTTGTCGGTACTATTATCTGCTTTATATGGGATGCACTGACCGGTTGGCATAGTTGGTCTGTAGATCTTGTGCTGCCGATCATGAGTGTATCTACACTTACAGCGATGTTTGTAATCGCTAAGGTGCGGAAATGCCCTGTGCGAGAGTATCTTATTTACGAAATTATGGCTGCCGGATACGGATTGATTCTTCCGGGAATTTTACTCTTATGCAAAGTGGTGAAAAATCCAACAGTAAGTATGTTTGGAGCGTTAATATGTTTCCTGTTTCTTGTAGCAGTGATATTGTTTAAAGGAAGAGAATTTAAAGAAGAGATGCAGAAAAATCTGCATGTATAAAATAGTGTTGATGAAACATTAGAGCGTGTCTGAAAAATCATTCCCGCAATCTGCACGCCCCACTTTGCGGGATATTTCACCCGAATTCAGTTGCCGTAGCCCACTACGGCGCCCTCATCCGGGCAAAATATCCCACAAATTGTGACGCACATCTTGCAGAAAGCCTTTTTCAGACACGCTCTAAAAATGCTGAACTGAATAATTTCACTTTGTCAGAAAGCATTGTTAGAAGTAGCAAAATAAAGGAGTATTTAATTATGAAGTATGAAACAATAGACAGAATTAGAAAATTTACAGAAGATCGAAACTGGGATCAGTTTCATTCGCCGGCAAATCTTGCAAAATCAATCGTAATTGAGGCAGCAGAGTTATTAGAGTGTTTTCAGTGGTCTGATGAAGAATATGATCTGCAACATGTCAAGGAGGAATTGGCGGATGTTTTGGTTTATAGTCAGAATCTGTTAGACAAACTGGAACTGGATGCAGATGAAATCATAAATATGAAGATGTCGCAGAATGAAGCAAAGTATCCGGTAGATAAGGCAAAAGGGAGTGCGGCCAAGTACGATCAGCTATAATAGTGGAAAAGGAAGAGGCGTTATAAGAACAATGATAAAAATACTATTTATATGCCACGGCACTCTTCGAAGAACCCCTTAAAAAGTCAGTAAAATTAATACTTGGAAGATATTTGTGGGGAAGAAATAACCCGAAAATAACCCATAGATTTTTGTGTGAGTGTTACAAGATAAATAATTATAATTTAGGGATGTGACATGATGAGAATGAAAGCTGTAAGAATTCTAATAGTGGAATCTTATAGCTTTTTTTATAAATGAAGTTGAAAGTAAAATCTTTACAACTTGGTATAGCGTGTTTTAAATGTAAAAAAACAGATAGTTCTTTACATATAGATGTAACAAAAGAGGTGCTTTTGTGAAGGTCGTTTATGAGGTGAGGTAAAGAGAGGGGATAGAGGATAGCGGAAGGAAAGGTCGCAGAAATGCGGCCTTTTTTAGGGGGCAAAGCGTGTTCCTTTTTTGGTACATGTGAAGAGTTAAGATTTATTTATAAAAACCAAAGAGGAGAGAACTGTGAATGGAAAAAATGGAATTTATTTATACAAGTGGTTGGGAGAAATTTGAGCAGTATTGCAAAGAGTTGTACCGAGGATATTTGAATAGATATTGTCAAGGAAATGAAAAAGCGTGTGAAGACGAAATCAATAAAGCATATGCAATGGGAATGAACTTCATTCGGGAGAAAGTAAAGGAAAATAAAGAAATTTTGAAACAATTATGGGTAGCGGCGTTTATTGGAAATTTGGCAAGAAAATATGATTTGACAGTTACTGTAAGAACGCAGTCTTGTGTGTTTATTCTTGGCTTGTTCAATCTGCTGCCTTATGATGCTATGAAGACAACGAGTATAAATTATCCCTTTTCAAATCTTTCTTTGACGGAATATGAAGTTGGAGAACTGTTTTATAATACGGCGAAACGGGAAATAGAAGCATTCTTTCATGATAGTGGACAGGAAATTCTGTGGTTGGGTTCTGTGGAAAAAGATGAAATACAACCAATAGGGATTGCTGTTTTACCAGAAGGCAAGACTAAATTAGATTACATTAAGAATTGTGTCAAATTAACAGATGGTTCTATAGGGTTAATAGAAGAAACGACAAGTGCTTACAACGAGACAGAAGAATTTATTGCGGAAATCTATTATTTCCTACCAACAAAAAGAACTACAAAACTTGATATGGATATTTGCGAGGGCTTAAAAATTGACAAAACAGAAAATTTTGTTTGTTCATGGGGAAATATGATTGAAACAGGATTTATGACCCCGGAAGAAGAAGTGAGATTTCAATATCTCAAACCTGATACCGAGTTTGAAATGATGGAAATATTGGCATTATGCATGGCAGATGTAAACTATCCGGAATTAGTAGATGAGAATATATTGTTTAGTGTATATCCATTTACAAGAGAAGATGTATTTAGATACTTAATAAATATATCTATGTCAGAGGAAAATGCATGTTATTGGACGGAAGTAATTCGTAAAGGACAGTTTGCAGATAAATATGAAAAAGGAAATAATAAAAACGAGGCAGATTATTTTGATGACAGTGAGGTTGAGATGTTTAAGGCTGTTAAATATTTGCCTTCGGAGATTTTGGTTTTAACTACGTATGAATTATATAAGAGGTGTGCAGTACAAAATAAGATTACCCAAATTCGCGATTTGGAAAGGCAGAAAGAATGGTTTGGATATAGAGGTAATTAAAGGGATATTATATATTGTTTTCAAATAAAAGCGTGTGATATGATGAATAAAAGGAGATTTACCATGTACACAAAACAACCCAAAAAGATGATCATTATAAATATTCTTGATATATTAAAGCGATATACGGATGAAAATCACCGCCTCAGCCAAAGAGAAATTATGGATATTCTAGAACGGGAATATGATATGAAGGTTGACCGAAAAGCGGTTAAGAGGAATTTAATGAATTTGATTGATTTCGGATATCAAGTAGAATATAGTGAATCAATTCGTCAAGGTAAAAATGGAGAAGAAGAGATTATATTTACGGATTGGTATCTGGAAAAAGATTTTACGGATTCCGAACTTCGGTTATTGATTGACAGTCTTCTCTTTTCAAAACATATCCCATATAGTCAATGCAAAGCATTGATTGAGAAGTTAGAAGGGCTGTCTAATTGCTATTTTAAGTCAAGGGTAAAACATATTCAGACGATGCCGGATACTGAACCGCAAAACAAACAGCTCTTTTATACGATAGAGATGTTGGATAAAGCGATAATAAAAGGCAGGCAGGTGGCATTCTATTATAATGAGTATCATACAGATATGAAAATGTATCCACGGGAAAATGAAAAAGGGGAAAAACGCAGATATATTATCAATCCATATCAAATTGCCGCAATTAATGGCCGATATTATTTAATCTGCAATTATGATAAGTATGACAATGTTGCGAATTATCGACTGGATCGGATTACAGATATAGAGATACTTCCTGTGCCGGTTAAACCGATGAAAAAGGTGAAAGGTTTGGAGAATGGACTGAATCTGCCGAAACATATGGCAGAGCATATTTATATGTTTACTGGAGAAAGTGCAGCAGTAACATTTCGCGCTAAAAAATATTTGGTGAGTGAAATTATTGATTGGTTTGGAAAAGACATCAAGTTCTCAGATGAGACAGAGGATGAGGTAACGGTTCGAGTAATGGTTAATCTGGAAGCAATGAGAAAATGGGCGTTACAGTATGCAGTACATGTGAAAATATTAAGTCCGGGAAAACTGGTGGATATGGTGAAGGAAGATATAAAGAAAGCGAGCGAACAGTATAAGGGGGAACACTAATGAAAAAAGAAATAAAAGAACTTACGGAGTGCAGTACGCTTGAAGAATTATTTGAAACATGGCAAGCAAAGCAAGTGGAAGAAGTGAATAAATTAAGTGAGGCAATTCATAATAGTCCAGAAAAAATATGTGTTAGCGAAATATTTATAAAAGAACATTACAAGAAAAAAGGGAACACGATCTCATCACATTTTATACAATTTTTCGACAAAGATAATTGTAAAAATTGTAGCGAAAATAAGGACTTCTTGAGTGAGGAAGAAACTTCTTGGGAATATGTTTTAAAAAATGCATTTAATTTGGATGGATGTGTAGGAACATTTGACGTAGGAGAGGGATTTGAATACATTTTTCTGTTAAAGGAAGCCAATGATTCGGCAAAGACATGCATTAAAAATTATTTTCCGGGGTTTGAATTGAATCCCAAAAATGTGAATACCTGGCTGTTGGATTGGCTTGATCCAGAGAAAAATAATAAGCCTAAAATGTTAACAAAAATAAATAATGCTATGAAACAATATTTTGGCTTAGAAGAAAAAGAGGAGTTTATTTTCACTTCAAAAGCAGCATATATGAATGTAAATAAGAGAGGAGGGACTTTCAGCACAAAAGGGTATGATGAGAATGCGGTGATTAATTATGCGAAAGAGTACAGAGAATATATTTTAAAAGAAATTGAATTACTTACAAATCAAAGAGAAAAAGTAACGGTTTTTGTATGTGGGGGAAAAGGTTATTTTGAAAGACTTATGAAAGCACTTGGTATAGAAGCGAATGAATTCAAAAAATATGAAATTCAAAGTGATAATACAAAGGTTGTATTTGTAAACATAGCTCATCCATCAGGCTGGATTTCTGCAGATAAATTGGCAAACAGTATGAAAGAAGGATAGTAATCCAGAGTTAATTATAGGATGTATAAGTTGTCCTTTTGACATTTTTCTCTAAAAATACGACAGTTTTACCTGCCCTGGATATAGCATAGTTGGCTATATCTGGGGCAGGTTTTGTGTTTCTCATGTTAGTGATTGAAGATATCCCTTTTTTGTCCCATGCTGTGAGCTAGAGTATAAGTATGGACAAGGGAAACCAAGAAAGAAAAAGCGAATTAGGGGAGGTAGTGAAAATGAAAGATTCAAAAATATTAGATTTACAGTTTGTAGTGATGGATGATATTGTATTCAAAAACATCCCTTTTGAAGATCGAATAAATACAAAACTTACTTTGTCGGATTACGATTGGATGAATTATGTGTTTGAAACGGAGTTTCGAACAAAAAACCAGGGAAGATTGAAAGTTGAGATTAAGTATTATGGATCAAAAGAATCAGAAATGAATGTAAAAAGGATAGATACTATAGGTGTTTTTGAGTATACATACTTTTTTGAGACTGAAATATTTGAAGAATATGTTTCTCGATTTATGAGAAAACACCTCATACAGTGGAAAAACCAGGAGGTGTTTTATGGTGGAGATATTGTCCTTGCATTTTATAATGATATACTAAAAAAAGGACGTATGCACAAGAAAAAAGTAGGAACTGTCTAATAGTATTTGCATATCCGTTATATCCAAGACTTTCCAATAAGAAACTAAGAGAGTAATTGTGCAAAGAAATAAATATAAGTATACAGGAAGTGAAGAATATATATGTCAAGTAGTAAAAAAGAACCAATCATATTAACGAAAGAAAATTCCAATAATCAAATTATTGAAATAACTGCGTACCATCTGCAAGATTTGAGTGCGGTTGAGAAAGCGCCGAATCTGTGTAAATTAAATTTAATTGGTGGGGAGCTAAAGAATTTTCAAAGTCTAGAAAAATGCTCTAAATTGCAAGCGTTGAATTTGCGTTTAACAAAAGTTGAGGACTTTTCATCGTTACAAAAAATAAAGAGCATAAGATATTTGGAAGTTGTGGGAATGCAGAAAGAATTAATTGAAACAATTTCAAAAATGTCAGAACTTAAAAGCTTAACACTAAAACATTGCTGTCTAAGTAGTCTGAGAGGGTTAAGAAATTTGGGAAATCTTTCGGAGTTATTCATTGAAGATATGGGGAAAGATCCGGGAATATTGGAGATTTTTTCTATTCCGAGTATCGAAAGGCTAAAATTGTTTGTACCAAGAGAATATGAACAAGAAAGAACGGATTGGTATCTTAGATCATTAAAAGTGAATTTGCCAATGTTGCAATGGCTGGAGCTAGAAATGCCGGCTCATGAGTTTCATATAGAAACACTTGAAGGTTTGGAGCTAAGACGCTTTGGGGTGACAAGTAAAAGGTTTGAATTATAACTGTGGGGGAATCAGAAACAGAGATGTACAGGGAATTCAAAGTGAATGTAGGATTGTTCTGATGCAGTAGACCTATTTATAAAAAAAACGAGGTGGAGAAGATGATAGGTGCAATTTTTGGAGATATATTAGGATCCACATATGAATTTGGAGTTAAAGATAAAGAAATTTACTTGATTCATGATGAGGATCATTTTACGGATGATTCAGTATTGACTTTTGCGTTGGCAGAATGGACTATAGAATATGGAAAGGTTTCGTTGGGCAATGGTGAGCATAAATATTTATTGGCGAAAAAATTTTACGAGTTTACCGAGAAATATCCAGATAAAGCATATGGTTTGATGTATATTGACTGGATTTGTAAATATGAAGATACAGAAAAAATACCAATGCCTAATAATAGTTATGGGAATGGGGCGGCAATGCGAGTGAGTCCGGTTGCATATGTGTTTGATGAGATTGAAATGGTGGAGAAATACGCAAGATTGCAAGCAGAGATACGGTTCGGATTTCGGATGCAAAATGTTGGCTGATACATCTTCAGCAGGTAGAAAAGAAAAGCTATAGTTCCATCCATTCAATCCGAGGAGTTCTTCGTCCGGCATTTCAGTTGGCAGTGGATGATGACCTAATCAGGAAAAATCCATTTCAGTTTCAGCTAATGGAAGTGGTTGTGAATGACAGTGTGACAAGAGAAGCAATCAGCAGATCGGAGGAACGTAAGTTTCTACGATTTGTGAAAGAGGATCCTCATTTTTGCAGGTATTATAAGGGAATCTACATTTTATTTAAAACCGGTCTTCGCATCTCGGAATTTTGTGGTTTAACGATTTCTGATATTGATTTCAAGGAGCATACGATCAACATCGATCATCAATTGCAGAAAAAATCAAAAATCGGATATTATATTCAAGAGACTAAAACAACCAGTGGAACGAGAAAGATATCTATGACTGCGGATGTAGAGGAATGCTTTCGGAAAATAATAGAAAAACAGAACCCGCCCAAAGCAGAACCTGTGGTAGATGGAAAAAGTGGATTCTTATACTTTGATAAAAATGAAAGTATTTGTTATTCCCTGCACTGGGAGCATTATTTTCAACACATCATTCAGAAGTATAATAATACTTATAAAGTACAGATGCCTGTCATTACACCGCATGTATGTAGGCACACCTATTGCTCAAATATGGCAAAATCCGGAATGAACCCAAAAGCATTGCAATATTTGATGGGCCATTCAGACATCAGCGTAACGCTGAATACATATACGCATGTAAATCTTGAGGATGCCAGGGAAGAAGTTGCCCGGATTCAGGTTGTGTAATTACGATTTTTAATTGAAAACAGCAAGGTGTAAAATGGAAAAACATACACCTTATTTTACACCTTTTGCGGACGATATTATGCGAAAATAAAGCAGGTTATGCCAAAAAGCAAAAATTCACAAAGGCTCACAAAGCCCGAAATACCAAGAAAAACTAAGAAATGCGAGGATATGCAACAATGATAAAAGTGCTCTTTATCTGCCACGGCACTCTTTGAAAGCTTTGCCAAAAAGCCAGTAAAATCACGGTCTGGAGGGCATAGGCGGTTAGAAAATAACCCGTAAATAACCTACGGTATTTTGTGCAGATATTACATGTAAATATAGATGATGTTTGGGATGCAACATGATAGAAAAGCTGTAAGATTTTGAAAAGAAAATCTTATGGCTTTTTTTGCAAACAAATAGAAGAGGAAAATTATTTTATCATTTACGAAAATAGATCCGCTTGATCTGGAAGCATATAAAGAGTGGATCCAAAGGTTATGATGAATGGCCAATTTCTGAAGAGATGTTGTCTACTGGTAGAACTAAAAAGAAAAAAACTAATTGACATACATCACGAATATAGTTACAATTCTAAATGTTTGAATTATAACTATTATATATGATAAAAGAAGGAGATAAATGATAAATGGATGCTTCATTTCACTACTTATCTATGATAAACCATATGACTGTCCAGAAAAAACTAATGGAACAGTTGAAAGATACAGGTCTTACCTTGGGACAGCCCAAAGTATTGGATTACCTGAAAGATCACGATGGTGTCAGCCAGAAAGAGATTGCGGCAGGATGCCTCATCGAAGCAGGCTCTTTAACGTCCATTTTGAACCGTATGGAAGAAAAAGACCTGATCGAAAGAAAAATACTCAATGGAAACCGTCGTACTTTTCATATTTTTATGACAGAATCCGGAAAGAAAAATCAGAAGCTTGTGGAGGAGGCTTTTAAGAAAATAGAAAAAACTGCATTAAATGGTATTTCTGAAGAAGAGCAGAAGCAGTTTATGGATATTTTTTGCCGGATCTATCGAAATCTTGCAGATATGAAATGATCCGGCGATAAAAAATATGAAATGAGGAGGAAATAAAAAAATGGAGACACTAAAACGATATTTAATATTTCTGGTGGGATTGTTTGTAAACTCCCTGGGAGTCAGCCTGATCACGAAGGCAAACCTGGGAACATCCCCGATCTCATCAATTCCTTACATATTAAGTCTTAATTTTCCATTTACACTTGGAAACTTTACCATCTTTTTCAGTATCTTTCTGATCGTACTTCAGCTGATCATCCTGAGAAAGAACTTTAAATTGGAGCACATCCTTCAGATTCCGGTATCCATCATATTTGGATATTTTATCGATCTTACTATGATTCTTTTTTCCTGGGTCAATCCGGAAGCATACATCATGAAGATTGTATATCTTCTTATCGGATGTCTGATCCTTGGCGTAGGTGTATATATGGAAGTTCTGGCAGACGTTGTCATGCTTCCAGGAGAATCTTTTGTCCGTGCTATTGTTCTTACATGGAAAACAAATTTCGGAACAACCAAGATCTGTTTTGACGTATCCATGTCAGTGATCGCTGCTGTACTTTCTTTCATATTTGCAGGAAGTCTGGCTGGTGTAAGAGAAGGTACCGTTATTGCTGCCCTCCTGGTAGGCTTTATCGCCAGACTCATCGGTAAGAAACTTGCATTCCTGAAAGATATGATTTTCCCGGAAAGCGTATCTGCAGAAAACGAGAACGAAGCAAAAGAACAGACAGCAGGAACCTATGGAAAAAATGTTATTGCCATTGGAAGACAGTTTGGAAGTGGTGGCCACGATATTGGCAAGGCTCTTGCAGAAAAGTTGGGATATGATTTTTATGATGCGGAGATTATTCAGATGACAGCAGGAACCACCGGATACCCACCGGAATTCGTTAAGAAAAACGAGGAAATCATGACAAACAGCCTTCTCTATGATCTGGTCAATCAGATGTATCTGAATATAGACAGGCAGGATGAAGCGCCGAAGGATAAAATTTTCGAGGCAGAATGCCAGGTTGTACGCGATCTTGCGAAAAAGGGCAACTGCGTGATAGTAGGCCGTTGTGCAGATTACGTTCTCAGAAATTCCGGAAACTGTCTGAAAGTATTTTTTTCAGCGCCTCTTGTGAGTAGAATTAGAAGAGTGGCACAAAGACAGAATATCACCGAAGGAGAAGCCAAAGCTACGGTTCAGAAAAATGAAAAACTCCGTGCAGATAACTACCGCTATTACACTCGCCGTATGTGGGGTGCAGCCGGAAACTTTGATCTCAGTCTGAATACAGATTTGGGAGAAGAATTTATTGAGAATTGCATCCGCAGTGCTATGAAATTGTAAAAATATATAAAGCCTTATAATATTTGTTGTAAATGATATAGACCCTTAAAGAACAGTCAATCTAAAAATCATATTTGAGGGACATATCATTTGCAGTAATATTATAAGGCTTTTTCTGTATACAGATAAGACACATACAGGACTTATAAACTATTGATTGGAAGAAAAACAGATGCGTGACCGGCAGAAAGAGCGAAAAGCAAGGACACGGCTTCTAATTCAGGAAGGTGCAATTTTGGAAAACGCTGCTTTTCAGTTTATTTGATTGTAGTGAGGATACCGAAATTGCTGAGGTTAAAAAGAGTGTTGCGGCTATGGAAGGAAATTTGAAGCAGCTGATAAAGCAGGAAGAAAAAACAGAAGCAGATAGCAGAGCGTAAAAAAATTCAAAGAAACATGAGAAAGAACGGTAAACCGTGGTATTTTGCAAAAATCACGGATCCTGAGGTAGTGTAAAATAGTTTGTATTTTTTATGGCAGTTGCAAAAGAACAAATTCGACAGATCATCTCAGAAAACAACATTAATAGCGTTGCAGATATATACACGCTTCTGAAAGACAGTTTCAAGGATATCCTGCAGGAGCTGATGGAGGCAGAACTGGATGCAACTCTTGGCTACGAGAAAAACCATAAGGGAGATCTACAGACAGACAATAAAAGAAATGGTCATTCTACAAAAAACTTAAAGAGTCAATACGGTGAATTTCAAATCGACGTACCAAGAGACCGTAACGGTGAGTTTGAACCAAAACTCATCCCTAAATACCAGAGAGATATTTCCGGGATTGAGGAAAAAGTGATCTCTTTATATGCCCGTGGTATGAGTACACGTGACATCCACGACCAGCTCCAGGACCTTTATGGAATTGAGCTATCAGCTGAAATGGTCAGCAAGATCACAGACAAAATACTTCCTCAGGTTAAGGAATGGCAGTCCCGTCCTCTGAACCCGGTTTATCCGTTTGTCTTTATGGACTGTATTCATTATAAAGTACGTGAGGATGGCAGAATCCTGAGTCGTGCTGCGTATGTAGTTCTTGGCGTTACAGTGGAGGGATACAAAGATATCCTCAGCATCACAGTAGGCGCAAATGAAACCAGCAAGTTCTGGCTTGGGATGCTTAATGATCTTAAGAACCGCGGAGTAAAAGATGTCCTTTTCTTCTGCGTGGATGGTCTTCCGGGTTTTAAAGAAGCTATTCAGGCAGTTTATCCGCAGGCAGAGATCCAGAGATGTGTGATCCATATGCTACGCAATTCTTTCAAATATGTAAATTATAATGATCTGAAAAAGTTTTCCTCGGATTTCAAAGAAGTGTACAATGCTCCGAACGAAACAGCCGCTTTAACAGAGCTGGAGAACATGAAAGAAGAATGGGGGAAGAAATATCCGTACGCGATCAGTAACTGGGAAAATAATTGGGAAGATGTAAGTTCCTTTTTCCAGTTTTCTAATGATATCAGACGCATTATGTACACGACAAATATCATAGAAGGATTGAACCGCCAGTATCGGAAAATCACGAAAACGAAAAGCGTATTCCCAAGCGATTCTGCATTGGAAAAGATGCTGTATCTTGCCAGCGAGAACGTAGTCAAAAAGTGGACGCAGAGATACCGGAACTGGGATCAGGTATTGAATCAGCTGATAGTCCTTTACGGAGAACGGCTTACTGCTTATCTGTAAGAGAAAAGAAAAGCAGGAATGGGCAGGAATGGGGAAGCTCTTTTAAGCCCCTCATTCCTGCTCTCTGTCTATTCCTTCGGCATTTATATTATTGCCAGAAATTTCCGATCCTATTCCAGAGGTCGGGTGTGTGCAGAGCCCACAAAAGGCAATAATCATGATGCCTTACTTGTCATGCAAAAAAATCGAAAATGATGTATATAATTTTCCTACATGGCAATACTGTAAGTACAAAGATATATTCGACAGTCGCATAATCATTAATTCGACAGCAAAATTTTACATATCTATTTCTTATCAGAAAGATTTACTTTCCATAGACACAAGAATTTTTACACCCTCGATCCTGAATAATAAGATTACTTATGTCGGGAAACGAATGACCAGAGACAAACTACTGTCGTACCTGTTAGCAGAATCCATATCTTTTGATATGTTAATTATACTATATCTTCGATAATTCTAATATTTTTCCATCAATACTTATTGTTACAACTTGCCATGGTATGAACTTTCCACTGCTTTGAAGTGCTTTTTTGCTGCCATCTCCAATCCACCACAGCCGTTGCATTTGTCTTTATTAATCCTGATAATCTTTCTTATCATTTTTACCCTCCGTCAATAGAATTTAACTTTTGTTTCTGCTAGAATTATAGTATGATAAATACAACTTGTATGTTTGATTTCCAACAGGAGGAAGGATTTTGGCAGATTATCTTTGTATGGATCGTGCAGCAATGTTTACAGAGATATTTAAGTTACAAAAGAAGGTTTTATAAAAACGAATAGAAATCATTTTGAATTGATTACTTGCAATGAAACAGATTTACAAGCTGACAAATGATGGTATAATTAATTCTACTGTTGAGCTGATAGAAAGGGTATAGGTATGAGAAAAGCAATCATATATGCATCTGTGCATCATGGAAATACAGAAAAATTAGTAAAGAGCATAGCAGAAGAGTGTCAGGTCGATTTGATTGATGCAGTAAAACAGTCAGATGCAGATCTGAGCAGTTATGATATGATCGGGTTTGCATCAGGAATCTATTTTTCAAAGTTTCATCAGTCGATATTGAAATTTGCGGAAAAGAATTTACCAGATGACAAAAAGGTCTTTTTGATCTGTACTTATGGTGGAAGTGCGAATTATAAATCCATAGAGCAGATTTTGGATAAAAAACATGCCAGTGTAGATGGTAAATTTGGATGCAAAGGATACGATACATTTGGGCCGTTCAAACTGGTTGGAGGTATTGCAAAAGGACATCCGGATGATAAAGATATCCAAAATGCAGTGGAATTTGTAAAAAACTTATAAAAATATAAAGAAGAAATAAAAACAATGGAAAGTTATCGTTTTTTGAAAAGAAATATTGACGGTAACTTCAAAAGCTGTATAATAAGCTTAACAGAATCCACCACGCCTCTGATTTTCATGCGCAACCCGGTGGGTTTTTCTTATTCATAGGATATTTTATTTACCAGCAAGTCCCCACCCACTGCTTATTGCTTTTCGCAATTGAAGCAGGGGACTTACTTGATTCGGTTAAATACGGCAAAATAAAAGTGAGATATTCCATAATAAAATAGATTTATTGCCGATATTATGGTATACTTATAAAGATAGATTTGTGACTGGAAAAGTAATCGCATGAAGAATATGAGGTAAACCATGCTTGAAAATAAATTAGGTATTACAGATTCTACAGAATTAGCAAGAATGGAAGAAAAAATCAGTAAGCAAAAAGCGCTTGAAATGTTTGAAAGTGGCTTTTTTGAGACATTAGAACCGGGGACTTATAAAAGTCTTGCGATGATCCATCAATATCTTTTTGATGAGATTTATAATTTTGCCGGTAAATTACGAAAGGTTAATATTTCAAAAGGAAATTTTAGATTTGCTCCGTTAATGTATTTGGAAACAGCGTTACAGAGTATAGACAAAATGCCACAGTCAACTTTTGATGAAATTGTCGAAAAATATGTTGAAATGAACGTGGCTCATCCGTTCCGAGAGGGAAATGGGAGAAGTACGAGAATATGGCTTGACTTGATGTTGAAAAAAGAAATCGGCTATGTGGTTGACTGGAGCAAGGTGGATAAAGAGGATTATCTGCTTGCCATGGAGCGAAGTCCTATCAAAGATATCGAAATAAAGTTTCTTCTGAAAAATGCTCTTACGGATAATGTAAATGATCGAGAAATTTATATGAAGGGTATCGATCACAGTTATTACTATGAAGGTTATTATGTGTTTAAGATGGAAAATTTGACGGACACAAAGGATTAACTTGATTTAGCATTAGAAAAGTGGAGGAATATGGATGCAATATCGTTCAGTTAATGAAATAGCGAAAAAATGGAATGTGTCGGAAAGAAGTGTTCGAAATTACTGCGCTCAGGGGCGGGTAGACGGTGCGTTTCTTACCGGCAAGACCTGGAATATTCCCGAAAATGCAGAGAAACCGGAGCGTTCCAATAAAAAGAAAGAGCAGCCGATTACCTTACTGGATATTCTGCAGGAGCAGAAAGCAAGTAAGTATTCCGGAGGCATTTACCATAAGACACAGATTGATTTGACATACAATTCCAATCATATTGAAGGCAGCCGTCTGACCCATGATCAGACCAGATATATTTTTGAAACCAACACCATCGGTGTAGAAAAAGAAGTGCTGAATGTGGATGATGTGATTGAAACAGTAAATCACTTCCGTTGCATTGATATGATTATTGATAATGTAAAAGTGGCTTTAACAGAAAAGTTTATTAAAGAACTACATCTGATTCTGAAGAATGGAACAAGTGATTACAGAAAAGATTGGTTTGTTGTCGGTGATTACAAAAAATTACCAAATGAAGTTGGCGGCATGGGAACCGCACTTCCGGAAGAAGTTGCCGATAAAATGAAAGTGCTGCTGACAGAGTACAATGGAAAAGAAGAAAAGATTTTTGAAGATATTCTGGATTTTCATGTGAAGTTTGAACGAATCCACCCGTTCCAGGACGGCAGTGGCCGTGTAGGCAGATTGATTATGTTCAAGGAATGCCTGAAATATAATATCGTGCCGTTCATCATCGAGGACAATCTGAAGATGTTCTATTATCGTGGATTGAAAGAATGGAACAACGAAAAAGGCTATCTGACAGATACCTGCCTGATAGCACAGGACAAATATAAGGCATATTTGGATTATTTTAGGATTATGTATTGAAATTAAAGCTGGGATATTTTATTGATTAGGAAGAAGATTGCAGGCTCCGTTGAGTGTGGTGTTGTCACTGACAGGAGAAGGCTAAGGATTCTGGATTTTCTTGTAAAACAGGGCATTCCGAGACAAATCAAGGAGAAACAAAACAATGATAAAAGTGCTTTTTATTTGCCACGGCACTCTTTGAAAGCTTCGCCAAAAAGCCAGTAAAATCACGGTCCGGAAGGCATAGGCGGTTAGAAAATAACCCGAAAATAACCCACGGTATTTTGTGCAGATATTACATGTAAATATAGATGATGTCTGGGATGCAATATGATAGAATGGTTACAAGAAAAATTTGTAGGAATATAAAGATATGGAATTAAGATTATTACGCTATTTTTTAACAGTAGCAAAAGAACAGAGCTTTACAAAAGCAGCAGAACAATTGCATATTACCCAGCCAACGCTATCCAGACAAATGGCGGCATTTGAAGAGGACCTGGGAATAACATTATTTATTCGAAACGGGAAGAAAATATCGCTCACTGATGAAGGAATTTTATTAAAAAGGCGTGCCTTGGAGATTCTTAATCTTGAGGAAAGGACGCTTGAGGAACTGAAAGGAAAAGAAGAGGTTGTAGAGGGCACGATAACCATTGGATGCGGTGAATTTGCAGCAGTGGAGACATTGGCGAAGATATGTAAAACATATAAAGAAAAATATCCGCTGGTTCAGATTGTATTGCATACTGCAACAGCAGATGCAGTGTATGAGATGATGAACAAAGGACTTGTAGATATTGCATTATTCATGGAGCCGGTGGACACCGAAGGGCTGGATTATATCCGGATCACAGATTGCGATCACTGGTGTGTCGGAATGCGGCCGGATGATCCGCTGGCAGAAAAAGAGTTTATAAAAAAAGAAGATCTTATTGGAAAGCCCTTGATCCTGCCGGAAAGAATGAACGTTCAAAGTGAACTTGCCAACTGGTTTGGGAAAGACTTTTCAAAATTACAGATTGCTTTTACGAGTAATCTTGGAACGAATGCCGGAGTTATGGCGGCAAATGGACTGGGGTATCCAATTTCAATTGAGGGTGCTGCAAAGTATTGGCGAGAGGATATTCTTGTACAGCGAAGAATTTCTCCTGAAATCAAGACTAGTACGGTGATTGCCTGGCGACGGAATATCCCATATTCTTTGGCAGTCCGTAAAATGATCGAGGAGATTAATGCTTTTCAGGCATAAAGCAAAATTCAATATAAGCATTAGACATAATGAAGCGATAGAGCTTAAAATAGATGTGTAAGATGAATGTAAATCTTATACATCTATTTTTTTGTGAAAAATACGTATAGAAAGGGGATTTTTATTATGAGTAAAAAATTAGTGGCATTTTTCAGTGCAAGCGGAACAACAAAAAAAGTAGCAGAAATGATTGCAGAGGAAGCAAAAGCGGATTTATTTGAGATTGAGCCAAAAGTTCCATATACAAAGGCTGATCTTGACTGGATGAATAAAAAATCCCGCAGCAGTGTGGAGATGAGTGATAAGAAATACAGACCGGAGATTATGAAGAAAAAGATGGATATGAGTTCTTATGACGAGATCCTTCTGGGATTCCCAATCTGGTGGTATGTAGCTCCGACAATTGTCAATACATTTTTGGAAGCCTATGATTTCAGTGGCAAAAAGATTGTGCTCTTTGCAACATCCGGTGGAAGTGGATTCGGTAATACTGTAAAGGAATTACAGCCATCTGCACCGAATGCGGTTATCACAGAAGGCAGCCTGTTAAACCGTGGAACAAAACAGGAAATCAGTGAGTGGGTAAAATCTTTATAAATAACAGTGCTATGGAGGTATACAGAAAATGGGAAAAATAGTACAGACAGCAGGAAGAAATACACTTGGTGAATTCGCACCGGAATTTGCACATTTTAATGATGATGTACTTTTCGGCGAAAACTGGAATAACCAGGACATCGACGTAAAAACAAGAAGTATCATCACAGTGGTTGCTCTGATGGCTTCCGGAATTACAGATTCTTCTTTAAAATATCATCTTCAAAATGCAAAAAATCATGGTGTAACACAAAAAGAGATTGCCGCAGTAATCACACATGTCGCATTTTATGCAGGATGGCCAAAAGCATGGGCTGTTTTCAATCTTGCAAAGGAAGTGTGGGAAACAGGCGAAGGAGATTTGCCATACGAGGAGGAAGCGATGCGGGCGCATGCAAAAGAGATGGTATTTCCAATTGGTGAACCAAACGATGGCTTTGCACAGTATTTTTCTGGCAGAAGTTTTCTTGCACCGATTTCTACATCTCAGGTTGGAATTTTCAATGTGACATTCGAACCAGGATGCAGTAAACTGGATTATGTAGCATAAGAGTGTATAGCGTGTCTGTAGTCTGATTTTTGCCATAAATAAGTACAGGATACACAGAGAATAGAAAAGAATGTGTATTCAGTTAAATAAGAAATAGATAGCTGGTATGAGAGAACAAGGAGTCTTTCATACCAGTTTTTTTGTGGAAAAAGGGATAGGTTGCACAGAATCTGCCAGGAGATTTCAGTAGGTTTGGTGAATAGCTTTCTCCCAGAAGTGTGGTATAGTCTTGTGCTTGGAACAGGAAAACTACACAGAAGGGAGACACCGATATGACAGCACAGCCAGATATCATCTGGAATGAGCAATGCTTGGGGATACGGATAGGAGAACAGGTTTGCACCTATCTGAAAAAGCATGATGCGGAATACCAGAGACTGCAAAATAAAATACTGGAACTTACAGAGAGGTATCCAGTAATAGAAACATTTATGGAGTCGAATCAGGCAATCAGTCTAACGACAGAAGAGCATAAGGCAGTGCATCAATATTTCCGACTGGAAAGCGAAAAGGAAATGATAGAAGAACAGTACCATTTTTATATGGGGCAGGCTCAAATGATTTCTTATGGAGCTATGCTGGGGAAAATAAAAAAAGCAATACTGGGAAAGGATGACGGTGACACACAAAAACTACTGGAGTTGCTGATGGATACCTGGATTGATGAGGTAGAAGATCAGCTGAAAGAAAATACAGTGTACCAGGAAATGCTGGAAAAAATATCAAAATATGAAAAACAAATTCAGACAATGGGATTATCAAAAGAAAAGCGAAAAATGATAGACGTATATGTTACTGAAGTCAGTGAGAGATGGATATTATATGCGGAATCTTTATATCAGGCCGGTATGCAGAAAATCCTGGAATTACTGAATCTGTAAAAGAGACGGATAAAATGGGGAAGCATGAAAGAAACTTCCCCATTTGTCACTTCTATTCATCTTTGCCATCAATGAGAAATATGTATGAAACCTGAAAGATTTCAGCAATGGCTTTTAATTCAAGATCAGTGACATAACGCTTGTTTGTTTCGATTCTGGTGATTACATTTTTATCCATATCGTAACCAGCTAACTGGAGCTTATAGGCAAGATCACGCTGAGACATATTGTGGGTCTTGCGAAGTTCAATCAACCGTTGGCTAATCAGATTCTTCTCACCAGACTGTGTCCTTGGCTTTGGCATCTTAAATCTCTTCCTCTCTGGTAAAAAGATGGTTTGTCTCACTTTTTGCACCATCTGTATTGATTTTAACGATTGGACAAGGTAGAATCGGTTGTAAAAGTGAGACAAATACAGAAGAGAAGGGAGAAATGTATGGAGCAGGCAAAGATAGAACAGCTTGCATTTTTATATTTATGCAGCGAGCATGATAAAAGGTTATTGCTGAAGAAAGAAAAAATGCTATTAGCTGATTTTGACAGGTTGACCTACTTGATTTACCATTTGGGTTTTAAAGAATATCATATAAAAGTGTGGATGGAATTTGCCGGAGACTTCAAAAAGGAATGGGCTTGTCTGGAAGCACTTCAGGAAACAGGCGGGTGTGCTGGAAACATAGACAGTACAGAATCAGAAATCAGACTCCATAAGATGTGGATTCAGGAATTTTGCGAAAATGCACCAATGGAAACCAGAGAATGGATACGGGAACTGGAGTATCAAAAAAAAATATGATATCATTGTCAATGAAAATGAATTTAGCAAATCGGGATTGTGGATGTGGATAATATGGAATGGTTTAATGTTTTTGGGCTGATTTTTATTATAGTCATTATAATACCCAATATTGTATTTGCGATTAAGTGCAAAGATGGTTTTAATAATAAGTGGAACAATAAATATGTTGAGTGTTTAGAGCAAGTAGGGAGATTTGGTTGTTTCGGATTCATGATAATCAATATTCCGGGAACTTGGTTCGGGTGGTGGTCTGACGAGACATTTGCATTATACCTTATTGTAGATGCTATATTGGTAATACTTTACTGCGCAATTTGGATCATTTGTTTTAAGAAAAGTAGCGTTTTTAGAGCATTAGCACTCTCTATTATTCCTTCAATTTTGTTTCTTTTTAGTGGGATTATGAGTAGGTCAGTGCTATTGATTATAGCATCAGTATTATTTGCACCAAGTCATATTATGATTTCATATAGAAATGCAAAATGAGATTTGCAAATTCAAGTTGATATTTCACATATTTTAGGAAATTTAATAACTGTTATATTTGATTATCAAATTCTTCGCAAACCCTTGAAAATACTAAGTTTGTAGCAAGTGAACTTTCCCTTACTCTTTCCCTTGTGTTACATTCTCCCATTGGTTTTTATGAACCTTAATATGGGAAAAATTAAGGGAAAGAAAATTTCATAACACAATATAACATATAACAATAACGACATGGTGAACTGATTGAAATGTTTTCGATATTTAACTTTATAACTGATTATCAAAAGAAAATGGAGATAAGATACGATGAGAACAATTTATGCAGAATACAACATAAACCACGATAGTATTGATGTTTACACAAGTGCCGGATATATGCTTCGCATTGATTGCTGGGAAGCTGAAAAAAATTTAAAAACCACATATGGATCAGAATGTGCGCTTACTTCATTGGCTGTGGATGAGCCTTTGGAATATGCAAGATTATATCTTGATGGCAATTTACAGATGTGGGTGGATGCAGAAGATTCATTAGAACTTTATTAAGCAAGAAGTGAAATATTGTTGTAGATCTATCTCATTTCTTGAGGGTTCTTAAGATGCAAGATGATTGCTAATACGCATTTTACAATAGAGTTTAATTTTTAAAACTGTATGGTGGAAAGCAAGTCTGAAATGGCTTGCTTTTTGCTTTACAACGAGGGTGGTTACTGTATAATGAAATATGAAGTAAAAAGCAGTAATTTGATATGAAGCAATAAAGGAAATACATGATGGAAAAATATAAAATTCTAATAGTTGAAGATGATGTTGATTTGAGAGAGGGACTTTCCTTCTCCTTTTCTGGTGATGGATATGATGTGACAGAGACAGGGACAAAAAAGGATGGTTTACAAGAAATCGCAAACGGTGGTTATGATATTGTATTTTTGGATTGTAACCTGCCGGACGGAACGGGCTTTGAACTCTGTAAAGAAGTTCGTAGCTACAGCAATATCCCAATCATTATGCTGACTGCTCGTGATACAGAAATGGATGAGATAAAGGCTTTAGAATTAGGGGTAAATGATTACTTGTCAAAACCATTTTCTCTGGGTGTATTAAAAGCAAGAATGAAGCGGATACTTCAAGAAAAATCTGAAAGTACAAAGATTGTTACAGGTTCATTAAGCATAGACCAGAGTACTTGTAAAGTATATAAAAGAGGTTCAGAAATCTCTCTTAGCAAATTGGAATACCGTCTGTTGGTGTATTTGATTGAAAATAAGAATCATATCCTTTCTAAGGAGCAGATTTTAGAGAAGATATGGGATAGTGATGGAAAATATGTAGATAACAATACGGTGTCTGTGAATATCAGCAGGCTTCGTACAAAGATAGAGGATGATGTATCGAAACCAAAATGGATTCAAACAGTTCATGGAATCGGATATATCTGGAAGGAATAAAGAGATGTGGATTACGATACTTTTAGCAGTGCTTTTGTGTTTGTCGATTGGATATAGCATATATCAAAAAAGAAAAACATATCGCCTGATTGACCGTTTGCTGGACAGTGTGTTAAATCGGGAAATGATTGCAGCTTCTGATGTGGAAGAAGGAGAATATTCTGCCCTTGTCAGTAAAATCAAGCAGATACAGGAAGTGCTTGATAATCACGTGAATAGTGCCGAACAAGAAAAAGAGCAGGTGAAAAGTCTGGTATCTAATATGTCTCATCAATTAAAAACGCCCTTAGCGAATATTTCTCTCTATGCAGAAATCTTAAGTAAAGAGGAAATTACATCAGAACGGAAAACATTGTTTTCTGAAAAAATGCAACGACAGATTGACAAGCTGAGTTGGATTGTGGAGTCTTTATCGAAGATGGTAAAATTGGAGCAAAATATTGATGGCTTTGAAGGAAAAGCAATAGGGATCAAGCAGACGATTTTAGACGCAGTAGATACGCTTTATGAGAAACTGGAAAAAAAGGAAATCAACTTTACATTGGAACCATTTGAGGACAGATTACTGTATCATAATCGAAAATGGACAGCAGAAGTATTTGTAAATTTGTTGGAAAATGCTGTTAAGTACACCGATAGAGGAGGAACTATTTCCATTTGTGTAAAAAGTTATGATTTATACACAGAGATTCAGATTGCAGATAATGGGCGTGGTATCCGGCAGGAGGAAATGACCGATATATTCAAACGATTTTATAGAAGCCCAGAAGTTGAGAATATGGAAGGTTCTGGGATTGGTTTGTATCTTTCTAATCTGATTTTGGAAAAAGAAAAAGGATATATGACGGTAGATTCCGAGTATGGAAAGGGAAGCTGTTTTTCTGTGTTCTTACAAAACTGTAAGAACTAATCATCCGTTTGTAAAGAAATTGCAAGATACGGCAGTTATACTGGATGTATCAAGAAAAGAGGAGTGATGACGGATGAGTATTTTAGAATTACGAAATGTTGAGAAAATATATGGAGAAAAAGATAATCAGGTAAAGGCACTACGGAATATCAATCTAAAAGTAGAAGAAGGCGAGTTTGTTGCCATTGTAGGCACATCTGGTTCAGGCAAATCTACTTGTCTTAATTTAATCGGTGGTCTGGATAATCCGACAAGTGGACAGATTTTTATAAAGAATAAAGAGATTGGTTCTCTTTCAAGAAAAGAACTGACGATTTTCCGTAGAAGAAATATAGGGTTTGTATTCCAGAATTATAGTTTAATGCCTGTGTTGAATGTGTATGATAACGTGGCATTGCCGGTTACATTTGACTGTGGAAAACATATTAACCGCAAATATATCGAAGAATTGTTGCGGGAACTGGGCATTTGGGAGAAACGCAAGAAATATCCAAACGAATTATCCGGCGGTCAGCAGCAAAGAGTTGCAATCGCCAGAGCTTTGGCAAATAAACCGAGTATCCTGCTTTGCGATGAACCGACAGGTAATTTGGACTCAGCCACAACCATTGAGGTTATGGGGTTATTAAAAACGAGTTGTCGTAAGTACAATCAGACGATTCTCATGGTAACGCATAATGAAGCCATTGCACAGACTTGCGACAGAGTAATTCATATTGAAGATGGTCAGATTGTTACAGGAAAGAGAAGATTTCCGGCAAAAGGCGGTGATGTCGTATGTTAAAGCTGGCATGGAAATATATGCGGTATTACAAGAGCCAGACATTTGCAATTTTTGCGAGTATTTTATTAACAGCATCATTGCTTTCCGGGATTTCTTCTTTGATTTACAGCAGTCAGAAAAGTGATCTGGCGAACAGCAAAACTATTTACGGAGACTGGCATTATTATATTGAAACGGATAAGGAACTTTTTAATTCTGTAGAAAGCGGTGAGAAAGGAAAAGGATATACGCTGGAACAGTGTGGAAAAATGGAAATCCGTGACGTTGTGGCAGAAGAATTTATGATCTGTTTTATCCATGCCGATGAAACTTATCGTCAAATGGCACACAGAGACTTGTTGGAAGGAACATTCCCTGAGAAAGAAAATGAAATTGCAGCGGATGGATTTGTGCTTAGTAATCTTGGATTTTCAGGGAATTTAGGAGATTCCCTTCGCATTGGTGAAAAAGAGTATATTGTTACTGGTGTTCTGAAAAGCGAATGGGCGGCAAGTTCCAGTGAAATGGAAGTTTTTGTAAGTGATTCTTTTAAAGGTCGAGGAAGCCAGACGTTTTTATATCTCAGTTTTAATGAAGATGAGAAGTTATATAAACAGTTGGATGCTTTTTTACAGGAACATAAATTATCTTCTGAATCGGTAGCAGAAAATGATGAAGTAATACAGTATCTTGGCGGAGAAGCACCAAGCAGCATTTCTGAAATCGTGAAATTTGGTCTGTTTGAAGAAGAAGGAAACTTCACTTATATCGTTTTGAAATTGCAGAGCGACTACAATCTGGCTTACAACGGAATGATTTTCCTGTTATGTCTGTTCAGTCTTTTCGTAGTTTACAGCGTATTCAGTATTTCTGTATCGAAGAGAACTTCTGAGTACGGAATATTACAGACATTAGGTATCAGTGAAGCGCAGATTGGTGGCACCTTACTTTTGGAACTTTGGACGTTATTTTTCATTGGATATCCGTTAGGATGTCTTTTAGGAAATGGTGTTTTAAGCCTTATGTATCAGAAATTTAGCGGTGTATTTGGTGGAAAAGGAATCAGTGGAGCAGGGAATGGTCTTTCTGTTGCGGACCATACGTTAGCAGAAGGAGAAAATACAGTAGAGTTTTTTGTTTCAAAGGAAGCTGTTGTGTTTGGTTTTGTATTTCTACTGATTTCGTTAGCACTCGTTGCCTTTCTCGTGGTTCGTTCCATGCGGAAAGATTCGCTGAAAACTGTGATGAGTGGAGATACTTCTTTTGTAAAAAGAAGAAAAATATACGCTATGCGAAATGTTAATATGGCAAATGTAGTGGTGCGGAAATTCATGTTTGCCAATAAACGAAAGGTAATAGGGATTTTATTATCCTTGTCTATCGGCGGTTGCATTTTCTTATGTACCACCTATATGGTAGAAAATTTGAAGGTTCACGCAGAACTTTCGCTGATATCGGATGATGGGCTTGGTTCTGAGTACCGTATTTCTTTAAAATCTGACTCGCTGAAGGATACGATTCCGGAGGCGGTAGCAGATAAGATTAAAAACATGCCGGAAACAGAGAATGTATATGCGACAAAGTATACGATGGGGGAATTACAGATTTCCAAAAACGAATTTTTGTCAGAAGAAGAATGGAGTGACTATTTCAAATATCAAAATCAGGAGCCGTATTATATCCAGAGATATGATGGGATCTGTAAGCAGCAGGAAGATGGAAATTATCGGATTAAATATAATGTGTACGGTTACGATGAAGCGATGATAGAACAGCTTCGGGATTTTATTCTGGAGGGAGAGATTCAGCCGGAAACAATAAAGAATAATAATCAAGTGATTGTGACGGCGAATATGGACGGTCAGGGAAATTACTTTTTTTATGGAAAGAAGCCGGGCGATACCATTACTCTTCGAGTACCAAAGACAGAAAACTATACAGATGAACTGTTAAAATTCCAAAGTGGCGAAGAAAACTATATTGAAAAAGAGTTTGAGATTGCGGCAATCGTAAACAGACCGTTGGCGCAGGAGAAAGATTTTCTGAATACAGAAGTCTGGAAAAATGCGCAGAGTGTGATTATGACAGGCGAACAGATGGAAGAAAACTTTGGAATTACAGATTATAGTTTTATCAATGCATCGCCGGCTGATAGTGCGGATGCAAAGATCGTGAGCAATCAGTTATTACAAGTAATCCGAGATGTTCCCAAGGCAGTATTGCAGGATTATACGACCGCAATTGCAACACAGAAAGGTTATCTTGGACAGCAGCAGATCTTCTTTTCCAGTATTGCAGTGATTCTGCTGATTATCAGCCTGTTCCATATCGTAAACAGCATGAGTCATACGATTCTGACCAGAAGAAGAGAGTACGGGATTATCAGAGCAATAGGGATTACGGACGGCGGATTTTACAAGATGATTTTACAGACAGGTATTCTGTATGGATTGTTGGCGGATGTATTTATCTATCTTATTTATAACAGAGTTCTTCGCAGAGTGATGAATTATTATCTGGCTCATGTGCTGCAGTTTTTACATTATACTACTAATATTCCGAATCTGGTTCTGAATGGAATTATGGTGCTGAATGTAGTGATTGCAGTAGTGGCAGTAATGTTTCCGGCTTGGAAGATGGGAAAAGAGAATATCATAAGTGAGATTAGAAGATAGATTTATAATCAGGATTTTTAGAATTTCTTTAGTGGTTAGTATCATTGGATATAGCAATAGAATTAGAGAGAATACCCAATCTTTATAAGTAACCAGAGGGCGACAGTAAAATACTGCCGCCCTTTCTTTTATCGGTTTGTCCAGTAAAGAGTGTTCAGATAACACCGGATTCCAAGATATATTCCCTGTATAAATAATAAAAGAAACAAAAGATTTATGGGCATTACTTTTTTGATTGATTCTCCAAAATAAATGATGACAACAGCACTTGTCAGTATCATTAGTAGAGTAATAACATCCCAACAGTTTTTCTTATATAATTCTATAATCTTTATTTCTATCAGTATCGCAAGTATCCCTGTTCCTGCTACGTATATTCCAACAACTAATATCAGCAATAACCAATATATGATTCCGGCTATAAACGCATTGGGAATTTTTGTACTGATCTGTGCCACAGATTGCCCAGCATCAATCGTCCATCCGATAAAAGTTTGTATGAATGACGCTGCATCATGGAAGAATGATTTACAATCGGAAAGGAGCACATCTGACTGTACTGCCTGAAAAAGAGTGGTTGTCAGCGAATACCATGCAAGAAGGAACAAGGTTGTTTGGAACATTACCGTTTTTGCTTTATATTGTCCTGCAAGTCGCTCTTTTTGTGTTTCGTATTTTGCTTTTGCATTCTGATAGTCTGTCCGGTCACAAGCTTCACATTTTTCATAGAGTACCGGCTTTTCTACCGGTATCTCTACGATTTTCTGATGTGTCCGGGCATAATCCCGTTGTTGTGTTAAGCATCGTATTTTATCTTGACATTCCCCGATCATGACGTTTGCGCTTCGCAGCTTCTCTTTCTCGATCTGCAATGCTCTGTCTGCCAGCTTCAAGTCGTTCTTTAATGCTTGAATATTCCCGGCTTTGTTCTCTTTGTTTAATTTCTCGTTCAAGGTCAGAGATTCGCTGAGCTGCGTCTTCAGTTCCTCGATAAGCTGGTCTTTCTGTTCCAGTTCTTCTTGTATCTCCTCGGTCAAGAGCAGAAGTTCTTCCAACTGTTCGGCGTTCTTTGATTCTCTGGATTCGTTCATCTATATCACGTCCTTTCCTTATTTGCTGTTCCAGTTCAGCAATTCGGTGTTCTGTTTCAGCAATAAACTGTTTTCGCTGTTCAGAGTCTGTGCCAATTTCTGCCATTGCTGATTTTCGTTTTCCAAAAGTTCTATCTTCGTTTTCTGTTCTTCCATCTTGGAAAGCAGTTCCTCGGTATTTGGCAAAATGTTGAGCAGCTCGGATAACTCGCTGTTTAATTTTTGCAATTTCTGATTCTGTTCCTGCATAAGAGAGAGTTGGGTGTCCCGGTTCTGCATTTCCAGAATCATTTCTGCCATTAAGGTCTGCTGTTCTTCGATTTGCCCAATCATGGATTCCATTAAGGGTATAATTTCCCGGCTTTCTTCTAATGTCATTTAATCGCTCCTTCCATAATGATAATGCACCCGATACTTTTCCAAAGGTGTCCAGTATCTTTTGCAATAACGTGTTTTGTTGTTTTATGATTTGATTTTCCGCTACTTTCCACGAACCTTTTATTTCCTGCCCGGCAAGAAACTTTTGTTCAATCTTTCTTGCGTCAGCGCCTTCATGGATGGTAGGAATCTGGAGTTTTCCCTGTTTTTCATAAGAACGGTGATCGACCTGATTATGCAAAGGAAGATGTTCATTACACACCTTTGCCCATTCACTCCGCCACAGTTCACAATTTTTTGGATTGTTCCATCCGGTAGCATCGGTCAGCACCCGTTTCCATTGCAGGCGGTTTCTTGCACCCATCTTCTGAATTCCGTTTTCGTCTAATACAGGGATACGGATTCCATGACGGTCAGGGTTTTTCTTATCCTGCCACCAGTTCGGATGGGATTCATCAATCACGATATTTCCGTTTTTATCTCTGAGAAAATCCCAATCCTTGACTTCTTTCTTTCCCCAAGAATGATCCGGGTTAAAAGGACGCATAGTCAGAAGCAGATGGACATGGGGGTTGCCATCCCCTTTATCGTGGATACTCCAATCAGCACACATTCCTCTATCTACAAAAGTTTTTTGAATATAGTCAGTTGTATATTGAATTTGTTCCTGTCTGTTCCATTCTTTGGGAAGGGCAAATTCAAATGACCTGCCAAGTTGGGCATCTGCATTTTTTTCAATCTTCAATACCTCATTCCATAACCTTTGTTTCTGAAATGTGATTTTAAATTTTTCTAAAGCAGCTTCTTTATCTTCTGATCTTTTGTATCGGACAGATTTTTGAAAGCGTTTTATATTTTCTTCTGGTACTATCTGCCATTCAGGAGGTGCGTTTTCACACATCATCAGCCGAGTGTAGACCACTTCTTTTTTAGAAGTGTAATAACTGATTCTCCCGGTTTCCTCGTTTTTCATCACATCCCCATTGAGATATGCGGAAGCGGAGATAACAGATTTCCCTTTACTTCGTCCGACTATTTTGACTGTGTAATGAAAAATCGCCATGTCTGGATTCCTCCTTTCTGCACATCCGGCATAGATTTCCGGCAACATTGCTTTCGGTTTTAGGAAAAGCAGCATTGCCGGAACGCCCTCTGCGTAAGAGTGCCCTGCGCATAGCAGCCTGCATGGAATGCGCCTCTCTGGCGAAGAGTGCCTCCTGCGGCATGAGCAGGTCTGGCTGAAAGCCCCGCCGACGGAACGAGCCCGGCAAGCGTGAACGCAGACCGGTTGCCACTTGTGGCAAACTTATTGGGACGACCTCTGGTTGTCCATAAGTGCGCCCTTCATGAAAAAGCAATGAAGGGAATGAAAAACTCATCCCCTCCGCCATTACACTTCCTCCATATCGGTATTGACTTCTTTCTGCATTGCCTTTGAGAAAAATTTCCCGTTGGCTTCCTGCCTTTTCAGAAAACCAATCAGCTTTGGGATGTCTTCTTCCTCAATAGGCGCACCGAGAACGGATTCCACCGCACCGCCAATCTGACAGAGCCTATGGGTTCGTTTTTTACTTTCTTCGGCTTTCTTTCGCTTCAGAAGTTCTTTCTTCTGTGCCGCATATCGTTTCGCCTTTTCAAGGCTTTCCTGCTCTTTCTTTTCCATTTCAAGCATTCGTGCTTCATAACTTTTTGTTGATTTTGCCATTCTTACATTCTCCTTTCCTTCACAAACATAAGTTCTTGGTTGCGTATCAGAAGAAGCACATGGTATAATCTTCTTGCGTGTAGGTATATCATGGCTTCGGTCTGATAGAACCTTTGGCGGTTTCTTGGGAAGCCGCCTTTTTAATTTGCCGCAGTTCTTGTTACGGCTTTTACATTTCCTCTATCCCTCAAATCACGACCTTCATTCGCTTCCATAAACATTTCCAGAATATCGGTTTTAATCAGGACTTTACGACCAACCTTTAATACCGGAAGTTTCTTCCATTCTACAAGCTGTCTTAAGGTGTTTCTGCCGATTCCCGTATAGTCGGCAGCTTCTTCGATGGATAATGCAATTTTTCTTTGCGTCATATAATCACCTCCTTATAAATTGCATTATGCAATTCCTGTGATGTAAGTATATCCTTTTCACATCTTTTTGTCAAGCGTTACGAAATGTTAAAAATAAATGTTGCATTGCATATTGCAATTTCGGAAAAACAATGCTATAATTCATACATACCGAAAAAGGAGGCAGTCAGCATGAAAGATAAAGAATTACGCAAGCTGATAGGCAGCAGAATAAAACAGCGCCGTCTGGAATTGAATCTGACACAGCCTTATGTCGCAGAGAAGATGGGAGTTACCGCTTCTACAATCCTGCGTTATGAGAATGGTTCGATTGACAATACGAAAAAAATGGTGCTGGAAGGTCTTTCGGAAGCACTCCATGTATCTGTGGAATGGCTCAAAGGGGAAACAGATGAATATGAAACCGACATTACGGATAAGAGAGAATTACAGATTCGTGATGCGATGGGAGATATTCTGGAACAGTTACCGCTTGCCCTTACCAAAGAAGAAGATGCTTTTTCAAAAGATTTATTACTGCTGATGTTAAAACAATATGGTCTGTTTTTGGATTCCTTCCAGTTCGCCTGCAAAAACTTCAAGGGAAATGCTGGTCAGACGGATATTGCCAAAACAATAGGGTTTGAATCGAATGAGGAATATAATGAGATTATGTTCTTAAGGGAAATCACTCATACCATCAATGCTTTTAATGAGATGGCAGACATTGTAAGGCTCTATTCCAAGAAACCAAAAACAGCAGAACAAAGGCTTGCAAATCTTTTATCAGAAGTCTTATACGAAGATTCCGAATCGGTATAGTAAGACAACCGGAGTTATGATATACTTACACGCACGAAGCATTTCATCAGTTCCGATTGTCTAATATCGAAAGGAGACATACGATTATGGCAAAAGGATCTGTAAGAAAAAAAGGAAAGAAATGGTACTACCGCTTCTATGTAGAGGACGCAAGCGGCAATCTTGTTCAGAAAGAATGCGTTGGAACAGAAAGCAAAAGTGAAACTGAAAAACTGCTCCGTCAGGCAATGGATGATTATGAGAAAAAGAAATTTGTTGCCAAAGCGGATAATCTCACAGTCGGACAGCTTTTGGATGTGTGGGCAGAGGAGGAATTAAAAACAGGTACGCTCAGCAATGGTACGGTGGAGAATTACCTCGGAACAATCCGAAATATTAAGAAACACCCATTGGCAGAACGTAAACTGAAAAATGTAACCTCTGAACATTTGCAATCTTTCTTCGATTTGCTTTCCTTCGGGGGAGTTCATCCCGATGGAAAAGAGAGAAAGGGTTACAGCAAAGATTACATCCATTCTTTTTCCGCAGTCATGCAGCAATCATTCCGCTTTGCAGTATTTCCAAAGCAGTATATTACGTTCAATCCTATGCAGTATATTAAACTGCGGTATCAGACGGATGAAGTGGATTTGTTTTCTGATGAGGATATGGACGGAAATGTCCAACCAATTTCACGAGAAGATTATGAAAGACTGCTTGCTTATCTGCAAAAAAAGAACCCAGCCGCAATACTTCCAATCCAGATAGCCTATTATGCCGGGCTTCGTATTGGAGAAGCCTGTGGTTTGGCATGGCAGGACGTAAATCTGGAAGAACAATGCCTTACCATAAGACGCAGCATCCGATATGATGGCTCAAAGCGCAAATATATCATCGGACCAACCAAGCGGAAAAAAGTAAGGGTTGTTGATTTTGGAGATACACTGGTAGAGATTTTCCGTAATGCCCGGAAAGAGCAGTTAAAAAATCGAATGCAGTACGAAGAACTTTATCACACGAACTACTACAAAGAGGTCAAAGAGAAAAACAGAGTGTACTACGAATATTATTGCTTAGACAGAACGCAGGAAGTCCCGGCAGATTATAAAGAAATTTCTTTTGTCTGCTTAAGACCGGATGGTTGTCTGGAACTTCCGACTACTTTGGGGACGGTATGCAGAAAGGTGGCAAAAGCATTAGAGGGATTTGAAGGCTTTCATTTCCACCAGTTACGTCACACCTATACAAGCAACCTTTTAGCAAATGGAGCAGCCCCAAAAGATGTACAGGAATTGTTGGGACACTCAGATGTCAGTACCACAATGAATGTCTATGCTCACTCCACAAGAGATGCGAAACGAAAATCGGTTCGGCTTCTTGATAAAGTGGTAGGTAATGACTAAAAAAATTCCCTTATTTCCCTTGTGATTATCTCATAAGGGCAAAAATAAGGGAAACTACATATCATTTCACTAATGGACAGGCGGAAAAGCCTGTAAAATGGGGAAAGTTAGAGGAATAATTATATAAATTCAAGTTTGGAGAATTGAGAAAATCGGGAGTTGTGAGGAAAAGACGAATGGAACAAAAAAGTAAAAATGGGGTTTCAATCATAGGTGGTGCAGATGGTCCTACAAGCATTTTTATAGCTGGACCTTCAGAAAAGCAACCATTAAAGGTTAGGATCAAAAATAGCATATATAGATATAAGAGAAAAAAAGTAGAAAAGACAATAGTTGCAAATCCGCATTCTCTTTCTGAAACAGTACAGTATGCAAAAGAAAAATACGGATTGACAGAAACTGCTCCAGGCAATAGAGAATATATTGAACAAATAAAATGCCTAAAAGAAAGTTTGATTTTGCAACATGAACCAGAACTTTTGGGTGAAATGAAGGATATTCCATTACCAGATTATTTTAATGAAGCATCTGTTATAGAGTATTTTGGTAAAATAAAGACTCGAAGTGAAATGATTGCTGAAATGCCCGATAGTATAATTCCTATGGATTTTCATTTGTATAAAATAGAAATTAATGATAATTTTCTTGAAATGGAAATAGATTATACTTGGAATATATTTGGAATGTCTTATTCAGGAAATAAAGCGGTAATGAAAAAGTTTAAGAAAATAGCCAGAGATTTATACAGTTATTATGGTGTTACTGAGGAAGATATTATAAATAAGACAGAAAGATATTCGTCACTGGTAACGAGCTTGAGTTCATAACTTCAAGTTTGTAGAATTAAGAAAATCAAAATTTACGGAGGAAACAAATGTGGAAGATAATAAATCAACTACTGTCAAGAAAACGGTAAAATCAGGAATAACTTTTGGAAGTGCGTTAGCTATGGTTATTAGTTATACAACGTGGAAGTCTGTCGGTTGGGCAATTTTTCATGGATTACTTAGTTGGGTGTATGTCATATATTTCCTTTTGCGTTACTAAATCGGAAGTTGTAGTAAAGGAGGTTTACAATGGGGGTTTGGATTTTTATGTTGATTATGGATTTGCTTCTTCCATTTACGATGATTGGTTTTGGAAGATATTTTATGAAAAAGGCTCCAAAGGAAATAAATTCAGTATTTGGATATCGGACTTCGATGTCTATGAAGAACAAAGACACATGGGAATTTGCTCATAAATATTGTGGTAAAGTCTGGTATGTCTGTGGAATGGTTATGTTGCCGATAACAGTAATATTCATGCTTTTAGTGATTGGAAAAAATGAAGATTGTGTTGGGAGTATAGGAGGAATTATCTGTGGTGTTCAATTTATTCCTTTAATTGGGTCTATTCTCCCAACAGAAATAGCATTAAAAAAGAATTTTGATAAGAATGGAACAAGACGATAAATTCCAGTTTGCAGCGTTGATTAACAAATAAAAATGATTGAATACAGCTATGCGTATTTATAAAATATACATAGCTGTATTTTTGATTACGGGCAGGACTCTTCGGGGTTCTGCCCTTTTTCTCTTTTTCCAGACCAAAAGACCACCTGCTGGAAAAGAACAAGAAAAACCAGAAAGGATGTGGTGACTTATCATTATAGGAATCGATCATGGATATTATGCCATCAAAACTCCCCATGTGTGTTTCCCGACAGGACTGACCGGGTATGATTACGAGCCGTATACCATGCAGAATGTTCTGCAGTACAATGGGAAATTTTATGTGTGCGGAACCGGGCGGCAGACGCTGGTGAGAAGTAAGACTTCCAATGACAATTATTATCTTTTGACAATGGCTGCCATTGCCCAGGAGATCCGCTACCGTCGGGGAGAACGGAAAGCAGATGTGGTTCTGGCAGCCGGCCTTCCTTTGGCAAGTTTTGGCAGGGAGAAAAAAGACTTCCGGGAATATCTGTTTCGGAAAGAGCAGCCTTTGCGTTTCCGGTACGAGGATGAAAGCTATGAGATTCGGATTCAGGATGTAAAACTGTTCCCACAGGGATACTCAGCGTTGGCTCTTCACCCGGAATGTGTTCGGGACGAGCCTTCTGTTCTTCTCGCAGACATCGGTGGATGGACCGTTGACCTGATGCGATTGGACAACAGTGTTCCAAACGCCGCGACCTGCCGCAGCCTGGAACTTGGTGTGATCCGGTGTGTGGATGAGATTACGGAACAGGTACGCAGAAATACCGGACTGTCTGTAACGGACATTCAGATTGAACGTGTTCTGAACGGCCAGAGCTGCAGCATGGACCCGGCTGCAAAAGAAATCATTGTCCGGCAGGGAAGGCTCTACACGGAGAAAATACTGTCTGCAATTATGGAAGCCGGGTTCGATCTGAAAGCGATTCCGTCCGTGATCATGGGCGGCGGAGCCAGCATTCTGAAACGGCACGTGACACCGCAGGACGGGCTGTGTCGGCAGGTTTACCTGACAGACGTACACGCCAACGCTTCCGGCTATGAGCGGATTGTGGGGCAGATGTGCGCGAAGTAAAGAGGCCCGTTTTCTCGTTCCGCCTGAACCTTGATAACCCGGATCACAAAAGGGCATGGGAGATCCTGCAAAGTGTTCCGGATGGGCAGAAGAGCAGCTATCTGGTTCAGGTAATTTTAAAAGATCAGGAAAACAACCAGCTGGAGAAAAGCATCCGGCAGGCAATCCGGGAAGAATTGGCCGGTGTTTCCATTTCAGGCTCCGGGGAGGGTATCTCAAAAAAGGAAGAAATTCCGTCCCAGATGCTGGATTTTCTCTCCGGGTTAGAGGATGCATTCTGAAAAAGTCAAGTCTTTTTCAGTGATAAAATAGCCAAAATTCAAGCAGACAAATTAGTGTAAATCACGGATCTTTGAAAGGAGTGATGCCTATTGAGTGTTATTGGATCTGCATCTTTTTGGGGCTTTTGGGAAGCGTATATTCGTTGGGTATTGTGAATAGCTTTCTGCCACGTTTTAGGGTATGTTGTGTATAGAAAAAAGAAAGGAGAGCAAAACGCATGGAGATGAAAAATATATGCGGAAAGATCCCGGTAGACTTACATGAAAAGATGAAACTGGAGATCGAAGAATTAGGAATCAGCATACCAAAATACCTTGAAATGGTAATCGAAGAACACATGACAAGAAAAGGAGAAAAGACGAACATGGCAGATTTAAGAACAGTAGCAGTACAGGTAACCGAGGATTTATTTTCCAGACTGAAAGCAGTCCTCGCCAAGAATGGCATGAAACAGAAAGACTTCTTAATCGGGCTTATCGAAGAGGCAATCGAAAAAGAGGAAGCCAAATGGAAAGCAGAGTCAGAGGAAGCCGAAGAAACAGAAGGAGAACCAGCAGAATCAGAAATGGAAGATCCTGAGACTGCGGAATCAGAACCGGATGAAGAGTCAGCAGAACCTGAAGCAGAAGAGCCTGAGACAGAAGCACTGGAAGCTGAAACAGACGGAGAAATGACAGAACTGGACGAAGCTGAAGCATATGAGGAGCCGACAGAGCCAGAAAACGAAGAGCCAGCGGAACTGGAAACCGGAGAGACGGAATCAGAAGCAATAGATTCAAAAGATGCAGAAGAATAGACATCAAAAAACAGAAACCAAGAGACTGAGACGGTGCAGAGAAATCTGCACTGTTTTTTTCGCAGCGAAGGGAGGCTGATAGTCGGAACAATTCGATTTTTTGACCTTTTCAGCGGAATCGGAGGATTCCGAGAAGGACTGCACAGAGCAGGGGGCTTCACCTGTGTCGGACACTGTGAAGCAGACGCGTATGCAGACCACAACTACCGGGTGCTGTTTGATACGGAAGGAGAGTGGTTCTGTAATGACGCAAGAAATATTGAAACAAAACGAATGCCGGACTTTGATCTTTTATGCGCGGGATTTCCTTGCCAGGCATTCTCTATCGCTGGACGAAGGGAAGGATTTGCCGATGCAAGAGGAACCCTTTTCTTTGAAGTTGCCAGACTGGTTGCAGACAAACGACCTGCGTATTTTCTCCTTGAAAACGTACCCGGTCTGCTTTCGCATGACAAAGGGCGGACGTTTCACACCATCCTCAGTACGCTATCTGAACTGGGGTATCATGTCGAATGGAAAGTGCTTAACAGCAAGGATTTCGGAGTCCCCCAGTCAAGGAAGCGGGTGTATATTGTCGGATATCTTGATGGAAGATGTGCCGGAAAAATATTACCTTTCCCAAAAGCAAATGGAACAGCTCTTATACAAGTCCATGCTGGCAAACAGGGAGAAAGAGTCTACGCAGAAGAAGGACTGAGCTGCACGCTGACCAGCGGGGCTGGTGGTATGGGCGGCAAGACCGGATTATACGAAGTCGGTATCCCAATCAAGGAAAACACCCGAAAAGGATATAAGATGGCTTATGAGGGTGATAGCATCGACCTCGGCTATCCGGGTATCAACAGCCGCAGGGGAAGAGTCGGGCATGAAATCGCCCATACCCTCACGACCGGAAACCAGCAGGGAACACTGCATTTTGTAGATATCTCCCCTCCGCCGCTGGTGACAGACGTTGCAAGATGTCTGAATACCAGACAGGATTCCAGCATCCATAACCACAGAGGCGAAAGTTCCGGGGTGCTGGTGGAAGAAACGCCAAGGGCAGTGCTGACACCAGCCAGGGAAAAAGTCCGCCAGAATGGAAGAAGAATGAAAGAACCGGAAGAGCCAATGTTCACCATTACGGCAACTGACCGTCATGGAGTGATTTACCACGGCAGAATCCGCAGGCTGACGCCAAGGGAGTGTCTACGGCTGCAGGGATACTGGGATGGTCAGATTTCCAAGATGGAAAAAGAAACATCGGATAACCAGCTTTACAAGCAGGCCGGGAACGGTGTCACCGTCAATGTCATCGAAGCAATAGGCAGAAACCTGAAAGCCGTGGATGAAGAGATCCGAAACAGCTCACCTGTTCCAGAAGCGAAGGGTGGGTGAAGCAGATCGACTTAAAAAACCAGTATTTCGGTACAGAGATTGAGATGACAGGCATCAGCCGTTACAAGGCGGCTGCCGCTGTTGGAAGAATGTTCGGAACAGAGCCATATTCCATCCGCTCTTACAGCTCATGGTGTGTGAAAGACCCGGATGGAAAGGTCTGGAAGTTTTCCTATGATTCCAGTATCCGTTGTCAGTACAAATCTCACGGAAGATGTCTGAATGCTGACAGCGACTATGCCACGGAAATGGTATCCCCGAAATTGGAATATTCGGAAATGGGGAAACTCCAGGAAGTGGTGCGGTGTGTCAAAAACGCAGGTGCTTTTGTCAATTCATCCTGTGGCATGCATGTCCATGTGGACGCATCCAATCATACACCAAGGAGTCTGAAAAATGCACTGACGATCATGTACTGCAAAGAGGATATTCTGTTCAAAGCCTTAAATGTACAGACCAGAAGGGAAGATGAGTATTGCCAGAAAGTCCGTCCTATGGTATTGGAGAAGATCCGCCGGATGCCAAACAGCACCATCACGATGGAAAAATTCAAAAGGGCATGGTATGAGGGAAATGACGGAAGCTCCGAGCATTACAACTGGACAAGGTATTATGCATTAAACCTACACGCTGTTTTTTCCAAGGGAACACTGGAATGGCGTTGTTTTGAAAGCACCCTCCATGCAGGAAAAGTCCGGTCAAACATTACGCTGGCACTGGCCATATCCGCACAGGCGATCAACCAATCCTGTACCCATGCCAAAAAGACGGAGATCGGGGATAACCCGGCATTTACATTCCGTACCTTTCTACTTCGTCTCGGATTGATCGGGGACGAGTATAAAAATGTGCGGAAGCATCTTCTGGCCAATCTGGACGGGGATAAGGCATGGCGGTATGACAAAAGCACCTATGCCTGTCTGCAGAATCCAAGACGGACAGAAGATGCAAGATAACAGAATAACGAGAACAGACCGGCCGGGTGGAAACATCCGGCTGTTCTTATGAAAAATGAAGAAAAAGAAGAAAGAGGTAGAAAACATGAAGAATAAATATCGATTCAGGCGAATCCTTTCCGGGGTGATGGCCGCAGTTACCATCTTATCTACAGTCATTTCACCACTGACCGTTTATGCTTCAGAAGAGCCAAAAGCGGCAGAACCGCCAGCTTATGAATCTGTAAAGGATCTGCTGGATGAAGAGGAAGTGGTAAAAGCCACCGATCTGGAGCTGGAAGCCGGACAGGAGTTTGATGCTTCCAGTGACCGCACCAATCTGGAAATCAAGGATGAAAGCAAGGTCAAGGTGACATTCCAGAAAGCAGAGAATGACGCCGGGGAGAGCTTCAGCACCAGCCATGCAGACACTTACCATGCCGTTTATTATGTGGAGCCAGTCAACCAGAACCATCCGGTTTACCAGATTGGAAGAAACCTGATCGTAAAAGAGCCTGTGACAGCGGCTCAGAGTGAACCGCAGACAGAACAGGCAGTCACAGAAGAGGATACCGGTTCTGATGATGAGGAAGCTGCCTCGCAGGAAGAAACTGAGACTGAGCCTGTAGAGACAGAAATCGTTGAACCGGAGACAGCTGAATCTGAAACAGAGGAAGCGGAGACAGAAGAACCGGAAGAAACCGAATCCGAATTTCAGGGTGGACTTTCTGAATCTGAGTTTGATGCCGCATTAGAGGAAGCCGAAACAGAAAATACAACCGATAAAGAATCCGGGCTGACACTCAGCGATGTTCTGGAGCAGGCAGGGGAACAGGATATTGACCTTATGGCAATGGAAGATGGGGAAACCGTTTCTTTCACCGCAGTCAATACCAGTACAAGAGCAACACAGGATGTAGATGTGACAAGAGGGACTGCATACTATTATGCAGACTACGGTCTGGGTTCTTATGTAACCTATAAATATACCGTAAAATTTGGAAACGTGTCTGCAACTGCCTACTGTGTGCAGCCGTCAAAAGCAGGACCTGGGGATGGTGTCTATAAGATTACCAAACTGGGTGACAGCAAAGCACTGGCAAAAGTATGCTACTACGGCACAAAAGCATCCGGCGAAAATGGATTTTTCTCAGAGAAACATCCTGATTTTTCCGCTGGAAAACAGTTTATCATTGTCCATCTGGCTGCGTCTTATGCCAATAACAGTAGTGACGCTTTTTCCGGTACGAATGCAACCGGACAGGCTCTGGCAATGGAACTCTACAATTATTGCATGAGCCAGCCGGAGATACCGGAAGTGGACATGAGTTTCTCCAATGCAGATGTTACCGCATATATCAGCGGCAACAGCCAGAGAACAGAAGAGATCACCTTTAAGGCATCCGAACTGCAGACCATCACCATGAAACTGCCTTCCGGTGTCAAACTGCATAATGTGACAACGGGAAAAACAAGCAGTGCAGGTGCATCCGTGGAGATCTGCGGCGGTACCAAATTCTACTTATCTGCACCGCTGACACAGGCAGTGGATGTCAAAGGGGAATGGTCTGTTACCATGAAGGGAAGCATCATCAAAGACTATTCCGCTTACAAGATCACAACCGGAAGCGAGACACAGGACCTTGCCCTGGTATTTGGCGAGGGCGTGACCGATGAGAAGTATGTAGATTTTAAAGTGTCATGGGTAAAACAGGCAACTCTGGAGATCGTAAAGAAGGACCGCAAGAGCAACAAAGCCATCGCAGGTGCAGTTTATGGCGTTTACAGTGACAAGGATGGAAAGAACTTGATCACAAAGATGCCGGCCACAGATGCCAACGGAGCTTCCAGCGTTACGATCACCAAAACACAGGATACCGTATACCTGAAAGAGATCTCCGTACCAAACGGATATCTGCTGGATACCAAAGCCTACGATGTGAAACTGGTCATCGGAGATACTGTAAAACAAACCGTTACCGATGCAGAGCAGATGGCAAGCCTGACTGTTTATAAATTAGGAGAAGTCCTGACCGGAGCAAAGGTAACTGATGATGGTGTTTCCTTTGTTTATACCGAGCAGAAACAGAAGAGTGCGGTTTACAATGTTTATGCCGCAGCGGATATTGTATCCGCAGACGGAACCGTCATTTATAAAAAAGACGCACTGGTCAAAGCCGGACTTACTACCGGGGATGACGGAAGTGTCACACTGGATAATCTATATCTGGGAAAATATGTGGTAAAAGAAATGCAGGCACCACAAAATCTGGTATGCACAGGCGAAAGCCAGGAAATCACCCTTTCCTATGCCGGAAGCAATGTGGAGAAGGTCATGGGAAGCGTGACATTCAAAAATGACCGCCAAAAAGCAAGCGTAAGCGTATACAAACAGGATAAGGAAACCAGGAAATACCTTCCGGGCGGCACTTATGGCCTGTATGCCGGAAACGACATCAAAGCAGCGGACGGAACCGTTGTGGTCAAAAAAGATACCCTCATTGAGAAGGTAGTGACCGGAACAGACGGAAAAGCCGTATATCAGGCAGACCTGCCGATCGCTAACAGCTACTACATGAAAGAGGTTTCTGCACCGGCCGGATATACCAGAAACAGTGAGGATGTGTACTCTTTTACGTTCCAGTACACCACAGACAAAGAGGCAACCGTTTCTTTCAGCCACACGTTCCAGAACGAGCGTGTCAATGCGAAGATCAAACTGGTAAAAGAGGATTCCGAAACCGGAAAGACCGCACAGGGAGATGCAACCCTTGAGGGTGCGGTTTACGGACTGTATGCCCGTGAGGATATCGTTCATCCGGATGGACAGACAGGTGTCCTTTACCCGGCAGGAACGCAGATTGCAACCCTGACTACGGATGCCGAGGGAAATGCAGAAATCGCAGATCTCTATCTCGGAAAGTATTACGTGAAAGAATTGACGCCGCCTGTTGGATATCTGGCAGACCCGGAAGAACATGATCTGGAGTGTAATGACGAGGGAGATCTGGTTCAGACGGTAGAACGTACCGCAACTTCTCTGGAAGATGTGATCAAACAGCCGTTCCAGGTCATTAAAGCAGCCAACAATGGTAAGACCGATGCCGATCTGTTAAAAGGTGTGGGATTCAGTGCATATCTGGAGAGCAGCCTGAAGAAAAATAAGGACGGTTCCTATGACTTTGCATCTGCAACTCCGGTTGTACTGACCGCAGACGGACAGACAGAAATGTTCACGGATGAGCGTGGATATGCATGCTCCATTCCGCTTGCATACGGAACCTACATTGTAAGGGAGACCACCACACCGCACAACTTCAAACCAGTCGATGACTTTAAGGTTGTGATCTCGGAAAACAATCCGGATCAGCCGCAGGTATGGCGTGTGCTTCTGGACGAAGAGTTTGAAGCAAAATTAAAGATCGTCAAAAAAGATGACGAGACAAAGAAATCTGTCCTGGTTCCGAATACTGAGTTTAAAGTATACGATCTGGATAACAAGAAATATGTGGAACAGGTGACCACCTACCCATCTACTATGGTACATAAATCTTATTTTACGGATGAGAATGGATACCTGATCCTGCCACAGAATCTGGCTTGTGGAAATTACCGCATCGAAGAAGTGACTGCACCGGATGGATACACCCACAGTGCCAATACCGTGGAAATCAAGGTAGACAGCGATACTGCATACCAGGAAGATCCGGTCAGCGGTGACCTGATCATCGAGGTGGAATTCGAGAACCACCCGGCAAAAGGCAGACTGACCATCCACAAGGAAGGAGAAGTAGTCAAAGGTTTTGACAAGGATTTCACCTATGAGGAAGCCAGCCTTGCAGGAGCCGTGTTTGAGGTTTATGCCGCAGAAGATATCTATACCGCAGACCATCAGAAAGATGAGAACGGCAACCGTTATCTGGAATATGCCAAAGACACACTGGTGGCAACGGTGACAACCGATGAAACCGGAAGTGCCGTAGTAGAGAACCTTCCGCTCGGCAAATACCGTGTAGAAGAGAAAAAAGCACCGGAGGGCTACACCTGGAATGCCAAAGGCGAAGAAGTAACTTTCATCTATGCTGGACAGGATACCCCAGTCGTAGACGAAGAAGTGACCTTTATCAATGAACGCCAGAAAGTAAGCATCACGGTGGAAAAACAGGATGTAGAAACCGGAAGCACAGTAGCCGGAGCTGCATTCGGTCTTTACAATAAGAACGAGATCAAATCCGGTGACAAGGTAATCGTGAAAGCGGACACTTTATTACAGGAGATCACAAGCGATGAAAAAGGACAGGCACACTTCACCCTGGACCTGCCGCTTGGAACTTATTATGTGAAAGAAATTTCTGCACCGGATGGTTTTGTATCTTCCGATGAGGTACTGGAATTTGATGCCACCTATCAGGGGCAGGACATTCCGACCATCAAGCTGAAATCTGTGAAGAAGAACCAGCCGACCACCATCGAGATGACCAAATCCGATCTGACCACAGGCGTAGAGCTGAACGGGGCATCCCTTTCTGTTCTGGACAAGGATGGAAATGTGATCGACAGCTGGACTTCCGTAAAGGATGAGCCTCATGTGATCAAATATCTGACTGTTGGAAAAACTTATATCCTCCGTGAATCCCTTGCACCGCTTGGTTATTTAAAGACCACAGATGTGGAATTCACCGTTCAGGATACCGCAGAAGTACAGAAAGTGGAAATGAAAGACGATGTGCCGAAAGCACTGCTGATCGTAAACAAGAAGGGTGAATTCCTTGATAAGATCAGCCTGCTGGACAATGTCAAAGGCGTTGTAGAGCATCTGTTTGAGTACATCACAGGAAGCCTGTCAGACGTTACCTTTGAGATTTACGCTGCAGAGGATATCAAAGCAGCCGATGGCGTAAGCCCGGATTACTATTCCAAAGATGAGCTGGTAGCAACTGTGACAACGGACGCAAACGGCATTGCAGAAGTATCTGATCTTCCGGTTGGAAAATACTATGTCAAAGAGGTCGGCACAGCATATGGTTACGTCCTGGATGATGAACCACGATATGTAGATCTTTCCTACCGTGACCAGGATACCCCTGTTGTCGTATACGATGAGGACTGGCAGAACAACCGCCAGAAGGTAAAAGTGAACGTCCTGAAGAAAGAAAAGGATACCGACCGTGTATTAAAAGGCGGCATCTTTGGTTTGTACACCAGAAACGATATCCTGTCCGCATCTGGAAAGGTGCTGATGGAGGCCGATACCCTGATCGAATTAAAAACAACGGATGCAGATGGAAAGATTTCCTTTATTGCAGACCTGCCGATTGACGGAACCTATTATGTGAAGGAGCTGTATGCACCGGATGGATTTGTCACCACCGGAGAAGAGCAGGAATTTGTTTTTGAGTACCAGGGGGATAAAGAAGCAGAAGCATCCTATCAATTTGTATTTGAAGATGAGCCGACAACCGTGGAGCTTTCCAAAACCGATCTGACCACGGGCGAGGAACTGCCGGGAGCCAGATTACAGCTGACGGATGAAAACGGGGCTGTTGTTGAGGAATGGACATCCACCAAGGAGCCGCACATCATCAAAGAACTGGTTGTAGGAAAATCTTACACCCTGACAGAAAACAAGCCGGCCGATGGATATGCCACTGCGGAAAGCATCACATTCACCGTAGAGAATACTGCGGAGATCCAGAAACAGGTAATGGAAGATGACGTGACCAAAGTGGAGATCAGCAAAACGGATATTACCGGAGATAATGAGATCGAAGGAGCCAAACTGACCATCACAGATGAAAATGGCAACATCGTAGAAACCTGGACTTCCGGTAAAGAGCCGCATTATATCGAAAAACTTCCGATTGGTAAATACATCCTGAAAGAAGAGCAGGCTCCAAACGGTTATGTCGTTGCAGAGGAGATCACCTTCGAGGTGGCAGATACCGCAGAGATCCAGAAGGTAGCCATGAAAGATGACACCGCAAAGGGACGCCTGATCATTGAGAAAACAGATAAGGATACCGGAGCAGCACTGAAAGATGCAGAATTTGAACTGAGGGATGCGGATGGCAAAGTGGTAGAAACCCTAACCACTGATGAAAACGGCCATGCAACCAGCGGACTGCTTGCAATCGGAACTTATAAGGACGGCAAATTTGATAAGGCAGCCACCTATTATCTGGTTGAGACCAAAGCACCGGAGGGCTATCAGCTGGATGGGACCAAACATGAGGTGACATTTACCTATGTAGATGACAAAACTCCAGTGATCGAAGTCATCCAGAAAGTGACGAACGAGAAGCTGCCGGAGGATACCCCGTCTGTAAGCAACCCGAAAACAGGTGATGACACCAACCTCTGGATTCCGGCCCTGTGCCTGATCCTTTCCGCAGGCGGTCTGATTGGTATGAGTGTGGCATCCAGAAGAAAGAAGAAAAAAGGGGGCAGATAGGCTGAAACAATTATATTTTGCGTATGGAAGCAACATGGATCTGGACCAGATGGCATATCGGTGCCCAAAGGCGGAGGTGGTAGAAACCGTCCGCCTGGAGGGGTATCGGCTGACCTTTGCAGCCGCAGGAAGCGGTCTTGCCACCATCTTCCCGGAAGAGGGAAGCCATGTGGACGGCGTCCTCTGGTCACTGACCGGGGACTGCGAAAAGAGCCTGGATCTTTATGAAGGCTATCCTGATTTTTACGACAAACAGGAAATCACCGTCAAGAATAAAGGCGGAAGAGAGATCAAAGCCATTGTCTATATCATGACAAAAGATTACATGCAGAACTTTAATCCGCCCGGACGGTCGTACCTGACCGGAATCTTAAAGGGCTGCAGGCAGAATCAGATTCCAACAGAACCAATCCTGAAAGCAGCAAGGAAACCGCCTGTGCCGGGACAGACACAGAAGAGTCAGCCAAAGAAGAGAAAAGCCGGACAGGAACGATGAAAATCGTGAAAAAACTTTTTCAAGCGGTATGTCTTGCTGCTCTTTTCTTAAGTGCCGGATTTCTGATTTACCACATGGTATATCTTCCAATGGAAAACAAAAAGCTGGTGGCAGAGCTGAAAGGGAATTTCCCGGAGCCGGAAGCTCCGGGAGCCTCAGGCTCTGAAAAGAAAGACCAACCAGCTGGAAGAAAATGCCCGGTGGCTGCGGTAGACCTTGTTACTCTTCGGAAACAATACCTGGATGTGCAGGGATGGCTGACGATACCAGATACCGGAATCGATTATCCGGTGCTTCAGTCCGAACAGGAGAATGGGGAGTTTTACCTGAAACGGAATTACAAAAAGGAATATGACATCAACGGAAGCCTGTTTTTACAGGCAGACTGCAAAGTGTCTGAAAGTCGGAACCTTATCATTTACGGTCACAACATGAACAGTGGGGCAATGTTCGGAAATCTGGACTTCTATGCAGATGAAACATATTATCAGGAGCATCCCTTTGCTTATCTTCAGACAGAGGATAGCATTCAGGAATACCGAATTGTCACGGTGCTGAAAGCAGACAGGAATTTGTTCCCATTCCAGCAGAAACTCGCAGATGCGGAGGCAGTGCAGGAATATTTAAAAGCAGCTAAGCAGAGGGAAGTGTTCGAAACCGGGGATGATTACCTGAAGTGTATATACGATAAGGTTTTGACGCTCGTCACGTGTTCATATGAATGGAGCGGTGCCAGGAACATCGTCCTGGCGGTGCCGGTTTCCGGGGCAGTGTGGAGTCAGAAGTGTTCGTAAGTACCAGAAAAGTGCAGAAAATGAGACAAATAATGACCGCACGGGCAGGGATGTGTTCAAAACAGGGGGATTATGTAAGGGTGTGCATTGGTAGTATTTAGGTTGAAAAAAGTGTCTGAAAGTACCAGAAAAGTGCAGAATGTGAGACAACTTATAACCCAGATCCGGCAGAAAGTGTTCCAGAAAGGAGCGTTTCCTGCCGTTATTATTTACTTGGAAAGGATGGTAACGATTATGAAACGATTTTATACAGCAGAATCCGTAACAGAAGGACATCCGGATAAGCTCTGCGACCTGATCGCAGACAGCATTCTGGACGCGTGTCTGAAAGAGGACGAAAATTCCAGAGTGGCCTGCGAGGTGCTGGCGACCAAAAGGAACATCATTGTGGCAGGAGAGATCACCAGCCGATTTGAGCCACAGGTGTTTGAAATCATCAAAAAGGTGCTGGAGAGTGCAGGCTGTGAAGCAGAGGAAATCCACATGGATGCCCTCATCCACAAACAGAGTCCGGATATCGCCGGGGCAGTGGAGAGATCCAGAGAACGAAGGGCAGGGACTGTTTCTGTTCAGAGCGGACTTGCCAGCGGTGCCGGGGATCAGGGCATCATGATTGGTTACGCCTGCGATGAGACACCGCAGCTTATGCCGATGCCAGTGGTTCTGGCGAACCGCATTGTAAGGGAACTGTCTGCAAGCCGTAGAAGCGGATATATCACGGGAATCTTGCCAGATGGAAAGGCGCAGGTGACCGTGGAGTATGAAGATGACAGACCTGCCCGGCTGGATACCGTCATTGTGTCCTGCCAGCATGAAAAGGAAAAATCCCTTCGGAAGCTGGAGCATGAGATCCGGGAGAAAGTGTTACGCCCGGCACTCCGTATGCTGCCACCGGATGAGGATACCAAGATCCTGATTAACCCATCGGGCAGATTTGTGTGCGGAGGTCTGGATGCAGACACCGGACTGACCGGAAGGAAACTAATGGTGGATACCTACGGCAGCCTGGTACCGCATGGCGGCGGTGCATTCTCCGGGAAGGATTGTTCCAAAGTTGACCGTTCCGGGGCATACATGGCCCGTTACATCGCCAAAAACATGGTAGCTGCCGGACTTGCCAGCCGATGCCAGGTGTCCCTTGCCTATGCCATTGGGGTTGCCCAGCCAGTCATGGTGCAGGTGGATACCTTTGGAACGGGAAAGATCTGTGCGGATGACTGCCTCGCCGCAGCGATCCCTCTGGTGTTCGGGCTTACCCCAAGCCAGATCTGTGACACCCTGCACCTGAAGCGGCCAATCTACCGACAGAGTGCGGTGTTCGGGCATTTTGGAAGAAAGGAATTCCCGTGGGAGAAAACGGATAAGGCAGAGCAGCTCCGGGATACCGTGATGTAATGCCGTGGATTCCGGAAGAAGAAATCAAACGTGCAAGGGAGATCACCGCCATTGAATACCTGAAGAAATATCAGCCAAACCGTCTGAAAAAATCTTCAGCCAGAAATGAATGGGAGCTGACAGACCACGACAGCTTTAAGATTAACGAGCAGACCAGCCAGTGGCACTGGAAATCCAGAGATATCGGGGGCACCAGTGCTTTAAATTTCCTGATTCATGTAGACGGGTGTTCTTTTCTGGAGGCAGTGCAAATGCTGAAAGATGAGTATCCCACCTATATCCCTCCTCCAGTGGAAGCAAAGCCAAAGAAGCCATTTGTCCTGCCTACGGCCAGCCCAGACTGCCGCAGGGTGTTCCGCTATCTGAAAGAGCGGGGCATCAGTGGCGAGGTCTTACAGCGGTGTGTTCATTTGGGAATCTTATATGAGAGTCTGCCCTACCACAATGCCGTGTTCATAGGACGGGATGAAAACCAGGTGGCAAGATATGCTTTCCTGCGTGGGATTTACGATGCCAGCGGAAAGTCTTTTAAGATGGAACAGGCCGGAAGTGAAAAGGCATACGCTTTTTGTGTTCCGGCGAAATCGGGATGCAGACGGGTTGCTGTTTATGAAGCCTGTGTGGATGTGCTTGCCCACATGACATTGGAACAGAGACAGGGAAGCCGGGATAAGTACCGTCTGGAGCTTGGCGGGATCAGCGCACCAAAAGAAGGGCAGAGCCAGCGGAGCATGAAAAAGCCGCAGGCATTGGAACATTTTCTGTCCCAGCACCCGGAGATCACCGAGATCGAAGTGTGTACCGACAATGACTTTGCCGGACGGTGGGCGTGTGAACATATCCGAAAAGCCTACGAGGGAAGCTATCGGATCATCGAGAACCTGCCGGAAATCGAAGGGGCAGACTGGGCAGACATGGCAAAAATGGCTGCCCGTACACCGGAGAAACGGCAGAATAGGGAAGCGAGGTGATGCTTTGAAAGATAAAATAGAAGTGGAAATGCTGTCACCTCTGATGGCAGAGTTTATTCCGGACTATTCAGATATTGTGAATCTGGATGATGCGGAGCCATTGGAAGGACCTGACCTGGTGCAGTATCAGACATCCATCGCAGAAAAGGTTGACGAGATCAATCGGCTCGGTATGCCTGACAACCAGCCATGCAACCTGATCGATTATTTTGACCAAAACAAGGACATTAAGGAAAAAGTGGAACGCATTACAATGGCGGTAAAGGAACAGGAGGGCGTTTTATATGGCTGTGCAAACCTGACACTCCGGGAGAATCTGACACCAGAGGAATACCGTGTGGTGGGGCAGTATCTGAGAGGGCAGTACAGCGATGGCTGGGGAGAAAGTCTGGAACAGCGGGAGATCAAGGTAGACGGTGGTGAATTATACTTACATTTCTATGTTGGTGCCGGCTCGGATTTCCAGATACAGGTGAAAGCACCGGAAAACGGTGTGCAGGAAAAGCAGCCGGAACAAAAGCCGTCCCGTCCAGAACTTAAGCTCTTAGGGCATGACGGAAATATTTTCTCAATCCTTGGGGATGCCGCAAGACTGCTTAGACGTGCCGGGATGTCCGAACAGGCCAACGAAATGGCGGATCGTGTCCACAAGAGCAGCAATTACTATGAAGCGCTGGGAATCATCAGCGAATACGTGAAAACCGAGCTGTCGGACCACCGTGAACAGCCCAGAACGCCAAGAAAAGAAACACTGAAAAAAGAGGATACCTGCCGATGAGCAGTTCCATAAAGAAAAGCACTTCCAGAGAAATCTGGAAAATAAGCGACCGAAAGGATGATGCCTATGGGAAATACCCTGAAACTTGAAGATCTTTTAAAACCGGACTGTGTGCCGGATGAGTCTGCCGGAGGGGAGAACTGGCGTATCCTGCATGGAGATACCTTAAAACTGGTCAAAGGATTCCAGCCGGGGATCTTTGATGCAGTTATAACCGATCCGCCCTATGCGTCCGGGGGAACCAAGCAGAACGAACGCAACCGAACTACCAACCAGAAGTACAGCAGCATGAAAGCAGAAAATGCCCTGCCGGATTTTGATGGGGATAATAAAGACCAGCGTTCCTGGACCCACTGGATGGCAGAATGGCTGTACGATGTGCGGAAAGCCTGCAAGAGAGGGGCTCCGATCTGCCTCTTTATTGACTGGAGACAGTACCCGTCCATCACCGATGCCCTCCAGTGGGCAGGGTGGATCTGGAGAGGGACTGCCGTCTGGGACAAGGGGAACTCCCGTCCGCAGAAAGGCAGATTCCGCCAGCAGGCAGAATATATTGTATGGGGAAGCAACGGACCGATGCCGATCAACCGCCCGGTGTCCTGCCTTCCGGGTGTGTTCCGTTATGGGAATCCCCAGAACCGCATCCATGTGACAGAAAAGCCGCTCCAGCTGATGAAGGATGTCATCCAGATCTGTGAGCCGGGCGGCCTGATCTTAGACCCGTTTGCCGGAGCTGGTACTACCATCCTTGCGGCGGCAGAGTCGGGGTTTCAGGCAGTCGGCATTGAAGTGACCGATGCGTATTATAAGCTGGGAAGCGACCGTGTCCGCATTGCACTGGAAGCTGGGGAAGAAGCGGAAAACAAAGAACCACAGTAGCCGGATGTCTGGCAGACATCTGAAAAAGAGAAGAAAAGAATCCAGATGTCCACAAGACATCCACAGAGCGGAATGCTTTGTGGGTGTTTCTTTTTGGAAAAACGCCGGGCAGAGGAAACCTGTCCGGCCAGGAAAGGAGATGGTCGTATTGGAACAGGCACTTGCTTATGTCTGCTGTTCTGCAGAAGAAGGAAAGACCAAAGTACAGCGGTACTTCCGGAAGATCTACGAACTGGGATATGTGCCGATCTGCCCGCAGTACAGCTTTTCCCCATTCCTTGATGACGGGGATGCAGAGGATATGCAGGCCATGCGGAGAATGTCCCACCAGATATTAAGGCGGTGCAGGATGGTGGTCGTCTGCGGAAAAGAGACCACCGGGACGATGAACACGGAGATCAGCATGGCTGACAGGCTCCATATCATCTGTACCACACTGGATGGGTTAAGCAAAATCAAGGAAAACGAGTGATTCAGAGAAATAACAGGTTCAGAGGGGACGAAGCAAAATGCGACTGGTTTTGCAAGCATAGCGTTTGGATATCCAAACGCACTTTGGGGAGAACCCCAATCCCCCATACCGAGCCGTAAACAGACGAAAGGAGAACGAAAAAATGTTGGGATTTATACTTGGCACAATGACCGGAGGAGTAATGGGAATTTTTGCAATGTGTCTTTTCATAGCTGGGAAGCGTGAGGATGAGGCACTGGAGCGGTGCCGGATGAAACGGAAGGAGATCATCGACCACGGCGTGTGCATCTGTTTTGTAAACAGCCAGGGAGAGGAACTATTCCGTCTGGCAGACGGAGAAAGCCTTGTGCAGAATGCCCCAAATGGAGAGCGGAATGTATCCACCTGCCATTATCTGGATGCCGATTCTGCCATGATCGATGGGAAGAAATGGAACCTTCTGGAATTTGCAAAAGAGATGGAAAAGAGAGGGATCATGTTCGCCCCGATGGTGCTGTGCCAGGTATCGGAAAGGGGGTGAGGCCCATATGAAGAAAAAAATCATTGCTGCAGCGGTAGCCATCGGCGTCCTGGCAGGTTTCCTGATCTGGAAAAATCGTGAAATGTAATGGAGCAACAACCAATAACCCGTTGGAAAGCAGGTGAAGAGATGAGAAAAAGAAACCATGTGATACCAGTCCGCCTCAATGCGAAGGAGCTGCGTTTTCTGGAAGAGCAGGTAGAGAAAAGCGGCCTGTCCCGTGAGGAATATATCCGTTCCCTTGTCATGGGCGGCGAAGTCCGGGCAAGACCCTGTGAGCATCATACGGAGCTTTTGCGGAAAATATCCGGTCTGTGCAACAATGCCAACCAGCTTGCCCATGTAGCTAACGGCTGTGGGATGGCCGGGGAAGAGAGCATCCGGGAAATGCTCCGCATGACAAAAGAAACATGGAGGCTGGTCAAAGAGGAATGGTAGCCGATGGCATACACCAGTATCATCCCGGTCAGCCGTCTGGACAATTCCATCACGTACATCCGAAACAAGGATAAGACCACAAAAAAAGGGCAAAGTGCCGGCTCTCTGGAAGAAGCCATTGATTACGCCATGAACCGGGACAAGACGGAGCGTTCCATTTTTGAGGATGCCATCGGCTGTGTCTGTGAGACTGCCTATCAAGATATGGTAGCTACAAAGAAACGATACCACAAGATGGACGGGGTGCAGGGCTTCCATCTGGTGCAGAGCTTTGCCAAAGGGGAAGTCACCCCAGAGCTGGCCCACCGGATCGGCATGGAGCTGGCAAAAAGGCTCCTGCAGGGAAAATACGAAGCAGTGATCACTACCCATCTGAACACGGAGCATTACCATAACCACATTGTGTTTAATTCCGTGAGCATGGAAGATGGGAAAAAATATCACAGCAACAGCAGGAGTTACTACGAAGATGTGCGGAAAGCTTCGGATGCCTTATGCCTGAAATACGGCTTATCCGTCATCGAGCCGAAAAACGGCAAGGGGAAATCCTACGCCCAGTGGATGGCAGAACAGGACGGAAAGCCGACCTGGAGAACCTCGATCCGTCTGGATATCCGGGATGCAGTGGCAGAGAGCTTCACATGGAAACAGTTCCTGGATCAAATGAAGCAGAGGGGATACCAGTGGAAGCTGAACCGGAAGTACATTGCATTAAAAGCACCGGGAATGGAACGGTATATCCGTCTGCGGAGCCTTGGGAAGAATTATTCGGAAGAGGGCATCCGACAGTGGATCTTGCAGCCAAAGAGCAGGACACCTGCTGGAAAAGAAGGAGCTTCCCGACCCCCGAAAAAGAAGTTAAAAGGGATACAGGCCCTGTACTATTCCTATCTGTACCAGATGGGTGTTCTGAAGCAGAAACCCAAAAGGATCTCCCCGGTGCTCCGGGCAGATATCCGGAAACTGGATGCCAGGATCGAGCAGATGGAATTTCTCCAGAAGCATCAGATCACCACCCGTGAAGAGCTGCTTGTCTACCGAATTCCATTGGAAGAACAGGTGCAGGCACTCACCAAAGAACGGAAGCGGCTCTACCGGAGCGAACCGGACAGTGCCAGGATCGGTCAGATCACCGAAGAACTAAAGCCGCTTCGGAAGGATATCCGCCTTTGTATCCGGATCGAACAGCAGTCCAGAGAGATGGAAGAAAAGATGCGTCTGGCAGAGCAGATCCAGAGGCAGGCAGAACAGGAAGAGCAGACGGAGAAAAACAGACAACCGAGAACAGAAAGCAGGTGAATGATATGAATTATGGAGGCGATGCGGCGGACCAGATCGTCCGGTATTCGCTGGACGGCGTGGACCACGGGCTCAGGCTTTCGGGTACGCTGGCAAAGCATCTGGCGGTATTTGTTGCCGCCGTATTAAAAGACCAGAAGAAAACGAGGGGCAGAACCCGGATGGTGCGGATGTTAAAGGAGAACAAGCCATTGAAGTTCTTTACCGTGCCGTCCGACCGCCTGAGAGAATTCTGCAGTGAGGGCAGGAAACGGGGACTGCTCTATGTGATCATCCGGGATAAAAAGAACCCGGAGATGAGCGAGGTCATGGTCTTTGCAGATGATGCAGCCAAGGTCAACCGGGTCATGGATAAGATGAACCTTGATTTTGTAAGGAGCGAAGTCGGGGAAGCTGTCCATGAGGTAACCGCCGGAATGGAAGCACCGGAAACCGAAGCAGTACAGGAAACTGTGCAGATGCCGGAGGGCGAGGTGCAGTTTGAAATCAGCGATCTGGACGAAGCATTCCAGGTCGGTGACATGGACTTTTCTGAAGAGGAAAAGAACCAGAATCATCCCGAAAAGGAGTTTTCCGAACCGGAAAATTTTATCCCGGTGCAGGAAGAGGGGGAAGAGAATCTGTCCGGCTCTTCCTTGCACAGCAGAAATATTTCTACCGGGCAGGAAAAAGGGACTGATGCAGGGCAGAGGGAACAGGAGCGTCCCAGTGTCCGCCGGGAGCTGGAGAACATCAAACGGGAGAAAGCAGAGGAATCCCAGAAGCGGAGCCGGGAAAAGAACCGTGGACCAAAGAAAACGCAGAAGAGAGCAAAAAATAAACAAAAGACGAAAGCGAGGTAGAAGATGGACCTGACAAAATTTTTAGGGCAGGACACGCAGGAACAGTCCGCCCAGCGGTTATCGAAAGAAGAATATGCCGCACAGAAAAAGCAGGAGAGGGAAGAAATCTGGGGCATGATCGATGGAAAGGCACAGGAGGTCTTCCAGAATGGGGACTCCTTAAAAGGATTCCTTGATTTTATGGGACAGTGCAAGCCGCAGAGGACAGACAACCTGTTCCTGCTCTACGCACAGAACCCGGAGATCCGGCAGGTCAAGACCTTTGAAAAATGGAAGGAAGAAGGCAAAGTAGTCAAGACCGGAAGCAAGGGATACAACTTCATTGTCGGACAGGAATATGAAAAGGACGGTGTCATCCAGCAGGGGTACTCCATCCAGAAAGCTTATGACATCAGCCAGATCCGCACCAAACAGCCGGAAGAGGCGGAGCCAAAACCGATGGATCAGCTGATGGAAGCACTGCTGACGGACAGCGAGGTACGGATTCAGATCGCAGACAATCTGCCGGATAAGGTACAGGCACAGTACATCCCGAACAAGCGGACGATCTATGTCCGAAATGGCATGAGCGAAAATGCAACGTTCCATTCCATCAGCCGGGAGCTGGCCTGTGCATCCCTTGACCATCACGATGGAAGCTACAGCCGGGCAGGGGTATCGGCACAGGCCTATTGTGCGGCGTATGTGACAGCACAGAAATACGGCGTGGATGTCTCCGGTTTTTCCTTTGACAAGGTATGCCAGATGCAGGCATTCGGACAGAAAGATCCGAAAGAACTCCGCTCCTTTATCCAGGATGTAAAGAGTGCAGCCTATTCTATTGGCAAGCAGGTAGACCGCAACCTTGGCAAAAGCGAGCAGGAATTTATGACCGATGAATTTGCCATCCCGGAGGAAAAAACGGAGAAACCTGCCAAGAGTAAAAAGTCCCCGGAACGCTGATAAAAAGGGGATTTTCCGGCTCTTTTGCAGTAGCTTTCCGGGAGGAAGTGTGGTATGTTGTGGTTGAGAAAAAAGAGGAAAAAAGGAGGCTCGCCTATGACAAGAATGCGATATGTAAAGATGGACCGGATCATGAACCACATGCTGATCCATGCACTCCGGGAAGTGTTCCGGCAGGAAAAAGAACAGGGGCTTCCGGTGGATACCACACGGGATCTGGTTCTGAAGCTGGCAGAGCAGGAAGAGGGAAAGCTCTACCTGACAGAAGCCGAACACAGCAAATCCGTGGAAGCCTTAAACCAGCTCCGGGACACATACCTGAAAAACGGACGCTATTCCGATGGGATCGACAGCGTCCTGTTAAAGATCATGAAATCCAGATACCGCCCATACCGTGGAAGGGGAAGATGAAGAAAGGATGTGGTACAAATATACAGAAATATGACACAAGAAAGAATAGAAGCCATGCGGAGAAGATATCCGCCGGGAACCGAGGTCACGCTTAACAGCATGGAGGGGGAGAGCCACATGCCACCCGGCTTAAAAGGTAAGGTGGATATGGTAGACGATGCAGGGCAGATCCACGTAAACTGGGAGAATGGAAGCAGCCTTGCCCTCGTTCCGGGAGTGGACAGCTTCCACATTACGGACCTGCCAAGAGCAGAGAGGCCCAAACAGCAGCCATCCCGGTAACAAACAGCCGGAAGTCAGACTGGGTGATTTGGCTTGCCGGACTGCCTGTCATCTGGTGGGTAGCAATCCTGCTTGCGGATGCCATCCAGCCGGGCAGGAATCTTTTCGAGCTGATGGAGGTTCTCACAGAAAAGCTGAACCATCCCTTCCAGTTTCATTATACGGAATATACCATCAAGTCGATGCTGGTCTGCACGTTACTTTACGCAGCCGGGATCGGCATTTTTTATTCCAGTCAGAAGAACTACCGCAGAGGGGAAGAACATGGCTCTGCCAGATGGGGCGATGCCCGGCAGATCTGTAAGAAATATAGCCAGAAGCCGTACTCCCAGAACATCCTTCTGACACAGAACTTCCGCATTAGCCTTGACACCCACAAGCACCGCAGATGTCTCAACATTCTCGTAGTGGGAGGCTCCGGTGCAGGAAAATCCAGAGGCTTTGCCCTGCCAAACATCATGCAGTGCTGCTGTTCGATGGTCATCACCGATCCGAAAGCCGAGCTGCTCCGAAAGACAGGCGGTCTGCTGGAAAAGAAAGGATATGAGGTGCGTGTCTTTGACCTCATCAATCCCGACACATCTTTTTGCTACAATCCATTCGAGTATGTCCACGATGACAAAGACGTGCTCCGTCTTATTTCCAATCTGATACAAAACACCACACCCAAAGGTTCCCAGTCCTCTGATCCCTTCTGGGAGAAGAGCGAGACAGCACTGCTTCAGGCACTGATGCTGTATCTGCTCCACGAAGCTCCGCCGGAAGAACAGAACTTCGCCATGATCATGGAGATGTTAGGCTCGGCACAGGTAAAAGAAGAGGACGAGGACTACGAGTCCCCTCTGGACATTTTGTTTGACCGTCTGGAGATGCGGGACCCGGACAGCATTGCCGTCAAGCAGTATCACATTTACAAGCAGGCGGCAGGAAAGACCGCCAAGTCCATCCTGATCAGTGTAGGTGTCCGGCTGGCAGCCTTCAATCTGCCGCAGATCGCCAAGCTGACCAATACTGATGAACTGGATCTTTCCAGCATGGGAGAAAGAAAAGTTGCCCTTTTCTGCTGTATCCCGGATGCAGACACCTCTTTGAATTATCTGGTAGGCATGATCTACAGCCAGCTTTTCCAGACGCTTTATTACATGGCAGACCGTGTGCATGGCGGTGCCCTCCCGGTTCCGGTCAACTGCATCATGGATGAGTTTCCAAACGTATCCCTGCCAAATGAGTTTGAGAAGATCCTGGCAACCTGCCGTTCCCGTTCCATTTACTGCAGCATCATCATCCAGAACATGAGCCAGCTAAAGGCTCTGTTCAAGGACTCCTGGGAAAGTCTGGTGGGCAACTGCGATGAGTTTTTATACCTGGGCGGCAACGAAAAAGAGACACACAAATATGTATCAGAATTACTGGGGAAAGAAACCATAGACACCAATACCTACGGGCAGACCAAAGGAAAATCCGGCAGCTACTCCACCAACTTCCAGCAGAGCGGAAGGGAGCTTCTGCAGCCGGATGAAGTCCGTATGCTGGACAACCAGAATGCACTTCTGTTTATCCGCGGGGAGCGGCCCATACTGGATGCCAAGTATGACCTGATGAAGCATCCCAACATCCGGTATACCGAGGACGGAGGTGCCGGCCCGTTCAATTATGCGAAAGCACCGCTGGCGCATGACGATTTTACATTTGACGAAACAAGATATGACGATTACGAACTACTTCTGGATGAGGACATCATCGGGGAGCTTTTTTGATGGGAGGAATGTCAATGAATTTACTGAAAAATAAGAAACACACAGAAATCAGGAAAGAGACCGCACCGCTGAAGATGAAGAGAGGGCAGAAGAAACTGTTTGCTCTGTATGCAGTTACGGTACTGTCGATCTGCATTGGGGCGACCTGCGTTTATGCCGCAGGCGATCCGCTGACCGTAGTCAATAACCTGTCCACGTTTATCTTTTCCCTGATCCGCGCCATTGGCCTGATCCTGCTGGGATTTGGTATCGTGCAGGTCGGTCTGTCCTTAAAGAGCCACGATCCAAGCCAGAGGGCAAACGGATTTCTGACACTGGCAGGCGGTATCATCATTACCTTTGCAAAAGAGATCCTGGACCTGATCATGGGATAGGAGAAGAGTCCAGAAGGGGAGCCATGCGAAATGCCGGCTCCCTGCTCACTTTTGAGGATGGGAGGTGAAACTGTTTGAGTGATAACTGGATCGTACAGAATCTAAATTCTGCCTTGCAGACCTGGAGCGACAAGCTGGCTGAAATCTGGACACTGCTGACGCAAAGCCCGGAGAATTTCAAGGGCGGGGCAATCTGGAGCGTGATGACGAACATCAACGGTGGACTGAAAGCCATCGGGTACGGCCTGCTGGTTCTGTTCTTTGCGGCAGGGCTGGTAAAAACCTGTGGGAGCTTCACGGATATGAAAAAGCCGGAACACGTAGTGAAAGCCTTTATCCGTTTTGCACTGGCACAGGGAGCCGTTATGTCTGGCATGGAGCTTCTGACTGCGATCTTTTCCATTGTGCAGGGCATCGTGACAAACATCATGTCCCACTCCGGGATGGCAGGGGGAAACGTAACGGAACTGCCCTCGGAGATCGTGGACAAGATCGAAGCGGTCGGGATGCTGGAATCCATCCCTTTGTGGATCGTAACCCTGTTAGGCAGTCTGCTAATTACCGTGCTTTCCTTTGTAATGATCCTGACCGTATATGGAAGAATGTTCAAGCTGTACATGTACACGGCCATCGCACCGATTCCGCTGGCAACCTTTGCCGGGGAGCCAACCCAGTCTGTAGGAAAGAACTTTATCCGTTCCTATGCCGGAGTATGTTTGGAAGGAGCCATCATCGCACTGGCCTGCATCATCTTTTCGGTATTTGCGGCAAGTCCGCCGGCCATCGGGGACACCAGCCTGTCCGCCGTGACCATTGTCTGGAATTATGTCGGGGAACTGGTCTTTAACCTGCTTGTACTTGTCGGGGCAGTCAAGGCATCCGACCGGATCGTAAAAGAAATTATGGGATTATAGGAGGCAAGAAAATGGAAGAACCAAAGAAATTAGTCTATGACAGTGGAGCGCAGCCGGAGGAAGTATTCTTACGGGTCAGCGGTTACCTGGACAGGAACCGTCTGTATGTCGGGATCTACCAGACAGAGTATGGCTACCCGGAACTTTTTTCCGACCTTACGGTGAACCTGCACCATGCTCCGCTGAACGGTGTGAACGAAGCCTATATCGACCACAATTTCAGCAAAGAGCATCTGCGTTTTATTCGGAAATACAAGCTGGGCAGGGTATTGCCGGAGACCGTAGCTTCCGGTTACTGCACTTTTCAGAAGGTCGCCTTTGACCTGAAAAAACTGGCAGAATATGATCCGCAGGGAACCAGAGAATTTATGGAAAGCCACGGCATCCAGATTGCGGATGCACCAAAACAGAAACCAAAGAACAAATCACAGAGAGAAAGGTAGAAAACAACATGGAAGTGAAAATGAATAAAGAAATCCGAGACTATCAGGAGTCAATGTTCTGGGGCTTAAGTTTCCGGCAGTGCCTATTTTCGGTACTGGCGATTCTGGCAGCCCTTGGTATTTATTTCCTCACCCGGAAGTATGCCGGGGAACAGGTAACCGGATGGCTGTGCGTGCTTGGGGCGGCTCCCTTTGCAGCCTGCGGCTTTTTCCGTTACCACGGCATGACGGCAGAACAGTTCGCATGGGCAGTCATCAAATCCGAACTGCTGTACCCGAAACGGCTGGTATTCAAATCAGAGAACCTGTACTTTTCCTGCATGGAAGAGAGCCTGCGGCTGGGTGAAAAGATGATGGGAAACGGAGCGGAGCTTCTGGAGAAGAAACGGACGAAACAGAAGAAACCAAAGAAGCCAGGAGGAAGGGGTGATGCCTTTGATTAAAACCCTGAGTCAGACACTGAAACAGGACAAAGAAAAATTCAAAGTACCGAGGTCTGTCCAGCAGGCGATCCCGATCCGCAAGATCTGGCCGGACGGTATTTTTCAGGTGGAGAGCAAGTATTCCCGGACATTCCGGTTTACGGATATCAACTATTCCATTGCCAGCAAAGCGGATAAGACAGAGATGTTCCTGGACTACTCCGAACTTTTAAATGCACTGGATTCCGGCTGTACGGCGAAGATTACCCTGAACAACCGTAAGATCAACAAGGAAGAGTTTGAGCAGTCCCTGCTGATTCCAATGAAAGGAGATGGACTGGACGAGTACCGGAAAGAGTATAACGATATGCTCCTTTCCAAGATTTCCGGTACTAACAACAGCATTTACCAGGAACGCTATCTGACCGTCAGCGTCCACAAGAAGAACATCGATGAAGCCAGGACATACTTCGCCCGTGTGGGAACGGATATCATCACCCATCTGGCCAAGCTGTCCTCCATCGGGGAAGAGCTGGATGCAGAACAGAGGCTCCAGATCTTCCGGGACTTTTTCAAGGCAGACGTTCCGCAGAGCTTTCCGTTTGACATGAAAGCCTTTGCGAAAAAGGGACACAGCTTCAAGGACTGGATCTGCCCGGACACGATGGAGTTCCACAACGACCATTTCAAGCTGGGCGAGCAGTACGGCAGAGTCCTTTTTATGGAAGATTACGCCAGCTATGTGAAAGACGAGATGATCTCCGAACTGTGCAGCCTTGGCAGGAATCTGATGCTGTCTATTGACATCATCCCGGTACCAACAGATGAAGCAGTGCGTGAGATCCAGAACCGACTGCTGGGCGTAGAGACCAACGTAACGAACTGGCAGAGACGCCAGAATGCAAACAATAATTTTTCCGCCGTGGTTCCCTATGATATGGAGCTTCAGAGAAAAGAAACCAAGGAGATGCTGGACGACTTGACTACCAGGGACCAGAGGATGATGTTCGGTATCCTGACAATGGTACATATGGCAGAAAGCGAGAAACAACTGGATTCTGATACGGAAACCCTGTATTCCATTGCAAGAAAACACCTCTGCCAGATGGCAACCCTGAAATGGCAACAGGTCGATGGACTGAATACCGTCCTGCCGTATGGTCTGCGGAAGATTGATGCGGTGCGTACCCTTACCACAGAGTCCACTGCCGTCTTGATTCCGTTCCATACACAGGAGATCATGCAGCCGGGCGGCATTTATTATGGGCAGAATGCAGTCAGCAAAAATATGCTGGTGGCAGACCGAAGAAAGCTGTTAAATGGAAATTCCTTCCGACTGGGAGTCAGCGGTTCTGGAAAAAGTTTCTCGGCAAAAGAAGAGATCGTAGACCTTGCCCTTTCCACAGAGGATGACATCCTTATCCTCGATCCGGAGTCCGAGTTTGCTTCACTGGTGGAAGCCTTAAACGGCGAGGTCATCCGGATCTCGGCAACGTCCGATACCCATCTGAATGCACTGGACATGGACTCCGCCTATGGCAATGACCGTAACCCTCTGATTGAAAAGTCCGAATTCATCCTGTCCCTGTTTGAGCAGCTCGTAGGAGCCGGGAACCTTTCGGCAAAGGAGAAATCCATTCTCGACCGCTGCACCGCAGACGTGTACCGGGATTATATGAGGGGCGGATACCAAGGGCAGGTGCCGACCCTAAAGGATCTGTACCGACAGCTCATGCTCCAGCCGGAGGAAGAAGCCAGAGGGCTGGCATTGTCTTCGGAACTGTTTATTAACGGAAGCCTGAACACCTTTGCCCAGGAAACCAATGTCAATACGAAGAGCCGTATCATCGATTATGACATCCGGGAGCTGGGCGAACAGCTGATGCCACTTGGAATGTTGGTCACACTGGATTCCATTTTTAACCGTGTGATCCAGAACTGGAAGAAGGGAAAAACGACATGGATCTTTGCGGATGAGTTTTATCTGCTGTTCCGCTATGAATACAGTGCAGACTTTTTCTACCGCCTGTACAAGCGTATCCGTAAGTATTCGGGATTTGTGACCGGGCTTACCCAGAATGTAGAGGAACTTCTGAAATCCGATACCGCCCGCCTGATGCTGGCAAATAGTGAGTTCCTGATCCTTTTGAATCAGGCAAGCACCGACCGGGACGAGCTTGCGGCACTTCTGAATATCTCGGACAACCAGTTATCCTACATCACCAATGTGGGTGCCGGCCACGGCCTGATCCGCTGCTCCGGGAATCTGGTGCCGTTTGAAAATTCGTTCCCAAGAAATACAAAGCTGTACCGTCTGATGACGACCAAGCCGGGCGAAGCGTAAGAGCAGTACAGACCGGGACTGGAGGTGAGAGATGAAGAATATCAAAACCAAAGAAGTCACAACAAAACCAAAGACTAAAAATCCTGCCTCCAGAATCCCGAAGGAGCTGATGCGGACGGCCATACTGGAGAGCAAGGAAAAGTCCCAGACCATCGCAAATGCCAGGGATAATGACATGGAGGAACAGTCCCCATCCGAGTATGCCAGTGGAAAAGTCGCATCCGCAGAGGAATGGGCTGCCAGAAAGTCTGGCAGAACTGTAACCAGCGCCGGAAAGACAGCAGCACAGACTTCCTACGAGAAGATCAAACTGAGAGTTACTGGTAAAAAAGAAGCGCAGAAAGAAGCCGCCAGAGGAACAGGGGACACACAGGCTCCCGATCCGGTCAGTCGGGAAGCACCGAAGCAAAAAAACCGGGAACAGGGGGCATCCCGTGTGAAGGTCAAGGAACGGGAAAACCAGGAAGTCCAGATTCAGAAAGCCAAGCGGCAAAAGGCGATTTCAGATGCCGTCAAAACGAAAGAACAGAAGATCCGGGCAGCCAGGGAGACACCAAGAATCCAGAATGGACAGGAAATGTCGGAAGGTGGATCGCTTTCCATCAAAAGACAAAACCAGAAAAGCAAGGCCGAAGATACCGCAAGGCAGAATGCCATCCGCCAGAAACAGCCGGAAACCATCCGGATCAAGGAAAAGCCACGGAAACAGTTGGAGCCGAAGACCATACAGCGGCGTACTATTAAGACCGCCCCTCCATCTGTGAAGATCAGCATCCAGCCAGAGCAGAAGCTCCGGGTGGCCAGTTCCAACGCCTTGACAGCCCGGATGCAGAAGCAGATGGAACGAAGGGCAGCGAAGCAGGCGGCGAAGAAAGCCGCCTTGCAGACTTCCGATGGAGTCCGCCGGATACAGAAAACGGCAAGGGCAGGAGAGAATACCTTCAAGGCAGCTAAGGCCGCTGTAGAAGCGGCAGCGAAAACGGTGCAGTCCATGATGGCTGCACTGGGAGCCGCCGGAGCGGTCATGGTTCTGCTT
>SKDZ01000025.1_pt1 | contig 146820 bp, 132 predicted proteins | sample 4826551 | NCBI WGS metagenome assembly SKDZ01 (sample SAMN11008822, study PRJNA524170) | human gut metagenome | biome: Human fecal sample; material: Feces; isolation source: fecal sample from pouch patient p12, p15 | host: Homo sapiens | place: Israel: Tel-Aviv | collected 2016-02-02 | reverse complement strand
ATCTTATCTTCTATGGAAGCGTGCGAACGAAATTCATCAACCATCAATACACTGGGGAGAATCATTTTAGATTGCTTTGGCAAATAGCTTTTAAACTCTTTCAACGTACGAATAACGGTGGTCAAAGATACCTGACAGCTTTTCGCAATAAAAGATAAAGATACTTTTTCAGTTAGTAAAGAAGCAATTTTATATCTAACATGATTTGCGATTGAATGTCTGGGTTGGACAAAATAACTTTGAGCCGTCCAATGGGTGCGACAGTTTTTACAGGTATAGCGTTGCTTTTTAGGCGCATAACCAAAGGCATATGATTGTATTGTTCAAAACGGACAATCGTTTCCTTTTTTCCATTTTTCACTATAATTGCTTTCCCGTTTCCATCTACCACAGTAGTACCACAACTTCTACAAGCACGAGGAGTAGGCGAGAGAACCGCATCGACGACCAACGTCTTTTTCTTCTGAAGGGTCTCGTAAGAGACCTCTGTAATCATCAAATCTTTCTCTATTATTCTCAGCATTTTTTTGATAGAATCATTCATATAGCATATCGTTCTCTCAGTTGTTTATTTTGTGGTGATTTAATCATACTAGAGAACGATATATTTTTTAATACCTAAAATGAAAATGGGACTGAAGAATCAATTCTGATTCATCAGTCCCATAAATTATAGAGTCAGATTTTTTGTTATCTCACATTGATTAATTGATTGATCAAAAAGATTCTAATTCTCATGTTCTCGAATGATTTAAATCCGTAGGATACTCGTTTCATTGTCTTTATGTGGGTATTCTTCGCTTCTATTTTTCCATTGGAATAAGGATAGATCATTGCGTTGGTGATGCCTTCTTCATAGGTAAGGAGGTTTTGAAACTTTTCCCGAAAGCTGTCATCTAACGTTTCGGGAAGTTCTGCCAATAAGGAGAAAAATAAGTCAGGGTCTTTGTCTCGAAAGGCTTCAACTAATTCATGAAAAAAGGGATACGCCTCCTTCCAGGGCGTAGAAAAGTCAAGCAATCGATCAATCATCATCGTTTCTGTCCCATAAAAATTATAGAGGCTGATTTTTTGAGGAGAATGATTAGGCGGTTGAGAAATAGAAAGCCTTATTCTCATTACATGATATAAATATCTTTTGATGTCATGTTGTAACAGGAAACTTGAAATGCTTTTAATTTTCACTTTATAGATAATGGGATTATAAGAAGTCTGTTAAAATAAAATTTCGCTTTTTTACCAAAAAAATATTCATATAATTATATTATGATTAAAATAAAAAAAGGTGATAAATCAAGCAGCATTCTTTTTTAATTTACCTCTACTCACAATATAGTTGATTTAATAAATATTAAAGTAATAATCGCTCTTTAAAGAATCGATGTAAAAAAGGTATTTTAAGAAAACTTTTTTATGTACAAAAGTAGTATAAACGAGAGGATATTATGATTGACTTGCAATTCTGTCATGCAGGTCACCTTAGAAAGTGTAATTTGGCTGATACATAAAAAGTGGTTGTGGACAATCAAGAAAAATCTCCCCTCTTCCAGTTGCTACTATATATTTTTTATTTTAAGAGCGGATGTGAAATATTGTTGTTATTTGAAAAAAGAGTTTATAGATTAGACCAGCAAAATATTTTTGGATTTTGAATCGTGTTTAAAAAAAATATTAGATTTCTATCAGAATATATTATTTCAAAAACTACTTAATCATATAGCTAACAAGAAAGTGATCTTTCTGACATGTTGCTTTGAGCAAGCGAAAAAAAAGACAAAAACATCACTTGGATGCTTTTGTCGGGGCGATTTATGAAGTATTCCATGCAGCAGCGATCGATATATTTTTCACTAATTATTACTATTTGTATTTATGGTAAGATCCGAACCTTTCATTATATACTTATTATAAAAACTTGAGTTTTTACTTAATTCAGAGGTAAATGTCTCGTATCCCAAGAATTCCATTAAAGTATTAGTATCAGAATATAAATTAGTACCTAGTCCTATTCGGTCGCCTTCTATTTGTACGCCTAGTGCGGCCAATGTTGTAGGGAAAAGATCGAGTGTGCTAAATTGACGCTCAGTGTTATTTAATGTAGTAATAGGAGAGTTGATGAATAAATTAAAAACCGTTCTCTGGTAAGTTTCTTCTATTGAAGCGAAGTAACCTTGGTCCATATTTAAATGGTCTCCAGCAATAACAATAGTTGTATTTTCATAAAATGGCTGTGCTTTTATCCAAGCAATAAAGTCGCCAATCATCTGATCCGAATAATAAATAACATTGCTAAGCTGTTCATCAAAAATCTCAGGTGTATTTTCATTTTTGTATCCATCTGGAAAATGAGTATCTGCCGTTAGCATAGTCAAATTAAATGGCTGGTCTAGTGATGCTTGTTCCAAAAGTGTGTTTTTCGCAAATTCAAAGAGTTTCTCATCCTCATATCCCCACCATACTTTTCTATCTTTTGGTATCCAACCATGGTCATTAGCATAATTATAATCCCGTATCTCGTAGTCTCCATGTTGCTCATAAAATTTCTTCCTACCGCCAAAATCGGCGTCTGACCCCAATAATAAAATTTGGTTATATCCGTTGTCATGTAATATGTCACCTATAGAGGTAATTCCTGGCATGAAATGTTCAGTATTGCCATAGTCGTTTTCACTATATCCGCCGGTCACACGTAAAGGCACGCCTGTGCTTTGTCCAACCATTCCTCCTACCGTAAATCCAACACCAGGAACTTGAATTGCCCCCCCTAACAGCTTTTGGTTGGAGAAATTTAGTCCATCTGAATATGAGAGTTCTGTGATATTAGGCATTAAATTTTCTTGTTGGGCGCCTCCAACAGCTGACGAAAGATAAGTTGTCTCTAAGGACTCAACAAAAATATAAATCAAGTTTCTCTTGTCCTCAGGAAAAGTTATAGAAATCGAATTTGGATCAACATAAAAATCTTCATATATAGTTGATTTTTCAAAAAAGTAAGCTTTCAATTCATTAAAACCAAGTTTATTAAGGCCTAATACTATATTTGCTAACAATAAAATTACTGTAAAAAAAATAGAAAGAAAGCATGATTTTTTTGAAAATTTGACTATTCTAGTGGTTTTCGAAGAACGAATCATAATCATGAAATAGAGTAGAATGATGATAATTTGTGTAATGACTATAGAGTTTAGTAAAGGACCTAAAAGATATGCGTAAATCTGTCCTTGATCAGTTCCAGTTAGCGGTTGAGAAAGTGTATAAAAAATTTCATCTATTCCAACGTTTCCGAAGTAGCTTTTAGTCCAATAGGCGCTATTAGAGGCCAAAAAACCTAAAAATGTCAACAATATCAGTAGTAGTGAAAGTGCAACATATTTTTTATCAATCTTTATAGGTTTCTCAAGCCAATAGTTTGAACCAAATCTAAAAATTGCATAGAAAATTATCGCAAGGACTAATGAGAGTATGGTCCTTACAACCGTACCATTTTCTGAAACCCTTTCTAAAAAAAGTACGACTCGAGTAAAATTGGATGAAATAAAAGTACTAAGGGTGAAATGAAAGCTAGCAATAAAAAAAGCGAAAAAAAGCCGCTTCAAAAAGGTAGAGCGACAGTAAAAAAACAAAATAAAAAAAAGACCCAGGCTTATAAGCATTTAAAAAATCCTCCCAGAAAAAACTGTTTTAGAAATAAGTGTCGTTAGCAAAAAGTTTAATATAAATCTTCGATTAAGTAAATTATTTCATTAAATACAATCTTAAAAAGATGAAGTATGATAAAGTAAGAAAAGGTTATATATTTTATTTGATTATTGAGATTTATTTAGAAGTCGAGTATAATTTTAAAGATTGAGTTTGTAGCGGCAGCTCTAGAATAGGAAAGGGGAAGAGAATGCATACCTTTGTAATTTGTGCATATAAGGAATCGCCATTTTTAATAAAATGTATTGAATCTTGTAAGAATCAGACGAGTGTTTTAAATAATAATTCCAAGATAATAATGTACACAAGCACGCCAAACGAATATATAAAGAAAATTTCTGGACAATATGGGATCCCTTTATTTATAAAAGAGGGAGGCAGTATTGGAAAGGATTGGAACAATGCTTTGTCTGTGGTAGAAACAAGATATGCGACAATTATTCATCAAGACGATCTCTACTTGTCAAACTATGGAGAAAAAATATTGAATTCTTTCGAAGAAAACAATAATCTTAATATAGTATTTTGTGATTATGAAGAAATTGATGAGCAAGACAACATAAGAGAACGGAATGTTAATTTGAAAATAAAGACCTTCGGATTGCATTTACTGAGTTTGTTGCCATACAAGAAATATCAGCGCAGAATATATGCTTTTGGTAATTTTATATGTTGCCCAGCTGTATCATATGATTTAGATCGGTTAAAAGATTTTTCTTTTAATGAATCTTTAAGAATGGCGGTTGATTGGGATGCTTGGGAACGCATAATGAAGCGCCATGGAGAAATATTATACATTCCTGAACGTTTGATGTATCATCGTATCCACTCAGAATCAGAAACAACGGTTAATACAGTTTCAAAGACAAGAGAAGCTGAGGAATACGAATTGTACCAACGTTACTGGGGAAAGACTATTGCGAAGTTATTGATGAAATATTATGTTAATAACCAAAAGAGCAATCAACTATGAAAATAAGGATGAGATAAAATTGAATCCCAAAATATTGTTAATCATTCCAGCCTATAATGAGGCGGACGGTATTGAAGATGTTATCCGCAAAGTAAATGATTATAGAAAAAATTATAAATATATCCTTGATTACATTGTAATAAACGACGGCTCAACTGACAATGAAGAAGAAATCCTTCGAAAAAATGATATCAACCATGTTGAACTTGTTAATAATCTTGGTATTGGTGGAGCAGTTCAGACCGGGTACATTTATGCTTTAGAAAATGATTACGACATCGCTGTTCAGTTTGATGGGGATGGACAGCATGATATTCAAAGTCTACCTAATTTGATAGAGCCTCTCATAAATGACGTAGCTGATTTTACTGTTGGTTCAAGATTTGTTTCTGATAGTAAATCTAGTTTTAAATCCACTGGTGCCAGGCAGGCAGGAATAAAAATTTTATCCAATTTAATTTATATGCTGACTGGTCTAAGAATAAAGGATGTTACAAGCGGTTATCGAGCGGGCAACAGAAAAGTTATAGAACAATTTGTTAGTAGATACCCAAGTCAATATCCAGAACCTGAGAGTTATATGCATTTAATTGCGAAAAACATTAGAGTAAAAGAAGTCGGCGTTAGAATGTTTGAGAGGACTAGTGGGAAATCAAGCATTCATTTGTTGGACTCAGTTGCCTATATGTTTAATGTTTCGATCTCTATATTGATTGCTTCTTTGATTGAGAGGGAGGATAAGTAATATGCCAATACAGCTCCAAATAATTGCTATTTTTTTAGCAATTGGTTTTTTATTGTTAACGATATTTTTAATTCGGAAAGATCATGCAGAAGTCAGACAAATGAATAAGTGGTTATTTTTAAGCGTAATCATGATTTTTGGCGCTTTGTTTCCCAGTTTAGGAACAAAAATTGCTCACTCATTTGGTATCACCACACTGACTTCATTAGCATTGTTTACATTAACTGCTTTTTTGTTATTTATTGCTTTAACAAGCAGTATTGCCTTGATAAATACCCAACGTCAAATTAAAACATTGACACAGCAATTGTCACTTTTAAAACATGAAATAAATAAATTAAAAAAGGAGAAACAATGAGAGGCGTATATCTATCGCAAGATTTATCGCATGCTGGTGGTATAGAGAAAAAAATCTATAAACAAATCGAAGAATTTGAAAAGAACAATTTTACTATATATAAGGCGATTAATCCCAAGAGAAATATATTTCACCTAATTCGCAATGTTATCCCATTTTTTTCTAAACAATATTTTATGTCTGATAATATTAATTGGATTGAATATGACTTTGTTTATATAAGAAAAGGCGCCGTCTTAGACAAAAGTGTTATTGACTTATTAACTAAAATAAAATTACAGAATCCGCAGATTCTTATTATTATGGAAATTCCGACATATCCTTACATAAATGAATTCAAGGGTTTGCTTAAATGGATTATAAAAAGCAAAGAAAAATTATGGGTTCCTAAGTTGAAATTGTATGTTGATTTGTTCGTTACTTATTCCGACGATAAAAAAATCTATGATATTCCATGCTTAAATATTTCAAATGCATACGACTTTCCGGAGCGTCCGCCATTAATTAAATGTTCGAGTGATTCAATACAACTCTTAGGCGTAGCTGCGCTATGCTTTTACCATGGTTATGATAGAGTCATCGAAGGGTTGAATAATTATTATCAATCAAGTAAATCACAACGCCAGATTCAGTTTCAACTAGTTGGTGATGGTCCTGTGCTTAAAGAATATGAACAATTGGTTAAAAAATATCAATTAGAAGACAAGGTTACGTTTCATGGTAGAATAGCATTTTCCGATTTAGATCGATTTTATCAGACAGCAGATATTGGAATTGACTCTTTGGCTCGTCATAGATCGGGTGTTTTTTATAATAGTAGTTTAAAAGGAATATTTAGCAAAAGGTTTACCTATTATATCAGGGGTTAAAACAGAGCTGGATTCAGAAAATTTATCTTTTTATTACAAAATTCCCAATGACGATACACCGCTAGATATTGAAAAAGTCGTTGAATGGTATGATTCTTTGAGAAAAAACATGTCGAAGAAAGAACTGACAAACTTCATATACAAATATGGTAAGTCAAACTATACGTTTGAAAAAACGTTTCAGCCTGTGGTGGATTATTTAAAAGAACGAGAGACTAAAAGAAAATAAATTTTACTTTGTTGGTTTGCTATCCAATGGTTCAATCAGCGAGATATTGAGTAAAGAAAATAAAATTTATTTAGTTGAAAGGATTCTAATGGAAAATAATCAAACAAAAAACTTATTTAAGAACTCATTTATCACTGGAGTTATTTTTGTAATTCAGATGATTATGAGTTTTGTTACAAGAACTCTTTTTATTAAATTCTTAGGTGTTGAAATACTGGGATTCAATGGTGTAATAAGTAATATTTTGATGGTTCTATCTGTTGCTGAGCTAGGGATAGGACCTGCCTTGATTTTTTCGCTTTATAAACCTTTAGCGGAAAATGAAGTCGAACTAGTGAAAATTCTGATGAAATTTTATAAAAAAATATATACTTTGATTGGCTTAATAATTGCAGGACTAGGGCTCGTTCTAATCCCTTTTTTACCCTTTATCGTAGATAGTTCTGCTCAGATTGATCATCTGTATTTGTATTATTTATTGTTTTTATCAAATACAGTAGTGTCATATTTCTTCACTTATAAAAGAAGTATAATTATAGCAGATCAAAAGAACTATATAGTAGCTTCAAATGACTTTTTATATTGGATGATGTTTCAAATCTCAAGTTGTTTTGCTATAATGCTATATAGTAGCTTTACTGCGTATCTGATCTTTCAACTTTTAAGTACGATAGCTGCTAATCTAAGTATTTCTTTTATAGCGGATAAAAAGTTTCCTTATCTTAAGGATAAACCCAGTGATACACAGTTGCCGCAAAATTTAAAATCTGAAATAAAGAAAAACACAATTGGTCAATTTACCAATAAAATAGGAACTATGGTTGTTAACGGAACTGACAACATCCTTATTTCAATTTTTATAGGTTTATCTCAAGTAGGAATGTATGTGAACTACACGTTAATAGTTACTTCCGTTACAAATTTAATCAATCAGATTATTAATTCAATGACCGCTACAATTGGAAACGTCGGAATAACTGGTTCCCGTTCAGATTCAGTGCGTATGTTTGAAAATCATCTTTTTTTTGTTCATTCTATCGGCTACTTTTGTAGTTTCTATTTGATTGTGTTGTTTAACCCATTTATTATTCTTTGGCTTGGCAGTAAATTTACGTTTAGTTTTTTTACAGTAATATTAATTGTTTTAAATTTTTCTATAACAATTTCGAGGAAAAGTGCGCTTAGCTTTATTGATGCTTATGGATTGGCATGGTACCAGAAGTATAAACCGGTTTTCGAATCTATAGTGAATTTGGGACTTTCTATACTTTTCATCACAGTGTTCCATCTAGGCGTTGATGGGGTTTTGTTAGGAACCATCATATCCAGCATAACGATTTCATGTTGGTTTGAACCATATGTTTTATACAAACATGGTTTTTCTGAACCGTTTAAAAAGTTTGCAATATTAGCTGTTAAAAATTATGGCACAACAGTAATAGGCTTAATATTGGCAATTGTAACAGCTCTATTGACATCAGAGCTTAGAGGATTTCAAGGTTTTATTCTCCAAATTTTAATCACAAGTACAATATTAATATCTTCATTTATTGCTATTAATATTAAACGAAGAGAATTTCGTTGGTTCCTACACCTTGTTTTAAGAAAAAAACATAATTAATTTCTAAAACAGTTTCACTAGTGATATCATTTAATTAAGAAGAATTTAAGGAGGAGTTGTTTTGTCTAAACAACAGCATCCAGAAAAATCGTTTAAAGACGAAGTTTTAAAGTCTTTAGAGTCAAACCAAAACAAAGAACGGGATATAGGAAGCGAATTGAATTCTCAGCAAGAAGAGCGTCAATCAATCATTTCTCGGTCGAATAAAGAAAGCACAGAGAAAGAAAAAGGCTCTAGAAGCCAAAGTAAAGCTTTTGGTCACAATAATAAAATAGACCCAAATAATGACGATTTAACGGGGAAAAACCAACGCAGATTGCAGCGCAGCAAGGAAGACAAAATAGTTAATAAGATCGTGTTGATTGTTGTTCTTGTTTTCTTAGTAATCGGCGGAATATTAGGTTTCTCAGCTTATCGATATGTTACTTCAAGTTTGCAGCCATTAGATCCCGATGATACTGAGAAGGTGACGATTGTTATTCCAAGCGGTTCTTCGAATAAAGCAATTGGTGAAATCTTAGAGGATGAGAACATTATTAAAAGTGGAATGATTTTTAATTATTACACAAAATTTAATAATCTGACGGGCTTTCAAGCAGGAACATATCATTTTTCACCAAATATGACACTGGAAGCGATAAGTGAGCAGTTGCAAAATGGCGAAGGCTCGGTCACCTCTGATGCAAAAGTGACGATTCCAGAAGGATTTGATGTTGATCAAATCGGTGATGCTCTAGCGGAAGCAACGAATATCTCGAAAGACGATTTCTTAGCTTTGATGGAAAGCGATGAGTTCTTTGAAAAAATGAAAGAAACCTATCCTGAGCTTTTAGCAAGTGCCGGCGATGCGCAAGGTGTGCGTTACCGACTAGAAGGATACTTGTTCCCAGCGACGTATGACTACTATACAGGGAATACCCTAGAAGAAGTCGTTACCCAAATGGTGGATAAATCAAATTCAGTCTTGTCGAAATATTTCGATCAAATTGCTCAAAAAGAAATGACGGTTCAAGAAGTCCTTACTTTGGCTTCACTTGTTGAAAAAGAGGGTAGTAAGCTAGAAGATCGTAAAAATATCGCACAGGTATTCTTCAATCGCTTAGCGATTGATATGCCGCTGCAATCGGATATTTCGATTCTATACGCGTTAGGTGAGCACAAAGAGCTAGTTACTTATGAGGACACTCAAGTTGACTCTCCTTATAATCTCTATGTGCATACTGGCTACGGACCTGGACCATTCAACAATCCAAGTGAAGCAGCGATCCAAGCGGTCTTAGATCCAACACCGAACAACTACTATTATTTCGTTGCTGACATTCAAACCCAAGAAGTTTACTTTGCGGAAACCTATGAACAGCATATGCAATTAGTGGAACAATATGTAAACAATACCTCAAATTAAATTTTCATAGGTTTATAGTTTACATTTAAAAAAAAGCATGGTAATCTTTTGTGGACTCATCGCAAAAGATTACCTTTTGCGATTTATTAGAAGTTACTAAAAGGAGAAAAGAACTATGGTAGAAAAAGTTTACCCAATGACACTTGAAGGAAAAGAAAAGCTAGAACAAGAATTAGAAGAATTGAAAACGGTAAAACGCGGCGAAATCATTGAACGTATCAAGGTAGCCCGCAGTTTTGGCGATTTATCCGAAAACTCAGAGTATGAGTCTGCTAAAGATGAACAAGCGTTTGTCGAAGGCCGAATCACTACTTTAGAAAATATGATTCGTTTTGCAGAGATCATTGATAATGAGGGTGTAGACTCTGATGAAGTTTCCATCGGAAAAACAGTTATTTTTGTTGAGTTGCCTGATGGTGACGAAGAAGAGTACATGATCGTCGGTAGTGCTGAAGCAGATCCATTTTCTGGTAAAATTTCCAATGATTCACCAATCGCTCGTGCCTTGATTGGGAAAAAAGTCAATGATGAAGTGACGATCTCAACGCCAGGCGGAGATATGCAAGTAAGAATCACAGAAGTAAAGAAAAGCTAATTGCTTGATCACTCGATCAATCTAGTTGACCCTGTTGTTCATTCTCCTTTAGGGAATTTGATCAAACAGGGTCTTTTTTCGGACCAGCGACGGATGGACAAACCATTTTTTTCAGGTATGATAGAGTAGAATTACTAGGAGGAGGAGCTTGAATGAAAAGTCCTTGGCGTTTTTTCTTTATTGTTGAAGCGCTCTTACTGCTTTTTGCGGTATGGCAAATTTTATCTAATCCGCCATTATTATTTTTATTAATACTTGGTGTGACGTGCTTGGTCCTTGTGAACCGAAGTGAGCGCAAGAGCAATTTTAAAAATTTCTTGATGGTCTCAAGTTCCATTGCTATTTTGATCAGTTTGTTAAATAGTCCAGCACTGTGGCTGATGCTGATTTTTGCGATTTTATTTATTGGTTTAAAAGGAGTCGAGATTACCGGAATCGACTTAACTAAAAATTCATTCTGGCGCAAAAAACAAATGATTATCGTTGAAACTGAAGAACCCAAAGCTGATCATCCACTGAAACAAAAGCAGCAATGGTTAGGTAATGAACGGATCGGCAGTCAAGTCTATGAATGGGACGATATCAATTTAGATATCTTGACGGGGGACACTTTTATCGATTTAGGCAACACTTTATTGCCTAAGAAAGAAAACGTCGTGATCGTACGAAAAGGCTTTGGCAGAACTCGTATTTTAGTGCCTGCTGGTATAGCGATCAAATTAGAGCACAGTACTTTTATTGGCTCCGTTATTTTTGAAGGCGAAGAAACGAGCTTGAAAAATGAAAAAGTGACGATCTACAGCCCGGATTATGGCGAAAATAGTCGGCGTTTGAAAATCTTGACGAATACCCTTGTTGGTGATGTTGAGGTGATTCGGGTATGATCGGGAAATTTTCAAGAGGCATGATTGCTTTTTATGCAGGATTAGCAAGTTTTTTCACCATGATTTTGATGCTGTTTTCCTATTTATATGCCAGTGGGAAAAATAATTGGCTGATAGAAGTCTTTCAAATCAAGCTCTTCTTTATCCCAATCGTCTTTCACTTACTTGTAATATCTGCATTGATTGCTTTAGCTGTCTTTTTACTGATTTCTTTTTTTCGCAACCGTCAATACGGTCCGGTGGAAGAAAAGTTAAGACTGTTAGCCAGCGGCTATATCGATAGCCCTTTATTGGAAACAAAAATCCCCCATGCGTCTGAAAACCATTTGATTGCGAATGTGGATCGTGATATTGCCAGTATCCAATCGAAGATGAAACAGATGTCGATGGAATTACAGCAATTGAATGCGAAACCGCAGTTTGTTGATGGTCAGACAAAAGAAGAGATTTTAGAAGCAGAAAGGCAGCGTCTGGCTCGTGAATTGCACGACTCTGTTTCTCAACAGCTGTTTGCCGCCATGATGATGATGTCTGCACTAAATGAGCAAGCGATTCGAACAGATGCTCCAGAAAGCCAAAAGAAACAGTTAGCTATGGTCACAGACATTATCAATGCTTCGCAATCTGAAATGCGGGCGCTCCTGCTTCATCTACGACCTGTTACTTTGGAAGGGAAGAGTCTAAAGCAAGGAATCGAGCAATTGTTAAAAGAATTAGAGACCAAAATCAAAATTCTATTGACTTGGGATATTGAAGACTTTACGATGCCTAGTTCGATTGAAGATCAACTCTTTCGTGTGATCCAAGAACTCTTATCTAATACACTGCGTCACGCCAAGGCCAATGAGTTGGAAGTTTACTTGCATCGCATTGATAATAACGTGTTGTTGCGGGTGATCGATGACGGTGTTGGCTTTGATCCACAAGATCAAAAGGCCGGCAGCTATGGCTTGATGAATATCCGAGAACGGGTAAGTGCCGTTGGCGGAACGTTGAAAATTATTAGTTTTAAAAATCAAGGAACCAGTATTGAAATTAAAGTTCCACTGTTGAAGGAGGTATAAGGTATGATTAAAGTGTTGTTAGTTGATGACCATGAAATGGTTCGTCTGGGGGTTTCTTCTTATCTATCGATTCAAGACGATATAGAAGTAATTGGGGAAGCGGAAAATGGTCGAGTCGGGTATGAAAAGGCATTGGAATTACGTCCAGATGTGATTTTGATGGATTTGGTGATGGATGAAATGGATGGGATCGAATCTACGAAATTGATTTTAAATGATTGGCCCGAAGCAAAAATCATTATTGTCACTAGTTTTATTGATGACGAGAAAGTCTATCCTGCTATTGAAGCGGGTGCGGCAGGTTACCTGTTAAAGACGTCTACTGCTCATGAGATTGCGGAAGCCATTCGTGCAACCCAGCGAGGAGAGCGGGTCTTAGAACCCGAAGTCACCACGAAAATGATGGATCGTTTGACGAATCGGACACCGATCCTACATGAAGATTTGACCAATCGGGAACAAGAAGTGTTACTGTTGATCGCCGAAGGAAAGAGCAATCAAGAGATTGCGGATGCACTCTTCATTACGCTGAAAACAGTGAAGACACATGTGTCAAATATCTTATCAAAATTAGAAGTAGAAGATCGTACACAAGCTACGATATATGCTTTTAAACATGGTTTGATAAAATAAAGTCTTAATAATCATACCTCCTCATGGCAAGCAGAGGAGGTTTTTGTTATACTAAATTATGATCTGGTAAAAAAGGAGCGTTTGTGGTGAAGCAAAATTATGCAATAATCGGTCTGGGCCGTTTTGGTGGCAGTATTTGTCGTACGTTGATTGAATCGGGGCAAGAAGTACTGGCGATCGATAGCAACGAAGATCGTGTCAATGAGTATATGAATATCGCCACCCATGCGGTGGTCGGCAACGCACAAGATGAGATGACGTTACGCTCATTGGGTATCCGTAACTTTGACCATGTCATTGTTGCGATTGGTGAGGATATTCAAGCTAGTATTTTGGTGACCTTGATGGTCAAAGAAATGGGTGTACCTAATATCTTAGCGAAAGCCCAAAACGAATACCATGCCCGTGTACTGGAAAAACTCGGCGCAGACCGTGTCGTTCATCCCGAACGTGACATGGGGATTCGCATCGCCCATAATCTAGTTTCCAAAAATATTTTAGATTATATTGAACTATCTGACGAATTTTCTCTAGCAGAGATTCGCGTGTCCAATCCACGCTTTTTCAATAAATCCCTGATTGAGCTGAATTTTCGACAAAAATATGGTCTGACAGTCGTTGCGATTCGTCGGGGACCAGGACAAGTGATCGTTTCGCCTGATGCAGAGGCGATCGTGCGTGAAAATGACAATTTACTCGTGATCGGCAATACAGATGATGTAGATATACTTGATGAACATATGAATGATTAGGAGTGAAGAAAATGAACTTAACAATAAGTCCTGAAGCAATGCAATGGTTTAAAAAAGAATTGGTGGTAGACCAAGGAAGCGGGATTCGTTTTTTCGGAAAAATTTATGGCAAAACACAAGTGCATGACGGATTTTCCGTGGGAATGTCAGTCGATAAACCAGAACGTCCGATCGTCGAACAAACCATTGATGGCTTGCTTTTTTTTATTGATGAAGCAGACGAATGGTTTTTCAAAGGCTATGATCTAACTGTGGACTATGATGAAACGTTAGATGAACCGAAATATGATTTTAGCGAAGATAAAAAATAATGTGGATTCGGTCCCAGCTGACCGATTTCCCACGATTGGCTCTAGGAGATGAAACCGATGTTATCAATTGTTGTACCTTGTTTTAATGAAGAGGCAAGCTTGCCGATTTTTTTTGAAGAAACAGAAAAAGTGAAGAAACACTTAAATATGCCTTTTGAATATATTTTTGTTAATGACGGGTCTTCAGATCAAACTCTGTCTGTTTTAAGAGACTTGTATCACGCCCACCCTGAAAGTGTTCGCTATCTATCTTTTTCGAGAAACTTTGGCAAAGAAGCTGCTCTTTATGCGGGGCTACAAGCTGCTAGAGGCGATTTTGTCACTGTAATGGATGCAGATTTACAAGATCCGCCGTCATTACTACCTGAAATGTTTTCTTTGCTAAGAAGTAAACCAGAGCTTGACTGTGTGGGTACGAGACGTGCCGATAGAAAAGGTGAGCCAAAGATTCGCAGTTTTTTTTCGAACTCGTTCTATAACATCATCAACAAAATTGCCGATACTGAAATGGTAAACGGTGCGCGAGATTTTCGCTTGATGCGCCGCAATATGGTTGATGCAGTTTTACAGCTGTCAGAGTACAATCGCTTTTCAAAAGGGATCTTCAGCTGGGTTGGGTTTGATACAGAATACATCGCCTATGAGAATCGAGAAAGAGTAGCGGGTGAGACGTCCTGGTCATTTTGGAAGTTATTCCAATATTCGATCGATGGCATCGTCAATTTTTCAGATACACCTTTGAATATCGCCTCGTTTATTGGTGCGCTTTCCTGTTTTGGTTCTCTGATTGCTTTGATCTTTATTGTGATAAGAACCTTTATTTTTGGAGATCCGACATCAGGGTGGCCTTCAATGGTCAGTATCTTCTTATTTGTTGGTGGATTGCAATTGCTTTGTTTAGGGATCATCGGCAAGTATATCGGAAAAATTTTCTTAGAGACTAAAAATAGACCCTTGTACTTCTTGAAAGAAACCGAAAAAGACCAAGAAAAACAATGATAAAATAAAAGTGTACAATTTGAAGGGGTTGCCTTCAACTGTACACTTTTTTTTTCGGAAAGAATTTGTTAGTATCCCTTATCCAAGTTTATCTCATTTTTAACAAGTTCTTGTTTTGTTAAAAATTGTTGGAAATTCGCTAAGAAAATATCCATAAATGCCTTTTGAAAATGGGGCGTGTGTCCTGAGATATGAGGAGTAATCAACAGGTTTTCGGTATGCCATAGCGGATCATTTTCTGGTAGAGGTTCCTCTTCAAAAACATCTAGTGCGGCAAATGCCAGCTGCTTTTTCTCTAAAGCCTCTGTTAATGCGGCAGTATCCACGCTAGGACCGCGACCGACATTATAAAATGAAGCGGAAGGCTTCATTTGTGCAAAGAAGGCTTCCTCATACAAATGTGTGGTTTCTTCTGTCAGTGGAAGAATATTGATGATGCAATCGGCGGTTTTTGCGCAAGCGCGTAAGTCAGATAACGCAAACGTTTTTTCAAAACCCGCCACCTCATGGCCGCTTGTATTAATGCCAATCGGATGTACACCAAAAAAGGTTAATGCTTTGGCTAATCTTTGGCCGATTTGTCCCGTACCAACGATCAAAATCTCTTGATCAGATAGCTTTGCATAAGGAATCGTATCCGGTGACCATTGCTGTTTTCTCTGTTGCTGAATTACTTGGAAAATCCCGCGGTTTTCCATAAATAGTAGAGCCAACAAATGGTCTGTGATCGATTCGGCATGGATGCCGCTGCCATTAGATAAGCGAATATTGTATTTCGCAAACTCTTTTAATGGTAAGGTGTCTACGCCAGCTGAAATCGCTTGGACCCATTTCAAATTTGTTTTCTCCGTTAGCAGGTAGTCCTTCCATTCCGACTTCCAACCAATGGTGATTTCTACTTGTGACCAATCAATTGCTTGGTCCTTTGTGTACACAAGAAATTGATAGTCTTTTTCGATTTGTTTCACATATGTGTCGCGAAACTCTCGAGTGGCTAAGATTATTTTTTTCATTGCCAAGCCTCCTTGTATCTTAAGTGTAGCAAAGAATGAGAAAAAAACCATGTTCAAGGAATTGAACATGGCCTAGATTAGGTTTTAAACTGAATTTTTGGAGAATGTTTGACCCCTTGTGTGAATAAGAATAAAGAACCAAACAAAATAAAGGTGGTTGCATCGAAGGAAGGCAATAGTAGTTGTACGATTACACTAATAAGCGTAGGCAATGCAGCACTTACGATCAGAATCTTTAAATTTTCAAAGAAAGTATAGGAGAATCGTTTTAATCTTGTATAGATCGTTGCAATAAAGGTCCCCATCACTAAGGTGATCAGCAAGCTGACAAATGATGGATACAATGCAACAAAAAAGACAATGAGTTTGATTAGCCATGGAATTGCTTGGTTTGATAGCGCTTCTCGAATCGCCTGACCGTTAAGATTGCGCAGCGCAGGCTCACTGTAATCAAATTCTAATTGATTAGAATCTAACATTGACGTCGATAAGCCAGAAGAGGGGATACGGATGACCAGCTGATCTTTTAACAAGCCAACAGCGATGACAGAGCCAGTAACATCAGATGCAATATCTGCTGGCGTACGGTTGCCATCTGGATCGAAAGTAAAGATGATCGAATCGGTTTGATAAATGAAACCTTGCGTATCCGGCGCTGTAGCAAGCTGCCCATTTTCGATCGTAAAATCTGGAATCGATTCTCCAATTTTTTGTCCGTCTGCTTGCACATCGCGAAAGACACCTAATACATTGATGGTCATCGGTACCGCGATAAGCACGGAGGCGCTTAATAGAAAAACGATTACTTTGGAAAATTCTGCTTTTTTGACAAATTTTAAATCAGGTATTCGGAAAAAAGCAATTTTAAATAGTTGGACGATAGTCATTTGCTGATGAACTCCTTTGTGGTATAACTAGAGTAATTGTAACGAAGGGTTCTTTGAATTACAAGGAATTCACAAAAAAAGAACCAATAATCGAATGAATGAATAAATAAAGAAATGAAAGTAGGCAAAAGAATGCAAAAGTACAACGAATACAAGCAGTTCTTGCAGCAAAAAAAGTTGTGGGAGCCGATTACGTATTTATTTTTTGGTGGATTAACGACTGTAGTCAACATTGTCGTCTATCTCATTTTTCGTGAAGGATTTGGTCTTTATTACCAGACAGCGAATGTGATTTCATGGATTGCTTCTGTTTTGTTCGCCTACTTTACAAATAAGTTATGGGTTTTTGAAGCAAAAACCGAGACAAAGCAAGAGTCATGGGCGGCATTTGGGAAGTTCATTTTCTTTCGTGTCTTATCATTAGGCTTAGATATGCTTTGTATGTATCTATTTATTTCAATTTTGGCAACCGGCGATCTTGTTGCCAAGCTGGTCACCCAAGTCGTTGTTGTTTTGGCAAATTATGTATTTAGTAAATTTTTGATTTTCAATACGAAAAAAAGTGAGAAAAAGTAAGCATATTTTTTGAACAAAGTCTGATAGTCTGATAATGTTACTTATGTAAACATTATCATTGAGGAGGATTTTTTTTATGACTTACACATTACCAGATTTACCTTACGCATACGATGCATTGGAACCATATATTGATGAAGAAACGATGCATTTGCATCATGATAAACACCACAACACTTATGTAACAAACTTAAATGCAGCGATTGAAAAACATCCTGAATTAGGTGAAAAAACAGTTGAAGAATTATTAGCAGACTTTTCTTCTGTACCTGAAGATATTCAAACAGCGGTTCGCAACAATGGCGGCGGCCATGCTAACCACACGTTCTTCTGGGAAATCTTAGGCCCAAATGCTGGTGGCGAACCTACTGGGGCAATCAAAGAGGCAATTGAAGAAACATTCGGCAGCTTTGAAGACTTTAAAGAAGAATTTAAAACTGCTGCAACTGGACGTTTTGGTTCAGGTTGGGCATGGTTAGTCGTTAAAGACGGTAAACTAGCAATCACTTCAACAGCGAATCAAGATTCACCATTGATGGATGGTCAAACACCTGTTTTAGGTTTAGATGTTTGGGAACATGCGTATTACTTAAAATATAAAAATGTTCGTCCAGAGTACATCAATGCTTTCTGGAGTGTTGTTAACTGGGATAAAGTGAACGAATATTTCGCAAAAGCTTAATCAAACTATTAGGAAGAAGCCTGTCTAAGGGCTTCTTTTTTGTTGATGGAAAGAAATTTCGTTATTGCTAACGCTTACATATTCCGCTATAATGAAATCGACGGAATCGTCGGATTATAATTATTGGAGGCTTTACACACTATGGAACATGGAAAAGTAAAATGGTTCAACAACGAAAAAGGGTTTGGTTTTATTACAGTTGACGGTGGCGATGATGTATTTGTTCACTTTTCTGCCATTCAAGGAGACGGTTTTAAATCACTTGAAGAAGGTCAAGAAGTTGAATTTACAATCGTTGAAGGTGCCCGCGGACCTCAAGCAGCGGAAGTAACCAAAGTCTAATTACTTAATTACAGAATCGACTGAAAACCTTGCAGCTAAGCAAGGTTTTTTTCGTCCTAGCTAGTTTCTGGCAAAACCATGAAGGAAAAGAATGAGAAAATTATTTCTTTCCTTCAAGTGAGGGATACTTTCGTTTTGTTTCATTTACATTACATTTTTATTAAAACAAAAGTTTTATAACAAATGAGATTGCTGTATGATATAAATTATGCGAAAATTTAGTCGATTGTTATTTTTATCGGACGAGGTGCAAGATGCGAAAATATCAAAGAATAGTAATAGGAACATTAGGGGTTTTAGTCCTGGGAATTATCGGATTAACTGTGTACGGCTTGCAAGTTTATAAAGATACAAGTTCAACTTTTGAACATATTTCTAAACCAGTAGATCGAAAAACAAAAAGGCGTTCAGAAACTGTCAACATTGAAAAAAGAGAACCTTTTTCCATCTTGTTACTAGGAATTGATACCGGAGCTTTAGGAAGGACCGAACAAGGCCGTTCAGACAGCATGATGGTTGTTACAGTAAATCCAGAAAAAAAGCAATCTACGATTGTTAGCTTGGATAGGGATATATTTACTCAAATCGTCGGGTATGGAACGCTAGATAAGTTAAATCACGCATATGCTTTTGGCGGAGAAGCCATGGCAATGGATTCTGTGGAAAATCTTTTGGATATACCGATTGATCATTATGTGACAATCAACATGCAAGGCCTGAGAGATTTGATTGATGCAGTTGGTGGGATCAAAGTTACGAATGATATCGACTTTACGCTAGAGGGGGTTCATGTTCCAAAAGGAAAAATCACTTTAAATGGGAAAACTGGTCTAGCTTATGCACGCATGCGTAAAGAAGACCCAGAAGGAGATATTGGTCGGCAGAAAAGACAACGTGAGGTCGTAACAAAAATTCTAAAAAAAATAATGAGTTTGGATGGAGTCAATAATTATCAGAAAATATTAAAAGCAGTTGAGAAAAATTCAAAGACGGATCTGACATGGGACGATATGCTGGATATCGGAAAAAACTATTTACCGGCTTTTACGACGATTCATCAAGAGCAGCTGCAAGGGGAAGGGCAAATGTTGAATGATGTCTACTATCAGCTTTTAGGGGTCAATCAGCTCTTACACATGCAAAATACACTCAGAGAACAACTGGCCCTCCCTCCAAACAATCAGCTTTCACAAGGAGATGAACATACGCAAGGCTATGTGAACTATCAGTTCTATGATGACAGTGCAGTGTTTTCCGATGGTGAGGATGCGAGTGAATAAAACCATATAGCTGTCTTTCGATCATTTGAGGGTGTGTCGCTTTACACATCTCCTTCAACTGTTTGATAGGATAGCGGAATCGATACATGGGCAACTGCTTGTGTGTCGATTTTTCGTTTATATGAAAGATCCCATCGCTTCAATCGATCTAGTTTTCCACAAAAACTGAAATGTATATCTTGTTTCACGAAATCAACAAATGAAAAAACATAAGAAAGCTTAAAAAAACAATTTTTTCATGAAAGAGTGAAAATGAAACAATCTATCTGTGAAACATTCAGGCAGATATCGTTGAGTTTTTATAGTTTTTTCTAAGGATTAATGGATATTTTTTGTTTTTTCTGTTTCAGATCGAATTTTTTGGTAAAATAGGACAGTAGTCATTATAGATTGGAAGGATAGATGAGATGAAGAATTTGAAAGATAAAGTTGTCCAAGGGATACGTAAGGGGCCAGAAGAACCAAAGGCCAAATCGTATCGCAAATCTCATGTTCCATTTCGATTGAACTTTTTGTTTTTTATTATATTTGCTTTGTTTGTATCATTGATCGTCCAATTAGGCTATCTACAGATCGTCAATGGCGACAATATTGAGCAGCAATTGAAAGCTTCATCTGTAGTGGAAGTAAAAGGAAGTGCCCCTCGGGGGATGATTTACGATGCTTCTGGGAAAGCTTTAGTGGAAAATCAAGCCAATGCAGCAATCACTTTTACCCGTGGAAACAAAATGACCGCTCAAGATCTTTTAGAAACGGCCAAAAAATTGAGCGAGTTGATCGAAATGCCAGTCGACAAAAACTTGTCTGATCGAGATCTTAAGGACTTTTGGTTGGCAGATGAAGACAATCTTGAAAAAGCAACTGAACGATTGAGTGATGAAGAGCGTTCTTTAGGTACTTCTGAACAATATGCGGCAACCGTTGAGAAAGTGACTGAAGAAGAAATCAATTTTTCCGATGCCGAATTAGAAGCAGCCACGATTTTCAAGCGGATGAACAGCGCACAATCCTTGAGTACGGTCTTTATTAAGACGTCGGATGTGTCTGACCAAGAATTGGCAGTTGTTGCTGAAAACATGGTCGATTTACCAGGAATCTCCACCGGGACCGATTGGACACGAAAGATCGTTGAAGGAAGTTCTCTGGCTAGTTTGATCGGAACGGTGACTAGTGAAGAACAAGGAATACCTGAAGAAGTTTTAGACGAATTCTTAGAAAAAGGTTACGCACGTAATGATCGCGTTGGACGTAGTTATTTAGAACAGCAATATGAAGAAGTTTTACAAGGAACAAAATCCATCTCTGAAATATCGCTTGACAACAACAACAATATTGAAAGTCAAAAAGAAACCTTTGCAGGCGCAAAGGGGGATAATCTGGTTCTAACACTCGATGCTGAATTTCAAGCGAAAGTTGACAAGATTTTGCAAGACAATTTTCAAAAACTGATTGATTCTGGTGCTGCAGAGTATTCCCCAGGGGTATACGCAGTGGCGTTAAATCCGAAAACCGGCGGTGTCCTTTCCATGTCCGGGTATCATCATGACACGGGATCAAATGAAATGCAGGAAAATGCCATTGGTACCTTTATTAATTCCTTTGTACCAGGGTCCGTCGTCAAAGCAGGAACCTTGGCTGCCGGTTGGGAAAACGGCGTCTTAAACGGCAACGAAGTGCTGCTGGATCAACCAATCAGAATCGGCTCCGATGTAAAAGCTTCTATTTTCAACCCAACTGGGGCAAATAATCGCAATCTTTCTGCGGAGCAGTCATTGGAAGTTTCTTCTAACTCCTATATGATGCAAGTCGCTTTACGTTTGATGGGCATCAATTATCAGTCAGGCATCTCGATTCCAACAGTGGATCGTCAAGGGGATGTCTACGAAAAACTCCGTTCCTCTTTTGCCTCTTTTGGTATGGGAACTGAAACAGGTATCGATTTACCAGGAGAAGCAACTGGTATCAGCACATCTATTGAGAACATGGACCCTGTCAGTGATGGCGGAAAGATCCTCGACTTAGCATTCGGCCAGTTTGATACTTATACGACACTGCAACTGGCACAATATGCAGCAACTGTTGCTAATGGTGGCAAAAGATTGCAGCCTCACATCGTTGACGGAATCTACGACAATGATGAAACAGGCGGACTAGGTTCGCTGATTGAGGACATCGAACCAACGGTATTGAACGAGGTTGGTTTATCAGATGCGCAAATGCAAATTATCCAAAATGGTTTTTACGATGCGGTTCATGGAACGGATGCTTGGGCAACTGCCAAAGGCTTGGCTTCTGCGAAAATGGAAGTCTCTGCCAAAACAGGTACTGCCGAAACACCCATCGTGGATAGTAATGGCAATACCATCAGCTTAGTTAACTTAAACATCGTTGCCTACGGTCCAAGTAGTGATGCGGATATTGCGATTGCGATCGTGATGCCTCAATTAAAAGGAGACACCGATACGCATCCCAATATTCAAATCGCGAAAGAGATCATGGATGCTTATTACGACTTGTATATGAAATAAACAAAAAATCGCAGTGAAAGCTGCGGTTTTTTTAGTTTATAAGAATGCGGATAAAAAACCATCTTTTAGTGAGAAAGGCTTGCTATTTTTGAATGATTGGCTTAGAATACTAGCGGTCAAGAGATAATTTTGATTTATACGATAAATAAAAAGATAAACTGATAATAAAAGGGGCCCTAAGCACAATCATGAACAAGGAATGTTTAAGCAAACAAGAACTGATGAAACAGTTGGGACAATTTACACCAGCTGAAAAAAAAGAGATTCGTGAGTACTTGCAACGGAAAAATCCATTGCTTTTTCGTAAATTTGAGCGAATGAAACACGATCTTTACCGCTTGGAATCACGGCGTGTCCAATGCGAAATTGAAAATAACGAAAAGGAGTTAGATCTTTTAAACGATAAGATCCTTTTGAAAAAAGAAGATTTTCTTGAGCTGTTATTAGCTATTCGAAAGAAAAGAGGGTAATGGATGGAATTTATTGAACTCGTCATTATCATTGCAATTCTCGTCACGTTATCAAATGTGGCGAGCAAAATATTACCCTCGGTACCGATCTTTTTTATTCAAATCATCTTAGGGATTTTACTAGGTTTAACAGAAATGGGACAGGAAATCGCTTTTGAACCGGAAATGTTTTTAGTAATGATCATTGGACCATTGCTGTTTCGTGAAGGAGAACGAGCAGATGTACCTGAAATCCTCAAAAACAGCAAGATCGTATTGTTTTTGGCTTTTGGCGGCGTTTTAATGACACTGTTTGCTGTCGGCGGAACGCTCCATTGGTTGATGCCCACGATTCCTCTGGCTGCTTGTTTCGCTTTTGGTGCTGCGTTAGGACCAACTGATGCAGTGGCAGTCTCCTCATTAGCAAAACGTTTGAAAATTTCCAAAAACATTATGCACATTCTGGAAGGCGAGGGCTTACTGAACGATGCTTCAGGGGTTACCGCATTGCAGTTTGCTATCGTAGCTTTGACCACCGGGAGCTTTTCAGCAGCCAACGCAGGGTTCCAGCTCCTATTCTCTAGTATCGGCGGCGGGCTTGTCGGTTACTTGATCGTGTGGCTGAAACGCCGAATTTTGCGCTTTATTGAAAAAATCTCGGCACAAGATGTCACAGTATACTTATTGATTGAACTGCTCTTGCCATTTGCTGCCTATTTGCTGGCCGAAATGATTGGCGTCTCAGGGATTATCGCAGCAGTTGTGGCAGGTGTAGCCCAAGCCCAAAGAAAACGCCGGATCTCATTGTTTGATGCAGAGCTGGCGAACATTTCAGAAAGTACTTGGTCGACCATTGTCTTTACATTGAATGCATTGGTGTTTCTTTTTCTAGGAATCGAGTTGTCACAAGTATTTTCACCAATCTGGGAGAGCAATAATTATGCAAACTGGCATCTAGTGATTACGATTTTGGTGATCACGGCGGTGATCTTCCTTGTTCGTTTTCTCTTTTTGTTGTTTTACTATTGGTTTTTACAGTCAAAAAAACAAGTATCAATGAATCAAGTCGCCTTGTTGACTTTTGGCGGAGTCAAGGGAACAGTCAGTTTGGCAGCCATCTTTATTTTGCCTGTGATGGTGCATGATGCACCCTTTCATGAAAGAGGCTTGCTTCTGTTTTTGACCGCTTGTGTGATCTTACTGACATTGATCATCAGCGTGATGGTCTTGCCATACTTGGCAGATGGGGAAGCTGCCGAAAGCGTCGACTTCAATCACTTGCTGATCTTAGAAGACGTCATCGAACAATTGGAAGCAGAAGAAAAGCAAGAACTCTCGGATAAAGGCCGTTTAGCGATCGATGCTGTCATCAATTCCTATGAAAATCGGCGCTGGGAGTTGTATCGCAATAGTTTGACTGATTCAGAAAAACAAGAAATCCAAGAAATTCAAGGATTGATCCTATCGATCGAACAAGACGGCTTGGATGAAGCTTATCGAAATGGGAAAGTCAGCTTAAATGGCTACCGTTTTTATTCACGGTTTATTTCTCAGCAACAGCATTCCCTCGCAAAACAAATTCTCTCATTCTTTAGTTTTTGGCTCTTCTTTATTCAGCGATTTATCCGTATTTTGATTCATCCTCGCTTGTTTTTACAGCGACAGCAGCAGCTAAAAGCTGCCTTGAAGCAACGAGACATTTCTGAAGTACAAAAAATTTACTTAAAGAACAGTGAATATATTTTTCATAGTTTGAGCAATTTAGAAGATGTCTATGATTCCTCGCTGATCAATTTCTTTATTCGTCAACGAGAAATGAGCATCAAACGATTTGAACACAGCAATTTCATTGAAACGATCATGATCGAGCAAGACCCGATTTTTGTTAAGAAAGTCCTTTGGGGCTATTACCTTGAGCGCAAGACGATCGATGAATATGAAGTGGCGGAAAAAATCTCAACGATTTCTGCAAATGAATACCGACGCAATGTCAATCTGTTAGAATCGTATGCGATGTCTCGAGCAGAAGAACAGCCGAAGCAGCGAATGTTTCGCCGATAATACGTCTCAAGAGGCGCACAACTTGAGGCACGTTTTATGGAGTGTCTTCGTCAGGTTATTCCTAAAAGATGATCAACAGCGATGATCAGAAGGAGTAGACTGACGAAGGCATTCTTTTTTTACAAAAATTGATTTTTTTCTCTCATCGTTTCCGCTGATGAAATGTGGTACAATGAGCGAAGAAAAAACTCAGGAGGGATTCTGTGAAAGAATTAAAAGTAAGTGAATTAACCAAAACATATGGTGAAAAAACACTGTTTGATCAGCTTTCTTTTCTGATACATGAAAAAGATCGAATCGGTTTGATCGGTGTCAATGGCACGGGTAAATCGAGTTTGTTACGGATCTTGGCCGGTTTGGATCGCGGTGATGGCGATCGCCAAACGGTATTTGCCGCCCAAGATTATCGCATCGGTTTCTTGACTCAAGACAATCAGTTACAAGAAGAATTATCTGTTGTAGATGCTGTTTTTCAAGGCACCAGTCCGCTGATTCGCGTTGTTCGTGACTATGAAAAAGCGCTGATTGCCTTAGAGAATAATGGCTTGGATCAACAAACGCAACGGAATTATCAGTTGGCAGAAGAAGCGATGAATAAAGCCGATGCTTGGAATACAGATACAACTGCCAAGATCATTTTACAAAAACTTGGGATCAATGAGTTAGAAAAAAAGGTCAGTGAATTATCTGGAGGTCAAAAGAAACGAGTGGCTATGGCTCAAGTATTGATCGATGAACCAGACTTGTTGTTATTGGATGAACCGACTAACCACTTAGATTATGATGCGATCCAATGGTTGGAAGGCTATCTAAAAAATTATCGGGGTGCATTATTGATGGTGACCCACGATCGCTACTTTTTGGATCGAGTCGTTAATCGGATCTTTGAATTGTCCTTTGGTAAGCTACATGAATATCAGGGCAATTACGAGACGTATCTTCATGCTCGAGCAGAAAGAGAACGTGTGGAGGAGACGCAAGAAGACAAGCGCAAGCAGTTGTACAAACATGAGTTGGCTTGGATTCGCACTGGAGCGAAGGCCCGTACAACGAAACAACAGGCACGGATCGATCGTTTCGATGATTTAAAAGAAAACCTACATCAAGTAAAACGAAACGGCGAAGTGGCCATTGATGTTGCTACGACACGCTTAGGCAAACAAGTCTTAGAGCTAAAAGATGCGAGTTATCAGATTGAAAACAAAACGATTTTGTCTCACTTTGATTTGTTGATTCAATCAAGAGAACGCTTAGGGATCACAGGAGAAAACGGAGCGGGTAAATCAACGTTGCTCAATATTTTAGCTGGACGCCTGCCTTTAGAAGAAGGAGAGCGTACGATGGGCGTGACTGTGAAAATGGCTTATTATACGCAAACGATTGAAGCGATGAACCCTGATCAGCGAATGATTGCGTATTTGCAAGAAGCAGCCGAGGAAGTGCAAAAAGTGGATGGCTCCCAAGTCAGTGTCGCAGAAATGCTGGAACAGTTTTTATTTCCGCGATCCATGCATGGCACCAAGATCGGCAAGCTGTCTGGCGGGGAAAAACGACGACTATTTTTACTCAAGCTATTGATTGGACAGCCAAATGTTCTCTTGTTAGATGAACCGACCAACGATTTGGATATTGATACCTTGACGATTTTGGAAAGTTATTTGGAAACATTTCCAGGTGCAGTCATCACTGTTTCCCATGACCGCTACTTTTTAGATAAAGTTGCCCAAAAATTGCTGATCTTCGAAGGAAATGGCAGGATTACGTCCTACTTTGGTTCCATCAATGAATATCTAGCAGCCAATACCAATAAAGCTAGTTCGAGTGTACTAGAGCCAAAAGAAACAAAAACCGATTCACTTTCTGCTGAAAGTGAGGCGTCTGCTGCAGCGCCTGTCAAAAAGAAACTGAGTTATATGGAACAAAAAGAGTGGGCGACGATTGAAGATGATATCGCGGCATTAGAAGAAAAAGCAGCCGCTTTGACCGAAGAAATGAATCATCAAGGCGCGGACTTTACTAAGCTGCAAAAATTACAGCAAGAAATCAGCGAGGTTGAAACGCAACTGGCAGAAAAAATGGATCGTTGGGAATATTTGAGCGAATTTGTGTAGAGTAAAGGAGAGAACGATGGAACAAGCATATTTAGATCTAGGAAGAAAAATATTAGCAGAAGGCAATGATAAAAGTGATCGTACAGGAACGGGAACACGCAGTGTCTTTGGTCATCAAATGCGTTTTGATCTGTCCCAAGGCTTTCCATTGCTGACAACAAAAAGAGTTCCTTTTGGCTTGATCAAGAGCGAATTATTGTGGTTTCTAAAGGGAGATACCAATATCCGCTACCTGCTGGAACATAATAACCACATTTGGGATGAATGGGCGTTTGAACGCTATATTAAAAGTGATGCTTATACAGGTCATGATATGACAGACTTTGGTCGCCGTTCATTAGTGGATGAAGCTTTCAATGAACAGTATCAACATGAGTTGAAACTATTTTGTGAAAAAATCTTAGCCGATGATGCTTTCGCTGAAACTTTCGGCGATTTGGGCCATGTATATGGGTATCAATGGCGGCATTGGGAAAAAAGTACGGGCGGGTTTATCGATCAAATCAAAGAAGTGATCGACATGATCAAAACGACGCCGGATTCTCGCCGTCTGATCGTCTCCGCATGGAATCCTGAAGATGTACCGACGATGGCGTTGCCACCTTGTCACACAATGTTTCAATTTTATGTTCATGAGGGTCGCTTAAGCTGTCAGCTGTATCAACGCAGTGCCGATGTCTTTTTAGGCGTTCCCTTCAATATTGCTAGTTATGCGCTATTAACGCACCTGATTGCTCATGAAACTGGACTAGAAGTCGGGGATTTTGTCCATACATTAGGCGATGCTCATCTGTACAGCAATCATATGGAACAGATGAAGGAACAGTTGACTCGTTCGGTACGTCCTGCGCCAACCTTACAGTTAAATCCTGAAAAACAGTCGATTTTTGATTTTGAAATGGAAGATATTACCTTGGCAGGGTATGATCCGCATCCAACGATCAAAGCACCGATCGCAGTTTAAGTGGTTGTTTGGTTTCATTTCATAAAGAAAGGAATGAGGCGTAATGGTAAATACCCACAAGCGAGGCTTTGCGGCGACCTTTCATCAGAGACATGCTGGATCGATTACTGTAGCGCTCATTGAGCAAGTCATCGATTTCTTGCATCAGCACTATGCTGCAGTTTGGCTATCCGTATCCGAAGAAACAGTGCCAGAGCTAAAGGAAGCCATTCGATCAAATCAGCAGTGTATTGCCATTTTTATACCAGCAAAAGGAGCAGCGGATGCCCGCAGAAGGCTTGTTTTTGCTGCCCAGCACCACCTGCCAGCTCTGGATTCGCTGCATATTTGTGATTTTGATCGCGTGGTGACGTGGATTAAGACCTATCCAGAAGAACTAGTGGCAATAAGCAAAAAGCCTTTACCTGCGAATACGTATTGTATCCTTGGACGAACTGCAAGGGCATTTGCGAGTCATCCGCAAACGTGGCAAAGAACGGAGCGCCTGATCAACGAGATCGCTGCTGACTTCTTTCAAATAGAAGAAGTTGATGTCGCAGCTGGCAGTGCTCTCTTTCCAATTTCCCTGATACCGACCTTGCTGAAAAACAACAACGCGCATTTAAACGATGGGGAATGGCCGCGAAATGTCCAAAGAAGCGGCGGCACAATTGTTTACCAAGCCTGTGATGGCTTGCGCTTTGAGGAGCGCAACAAAGATCCATTTGAGCATGAATCAGCTTTTCAGCTGATGCAGCGGCTGCAGGTTGCTGCTATTATTTCGGAATCATTTTATACAGAAGGGATGTAATTTTTATGTTGATCGCACTTTGGGCACAAGATCAAAAGGGGTTGATCGGAGCGGATGGTACACTGCCGTGGCATTTGCCGAATGATTTGAAATTTTTTAAAGAGCAAACTATCAATAATACGATTATAATGGGGCGCAAAACCTTTGAAGGCATGGGAAAAAGATTACTGCCACAGCGTACGACGATCGTTTTGACGAGTGATCGGGATTATCAAGCCAACGGCGCCTTAGTGATGCATGACCGTGAGGAAATTTTGGCGTATGTGAAGCAGCAAGAGCATCCCGTTTTTTTAACTGGTGGAGCAGGTGTTTTTGAAGCGATGATTGACGATTGCGATCAATTGTACCGTACAGTGATCGCTGCGGAATTTAACGGAGATGTGTATTTCCCAGAGATTGATTGGACGCAATGGAAACTTGATCATGTGATCGATGGGATTGTCGATGAAAAGAACCATTATCCCCATCAATTTGAATTTTATCGTAGAAAATAAAAGAACAGGAAGCTTTCTGCAGCGAAAGTTTCCTGTTCTTTTTTTGTAAGCAGGCTTCATTTTTAGGTATACAACAAGACGGAAAAGTACATCAGTCCAGCACCTAACATAACGAATAAGTGCCAAACCACATGCATGAACCGAACGGATTTTAAACTATAGAATAGCGCACCTACAGTATAAGAAACACCACCGCTTGCTAGTAAAAAGGTTCCCCAGTAGCCTAAATGTTCGATCAGAGGTTTAAAGGCAATAACACATAACCAGCCCATGATGATGTAGATCAGGGTGGAGATTTTTGAGACGGTCTCTTTTTTATGAAGAGTCAGTGACTTATAAACGATGCCGCTAATTGCTAGTAGCCAAATCAAGACAAAGAGTGACCAGCCAAGCCAGCCTTGGATACTAAGCAAGCAAAAAGGTGTATAACTTCCAGCGATCAGCAAGAAAATGGAGGCATGATCAAAGACTTGGAAGACCTTTTTTGCTTTGGTAAAAATCAAACTGTGAAATAAGGTAGAAAAGAGGAAGAGCAAAATCATCATCGACCCATAAATGGCATAGGAAACGATGTGGATAGGTGACCCTAGATTTGCCCCCTTGATTAAGAGGATGACCAGTCCTGCGATACTCAGTCCTAATCCGATCCCGTGGGTTACTGCATTTAATACTTCATTGACGATCAAATATCTGCGACTAAACTTCATGTGCTGCATTCGGCACCGTCCTTTCGAATCGAAATTAGATGAAAAAAAATTTTCTCTCTGTTATACTTAGTATAAATGGTCTATGGTTATTTTACCACGAAAAAAGACTTGATTTAAAGAGAGAGTGAATATATGATGGCAAATCTTAAAATTGTGACAGATTCTTCCAGTACGATGGAACCAAGTGTCCGTGATGCTTTGGCTATCCATGTCGTGCCTTTATCTGTAATGATCGATGGTGTCGTTTATCCAGATGATGAAACGCTGCCGGGAGAAAAATTTATGCAAATGATGGCGCAAGCCAAAGAATTACCTAAAACTAGCCAGCCGCCGATCGGTCATTTTGTAGAACTGTATGACGAATTAGGCAAAGATGGCAGTGAAATACTATCGATTCATATGACCAAAGGTCTTAGTGGAACTGTGGAAGCGGCTCGTCAAGCCAGTCATTTATCAAAAGCCAAAGTCACTGTGATCGATAGCGACACGACAGACCAAGCGTTGGCTTTTCAAGTGATTCGGGCAGCAGAATTGGCTAAAGCCGGTAAGACATTAGAAGAAGTTTTACCAGAAGTGGATCTGGTGCGTGAGCATACAAAATTATTTATCGGCGTTTCAACGTTAGAAAACTTAGTAAAAGGTGGGCGCATCAGTCGTGCCAAAGGTCTTTTATCGAGCTTACTGAACATGAAAGTGATCATGGATTTTGATCATTCAGAACTGATTCCAGTCGTCAAAGGACGCGGCGTCAAGACGTTCAATAAATGGTTTGAGGAATTAAAAGCAGAATTGAAGAATATGCCAAAAGTGACGAAAATTGGTATTTCTCATGCAGAAGGGTTAGAAATCACGGAACGTTTCCAAAAAGAACTAGCAGAATTGTTTCCTGACTTGGAGATCCCATTGCTTCACACAACACCGATCATCGCCACTCATACAGGTAGAGGTGCGTTTGCGATCACTTACAGTACGGAATAAAAAAGGTGCTTCCTTTCAGCGATTCGTTTGACGACGAATCGCTTTTTGGTGTATGAAAAGCTGAAAGAAAGAAAAAGCAGAATGAAGCTGCGATTCTTTGTCTATTCAGAGAGTAGGGAGCTGTTTTCTTTCTTAAGTTTGAAGGATTGCGACTAGGAATTTTATGAGAATTTTGTTAAAATAGCAAAGATTACAAAGGAGTTTGAATACCTGTGAAATGGAAGAAATTAGTAACTTATTTGATCGTTGTGGGACTGATAGCCGTTGGAACGGGTGTACTGTTTCATTTAGCTATTCCCAAAGCGCAACCACTGCTGACCCCTGTGGATAAGCTAGCAGCCAATGATTCGAAAAAATCCGCCATTGAATACCTCGCACTTGGGGATTCATTGACAGAGGGTGTTGGAGATGAAACAGCTCGGGGCGGCTTTGTGCCTATTTTGGCAGGAGATCTAGAGGACCGCTATGATCTGAGCAATTTAGTAACCAAAAATTATGGGGTCGCTGGTGAACGAAGCGACCAGATTTTAAAACGAGTCAAAAATGATGAAGACTTGCGCCAAGACCTTAGTCAAGCGGACCTGATTACTTTGACCGTCGGCGGAAATGACGTCTTAAAAGTGATCCAAAGCAATTTCTTCGGTCTGAGTATCGAGACGTTTACGGAACCGATGGCAGAATATAATGAACGCTTAAAAGATTTATTCGCTCAAATCCGTGAACTAAATAGCGATGCCCCAATCTATGTTTTGGGTATTTACAATCCATTTTATCTGAACTTTCCAGAGATCACCGACATGCAGACGATCATTGATAACTGGAATAAACAGACGGAAACGTTCGTCAATCAGCAAGAAAATGCCTTTTTTATTCCTATCAACGATTTGCTCTATAAAGGGTTAAGTGATGAGGTCGGTATTGCGGATACAGAAGAAGACGCAACTGAGGAAACAACACAAACAACCGACACTGGAAGTTTACCTGAGTCATCGGCGCCAAATGCTGATGAGACACAAAGCAGCACGTCGGCGACTACCGACTCATCGCAAGCTGTCGGGAATAATATCACCAACAATGTTTTGTATGAAGGCGATCGCTTCCATCCCAATAATCTTGGGTATCAACTGATGGCGAATGCCGTTCGCGATGAAGTGATCAAAACACAAAACTATTGGTTGCTAGAGGAGGAAGCAAAATGAAACCAAGCGAATCAAAGAAGCAGCCGGAAAAAACAGCTGCAAGCACTAAAAAATCGATCAACTACTGGAAAATTGCTTTTCTAGTTCTGGTCGGCATCCTATTGGGGACAACGGTTTTCTTTGCTTCAAGAATTTTTCAGCAGCGAGAAACTGGCTTAAATGAAAGTGCTGAACTTGTTCAACGGGAGGGCAGTCCTGTTCTGACCGTTAACAGCAACAAAAGCCAAGTCAATCAATTGATTGATTTTTATCTATCTGATTTTCAAAAGGATCAAGAGGTAAAATATAATTTTGAGCTGAGAAACGAAGCACTCTTAACAGGCGAGTTTCAAGTATTAGGGTTTCCTATCACGTTTTATCTCTATTTTGATCCTTATGTGACAGAAGAAGGCAATGTCCAATTAAAAGCCAAAAGTTTATCGATTGGCACCTTGGATTTGCCCACCAGTGAAGTAATGAAAATGATCAAACGTAGTTTTAAATTTCCCGAATGGATCGATGTCAATGCCGATGAACAAATTATACTGATACGATTGGATCAATTCCGCATGCAAAACGGATTGTTCATCAAGGCAAACAAAATCAATCTTGTAGATGATGAAATTCAAATGAGCTTATATTTACCAGCTGAAACGGAGGATGAATAATGGAACGAGCAATTTTTGCAGGTGGGTGTTTCTGGTGTATGATCCAGCCCTTTGATGAACTCGAAGGGGTGCATTCGATTTTTTCTGGCTATACCGCAGGACATACCGAAAATCCAACCTATGAAGAAGTCAAAAGCCATCAAACAGGGCATACTGAAGCAGTAGAAATCATTTTCGACCCAGAAAAAATCAGTTATGAGGAGCTCTTGACGATTTATTGGCAGCAAACAGATCCAACCGATGCTTTTGGCCAATTTGAAGATCGCGGCGACAATTATCGTCCGGTTATCTTCTATTTTAACGAAGAGCAGCGAAAAAAAGCCGAAGCCAGCAAAGCAGCACTTCAGGCTTCCGGTCGCTTTATCGATCCGATCGTGACTACGATCGAACCAGCGCAACCCTTTTATTTAGCTGAAGAAGAACATCAAGAGTACTACAAAAAGAATCCTGAAAATTTTGCTCGCAATCATGCCCGTCGAGCAGCCTTTTTAGAAGATCATTGGGAGCAAGAACATGCGTAAAAGTTTTTATAGCTATTTAATGGCAGTCAAAGGTCCGAGTCATACAGATGAGGCTCAGATCTTTGCCACTCATGCGAGTCATGATATTCAGTTTCCAAAGCACAGTGATGATTATGATGAAGTCTCTTCTTATCTGGAACTAAACGTTGATTATTTGCCATCCATGGATATTTTTGATCGTATCTGGGCAGAGTATCTCGAAAATAACAAATAAAAACGTCCTTCGTTTTGCCTGCACAAATGCTCAGAACGAAGTTGTTTTTTCTCAGAGAGGTGTTGTGAATGAAAAATGTAACGACAAGCCGATATATCGTTTCTCTTGTCTGTGTCGCGATTTTGTCGGGAGGCGGTGTCTACTTATGGCAAACAGCCCAGCAAAATCAGCAGACGACACAACCGGCGACAGAAACGACGACAGAAGCCAGCGGGATGGAGAAAATCCAGTCGTTGTATGACCAGATTCTTGCGAATTATTACCAAGAAGTCGATGAGGATGCATTGATTGAGGGTGCTCTTCAAGGGATGACCGATGCGCTTGACGATCCTTACACGACGTATCTGAACCAATCAGATGCGGATAACTTGGATCAGTCCCTCTCAGGAAGTTTTGAAGGGATCGGTGCTACTTTGTCGATCGTGGAAGACTATCCCGAGGTCGCACAAGCGCCAATCAAAAACACCCCTGCAGAAAAAAGTGGTCTGCGCATGAATGATCGAATCGTCAAAGTTGATGGGGAAGATACGCAAGGTCAGGAATTGTCTGAAGTCGTGAGTAAGATTCGAGGGGAAAAAGGCACGCAGGTGACGTTAACGATTCAGCGTGGAGCAGATACCTTTGATGTGGAAATCACTCGGGACGTGATCCCAATCGAAACGGTCCATGGTGAACTGGTTGAAAATGATGATACGATCGGTCGAATTGATATTACCTCCTTTGCCGAAAACACAGCAGCTGAGTTGAAAGAAACAATCACCGAGTTGCGGGAAGACGGTGCGAAGTCGTTTGTTCTTGATCTAAGACAAAATCCTGGTGGATTGCTGGATCAAGTCCAGATCATGGCAAGTATGTTTTTAGAAAACGGCCAAACGATCGTGAAGTTTGCCAACAATCAAGGGGTTGTCAGTGAGACCAAAGCGAGCGAAGCATTGGATGAAGGATTCAAAGTCACAGAGCCAGTCGTTGTTTTAGTCGACGGCGGCAGTGCCTCCGCAGCTGAGATTTTTGCCGCAGCCTTGCAAGAATCAGCGGATATCCCAGTCGTTGGTACGGAAACCTTTGGTAAGGGGACCGTTCAAAATGTGAAGGATTTGGGGGATAATAGTGAATTAAAAATGACGGTCATGAAATGGCTGACACCGAATGAAAATTGGGTCAACGATCAAGGTGTGATGCCAGACTATGAAGAGGATTATCCAGAATATGCGTATTTCCCGCCATTACCTCGTGATAATGCCTTAAAAGCTGGACAATCGTCAACGGCTGTCAACAATCTGAATCAATTTCTTGAAGCGTTAGGGTATGCCACGAGCGGCGATACCTTCAATGACGAGACGACTGCAGCTGTGAAAGCCTTCCAAGAAGCTCATGACCTAAAGGCAACTGGTGAAGTCGATGCCGACACTGCCCAAGCAATTGAAAAAGAAGTAGCAGAAAAACTCAAAGCAGAGGACCCAGCGTACTTAAAAGCACTGTCCTTGCTTTCAGAAAAATAAGTAAGGAATAAATCGGAGAGGAGGTAGATTTGTGAATGCCAAGAAACAGTGGATCGATCGTTTTTGGCTAGTCGTAAAATATGCCTTGATCGCCTTTGCAACAGCCTTCTTGATTCGGGCATTTTTACTGATTCCGGTTCCTGTTGAAGGGAACTCCATGGAAGGAACGTTGCAACAAGGAGATATGGTAGTCATCGAAAAGATTTCACCGATCCAGCGTTTTGATGTCGTTGTTTTCCAGCTGCCAGATGGTTCGACCTATATCAAGCGGGTGATTGGCTTGCCGGGTGAGTCGGTGAAATATGTCAATGATCAGCTTTACATTGATGATGAACCGGTAGATGAAGATTTTCTAGTGAAAAACCGCAGCAACGATCATGAGTCTGCCTCTTATACCAATGATTTTGATTTGGAATCTTTATTGGGCGTTGAGAAATTAGGCAAAGACAGTTATTTTGTCATTGGTGATAATCGACGTGCCTCTAAAGATAGCCGCTCCTTTGGTCCTATATCAGGCGATGCGATTTTAGGCAATGCCCGCTTTGTTTATTATCCATTGACTCATATTCGGCTGATTTAGACTGAGAAAAATAGAATGTTCCTAACTAAACATCCCCCCTTGGAATCATCTGTTGATTCCAAGGGGGGATTTTGTATAGCAATGATCCTTTTTCAAAAGGATGTGGTTTGTATCGAGAAAAGGGTGGACTTAGGCGCTATTGGCAGTTATTCTTTTTATTTTTTCATTAAAAGCAGCCAAAAGTTTCTGACACAAATTCGTTTCAAAATCACGGTAACGGCAAAAATCAATGATCGCCGTGTTTTCCTCAGTTGTAAAAGGAGGTAAAAGCTGTGGGGAACTCAGAATATAAAAGTCAAAATGTTCCTCTGTTGGCAGCGTGATCCGTTCAATTTCAACATAGGGCAATCGTTCACATATATTAAACACTTCCATTGAGACCAAGTAATTGGATACATAGACAAAAGCAACTTTAAGCTTATATTTCTGTTCCTTTTCGATGTAAATGGGGTAAAGCAAACACGCTTGATAAAAAGCAAGATCCGTATAACAGGCTTTTAACCACTCGTAGCCTTTGCGGTTTGCTATTTTACGCCAAAAGCTCTGAATCGTATTTGTCAAAATCGTATGTAATGGGTACTTATCTTTGATTATAGTAGCTTCAAAAAAATTTAAAAGAGGAACTTTTTGCTTGAATATGCAGAACTTCAGCAATGTAAGATATGTATTCATATAAAGAAACGATTGTTGGTCGAAATCAAAATCACAGAGAAATTTTTGGCAGTGTGCTTCAAATTCAGCCATCAGTTCCTTTAACTCCGATTTTTCATGCTTGTAACAGTCTTGAATGATCGGAAGGCGCACGTCTGCCGCTGAAGTTAGCATTGGCCAGTAATAAAAAAGGAAAAACAAAGCATTGATCTCAAGAATATCTATAGCTGAATCAATGATTTCAAAAAACGCTGAAAAGAAATCAAGATTTTCACCACTGGGAATAAAGGACTGGTTCGTTAACTGATAAAGATTTGTCGCGTGGCCATTCTTGATACGAAATAGACAGATTTTGCAATGAAGCAAGGCTTCTTTTTTGCCAATCTCATACTTGCTTTTGTACTTCGTTCCTTCGTAAGTCACAAAAAGTTCTTCGATCTCTTGATCAAATGCCTTCGCCAAACTATCTCCTAAAGAAATGTGCCAGATAAAATTAAACAATAAGATGCGAATCACCATCTCCGAACCTGTAAGTGCCATAGCGGACTGATTTAACGTCACGTTGAATTCTTTCAAATGGTCTTGCAGCTTCTTTGTTTGCCGAAAGCAAGTCGAACGACTGATATAGTTTCTTTGGCAAAATGCCAGTAAACTTTCATCTTGATTGGTCAAGATGCTTAACAATAATTTGTAAGAAATACTTTCTTGCGCTAAAAATTGCTGATATTGGTTGTATTCAATCAAATTTTTAGGAAGATTCAGGGTGTTTTTATGTAATGAAAGATTCACTGGGGAGAGATTTTGCAAGTCGATTTGGATCGAGGAAAGTAAACTTTTCAATCGTGTTGCACTTAAGTGGGTCAGATTTTTCACGAACTCTAGGTTGTATTCACCCGGAGCAATTGATAATAGTTTTCCGTAGAGTCCGATTTTGTCTAACGCTCGGGTATCTAAGAGTATTTTTTCAATCAAATGATCACCTTCTTATTTTATTAATAACTTATTTATATAACGGTGTAAAGACACGTCTCAAAACTTTTGCTTTTTTTTAGAAAAATTGAGACAAATTTTTTCATAGAACTGTCTCATAAAGAACAAAAATAGAAATCGCAGGTGAAAAACAATAGTTTTTTTACATTATTAAATAACATATCGATAATGAATTAACTTTAAAATAACCAGCTTTTTTTCATTATGAATAACTACAGGTGTGCCAATTAGTTCTATTTTTCAGAAAATAAAAAAAAGAGGTGTCTTTTGCTTCTTTCTTGTATGATCAGCTTGTAATTTTTGATTCTTTGAAAGGAGGTCTTTTTATGTTTTTGACAAAGAGACACCACTGGTTCTCTTTCATTTTCTGTATGTTAGGGGGGATATTATTTTTCATTTATTCGAGTTTGCAAATAAACGGGACAGCAAGTGCACAAGAAGAAAACACGATCACTATTGCTGAAACGAAGCAAGTCAAGCTGACTGGTCACCAAGAGGGCACTCAATTTTCTTTATGCTATCAGCTACCACAAAAAAACAAACAGCAGCGTCTCTGGGTACAACTATACGCGATCGATGAAACGAAGGAACAGTTGTTATTAAAAACAAGCAATGAAGAGATGACTCAAGTCAAGGATGATTCCGCACAGTCTTGGCTTACAACCCAAGATTTCTTGCAAACACCAACGGAACAAGAACTAATCTTTCAGCTGCCTGAAGAAACGAAAAAGCTAAAAATGATGATTCAGATCGAAGAATATGACAAGGAAGGTGAAGTATCGTACAACATACTGTCTTCGAATGAATCAGTTTTTGAAATCCCACTTGCCACAAATTCTGCTTCTTCAGAAACATCAGAAGTCAATTCTGGCACTGGATCCTCTTCAGAAGCCGTGAGTGAGTCGACCTCGGAGCAAGCGTCGAATGAAGGCTCAAAAGAAGTTTCGAACGAAGAAACGAAGGAAGAGACAAATGAGACAGGAACGGCGACAAGTGCTTCTGAAGAGGAAACGCTCACTGAACCATTTAAACAAGAACGTCTTTATCAAAAAACGAGCGTTTCACAGACTTTTGCTTCGATTGAACCAGATTATACGACAGACCAAAGCGGGACGTATCCTGCGGCGAACTGGAAAACCGATGAAAAGAGCAACGTCTTAAATCATCAGGGGAACAAGGATGCAGGCGAAACGTGGGACGGCATAACTACATGGAATGGCGATCCAGCAAATTTGACCCATTCATATATTGAATATGGTGGTGTAGGAGACGAAGCAGATTTCGCGCTACGAAAATTTGCCAAAGAGACGAATACCCCGGGACTATTTGATGTTTACCTAAATGTACGAGGGAATGTTCAACGTCAAATTGATCCTATCGATGTCGTGTTGGTAGTGGACTGGTCAGGCAGTATGAATGAGATGGGACGGATCGCAGAAGTGAAAAAAGGCGTGGATCGCTTTTTGAATCAAATTGAAGGAAGCGGTATTCAGGATAGTGTCTACATGGGCTATGTCGGTTATTCCAGTGATGGCAGCAATTACCAAAACAAAACCTGCCAATTAGGAAAATTTTCTGAAGTCAAAGAGACGATCCGAACGATGACGCCAGAAACAGCAGCGGGGGGGGACCTTTACCCAAAGAGGGCTGCGCCAAGCAGGGGATATGCTATCGACACAAAATGGACATAAGAAAGTCATCGTTTTGCTAACAGATGGTGTACCGACTTACAGTTATCATGTGTCTAAAGTGCATACCCAGGCAGACGGCAGTTATTATGGAACCGCCTTTTCTCTTACTCAAGACCAGCCGATGAATACATCGTTTCTCTACAATGGCTATTTTGCGTTTGATCAACAGAACAATTATAAATGGATCAACAATACCTTTATCGCCACGATTGGTGAAGCGATGGCGTTAAAAGAACGCGGCATCGAGATTCATGGGTTGGGGATTCAACTGCAAGGAGATCAAACCGCTGGGTATACAAAGGCCGATGTCGAGAAAAAAATGAGACAGATGGTTTCTGCTGATGAAGACGGCCATCTTTATTATGAGTCAGCCAATGAAGCAGCGGATATTGCCGACTATCTCGAGAAAAAAGCCCTTCACATTGCGGCAACAGTCACCGATGGCGAGATTACTGACCCCATTTCGCAGCCATTTGTCTACGAAGAAAATAGCTTGTCCGTCAAAAGTGTCGGGTCTGCTGCTCTAACGGTGCAGCCTGACATTTCGATGTCTGACAATACAATCCATGCTTCAGGTCTTTATTTAGGCGAAGGGCAAGAACTGCAAATTCATTATCAAGTGCGGATTCAAACAGAAGCAGCGGATTTTAAACCAGATACTTGGTATCAAATGAATGGCGAAACGGTATTTTATCCGAATCATCAGTCCGATCAAAAGGCATTGTTTGGTGTGCCATCCGCCAAAGCACCTGGGAAGGAGGTGACGATCAAAAAGCACTGGGAAGAATACGATGGCGATACCTCCAGTCGTCCCGAAACGATCTATTTTGAAATAAGCAGGAGTCCTGTCAGCAATGAGAATAGCTGGCAAACAGGGTATCTCAAACTTACTGAGACCGATGCCCAAGATCAGACAACTTGGGAACGAAGCAAGGTTTACGCGCTTTCTGAAAAGGATGGGACGGAGTACGAAGAAACCCGTTTACTGCCGCTGTATAACAATCAAGGAGAAACTTTTGATTATCAAGTCACAAATGAACGAGCAGTGGCAGGTTATGAAGCGACAAAAGTGGACGCTTATACATGGAAAAACACAAAGGCGTTTGTGCCCTTGGCATTAAACCTGATCAAAAAATCCGCTGTAGGAGAGGTGAAGCTGACAGGTGCCATTTTTGAATTAACGGGGGCAGGGGAGACAGTGACCCTTGTGGATCAAGGGGATGGAACGTATGGGCTGCCAGCAGATATTGTGTTGCAAAAAGATCAGACCTATCGTTTGGAGGAAGTCACTGCACCGGCGGGACATCATTTGTCTAAGCAGACAGAGTGGCTAATTCATATCGATGCGCAAGGGAATACGACGATCGATGGGCAACCCGTCACAGTGGACGATCATACGATTACGCTGGAGATCACCAATCCGTTTACAGAAATTCCAGTTGCTATTCGAAAATATACGGTACAAAAAGAGCAGCAAGTACTGTTAGCTGGGGCTGTCTTTTCTCTGCAACAAAAAACAGCAGCGGGGGATTATCAAGAAATTGCCTCAGAAACATCGAATGATGTGGGGATGGCTGAATTTACGATCCTTGAGCCGGGCGCTTATCGCATCTCAGAAACAGCCGGTCCGCTTGGATACGATACGATTGCTGGTGATTATGAGTTTGTCGTTGGTTCAGACGGAAAGATCCAGTATCAAGGGGAAAACGTCGCTGCAGCTGCCAACTGTTGGACTCTTACCCATGGCAATCAGTTAAAACCTTTTGATTTGGTTGTCAATAAACAGGATGAACTGGGACAAGCGCTAGAGGGAGCCAAATTCCGCTTAAGCGGAAACGGTCAGACGATAGAATTACCAGAATCCCAAGAATCGCTAGCGGTATTTCATTTCCATGATCTAACACCAGGCAGCTATACCTTAGAAGAAATTGTTACGCCTACAGGCTATGCTGGTTTAACAGCACCTGTGAAAATCAGGATCGAAGAGGATGGCAGTGTCTTGATTGACGAAAAATTGCAGCCGAATCTTCTTGTTTCTGGAGAAAAGAACAATCAAATAGAATTGATCGTCACCAATCAAGTGAAAGTGTCTCTTCCTGAAACAGGAGGGAATTGGCAAGGGTGGCTGGCGATTCTTTCAGCAGGTCTGCTAGTCCTTTTAGCTAGTAGCTATTTGTACGTTAAGCGCAAAGATAAGCCTTCATTAAAGTAATTTTTCCATTAGCGAATGAAAAACGAAAAAAAAATTAGAAGAGAGGAAAGAACAATGAAAAAGATTTTTAATCATACGAAAATGGTTTGTCTCCTATTTTTACTTCTGCCATTTGTCTTTTTTGGAACGAAAAATCAGCAAGTATCCGCAGAGAGCAATTTGGCACAGGTCCATCTGCATAAAAAGAAAATGGTCAATCTGCCAGGTTCATTGATTCAAAATAGTGGGACTGAGACGGCAGAGTTTGATCAATACCAAGGCTTAGCCGATGTCACTTTTTCTGTCTATGATGTGACCACAGCATTTTATGAAAAACGATCTGCAGGGGCTTCCGTTGAAGAAGCCAAACGTCAAGTCCAAACCTTGACGCCTGGTTCCCCTGTAGCTAGCGGGAAAACAGATGCAGCCGGTGATTTGGTTCTTGAATTGCCGAAAAAACAAGCCGATCGGGATGCAGTTTACACCATTGTAGAAGACCCTAAAGACGGTGTTACCACTGCTGAGAACATGGTGATCGCCTTTCCTGTGTACGAAATGATCCAACAAGCAGACGGGTCGTATGCTTACGGGGAAGAAGAATTAGACACGATTCATCTTTATCCTAAAAATACTGTCACAAATGAAGGAACGCTCCTTGTGAATAAACGAGGAACGGGGGAAAATGAACCACTGAATGATGCGGAATTTGTTATCTCAAAGCAAGAAGGAAACCAACAGACCAAGAAATATATTTTAAGTGCAGCCGATGGACTTTATACGTGGACGACTGACAAACAAGCAGCGTACCGCTTTTTAACAGGTAAACAATATGCTGCTGGAGAAACGACCATCGATGTTGATGAAAACCAAAAAGGACAGTTAAAAGTTGAGCAGTTAGAAACAGGCACCTATCAATTAGAGGAAACGAAAGCCCCAAGTCAAGCCGCCTTGATCGAGCAAGAAACCATCAAGGATTTTTCGATCGCAGCAGGCAATGACGTCACGGTTGAGTTAACAGTCAAGAATGACACGACAAATGTTACCAAAACAACACCACAATTAGACGGCAAAGACGTGGGAATCGGCGAAAGAATTCAATATCACCTAACGGTCAATATCCCATTAGGTATCCAAGACAAAGTAGGAGCAGAAAACAAATACAAACATTTCCAATTGATCGATGCGCACGATCCAGCATTGACTTTTGAAAACACAGCAGAGGGAGAAACTGGCTATGCGTTGTATGATGGAGAAAAGAAAATCGATTCAACGAACTATCAAGTAACGGAAAAAGAGCATGGCTTTACGGTAACCATCAATCCAGAATTTGTGCCGCAATTAACGCCGGGAAATCAATTGCGCTTTGTGTATTATATGTATTTAAATGAACAGGCTATGCCTATCAATGGCTTTAAGAATGAAGCAAATGTAGAAACAGATTTCATGACGGATCAAACACCGCCAAGCGTGGAAGTTTTGACAGGGGGCGAACGCTTCTTAAAAGTCGATGGGGCTGTGACCGCTACCGAAGCGCTGGCAGATGCAGTTTTTGTTGTACGAGATCAAGACCGTGATGATGCCAACTACTTGAAAATCGAAGAGGGAACCAAACAGGTATCTTGGGTGCAAACAGCGGATGAAGCGACGAAATTTACCACAGGTACAGATGGATTGGTTGATATCATCGGGTTGAAATTTGGCACGTACTATTTGGAAGAAGTAAAAGCACCGAAAAATTACGTGCTGCTAACAAATCGCATCGCTTTTGAAGTCCATGAAACGTCTTATGGAACGAAAGAGCAATTGGGAGAGCCCGAAAAAGTTCCTAATCGCCGCAAAGGAACCTTACCAGCAACTGGTGGTGTCGGCACCTATTTAATGGGCGCAATCGGAGTGGTGATCGTTGGTTTAGCAGGGGGGTATTTTGTAAAACGGAAAGGGTAAGTAAATGAGATGAAAAAAGCACGATGAGTATCAGACGAAGAAATGGCGCAAAAGCACCAACTAGAAAAGTAACTTTATTGGATTTTCTGATGGGTGTTCTGCTGCTGCTAGGGGTTTTGATCATCAGTTATCCTTTTGTAAGTAATCAGCTCAACACGTTTTTGGATCAACAGTTGATCAGTTTCTACCAGAGCCAAGCCAAAAAAATGAGTGAAATAGAAAAGCAACAAAAAAGGAACCAGTTGGAACGAGCGAATCAAGAGCTGGCACAGCAGCCCAGCAATCCTGGAATCAAAGAAACGCAAGATTTATCAGAAACAAGGGACTCAGAATCAGGCGATACACCTGATTACTATGAACGACATACGATCGGTGTTTTAAAGATCCCCGTAATTGGTGTCGCTCTCCCGATTTTTGATCAAACCACCGATACGTTGTTAAAAAGAGGCGCAACATTATTGGAGGGCGCTTCGTATCCAATAGGTGGTGAAGATACCCATGCGGTTTTGTGCGGACACCGAGGGTTAACGAGTGCAACGCTCTTTACTGATCTGCCTAAGCTGCAGATCGGTGATGAGTTTTATATCGAAACGTTTGATGATACATTGGCGTATCAAGTAGATCAGATAAAAACGGTCGACCCTGATGATACTCAGGCATTAAAAATTGTGAAAGGCAGCGATTACGTCACGCTGTTGACCTGTACCCCCTATATGGTCAATAGCCATCGTTTATTGGTACGGGGCAAAAGAATTCCTTATGTGGAAGAAAAAGAAACAGCCGCCGCCAAAAAAGCACAGCAGCAAAAAGTAGGATTGATGCTAGGCGTGATCACTGTTCTTATCCTCCTCTTGTTGATTAGTAACAGGATTCAGCGGAAAAAACGTCTTCATTCGAATACTTCCATTGATGAAAAGTAAGGATCGTTCGTTTTTCTCACTAAGTAGAAGAAAATGACTTTTTAACCTTAGTCAGAATGAAACATGTCGTGTGAAATATGGTACAATAACTAAGATAAAAGATAGCAAAAAAGCAGTCAGACTATTGTGAGTGTGTTAGGAAAAACCAAAATAAAGCGTTAAGGATGCTTCATTCAACCACTTCCCCAAAATTAAAAGTCAAGGAGCGTTGAAACAAACGCGCTCGAAGCTTTTCCTATGCACCAGGTTGAAAAAAGAACATTGATCCGCAAACAGTTCAGCTAGTTTGCTGCACTGATGGGACTCTCTGACTCAAAAAAAGCAAGCAGCCTTCGTTCTTGTCACCTATAGACTACACGAATATAAAAACGACTGTCTTTTTTATCAATTCGAAGAAGTACCAAGGAGGAAAACGTTCAAATGACCATTCAATGGTTTCCAGGCCATATGGCGAAAGCCAGACGTGAAGTAAGTGAAAAATTAAAGTTCGTGGATATCGTTTTTGAACTCGTGGACGCACGCTTGCCGATTTCATCCCGCAATCCCATGTTAGATCAATTATTACAACAAAAACCACGATTGATCTTGATCAATAAAGCGGATCTCGCAGATCCCGTTCAAACCAAAAAATGGGAACATTATTTCCAAGCACAAGGCTATCTAGCACTGGCAATCAACGCCCAAGACAATCAAGGGGTTAAAGCCATTGTTCCTACAGCGAAACAAGTCTTGAAGGAAAAAATTGCTCGCGACAAAGCGAGAGGCTTGAAGCCTCGTGCGATTCGAGCAATGGTGATCGGCATCCCGAATGTCGGAAAATCGACCTTGATGAACCGCTTAGTAGGGAAGAAAATCGCTCAGACGGGCAATAAACCCGGCGTGACGAAAGGGCAGCAATGGCTGCGTTTTGGGACTGATCTAGAGCTTCTAGATACGCCCGGGATCTTATGGCCAAAATTTGAAGATCCGGAGATCGGCAAGAAGCTGGCATTGACCGGTGCGATCAAAGACCAGCTGATCCATTTGGATGATATCGCATTGTATGGACTTGATTTTTTTGCCCGCTATTATCCTGAAAGAATCGCGAATCGTTACCAATTAAAAGCGGAAGAAGAGGCGTTGTTAGCGCCAGATCTGTTGATGAAAATCACGGAAAAACGTGGCTATAAAGACAATTACGATCGAGGAAGCGAACTCGTTGTCTTCGACATTCGGCAAGGGAAATTGGGCCGATATACATTAGATCGAGTGGAGGAAATGGAAAGCCAAGATGAAACAACCGATTAAGACAATCAAAGAGCGATTATTTGATCCAGCTTTCAATGACCAAGCGTATTTACAGGCGCTGCAAGCAGATGAACGAGCGGGGGTCCAAAAGCTGCTGCAACAATACGAGAAACAGCGAGTGAAACACCAGCTATTGCAGGAAAAATACGAAGAAATGATGCGTTTTGAAAACGAAGCATTTCAGCAAGGCGCCCGTTTTATTGCTGGTTTAGATGAAGTAGGGCGCGGACCATTAGCAGGCCCCGTGGTGTCAGCTGCGGTCATTTTGCCTAAGGATTGTCAGATCTTAGGTCTAAATGATTCCAAACAGCTTTCTGCGAAGAAAAGAGAAGAGCTGTTTATCGAAATTCAAAACAAAGCCGTTGCTGTCGGTATCGGTGTCGTCAGTCCAGAAGAAATCGATCGGATAAATATCTATCAAGCCAGTCGTCTAGCAATGAAAGAAGCCTTGATCGACTTAGCAGTCAAGCCCGAGTATTTGCTGATCGATGCGATGACGATCGAGACGGAAATCCCTCAACAAAGCTTGATCAAAGGAGATGCCCGTTCCATTTCCATTGCCGCAGCAAGTATCATCGCCAAGGTATATCGAGACAATTTAATGAAAGATTTTCATGAAGTCTATCCTTTTTATGGGTTTGATCAAAATGCTGGGTATGGAACCAAAGTCCATTTAGAAGGGCTAGCTGCCCACGGAATCTGTCCTATTCATCGAAAAACATTTGCGCCAGTAAAACAATATCTATAAATTTCATCCATCCCTCTTTTTTTAGCGAATCTTATAAGTAAGATTACTAAGAAAAGAGGGCTTTGTTTATGAAGTATCAACAAGCAACAGATTTTGAAAAACAGTTGATAAAACTGTACTACTGTCAGGGAATTGGTCTGCAAGGTTGTTGGAAGATCATTTGGCATTGGTTGGAAACAAAAGAGATGAATTGTTCGCTGGAAGAGATGATTGCCATCGGGGTCCTTCCACAGCACCGTGCGGTTTTTCGGCGATCATGGGAGCGATTGACAGACGAACACATCGCACAAAAGATGGGCGCACAAAACTACCTCACTTTCTTCTCGGCGGAGTATCCGATGCTTTTACGACAAATTGCAGACCCGCCATTGATGCTTTTTTATGAAGGGAATCTGCAATTGCTACAAACGACCATGATTGGCTTTGTTGGTGCAAGAACGGCGTCCTTATACGCACGAAAAGTTTGCGAAAAGCTGATTCCACCTCTAGTGACGGAAAATTATACCATCGTTAGCGGATTGGCCTATGGTGTCGACAGCTTTGCCCATGAATCAGCCATCAGAAATCGTGGACAAACCATTGCTGTGATTGCTTCTGGGATGGACCATTGTTATCCGGCATCGTCCTACCGGTTGTTCCAGCAGATCCGTCAAGAACATCTGGTGCTAAGCGAATATCCGCACGATACCAAACCGCAAAGATACCAATTTCCGCTGCGCAATCGCATTATTGCTGGGATCTCAAAAGGGGTCTGCGTAATTGAAGCCAAGGAAAGAAGCGGTTCTTTGATTACGGCACAGTTAGCGATGGAAAACGGACGAGAAGTTTTTGCAGTGCCTGGGGAAATGATTTCGGATCAGTCAAAAGGTTGTCACCGCTTGATTCAAGATGGTGCAAAATGTACGATTAGTGTGTCGGATATTTTACAAGAGTTAGCCTTTTTTTGATTTTTCCAATCAACCTTCCTTGACAAACCTTTTCTTGAAAGCTATGATAAGCTACGATTTGTATGTTTCATCTGCATACGATAGGTTCACTGATTGATAGAATATAATAGTAGGAAAAATTCAGGAAGGAGCCATTCTTTATATGGCATATAAATATTTAGTAATCGTGGAATCGCCCGCAAAGGCGAAAACCATTGAAAAATACCTTGGACGAAATTACAAAGTCGTCGCAAGTGTCGGTCATATTCGTGATCTCCCTAAAAGTAAGATGGGGATCGATGTCGAAAATGATTATGAGCCGCATTACATTTCGATCCGCGGAAAAGGGGACGTGATCAAAAGTCTCCGTTCTGCTGCGAAAAAAGCTGAAAAAGTCTACCTCGCAAGTGACCCGGATAGAGAAGGAGAAGCCATTGCTTGGCATTTAGCTTTTCTACTTGGACTAGATTTAAAAGATAAAAATCGTGTCGTCTTTAATGAAATCACTAAAGATGCGGTCAAAGCAGCCTTCAAAGAGCCAAGAACGATCGATGTGGATCTCGTCGATGCCCAACAAGCACGGCGGATCTTAGACCGATTAGTCGGGTATTCATTGAGTCCGATCCTTTGGCGCAAAGTCAAAAAAGGGTTAAGTGCTGGCCGTGTTCAATCGGTGGCGCTTAAGATCATTATTGATCGTGAAAAAGAGATCCGTGATTTTGTTCCCGAAGAATATTGGAGCATTGATGGAAACTTTAAAAAAGCCACGAAGAAATTCAAAGCCAATTTTTGGGGCTTAGATGGCAAAAAGAAAAAATTACCGAATGCTGAAAGTATTAAAGAAGTCACCGATCGCCTTTCTGGTAAAGACTTTCAAGTGACAAAGGTTGAAAAGAAAGAACGCAAACGGAATCCAGCTGCACCATTTACCACCAGTAGTTTGCAACAAGAAGCAGCCCGCAAACTGAACTTTCGAACGCGGAAAACCATGATGGTCGCACAGCAGCTCTATGAAGGGATCGCCCTTGGCAAACAAGGGACTGTCGGTTTGATTACCTATATGCGTACCGACTCGACGCGAATCGCTGACACAGCCAAAGGGGAAGCAGCCGAATTTATCGAAAACACCTATGGTTCAGAGTTCTCCGCTCACGGTGGCAAAAAACGCGCCAATGCACAAGGGGCACAAGATGCCCATGAAGCAGTAAGACCGACCAGTGTTTTGCGTACGCCAGAAGCCATGGAGAAATTCTTAGACAAAGACCAATTAAAATTGTATCGCTTGATCTGGTCTCGCTTTGTGGCTAGTCAAATGACGCCTGCCATTTTGGATACGATGAAAGTTACTTTGGATCAAAATGGTGTCATCTTTATTGCTAATGGTTCAAAGATCAAATTCAAAGGATTTATGCAGGTCTATGTGGAAGGACGCGATGATGGCAAAGAAGACAAAGAGAACATCTTGCCAGAGTTAGTCGAAGGAGATGTCGTTCAATCCGTATCGATCGAACCGAAACAGCATTTCACCCAACCACCTGCTCGTTACAGCGAAGCAACGTTGATCAAAACCCTTGAGGAAAACGGTGTGGGTCGTCCTTCAACCTATGCACCGACGTTAGAAACTATTCAGCGGCGTTATTATGTGAAATTGACGCAAAAACGTTTTGAGCCAACTGAACTTGGTGAGATCGTCAATTCGTTGATCGAGGAATTCTTCCCGCAAATTGTTGATATGCATTTTACTGCTGAAATGGAAAATAGCTTGGATAGCATTGAAGCTGGGAAAGAAGAATGGGTCAAAGTTGTCGATCAGTTTTATCGCCCATTTGAAAAAGAATTGACGACTGCAGAAGAAAGTATCGAAAAAATTCAAATCAAAGATGAACCTGCAGGCTTTGATTGCGATCTTTGTGGTCATCCGATGGTGATCAAATTAGGCCGCTACGGAAAGTTTTATGCTTGCAGTAATTTCCCAGATTGCCGCAACACAAAACCAATCGTGAAAGAAATCGGCGTTGAGTGCCCGGTCTGTCATCAAGGGCAAGTCGTTGAACGCAAATCGAAGAAAAACCGGTTGTTTTATGGTTGTACCCGCTACCCTGAATGTGACTTTACTTCTTGGGACAAACCAGTGGGGCGTAATTGTCCGAAGTGTGATAATTATTTAGTCGAAAAGAAAGTCAAAGGTGGGAAACAAGTCGTTTGTATCAAAGGCGACTATGAAGAAAATGTGCAAAAATAACTAGCAGGATATCCTGTTAAAAAAGAATCGGCGTATTCTCTTGAACGGTCAGCCTCATTATTGGCTGACAAAAGAAAGCGCCGGTCCTTTTGATTAATACAAGCTGTTTCTTATGAAAAGAGACGAGCTTTTGAAATAAAAGGAGAGCACTATGAAAGAAATCAATGTTATTGGTGCCGGTTTAGCCGGAAGCGAGGCTGCGTGGCAAGCAGCGCAAGCAGGTGTCGCAGTAAATCTTTATGAAATGCGTCCTAAGAAGTCGACAGAAGCCCATCACACAAATAATTTTGCCGAGCTTGTTTGTACCAATTCACTACGAGGTAACAATTTAACGAATGCGGTCGGTGTCTTGAAAGAAGAAATGCGTCGCTTGGATTCAGTGATTATCACTTCTGCAGACAAAACAGCGGTTCCAGCAGGTGGTGCCTTAGCTGTGGATCGCGATGATTTTTCAGAGTTGGTCACCAAACGTGTCAAGGAGCATCCTTTAGTTACAGTCATCGAAGAGGAGATCACTGAAATTCCAGAAGGCATCACTGTGATCGCAACAGGTCCATTGACTTCTGAACCGCTCTCAAAAGCGATCCAAGCGTTTAACGGATCTGAAGGATTTTATTTCTATGATGCCGCAGCTCCAATCGTTGACAAATCAACCATCAATATGGATAAAGTTTATTTGAAATCTCGTTACGATAAAGGTGAAGCAGCCTATCTGAACTGTCCGATGAATGAAGAGGAGTTTTATGCGTTTCGTGAGGCCTTGGTCAATGCAGAGGTGGCTCCTTTGAAAGAATTCGAAAAAGAAAAATTCTTTGAAGGGTGTATGCCGATCGAAGTCATGGCTGGTCGTGGTCCGAAAACCATGTTGTTTGGTCCGATGAAACCAGTTGGGTTAGAAGATCCGAAAACTGGCAAGCGTCCTTACGCAGTGATTCAGCTGCGTCAAGACAATGCGGCGGCTTCTCTTTACAACATCGTTGGCTTTCAAACACATTTGAAATGGGGCGAACAAAAACGGGTATTCCGGATGATCCCTGGCTTGGAAGAGGCTGAATTTGTGCGCTATGGCGTGATGCATCGGAATAGTTTTATGAATTCACCTGAGCTTTTGCAACAAACCTATCAATCGAAAAAACGTGAGGACCTCTTTTTTGCTGGACAAATGACAGGGGTCGAAGGGTATGTGGAAAGTGCAGCCAGCGGGTTGATGGCTGGCATCAACGCTGCCAAACTTGCAAAAGGCGAAGCACCGATCATTATGCCACAAGAAACGACGATTGGTAGTATGGCGTATTATATCACCCATGCTGAAGGCAAACACTTCCAACCAATGAATGCAAACTTTGGGTTGTTGCCAGAACTTCCAGAGCGAATCAGAGACAAGAAATCCCGTTATGAAGCATTGGCAAATCGAGCGTTAGCTGCTTTAGAAAAAGCCAAGGAACAATTATAAGCACGATGATCGAAAACTTTCTTACTGATAATTGGTGAGAGAGTTTTTTTTTAATTTGTCTTGAAACTTTAATCAAGGTGACTTATGATAGACAGTAACAATGACAGAAGGTGGTGAAGATGGTGATCGGAGAATGGATTCATTTGATTCAAAACTATTTACAACGTTTTCCTACAGTGATCCAATTTTTAGGTTTGCTGATCCTCTTGGTCGGGGGCATTTTCGTTGTCTTTGTTGCATTTAGTTTGCTGTTGGGCCCCTTTATGTGGCTCTACAATCGCATCACAGACAAAAACCGCAGCAATGTCATTAGCCGCAATGAGTTTGTGATCGGCGAACTGACGGAAAAGATTGTCGGAGACACAATCGGCGAAGTCATGGAAATAGGGAGTCAAGGTGCACGTTCTGTTTATCCTGCTCGTTTTTTTCGGGAAGAAGATCGTGAAAACAATGTTCGATTGCCAGTCGGCACCAAAGTCATCATTGTCGATTTTGATAAAAAAGGGATCGCGTTGGTGGTTGAAAGTAAAAATTTTATAGAATAGGAAGTGTTAGGTTATGGTGGATACAGGATCAGCAGTTGATTTTTTAAGTAATCCGATCTTATGGGGCGTCGTCCTCGTTGTTTTATTGATCGCCTTTTTGATGATACGCTACCGAATCGGAAAACCCGATGAAGCGTTGATCGTCACGGGGTCGTTTTTAGGAAAAGAAGGCATCAAGATTTTAAAAAACAGTGGGACGTTTGTGATTCCTATTGTTCAAAAGGCACATAAATTAAGTTTACTGACCCACAAGTTAGAGATTGGGACACCAGAAGTTTATACAGAACAAGGCGTACCGATCAAAGCCAGTGCCACGGTGTTAGTGAAAGTCGGCAACAGTACCGAGTCGATCAAGACAGCCGCTGAACAATACTTGGGTAAATCCACTGGTGAACTGGAAGATGAAGCGCAAGAAGTCTTAGAAGGTCACTTACGGGCAATTCTAGGAACGATGACGGTGGAAGCCATCTACAAAAATCGCGATGATTTTGCGGAACAAGTACAAGAAGTTGCCTCTACGGATTTGAAAAAAATGGGGCTGGAGATCGTATCATTTACGATCAAAGACGTTAGCGACAGCAATGGGTACCTGGATGCTTTAGGGCGTCCCCAGATTGCTGAAGTGAAGAAGAACGCTGAAGTAGCAGAATCCAATGCCTTAAGAGAAACGCGGATCAAGCAAGCTGAGAATGAGCAATTGGCACAGCATGAAGAGATCCGTCGCCAAACAGAAATCGCGGAAGCGACAAAAGATATGGCGTTGAAACAAGCGCAGTACAAACAAGAACGTGAAGTTGCGGATGCGAAAGCGGAGCAAATCGCGGTCGGTGAACAAATGAAAGTGCAATTGATCGAGCAAGAAAAAAATATTGAGATTCAAGAGAAACAAGCGGAATTGACAGAAAAAGAATTGAATGCAACTGTCCGTAAAAAAGCCGAAGCAGATAAATATGTCGTTGAACAAAACGCATTAGCAGACAAAGCCCGTGAAATCGCCCGAGCACAAGCCGAAGCGGAAAAAGTCAAATTGGCTGCACAAGCGGAAGCGGAACGAATTGAAAAATTAGGTAGTGCCGATGCGGAACGAATCGCAAAAGTCGGTCAAGCCGAAGCGGAAAGCCGTGAAAAGATGGCGATTGCTTTGACCAAACTGAACGAAGCTGGTATTTTGATGGAGTTCATCAAAGTGCTGCCTGAAATCGCAAAAGAAGTCAATGCGCCCCTTAGCAATATCGATAAAGTGGTCAGCTTTGGCGGCAACGATGGGCTTCAATCAATGGGGGAAGCTGGTTTAGCGCGAACCTTTGATACGATCAAAGAAACCACCGGATTAGACTTAGTGGCGTTGATCAATGACACGATGTCCACAAAACAAGGAAACAAAGAGCTAGTTCAAGCTGTTTCAAAAAGCAATGGTTCGCCTCAGCCAACAACTGGTCCAATCGAATAAAAGCAAATAAGTGGAAACGTATCAGTCCCTCTCTATTTTGAGAAAGGGATTGGTACGTTTTTATGGCTCTTTTGAGTGATCTTTCTGAAGAATGATAAGAATCTTACGAAGATTCTTAGAAAGTTTTCACAATTATGTCTAAACTTTGAAATATTGATTAAATTCTGACAATTCATTTGTTTTTTTTTGTGGTCTATGCTAAAGTTATTTCGAATCATGAAAAGGGGGGTTACTTTGCAAACGGATCAATTACAAGAAGAGTTTTTTCGTTATCTTATTGTTGAAAGAGGGTATTCGGAAAAGACAAAAAAAGCGTATCAAGAAGATATGAGCGATTTTTTTCACTTCTTGAAAGAGTCTGGCAATGAAGACCCGTTAGCGGTGGAGTATCGTGATGTTCGTGTCTATTTGAGCTATTTGACGGAACGAGGGTATAGCCGTAATTCCATCAGTCGGAAAATGGCTAGCTTGCGTTCATTCTACCAATTTCTAACCAAGCATGAGATCGTCAAAGAGAATCCCTTCGCCTACATTCATTTAAAAAAGAAAAACGCTAAATTGCCGCGTTTTTTTTATGAAAAGGAAATGGATGCTCTTTTTCAAAGTGTCGCTGGTGATGAGCCATTACAACAGCGCAATCAAGCATTGTTAGAAGTCCTTTACGGTTCAGGTCTGCGGGTCAGCGAGTGTAGCAGTCTGACGCTGGGCGCGATCGATTGGGAAAGCGGCGTTTTGCTGATCCACGGAAAAGGCAACAAAGATCGCTATGTTCCTTTCGGCAGTTACGCACAAGCGGCAGTCAAGCGCTATCTTACCTCAGGACGCAAGCAGCTGATGGCAAAGCAGAACAAGGAACACGAGGTTCTCTTCGTGAATCATCTTGGTGATGGGATCACTGCAACTGGGATCGAGTATGTATTGAATCAAATCATCCGAAAAAGCAGTTTAGACAGTAAAATCCATCCTCATATGCTGCGGCATACGTTTGCGACCCATCTATTAAACAACGGCGCCGATATGCGGACCGTTCAAGAATTGTTGGGGCATGCCAATCTATCGACGACACAGATTTATGCGCATGTCACCAAAGACAGTTTACAAAAAAATTATCGCCAATTTCATCCACGTGCGTAAAATTGGTACAGGAGGAACGTAAATGAAGTCAGAATTTCATTCAACCACCATCTGTGCGGTTGAAAAAGATGGCAAGTTTGCCATGGCCGGTGACGGACAAGTAACGATGGGAGAACAGGTCGTTATGAAAGGAACCGCTCGGAAAGTCCGTCGAATATACAACGGTGAAGTGATCGTTGGCTTTGCCGGTAGTGTGGCAGATGCCTTTACCTTGGAAGAAAAATTTGAAGGAAAACTAAATGAATACAACGGAAACTTGCAACGAGCTGCAGTAGAGTTGGCACAAGAATGGCGGACGCAGCAATCGATGCAAAAATTAGAGGCGATGCTGATCGTCATGAATGACAAGGAGATGCTCTTAGTCTCTGGGACAGGTGAGGTCATTTCGCCAGATGAAGGGATTTTAGCTATCGGTTCAGGTGGAAACTATGCCTTGGCGGCAGCCCGTGCGATGAAACGTTATGGCGGTGAACTATCTGCCAAAGAAATCGCTGAAGGTGCCTTGAATATCGCAGCAGACATTTGTGTCTTTACGAATCACAATATCATTGTAGAAGAGTTTTAAAGAGGGATGACGATATGACAAACCAAAACAAATCACCACGAGAGATCGTGAAAGAATTAGATGAATACATCGTTGGACAAACCAATGCCAAAAAATCAGTGGCGGTTGCTTTAAGAAATCGTTACCGCCGTCTGCAATTAGATGAAAAAATGCAGCAAGATGTCACACCAAAAAATATTTTGATGATTGGACCAACGGGCGTTGGGAAAACGGAAATTGCGCGACGGTTAGCGAAGATCGTTGATGCACCTTTTGTTAAGTTAGAAGCGACGAAATTCACGGAAGTCGGCTATGTCGGTCGAGACGTAGAATCGATGGTACGTGACCTCGTTGAAAATGCGATCCAAATCGTGAAAAAAGAACAATATAAAAACGTACGCATCCAAGCGGAGAAAAAAGCCAATCGTCGTTTAGTAAAAGTCTTAGTCCCTGGTATTAAAAAGGAACAGAAAAAGAACACCAATCCTTATGAACAAATGATGAATATGTTCAACGCCGCACAACAACCAGAAGAACCAAAAGAAGAATTGACAGATGAGATTCGCAGCAATCGCCAAGCGATTTTCGAACAATTAGAAAAAGGCCTTTTGGATAACCGAGAAGTGACGATCCAAGTCGATGAACCGAAAAATCAAACGCCAATGATGAACAATGGCTTAGAACAAATGGGCATTGATTTGAATGAAACATTAGGTGCATTGAAACCGCAAAAGAAAATTGAACGCACAGTAACCGTGAAAGAAGCGCGGGAATTGTTAATTCAAGAAGAATCCTCCAAACTGGTCAACGACGCGGATATTCATAGCGAAGCATTACGTTTGGCGGAATCTAGCGGCATCATTTTTCTTGATGAAATCGACAAAGTATCTTCGAAATCGCAGCAATCAGGAGAAGTTTCTCGTGAAGGGGTGCAAAGAGATATCTTGCCGATCGTTGAAGGCTCACAAGTCAATACGAAATATGGCACGTTACAAACCGACCATATTCTCTTTATCGCTTCAGGCGCATTCCATCTATCGAAACCAAGTGATTTGATCCCTGAGTTGCAAGGGCGTTTCCCGATCCGCGTGGAGCTGGATGACTTGACGAAGGAAGACTTTGTTAAAATTTTAACGGAACCAAACAATGCCTTAGTCAAACAATACGTTGCCTTGTTAGGAACCGAGAATGTCAAAGTGGTCTTTACGATGGAAGCCATCGAAAAAATTGCCGAAATCGCGTATCAAGTGAATCGCGATACCGACAATATCGGAGCCCGTCGTTTGCATACGATCCTAGAGAAACTACTTGAAGATCTATTGTTTGAAGCATCTGAGATGCAAATGGGTGAAATCACGATCACAGAAGCGTATGTGGAAGAAAAACTTGCGTCAATCGCAAAAGATGAAGACTTAAGCCGGTATATTTTATAAAGGGAGCGGACCAATGAAAACATTATTAGAAAAGACAAGACAAATCAACGAATTATTGCAGCAAAAAAACACCTTTAATTTAGCTTCTGATTTGCCTTACGACAAAATGGCTGTCATTTTAGGAAACATCCTAGACAGCAATGCGTATATTATTAGCGTCGACGGCAGCGTGTTAGGTTTTGTTGAGAACCATGATGTCAATAATGAGCGCATCAAAAAAATGTTTGTCGAAAAACAGTTTCCTAAAAATTATACAGATTTAGTCGATCACCTGACTTCCACAGAAGCCAATGTGCCGATCAGTGACGATATGACGGCTTTTCCTGTGGAAGGCCGAGAGCTGTATCCCAACGGACTAACAACCATCGTACCAATCTACGGTGCAGGAGAACGCTTAGGGACGATCATTCTTTCCAGAATCGATACATCCTTTGATGATGATGATTTGGTATTAGCGGAATATAGTGCGACAGTTGTTGGTATGCAATTCTTGTACCAAAAATCCCGTAGTATCGAAGAAGATGTTCGCAGTACCACAGCTGTTCAAATGGCGATCAACACGCTTTCTTATAGTGAGCTAAAAGCTGTTCAAGCTATTTTTGAGGCATTAGAAGGAGACGAAGGTCGTTTGACCGCATCAAGTATCGCTGACCGTATCGGCATCACCCGTTCGGTGATCGTGAACGCTTTGCGTAAATTAGAGTCTGCCGGTATTATTGAATCCCGCTCTTTGGGGATGAAAGGCACCTATTTAAAAGTGCTTAACAGCCGCTTTAAAGAGGAATTGACGAAACATCAATATTAGGAGATGAGACCATGACAGTTACCATCACGGCCGGTCATCTGCAAGCAAAAATTGCGGAAAAAGGGGCTGAGCTGCAAAGCTTAGTCGATACGAGCAATGACCTTGAATATATTTGGCAAGCTGATCCAAACCACTGGGGAAAGCATGCACCGATCTTATTTCCGATCGTGGGTGCGTTAAAAGAGGACACCTATCAACATGAGGGCAAGAGTTATCATTTGCCTCGTCATGGATTTGCCAGAGACATGTTATTTACTGTCGTTGAACAACGCACAGATTACGCTTTGTTTTTACTAGAAAGTTCGACTGAAACCAAAGCAAAGTATCCGTTTGATTTTCAGCTGTATGTCAGTTATGAATTAGGCGGTGATGGCTTAGTCGTCAAATACCAAGTGAAGAATAGCGGTCAAAAAGAACTCTATTTCTCCATTGGTGGACACCCTGCATTCAACGTCCCACTTGAAAAAGGGCTGACTTTTGAAGACTATTATCTTTCTTTTTCTCCAAAGAAATCACGGGTGAAATTGCCGTTAAAAGGCAATTATATTGATTATGAGCAACGCACACTCGGTCAAACGAATACGGATCTACGCTTGACCCATGACATGTTTGCAAATGATGCGTTAGTTTATGAAACGAAAGGATTACATTCCTACTCGATTCGCAGTGAAAAATCGCCTCATAGTGTCACGTTAAGCTACAATAATATGCCGTATGTCGGTTTTTGGTCCACGTATCCAGTGAAATCGCCATTTCTATGTATTGAACCATGGTGCGGCATCGCAGATACGCTAGAAGCCTCCGGTGAGCTGTCAGAAAAGCTGGGGATTCAAGCACTTCCACCTGACGAACTATTTGAAACAAAGTATTCCATTACAGTTAAATAAACGTATGAAAAAAGAAGCTGGGAAAAGCGCAATGACTTTTCTCAGCTTCTGCTTATTTGTTCGTTTGACCCTTATTCAGTCCAAAGGGTACCCGACTTTCGGTCCCATCTTTGATGCGGGTAATGTTTTCACGATGGCGAATAAAGATAAAAATCGTTACGCCGATCGCAATGAAGGTCAGCAGCCAATTTTGCTCAGGCAAGATCGCAGGTGCGATAAAAGGCAAGACGATCGTCGATAAGGTGATCAAACACGCCGCGATCATACTGGTCAGGCTCACCATACTTGTCACATAAAGACAGATAACGAAAATCAATGAAGAATAAATGAAAAAGAGCGGATTGTATCCTAAGAGCATCCCAGCACTTGTCGCCACTGCTTTGCCGCCTTTAAATTTGGCAAAGATCGGGAAGGTATGACCTAAGATCGCACAGACCCCAAACCAGAGCGGATTGACAGTATGGAGACCAAAGATGACTGGCAAGCTGGTCGCCAAAGTTCCTTTTAAGATATCCATCAATAAAACAACGATGCCGGCTTTTTTTCCTAAGACGCGAAATGTATTGGTCGTTCCCGTATTGCCGCTGCCGAATTGGCGAATATCTTTTTTGAAAAACAGTTGGCCAATCCAAACACCAGAGGGGATCGAACCTAAAAGGTAAGCAACAATAAATAAAAGAATCGTATTCATAATAACCAACTTTCTTTGCAAGGCTAGGGCAATTTTAGCATGAAAACGCCTTTCCAACAATAAGAAAATCTTTCGCTGGTCAGACAAAGAAGAAAAACAGCTTTTCTCAGAGCTGTGAAACACAAACAAGCCATTTTGCGACTCTAGCTTGTGCAAACAAAGGAAAAAGGATAAGATAGTTTAGAAAAATGTTCGCTTGAAAAAAGCGTATTTTGTGTTAAGATTTTTTTTGCAGTCCTTTCAGCATTAGAAAAGGACTGATCAAGATTAAAGGAGCGGTGGGTTTGGCAAAGAAAACCACAGAATATAATGATGCTTCCATTCAGGTCTTAGAGGGTCTGGAAGCAGTAAGAAAACGACCAGGAATGTATATCGGCTCGACCGATAGCCGCGGCTTGCACCACTTAGTGTATGAAATCGTCGATAATGCGGTTGATGAGGCACTCTCAGGATACGGCAATGAAATCGATGTTACGATCCATAAAGACAATAGTATCAGTGTTCGAGACAATGGTCGGGGAATGCCGGTCGGGACACATGCATCTGGAATCCCAACTGTTGAAGTGATCTTCACCGTGTTACATGCTGGCGGAAAGTTTGGCCAAGGCGGCTACAAAACTTCTGGCGGCCTTCATGGGGTTGGTGCCAGTGTTGTAAATGCCTTATCCAGCTGGCTAGAAGTGGTCATCGTTCGAGACGGTATCGAATACAAACAGAGCTTCAAAGACGGCGGGAAACCAGCAGGTACTTTGAAAAAAATCGGCAAAACCCGTAAACCAACGGGAACAACCGTTACGTTCAAACCAGACGATACAATCTTTTCTGCAACCAAATTCTCCTATGAGATTCTCGCTGAACGTTTGAGAGAATCAGCGTTCTTGTTGAAAGGGGTCAAAATCTCCCTGACGGACGAACGTGGGGAAGAACCGATTCATGAAGTCTTTTTATATGAGGAAGGCATCAAAGAATTTGTTGATTATTTAAATGAAGAAAAAGATACCTTGACCCAAGTGGTTTATTTTTCTGGCACGAAAGAAGCCATCGAAGTAGAGCTTGCCTTTCAATACAATGATGGGTATTCAGAAAACGTCTTGTCCTTTGTCAACAATGTACGTACCAAAGATGGCGGTACCCATGAAGTTGGGATGAAGACGTCAATGACCAAAGCCTTCAATGAGTATGCCCGCAAGGTCAATTTGTTGAAGGAAAAAGATAAGAACCTTGAAGGCAGTGATTTCCGTGAAGGGTTAGCGGCAGTTCTGTCGATCCGCGTGCCAGAAAATCTTTTGCAATTTGAAGGACAGACCAAAGGGAAATTAGGGACACCCTTAGCAAGAAATGCGGTAGACAATGTGATTGGTGAGCAGCTAGGCTATTATCTACAAGAAAACAGTGAAATGAGTCAAATGCTGGTTCGTAAAGCGATCAAGGCAAGAGAGGCCCGTGAAGCTGCCAGAAAGGCGAGAGAAGAAAGCCGTACTGGAAAGAAACGCAAAAAAGGCGAGTCACTGCTTTCTGGTAAATTAACACCTGCTCAGTCTCGTAATCCTAAGAAGAATGAATTGTATTTGGTGGAGGGGGATTCTGCGGGTGGTTCAGCAAAGCAAGGACGAGACCGCAAGTTCCAAGCCATCTTGCCATTGCGAGGCAAAGTCATCAATACTGAAAAAGCCAAGATGCAGGATATTTTGAAAAATGAAGAGATCAATACGATGATCTATACTATCGGTGCCGGTGTTGGCCCAGAGTTTTCAATTGAAGACTGCAACTATGATAAAGTGATCATCATGACCGATGCGGATACCGATGGGGCGCACATCCAAGTGCTGCTTTTAACCTTTTTCTACCGGTATATGAAACCTTTGATCGAAGCGGGGAAAGTATACATTGCTTTGCCGCCTCTGTACAAAGTGTCAAAAGGGTTAGGGAAAAAAGCAGTAGTCGAATACGCTTGGACCGATGATGAACTAAGCAAACTGACCCAAAAAATCGGCAAAGGCTATATGCTTCAGCGCTACAAAGGGTTAGGGGAAATGAATGCCGATCAATTGTGGGAAACGACGATGGATCCAGAAACGCGGACGCTGATTCGGGTACGGATCGATGATGCTGCCCAAGCAGAACGTCGCGTCACCACTTTGATGGGGGACAAGGTAGAACCTCGACGGAAGTGGATTGAAAGCCATGTTCAATTCAGTTTAGAAGAAGATGGCAGTATTTTGGATAAAAAAGAAGATACGGTACCGGAATTAGTTGATGAAAAGTTAATGGATACCGAACAAGCAGACAGCAAACAGTTAGTTAAGGAATAGGAGGTGGTCTCTTGGAACACAGAAGCAATATACAAGAATTGACATTGGAAGAAGTGATGGGAGATCGCTTCGGTCGATATTCCAAATACATTATTCAAGAACGGGCATTGCCAGATATTCGTGATGGGTTAAAACCGGTTCAGCGGCGGATTTTATTTGCCATGAACCAAGACGGCAATACGTATGACAAAGGCTTCCGCAAATCAGCAAAATCTGTCGGAAATATCATGGGGAATTTTCACCCCCATGGCGACTTGAGTATCTATGAAGCAATGGTCCGCATGAGTCAAGACTGGAAGCTACGTCAGATTTTGATTGAAATGCACGGGAACAACGGGAGTATGGATGGTGATCCGCCAGCTGCCATGCGTTATACGGAAGCACGGCTTTCAGAATTAAGTGGTGAGCTATTAAAAGATATTGAAAAAAACACCGTCGAATTGGTTTGGAACTTTGATGATACTGAAAAAGAACCAACTGTTCTACCAGCAAAATACCCGAATCTGTTAGTCAATGGCTCAACTGGGATCTCAGCTGGCTATGCAACAGAGATCCCTACCCACAATTTAGGGGAAATCATCGATGGAACGATCTATTTGATCGACCATCCGCAAGCTTCTTTGGATCAGCTGATGAAGTACATTCCTGGCCCTGATTTTCCAACAGGGGGCATTTTACAAGGGAAAGAAGAAATCAAAAAAGCGTATGAAACAGGCAAGGGCAAAGTGATTCTGCGTTCGAAAACCAAGATCGAAGACATCAAAGGCGGCAAACAGCAAATCGTCATCAATGAGATCCCATATGAGGTCAATAAAGCCAACTTAGTCAAAAAAATGGATGAGATCCGTTTGAATAAACGCATTGATGGGATTGCTGAAGTACGAGATGAAACAGATCGTACTGGACTACAGATTGTTGTCGAGCTGAAAAAAGAAGCAAATGCGCAAGGGATTTTAAATTATTTATTTAAGAATACCGAATTGCAGATCAACTACAACTTCAACATGGTGGCTATCGACAATATGCGCCCCCAACAAGTCGGTTTGAAACGGATTTTAGAAAGCTACATCAAGCATCGGCGTGAAGTAATCGAAAAACGCAGTCGTTTTGAACTGCAAAAAGCCCAAAAGAGACAGCATATCGTCGATGGGTTAATCAAAGCTTTATCGATTCTTGATGAAGTGATCGCCACCATTCGCGGCAGTAAAGACAAAAAAGATGCCAAAAACAATCTGGTTGTTCAGCACGGTTTTACGGAAGAGCAAGCAGAAGCCATTGTGAACTTACAGTTGTACCGCTTGACCAATACGGACATTACTCAATTGCAAGCAGAAGCAAAAGAACTTGCAGAAACGATTGCTGAATTGACAACGATTCTGAATGAAGAAAATGAATTGCTGAAAGTGATCAAGAAAGAACTGCGAGAGATCAAGAAAAAATATACGACGCCTCGGTTGACTGAAATCGAAGCAGAAATTCAAGAAATCAAGATCGAAACCCAAGTCTTGGTCGCGCAAGAAGAAGTCGTCGTGACGGTCACAAGAGACGGCTATGTCAAACGCAGCAGCTTGCGTTCTTACGGTGCTTCAAAACCAGAAGAGATCGGCATGAAAGAAGGCGACTCTTTACTTTACAGTAACCAAATGAACACGTTGGATCACCTATTGTTGGTTACTAATAAAGGGAACACGATCTATCGACCGGTTCATGAATTACCTGATTTAAAATGGAAAGATTTAGGGGAACATATTTCGCAAACAGTCATGACACTGGCGCAAGATGAAATGATCATTGGGGTCTTTGCCTACAAAGAGATCGATCCATTGAAAAATTTCGTACTGATCAGTAAAAACGGTATGATCAAACAGACACGAATGACGGAATTTGAACCTTGGCGCACCTATAAAACACGGCCGATGACGATCATGAAGCTGAAAGATGAATCAGATGAATTGGTCAACGTCTTTTTGACGGATCAAACGGAAGAAATGGATGTATTCTTAGTCAGTCATCTTGCCTTTGGCTTACGCTACCCGCTTAATGAAGTGCCTGTTGTGGGACCAAAAGCAGCTGGGGTCAAAGCGATGAACCTTAAAGCGGATGATTATCTTATCAATGGGTTGCTCGTTTATTCAGAAGGGGATACACCGATCGTTTTGATCACCCAACGTGGCGCAGCAAAACGAATGTTGGCTCAAGAAATCAACCAATTAGGTCGGGCGAAGCGCGGATTGATGGTCTTGCGGGAATTGAAGAAAAATCCTCATCGCGTCGTCTATATGGGCAGTGGGGAAAATCAGCAACTGCTAGTGACGAATCAAAAAGGACAATCCTTTGAAGTGATCACCAATCAAATCCCGATCAATGATCGGACCTCCAACGGCTCATTTATCATGGATGAGAAAACAGGGGGACAAATCTACGAAGTGAAAACTCAAATCAGTCCTGCAATCGCAGAGGATTCTGTACTATAAATTATAACAAAGCAACCATTCTGTACCAGTACAGAATGGTTGCTTTTTGTCTTATAATTAATCTTTCACATTCGCGAAAAAGGTACTTTAATAAAAGGTTCACATTTGATAAATACTTATAAATCAACGTTTTTAGTAAATAATATCTTAAAAAAGAATAAATTGTTAAAAATAATTCTTGAAAATGCTTGCAATCATTAAGGTGTGTGTTATACTGTTCACGTAAAGCTGTTACATTAGTGAACAGAAAATTTAAGGAGGTCCATCAAATGGAACAATGGAATGGATTTAAAGGAAAAACTTGGAAAGAAGAAGTAAACGTACGCGACTTCATCCAAGAAAACTACACACCTTATGACGGAACAGATGAATTCCTAGCAGATGCTACTGAAGCAACGACGAAGCTATGGGATCAAGTCATGGAACTGAACAAGCAAGAGCGTGAAGCTGGCGGCGTATTGGATATGGATACAAAAGTCGTTTCAACGATCACTTCTCATGGACCTGGCTACTTAGACAAAGACTTAGAAACAGTTGTTGGTTTCCAAACGGAAAAACCATTTAAACGCAGCTTGCAACCATTTGGCGGCATCCGCATGTCAGAACAAGCAGCAGAATCTTACGGCTATGAAATTGATGCGGAAGTCTCACATATTTTCCGTGACTACCGTAAAACACATAACCAAGGAGTTTTTGATGCTTATACACCTGAAATCAGAGCAGCGCGCCGTTCTGGTGTAATCACAGGTCTTCCTGATGCTTATGGCCGTGGCCGAATCATTGGTGACTACCGTCGTGTGGCATTATACGGTGTGGACTTCTTGATCAAAGAAAAACAACAAGACCTATTGTATTGCGGAAACGGAACGATGTCTGAAGACATTATCCGCCAACGTGAAGAATTGAGTGAACAAATTCGTGCTTTAAGCGAATTGAAAGAATTAGGAAACATTTACGGATTTGATATCTCTAAACCTGCTCAAACGGCGAAAGAAGCATTCCAATGGTTATATCTTGGTTACTTAGCAGCTATCAAAGAGCAAAATGGTGCAGCAATGTCATTGGGACGTACGTCAACTTTCCTTGATATTTATGTTGAACGCGATTTGAAAAATGGCGTGATCACTGAAGAAGAAGCACAAGAAATCGTTGACCATTTCGTCATGAAACTACGTCTTGTGAAATTTGCTCGGACGCCTGATTACAACGCACTGTTCTCTGGTGACCCAACTTGGGTAACTGAATCAATCGCTGGTATGGGTGAAGACGGACGTCACATGGTAACGAAAAACAGCTTCCGTTTCTTACACACTTTAGCAAACTTAGGTCCAGCGCCAGAACCAAACTTGACTGTTTTATGGTCAACACGTTTGCCTCATAACTTCAAAACATTCTGTGCGAAAATGTCGATCCAAACATCAGCGATTCAATATGAAAATGATGATGTGATGCGTGGACATTGGGGCGACGACTACGGAATCGCTTGTTGTGTATCCGCAATGCGCATCGGGAAACAAATGCAATTCTTTGGTGCTCGTGCCAACTTAGCGAAAACATTGTTGTATGCAATCAACGGTGGGGTCGATGAAAAATCAAAAGCACAAGTTGGACCAAAATTCCAACCAATTACTTCTGAATACTTGGATTACAACGAAGTAATGGAAAAATATGACACAATGATGGACTGGATTTGTGATCTGTATGTGAACACATTGAACATCATTCATTACATGCACGACAAATATTCTTATGAACGCATTGAAATGGCGCTACAAGATACAGACATTTTACGTACGATGGCTACTGGTATCGCTGGTTTCTCTGTTGCAGTTGACTCATTATCAGCGATCAAATATGCCAAAGTTCGTACGATCCGTGATGAAAACGGCATTGTTGAAGATTACGAAATCGAAGGCGATTATCCGAAATACGGAAACAATGATGACCGCGTAGATGATATCGCAGTCAACTTGTTGAAAGCCTTCATGAAAAAAGTAAAACGCACGAAAACATACCGTGATTCAAAACACACAACGTCGATCCTTACTATCACTTCTAACGTGGTTTATGGTAAGAAAACAGGGAACACTCCTGATGGACGTCGTGCAGGCGCACCATTTGCTCCAGGTGCAAACCCAATGCATGGTCGCGATACGCATGGTGCTTTGGCAAGTCTTTCATCAGTTGCGAAATTACCATATGATTACTCATTAGATGGTATTTCAAACACCTTCTCAATCGTACCTAAAGCATTAGGACGTGACGACGAAACACAACAAGAAAACCTAGCAACAATGCTAGATGGCTATGCAGCAAAAGGTGGTCACCACTTAAATATCAACGTATTTAACCGTGACACATTGCTTGATGCGCAAGCTCACCCAGAAAAATACCCACAATTAACGATTCGGGTATCTGGCTATGCAGTAAACTTCATTAAATTAACAAAAGAACAACAAGATGACGTGATTGCTCGTACAATGCACGAAGCAATGTAATAAGCAACAACTTCAGGCGGCGGACGGGAAAATCCGCCGCCTCTTGTTTTGAAAGTATCAGACGGAGCGTGGTCATCCGTCGTTTCGAAGAAAGGAAGAGCATTATGGCAGTAACAGGACAAGTACATTCAACAGAAAGTTTTGGATCAGTAGATGGACCAGGTATCCGTTTTATTGTATTCATGCAAGGATGCCGCATGCGTTGCCAGTTTTGTCATAATCCAGATACATGGAAGATTGGCACCGGTGTCGAACGAACGACTGATGATGTCTTAGAAGAGGCATTGAAATATCGCGAATTCTGGGGACAAAAAGGTGGGATCACCGTCAGTGGTGGGGAACCATTGCTTCAGATGGACTTTCTGATCGATCTGTTTCGTAAAGCCAAAGCAGAAGGTGTCAGCACGACATTAGATACTTGTGGAAAACCATTTACACGGGAAGAACCATTTTTTAGCAAGTTTCAAGAGCTGATGACCGTTACTGACTTGTTATTGTTTGATATCAAGCACATCGATAACAAAGCCCATAAAGAGCTAACTACTCAATCCAATGATAATATTTTGGATATGGCGAATTATCTTTCAGAGATCAATCAACCTGTCTGGATTCGTCACGTGCTGGTTCCTTTTAGAAGCGACTATGATGAATTTTTGATCCGTTTGGATGAGTTTATCAAAACACTGAAGAATGTCGACAAAGTAGAGATCTTGCCTTATCACACGATGGGGAAATACAAGTGGGATGAGCTTGGTTTGAAATATCCCCTTGAAGGGATCGAACCACCAACAGAAGATCGGGTGAAAAATGCCAAGCGTTTGCTTCATGTAGACGACTATAAAGGTTACTTAACCCGTTGATCAAAACAGGAAAGAAGAGATTGCTATTGCTTCTTTCCTGTTTTTTTACTATGATTAGAAAGTGAATATCAATTGAAATAGGAGCGATGAAGAAATGTCGAAAATATTAGTATTCGGTCATCAAAATCCTGATACCGACGCCATTGGTGCAGCAATTGCCTTTGCAAATTTACAAAATCAACTTGGAAAAGATTGTGAAGCAGTAGCGCTTGGTACACCGAATGAAGAGACACAATTTGCGTTAGATACCTTTGGCCTAACTGCCCCTCGGGTGATCGATTCAGTGGCAAAGGAAACCCAAGAAGTAATGTTAGTGGATCATAATGAATTTCAACAAAGTGCAGCGGATATTACGGATGTCACTGTATTGGCAGTAGTTGATCATCATCGTATCGCTAACTTTGAAACGGCAAATCCACTGTATTATCGTGCAGAGCCGGTCGGTTGTACAAGTACGATCGTGTTGAAAATATACAAAGAAAATCAAGTGGAAATTCCAAAAGCGATCGCAGGAATCATGCTCTCAGCGATCATCTCTGATACATTGTTGTTTAAATCACCAACATGTACCGACGAAGACGTAACAGCAGCCAAAGAACTAGCCGTTATAGCAGATGTAGAACTGGAAGTCTATGGATTAGATATGTTAAAAGCTGGTACGAATCTTGGAACGAAATCAGCAGCAGAATTGCTGGACCTAGATGCCAAAAGCTTCCCAATGGGTGCTAAAAACATCCGTATCGGACAAGTCAACACGGTTGATCTAAAAGAAGTCTTTGACCGTCAAGCAGAGTTGGAAGCGGCTATGAAGGATTCAATGGCAGCAAATGGCTATGATCTGTTCTTGCTGGTTGCCACTGATATCTTAGATAGTAATTCTGAGCTGCTAGTCGTTGGTGAACCAACTGCCCCGGTAGAAGCAGCCTTTAAAACGACATTAACCAACAATCGTGCGTTTTTACCTGGTGTCGTTTCTCGTAAAAAACAAATCGTACCTCAATTAACAGAGGTTTTTGAAGGATAATTAAGCTAACTGTCTGAATGCTGGTGAGATCTGTTTTGGTAGATCAAGCCAGCATTTTTCATGATTGTTTGGATAAGGAGTACACGCAGTGAAATTTTTTTATAGTCCCCACTTTCGCTCATTGCAACCGATACTGGAATCTTCGAAATTCCATGAATTGGTAGAGGAGCTATTAAATAGCCAAGAGCCGCCGACACTACGAGCGTTAAAAGCGAAGTTTACAGATGGTTCATTTGATAAAATTCTTGACCGCTTGATCGCAGAAAAGTTGATCATCCGTCAAGAACGACGCTATTATTTAGGCTTTCCCATCTATACTGAACATGATCAACAGCAGATACAAGTAAGTGATGATTTCTATCAAGCTGCGCGCAATTGGTCAACACAAGAAATCGCTGGGTTTATCAAAAGCTTTGCTTCGTCAAGTGTTGAAAATAAATACTTTTATGGTTGTCTGCAAGGGGTTGAACAAGGAGCGGTCTATGCATTGAGCCATGAACAGTTTCAGTTGATCTCTTACTCAGAAACACAGTGGCCACCGACACTGCCGGCTTTTTTTGAAGCGAATGAACAGTTGCGTACTCTTGCGATCTATGATGAATTAATGGATTTGATCGGTGATGTCGATCCAGTCTATTACTTAGACCAAGTGAGTGTGATCCTTGAACGCATTCGTAAAAACAAAAAAGTCCGTCCGAGTATTTTTCTGGAATCACTTCAACAGTTGAAAATCGTTAGTTCCGAGGTAGATTTCTTGCTGGAAGAAATAAATTGTGATAATCTAAAAAACGGTCGTTATCAGACTTCTGAAAAGGATCTGTTCGTCCAACGGCTTGTGATTGCTCACTTGGCAAAAAAATCAGGTTCATACAATACGCTTTATTTCAATAATAATTAGAATTTCTAATAATTATGTTATTTGTTTTAAATTTTCTAACTATTTAAAAGCTGCTAGATTCGATTCTAGCAGCTTTTTTTTTATTTCTTCAAATGATAATTTGATGAATAAAAATTAAAAAACAACAATCGTTTTGTTTGGAGTTTTGATTTCTTGATGATATGATGATTCTAGAACTTTGAAAGGGGATATAAAAATGGAAGGATATAAAACGGTTGATTTTGAACAGTTGGAACAAAACAAAACGAAAGCAGAAATGATTACGTTCGTATCAATGTCAGAAATAGAAGCTGCTCGACAAGCAATTACAAAAGCGGGGATCGATGAAACGCGTTTTTCTGATGGCGATCTCATTCTTGCGTTAAAACAAAAGGAACGGTTTGGGGCAAATACGATCGTTTCCGTGATCATTGATTGGCTAGTCAAGCAAAACTATCTAATGAATCCAGCTCATGCCATGCGTTACTTAGCAAAGAAAATGGCTGATGGTCCTGTAACGAGTTATAAACTATTGAGTGAGACTGAGTTTGACTGTGATGGGAATTATTACTTGATTGGTCACACTGGTAAATCATTTGCTTTAAATAAAGCCTATAAAGTTTACACTGACGGACAAGTAAAAGTGCTTTGGCAGGCAAAATAATAGAAGATGATTTCGGCTCTAGCGAAGAAAGAAAACGGCTGTTGAAGCAGTTGTTTTCATAAAAGGATCGAAGATTGAAGGTTGTGAAGGACGCGTGAAACTAAACATTCGAATCAGCTTAGCTGGCAGTCATCTTTTGATTGGTGCATTCAGTTTGATCGGTGCATTGCTGACGCTTTATAAAGTACCAACTAGTTTTGGTACGATCCAAGTCATGTTAGGTGAAATTTATTATACCGACACGGTATTTGACCGGTTTACTCAGTTTTTCTTACTGGGGATCATTAGTCTTTATACCGTAGTGACGAGTTTTTATGGGTTTCGATTCTGGTGTTTTTGCTCCGCCTCTTCTGCATTTGGGACACTGCTGGCATATGTTGAATTAACTGAGACACTTCCGGTGATGGTTGTTTTCATCCTGTTTTTGGCAAGTTTGTTTCAGTTAAGTGTAGTCACATACTTCATTTTCCAAAAGCTAAAAAGTAGAGCTGAAACAGGTTGAACAGATACGTTCAAGCTGTTTTTTTCTGTCAAAGATTATTTGTTGGCAACTAGGGTTATTGCGTTACTAGCGCAGTGTTTTATGCTATGCTAGATAGAGAGATGTAGTTGATTTGAAACGATTTCTAAAAGATGAAAGAGCGTAACAAGGTCGTTGGCATTTCAGTCAGCGATCAAAATGAATTTGAGGAGGACTGATGAGAGAGTGGTTACCAAACAACAGGTACTGACTGCGGAAAAAGACTTTCTGAGTGGTGAAAATTTTTATGTACAGCATTTCTTAGGCGCCCATCAAGTAGATGATGGCTACGTGTTTCGCGTTTGGGCACCAAATGCTCAGCAAGTTTGGCTTGTTGGCGACTTCAACCAATGGACGGACACCTTGCCGATGAACAAAAGGGCAGAATCCGGTGTTTGGGAAATTGAGACCAATCAAGTAAAAGAAGGACAGCTTTACAAATACAAAGTAAAACAAGCAAATGGACGAGAAGTATTGAAGATCGATCCTTTTGCTGTCCATTTCGAAGCTCGACCAGGAACTGCTGCCGTGTTGCATTCGATCCCACAAAAAAAATGGCGGGATGGGTTATGGCAAGGACGGAAAAAAAGACAAAAAACTTTTAATCGACCTCTTAATATTTATGAAGTTCATGCCAGCTCCTGGAAGCACCACGAAGATGGCACCCCTTATCGCTTCTCCAAATTAAAAGATGAACTTATTCCTTACGTGAAAAAAATGGGCTACACCCATATCGAATTTATGCCTTTGATGGAACATCCCTTAGGAACCTCCTGGGGCTATCAATTGACTGGTTACTTTGCACTTAGCTCCTATTATGGGACACCAGAAGAGTTTCAAGACTTTGTAGAGGCTTGTCATTTGGAAAATATAGGTGTCTTCGTTGATTGGGTGCCAGGACATTTTTGTGTCAATGATGACAGTCTTGCCTATTATGATGGCACGCCGACCTTTGAATACATGGATGAAAACCGTGCGAAAAATGTTCGCTGGGGTGCGATCAACTTTGATCTAGGCAAACCGCAAGTCCAAAGCTTTCTGATCTCAAGTGCATTGTTCTGGATCGAATTTTACCACATTGATGGTATTCGGGTAGATGCCGTTTCCAACATGATCTATCGCGATTATGATGAAGGTCCATGGGAACCGAATCACGAAGGGGGCAATCGGAATTTTGAAGGGTACTATTTCTTACAAAAGCTCAATTCAGTCATCAAGTTAGCCCATCCTGCAGTTGTCATGATTGCAGAGGAAAGTACTTCCGAGACCAAAATAACAGGAATGGTCGAAGGAGGCGCTCTCGGGTTTGACTACAAATGGAATATGGGCTGGATGAATGATGTCCTGCGTTTTTACGAAATGGACCCGATTTTCCGTAAAGATCATCTAAGTCTTTTATCTTTTTCTTTCATGTATCGGATGCAAGAAAATTATATCTTGCCACTCTCCCATGACGAAGTGGTTCATGGCAAAAAAAGTTTGATGCACAAAATGTGGGGAGACCGCTACAAACAGTTTTCACAACTACGAAATCTCTATACGTACATGATGATGCATCCAGGGAAAAAACTGTTATTCATGGGTAGTGAATGGGGACAGTTTTTAGAATGGAAATATGATCATGGTCTTGAATGGGTCGATTTAAACGACGCATTCAATGCAAAAATGCAGTTCTTCACCCAGACCTTGAATGAATTATACAAAGAAGAACGAGCCCTTTGGGAATTGGATGATCAAGAAGATTCATTGATGGTGATCGATGCAGACAACTTAGATGAAACGACATTGACTTTCTTACGACAAGGAAAAACGAAAAAAGACTTCTTGATCGTGGTTGTCAATCTGACACCAGTGGAGCGTCACGATTTTGCGATCGGCGTGCCATACGAAGGAACGTATCGCGAGATTTTAAACACGGAACGGGATGTATTTGGCGGAACTTGGGTGGCGAATAACCCAGACTGTCAGACCAGTAATACCCCTTTTAAGCAATACGACTATCAAATCAAAACAATTTTGCCTGCACTTGGGGCTTTAATCATCAAACCAGAAAAAATCAAAATGACTCGAAAAAAAGCAGTAAAGAAAGTACAAAAAAAAGAGTAGAGGGGGAACGGTGAGTAGATCACCAAACAAAATGAAAACAGAGATGTTAGCAATGATCCTCGCAGGGGGACAAGGGACTCGATTAGGAAAATTAACAAAGAATATTGCTAAACCAGCGGTTCCATTTGGTGGTAGATATCGGATCATCGATTTCACGTTGAGTAATTGTGTCAATTCAGGAATCAAAAATGTGGGTGTTGTCACTCAGTACCAGCCATTAGCACTAAACAACCATATCGGAAATGGTGCGAGCTGGGGATTGGATGGAATCAGTACCGGTGTGACGATCTTACAACCATATTCAAATTCAGAAGGCGAAAAATGGTTTGAAGGAACTGCCCATGCGATCTATCAAAACATCGCTTATATCGATGAGATGGACCCGCAATATGTCTTGATTTTATCAGGCGACCATATCTACAAAATGGATTATGAAGAAATGCTGGAAAAACACAAAGAAAATGATGCTTCATTGACGGTTGCAGTTCTCGAAGTACCGATGAAAGATGCCTCGCGTTTCGGAATCATGAACACCGATAAAAATGACCGTATCATCGAATTTGATGAAAAACCAGCCGAACCAAAGAGCAATCTCGCTTCAATGGGGATCTATATTTTCGATTGGAGTCGTCTGCGCAGTATGCTGTTGAGTAACTATACAAAAGACGGCGAAATGGTCGATTTTGGGAAACATGTCATTCCTTCTTATCTCGAAAGCGGCGACAACGTTTTTGCCTATCGCTTCTCTGGCTATTGGAAAGACGTAGGAACGATCGATTCATTGTGGGAAGCCAATATGGAATTTATTGATCCAGCAATGGAGTTGAATATTCGGGATAAAAGTTGGCAAGTATTTTCTAAAAACCCAATCGCACCACCACATTTTGTGACTGAGACTGGGGCTGCGAGAAACTCTCTCGTGATGGATGGCTGTTATGTTGCAGGGGAAATCGAGCACAGTATTTTATCAGAAAACGTACAGGTGAAAGAAGGATCGACGATCAAGGACAGCGTGATCATGCCTGGAGCGGTGATCGGTAGAAATGTTAAATTAAACCGAGTGATCGTTGGGGAAAATGCAGTGATCGGTGACGACGCAGAGATCGATGGAACAGACGAAATTGCCGTAGTCGGCTATTCTGAAATTTTAGGGGTGACGATTGATGAGAACTAATAAAATGTGTGCGATTTTAGGGAATCTGCAACGATACCAAGACTTGATGCCATTAACAGAAAACCGTCCGCTGTCGACCTTATTGTTTGACTGCAAGTATCGCTTGTTAGATTTCAATCTTTCAAGTATCGAAAATGCCAATATCAAACAAGTCTATATGATTTTCAATGAAGGAGAAACGCAGTCGGTCTTCGATCATATCGGTGGCGGAAAAGAGTGGAACTTGGACGGCGTACAAAACCGTTTCTTTATTCACCTGTTCCAAGACTCATTGAAAAAGCAAGCAGAAGGACAAGAGTATTACTATAATGTCATCGACTATTTGGAAAAATCCAAATCGGATCATACCGTATTTATGGGCAGCAAAGTCTTATGCAACATTGATTTACGTGCCTTGCTGAAAATCCATCAGCTACAAGGCAATGAAATGACCGTTGTGTACAAACGCATCAGCAGTGACAATATTTGCGAAAGTGATCTGTTGTTCAATGTAGACAGTGAAGGTCACTTAGAAGAAGCGATCCAAGCGAAAAAAGGTGAGGTCAGTGACCTTGTCAACTTATGTACGGATATTTTTATCATTCAAACAGATCGCCTGATCACGGCTCTTAAAGAGGGGCAAAAAGTTGGCGCAACGGCAGACCTCGGTCAATTTTTACGAGAAATGATCGCTGTTGAAAATACCGGTCTATATGAATACACTGGTTACTTAAGTAACATTTATGATATCTCTTCTTATTATCAAACAAATATGGACATGCTCGATGTGCATAAATTTACGTCGTTGCTTTATTCGAATCAAAAGATCTATACCAAACTGAAAAACGAAGTGCCAACGTATTATTCGGAAACATCTGACGTGAAAAATAGCCACTTTGCTTCTGGCTGCATCGTGGAAGGAACGGTCGAACAGTCACTGGTTGCCCGCCGCACGAAGATCCATCCCGAAGCAAAAGTCAAAGGAGCGATCATCTTCGGAAATAATGAGATCAAAGCAGGTGCCGAAGTCTCTTATGCGATCCTAGATAAAAATGTGACCATCGCAGAAGGTGTCAAAGTGCAAGGAACCAAAGAAACGCCAATCGTCATTAAGAAAAATTCTCATGTCACCCAAGACGTTATTGGAGGGGCAAGCGCATGAAGGTTCTGTTTACAGCAGCGGAATGCGCCCCATTTTTTAAAACAGGCGGATTAGGGGATGTTGCAGGGGCATTGCCAAAAGAGTTGGTCAAAAAAGGCGTCGAGACAGTGGTCGTCTTACCCTATTTCACGAAAATGCCTGCTGAATACCAAGAGCAAATGGAAGATTGTTTTTCCTTTGAAGTAGCGGTCGGCTGGCGCAAGCAATATTGTGGGATCAAAAAATTAGTTCTAGGCTCTGTGACCTATTATTTCATAGACAATCTCTATTATTTTGGTCGCGAACGGCTCTATGATTTTTATGATGATGGGGAACGCTTTGCTTTCTTCCAATTAGCCGTGATCGAAATGATGGAACGCATTGAATTTATTCCAGACATCGTGCATGTCAATGATTACCATACGGCGATGATTCCCTTCTTGATCAAAGAGAAATATCATTGGATTCAAGCGTATCAAAACATACGCACCGTTTTGACGATCCATAACATTGGGTTTCAAGGGTGGTATAGTCGCGATATTTTACCAGATCTTTTTGGGATGGGGACTGAGAGATACGATGATGGCACGCTACGTTTAAACGATTGTTTGAACTTTATGAAAGCTGGAATCTTGTATGCTGACCGTATCACGACGGTCAGTCCTTCCTATAGTGAAGAAATCAAAACCTCTGAGTTCGGCTGTGGGCTTGAAGTCATTTTACGCATGGAAAGCGGCAAACTCAGTGGCATCTTAAACGGAATTGATTATGAAATGAACGATCCAGAAACCGATCCTCATTTGGACTACTCTTTCAATCAAGAGGACTTGTCTGGTAAAGCGCAAAACAAGCGAGCGCTACAAGAACAGTTTGGTTTGCCTACCCGTAAAGATGTCCCATTGATTTCTGTTGTTAGCCGTTTGACCACTCAAAAAGGGTTCCATTTGGTCCTTGAAGAAATGGAAAATCTCTTGCAATTTGATGTTCAGTTCATCTTACTAGGGACTGGCGAACATGATTTTGAAGAAGGTTTTCGCTATTTTGCTCAGAAATATCCTGATAAATGTGCTGCTGCGATTTCTTTTGATATTGCATTGGCGCAAAAGTTATACGCAGCAGCGGATCTTTTCTTGATGCCTTCCGCCTTCGAACCATGCGGACTGTCACAGATGATCGCGATGCGTTATGGTACATTACCGGTCGTTCACGAAATCGGTGGCTTGAAAGATACGGTAGATTCCTATAATCCGATCACGAAACAAGGTACCGGCTTTGGCTTTCAAGAGTTTTCACCATTCTACTTGATGAATGCTTTGAAACAAGGGATCGAATTGTATCAATCCGATCAGGAAACGTGGACCGTATTGGTCAAGCAAGCAATGGAAAAAGATTTCAGCTGGAATCAAAGTTCAGATCTTTATATCCAGTTGTATAATACTATCAAAGTTTGATTGTTTTAAGACAGAAGAATCCTTGTCTGCAACAGAACTGCTAGTTGTATGACTAGCAATTTTGGCGGCAAGGATTCTTCTTTTTTATAAATTGAATGCAAAAAGGAGTGTAACCCTATGACAAAAGAACGATTGCGTGAACTGCTAGAAATCAGTGTTCATGAACTCTTTGCGATTGAAATGGATGAAGCTTCACCGCAGGAATTGTTTCAAGCACTAGCCAATGTGGTGAAGCAAATGTATTCAGAAGACTGGCGTCAAACCAGAAAAAATCTCTTGTTGGAGGATCAAAAACAAGCGTACTATTTTTCAATCGAATTTTTGCCTGGCAAAATGTTAAAAAGCAATTTGTTGAATATGCAGCTGTTGGAGCAGGCCAAAGCCGTTTTTGAAGAGTTAGGCGTTTCCCTTGATGACGTTGCGGATACAGAAAAAGACATGGCTTTAGGCAACGGGGGCCTCGGTCGTTTGGCATCTTGTTTTATGGATTCCCTGGCTTCATTAAGCTTGCCGGGAAATGGGAACGGGATTCGCTATCGCTATGGATTATTTAAACAAAAATTTATTGACGGCCATCAAGTAGAATTACCAGATGATTGGTTACGCTCTGGGAATGTCTGGGAAGTCCGCAAAGAAAGCAAAGCGGTGCCTATTCGATTTGGTGGGCAGGTCTATCTCGTTACGGGAGAGGACGGAAAACTAGCACCGGTCTATGAAGGTGGCTTTACCTGGCGGGCAGTTCCGTATGACACCGCGATGGTTGGCTATCAGAATCAACACATCAACACACTGCGCTTGTGGAGTGTCGAAGTACCTGCTGAAGATGAGGCGCATTATGCGACATTGGAATCACGGCAAGCTTTAGAAAATTTGACTGCTGTTTTATATCCAGATGACTCAAACGAGATCGGCAAACGCACACGATTGATGCAAGAATACTTTTTTGTTTCTGCAGGCATTCAAAGTATCATTCGCTATTATAAAAAATCGAATCTGCCTTTAGCAATGCTCAGTGAACGAGTAGCAATCCATATCAACGACACGCACCCAGCACTTTGTGTCCCAGAACTGATGCGTATTTTAGTTGATGAAGAAGGCCTTGCTTGGGAACAAGCGTGGGCGATCACCGTGAAAGTCATGAGTTATACGAACCATACGATCATGGCGGAAGCCTTAGAAAAATGGCCAGTTCGCATGATTGAAGAAGTTTTGCCGAGAATGGATCAGATCATTAAAGAAATTGATCGGCGCTTTGTCGAAGGAATGCAAGGGGTCCATCCGCAAGCCTTACTGGATCGGACGCGAATCATTATTGATGATCAAGTCCATATGGCACATCTCGCCATCATCGGCAGCCATAGTGTCAATGGGGTAGCCAAGCTCCATTCTGATTTACTAAAATCAGTGGTACTCCATGACTTCTATCTCATTTATCCTGCCCGTTTCAACAATAAGACCAACGGTATCGCACAACGGCGCTGGCTTCAGCTAGCCAATCAACCATTAGCCAAAGTGCTGGATCAGTCGATCGGCACGAGTTGGCGCAATGACCCCTTGGATCTGCAGTTGCTCAAAAATTATTATGAGGACGAAACCGTTCTGCAACAAATTGCCGACGCAAAAATGAGTAACAAGCGTGCACTGGCAAAGTACATTCAAAAAGCAACGGGCATTACAGTAGATCCAACGGCAATTTTTGATGTGCAGATCAAACGCCTGCATGCGTACAAACGACAACTGCTGAATCTAATGCATATCTTGAAGCTCTACTTTGAGGTTAAAGAAGATCCGACTGCAGCGTTTCATCCAAGAGTCTTTATTTTTGGTGCCAAAGCCGCACCAAGCTATCACTACGCAAAATCGATCATTAAAGTAATCAATGAAGTGGCGAATCTGGTCAATCATGATGAAACCATCAATGATAAAATCAAGGTTGTATTTTTAGAAAATTACAACGTTTCATTAGCAGAAAAAATCATTCCAGCAGCGGATGTCAGTGAACAAATCTCATTGGCCTCTAAGGAAGCGTCAGGGACAAGCAATATGAAGTTGATGCTAAATGGGGCAGTAACGATTGCGACTTTAGATGGTGCCAATATTGAGATTCGAGATGCGATCGGTGATGAAAACATTGCGATCTTTGGGTTGACGGAAGAAGAAGTGTATCAGTATTACGCCCAGCATAATTATTCTGCTTACACCTACTATGAGTCAGATCCAGTCTTGCAACGGGTGGTCAATGCCTTTATTGATGGGACGATCCCCAATATTCAAGTAGAAGGTCGAGAAATCTTTGATTCCCTTTTGAAATACAATGATGAATACTTTTTATTAAAGGATTTTCATGCCTATTGTGACGCGCAGCATCGGGTAGATAGTGCCTATCAGGATACGCAGCGCTGGCGTAAAGTCAGCCTAATGAATATTGCGAATGCAGGCAAATTTTCGGCAGATGAAACGGTGCGAAATTATGCTGCAGATATTTGGCAGATCGATCCATTATTTGCCCATGTCAAAGAACCGAATGCAGCAAGCTTGACTGAGACGGTGCCTCCAGCCGAATTTAGCTGAAGTGTCCTCATCTGAAATGGTGTAGTCTTTCGTGAAATTCTCCTTAATTTATGGTATGATGAAAAAAATGCATGTAAGAGGATGAGTACAGTGGCAAATTATTTAGATGTGAAACGAAAACACTTCCGTTTTCCTGCTTATGATGATACAGATGGTGTGAAGCTGCAATCCGAGCATCGCCCCGCATTCAGTAAAGCAGATGATTGGATTTTAACCGAAATCAAAGATTCCGTGAGTCATTCTCACAAGGAAGAAAATCAATCTTTGCAGCGTAAAGTGCAGTCCAGCCAACGCGATCGGGGGCACAATGTTCGTCAAAAAGAAGAGCTTGCCAATCACCGTGCCAACTTGCCTCAGTACGGAAAACGTCCGGTGAAAGAACAGATGCCAACAGGAAAAACCAATTTTTTTGGCAAAGAGGCGAACCATTCTTCTTATCAAGTGACCAGTAAGAAGGAAAAAGCTGAGGTTCCTGTTTCTTCGAAAAAAGAATATTCGGGGCGCTCTTACTTCGTACCTAAATATATTCCTGCATCAATTATTCCAGATGAGCAAAAACCTGAAATTACGCCGAACGATTTGATGGATGCAATGGCAAAAAAACAAGAAAGTTATTTGTTGTTTGATACGGAACCAGCAGCTTATCAAGTCAAAGAAGAAAATGATCCAACCGTCAAAAAATTCAATCGCCATCCCTCTGTTGGGATGACGCGCAGTGAGTTTCGCGCCAATAACAAAAAAAATGGTGAGAAAAAACGTTCCGTTTTAGATCGATCATTAAAAGGAATGATTGAAGACGATCAACAAGAAGAATCTTCAAATGGCTATTTTCGTTCTAAATAGTAGTGACAGTTACTCTTAATAGAAGTGGTCCTTTGATCATAACGATGAATGATTTCAGCTAGATGGCTAACATCTAGCTGTTTTTTTTGTGTGCCGAAACTGCCGATTTCACAAAATGCTTAGTCGAATTACATTTTTCACCGGCTGAGGAATATTCTGATTTTACTAAGCGATAGCGTGGGCTATAGAATAAAGTGAAACGATCAAAACCATCGTTATTTATAATGTTTGTTATTTTAATTGGCGATTTCTTTTGTCATTTAAAATCGATGGCAGGTCAAACGGTAACAGGATTGTGGTTTTCTAATCAGCTGTAATTGAAAAAGGGAAGCAAGCGTCCTGATGGCTAAAGCTGCTCTTTGGGAAGGACTGATCCATGATCGATTTCAAGGGAAAGATACGCTGAAAGGTGGGGCATCAACAAATGAACAAGAAAAAGAGAAAGGTATATTTCACTATCATTATTGGCTTACTTGGAGGACTCTACTTTTTTTCAACCATGAGTGTGTTTTCTTCAAACATTTTCTTTGCTGCTCAGCTGGAGGAAGACACGGTTGCGAGTGAAGCATTTGAACCGATACGAGAGAAAGAAGCCGAGGAAAGAGTTGCCATTTATTTTGATGAATCAACGAAAGCTGGGACTGTAGGAGACATGTTGCTAGTCGCATTTCATACGGACCGTCCCATTAATGAAATAGCGATCCGATTGCCGCAATCTGCGGTTATTGCTGAAGAGGAGTTGCCAAAGGGAGTCAAAATTACACCAACCACTGAAGAGAATGGGTGGAAACTAACGACCGATACCCCTAGAAGTGATTTCTTGGTTCCAGTGGTAGTTGATACAGCAGGGTCGTTTCCATTTGAGGTAGCAGAATCAATGATAATACTTGAGATAAAAGAAGCACGGGAGACAAACCCTACGGATACACAAGAGGATGACCAAACTGATTCGAGTGACTCCACTGATCAATTGGATCAAGAGGATCAAGTAGCAGAAGAGAAGGAAATAGAAAGCCAGCTTCCTGAGGCATCAGATTCTGATCCTGGCAATCTGTATCTTTTAGGCGACGACGTAAAAAAGAGAGGGGTTGCTAACTGGGTCGAATTTATGGCTGCAATGGTCGATCCGACGGTCAATTATATTTATTTGACAGCCAGTTTTCAAACGAACGATAATCCTCGTTTAGGTATTACGGGAATTGACGGCTGGAGCAGCAGCGCCAATCCTAATGGCGGATTAGCCTATGTTTATATCAATGCCTCGAGAGTTTCAAGAACGTTAATCATTGATGGTCTCGACACCTATCAGATGGATCTTAGAGCCGTTGCGATCTGTTTCCGCGATTCGAGTGTCAATCCTGATTCCCCATGGGACATTACCTTGCAAAATTTGGAACTCTACCATGGAAACTTTTGGGGGGCAATTGAATACCATGATTTGAACATGACAAATCAGCAGCGTTCAATCATTCGGTACCACAATCTCAACCATACTGGCAATCAGTTGTTTTACGGTTTGCACTCTCGAGCAAGCTTTTCTGGACATTCGGTTTCACACCAAACGCCTAGATATACATCAGACTTCAATGCTTCTTGGATGATTCACTCGAACATCCAAGCGAATTTTGAAATCAACCAAATAGAACTTCGTGAGGGAGCAAACGTCGAAATGTCGACGATCAGCTCAGGAAATCTTGATTTTTATAATACGAATGCGCGTCTCGTACTAGGGGATAATGCCCGACTCTCATTAAATGCCAACGGTTCAGCTGGTGAAGCAGGTGGTGCCAATATTCGGTTTGTCGCTGGCAATGGACGCATTGAGTTAGGAAAAGGTGCGGAATTGGCATTAAATACACAAAACAACAGTCCGGCAGTCATCACATCAGGCACGCCTCATGATATTCGCTTAATGGAAAAAAGTCGCTTGTCGGTTACTGCTGCAAACCGAACATTGTATAGTCATATTTTCTGGTTGAGTGCCAATACTCATGTAACCTTAGAAGACAGCAGCACCTTAGAGGTTGAAGCAACAAATCAAAATACAACCGCAAATATCTTCCACTTCTCTGGCACGACTGGCAATCTCAATGTTGGCAAAGATGCTACCTTAGATATTCGTTCGGACAGCCCTCAACCTGTCCAACGCCTACTTTTCTTTAGTGGTGCCAACAATCCCGCAAGATTGACGATCGACGATGCCAAGCGTGTCAATTTGCAAAGAACCCGCCCAATAACGACCACAACAAATGGTCTAATTGAAGGGGGAGGAATCACTGCAAAGAACCAGGCGATTCGCCAGTGGCGGCATGGAAATACAGGAGACCCATCTGATTTTCAGTGGCAACCGATTCTGTCCATGACTGCGGCGATTTCAGGAACCAATACCAATGTGACCAATGTATCTTCACTGAATGAGGACACAAGTCGAGGGGTTGCCGCGCAGTTTGCTTCTCGTTCACAACGTCTATTATTTGAGAGAATACCAGACATCACGGTGACCATCGATCCTTTGACAGAAGATAGAACCTTACCTAATGCCTATACGATTTCGGGAACTGCCAATCCTGGTAGCTACCTTCGATTTCAAAGAGAGGGGCTGATGCCAGAACCGACGCTTGAAACGACAGTCGATAGTGCTGGCAATAGCGGGTATTTTCACACACAAGCGGATGAAAACGGGCACTATTTACTTGATCTATCTGATTTAGAACCTTTCCAGTATTTTACACAAGGTGAGGTGGTCACCGCACAGGCATTTCTTGATGGTAAATGGGCAGAAGCATCAACCACTGTGGAACCCATTGGTGACGTTGACCCAAAAGATCCCCTTGATCCTGATCAACCGATTCTTCCTGAAAATCCACCATTGATACCAGAAAATCGCGGGTTTGTCAGCATAGACTTTGTTTCACAATTCGATTTTGGTACAGTACCGATTCGCTCGTCGACAAGCCGCTATCCGGCGCGTTCGCAACGAATTTCTTCAGTGGATGATTATGAATCAACCGAACGACCAAACTATATTCAGGTTTCCGATCGTCGATTTCTCCCAAATGGCTGGACCTTGAGTGCCCGTTTATCTGAGGAAGGGTTCGTTAGCACGGATGCGTTTAAGCACAACTTAAAAGGAGCGAGTGTGCATTTGAATAATATTGAAATGGTTACCTCTAGAGAAAATCCCTCTGAAGCACCAGACTACTTTGAAGCAATTGAGCTGGGACCGCAGAACCAAGTGATTGCACGTGCCAATGAAAAGCAAGGGGCGGGAACTTGGATTCAACGCTATGGAAACGAGCATACCATGCAAAAAAGTGTCGAGCTGGAAATCCCTATTGGCGCGAGGCCACAAGCAACAAGTTATCAAGGAACCATCCATTGGGAGCTGAGTTTCGTACCTGGTGCTGACGAATAACCCCTTGGAAAACAAGTAAATATGTTCTGCAATCGTGAATATGATCGAACACTGTAAAAGTTGATCAGACAAAAAGAAGTCCATTTGCCATTGGGCTTCTTTTTTTGTCTGAAACAAACGAGTAGTGGTTTACACTACTTTTCCCACTTTGGTGGATACGCTTTTCAATCAATAGAAGTGAGTGAAACCACAGGCAATGGATCGATGAGCAAAATCATGACACGGTAGTCATCAACGAAATCACCTAAGCACTTTGCCTTCTGCAGAATAAATTTAATTTAGTTATTTTAGTAATTAAATCCTGCTCAAATATTTTAATTTTCGCTTGCGTTTTGATATGCTAAGAACAAGGGGGAATCAAAGATGGAAGTTGATCTACAAATGCTGGCGATGATTTTCTTTATCAATCTCGCCTATGTTACATTGAACACACTGCGATTTTTATTGACAATGAAAGGGTATCGCGTGATTGCCCCATTAGTGAGTATGATCGAAATCACGATCTATATTTTAGGCTTATCTATGGTATTGGATCGTTTGGATAACCCACTGAATCTCTTGTTCTATGCATTAGGTTATGCTGCAGGAGTCAGTATCGGGATCAAAATCGAAGATAAGCTGGCTCTGGGCTATACAATGGTCACAGTGATCCTACCTAGTAATACAGATGAAGAAAAGAGTTTGCCGAAGATTTTGCGACAAGAGGGCTATGGTGTGACACAAAGCTTTGGTGAAGGATTGGAAGGCCCGCGACTGATTTTAGAGATTCTTTCCCAAAGAAAAAGTGAGAAAAAGCTCTATCAAACGATCAAAGCGGTGGAAGAGCGAGCGTTTATCATCAGCTATGAACCCAAGTATATCTCGGGTGGTTTTTGGACCAAAAAAATCAGTCGTAGAGAGGCGAAGTTGAAAAAGCAAGCACCTGTTGATTGAGGAACTAGAGGCAGCTTGATTCATTCGTGAAGAATAGTTGCATAATAAGCAGGGAGTTTATTGATGAGAGGAAGCGTTAGGTGTGGAAAAGAAAGCAAATGGCATGATGGCGGTCATCGCTGCACTGATCTCAAACATTTTGGTGGCGATCAGTAAGTTTGTCGGTTATGCCTTGAGCGGTAGTGCGGCCATGCTGAATGAAAGCATTCATAGTGTCGTAGATTGCAGCAATCAGATCTTTTTATTGATCGGTGATAAACGGGCAACAAAGGGACAAAGTGAACTGCATCAGTTTGGTGAAGGTCGGGCGAAATATTTTTTCAGCACGATCGTTGCGATGATGCTCTTCTTTGGTGGGGGCGCACTAGGCGTGATGGAAGCAGTGGAAAAGCTGCTGCATCCCGCCCATGAAGTCGGCAATACCTGGTTAGTGATCGCTATCTTGATTTTCGGGATGATCGTTGAAGGAAGTTCGTTGTGGATCGCAATCAAGGAGATCCGCGAGCTAAACGTCGAACGTCAACCAATCTATCGTTTTTTGAAAGAAAGTCGGCATAGTGAGATTTTGATCATTTTCACAGAAGACTTTTGTGCGGTGATCGGTCTGATGATCGCACTGATCGGAACGGTTTTAACAATGATTACCGGGAACGCATTTTTTGATGCCTTCAGCGGCTTATTGATTGGTCTTTTATTGATGGTAGCAGCGATCTTCTTAGCCCGCGAATTTTACAGTCTACTGATTGGGGAAAGTGTTACCAAACGTGATTTAGCGGTGATCAAACAAGCGTTTGAACGTCCCGATGTTGATCGCTTGATCGATGTGAAAACAGTCCATTTAGGGCCAGCAGAAATTTTGATTGCAGCGAAAGTCGATATTGCCGCAAAACAAGAAGAGGTCGGCTATGAGATCATTAATGATATCGAAGCCGAGATCCGACATCAAATGGCAGATAAAAAAGTCTATATTTATATTGAAACGGATGAGTACGATCCTCACTACATGGAGAAGCGGCGCAAACTTGTGCGACCTTCCCACTGATTTAGCTAGAATAAAGCTGTTTTTTTTGATACAATAGACAAGGATTATCACATAGTGAAGGAGATTTCAAAATTATGATCAATGCAAGTGACTTAAGAGCTGGAATGACGTTTGTTCAAGACGGCAAACTTATCAAAGTATTAGATGCCAGCCACCACAAACCAGGTAAAGGAAATACGGTTATGCGTATGAAATTACGTGACGTTCGGACTGGTTCGACTTACGATACAACCTTCCGTCCAGAAGAAAAATTTGAAAAAGCGCATATCGATACGAAAGCTGTACAATACCTATATACAATGGACGATACCGCATTCTTTATGGATCTGGAAACCTATGAACAATATGAAATTCCAGTTGAAGTGGTTGAAGAAGAAATGAAGTTCATTCTAGAAAACATGGAAGTAAAAATCCAATTCTTCGGCAGCGAAGTGATTGGCGTGCAATTACCTTCAAGCGTAATCTTGAAAGTTGTTGAAACACAGCCATCGATCAAAGGGGCAACTGTGACTGGTTCTGGTAAGCCAGCAACGATGGAAACGGGCTTAGTTGTCAATGTTCCTGACTTTGTTGAAGAAGGCGAAATGCTAGAAATCAATACAGCTGAAGGTACCTATTTAAAACGTGCAAAATAGCAAAAAACCGCGACTTGTTCGCGGTTTTTTCTTTGCTCTTGTTGTGTTCAGAAGTGGCTCATTGTCCCATTGCCGATGTTTTTTGTAAAGGATAGATACTATAAGGTTTACTGATAAAGTAGGCGACGGAGCAGACGATCACAAAGAAGGGTAGATTTTGAAAGCCAAAGACTTCTCCACCAATAAAGATCGGTGCAAATAAGGTGCTAGTGGCGCTGCCAAAAACACTGGCATAGCCTAGTGCTGCTACCAGTTCGATAGGCAGTCCGAACAGTGGCGCCAACACGACCCCCAAAGAAGAGCCAATCGCAAACAAAGGGGTGACTTCTCCACCCAAAAAACCAATGCTGATGGTCAATACGGTCAACACCAACTTAAGCAGCCAATCATAAGAATAGATCGGTTGATTCGTGAAACTCGCGCTGATCAAATTTGTTCCTAAGCCTGAATAACGCCCTTGATACAACAAAACAAAAAGCAAGACTAACGCCAATGCGCCAATCCCAATACGCCACAGTGGATTCGGGAAGCGCCGCTTCATGATGCGTTTCATCGTTTCTAAACAGCCCGCAAAGCTACCGCCAACCATACCAAAAATCAACCCAATCACAAGTAATTTCAGAAAAACAGGTATCGTCAAATCGACGGATTGAGGCAACATAAGACTAAAATTTTCTAAGCCTAACCATTGAGAAGTCGTACTAGCAGTGAAAGCAGCCAGCAAAGCAGGTAAGAGGGCATGATGACTGAATTTACCGATGACAAGCACTTCCAATGCAAAGAACGTCGCAGCGATGGGGGTTTCAAATAAACCAGCAAATCCCGCAGCCATCCCAATCATGATCAGGGTGCTGGCGTACTTTTCTATTCGCAGCCATTTTCCTAAACGATTGGCGATGGTGGCACCTAACTGAACCGCAACTCCTTCTCTGCCGGCGCTTCCTCCAAATAAATGCGTCAGCCAGGTTCCCACCATTACAAAAGGAATCAAACGCAGCGGAATATCTTTTTCTTCTTCCTGCCCGACTAAAAACACTAAGTTCATTCCTTGAGGACTCCGATCGCCATACTTTTGGAAAAGGTAAGTAAAGCAAATACCGATAATTGGTAAGAAGAGAATCAATGGCAAAAAATGACTTTCACGAAAGGCACTTAAGAACAGCAAAATTTTACCAAAGAAAGTGTCAACGGCTCCAGCAAGCACCCCAATCACCAGACTGAGCAAACCTAATGTAGTCAGTTCAAAATACGTTGTTTTTTGTTTCTTCATTTCTATCACGATCCTTTAAAAAATATAGGAATAATGCTCTTGCAACTATGACGAACGAGTGAAAATAAAAAATGACTACTACACACTAAAAAAGTGGTAGAAGTCATTAGCAAAATTGCGGTTTCAGTAAGAACTGAGGGAGACATTCATTCCCTATTAGCATCAATATTATCTGATAAAACCCTCGTTTTGTCAATGGATGCTGGTCGCGAAAAGCAGTCCATCTAATACTTATCTTTTATACATACTTATGGTAAAATTAATTTCATAAGAATTTACATGTGAATTGAGCGTCGGAAGAGTCAATGGCAAGAAAAGGGATGAAAGGACGATCCTTCTACTGGTTGACCAAGGGAAAAACAGTAGGTAGTGAGGAATCGAAGGGGAAGAAAGAATGGTTGCATTTATGACGATCGAAAAATGGCTGCAAAGTGAGCGTTTTTATTACGTGATCCTACCAATTCTCATGGTGGTTGGTCTAATTGCGTTATTAGGGTTCCTGATGGTTTTGCTTTATCGAGAAAACCGCAACCCAAAAGTGACGCTATTGCTTGGCGGCATAGTCGTTGCGTGTCTGCTAGGCTTTTTTATTGGAGATCAAGTGTATGGTGAATTCAAAACGTATAATGCGCTGATCACACCGAATATCCGTGACCGCGAAAAAATGTTTTTAGGCTATAAATATTACGAATCTGATACTACAGCAGTTTATCAGCGCATCCAAAGCAATGAAGCGATTGAAACTTTAGGGATCTATCAAGCAGTACCAGTGGAACGGGCGATTGAATTTCTTGGATCTGCTCATAACTCCGTATATTTTAAAATGGGCGCCCAGGTTTACTATGCTCGCTATCAACCGACATTTGTGGAAGAGGAAACAACCGCTAAACTGCAGGGGGTTCAATACCATTTGACTGATCCTTCCTTTGAAACGATCGGCTTCTATTCCGAAACCAACAACTATTTGACGGCAATTACGATTCCAAATACTCAAGAAACCCTCGAATATCAATCCGTCGATTCTGTGATCCCGCAAGAATTTGGGAAAAGTCAAACCCAATGGGCGTTACCGAATAGGAATGAATAACCATAAAAGAAAACTACCTAAGTAACGAAAGAAAGTTCTCTCAAGAGGGAATCTTCCGTGCGCAGGTAGTTTTTTTGTATGCTTAGTCAGATAACATTGCTTTTCCTATGACTGATTAGGTAGTCCTCTTTCTTTTTGCGAGACAATTTTTTGAAGGCGGCTTCTGCTTGAGTGGCTTCACTGCGAGTGGAAAAGCTTTCTGCATGAATCATTTGCAAAGGTCTGCGACTAGCAGGACGGGTATATTTTGCCCCAATCCCTTTGTTGTGCTCTAATAAGCGGCGACTCAAATCAGTGGTATAACCACCGTAGAAGGACTGATCGTTGCAACGCAAGACATAAAAATAATGATTCTCAGCAGCCATAGAGCATCGCCTTCACTTCTGAACTATAGGCACCTGTTTCATCATAGGTAATGAGAGGGGAATCAATTTTAAAGCCATCCGCCTTACCATCCTTGATTCCTTCAATCAATAAAATATTTGCCTCTTTGCCTACTTTCGGATAGACGAAGCGGACGCGTTTTGGGGCGATTCGATGGGCACGCATATGGTCCAAAATATCGAGAAAGCGATCCGGTCGATGAACCATCGCAAACCGTCCGTTCATTTTTAACGCTTTACTGGCGGTTTGGATCACTTCATCTAAATTTGTGGTGATCTCGTGACGGGCGATCGCTAAATAGGGATTCGGGTTTTTGATCGCCGTCGGTACATTTTTAAAATAAGGCGGATTGCAGACCAAAAGATCGACGGAATCAGGTTTGATTTTTTGAAAGAGGTTCTTCAAGTCCATAGGATAGACCGTCAGCTGGTCTTGCAAGTCGTTTAATTCGATACTGCGTTGCGCCATATCCGCTAGACGTTCCTGCAATTCGACCTGATAAATATGAGCGGTCGTTTTTCTGCTGATAAATAAACCGACTGCACCATTCCCTGCACAAAGGTCAACGACCACACCTCTTTTTGGCACTCTAGCGTAATTGGCTAATAAGACAGCATCTAATGAAAAAGAAAAAACTTCGGAACTTTGAATGATCTTGATGTCATCGGCATACAATTGGTCGATGCGTTCGTTCGGTTGCAACATGAAGCATACTCCTGTTCTAAATTCATTTCAATGTATTATACTACGATTAAGAATAATGGGAAACGCTAAAAAATGCTTGTCATTTAAACCGTTTTTTTGCATACTTGAATAGGAGAGAAATAGAAAGGAAAATGAGTATGTTTTTTCGCTTTATGCGCGGTGTGGTTCGCGTAGTATTATTTTTGATCAACGGCAATGCTCGTTATCAAAACAAAGAGGTTTTACCTAAAAATGAAAACTATATTTTAGTGGCTCCTCACCGAACCTGGTGGGATCCATTGTACCTAGCAGTGGCTGCTCGGCCAAAGAAATTTAGTTTTATGGCGAAAGAAGAGCTGTTCAAAAACCCGATTTTACGGTTCATTTTGATTCATGCCAATGCTTTTCCAGTCAAACGGGACAAACCAGGACCGAGTGCGGTAAAGACGCCAGTCAAAATTTTGAAGGAAACCGATCTTAGCTTGATCATGTTTCCAAGTGGTACGAGACACGCAACGGCTTTAAAAGGCGGCATGGCGTTGATCGCAAAAATGGCTAAGGTCAAGATCGTTCCCTCTGTTTATCAAGGACCGCTGACATTAAAGGATTTATTTAAACGCAAGCGAGTAACCGTCCGCTTTGGGGAGCCAATCGATATCAGTGACATCAAAAAGATGGACAAAGAGGGCTTGGCGGAAGTCGAACGGCGCATCCAGGGTGCATTTGACACACTGGATCAAGCGATTGATCCGTCATTTGTTTATCAAATCGATGAGTCCAAAAGAGAAGATTAATACCTAAGAAAAGCCGCTGATCCTTTTGTGATCAGCGGCTTTTTTCTAAAGAGTTAATCCAATAATTCGAAAGCAAATTTGGTCCATGGTTTCAAATATTCCAACAAAGGCAACTCCTCTTTGGGGATAGTGCCGACTTTGTTTTTTCGCACGTCTTGGTGAGGGGTCAAAACGATCTGCAATTCGTTTTTGTACTGACCAAAGGTATCATTGCCGATAACGATGTCCCCGTAAGCAAACGGTTCTTGGTTTGTATGAGGGAGGTTTTCGACGGGACGGTACTTCACCCGTGACTGTGTGGAACGAGCAACTAACGCATTACTATCACCGCGACGAAAATGATTGGTTTCAGCTAATATCCTCCGTTCGATTTCGCTGGCTTCTGCTTCTACGGAAACGCCAAATGTCAGTTTGTAGCGATCGATCGCCGCCAGAGCTTTCAGTTCTGCATCCGACGCATAGGCATTGCCAATAATCACCGTATCGATCAACCCAGAAGCAAAAAGCAGCTTCCCTTGCAGCGCCAATGGTAAATCTCGACAAGATTCTAAGGTCGGTAAGCCATCATTGACTTCCCAAGGGCCAATTTTGGCTGATTGACTAGTGATGAAGGCGGCTGTTTTCAACCCATATTTTTTAAAACGTTGACTGCAGCTGCGGAAAAAAGCCTCCGTTAAGCCTGTGCCTCGTTGGGGGTAAAAATTGTGGCAGCCATATAAAAAAGGTTCATTTGCTTGATAAGAAAGGATATTTTCTAAATAGTTCACATCATTACTCATATTCAATTCAATCGCCAAGCCAAATGGATTAAAGGTCAGCTGGGCTTCTTTATTGCCATCAAATCCTTGATCCAAGCGGATACCGTCCGCACCTAATTCTGCAAAGAAGCTCAGATCGTCATAAGAGATCGCCAAATCACTAAAAACAGCTGGCGAAATATCTAATATCGTTTCAAAGCCAAGGTTCTTGGCAAACCCGATAATCGAAGAGAATTTTTTTCTGACGGGCTCTTTGCCTTCACTGACTTCCAGCATACTCATAAATAAGCGCGAATAACCAAGGGCAGCAGCTTTTTTTAAATAGTCTTGATCCAGTAAAGGATCGCTATGGTCGGGGTAAATCGAAAGGCCAATTTCTCGTTTCAATGGTTTTCCTTCTTTCTAAAAAACCGCACGAAGCACCTCTTGGCATTGAAAAAGCTGCTGAGGAAGGCTTCTTCTGTTGTCTTGATGGGTACTTCGTACGACCATTATTTACACATTATTGTGCGACTGGTTGATTTTCTTTTTCTAATTCGTTTTTGTCATAGATTTTTACGAATGGGTAATAGATCAGAATCGATAAAAGAATCAAAAGAACATTCAGCACGATGGCACGCCAATCGCCGCCAGTCGCTAAGAAAGCACCAATTGGTCCAGGCAATGTCCAAGGGGCATTGACCGTGACGGCATTGACTAAACCTGCTGAGGTGGCGACCCATGCAATGACACCATTGATTAAAGGCGCAATGATGAATGGTGGGATCAAGATTGGATTCAAGACGATCGGTGTACCGAAAATCAGTGGTTCATTGATGTTGAAAATTGCTGGAATTAAGGCTGTTTTTCCTAGTTTTGAACCGAATTCTGATTTGGTGCGAAACGCTAGCAAAATCGCCAAACCAATCGTTGAACCAGCCCCACCAATCCAGATAAACCATTGATAAAATGGTTCGGCTGCGATATTGGGAATCATATCTCCTGAAGCAAGCGCAGTTGTATTCCCTTCTAACAACTGCAACCATAATGGTCGAGCCAATGATCCAACGATAGAAGCACCATGGATCCCGAATGACCAGAAGAAGGTCGTCAAGAAGGTGATCAATAGCACACTTGGCAAGGTGTCTGCGGCACTGACTAAAGGATCGACGACTTTTGCCACGATCGTGTGCCAGTCAAAGCCGATATAGTAAGTGATCGCGCCCATTCCTAAAATAATGACTAAGGTAGGGGTCAAGGCTTCGAAAGAGCGAGCGACTGCAGGTGGGACTTGTTCTGGCATCGTGATTTTAAATTTCGATTTGTCCGTTAACCGATAGATTTCAACGGCAAGAATCGAGGTGATGATCGCCACGAACATACCAGCACTCCCTAAGTTGGCCATTGGCAAGACAAAGCCGACCGTTCCAGCAGCATCCAAGGCTTCTGCTGGGATATTGACCGGGGTGAAGGTCAGTAAAAAGGCGGTCGTAGCTAGGATCCCGCCAGAAAGACCATCAAGCTTATAAGAGCGAGAAAGACTGTATCCAATCCCGAATGCCGCATACAAGCTCATAATGTACATCGTCATTCGATAAGGCAATAAGATCGTTGTGGCATTACTAGACAAGAATTGATAGATGCCCCAACTTTGAGGCAGCGGTGGAAAGGCTAAAATCATAAAGAACGAACTGACGATGATCAATGGCAAGGTTGAGACGATCCCGTCACGAACCGCCCGCAAGTGACGCTGGCTGCCAAGTTTTTCCATCGGTCCTGCCAAATGGCGCTCGATGAATTGAGTGAATTTATCTAACATGGTTTATCCTCCTAAGGTGTTTTACATTTTTGCTTCCCATGGATTCGGAATGATTTTCCCTAAGATCACGCCTTGGGATGCCCCGGTTGCTGCAGGGGCATTGTTGACACGGCTGTGAAGGGTTTCATTTCCTAATATGGCAAAAGCCACCGCTTCTTTGGCATCGTTGGAACCGCCAATGTCATCTTGTGTTCCAACGGCTACTGATTCTGGTAAATAGCCTTGGATCATCTCAATCAGCAGATGATTGTGGGCACCGCCGCCCGAGAGAATCACTTCCATATCGTTTGTTCCCAACTGAGGAAAAATGAACCGTTGGTAACTGTCAGCAATGGAAAAAGCGGTAAAATCGGTTAAAGTCCTCACCAAGTCTTCAGGTGCTGCTTCGGGATACTGGGTCAATAACTGCTGCACGAATTGTTTTCCAAAAAGCTCACGCCCGGTGCTTTTCGGCGGTTGCTGGGACAAATAAAAATGAGTTCTTAATTCCTTTTGCAAGGCTGGTATAATTGCTCCCGCACGGGCTGTTTCACCAAACGCATCATAAGGCTGACCGAATAGCTGAACCATTAATTCATCGATGACCATGTTTCCTGGACCTGTATCAAAGGCATACAGCTCGTTTAAGCTGCCACTTTTTGGTAGTACAGTAACATTGCCGATGCCGCCAATATTTTGCAGCAAACGATTTTTGGTGTCTGATTGATAGAGCAGATAGTCTGTATAAGGAACAAGAGGGGCGCCTTGACCGCCAGCAGCCATATCCATCACTCGAAAATCGGCGACGACTTTCGTTTGTAAGCCATAAGCGATAATTGAAGGTTCGCCAATTTGCAAGGTGCTGTTTTTCGCTGGGTCAGCATCGGGGGAGTGCCAGATCGTTTGTCCGTGGCTGGCAACAAAATCAATGCTTTTTTCTTCAATACCAGCTTTTTGGCAGAGGATTTGACACGCTTTCAAAAATTCATACCCTAATTCAGTATTTAATTGGCAGATGAGGGGAACATTTGATTCCACCGGATCACAAGCGGTTTTTATTCGCTCCTTCAATTCTTCACCAATGGGCAGCGTGATCATTTCCATCAGCTTTACGTCAGTTTCGGTGCCGCTGCCATTGATTTTTACTAAAGCAGCGTCGATCCCATCCAAACTGGTTCCTGACATGAGTCCTATTGCAAGCATATCGTTTCTCCTTTCTTTTAGAATAGTGATGAAAGCGATTGTTGAATTCGATTTCACACTCATTGTAAATGAAGTGTAATTATATTTCAAGATATAAATTTATAATTGAAAAAACATTTCAACATAATGATGTCAGGTGTTCGCTCTTTTTATCAAAAATGAGTGGTAAGTGAAATTTCGCTGGCAGAGAGATGTCTAACGATCAGGGAAAGTGGTATAATGGTTGGAAGGATATTTTTTAAGAAGGTGAAGAAATGCGCTTTATACATACAGCTGATTGGCACATCGGAAAAAAACTACATGGCTATGATTTGCTGGAGGACCAGCGAGCAATTATCGATCAAATCATTGCGATCGCTTTAGAAGAAAAAGTCGCTGCCATCGTCATTGCAGGTGATCTGTATGATCGTTCCGTTCCCGCTGTCGATGCAGTCAAATTATTGAATGAAAAAATCGCAGAAATCAATCTAACGAATGAACTGCCTTTATTGGCTATCTCAGGAAACCATGATAGCCCAACGCGGCTAGAAACCGGTAGTCAGTGGTTTCAACAAACACGCTTTTACCTGTCCACCAGCATCGAACAAAGTTTGCACCCGGTTGAGTTTGACGATACACAGTTCTTTTTACTGCCTTATTTTGAACCGATCGAGGCGCGCTTGTTTTTTGATGAACCATTAATGAAGATTTCTGATAGTGTCCAAAGAGTCATTGAGGAGATGACCAAGAACTTTGACTCGTCCAAAAAGCAAGTGCTAGTGACCCATTTTTTTGTGGCGGGTTCTAGCCAAACAGATTCAGAAACAAAAATTCAAGTTGGCGGATTGGACAGCGTACCGACCACCGCTTTTGCGCCATTTGATCGAGTCGTTTTGGGGCATTTACATGCCAATACCGCCCTGAAACATCCGAAAATCGGGTACAGTGGCTCTCCGCTGAAATTTTCCCTTTCTGAACGGACGAACCAAAAAGGGGTCTATCTTGTGGATACTGTAAAAGACACCAATGAATTTATTCCCCTCACACCAAAAAGGGATATCCAGCAACTGACGGCTTCCTTTGAGGAGTTGATCGATCCGGTTTTTTACCGTGATCTAAATCGTGAGGCGTTTTGGCATTTTCTGCTGACGGATCGTGCTGTGATTCCAAATATGATGAATCAGTTGCGAAAAATCTATCCATTTATTTTGTCTGTCGAACGGTTGAATGGACGAGAACAGACGAAAAAAAGACAGCTAACCACACGAGAAACCGACCCGCAGACCTTGATCAGTCATTTTTTTCAAGAAATGACGGGAGATTCATTGCTCGATGCACAAACCAAGTGGATCGAACAAGGATTAAATGAAGCATTTGTCGTGGAAAAGAGGGAATAGTCATGCAACCGAAGTCTTTACAAATGAAAAATTTTGGTCCATTCATTGATGAAAAATTGGATTTTAGTCAGCTGCAAGCTGGCGGTTTGTTTTTGATCAGCGGCAAAACGGGTGCAGGAAAAACGACGATTTTCGATGGCATGACGTTTGCCTTGTTCGGTGAAACATCGGGGAATCTGCGCTCAGGCAAAGAAATGCGCTCGATGTTTGCTTCACCAACCGAAGAGACCAGCGTCACCTTTACTTTTGAACATCAGCGTTTTACCTACCAGATCCAACGGAAACCGGAACAGACCTTAGCAAAAAAACGTGGTGATGGGGTCACCAACCAAACGGCAAAAGTCCAGCTGACGATTTTTGACGCCGAAGGCAAAGAGAAAAAGCAGATCAGTAAACGCACAGAAGTTGATGCATTTATCAAGGATCTGCTGCAGCTGGATGCCAAACAGTTTTTTCAAATCATGATGTTGCCGCAAGGAGAATTTCGTAATTTTCTGATTGCCAGCAGCAATGAGAAAGAACGCGTTTTACGGAATTTATTTGGCACGGAAATGTATCAACAATTTAATGAATGGTTGAAAGAGCAAGTCAAAGCACAAAGTAAAAAGCTTGAGCATCAGCAGCTGCTCGCCTCGCAAATCATGGAGCGCTTTGAATGGGAAGAAGCGCAGGAGGTTTTAACGGTTGCGGAAGGTCTGACTTTGTGGGCGCAGGATTTAGAAAAACAACAAGCGCAGCTTCAGCAATTATTGCACAAAAAAGACCAAGCGATCCAAGAAATGAAAGCTGCGCAAGATGCTTTTTACCGTGCAAAAGAAATTGAAAATGCACGGATCGAATGGCAAGGTCTACAAGAAAAAGCCCGAGAGCTGCATGCTAAAAAAACCGAGATTGCTCAGAAAAAAGCACAGTTGAACCAGTTGGTGTGGGCGCTTGAACATCAAGAAATCATGCAGCAAAAAGAAGAACGAGTGAAAGAAGCACAGCAAGCTGCTCAGCAAATCAACGAAACAAAGCAGCAGTTGCAAGAAATTCAGCAGCAACAAGTAAGCTGGCAAGACCAACGAGCGTTGATTGACGGCATCAAGAAAAAACAGGAAGCTGCTAGTCAAAAAGTTCAACGAATCCAGCAGCAGATCCCGCTAGCACAGCGTACACAAGCGCAGCAAGAAGAAGTGGCGCAACTTGAAAAAGCCGCACAGCAACAGACCACCGAATTAACGAAGATAAACCAAGCGCAAGCAAGTGCCAAAGCGCAAGCGCAGCATCTGGTAGAAGAAATCGAAACCTTGCGAGGGTTTCAAACAGAAGCGGTGAAATTGGTAGAAACGCAGGCTCTGGTCGAAAAATGGCAGCAAGCAAAAGCGCAGTTTCGTGAAGCCGAGCAAAAAGCAGGGGAACAGCAACAAATTCATTCGGAGTTAGTTCTTGAACAACAGCAATTAGCAGCATCCTTGCTGGAGCTGCAAAAAACGTTAAAACAAGAAACCAGTCAAAATGCTCGAATGCAAATTGCTCGGCTTCGTCTATTACTGGAAGAAAATGAACCCTGTCCGGTTTGCGGATCATTGGATCATCCGAATACACAGGAGCACACGACCTATCGCATCGAAGACATCATTGCCAGTGAACAAAGACTTGAGCAAACACAAGAAAAATTGACGAAGATCCAGCAGCAAGTATCGGCAAATCAAACGCTGCAGGAGCAAGCCACATTGCGAATCAGCGAATGGCAAGCCACCAGTGTTGCTGCGCAGAAGCAAGTGGCATTCGCTTGGACTGCAGTTCAACAGGCATTTGCTGCCTTGCAGCCGATAGAAAACCAAGAGACGATTACCGAGGAAACGACGGTAGCGGAACTAAAGAAACGGCAATCTTTCAATCAACAAAAAGCCGCTTCTTATGAAGACGCACAGAAGAAACATCAGGCAGTAAATGAGAAATTAGCAACGTTAAATGAGTCCTTTCAGCAAGTCAGTGAGCAAGCGAAAAAAGCCCAAGAAGCGCGTCAGCTTGCGGAGGGGAAATTGGCTTCTTTACAGGAACAACTTGCAGGCGCAACGTATGAACAATTACAAGCCGATTTAACAAAAACCAATGGTTTACTGAGGGAATATACGCAACAAATTGAGGCTGATGCCCGACAAGAAGCGCAGCTAAACGAGCAGCAAGCGATTCTTTCAGAGAAGCTGAAAAATCTGCAGCAATTTTTTGCAGAAAAGCAAGCGGCTAAGACAAAAGCAGAACAACGACTGACGCAGCGACTCCAAGAAGCTGGTATGACGGAAGAAACGATGCGGGAATTGATTGCCCAAGCCGCTCAAACAACCGTTCTCTCAGAAGAAATCAAAACCTATGAGCAAGAAACGGTGTTTGTTCAGCAACGGCTAGCATTGTTAGATGCACAGTTAAAAGAGCAAGCTGCGATAGATTTAAACCATTTGGAAGCTGACTACCTTCAGTTGCAGACCGTGATGGAGGAACTACAGCAAGAAACAGTTCGCAAACAGGAGAAAGTCAACGTCAATCAACGGTTGTTTGACGAGCTGCAGGTCATTTATCAGCAAAATGTCGAAGAACTGGCCCAATTAGGCCAACTTCAGCAGTTGACAGAAACCATCAACGGCGAAAACGTCAAAAAAACCAGCTTGGAACGGTATGTACTGCAGCAATTTCTGACAGAGATCTTAGAAGTCGCCAATGAACGCTTGGCTCGGTTGACTCGTGGCCGCTATCAATTTGAATTAGCGGATAAAGTCGGGAGCTATCGAAGCTCAACAGGCTTAGAAATTGACATATATGACGATAATGCGGGACAAGTCAGAAGAGCTCATACACTTTCAGGCGGCGAAAGCTTTATTGCTGCCTTAGCGTTGGCGATCTCTTTGGCGGATGTGATCCAGCAACGAGCTGGTGGGATCGAGATCGAAGCCCTCTTTATTGATGAGGGCTTTGGATCGCTTGATGAAGAATCATTGGAAATGGCGATGGAAGCATTAGAAATGATCGAAAATGAAGGGCGCATGATTGGGATCATCAGTCATGTTCGAGAACTGCGGGCAAGAATCCTGCAGCAAGTTTTCGTAGAAACTAACGGCAGCGGGCAAAGCCGGATCCGAATAAAAGAATAAGGAGAGGAGGGCTCTTATGAAGTGGAGTATTCCAGAAAAAGTAATTGAGCGTGGCAGAACGTATGTCAACGAAGATCGCGTCTTATCTGTCACACCAGACAAAGAAAAAAATGTGTGGCACGCAGAAGTATTGGGGACAGAATTGTATTTAGTGACCTTAGATGCTACAGCCAAAGAGGTAGATTATTGCCAATGTCCGTACTGGGAAGAGCATCATTATTGCAAACACACGGTGGCAGTCGAACTTTATCTACGCAAACAAGGGAAAACACGAAAAATCAATGAGCAAACCCCCATCAAAAAAGCCTTTTCTGCTTCAGAGATGTTTTCCAACGGCTTTGCCCGCTTAGGGAGCGAAAAAGAAACGAGCCAACCCTTACAGGTTGAATTTCGGATAGATACCATCGCCACCAATCCTTACCATCAAGAAATGGATATCTTAGGGATTTCCCTCAAAGTCGGCCATCGTGGCACCGCACGGACCTATGTCGTTAAAAACATTTATAAATTTTTGCAGATGTACCAAGAAAACAAGCAGTACGCAGCGAATAAGCAGCAGACCTTCTTTCTATCTGCGGATGCCTTTGATGAGAAAAATCGAGCCTTGTTGAATCGATTGGCAGGAATCGCGCAAACGCAACAGTTAATCGGGCAAGCAGGCATTCAGATCAGTGGTAAACTTGACAAAAAGTATTTGCTGCTACCAGTTGAGTTCGGCAAAGAATTGTTGTTACAGTTAAACGAAGTCTATACGCAAATAACCATTGGTGAAACAAAAGTCAATGAAGCCGATTTTCAAATCGGTGAACCTTTGTCGTTTTCAGTCACAAAACAAGAGGATCATTTTCCGCTGGAATTCGTGAAAGATTTTGACCATTTACTTAGCTATTATAATTGGGGTCTGCTGGATGGAACCTTTTATGAACTGACTGTCGAACAAAAGGAAATCTATGTCACGATGCAACAGTTGTTTAAACGATTTGAACAGCCAGTCATCGACTATCCGAAAGAAGAACTAGCGAATCTTTTTATGAAAGTATTGCCTTATTTGCGAAAAATCGGGCGTGTCCAAGTAGCACCTGAAGTTCAAAATGAAATCGAAGAGTCTGAATTGAAAGCTGTCTTTTCGTTACGGAAAATCAAAGGACAAGTCGATTTACAAGTAGACTTCACTTATGGAGAAGTCGTTTTTTCAAGTGATGAAAAACATCACTATATGCCAGAAAATCATCCCGAGATTTTACGTGATTTTCAACAAGAAGCACGAATTGAAGCGATTATTGAAACCTTTGGCTATCAAGCGAGCACTAAAAATTGGCAAAAAAGCTTACCTGCGGGGGAACAACTTTATACCTTTTTTACAAGGGAGATCCCTGTTTTAAGGCAATTAGGTGAAGTCCGTATCGGCAAGAAGCTGCGGGAACTTTACCTTGACGCCCAACACCATCGACCAGAAATCGTTATCGAAGAAAATGGTTCTTGGTTGGATATCAAGTTTGATGTCAGCGGCATTCAAGAGTCAGAGATCAATGAGGTCTTGCGCAGCCTGTTACAGTCTGCACAATTTTATACCACAGAAAATGGGCAAGTCCTTTCATTGGAATCGGAAGAGTTTCAAGAAGCAAGTGCTGCCCTGAAAAAATTGCGTCTTTCACTAGAAGCGAAGGATGGGGCGATCCAAGTTCCTTTGAATCAAGGGCTGCTCCTGCAAGAGCAGTTTGCTGATCAAGCCAGCTTTAGTGCCGGTTTTCAACAAATGACGGAAGACTTGATCCATCCAGAAAACTTTGAGGCGCAGCTGCCAGAAAACTTGCATGCTGAGTTGCGGCAATACCAAGAAGTTGGGTTCCGTTGGCTAAAAATGTTGAGCCACTATCAATTTGGCGGTATCCTTGCCGATGAAATGGGGTTAGGGAAGACCGTTCAGACGATCAGCTACTTACTTTCAGAAAAACAAGAGAAACAAAAATTGAATGTATTGATCGTGGCACCGGCGAGTCTAACATTCAACTGGCAACAAGAAATCAAACGGTTTGCGCCAACGATTTCTGCGTCTGTCATCAGCGGAACGAAAGAAGAGCGCGAAGGGCAGATGGCGCAGCCAGCGGACGTCCGCATCACTTCTTATGCAAGCTTGCGGCAAGACATTGATGCTTATCAAGCACTAGATCTGACTTGTTTGATTTTAGATGAAGCGCAAATGGTCAAAAACAGTGCGACCAAAACGGCACAGGCCTTGCGCTCCTTGGAAGTTCCACAGCGATTCGCCCTCAGCGGCACACCGATCGAGAATAATTTAGAAGAATTGTGGTCCTTGTTCCAAATGATCATGCCAGGATTTTTCCCGAACAAGCAGAAATTTAAAGAACTGTCTACACAAGAAATTGCGAAAATGATCAAACCCTTTATTTTGCGAAGAGACAAAAAATCCGTGCTGCATGATTTGCCGCAAAAATTGGAAACAAATTATTACAGTGTTTTAACAGAAGAACAAAAGAAAATCTATTTGGCGTACTTGCGGCAAATGCGGGAAGAAATCGCGCAAATGGATTCTACGTCTTTTCGTAAAAATCGAATCAGTATCTTAGCTGGTTTGACTCGACTGCGGCAAATCTGTTGTGACCCACGATTATTCGTGGAGGATTATGAAGGGTCTTCTGGGAAACTTGAACAGGTCAAAGATTTACTCTTAGCAGCCAAAGAAAATGGGCGTCGTGTGCTGTTATTTTCTCAGTTTACTAGCATGCTTTCGATCATTGAAGAAGAGCTAGCACAAGAAGGGTTTGAGTCCTTTTACTTGCGAGGCAGCACACCGCCGCAAGATCGTTTGACGATGGTTGATGCCTTCAATAGTGGAGAAAAGGACGTCTTCTTGATCTCGTTAAAAGCAGGAGGAACAGGACTGAATCTGACCGGCGCAGACACCGTGATCTTATACGATTTGTGGTGGAACCCGGCGGTGGAAGAACAAGCCGCTGGACGAGCCCATCGGATCGGTCAAAAAAATGTTGTCGAAGTCTGGCGAATGATTGCTGAAGGAACCATTGAAGAACGAATGGATGCGTTGCAACAAGAAAAACGTGAGCTTTTCCAAAAAGTGATCCAAGGCAATGAAACACAGCTTCAACAAATGACAGAAGAAGATATTCGCTTGATATTGAGTATCGGCGAAGAAAGTTAGCCAATCAAAAAGATGGACCTGCCGCAGGAGCGAAGGTCCATCTTTTTTTAGTTATACATGTATGCAGGCACTTGCATCAGTGTGTCAATACTGTCTTGCAGCTGTGAAAAAGCAGTGATCGATGCATCTGGTAAGTCTTCCAATCCACTAGGCGCTTGACGGAGACGATGATTGAACCACAAAGCTTGCCAACCGGCTTTCTTACAGCCAACCACGTCATTATCAAAATTATCACCAACGTACAGTGTGGTTTCCGGATCAAGAGCAAAGGCGGTTTCTGCCAATTGGAAAATTTCTAGTTGCGGCTTTTGATAACCAGTTGCTTGTGAAATGATCATATGCTCTGGTTTGATCCATCGAGTCAGTTGCAACTGATCCAATTTTTTTTGCTGGTGGTCAGTGGGACCATTGGTAATAATTCCTAGTTTGACTGGCAATGTGGACAAATAGTTCAAAGTTGACTCAACTTCAGGATGCAGTGTGATGGCATCTAGTTCTTGTTCATAACACAGCTGAAACTTACAGCTTTCTTCTATTGTAATAGGTAAGTACCCTAAATCCGTTAATGAATGGGTCAGTCGAAAATAACGAAAATGATCTAGCGTCCATTCATTTGCCAATACCCGTCCAAACTGCTCATCACTGTGCACCCGAAACCGTAAGTAAAGAGCAGTTAAATCTTTGTGGGCTATTTGTGGGAAACATGAGGTTACGGCATTACGAAATGGTTGTTGCTGGTCATATAAGGTATCATCGACATCAAAAAGAATACTAGTGATCAAAAAAGACACGCCTTTCAGAGTTAGTGAAAATTTTCAGTTTGTTTTCGAATCAATCATAAGCCATTATTTCTGTAAAAAAAAGAGGAAAATCCCTGCAAAATAAAGGTTTTATTTACTGTTTTTAGAAATCCGCGTCTTCATAGGTTTTCAAAATTATAGTGAATTTTACCCATTTTCACATGTTTCTCATTTTGCATTTCTACTGAGAGTTGCTTATAATGAAAGCTATTGAGGAGGGGGAAATGTGTTAAAAAGTTTTTTTCGTTATTATCGACCGTATCGGTCACTATTTATACTCGACTTTACTTGTGCGGTATTTGCTGGTTTATTGGAACTAGCCTTTCCAGTTGCCGTCAACCAAGTAATCGATAAGATCATGCCTCAGAACAACTTTCGCCTAATACTGTTGGCATGCTTAGGCTTGTTCTTGTTTTATGTGATCAATACTGTGTTGCAATATATCGTGGTTTTTTATGGTCATAAACTTGGGGTCAATATTGAAACTGATATGCGTCAAGAGTTATTTCGACATCTGCAAACGCAATCTTTTGAATATTATGATAATCAAAAGACTGGCAAGCTGATCAGTCGATTGACTACGGATCTCTTTGAGATTTCTGAAGTCGCTCACCATGGTCCAGAGGATGTTTTTATTACCATTATGACTTTGGTCGGTTCATTCCTATTGATGTTAAATATGCATGTTCAATTAGCTGTGGCAACATTTGCGTTGATTCCCTTGATTACGATCGCCTTGGTTTTTTTCAATAAGAAAATGACCAAAGTCAACACACAGATCTATGATAATCTCGGTGAGTTCAACGCCGGAGTGGAAGCATCTGTCAGTGGCATTCGAGTGACACAATCATTTGCCAATGAAACGTTTGAACATAAACGTTTTGACGGGTTAAGTGAGATTTATCGGCAGTCTAAAATCCTTTTTTATAAGGTAATGGCAATCAGTTCAGCGTACAATTATTTCTTGATTCGGTTGATCAACTTGTTTGCTCTGATCTTTGGTGCCTACTACGTGATTCGTGGTGAACTGACGAACGGTCAGTTCGTAGGGTTTATTTTATTGTCAAATGTCTTTGTTAGACCAATCGAGAAGGTTAATACGATGATCGAAAGCTATCCGAAAGGCATCGCTGGCTTCAAACGCTTGACCGAAGAGTTGGATAAAGAACCGACGATCAAAGACAAGCCAGGCGCACGGGCAGTAACTTCCTTAAAGGGAGACATCGTGTACCATGATGTTTCTTTTTCCTATGCGGATGCGACGAAAGTCTTGAATCACATCGACTTGTCGATCAAAGCGGGTGAGACGATCGCCTTCGTTGGGCAAAGTGGTTCAGGGAAAACAACGTTATGCAACTTGTTGCCGCGGTTTTATGAAGTCACGGAAGGCGCCATTACGATTGATGGCATCAATATTCAGGAGATGACCTTGGCATCTTTACGTCAGCAGATTGGTACGGTGCAGCAAGATGTTTTTCTTTTCCCAGGAACGATTCGAGAAAATATTGCTTATGGCAAACTTGATGCAACAGAAGAGGAGATTTTAAAGGCAGTCAAATTGGCACACTTAGAAAAAGTCATTGATCAAATGACGGATGGCTTGGATACGGTCATCGGTGAACGAGGCGTCAAATTATCCGGTGGCCAAAAGCAGCGAGTAGCGATTGCTCGGATGTTCTTGAAAAATCCGCCGATTCTGATTTTAGATGAAGCAACTTCAGCGTTAGATACCGAAACGGAACAAGTGATCCAAGAATCATTGAATTCTTTGGCAGATGGGCGTACAACCTTGATCATTGCCCATCGCCTCGCAACGATCAAACATGCGACACGAATCATTGTCGTTAGTGAGAAGGGCATCTTAGAAGAAGGAACCCATGAAGAGTTGATGGCGAGAAGAGGGCATTATCGTGCATTGCATGATGCTCAATTCGCTCGTGACCGAGAACCAACACTCGCTTAGAAGAAAGACATGGTAAACGATCAGTTCAAGAATAGTACAGTCTATTATGCTTTGTCAGTGACCAAGTAACAAATTGGCTGGCTTCTTGGATTGATCGTTTTTTACTGAGTTTTTTGTGAGAAACCCTTTTCATTTATAAGCAGATGTTCATTTCTGCTGCTGTTTTATAGCAGATTATGACAGAAATGCTTCTATGGTTTTCTGATTAAAAAGGAATGTGATACAATAAAACCAAGAAGAAAGAGAGTGATTGCGATTACTAGCACAAAAAAATAACAATCATTTTCCTTGTAGCGCGATCGTTTCTCGGCAAAGGAAGGATCGTGAAAAAGTTCTTTTGAAAACGATTGAGCGACTGCCTTGGTTTTTCGCTCAGTTTTTGATTACATCTGTAATTTTCGGAGGAAAATTAAAAAACGTTGCCTTCTGTTAAAAGAATATTTTAATATTCTGACATCTTTTTGATACACCTTTGACACACTGTTGTATAAAAGGAGTAATATTAAAAAAAAATTTGAGTTTTCTCATTTAAAAATAAACTTTTTGAAGGAAACCTTTTGCCTTAAAGGTTTCGCTTTTAATATAACTTTCGAGTTTTATTAAAAAATATGAGATTTAGACTAGATTTTTTTTAGTTAAACCTGTATAATTGAAATCAAGCGAGGGAACAGGACTTGCTTGATTGAAAATTAAAAAGGAGAGATGCACGTTGTTGACACTATACACTTCCCCAAGTTGCACATCTTGTCGCAAAGCTCGTGCGTGGTTACAAGAGCACGAAATCCCTTTTGTTGAAAGAAATATTTTTTTCAGAACCGTTAAATATTTCTGAGCTTAAGGCAATTCTACAAATGACAGAAGATGGCACAGAAGAAATTATTTCCACCAGATCCAAAGTATTCCAAAAGTTGAATATGGATCTAGATGACCTGCCCCTAAAAGATTTATTGACACTTGTTCAAGAAAACCCAGGATTATTGCGTCGTCCGATCATGATTGATGAAAAACGATTGCAAGTTGGGTTCAACGAAGATGAAATTCGTCGGTTCTTACCTAGGGATGTTCGCCAACTGGAACTAAGACAAGCGCAATTAATGGCAGGATTATAAATTTGACTTCATCGACTCGCTTTCTCTTTGAAAGTGAGTCTTTTTTTGAGTTTTTACGTTTTTCTTAAGAGGATATTCGTTTTCTCTTTACTTTTTATCAGGTTTCGATACAATGAACCTATAGTGAGTAGCAAAAGTGAGGTGTAGCTAATATGGAAATGGAACATATCAATGAGAACACCATTCGTGTATTGATCAAAAGTGAAGACTTAGCTGCGAGAGGCATCACTTTTCTTGACCTTCTAGGAAATCACAATGAAATTGAAAACTTCTTTTACAGTATTCTTGAAGAAGTTGATATTGACGAAGAATTTAAGGGCAGTGAAGCTGTAACTTTCCAAGTCTTGCCTAAAGGCGATGGGTTAGAATTGTTTATTAGCAAAAATCTTCCACCAGAAGGAATGGAAAATTTTGATGAGATGAACGATGAAGCGAATGAAGACATTACCGACATGTTGAAAAAGCATGTGGCGGCTCAATTACAAGAGTCGGAGCAAGCAGAAGACATCGGCAATCGTTTTGTATTCGAGTTGTTGCGATTCGAAGATATGATTCAATTGGCATCCGAAGTATATTTGGATTCCGTTGCAACCAATCTTTACCAAATGGGTAACCATTATTATATTGAAATTCGATTCATGGATGCAGAGGTTACTGATATTGAAGTGGAGAACGCACTTTCTTATTTGATGGAATTTGCCCAACGGACATCAGTGACGCCAGAGGTTTTATCTGAATATGGTCAGTTGATCATGGAAAACGATGCACTTGAATTGACTCGTTTCTACTTCAAGAATGATTAATGAATGAAATTCATTTCCAGCCAAGAACATGTTGCTAATGTTCTTGGCTTTTTCAATTGTGTTTGATGAAAATGGCGTATCTTTTATTGAGGTGAGTTAGATGCTGAAAGCATTGAACCAAAGAAAAGAAGTCATTGCAGCGAAAGGGAGAAAGAAAGCATCAGGTCCTTTTTATTGCCCAGGGTGTCACCAAGAAGTGACTTTGCGGCAAGGAACCAAGCGACAGCCCCACTTTGCCCATCAAGCAACTGCTGATTGTCAGACTTACAGCGAAGGGGAGACGAAGGAACACTTGGAAGCCAAACAACTATTGTTTGAATGGTTTCAAGATACAGGGATTGAGATCGAAGCTTTTTTGCCTAAACTCCAACAGCGTCCTGACCTTTGTTATAAGAATATCGCCATTGAAGTACAGTGTTCTTCCCTAAAGTTTTCACGATTTCTTGAAAGAACCAGCACGTATTTAGCAAACGGCTATCGACCATGGTGGATCTTAGGGGAGAAATTGCATCCGAAACGCCAATGGTCACTTTTGACAAGAGCCTGCTGTAGTTATCAGGCAACTGGTTTTTGTTTGTGGCTGATTGATACGCAAAATCAATCCTTAATGAAGTTAGAACAAATCAACTGGCACTATCAAGAAGGAGTCAGCAGTCAACAAAGCGATGCTCGAAAAGGGGCGCCTTACCATAAAGAAACACTTCGCCCTTTGTGCAAAGGACAAAGATCAAACCATCACCGTCCTCCTGAGTGGCTTGCTGCAGACTATCAGGTCTGGTTGATACAAAAACTGCGAAAGAACCTGCCAAAAATCCGTATGATCCAAGAAATATTGTATCCGTTAAAAGGCAATGTCTCCCAGCTGCCTATGTGGTGCTATTGTGCAAGCAGCTTTGGCATTTTATTTGAGCATCGAATATTGGTTTTTCGCTTTCTTTATTTAAGTGACTGTCCACTTCGTTTTGATCAATGGGTGGCACGGCTACGGCAGCTGGATTGGCAATGGCAATTCCCGTTACTGGATCAACGGGAAATTTTGCGCGGACTCTTTCAAGAATGCCAATATTTAGAAAATTCGGTTTCTTTTTAAGCCAATGATTTGGTTTCACTGAAAAGTATGATAAGATAATTTTAACCAATGAACAAGGAGTGAAGGGAATGTCAGAAACAAAACAATTACCAGCACGTGAATCGATTCCAGTCGAAAAAACGTGGGACTTAACGAAAATCTATGCCGATGATGCGGCTTTTGACATAGAATTTCAAGAGATCCAAGCACAAGTCAAAGAAGCAAGTCGTTACCAAGGCACTTTAGCCGATGGGCCGCAAGCCTTCTTATCCGCATTAGAATTTGTTTTAGCGCTTTCTCGTCGTTTAGAGAAACTCTATGTATACAGTCATTTGAAAAACGACCAAGATACTGCCAATACGACGTATCAAGGCTTGTATGCAAAAGCAAGTAACTTGGTTGCGCAAGTAAGTGAAGCCGTTGCTTGGTTTGATCCTGAGCTATTGACAATGTCTGATGAAACGATTTGGGGCTATTTCGATCAAGAGCCGAAACTAGCTGTTTATCGTCATATGATCGAAAAAACCATCAACGAGCGTCCACATGTCTTGCCAGCGGAGCAAGAAGCGTTATTAGCTGGTGCTGGCGAAATTTTTGGGGCACCTGGCAACATTTTTTCTGTTTTAAACAATGCTGATTTGGATTTTCCAGTAGTTGAAGACGAAAACGGGGAAAAAGTACAGTTATCTCATGGTGTATACGGTGAGTTGATGGAAAGCACGGATCGATCTGTCCGTGAAGCAGCCTTTAAAGGTCTTTATGGTGTCTATGAGCAATTCCGCAATACCTTTGCCCAAACATTAAGCACCAATATCAAAGCTCATAACTTTAAAGCAAAAGCCCGCAAATTTGATTCGGCACGGCAAGCCGCTTTGAGTGCCAACCATATTCCTGAAAGTGTCTACGATACATTAGTGGACGTCGTCAATCAGCACCTGCCATTGTTGCATCGTTATATGGCATTAAGAAAACGCCTATTGGCTGTCGATACGTTGCATATGTATGATGTTTATACGCCAATTTTAGGGGAAGCGCCTATTCGTTATACCTATGAAGAAGCGGTCGAAAAAGCGAAAGAAGCGTTAAAACCATTAGGTGAAGAATACCTTGCAGTGGTTGAAGAAGCCTTCAGCAATCGGTGGATCGATGTCGTTGAAAACAAAGGCAAACGCAGTGGCGCGTATTCTTCTGGTGCCTATGATACGCTGCCATATATCCTGATGAACTGGAATGATCGATTGGATCAACTCTTTACTCTTGTTCATGAAATGGGACACAGTGTGCATAGTTACTTTACACGTAATAACCAGCCTTACGCCTATGGGGATTATTCGATCTTTTTAGCGGAAATCGCTTCAACCACCAATGAAAATATTTTGACAGAGTATATGCTGCAGACTGAAACAGATCCACGGGTCAAAGCTTATGTCTTGAATCATTTTCTCGATGGCTTCAAAGGAACGATTTTCCGTCAAACGCAATTTGCCGAGTTTGAACACTTCATGCACGTGGAAGATGCGAAAGGAACGCCATTGACCAGTGAGTTCTTAAGCGAGAACTATGCCGAGTTAAATGCAAAATACTACGGACCTTCTGTTGAAAAAGATCCTGAGATTCGTCTTGAGTGGTCACGCATTCCGCATTTCTATTACAATTACTATGTTTACCAGTATTCAACCGGATTTTCGGCAGCTTCTGCTTTAGCGAAGAAAATCTTAGCAGGTGAACCAGATGCCTTAACCAACTATTTGAACTATTTGAAAGCTGGACGCAGTGATTATCCAATCGAAGTCATGAAAAAAGCGGGCGTCGATATGACAAAAGCAGATTATATTGAAGACACGATGAAAGTATTTGAGCAACGCTTGAATGAATTGGAAGAACTCGTCAAAGAAATTGAAGCATAATTGAAAAGCGAACCAATCCGTAAAGGATTGGTTTGTTTTTTTGTTTGTCCACAATAAAAAACGCTGCGCAGCGAGCCAAACACAAGATCATCGTTTGGCTCGCTGCGCAGCGTCGCTATTGAATAGGGTTTCATAAAAGAATCAACCCGCGATCAATTTCATGAATAGTGGAAAGTTTTGGTGCTTTCAAAGACTGAGCTTTTTGCAAGAATGTATCGAGTTCTGTTGCTGTACCACAGACGAGCGGAAGACTTCTCAGTTCCTCTGATCCTTCTAAAAGGACCCCATATTCTTCTTCACTTGAAAAATCATACACCACAGCAGAGGGTGTGATCGTGATGCCCATATCTTTGGCTACACGCTGATCGGTGGCAAAGTTCTTTTTCACTAGCTCAGAGGATCGATCTTCTAGGAACATCTCTAAATCACCATTCGTTTCAGAAAATAATTCTTTCACTAAGGCATCGCTATATTCTTGTCTTTCGATCCCTATCCGTTGTTGCAGTTTCAACAAGAAATCCCGCGCAATTTTTTTCCCTTGCAACTGAGCGGCCTTATAGTCCAGTGATGCAGCATAGATTTGGTTGGTCTGTTCATTTCGCAAGACCAAATCCGTCTTATTCATGGACAAATAGTCCATTGAGACACCTACGGAAAACAAGTTAACGAAAGGTAGGATCTGCAAATGGATTTTTTTGCGGCTGGTGTTTAATTTATTGAGAATCTCTTTTTCGATATCATAACAAATAGGCCCAATCGGATTAATAAATAAAAACAGTTCGATCATTTGAATCTCTCCCCAATTAAGATTCTTTTGTACCTTGAAAAACAAAATAAGTATGTTTTATTAAATATAGCAAAAAAACGCGAAAAAAGTAAGCAAAAGGACAGCTTACTATGATTTTTCTTCAACGGCTCGGATGATCTTGTTTTTCGCTGGTCGGTAAGGAACGCCAAAGAGACGTAACAAGGAGTGAAAGGCATCTTTTCCTTTAATCGGCTCGTTGACTTCTAACTCCAACTCATAATCATGCTGTTGACCATACCAGCTTTCATCCAAAGCAAGTAATCCTTCATTGATTGGAAATTCCGCCCGTTTCGTTTTTAATGCTGCGATCATGTGTAATGAATCAGGTTCGATATCCGCTGCTTTTAAACGTTGAGCAACCACACCTGTTTTTAAAATTTTTTCTGACGCGATCAATGACGCTGCGGTTTCGATTGTCAAAGGATCAGTCGTTTCTAGCAGACCGTGCTCAATGGGGGTTTTTAGCGTTAATTCCGCATTGGTAGCAGTCGTGCGAATACGCAAGCCGAACTGCTTTTCCTGCAGCTTATGATCTACCGTATCAAAATAGTAGTTGGTTTGTATCTTAAATGCTTCTTCTGACAAATTGTAATAAGCAAGCAGCTGGTGGTATTCTTTTTCCGTCAACATTGTTTTATATTCAATCTCTACTTGTTCGACCATCGTTTCTCACTCTCTTTCTATTGCAACCATAGTGTACGCTGTTTCAGCTATTCCGTCAAAGAAACCAAACAAAGAAAAGCTGAGACGTTGGGGGAGAGACAAAAAATCTTTTGTTTCTGCTCTTCTGTTCATTCAGTTTTATTCCAAGAGTATGGTAGAATAAGAGGTATGTTATGAACAGAATCGAGGGAGAAGAATGATTCGAGATTGGGAAGAATTCTTAGCGCCTTATGAACAGGCGGTTTCAGAATTAAAAGTAAAATTAAGAGGCATACGAAAACAATATCGGGAACAAAACAAGCATGTTCCCATTGAATTTGTCACTGGGCGGGTCAAGCCAGTGGATAGCATTTTAACGAAAAGTAAATTACGTGGGATTGCTTTGGATCGGCTAGAAGAAGAGATGTCTGATATCGCTGGCTTGCGAATCATGTGTCAATTTGTGGAAGACATTCACCAAGTCGTTGAACTGTTGCGTACACGTAAAGACATGAAAGTGATCATTGAACGGGACTATATCACCAATAAAAAAGCCAGTGGTTACCGTTCGTACCATCTAGTGATCGAATATCCCGTTCAACTGATCGACGGGGAAAAAATTATTTTGGCTGAGATTCAAATTCGGACACTAGCGATGAATTTTTGGGCAACGATCGAACATTCATTAAACTACAAATACCAAGGGGAATTTCCCGCTGAAATCAGTGAACGGCTACGTCGGTCGGCAGAAGCCGCCTATCAGCTAGACGAAGAAATGTCCAATATCCGTGAAGAGATCCAAGAGGCACAACGGTTATTTTCACATGGGAAAGGCAAGCGAGGCGGACATGATCAGAACCCGTTGCCAAAGGGGGAAACGGAATGAAAGGTATCCGCGTGGCAATCGTCCATAATCAAGAAAGCAAGTCGGTAGAAGTGACAAAGCGTTTAACTACGCTTTTAGAACAATCAGAAAATAAGATCGATCAAGACAATCCTGAATTAGTGATTTCTGTTGGGGGAGACGGCACGCTCCTTTCTGCTTTTCACTTGTACAATCATAAGTTGGATCAAGTACAGTTTTTAGGCGTCCATACGGGTCATCTCGGCTTTTACACGGACTGGCGAGATTATGAATTGGAAGAACTAGTCGAGTCATTATGCAATGACCATCAAAAAAGCGTCAGCTATCCGTTATTAGATGTCCGTATCACGTATGCGAATGGAAAATCAGACAAGCATTTCCTAGCATTGAATGAATCAACGATCAAGCGCGGCAATCGAACGATGGTTGCCGATATTTCTATTAAAGAAGACCTCTTTGAAAAGTTTCGCGGCGATGGCTTATCGATCTCAACGCCCACCGGCTCCACTGCTTATAACAAGAGTGTTGGTGGGGCAGTCTTGCACCCAAGTATCAATGCCTTTCAATTGGCAGAGATTGCTTCGTTGAACAATCGTGTCTTTCGGACCCTTGGTTCGCCGATCGTCGTGGGTCACCATGAATGGGTCAAAGTACAACTGCAGCAAAGCACCGACTATTTAGTGACGATCGATCAGTTTACCATCGAACAAGAAGAAATCGATGCTATCTATTACCGTATTGCCGATGAACGGATTCATTTTGCGTCTTATCGGCATATGCATTTTTGGAATCGGGTCAAAGATTCCTTTATTGGAGAAGAATAAACCCATGGAATTTACGTATCACTATACTGGACAAGGACAGCAAGTCAAATACTTTTTGAAGGAACAAGGGGTGTCCAAAGGACTGTTAGCAAAAATCAAATTTCAAGGCGGAAAGATATTTGTCAACGATCACGAGCAAAACGTCTTGTTTTCTTTGGCGCAAAATGATAGGGTAACTATTGTAATTCCTCCTGAAGGGGAACATGAGACGATGCTGGCTGACCCGACACCGATTGAGGTCGTGTATGAAGATGCCCATCTGTTAGTCGTGAATAAGCCAGCAGGCATCTCATCGATCCCTGCGCAATATCATCCGACTGGCACGATGGCCAATCGCGTCAAGGCCTACTATCAAGCGCAGCACTATGAAGATCAAGTGATTCATGTAGTCACGCGGTTAGACCGTGACACATCAGGACTGATGCTTTTTGCAAAACATGGGTTTGCCCATGCGAAGCTGGATAGCCAGTTGCGAAAGAAGCAGGTCGTAAAAAAATATCAAGCCCTCGTTGCTGGTGAACTGCCCGCACTTTCTGCCCATGGTGAGATTGAGCTGCCGATTGCTAGGGACCTGACGTCACTATTGAAACGCAAGGTCAGTGACGAAGGAAAAGAAGCACGGACGGAGTATTGGCTAAAACAACGCAATTCAGATTGCGCTTTAGTTGATATTCAGTTACACACAGGCAGGACACATCAAATAAGGGTCCATTTTTCTGCAATCGGTTGTCCCTTATTAGGAGACGAGATGTATGGCGGTACAATGGCTCTTGGGATCAAACGACAAGCATTACACTGCTGTCAGCTGCAATTTCAGCATCCCTTTACGAATGAACCGTTGGCTTTTAAGCTGCCCTTACCAGCAGACATGGCCGCTGTTTGCTCAGCCATGGATAGGCAATAACAAATGAGGTGAAGAGATTGGATGAAAATCAAGAATTAACTGAACGGTTTGATCAACTGAATCAAGCATTAAAAGACAATGATATCCAGGGATTTCGTGAGGCGTTCTTGGATCTGCATATCTACGAGCAGGGTCAGTTCTACCAATCTCTAGAAGCAGCCGATCGACAAATCGTCTATACGTATCTTTCCCCGAAAGAATTGGCAGACATGTTTGACGTCATTGAAGAAGATGATGAACACATGGTAGACTATCTTTCAGAGATGCGCCCCGCCTATGCGGCTGATATGTTGGCGCAAATGTATACCGATAATGCGGTTGACCTGCTGAATACTTTGGATAAAAAACAAACAGCAAAATATTTGAGTTTGATGACCGCTGAAGCTGCTAGCGAAATCAAAGAGCTGCTGCATTATGAAGATGAAACTGCTGGATCGCTGATGACTACCGAGTTTGTTTCCATTGTTGCCAACCAAACGGTTCGTTCAGCGATGTATGTCTTAAAAAATGCCGCAGATGTTGCCGAGACGATTTACTATATTTACGTCGTGGATACTGATAATAAGCTTGTGGGCGTTATTTCTTTAAGAGACTTGATCATCAATGATGAAGATACCATGATCGCGGATATTTTGAACGAGCGGGTGATGTCGGTCCATGTTGGAGATGACCAAGAGGATGTCGCTCAGACCTTCCGAGATTATGACTTTCTCGCATTGCCAGTCACCGATTATGACGATCACCTATTAGGGATCGTGACCGTCGATGATATCATCGACGTTATCGATGATGAAGCAGCCAGTGACTACTCTGGTTTGGCAGGGGTCAATGTGGAAGAAGTCAGTGAGAACCCAATCAAAGCATCTTCGAGACGCTTGCCTTGGCTTATCACCTTACTCTTTCTCGGAATGGCAACCGCCAGTCTGATCAGTCATTATGAAGAGTTGGTCAGCGAAGCAAGTATTCTCGCCGTCTTTATCTCACTGATCACCGGAACTGCCGGTAATGCTGGTACCCAATCCTTAGCCGTAGCCGTTCGTCGTCTGGCGATCAATGACGACAAAGAAAACAGCTTTATGAAGACGGTGGTCGGTGAAGTGCTGACAGGACTGTTCACAGGTGCCATCACGGGGTTGACGATTTTTGCTATCGTAGCTGTCTGGAAACAAAATCCGATTCTAGGGTTTGTGATTGGGATGGCGATGATGTGTGCCATCACAGTAGCCAACTTAGCGGGAAGTTTGATCCCGATGCTGATGGACAAGCTGGGTTTTGATCCAGCAGTGGCAAGTGGTCCGTTTATCACGACCCTTAGCGATTTGACTAGTGTTTTGATCTACTTCAACATTGCCAGTCTTTTTATGAACTATTTTATTCAATGAATAAAAAAGAGCAAGCCGATGATTCTTCATTCGAAGGAAGGTCATCGGCTTGCTCTTTAATTTTTTGGTTTTGGCAATACCCCAGAAGGAGAGACACCATAAAGTTTTTTAAAAGACTTGCTAAAGTGATAAGCATCCTGATAGCCCACAGCAGAGGCGACTTCTTTGATCGTGAGGTTTTCATTTTTTAACATGTCTTTGGCACGCTTTAAGCGAATCTCAATCAAGTAGTTGATGGGACTGACACCCGTCGCCTCTTTAAAAATCTTTGAAAGGTACGTCGGGCTGAGAAATTGATCCTGTGCGAGCTTCTCTAACGTGATTTCTTCTTTGTAATGATTTTCCAAGTAATAGACCGTATAGTTGACGATCTGTTGTTGTCGTCGTTGGCTTTTGGAAAGGTAAGGCACGACATTGATATGGTCTTCATTTAGTCCACGTAAAATGTAGACGAGCATCTCCATCAAAACAGCCTTTTGCATCAATTGAAACTCATCCCGCTCTTCACTGCTTTCTCTCACCAACTGCCAGGCTTTTTCCAAAACTTGATGATGGTATTTGCCTAGCTCCAACAAGGGGTGTTTGTTAGGGAAAAAATTCCGTTTAAACCCTTCCAAAGAAATATTTTTTAAACCAATATGCAGCTGATGGGAGCGAGTGCCCTTAGGCTGCAATTCGCAGTGATCGACGCCAGGATTGAAAAGCATGACGCTGCCAGCACGGATTTTTTTCGCTGGTTCTTTTTCAAAATAATAGGTACTTTCTCCTTCTAATAAGACGCTGATTTCTAAAAAGTCATGATGGTGCATTTCTCCATGACTTTCTGATTGCGTCCATGGGTCAAAGAGATAGATGATTTCTGGATTAAACGTGCGAGGGTTAACTAAATTCATGGCTGATTCACTCCAATTGGGTGCTTATTTCCTGTAAAAAAAGGGAATGGTGCTTCTTACTAATATTTTACATCAAAATGAGTAAGAAAAACCATTCAAATCGCTTTTCAAAACGCTAAGCTTAACAACGAGAGGGGGAATTAGATGAGTAATACACAATGGATCTGGCGCTATGCCAAAAAGAACCGGGGAAAAATCATATTGGCAGTCCTGTTTTTAGTGATCAATGCAGCGCTGATCATTGTTAATCCGTACTTGGGAGGAATGGTGATCGATGATGTCATCAATCAGCAAAAAACGCACTTATTGATTCCATTATTGTTGATCATGATCGCAACGACCGTCATTCGTACCATTGTCCGCTACAGTTATCAAATTTTATTTGAACGGGTCGGGCAAAATACGCTATACGATTTACGGGAAGATTTGTATCAGAAGCTGCAAGAATTGGATTTCGACTTTTTCAATCATACTCGTGTGGGAGATATTATGGCACGGATGACTGGTGATACCGATGCCATTCGCCACTTTGTTTCTTGGGTGACCTACAATATCGCTGAATGTATCTTGTGGTTCTTTTCAGCGGTGGTGGTTATGAGCTTTATTGATTGGAAATTGATGTTGGCGCTGGTGGCTGTCACACCGATCATATTTCTGTTGACCAATCGCATGTCTAAGAAAGCACACCCGTTGTTTTTTGACATTCGTGAGAGCTTTTCGCGCTTGAATTCAATGGTGGAAGAAAATATCGGCGGCAATCGGGTCGTAAAAGCCTTCGCTCGTGAAAATTTTGAGATTGAAAAATTTCGCTCCTACAACGAAGATTTTAAGACCCGCAACATGGCATCTGCCAAAGTTTCCCGTACCTATCTGCCATGGCTTGACGGCTTAGCAGGAAGCTTGTCAGTCATTGCCTTAGTCTTGGGCGGAATTTTCGTAATCAATGGGGACATGACCTTAGGAGATCTTGTTGCGTTTAATGGCTATCTTTGGATGTTGAATAATCCTATGCGCATGAGTGGTTGGTTGATCAACGATGTTCAGCGATTTTCTGCAGCCTGTATCAAAATTCGGCAAATGTTGGCGCAAGAATCGAAAATTCCTGTTCATCAACAAGAAAAATTAGAGCCAATCAAAGGATTTGTAGAGTTTAAAGATGTTTCCTTCCACTTTTCGGATGATCCGAATCAAAATGTGTTGGAAAACATCAACTTCAAAATTGGCCCTGGCCAAACGTTAGGGATCTTAGGGGAAACCGGTTCAGGGAAAACGACGTTAGTGAATTTAGTTGGACGCTTTTATGATCCGACTGAAGGGGAAGTATTGATTGATGGAAAAAACGCCAAAGAGTATCCCGTGCGTCAAATGCGGGAAAACATTTCAATGGTGATGCAAGATGTCTTCTTGTTTTCCAATACCATCTCCGACAACATTGCTTTTGGAAATCCTTTAGCTGATGAAGGCTTTATTCGGCAAATGGCGGTAGTCGCTGATGCAGATACCTTTATTTCTCGGATGCCTCAAGGCTATGAAACGATCGTGGGCGAGCGAGGTGTAGGGCTTTCTGGCGGACAAAAACAACGGATCTCCCTAGCACGGGCCTTAGCCAAAGATCCATCGATCTTGATTTTGGATGATACGACGTCTGCCGTCGATATGGAGACAGAATCGAAGATCCAACAGGAGCTGACAAAATTAACAGGAGAGAAAACGACGTTTATCATTGCGCATCGGATCTCCTCTGTTCGAGAAGCCGATCAGATTCTGATGATGGAAAAAGGACGAGTCGTTGAACAAGGGACCCATGAAGAACTTGTCAGTCTGCGGGGCAAATACTACGAAGTGTATCAAAAACAATTAGGCTTGTCAGGAGGTGAAGACGATGGCGAGAAATAAATTTGATGTGGATGAGGAATTAGACCAGGAATTTAGTTGGAAGGATTTCAAACGCTTGTCACAATATGTCGTTCCTTATAAAAGAAGTATTGCGAAAGTCCTATTTACGATCATTCTGGCAAACTTAGCAGGAATGCTGGCGCCCGTGTTCACAAAGATCGCGATCGATTCATCGATTCCTGAGAAAAATGTCAACCAATTGCTGCTTCTAGGAGCTGCCTTTCTAGTGACCTTGATCGTTATCGGCGTCTGCATGCGTTACCGTATCTACCATATCACGAATATTGGTCAAGACGTATTGAAGGATATGCGCTTTGATATTTTTGAACATCTGCAGCGACTGCCTTTTTCTTATTTTGATACAAGGCCCCACGGCAAGATCTTGATTCGCATCGTAAACTATATCAATACACTGAGTGACCTATTGAGCAACGGCCTGATCAATTTGATCTCGGATGTTTTCAACGTCATCATCACCTTGATCTTTATGTTTGCGATCGACTTCAAATTGACCTTGTATTCCCTTGCGTTGCTGCCAATTTTGTTCATCATGGTGATGGTGATCAAGAATAACCAGCGCAAAGCCTATCAGGTGTTGAGTAATAAACAATCCAATCTAAATGCTTACATTCATGAAAGTATTGCTGGTATCAAGATTACTCAATCCTTTGCGCGAGAAGAAGAAAATGCTGAGATCTTCCAAGAAGTCAGCAATGATTACCGAACTTCATGGATGAAAGCTGTCAAAATTCAGTTTCTGATGTGGCCAGGGGTGCAAAACATTTCAGTCATTACGACTTGTTTGATTTATTTTGTCGGCATTCGTCAGATCGGTGTCGATGTCAGCACAGGTACTCTGATCGCTTTTATCAGTTATATCAATAATTTCTGGAATCCAGTCATCAATATCGGGAATTTTTATAATTCTTTGATTACAGCAACAGCCTATCTTGAACGAATTTTTGAAACGATGGATGAAGTCCCAGATATCGAAGACAAACCAGATGCAAACGTATTGCCAACGATGAAAGGGACCGTTGATTTTGAACACGTGACCTTCCGATACGAAGAAGGCAAAAACATTCTTTCTGATGTTAACTTCCACATTGAACCTGGGGAAAGTATTGCTTTGGTTGGTCCTACTGGTGCAGGGAAGACCACGATCATCAACTTGCTGAGCCGCTTTTATGATGTCAATGAAGGCAGTGTTAAAGTGGATGGGATGGACGTTCGTGACGTGACGCTGGAATCGCTGCGCTCACAAATGGGTGTCATGCTGCAAGATACCTTTATTTTCTCAGGAACGATCATAGAGAATATTCGCTATGGAAAATTAGATGCGACAGAAGAAGAGATCATCGAAGCAGCGAAGATCGTCCGTGCCCACGACTTTATCACGGAGTTGAAAGATGGCTATCAAACCGTCGTCGAAGAACGAGGAAGTACTTTATCTGCAGGGCAACGCCAACTGATTTCCTTTGCCCGAGCGTTGTTGGCTGATCCAAAAATTTTGATCTTAGATGAAGCGACCTCAAGTATCGATACGAAGACAGAAGAATTGCTGCAAGAAGGATTGTTGAAGCTGTTAGAAGGCAGAACCTCATTTATCATCGCTCACCGACTGTCCACGATCAAAAATTCTGATCGAATCTTTTACGTGGCAGGGGGGACAATCGCTGAATCGGGTAACCATGATCAGCTAATGGCACAAAAAGGCTTGTATCACCATTTGTATCAATCACAATACGACTTATTGCAAGCGATCTAAAAGAATCCCCACAAACGATAGAAACGCATCGTTTGTGGGGATTTCTTTGTGTCCTTCAAGCTCAATCGTTAAGGTCAACGATTCTGGTTCCATGAACTTCTTTTACACCTAGTGTATCGGCAACTTCTTGGGCATTTTCAAAGGAAATGCCACCGCCAGGTAAAATCGTTAAACGCTCACCAGCATAGGCGATCAATTCTTTCAGACGATCGAAATTTGCTTCGATTGGAGTGCCTGCAGCACCACCATGGGTCAAAATCCGCTGTACCCCATGCTCAGCTAACCAATCGATCGCCTTGAATTGGCGCGCTACAGGAATCGCGTCGAATGCCATGTGAAAAGTAACCTGCAAGCCTTCTGCGGTTTCTAACAGTAGCTCCAATGCTTCTTCGTCCAACCAGCCGCTAGGAGTTAAGCAACCTAGAACAACGCCGTCTGTTCCTAATTTTTTTGCTTCGATCAAGTCGGTATGCATGATTTTCAATTCTGTATCATTGTAAACAAAATCACCGCCCCGAGGTCGAATGATCGTCATAACGGGTATTCCTTTTTCGCCAGCATATTGCAGAACTTCTTCTTGCACGCCGGTACTTGGTGTTGTTCCGCCGACTGCTAAATTATCACAGAGTTCGATGCGCTTTGCACCTCGGGCGATTGCTAAGGGAATATTGGTATAGTTTTCTGCACAAAATTCTTTTAACATGATTTACCTCCATTTGATGGGTGTTCAATTGATTTGTTATTCTATCCACTAGCATTCTACCACAAGAATATGCTAAAGTAGAGCAGAGATGAGGGAAGTTGAATGTTAAAAAAAATCGATCGCGGGCGCCTATTTTTAAACGCCCATTATCACTTGTTTGAATGTCCATTGTGCCGCCAAGCATTTTTCCCGACCGAAAATGGCTTGGTTTGTCCAAATCGTCATCGATTTGACTTATCAAAGAAAGGCACACTTTTCTTTTTGGATCATCAAGTCAAAGCAGATTATGATCAAGCACTGTTTTTGCCGCGTCAACGAATGATCGCTAGCGGCATGTATGCACCAGTCCTTGAGACCATCAAAGCAGCTTTGGGAGATGCTAAGCATCTTTTAGATGTTGGCTGCGGGGAAGGCAGTTTTCTGGCTCAGCTGGTCAATGAAAAGACTCAGGCGGCTGTCGGCTTTGATATTGCCAAGGACGGAGTCTATCTAGCAACCAATCAAAACGTACCAGCTTTTTGGTGTGTGGCGGATCTGACCAACCTGCCGTTTGCTGAAGCGAGCTTTGATACGATTTTCAATCTATTTTCGCCGTCAAATTATGGGGAGTTTAACCGCATTCTAAGAAAAGGCGGACAGCTGATCAAAGTGGTTCCTGCGGCGGACTATTTAAAAGAGCTACGAGCCGCTTTTTATCCTGATAACGAAACAAAACAGCAGTATTCGAATGAACGGGTCGTTAGCAAATTTTTTGAACACTATCCCAACGCATCCCGTCAAAGAGTGACGCATGTTTTTGCGATCCCTGAAGAAAATCGTCAAGATTTACTTGCCATGTCCCCGTTAGAGTGGGGGGCTTCGGAGGAACGCAAAGAAAAGCTGCGACAAACCCCTTTGACACAGATTACGGTTGATGTTGAGGTGTTGATTGCGAAAATTTCCTGAAAATATTTTGAACTTTTTTGTTATTTACTCTTGCAATCATGCCATGGGAGTGATATATTGTTCTCAAGTCATTTTTCATTGGTTTTTATCAGGTTCCTGTTCTGATAAAAGTTAGTGAAAAGAGCTTCACTAACGTAACGACTCGCAGTGATCGACACCGAGTTGGTACGTTTTTTTTATGCCCAAAAAAGCGCCCAAAAAATGTTGTTTCTAGAAAAACAAGCGTGCCAAAATATGGTACTATAGAAGTTATTGAAGTAGTTACTGAGCATGCAATGGAAAACGTAACGTTTAACGACACAAATCAATGCGAGAACCGATCGGCAGTAACCGATCGAAAGGAGTTTTTATCTATGAATCACATCGTTCTTTTTGAACCTCAGATCCCAGCCAATACGGGGAATATTGCACGGACGTGTGCAGCAACAAATACTCATTTACACTTAATCGAGCCTTTAGGCTTTTCAACGGATGACAAGCAATTGAAGCGTGCTGGGCTTGATTATTGGCATGATGTCAATATTACCTATCATAAAGATTTAGCTGCTTTTATGGACTTTTTAGGAGCGCGTCCGTTGTACCTGATCTCGAAATTTGCCAATCGAGTGTATTCTGATGTCGATTACACCGCAGATGACGATCAGTTCTTCATTTTTGGGAAAGAAACGACGGGGCTTCCAGAAAGCTTTATGCGAGAGCATGCCGAAAAATGCTTGCGGATTCCGATGAATGATGAGCACGTTCGTTCCCTTAATCTTTCAAATACGGCGGCCTTGATCATTTATGAAGTTTTGCGGCAGCAAGGCTTCCCAGAGTTGGAATTGACGCATCATTACGAGAACGACAAATTAGACTAAGAAGCGAGGCTTTTTCGATGCAATTATACTTTACCCGTCACGGAAAAACAGAGTGGAACCAAGCACGCCGCTTTCAAGGAATGCTGGGGGATTCGCCGTTATTGCCAGAAAGTTATGACGAGATCAAATTACTCGGTGATTATCTGGCAGCTATTCCTTTTGAGAAGATTTACTCAAGTACATCTTTGCGAGCAAAAGTGACTGCCCAAGAGATCCAAGCAAGACTCCAACACCCTGTTGAAATCATTTATAATGAGAACCTGCGAGAAATCGGACTCGGTGAATTGGAAGGTCGGTCCATCGATGAAATGCATGAGAAGTATCCCCAACAACTGAATGATTTGCGTAATCACTTGGATAGATACGATCCCAGTGCCTTTAAAGGTGAGCCGATCCAAAAAACATTGAGCCGAATCGAGACCGTCGTCATGGATGCGGTGATGCAGCATGAAGGCCCATTATTGTTCGTCGGTCATGGAGCATCCTTTACGGCTGCTATACAGTGGCTTGCAGGCAAACCATTAGCCGAATTAAGAGAGCAAGGTGGATTAGTCAATAACAGCGTTAGCTTATTAGAGACGAATGAACAAAAAGTATTGCCTTTTAAACTAAAACTTTGGAATGAAGCAAGCTTTTTAAGCAATCAGGCAGGATTAGACGCTTTATTGTAAACCATGAAAGGAGCGGCACCATGATTCCAGAAAGAACGTTTTTTGTCGGCCATGTTGCCGCCATCTTTTTCCAGAATCCCAGCAATTTTTATAAAGTACTATTAGTTAAAGTCACTGAGAATAATGCCGACTACAAAGACTCGGAGATCGTCGTTACTGGTAGTTTCGGCGAAATCCAAGAAGAGGAAAAGTATCGGTTTTTTGGTGAGCTGGTCAATCATCCCAAGTATGGCGTCCAGTTGAAGGCCGAAAGCTACCAACAAGAACAACCAACCTCTGAACAAGGGTTGATCGCCTATCTTTCTGGAGAAAAATTTCCTGGGATCGGCAAAAAGACCGCTGAAAAAATCGTTGATCTTTTAGGAGAAGAAGCGATCGACCGGATGCTGGAAGAACCAACATTGTTGGAGCAGATTCCAGGATTGAATGAAAGTAAGCAAAAAATGATTTTAGATACCGTTCGGCAAAACCATGGGATGGATCAAGTGATCGTTGGCTTGAGCCGTTATGGTTTTGGTAGTCAGCTTTCTTTTGCAATCTACCAAGCCTACAAAAATGAAGCATTAGCAATTATCGAAGAAAATCCTTATCAGCTGGTGGAAGACATTGAAGGCATTGGCTTTAAACGTGCAGATGGCATCGCTGAGCAACTAGGGATCGAAGCATCGTCACCGCAACGGTTTCGAGCGGCGGTCTTGCATCAGATCTTTGCCCAGTCCTTGCAGACGGGTAATACCTTTATCCACGCCCAGGACTTGTTAGAGCAGACACTGCGTTTATTAGAGACGAGTCGACCTATTGAGATCGCGCCAGACGACCTGGCATCAACGATCATTCAATTAGTGGAAGAAGGAAAAATCCAGCAAGAAGAAACTCGTTTATATGAAAACAGTTTGTACTTTTCTGAGTGGGGAATCGCTAGTTCCATCGAACGCTTGCTTTCTCGCAAAAAAGAGATCGTGTATCCTGAGAAAACAATCAGCAAAACGCTGCGAAAAATTGAGAAGCATTTAGGAATCACCTATGGGTCTTCGCAAGAAGAAGCAATCAAAGAAGCCATTCGTTCGCCATTGTTTATTTTGACAGGAGGACCTGGTACTGGGAAAACGACGGTGATCAATGGGATCGTACAATTGTTTGCTGAGTTGAACGATTTGGACTTAGAGCCATCAAAATACAGCGACGAAACCTTTCCGATTCTCTTGGCAGCACCGACTGGTCGAGCCGCCAAACGAATGAACGAAACGACTGGCTTGCCAAGTGGTACGATCCATCGTTTGTTAGGCTTGAACGGACGTGAAAAAGCGCCATCGATCAGTCCAAAAGAATTAGAAGGCGGCTTACTGATCGTCGATGAGATGTCTATGGTGGATACATGGCTGGCGAATACCCTCTTTAAGTCGATTCCTACGAACATGCAAGTGATTTTTGTGGGGGATAAAGATCAGCTTCCTTCTGTGGGGCCAGGACAAGTTCTTCATGACTTGCTAGCGATCGATGCGATCCCGAAACAAGAATTGACGGAGATCTACCGCCAAGGCGATGGGTCAAGTATTATTCCACTCGCCCATGCCATAAAAAACGGGCAGCTGCCTGCAGATTTTACACAAAACCAAAAAGATCGTTCTTTCTTTGCGTGTGATGCTTACAAAATCGAACCGTTGATCGCTCAGATCGTGAAACGGGCAAAAGACAAAGGCTACACGCCGCAAGATATTCAAGTGTTGGCACCGATGTATCGTGGGGCAGCCGGGATCGATGCCCTTAATAAAATGATGCAAGAGATCTTTAACCCCAATGATGGGACCAAAAAAGAGGTGACCTTCAATGATACGGTGTATCGTATCGGAGATAAGGTCTTGCAGTTGGTAAACTCTCCTGAAGATAACGTGTTTAATGGCGATATGGGCCAAATCGTTGGGATCACTCTAGCCAAACAGTCGGAAGACAAGGTCGACGAGCTGGTCATTCAATTTGATGCCAACGAAGTGACCTATAAGCGGAATGAATGGAACAAGATCACGTTATCCTACTGTTGTTCGATCCATAAATCTCAAGGCAGTGAATTTCAAATGGTTATTTTGCCGATGGTTCATCAATACCAACGCATGCTGCAGCGCAATTTGCTATATACTGCTGTGACCCGTAGCAAAGAGATGCTGATTTTACTTGGTGAACCACAAGCGTACCAAACTTGTGTCAACCACGAATCTGCGACTCGTTTAACGACGCTGAAAGAACGCATCAATGGCACAGAAAAAATGACGCCGTTACAACGAGCAAAATTGGCCCAATTTGAAGAAGCGGATGATCCATTTTATGAGGATTCCTCTGTTGACACGAAAGTAAAAACGTCTTCGACGAAGATAAAGGAGCAATCCAGCACTGAAGTTAGTGCTAACAAGCAAGCGGTAGAAAAGACCTCAGATAGTGGGCTTGATTTGTTTGCTTTTGCCGAGACGGAACCGTCAGCATCAAATCAGACAGAAATGGCAAAGCCTCTTTCAGGGGATAAGGTTCTAAGTGAAGGGACTACGGTGGAAGAAGCACTCATCGAAGAAACGCCAAACGATGGTGTATTGACCTTAACGATGGTCAAAAAGCATTTAGTGGATCCAATGATTGGCATGAAGGATTGTTCTCCATACGACTTTATGCCCGCAAAAAATGGTTGATTCAAAGATGAGAAAATACTAAAAAAGGGTCGTTAGTGAGCGCTTTCTTTTGGTTTTTTAGCTTCTTATGCTAAGCTAAAATCAAAAGGAGGCGTTACGTTATGGCGAAAGAAACCGAAGATAAATTAGCAAAATTAGCAAAAGAATCTGGCAACGACTTTAAAAAATTAGATGAGATGGAAAAAGAATTCAAATTGGATGAAAGTCCTGAGTCAGAACGAGGCGATCGGGAAGAATCAGGGTTAGAAAAAACGTTAGATAAGGCGCCGATTTTTCCGCCTAACACACCGAATAACCCAACGAATCCTGGCAGTCCTGGAAATCCATAGCTTGTCCACAAAAATACTATGACAGTCGGATAATCTAGTAGAAAACAAAAAGCCTGAAGAATGCAGCTTCGCATTCTTCAGGCTTTTTTGCAATCGATGAGGTTTACTTTAAATGCTGATAATAATAGATCGCTAATTGCGTGCGATCCCGCAACTCCAGCTTTTCTAGTAATTGACTGATGTAATTACGAATGGTTCCATCACTCAAATACAAGGCATCAGCGATTTCTTTATTATTTTTACCCGCTGCTACTTCTTTGATGATCGCAAGTTCACGTTCGCTAAAAGATGCTTGATTATCTATCGCTGGTTGGTTCTTCATCATTTGCGTGAAGGTCTCGACGATCTCATTCCCAAACACGACTTGCCCATTGTATGCGGCTTTGACAGAAGGGATGATCGCTTGCAGGTTCTGTTTGATCAAATATCCTTTGACACCGATAGAAAAGGCTTCACGAATGTATTCTTGATCTTTGAAGGTGGTCAAAAGCAAGAGGATCGCTTGGGGAAATTTAGCCAGTATTTCTTTGGCAGCAGCGATCCCAGTTTGTTCCGGCATACGGATGTCGGTCAACAAAACGTCAGGACGATGGGCTTCGTAAAGAGCAATGGCGTCTTTGGCACAATGACCGATATCCAACACCTGAATCTCTTCTGTGCTTTCAAGAATGGTTTGTAACGAGGTCGTCACGAACGGGTCATCATCAATAATGACTACAGTAATCATTGGTGTTCCTCCTTTGGTAAAATGATCGTCAACTGAAAGCGTTGGTTTTCTTGCAAAATATGAACTTGACCTTGTAGCTCCTGGACCCGTTGACGCATCGTTTTTAGACCGATTCCGCTGTTTGCAGTTTGGGGTGAATTGACGTCCTCGTTGGTGATCTGCAAACGGTAAAAGGCGGGCAACGTGCGAAAATGCACGACAACGGTTTTGGCATGACTGTGTTTGATGCTGTTGGTCAAGGCTTCTTTGATGACCATTAAGAAACAGTTTTGCTGTGCTTCGCTCAATCCTTCAAACAAGTTTCCTTCAATCGTTACGGAAGAGGGGAAATCAGCAATCAGAAACTCTATGGCCTGCGGAAAAGAAATCGAGGTTTCATGGAGATCATGAACGCTTTGCCGAATGCGATCCATCCCAGTGTGAACCGTTGCACTCAAATTTGCTAACGGCACATTTAATTTCGGCTCTTGATTGATCATTTCAAGCGCACCAATTTGTAAAATGGCACTCGAAAGTAGATGGCCGACATTGTCATGGATATCTCGCGCGATTCGATTTCGTTCTTCCGCGATTTGTAAGGCTAATTTTGTCTCTTGTGACAGGGCTAATGCTTTGTTTTGTTCCGATAACTGCTGCTGCTTTTCCCAATGGGTATCTTTTGAAGCAATATATTTTTTCTCAAGATCGATCATTCGCTGCTCTTTTTTTCGTAAATAAAAAGCGAAAAGCAGTAGCAGGATGATAAAGGCGAGCTCAGTGGGTGAATGGTTGCCAACCGTCGAAATCAACAAAAAACCTAATAGGAATAAACCATCATCTTGTCTTTCTTTTGGAGCGATCACCCGCATCATTGCGGGCAAAAAGAGGGCAAGCGCTGGCCAAAAGGCACATAGCAGCAACAGAATAACTTGAAAAAACCAGCTTGGTTTCTTAGGCAGCAAATAACTGACGCCAGTAAATAAAACAGCGATCAGCAGATAGATGACTTGCACAGCAACAAATCCTTGGTTTACCAATAAGAACAATGAGATAGCGAGGAAAAAGCCCGCTTCGGTGAGTGGTCGATAGTTCGTCATAGGAGACTCCTTCATTGTGACAAATGTCATGGTTGGTTTAGCCAATCGTCACTAGTTTCTTTCCTTGAACTTTATTATAGTCAGATTAACAAGAAATTTGGAAGGAGTTTTTCATCATGATTATCGAAATTGATAAATTAGTAAAACGCTATGGTGATTTTGTGGCATTGAACCATTTTGATCTGCAAGTTCAAGAAGGAGAAGTTTTAGGATTATTGGGACCAAACGGGAGCGGAAAATCCACCGCCATCAACTGTATGCTCTCTTTGTTAAATTATGACAAAGGGATCATTAAACTGTTTGGATCAATCATGACGCCGGAAAATTATGCCGTCAAGGCAATGATTGGCGTCGTTCCTCAAGATGTTGCCGTCTTTGAAGAACTTAGTGTGCAAGAAAATATCGATTACTTTTGCGGTTTATATGTTGCTGACAAACAGAAACGCCAAGCCTTGATCGAAGAAGTGATTCAATTAGTGGGATTGGAAAATTTTGTGACGTTTCACCCAGGCGAGCTCAGCGGTGGGTTGAAGCGACGATTGAATATCGCCTGCGGGATCGCTCATAAGCCGCGCTTGATCTTTTTAGATGAACCCACGGTAGCGGTCGATCCTCAAAGTCGGAACAAAATTTTAGAAAGTATCAAAGAACTGAATCGTCAAGGAGCGACGATTGTTTATACGACCCATTACATGGAAGAGGTGGAGATTCTTTGTGACCAGATCGTGATTATGGATCAAGGACAGGTGATTGCTAAAGGAACCAAAGAATCTCTAAAAGATATGGTACGGACAGCGGATCGTTTGACCATCGATATCCCCTTACTGCCTGAGCCTGTATTGACAACGATTCAGCAAACCATTGCTTCTGATGGGATCGCCTATAAAAACGGTCAGCTTGAAGTAACAACGACGGAGCTGAATACAGTTTTATTACCGATTCTGACGCTCTTACAAGCAGAGCATATCACTTATGGAAAAATTGCAACCAAAGAAGCCACCTTGAATGATGTCTTTTTAGAGATCACGGGCAAGGAATTGAGAGACTAAAGGAGGGAATCACAATGTTTTGGCATTTTTATAAATACCGCACAAAAGTGTTGCTGCGAAATAAATCCATGCTGTTTTGGACGTTGGCGTTTCCTATCCTCTTAGGTCTAATGTTTATGGCTGCCTTCTGGGAGATCGATCAAGCGGGCAATCTAGAAACGATCACAACGGGGATCGTAAAGACTGGAGATCAATCAGCGCTTTCGGAAAATTTTTCCACCGTCCTTGAACAAGTAAAAATCAATGAAAAACCATTATTTGAACTCGAGGAATTACAAGAGGCAGAGGCAGCTGAGAAGCTGACTGCCGGTGATTTAGCTGGGTATTATCTGATTGATGATGAAACCATTTCTCTGCATGTGGGCCAAGCGGGCATGAGCCAGTCGTTGATGAAAAATGTAATGGATCAATTTTTACAACGCACAGCAATCATTGCTAGTAAAGCGGCAGAACTTGAGAGCCTTGATCTGGCACCAATTCTATCGGCTTTTGAGCAGGAAGCGACTTTTCAAGAAGTGAATGCTGATCGTGACATGAGTTTCAAAAGTTTCTATTTCTTTACGTTGATCGGGATGGCGATCCTCTACGGGACGATGTGGGGTGTCCGCAATGTCCAGGATCAGCAAGCCAATCAATCCGCGAATGGTATTCGGCTTTCCTTGATACCAAGGAAACGGACATTGGTTTCAAGTGCGAATTTAGCGGCAAGTTTTACGATTGTGTTAGTCGAAATCTATCTTATCTTAGCCGTCTTTCGTTTTGTCTATCAAGTAGACTTCGGCGAACGTTGGCAGTGGTTACTGCTGGTTGCCGCATTAGGATCATTGTGTGCGATTTTGCTAGGGACATTGATTGGGAATCTGACACCAAAAATGAATTTGGTGCAAAAGGACGGAATTTTGGTCTCCGTGACGATGGCAATGAGCTTTTTTGCCGGGATGATGGGCTCGGAACAAATCAAGTATTGGCTTGATCTGCATGTGCCACTGTTGGGGCAAGTGAATCTCGTCAATTTGATCAGTGAAAGCCTGTATCAATTGTACTACTATACAGATTTGACTAGCTTTTATACCAATCTTCTATGGCTGACTGGCTTTATCGTCCTATTTGCCATCGGGAATGCTTGGATCGAAAGAGGGGTGCGCTATGACGCTTTATAAAACGATTTGGACTTTGCTTAAAGCAAATAAGTCGAACTTACTGATTGGGGTATTGATCACTGTTGTTGTCACATTCTTTTATGCACAAAGCATCGATGTCGAAAACACCTCTTTGCAAGAGGCAAAAATTGCTTTGATCAGTGAGGAGGAGTCGCCTGTCGTGGATGGTCTCCGAGCCTATTTAAAAGAAAAGCAAACCTTGGTCACGTTGGATGGCACCTCGCAAAAAGAAATTGATGATGCGCTTTATTTTAATCGTGTAAACATTGTCTTGCATGTGCCAGCAGATTTCACTTATCAAGTTGAGGCAGGCAAGATGCCGACGATCGAGATTCAAAGTCGACCCGATGCCTTTTCTAAAACAGTCGTCACTCAGCAAGTGAACACTTTTTTACAAACAGTCCTTTTGTTTCAGGAGGAAGGCAAAACCGTCGCAGCGGCGATAGAACAAGCGCAATCTGCACTAGCGGTCACAGGGGATGTGAAGCTGAGTGCAGAGTATGGGCAGCGAATGAAAAAACTGTTGACTGGCATGACCTTTAACTTATTGTCTTATGGGCTCTTTCTCTCGGTATTTAGCGGGTTTGGTGTGATCAACTTGGCATTCAATCGCAAAGAAATCAGCAAGCGAAACCAGAGTGCACCACTTCCGAAGCGTGTATTGCAGCGGAAAATCCTTCTAAGTTTGATCAGCTACTCGCTACTCTTGACCTTCGGCTTTCTACTACTGATGGTGTTATTAGTGATTCGCACGTCTTGGGATACAGCAGCCTGGTACCACATTTTGAATACGTTCTTGTTTTTATTGCCAGTTATCAGCTTTTCAGCTTGTGTCACTTCCCTGGTGAAAAACTCAGAAGCAATCGGTGGGATCAGCAATATCTTCATAACAGGAAGTTGTTTTGTCGGTGGTGTCTTTGTATCCGCGAATTTCCTGCCAGATATCGTCAATAAAATTGCAGCGTTTACGCCAACCTATTGGTTTGTACAAAACAATACATTGATCAGTGAAACCCTCACTTATAATCAAGCGTTCACAGAATCTTTTTGGTTCAATGGCTTCGTACTAGTTGCTTTTGCTGCCGTATTTTCAATGCTCCAATTTATTTTGGGAAGAGAAGGAAGCCGTCGTTGGCAATACCATTCGGCGAAAAATTAATGATCGAACGGATAGAAAAACGATACAAATCAGCAGCGATTTGTATCGTTTTTTTATGGGCACCAGAATAATTGTGAAGCCGTGGTAAAGGTAATATCAAAGGGGCGTTGCCCCATTTCCTCGCCATCTTCTTGTCCATGTTGAGGAACGGGGGAGATGATTCTCAGCTTCGAAGTGGAAAGATGGTGAAAGTAACGTGAATTCATGTGTTTCTTTCGCATCAGTAAGCCGATCAGCCAAAAAATCTTAAAAAGCGACACACGTTCGACAAGAACGAAATCAAACTTTTTCTCTTTGACTGAAGCGGTTGGAGCAATCGCCACACCGCCGCCAAAGTAAGGATGATTGGTCGTGGTACATAAAAAAGCTTTTTTGTAACTGAACTGCTGCCCATTGCACTCAACTAAGATCGGGAAGCCTTTTTGGCGAAACAAAACCCGAATAATCGCAGCGATATAGGAAAAGGAGCCAAGATTAAACTTATTTAGATTGCTTTTTGCCACAGAGTGATTGGTGGTATAGACGATTGCCGCATCAAGACCAATTCCGACATTATTAAGAGCAATGCCATTTTCTTCTTGGATCTGCTCCTCATAACGGATAATGGTCAATTCTTGAGGCTTAGTAGTACCAGCAATTTTCCAAAATGCTTTTTCTGGTTCCCGCGGCAACTCGATACTCCGAGCAAAATCATTTCCTGAACCAGCAGGGATATAGGCAACGGGGATTTGTTGTTGTTCAAGTTGTAACTCTGAAACTACTTGGTGCAACGTTCCATCACCGCCGATAACCACCAATAATGGATAAAGCATCTCGCCGTTTTCTAAATAGACCTCATCCCAAGGAATGAGGCGCTCTTTTAAGAGTTTTCGTGTAATCGTTCGTTCATCACCTGGAGACTTTGTTAAATAGACTTGATGGGGGAAACGATGTTTTTTTACGATTTTTTGCACACGTTCCACCGCTTTTTTTCCTCGTCCACTGCCTGAGACAGGGTTCACGAGGAAGTGATAATAATAGTTCATTTTATGAATAGCTCCATATCGTTTTTTCGTTCAATGCGATTAATTATAGCATGTTTCGACAGAAGGAGGGGGGACGATGCCTGAAAAAAAGAGCAAAAAAATAGATTCGACGATTGTGCTTTCTAGGTTCTCAAAGGTTCTTATGTCCACTTTGATCCTCAGGTAACGATGCCCATCGCCGAATCCTATTCAATTAGTAAGGAGTAACTCAAATTCCCACATCCTTTGTCTTTTATTCTAAGTTGACAACAATTCTTTTCTTGCAGAACCTGCTTCGTCTGCTTTACTGGGAATCCTTGCTCCTTACACTTACAGTATAGCAGGTTTTCCTATTTTAGCAATCGCTTACAATGTTTACTTTGTGCATTTTAGAGAATTTTAAACTTTCTAAAGGAAAGGTAAAAATAGTAGCAACTTCCTCTTTTCGCACCAAACTCGGAAGCTGTCGTCCAAGTGTTCCCGAAGTGAGCAAGCTGTGAGAAGGCAGGCATTTAAGCTGAAATTTTTTTTTGAATTTTAGTTCATATTAAAATAATTATAAAATGTCTAATTATCTTTTTATTAATATTTCTTCCGTTTTACTTGTTAAAAAAATGCGATAGGAGTAAATTAAAGGTGTAAAAACTTATTTTAGGAGGAATTAGGATGTGTACTGCGCTAACGTATGTAACGAAGGATCATTATTTTGGCAGAAATTTTGATTACGATGTTTCTTATAAAGAAGTGGTGACCATTACTCCGAGAAATTATCAATTGAAATTTCGCAAAGTAAGTGAAATAGATCACCATTATGCGATGATCGGGATTGCTGCTGGAGTCGCTGAATACCCACTCTATTATGATGCGGTCAACGAAAAAGGCTTAGGTATCGCTGGTTTGAATTTTCCAGAAAATGCTGTATACAATGAGTTTCAAGAGGGGAAAGAAAATGTCACGCCTTTTGAATTCATCCCATGGATACTAGGACAATGCGCTACCGTGGAAGAGGCAAAAGCCCTGTTGGCGAAGGTTAATCTGGTAAAGATCAATTTTAGTGAAGAACTACCATTATCGCCATTGCATTGGATGATTGCTGATAAAAAGAGCGCCATCGTTGTTGAGAGTATGAGTGATGGTCTTCATATTCATGAAAATTCGGTCGGGGTCTTAACGAATAATCCGCCATTTGACTACCAGTTATTCAATTTGAATAACTACCGTGTGTTATCATCGAAAACACCAGAAACGCATTTTTCTGACAAGCTGGATTTTGATGAGTACAGTCGTGGAATGGGGGGCTTAGGTCTTCCAGGAGATCTTTCTTCGATGTCTCGTTTTGTCAAAGCGGCATTTACCCGATTGAATTCCGTTTCTGGAGAATCTGAATCCGAAAGCATTAGTCAGTTTTTCCATATTCTAGGTTCTGTCGAACAGCAAAAAGGACTATGTGATATTGGAAATGAAAACTATGAATACACGATTTATACTTCTTGCTGCAATACAGATAAAGGGATCTATTACTATCGTACGTATGAAAATAGTCAAATCGTTGCAGTCGATATGAATAAAGAAGATTTGGGAGGCAATGTACCGATTTCTTATCCATTAGTTGAAGACCAACAAGTATTTTTCAGTAACTGATCCATTTTTAAAACCCCATCTCAATGCCGTTTTGAGATGGGGTTCTTTTTCTGCTTTGTTTCAAACCGATTCGCTCTGACTCGGTGTTGCCTTCGTTTGTGTAGTGCGTTTATTGGGAAATGGGAAAAAGCGATTCACCAGTATGGCGATCGTCATGCCTATGAAGCTGTCAATAATCCGATTAAAGGCATACAAGTATGATTCAGTTTGAGGAATCATAAATAAAATCGTCAATAGTGTGGCACAGGCGCCAACTGTTCCCTCGGAGTAATCAAATTTGACCAATAAAGCGATCATCAACATGATCACTAAAGGGATCGCAATGATTTGTATAACGGACGAATGTCCGAAAAAGTTAAATATCGCAATACAAAACACGGAAGCGATTGCGCCAAAGCTGTTGCCGGCAATCCGATGTTTCCCGTATTTGACAGTGTTTTCATGGTCTTCTCGTAATGTGAAAACAGCTGTGATCGTCGATACAACATACGTTTCACGATTCAAAAGAAAACTAATCAAAATACATAGAAATACACTAATGCCAGTTTTTACATTTCTTAAGCCAAAGGTCAATCCAAATAATTTCAATCATGCCATCCTCTCAAAACAATTTCAACGAAATAGATTATACCATATCGCAAGCACTCATATTTTAGATTTTCAGAAAAATGAACAACGATTCTTTCATCGTGCGTTGAGAGGTAAATTCTACCAGTAGTCGAAAAGCTAGTTTTATCCTATGCACTTATCAACTTTGAGTATTGAAAGGAATACAATAAGTAAACCTAACTTAAAATGAATTGATTTTCGCATTCCTCGTTTAAAGCTCCTTTCCATTTCCATGAGTGATCCTTCTTTTGATTTTTCAGTCCTGTTATCATTTATATAAGTTGTTTTGATAAAAAACTACTTATTGTTTATAAAAAGTTTGTTTTTTAGATATTATATTGAGATAATCAAAAATAAGGAGGGGATAAAATGAAAAAAGTTTCTGTATTACTTGTTTTCTTACTTGGTTTTGTTGTTTTTCCAGTGACAGTTTTCGCTGCTTCTTCACCGAGCGTGAGCTATCAAACGAATGTCCAGTCTCAAGGGTGGCAATCATGGAAAACAAACGCTCAGACGTCAGGGACTACAGGAAAAGGGAAGCGACTTGAAGCAATCAAAATAAAAATTACAAACGAAAAATATAAAGGAAGTATTGAATATAAAACATCCATTCAGAAACAAGGATGAGAAAAATCTTTTAGAAAAAATGGTGCGCTATCTGGTACAAGCGGTAAGGGGCAACGTTTGGAAGCGATCCAAATCAAACTTACCGGTGAGATCGCTAAATACTATGATGTCTATTATCGAGTCAATGCACAACAATTTGGCTGGATGGGCTGGGCAAAAAACGGGCAGTCCTCAGGAACTTCTGGCTTTGGCTTTCAATTGGAAGCAATTCAGATTAAGCTGGTAAAAAAAGGTGGGAAAGCACCTGGAACGACGAATAATGGCTTTCGAGATGGACTGAAAAAATATGTAGATAAACGGGGCAAAGGGTTGATCAAAGGGTCAAAACAAAAGATTTATCACCTACCGGGTAGTCAATACTATAAGAAAACGACCATTCCGATTCGTATGTTCAAGACAGAGGTGGAAGCTTACAAAGAGGGCTTTCGACCAGCTAAATAGAGAAGGACTCAGTCAATGTGTACACAATCGGGCACTTGAAACTGGTTCGATCACTATAAACAATTCCTTCCCCTCAGCGGGAAAGGAGTTTTTTATTTCATAGTATTTTTTGCTAGATATGAGGATTCACAAAGTAAGTTTACTGGCTGCCCGCTTTATAGGCTGATCCTTTTTTTAGCGAGGTTTCAGCACAAAGCTACCATCTTCATCGTTCATTCCTTCAATAAATGTAAAAATAATATTTTTACCATCTCTTTCAAGGAAGAAGTAGGACATCTCAGTTTCATATTCTGGATCTTGCATCACTAGCTGATTGTCTTCAAGGGTATAGTTGTAGGTATACTCGAATTCTTCCCAGACTACCCCATCAAAAGCTACTCCAAGCTCTTCCAGTTCATCATCTTCTTCTGATTGTAGCGAGCTATTATCGGTACCAATAGTAAGATTCGTTTCACTAAATGTGGCTGTCATCACTGCATACTCACCATCATCATCTATCTCAATAAGCCAGTCATTTTTTTGTAAGTCTTCTTTTGTGATATTTTCATTACCATTACCATTTCCACAACCAACAGCTATGACCATCAGAAGGAGAGTTATTAAGTATATCGATATTTTTTTCATTATTACACCTTTTCCTCCTTTTATTTTTGTTTATATGAGTATATTGTAACATATTTATTGCGCACCTCATTAAAGTAAAAAAATATGATTATCCATCACGTGATTTGCGACATCAATTACAAGTGCTTCTCTCCCTTCTTTTTTTAGTTTTGCTATCTGAAAGATCAGCATGACTAGCGGTACTTTTTTATTAGTAAGCGTAGGCTTTGCAAGAGTATTTCTCATTGAGTTTGCTTTCCAAAAGTATGCTTTTATTGGCAGCCAAAAATAAAAGCTACCCCATGAGCCGTGACTAGCTTGTTTAAGTAGAATGAAGAAGCACTGAATGAATGGCAATCGGTGAGAAACTTGACTTAGAAAAAGCTTTTAAGGGGATTTAGAAAAGGATTTGGCTGGTTTAACATTGATATATGGCTATTAATGTGTATAATAAGTACTTGTGCGAAGCGCACCGCGGTTCATCAACCATCCCGCGTAATCAAAACTCGGAGAAAGTAGGGATCAAATGGAAAAATCAACAAATCTAACCAATCAACGTTTGCGTGTCGTCGCAGCCAATGGGATCATTATGGCACTTTATGTTGCTGTAACGGTTCTGGTCGCACCAGTCGCCTCAGGAGCGATTCAATTCAGAATATCTGAAGGGTTGAATCACTTAGTCGTTTTCAACAGAAAATTGATGTGGGGTGTCGTCGGTGGGGTCGTTGTGTATAACTTGTTCTTTGGAATGGGGATCTTGGATGTCGTATTCGGCGGTTTCGGAAGCTTTTTAGCCTTAGGAGCAACTGCCTTGGTACATAAGAAGATTCCAAATGTTTTCTTAAGACTCGCATTTAATACAATTGTTTTTTCATTAAGCATGTTCCTGATTGCGATTATGCTAAACATCACCTTAGCATTACCTTTCTGGCCAACCTTTGCAACAACGGCATTGAGTGAATTTATCGTGATGACGATCACTGCACCTGTGATGTATATCATCAATCGTGCCGTTCGTTTCGATAAGCGCGTTTAAAAAAAATCTTGTTTTTTGCTTTGATGGTTCTCAAAAAACAAGAAAAAAGATCATTCCTTTCTTTTTTAGGAATGATCTTTTGTTTTATTCTGCTTTTAGGTCTTCGATCTCCACAACTTTGAAATTTTTTGCTTCCAGTTGAGAAACGATCTTGTCGCATAATTCTTTTGATGTGTTCGCTGGTAAAGTGATCATCGTACGACGGATAAATTCATCTTTACCGATATCCAATGTGATACAGCTGGCAATACTGCTGTATTTTGCGATTATTTTTGCGATGACTGCTAAGTCGCCTTGTTGACCAGTTGATGCGATCGTCAACACATAGCTTCCTTGCTCAACACTCCATGATTGTGACAACATGTTCAACAAAGAACTGTGTGTCAAGATGCCATAAAATTGATTGTTTTCATCTAATACAGCAATATAAGGCAATTCTTTGATCGTAAAGAAAACGTTAAAGAAAGAAGAATTGACATAAATAAATTTGGTCGCATTTTTTAGTAGATAAGTGACTGGCAAAGTCATGTCGCCGCCGTTTGCTTTGTGGCGATAAATGTGCATTTTATAAATATTTCCTCTGAAAATCTTGCCTGATTCATCTAGGATAGGCACACAACGATAACCAGATTCTTCCAAAATTGCCAGCGCTTCTTCTAAAGTAGCTGTTTCTTTTACCGTTGTTAAATCGCGTTTTTTGTAAACCATTGTTTTTAATAACATAATTTTCCCTCCCAAATACCCATTTAACACCATTATCATACCACAAAATTAGAAGAAACTATATTTTTACGACAGAAAATCAAAAATTGACACATTCTTAAATAAATGGTATTTTTAGTGTTGGAAAACTTTATAAAAAGGGGGAGGACACTAAGATGGCAACAAAAAAAGCTGCTTTGGCTTGTTCTGTCTGCGGATCCCGCAACTATTCAAAATCAGTCAGTGAAGGTAAAAAAGGCGAACGCCTTGAAATCAACAAATTTTGCAAGTATTGTAATCAATATACGTTGCATCGTGAAACGAAGTAAGGAGGGAATCAAATGAAATTTTTGAAAAATGTTGTTGAAGAAATGAAAAACGTTTCTTGGCCATCGAAAAAGCAATTACGTAAAGATACCTTTGTGGTGATTCAAACAACCATTATTTTTGCATTGATGTTCTTTGTGATGGACACACTGATTCAAACAGTCTTCAATTGGATCCTAAAGTAAGACTTCTTACTGATAGCGCTAGTCATTTATCGCAAATCATGCTATAATCGCTTTGAGGAAAAACTTCGGTGCAGCTGAGGTTTTTTTATTTTACAAAAAGATGGGGAGTCCGAAAAAAATGGAATCTTTTGAAAAAAATTGGTATGTACTGCATACGTATTCTGGCTATGAAAACAAAGTAAAAGCGAACCTAGAGTCACGTGCACAAAGCATGGGTATGGGTGATTATATTTTCCGTGTCGTCGTTCCCGAAGAAGTAGAAACAGAAGAAAAAAACGGCAAAACCAAAGAAATCGTTCATAAAACATTTCCTGGCTATGTATTAGTTGAAATGGTCATGACGGATGAATCTTGGTACGTTGTACGTAATACTCCTGGGGTAACAGGTTTCGTTGGTTCCCATGGTGCAGGAAGCAAGCCAGCGCCTTTATTACAAGAAGAAATCAATTCAATTTTACGTTCGATCGGTATGAGCACTCGGACAGTTGAACTGGAAGTAAAAATTGGCGAAACCGTCAAAATCATCGAAGGTGCGTTTTCTGGTCTAGAAGGACAAGTAGCAGAAATCGATGAAGAAAAACAAAAACTAAAAGTGAACATCGATATGTTCGGTCGTGAAACGAGTACAGAACTTGATTTTGAGCAAGTAGATAAGATTTAACTACTGGACTCACTAGCAAGAATGACTCTTTTACGGTAAAATAACAGTAATGAGAATAAAGTGGACCAATTCGTTGGCCCACTTTTTTTCTCAAAATCAGTAAGCGCTTTATAAGAGGAAGGGGTCCTATGTCAAAACTAGTCATTTTTTTTAGAGTAAAGTTTCACAATGATTTTCATCCCCATGGTAAAGGGATGATCTCTGTACATAATGGATATAGCTTGTTATTTCTTTTCAATTTGCTGCTATTTTTCTTTGCTATGTTGTTTTTTGATCCAATGGTGGCAATCGAAGAGCTCAAGTTGATTTTGTTTTCGGAAAGTCATTTAGTCACCGATTATATTGCCATGACCTCGGTAGGGACGGCTTTGTTAAATAGCAGTCTGATGACCTTTGTAGCGATCTCGATTTGCTATCACTATCGGGTACCGATCACGGGCGGTGCCGTCTCTGCGATCTTCATGGTGACTGGCTATGGCTTTTTTGGGAAAAATCTCCTGAATTTTATCCCAATATTTTTAGGCGTTCGACTGTATTCGTATTTTATGAACGAACCATTGAAAAAATTTTTGTTGATCGCCCTCTATGGGTCATCGGTTTCCCCAATCGTCAGCTATTTTGCTTTCAATGATTCCTTGCCACCATATTTTAGTCTTGTGATGGGGTATGGCATTGGGATCTTCACCGGTTTTTTGATGGTTCCTATGGCTTTATACTTTCAAGCGCTGTTTCAAAGTGTCAGTCTATACAGTGCGGGATTTACTTCAGGGATGCTATGCACACTGGTCGCTGCCATCTGCCGAATGTTTGGCTTAACGATCGAGCTAAGAACATTAGTATCTCAAGAACAGCAACCTCGATTGATTTTTATGATGCTGGTTTTAGGAGGGGTATTCGTCGGCTATGGTTTGTTGATGGCGATTAAGAAAAAACGATTGAATATGCGAGCGATTTGGTCGCATAGTGGCAAAATCGAGCGCGATATTTTAAGGGATACCGGCGTTTACAATACCATGATCAATATGGGGTTAATGACATTCTTGTTAGTGGCTTACGTTGTCAGTATTGGTGCGGTTTTAAATGGACCAGTTATCGGTGCGATCTTTTGTGTCATCGGCTTTTCTGCTTGTGGCTCTCATGTGTTTAACTCGCTGCCTTTATTGGCAGGGGTGACGATCGCCAATCTATTGAGCGTATACACCATCAACGAGACGGTTACAGTCACGTCAGCGATTTTTGCGATGATGCTCTGTGCAGTAACAAATGCCTATGGCTGGAAAGGCGGCTTGGTGGTCGGTTTTGTCCACGCCTCAATGGTACTGAATATTGATTTCTTACATGGTGGCTTGAACTTGTATAACAATGGTTTTTCTGGCGGGCTCGTCGCCATGATGATCATTCCCTTATTGGATCTCAGCAAACAGCTCTGGCAAAAATCAGCCGATCAGGCACAAGCTACCCAGGAAGAAAAACCACAAATGGACTTGAAAGCACAAGAAAGCGAGCAGCCATTGGTCACGTTGGATCAAACAGAAGGGAAACCTAAATTTTCCGAGCCTGTGAAGGTATTAAAACCCGTTGCCCAAAAGAAACACTATGGAGTAGGCGAGTGGGAGTAGAAAAACCGCCAATGTCGTTTGTTACTTGTTTAACAAGTGTGGATTACTTGTCTTTTCGTCGCTGGAAATCATGGGAAAATGAAAACCAACCAAGAACAAGCAACGATTGGTTGTTCTTGGTTGGTTTTTATTCGTGTTCGTTTCTAAAAAAATCAACGATTGGCTTCTAAGATTTCTGCCTGCAAGCGTTGGGCAGTCGGTGTCATGGCTAGACCGCCTTCAGCCGTTTCCTTGAAAATGCTAGGCATTTGGCGACCGACTTGATACATCGCTAAGACCACTTCATCAGGTGGGATAACACTTTCGATTCCTGCCAGTGCCATGTCGGCAGAGATAAAGGCTTGGGAAGATCCCAGGGCATTGCGCTTCACGCATGGGACTTCGACTAAGCCCGCGACAGGGTCACAAATCAAGCCCATCATATTTTTGAGGGTGATCGCCACCGCTTGAGCCGCTTGGTGAGGGGTGCCACCTTTTGCACAAACCAAAGCTGCCGCTGCCATTGCGCTAGCAGAACCGATCTCCGCTTGACAACCGCCTTCGGCTCCAGAAATCGAGGCATTGTTGGCAATCACTAGACCAAAGGCGCCGGCTGTAAACAAAAAGTCGACTTGTTGCGCTCGAGTCAGTGCCAAACGTTCACGTACGGCCATCAAGACACCAGAAACAACACCCGCACTACCGGCGGTCGGTGTTGCACAGATCAAGCCCATTTTCGCATTGACTTCGTTGACTGCAATGGCATTTTGGACCGCTTGTAGAATGGTTTCTCCGCTTAAAAAATCACCGGCAGCAAGGTAGTCGTTCATGCGTGTCGCATCGCCGCCGGTCAATCCCGTCACCGATTTTACACCAGCGACACCTTCAGCGACTGATTGTTCCATAACAACTAAATTCTTTTCCATGATTGCAAGGATCTGTTCGCGACTACGGCCAGTATTTTCAGCTTCGATCGCAATCATCATCTCTGCAACGGAAGGATAATTTTTACTCTCTGTTACTAATTCTTCTATTGTATAGAACATGTGCCTTTTCTCCTTTAATCAAAATACGCAGCGCTGTAAACGTGTGGCAAAACTTTGATTTGTTGCGCCAGCTGATCATTGCGCTGATCGACTTCGATGATCATGATTGCTTTATCACCGACAGCTTCTCTTGTTACGGTCATCGTACCGATATTGATTTGAGCCTCTGATAGTAAATTGGTTACTTTTGCAATCATTCCTGGAACATCTTGATGAACGATCACATAAGTTGGCGTACCCAGCGTCAGAGAAATTTTGAAGCCGTTAAGCTCTGAGATTTGAATATTACCACCACCGATCGAGATACCAGTGACAGAAAGTTTGTGGCTACCTTTTGTCAAAATCATCTTGACCATATTTGGATGTTCCGCTTTTTCTTTTTTAGGAACGAATAGGACTTCGATCCCTTTCTCATAAGCGATTTTTAAAGAGTCTGCTAGGCGAGCATCATCTGGCTCCATGCCTAAAAGACCGCCAACTAACGCAATATCGGTTCCATGACCGCGATAGGTTTTGGCAAACGATTCATACAAAAGGATATCAACACTGTCTGGCTGTTCACCAAAAATACTGCGAACGATTTTTCCGATCCGAGCCGCACCGGCTGTATGAGAACTGCTGGGACCCACCATGATGGGACCGATTATATCAAATACACTGCGGTATTTTAATTGTTCCATTTTTTTCACCTCGATAGTAGTAAACGAATAGGGAAGAATTCCAGTAGTAGTGTAGCATAAAAAAATGAGAGAATGAAAAAAGCAGACCAAAAGCAAGAGATTTTTATTTATTTTTTTATCAAAGGAAGGATGAAAAGCGTTGGTGAGTATTTTTTCAAAAAAAAAACAGCTGAAAAACCTTGAATTATTCCTTAAAGATGCTATAATATTCCAGTGTGCTTTCGTCACACGTTTTTTGTGTGTGCACATGAATCACCAAAGTGGGAGGAGAAATTTGGATCTCCAATTAACCACATCACGGACTCAAGGAGGTATGTCTCGTGGCAAAAAAAGTAGAAAAAATCGTTAAATTGCAAATTCCTGCAGGTAAAGCAACACCAGCTCCGCCGGTAGGTCCTGCGCTAGGTCAAGCGGGTATCAACATCATGGGATTCACTAAAGAATTCAATGCTCGTACAGCTGATCAAGCAGGTTTGATCATTCCAGTAGTGATCTCTGTATACGAAGACCGTTCATTTACTTTCGTTACAAAAACACCACCAGCAGCAGTATTGTTGAAAAAAGCAGCAAACGTTGAAAAAGGTTCAGGCGAACCAAACAAAACAAAAGTTGCAAAAGTTTCACGCGATCAAGTAAAAGAAATCGCTGAATTGAAAATGGAAGACCTAAACGCAGCTGACGTTGAAGCAGCAATGCGCATGGTTGAAGGAACTGCACGAAGCATGGGGATCACTGTAGAATAATTACAGCCCTAAGGAAGTAGCTTCTCAGTCGGCTTCATATTGAAAAATATGGGACACGTGGGAGGTTCTACCGTTATAACCACATCAAGGAGGAAACAAAATGGCTAAAAAAAGCAAAAAAATGCAAGAAGCATTGAAAAAAGTTGATGCTACAAAAGCTTATTCAGTTGAAGAAGCAGTAGCTTTGGCAAAAGAAACAAATATTGCAAAATTCGACGCAACGGTTGAAGTTGCTTACAAATTAAACGTAGACCCTAAAAAAGCGGATCAACAAATCCGTGGCGCGGTTGTATTACCAAACGGTACTGGTAAAACACAAACAGTTTTAGTTTTTGCTAAAGGCGATAAAGCCAAAGAAGCAGAAGCAGCTGGTGCTGATTTCGTTGGTGACGACGATATGGTTCAAAAAATCCAAGGTGGCTGGTTCGATTTTGACGTTGTTGTTGCAACGCCTGACATGATGGCTACTGTTGGTAAATTAGGTCGTGTGTTAGGCCCTAAAGGTTTGATGCCTAACCCTAAAACTGGTACAGTAACAATGGACGTAACAAAAGCAGTTAACGAAGTTAAAGCTGGTAAAGTAACTTACCGTGTTGACAAAGCTGGAAACATCCACGTACCAATCGGAAAAGTTTCATTCGAAGATGACAAATTAATCGAAAACTTCAAAACAATCCATGAAACATTGTTGAAAGCTAAACCTTCAGCAGCAAAAGGTCAATACATGAAAAATATCTCAGTTACAACAACATTTGGACCTGGGATCCATGTAGAACAAGCTTCTTTCTAATCTAATACAAAAATTTAAAACTTTTATTGACTTGACTGCCTTATCTATGGTAAGGTAGTCAAGGTTAAAAGTTTAACTGTACCGAAGACAGTAGGTGGCATTTGCCTTAATTCCCTACCGAGGACGTTTATTGAGAACCTTCAATAGTCCCTCTATGTCTACGGTGGCATAGAGTTTTTTATTGTCTTTTTTTAAGACAAAGGAACCGTTCGTTTCGAAGAAACTCTTCCATCAAAATCAGGAGGTGAAATATAAATGAGTGAAGCAGCTATCGCTAAAAAATCCGCGATCGTTGATGAAGTGAGTGAAAAATTCTCTGCAGCCGCATCTGTAGTCGTTGTTGACTACCGTGGACTAACTGTTGATGAAGTAACTCGCTTACGTAAACAATTGCGTGATGCAAACGTTGAGATGAAAGTTATCAAAAACTCAATTCTTTCTCGTGCTGCTGAAAAAGCTGGTCTAGAAGGTTTAGGTGAAGTATTCACTGGTCCTACTGCCGTAGCATTCAGTAACGAAGACGTTGTTGCACCTGCAAAAATCATTAACGATTTCGCAAAAGACGCAAAAGCTTTAGAAATCAAAGGCGGTATCATCGAAGGCAAAGTTTCTTCATTGGAAGAAATTACTGCATTGGCGAAATTGCCAAACCGCGAAGGACTTCTTTCTATGTTGCTATCTGTGCTACAAGCACCTATCCGCAACGTGGCTTACGCTGTCAAAGCAGTGGCAGAAAAAGAAGAAGATGCAGCATAATTGCCGCATGATTTTTCAGTATTAAAAAACTAAACTACTTACTTAAATGGAGGAAAACAAAATGGCATTGAACATTGAAAACATTGTCGAAGAGCTAAAAGGCGCGACAATCTTAGAATTAAACGATTTAATTAAAGCTATCGAAGAAGAATTTGGCGTATCTGCTGCAGCTCCTGTAGCTGTAGCTGGTGGAGCTGGCGATGCTGGTGCTGCTGAAGAACAAACTGAATTCACTGTAGAATTGACTGCAGCTGGCGATCAAAAAGTTAAAGTTATCAAAGCAGTTCGTGAAGCAACTGGCTTAGGCTTGAAAGAAGCGAAAGCAGTCGTTGACGGAGCTCCTTCAGCAGTTAAAGAAGGCATCTCTAAAGACGAAGCTGAAGCATTGAAAGCAGCTTTAGAAGAAGTTGGCGCTTCAGTAACAGTTAAATAATTTATCGAGTGCTGTATCCTTTGTTATCAAAGGGTTCAGCGCTTTTTTTATTTTATTGACCATACTATTGACCATACTTTTAAAAATTAAGGTATCTAGCAAACTTTTCTGCAGAGATATCTTTTTGCTTCTTTGTTACATGGGCATATATGTTCATGGTTGTCTGTATATCTGAATGTCCGAGTCTAGTTTTCACATCTTGTATGGACAATCCAGCTTCAAATAGTAAACTGCAGTGTGTGTGTCTAAAGCCATGAATGGTGATATCTTTTAATCCATTTTCTTTGCATAACCTTTTTTGAATATTATTTGGTCTAAGCGGATCCAGATAATTGTTGTTCTTTGACGCAAAGATGATCTGATTAGGTCTAATAGAGTTGTGACCAAATGATAATAAATACTTTCTTTGATCTTGCCGCCATTTTTTTAAGATATCAATTGTAGTATCATCCAAAGAAATTTCTCTAATCGATGCTTCTGTTTTGGGATGATTAATCACGATTTCATTTTTTGTGTTTCTAGCTATGGTTTTGTTGATTGTTAGCATCTTATTGTTGAAATCAATATCCTCCCATGTCAGTGCTAAAGCTTCACCTTTTCTCATTCCAGTAAAAGCCAGAAGCCTAAATAAGGGGTAGGAAAGAGGGAACTTATCTTGCTTAGCAGCTTGCAAAAATTGTTTTAGTTCATCTGATTCATAAAACTTAATACGTTCGTCTTTTTTTCGATATTTTCCTTTTGAAATGTACACATCTTTCATGGGATTTGAATTTATAACATTAGTTCGAACTGCATAATCAAAAACTGCAGTAGTATATGTTTTTAATGCTTTATAGGTTGAGTATTCATCTTTCCACTTATTAACGATTTTTTGACAATATGCGACAGTAAATGATGATATTTTTCTTTTTCCAAAATAAGGAAATATATTTTTCGTGAAAAGAAAAGATACTCTTGATAGTGTACTCTCTCTGACAGTAGTTTTATATTCTTCTAACCACATATTTTGGATCTCTATAAAAGTATAATTTTTTTCTGGTGTATATTTGTTATCTTGCGCCTGCAATTCAAGTCTAGACTTTGCAATCCTAGCTTCTTTTTGTGTTTTAAAACCACGCCTAGTTGTATAAATCTTCTTTCCGCTTGCTGGATCAATACCTAAGTAAGCTTTAAACATCCAATATTTTTTACCGTCTTTTTTTTCATATTCTTTAATCATATTATTCCTCCTGTGCCATAGTTAAAAATGAAATACCCTCGGACAGTCCCCTGAATGAACACAAAATTTTTCCCTTAATTGATACCTTTGATAAATCATCAACTATGATTTCTTTTCTTTCCATAAACTGAGAAATAGGTGAAAAAACATGCTTAATGCCTGTAATTTCAACAACTGATTCATACTTAAAAATATGTCCATCGTAGCCGCTTGTATTAGCTTCTAAACATAATAAATCTCCAGACTTTATATAGTCAGAGGGATCGCCGAAAATTCGAATAAATGCTGCGATATCACCGTTGTTCAGAAATTGATTATCTTTGGTGGTTACAATTTTAGATAGCTTGATCGGTAATCCTTTCCAAGTTTGTGGGATTGTTACTTCTATATTTTCCATATACTTATCTCCAATCTAATTCATAATATAATTATTCTTGTACTCCTGAGAGCTTTACCACTCCTTGCACATTGTCATATTTTTCATCTGATATATACGCGCTAATGACTGGGGCTTTTACACTTACAAAGCTATTTTTGCTTATGATGGTTCCATAGAATAGAACTTTTGAATTTGGGTTTGCATCTTTCAAAATATTTATTAACCCAGCAACAGTAATCTCTTTTTCTTTATCAGTCAAAATGGTCACTCCTCTCGAAAAAACGAATGTATGTTCGCCTTTGTGTTAAAAAAATATATGGTCAGAATTAGGTCTGACGAGGTACTTAGTCATAAATTGTTTGACAAATGGTTCATATCTCAATTCGATTTCGTAGCTCTCTAAAAAATTTACATAATTAAAAGAACCAGGATCAAATTCCGGATTGCCTAATGTTACTTCAAGCATCTTTTCAATCATAAATTCTTCTGCTTCGTTTTCCATTTTTGAATGAAGAGCAAAAGTCCGTTTATAAAGTACATAATTATTTTTATGTTTAGCTGCATGTCCTAATTCGTGAAGAAGTCTTAACAGCTTGACACGATCAGACTGGCGAGCATCCAACACAATTGTGTTCATAATAGCAATATACTTTGCATCAGAATCGAGTCTTGGCGTTTCCATAATAGTGACGCCAAGCTCGTCTATAATCTGATTTACTTCATTATCCAAATCCAAATAAACCACCTACTCAGCATCAGAATTATTCTCAAGATACGCTTCAATAATACCAGTTAAAACTTTACGGTCATGTTCAGTTAAAGGCTTACCATCACTACTCATTACTGATTCAAGAGCTTCTTCAACAGTGAATTGTGGTTTCTTAGATAAACCTGCTGTTGGGTTATCAGTTCTTCCTAGTAAGTAATCGGTGGATACTTGGAAATATTCCGCTACTTTTTGTAAAGTTTCTATTTTAGGGCTTTGTGTTTTCCATTTGTAAATTGAATTTTTCCCAAATCCAACTCTATTTTCCAACTCCGAAACTGTTATTCCTCTCTTTTTACATAACTCTTTTATTCTCTCCAAAAGCACTGTAAAGCACCCTTTCTAGAGCGTACGAAAAATATTAAAGATAATCAGATAGAAAAGTGTTGACAAATCTATCCAGTTGTCTTATATTTATCTCGTAAGCTAATTTAATAAGCTAACAAGCAATAAGAAAGACACCCGACTAAAAATAAACAATTCGACGTCGCCAAACTAAGAATGTTGATTTAATAGGGATAATTCTGTGCTTATTTAACTGTATATAAATATAAGACAGTTGGATAGAAATGTCAATAGGATTTAGCGAATTTAATTAGCTTACAAACATATGTGAAAGGAGAATTAACAATATGTCACAAGATTTTATTTTAAAAGTCAGAATTCAGTTGGCTAAGTATGACAAAACACAGAATTGGTTGGCGGATACTATCGGCATTTCCAGAGCATACATGTCCGATATTATGAACGGTAAACGTAAACCAGACAAGCAAATTGAGCCTATCGAAAATGCTTTAGCTGCATTGAAGGAGGATTCGAATTAATGGAATTGCATATACCAGATGAATTGATGCAGAAACAGATAGCTCTTTCTATTGTGACCATTGCAACTGCAGAAATTGAAAAACGTATGAAATTGCTAACGAAAACACTTGAGCTACCACCGTATGGAAACAAAGAAACTATCAAGCAGGTTTTAGGTATCGGAGACAAAAAACTCAACAAGTGGATTTCTATGGGATTAAAAATACAGGTTTGGAGTCCGCAAGATATTCGGATTGAGAGAGAATCGCTGCAGCATTTCTTAGCTGAGAATTTTGAGGTGTGAACATGACCTACACCCTACAACAAGAGCTGCTGATTGACACCTTAGCCAAAGAGAAGTGAGGTGAGAAAGATGGAAAAAGCAGAAAAACAAATATTAAGTAGTGCACCGTGGGATGAAGTTAAGTTGC